>BNJU01000665.1_pt1 | contig 503478 bp, 625 predicted proteins | sample 8539281 | NCBI WGS metagenome assembly BNJU01 (sample SAMD00202456, study PRJDB9452) | human saliva metagenome | isolation source: human saliva | place: Japan
GCCCGAAGAGTTACCTGATTTTGACCAGCCCTTCGATTATGAAGAGGAAAAGAGAAGGTTTGAGCCTGTTGATAAAGTTGAGGAACAAAATGACAAGGAGAGTAACAAGGATTTTTTTCTCAACCGTCCTATCAAGAAACAGCGTTGTCGCCAACAGAAAGGGCTACTTCTACCGAAGAATTTCATCAAAGAATGGGAAAAACAAAGGACAGAAAGCAATTATCCGAGTTTCAGGGGAAATATCTCCAGCCCTTTCGCAACAGCCACCGCAAAGCCGTGTATGTATCAGAGGAAACCCAACGAAAGTTAGACTTCGTGGTGCGGAGAATCGGTGAGCATGGAGCGAGCGTTTCGGGATATGTCGAACAGGTACTGCGGGAACACCTCGACCAATACAAGGAAGATGTGGAAAGATGGAGGAAACTCTGAATTACTGCATTCCTCGAATGCAAGCTTTACGCCGAGTTACTGTATTCAATGAATGCAGTAACACAGCAGGGGCTTATAATCCCATTTTTCTACATCAGCAGGTGTGTCTTTGTACCACAAATTGCCATTTGTACCACTAAAGACCCTTGCCCCTGAGGGGATTAAATCACCCAAAGTCGTGATTAGAAAGCAATGAAGAAGCAAAAACAAAAGAAGCTAGATCGGTAGATGTGCCACCTGCCCACGATGGGACAGATGGCACATCAGAATACCCTAATTCCGAAGACCAGCAGAAACTTATCAGACTCTATCGCAAGTCGGGAGCAAAGACAAAGAGCGACTTTTGTCCGAGCAAGGCTTCTGGTGAATCTTTTAAGGTCATCACCCAAGACCCCTGCAAAAGAACCTTACTTTGGAGAAACTCTCAGAAATCGTTGCCTTGGCTCATAAGATAGGAGTTCTGTACAACGAAGTCGTGAAAGTCCTCAATACTTATCATTCTGTTGCCACTGCTCAACAACTGCTCGGCAAACTCGAAACCTATTCCCAAATTCTCATCAGACTACAACAGCAAGCAGTACAACTGACAAAAATCCTTTGGGAGTAGAGAAGAATGAATGCTGATAAATCATAACACCCATACTCGTATCGTACCGCGAATGTCCAATCCTCTTTGGATGATACAAAAGGGTCACTTTTGAACGATTACATAGGACCAGTTTCAACGATTTTTTTCCACTCTGCCCTAATACTTTATCTTTTTGGAAAGTACATTGATAATCAGATAATTATTTCAATAACTCCTGATTTGGAGTATTACCCCACATTTATTATTTTTTTATTTTGACAATTCCCGATTTGGGGCATTACCATGACCATTAACAAACACAAAGTCTGTATAATCCCCTATAACTAACGTATCTTTTGAAATTTTCCGTATTTTGTAATCAACATATGGATAGAGCTTTTCCACAGGATGTGGAAGTTTCCAATAAATAAAAACTCGCATGCCATCAACATCAAACACTTTAGGGAATAAAATGTCCTGTTGGGAAAGTAAATTCTTCATCTCCTTTCTTATTATAAGCTGAATTCAACTTGCAAAATGCAACAGAATTCTGATTAATAATTTGTTTAAATTTTTCGTTTGGCGTGAGGTATCCAAGTCTTTTACGAGGTCGATTATTGAGTTTATTTTCAATCCACTTAATCTGTTTGTTGGTTACTTCACTAAAGTCCTTACCCTTTGGGATATACTGCCTGATAAGCCCGTTGGTGTTTTCATTGGCACCACGTTCCCATGAGTGGTATGGTTTGCAAAAATAGAATTTTATTTCCAATTTTTGCGCAATTTCCTCGTGCTTTGCAAACCCTTTCCATTGTCAGCCGTAATTGTGTGTATTAAGTTTTTCACTTTCCGCAGTGCCCATACTGCAATCTTAGCTACCGGGATGGCTTCTTTTCCCTGACAACTTGCGTATCCAGACCCCTGCTTGTTGCTCTGTCGTTAATGGTAAGAATGGCACCTTTGTGGTTCTTACCAATAATTGTATCTATCTCTAAATCACCAAATCTCTCCTTCAGTTCCACTATCTCGGACGCTCATCAATATCCACCCTGCCTGGGATAAACTCGCCCCTGCATTTTTTTAGAACCACGTTTGGCATACCTGCGACCTTGTCTGCGAAGATATTTGTGCAGTTTGCCACCCCGCCGCTTATCCTCCCAAATCCAGCGATATATCGTTTCGTGAGATACCATCGCAATTCCCTCCAAGCGGCTCCCTGCCGACAATCTGCTCCGGGCTGAATCTTTCTTCAACAGCTTTATTATCCGTTTTCTCATTGCCGGTGTAAGCACTTCCTTGCGATGTTTTTGCTGCTTGCGCCTGTCTGCTTTTTTCGCTGGGCAAGCTCCATGCTATAGCTACCACTTCGGGCGTCGCAATTGCGCTTTTATCTCCCTGTAAACAGTGCTTTTATCTACTCCGATAGCTTCCGCTATTGCTTTTTTTGCTCATCGGTATTTGCAACATCATAGAAAAATTGCATACCTTTTGTTCCTCGGTTATATGTTTGCTCATCTGCAACTTTTTTCTTTTGGACGGACAATTAAAGCAAAGATAGCAAACTTTATCCATTCAGAGTGAGAGAAAGGGGACATTGTCTCTCTTCTCTCTGAAAAATAAATGTTTTTATTGCTTATTATCCGCACCCAAAAAGTTGCATTTATAAGTTGAACTCAAGAAGTATTCACCTGTAAGAAGTTACTAATGACAAAAAGAAATTGCCCTGTCTGTTTTATGGGTCAGCACTTTACTATTGATAAAGTGCTAATAAAAGATGCAATAAGACAAGCAAATATAAGTAATCAGGATACGGTTTTTAGATATTGGGGCAGGCAAGGGGTTTCTTACTGTTCATTTATTAAAAAAATCGCCAACAATGTTGTTGCTATTGAAAACGACACAGCTTTTGGTTGAACATTTACGAAAAATTATTTTCTGATGCCCGAAATGTTCAAGTTGTCGGTTGTGATTTTAGGAATTTTGCAGTTCCGAAATTTCCTTTCAAAGTGGTGTCAAATATTCCTTATGGCATTACTTCCGATATTTTCAAAATCCTGATGTTTGAGAGTCTTGAAATTTTCTGGGAGGTTCCATTATCCTTCAATTAGAACCTACACAAAAAGTTATTTTTCGAGGAAGCTTTTACAATCCATATACCGTTTTCTATCATACTTTTTTTGATTTGAAACTTGTCTATGAGGTAGGTCCTGAAAGTTTCTTGCCACCGCCAACTGTCAAATCAGCCCTGTTAAACATTAAAAGAAAACACTTATTTTTTGATTTTAAGTTTAAAGCCAAATACTTAGCATTTATTTCCTGTCTGTTAGAGAAACCTGATTTATCTGTAAAAACAGCTTTAAAGTCGATTTTCAGGAAAAGTCAGGTCAGGTCAATTTCGGAAAAATTCGGTTTAAACCTTAATGCTCAAATTGTTTGTTTGTCTCCAAGTCAATGGTTAAACTGTTTTTTGGAAATGCTGGAAGTTGTCCCTGAAAAATTTCATCCTTCGTAGTTCAAAGTCGGGTGGTCTACATCAATGCCACTGTTTATCTTCCATTGCTTACCCTTATAATCCATTCTCAGGGTGAGTTCCTGCCCACATATAGATAGTGTGTTCTCATAACTTAGGCTATCTATGTATGGTCTATTCGGTATAGTATAGTCGTAAGTGTTGCTTGTGTTTCTATCCTCTCGTGATGCAGTCCGTACCCTGTCTGCAATTTCAACTGTTTGCCAAAAAGGATGGGTATATTGCAATGATATTCTGCTTTCGTTGCGCAGGGTGGGCAGTTGTTGGCAAAAGATTGCGCAACAGTAGTGAATCTCCGCCCACAGCGTTGCGCAGGTGGTGGAATTTCGTCAGTGAAAGGCTGGTATTATTAGTTTCATTCGAGTTACCGCCAGTGTCGCCTTCACGGTAAATGATGCCCCAGCCTTTGCCAATCCGCCGTGTGAGGTCGGCAGATACATGGTAATTCTTTCCATTGCTTTTTTTGTGTTATTTCGCAGCGTTCCCTGAGGTCAGCGTGTCCGCAGCCGTATTGCGCTCATATAGGTATGTTGTGTTGTCAGTCAGGTTGTCTGACCGTCCGAAGTTTCCATTTGCACTTATATTCAGCAAAAGTCTTTTTGTCTATGTTATACTGCAGATTTATGTTTGCGGCATTACTGTGATTCTTGCTCAAGGAAAGCAGCATTGATTCCCGATATTTTGTTCCCGATGAAAGATATTGCTCATCATAGTCATGATTCTCGCTTCCATTGTGGAAGGCATTGAGTGAGAGGCTTGCATTGAGCGTAATTTTCTTACCAAATTTCTTCACGATATTGCCCGACAATATGTTTTGGAAATTGTTTCCCCCAATGTTCATATTACTAAGATTGTCAGAGCGCAAAGTCAGCGAGGTGTTTTCGCCATCGGCATTGAATAGATTGCCCTGTACCTCATCCCTGCGTCTGTCGCGATTGCCGTGTTCAGCCGTTAGTGTTCCTGTCAGGCTGCCATTGTAGGTAGATTTGGTCTTGATGTCCAGCACATAATTGTCGGCACCATCATCTACTCCCGTCATTTTCTCCAATGCGCTGAGCATGTCATACAGTTTCAGTAGTTCCACTGCATCGGTTGGCATATTCTCCAACGCTGCGATAATGTCGTTGCCCATAAAGGTCTCGCCATTGATGTTTACGCCGTTCAATGGCTTTCCTTTGAATGATAGTTGCCTGTTCGCCTTGTCGTATTCCATGCCCGGAATATTCCTGATTAAGTCTTCCAAGTTAGCACCTTTCCTTACTCGAAGGCAATCAGTATTGATAAACGTGGTGTCTTTTCTTATGGAAAACAATTTCCGCTGTCCAATAACTTGAACTTCATCGAGTTCTATCGTTTTATGTAATGAAGAAACATGTTTTCGAGTAGGGTATATAGTATCACCCACAACTAAATTCAAAATAGTAGCATTAGCAGTGGGAAACAGCAGAAGTAGAATGATGAAGATTAAAAGAATTCTTTTGATTATCATTTTGCAAAATTACCATTGTTCATAGATATATGCAATACCTTAAAATGGCGATTTTATAGAATTAGAAATGTCTAAGGTTGATTTTTCATTGAAAAACAACGTAAATACTTTTGCTTATATGAATTATATCGCTATCTTTGCAACATCAAACAGAGAGTTCTTTTGAGACTTTGCAGAATAAAGAAAGGGAAAGAAACTCGCTCGTTTCTTAGTCGTTCACCTTATCAGATTATATATTCTGCTTTTTTTATTAGTAATCAGTCGATTACATTCACCCCCATTACTTTTTATGCGGAGATATGCGATTTTCCGCACCGCCAAAGACATCGGTATCGACAGACCCGGAGAAGAATGAGATACTGCATAACATACCACCGACACCCGAGCAGGAAGTCTTTATCGGCAAACTGATGGAGTTTGCCAAAAGTGGAGATGCCACGCTTTTGGGACGTGCGCCGCTCAGTGAGAGCGAGGAAAGAGCAAAGATGCTGATTGCAACAGACTACGCCCGCAAGATGAGCTTAGATTTACGCATGATTGATGAAAAATGCTTACTCAGATCATATCGATAACAAGGCAAGTCACTGTGCCAAGATGCTCAATGACTATTATCAAAAGTACGATACACAAAAAGGAACGCAGTTTGTTTTCTCTGATTTGGGGACTTACAAGCCTGGCGAATGGAACGTCTATTCTGAGATAAAGCGTAAGTTGGTAGAGGACTATCATATCCCTTCCTACGAAATACGCTTTTATCCAAGAGTGTAAGAACGAGAAGGCAAAAAGCGATGGTAGATGCGATGAACCGTGGGGATATTCGTATTATTTTTCGGCTCTACATCCATGTTGGGTACTGGTGTGAATGCTCAGCAACGTGCCGTGGCGGTCCATCATTTGGACACGCCTTGGCGACCTTCGGACTTAGAGCAGCGTAACGGACGAGCGGTGCGCAAGGGAAACCTTATCGCCAAGGAATTTGCGAACAACAAAGTCGATGTGATTATCTATGCCGTGGAACGTTCCTTGGATAGCTACAAGTTTAACCTGCTGCACAACAAGCAGCTCTTCATTAATCAGCTGAAGACGAACACGCTTGGCAGTCGCACCATCGATGAGGGTTCAATGGATGAGGACAGCGGCATGAACTTCTCCGAATACGTAGCGGTGCTTTCTGGCAATACCGACCTTTTGGAGAAAGCAAGATTGGATAAGAAGATTACCACCTTGGAATCAGAGCGCAAGAACTTCCTCCGTGAGCGTGATGCCGCAACGGGCAAGTTGGCAGAGATTGAAAGCTCCGTGTCCTTCCATACGGACAAAATCAAAGAGGCACAGTCTGACTTAGCTCTCTTTGAGCAGCGTGTAGAACGTGATGCCGATGGGCAGCCCATCAATAAGCTGATTATCAAAGGTGTGGAAGACAGTACAGACATCAAGGCTATTGCTGCACGTTTACAGGAGATAGACGAAAAGCTCGCACCAAAGGGGAGTACAACAAAATTGGTGAGATCTATGGGTTTTCCATCATGGTCAAGACAGAGAGCACTTCCAAGGACTTGTTCGACTGCTCGGTGAACCGCTTCTTTGTGAAAGGGCAGGAGTCTATCTACTACACTTACAATAATGGAAAGTTGGCAACAGACCCGAAACTCGCATGTCAGAACTTCGTTAATGCCTTGGAGCGTATTCCAAAGGTGATAGAATCGCACGAGAAGGAAATGGAGAAAGTAACAGCCAATAAGGATGTTTACATTACTATTGCAAACAGCTCGTGGAAAAAAGAGGACGAACTTCGCTCACTTAAAAGTGAAGTTGCGGAGCTGGACAGAAAGATTGCACTTACACTTGCACCACCGGAGGAAGAGAAAGAAGATGAGCAAAAAGTTGGTATAGAAGAAGATTTACGGCCATCTATCACTGCTTATGAAAGACGGACGGGACTGTCATCATCAGCTTCAACCTCAACTGTCCCTGACAATCCTCTGTCTGCCCAAAATGAAAATCAGCAAAAATATCACGGACAAAAAAAGGACGTGATGAGTAATACTCGTTGTGGCCAAACCCAAATGGAAAATGTAATGTTGTATGTCAAGTCTGCAAATGAGGAAATATATGCCCTGATTTGCAGACTTGAATATGTGTTATTGAGCGCTTATTTTTTCAATATGTACCTTCTCCAAGGACTTCAGTATTACAGTAAATGATGACTTTATTACTTCCGGAGATGGTATCGGTCGATAAGCAATCAAAGACAAATTCTTTTCGTATATGGGAGACAAAGACGTCCATAGCGCATCAAAGTCTGTCATCAACGGAGATGCGCTTAAACTTTCCAATTCACCCCATCCTTTCGGCTCGTCAAAAAGCCTGACGGTCATGTCTTATAAGGCTTTCCACATCGCTACAAACGCTTTGTCAAGAACATAGTCCCGAAGTTGCCCAATCGACAATAACGCATCCAAATCATAGAAATGGCGTATTTTGGACGATAAGGCGGCCAATGGGCTATTGCTCATTGAAAAGCGGATGAGAGAAACGGTTTTCTCACACAATGTTTGTTTAAGCGACAATACGTTCAATTCAAATGGCTCAAGGTGGTATTGGGTGATAAAATCATCCATACCCTGATTCTTCAGAAATGTAGTTACAAAGGGTTCTATCACCCGTTTTTCATTTGGAAACGGATTGGCAAACGCACTAATCTCCACAATTATACGGGCAGGAATTGGATTTGTACTTGCATCCAGTTCTATTTTTGGCATCATAGAGAAATGCCTGTTTCCTGTATTTCGAACCTTTGGATATATCAGAAAATTCTTTGTCTTCCCTCAAACCTGCTGTTACTTCTTTCATGAGATGCGACAGGAGCGTTTTGACTTGGTTGCCGCTCATTTGCTCACTGATGACAGCGAAATCGACATCCTCTGAAAATCGGTTGATGAGTTGATATGCCTTGGACAATGAAGTTCCACCCTTAAACACTATTTGCGAAGCATAGGCACTCTTGGATAATAATCGGAGTACCGCTGATATGTAATAGTCTTTCTCTATCAGTTGGACAGGGATGGCCAAAGCATCTGAAGTTGCATGAACAAGGTCCACAAACAGTTCCGGCTCTAAATGTAATTCTTTCATTCTATGTTCCATTGATTGGAAATTGATTTTGATGAGAGTCCAATCCTAAATCGCGTCAGTGGACTTAATGTACGATGCAGTTCTGCAGCCAAAGGCTCCTCGTCGAGCATAGAGCCTAATAAGGCTCGCGTAAGCGGAGAATATCTCATAGCAAGCTCCACCAAGAGTTTTTTCCTCTTCTGGCTATACCCATTCACTTTGGTTTTAAGGAGTGAATACGATTTGTCAATAGCCGTATCGGGTATTTTTTTTATCCACTTTAAGCAATCCAACAATCGTAATAGCTCAATATTTTTCCCGGGTAATCATATTTTTCTGCAAAACGAATCGTATGGCATATATCCCTCGTCTTCGGTTTCGGCTGGGGAAGTTCGTTCCAATTTCAATCATCGTTGACTGTTGTGTTGTCAATCCCAATAAGTTAAAGGCATAGAGACCCTGTCAAATAACCAATCGGAATGTTGTTCTTGTAAAAGTAAATCCTTGAACCGTTCTTCCAGCGCCGGACCAACAATTCCAAACTTCGTTTGCTTGGGCTTGTAATAAACACCCGGATTCAACCGCTCTATCGTTCCTTCTTGAACAAGCCGTCCCAAGGCAACTACGGCTGCATTCTGTTCTGCACGCGAAAGTTTCAAATCTTCCATACGAAAGACCTTACCTTCCTCAAAGCCCAAAAACCTTTTTGCCTTATTGTCTTACTTGTCATACTTGCCCGTTTTTGGTGCAAAGGTACTCTTTTTGTTGTGTAAATGCAAGTATTTACACAACAAAAAGAGGAGCAGTATATCCAAAACACCTACCATTCCTCCCGTTTTCGTACCATTTCATCTATCTCCTCGCGTAAAAACAACAAACGTCCATTGGCCTTAAGATAGGGGATTTTTCCTGCCCAAACCCAGTTGTAAACAGTTTTTTGTTCCACCTTCAAGATTTTGGAAACATCGATGATGTCCAAGTATTCCGGTTTCAATGGAGGGTGAACGGTTGTATCTATTTCCTGTTCCCGCAGGACGAGCAAACGGTCGAGCTTATCTTCCACATTCTTCAGTTTATCAAACAGGCGTTTCTGCCATGTATCTTCAGGCTGATGGTCTAAGTATGGCATAGTTCTCCTTTTTGATAGTTTCCATTTACATCTTGTGTCAAGATACGTTGCTCTTTCATATAGGCAATATATTTCTTCGCAGTTCTGTCCTTGATTTCCATTTCACGTATCAGAACCTCACACAGTTCTTGGTATGAGAGTTTGAGAGAACTTCGGAAAGCCTCTCTAAGAACACCAATAAGTTCATCAGTCTTGCGCTTTTCCTTGTCTTCCTTGGACTTCTCGCCACGATAGACGTGCATATCTTCACCCTTGTCCCAGCCGAAAAGCATCATCGGAACGTCCAGCGGACTCCCGTCACGGACTTTCAGTGCCTTTACCACCGAGTATTCGGGATTGTCATCTTTCTCTATAGAGAGGATACCTGCTGCCTTGCGTTGCAGCTCGGAACCGATGTGACCACGGAGCTTAATGCCATTCGGCACAAAGTGCAGCACGCAGATGATGCAAGTATTATATATGCCAGCTAAACGGTATAACTCATCTACAATGGCAATACTTTCCGTTTCATCGTTGGCGGAGCGTATCAAGTCGGCTATACCATCAATCACCACAAGATGGATGCCTCCATGCTTGTGGTGAAACAAATCCATGCTCTCACGGATAAGTTTCAATCTGTCCTTACGGGAGAGCGAGGCAAGGTACAGGGAGTGGTAAAACTCTGGTACAGTTTTCAATGAAGCACGTTGTAAGGTCTTACCCAAATTTTTGTGCAGTTGTGCCTCGGACTGTTCCGTGTCGTAGTGTAATACCGCCAAGCCGTTAGGGTTGGGCGTAATTTCCAATCCCAATGTCCTCTCGGAAGGTAACCGTTCTGTTCCTAATGTCCCAGCAAGAATGGCAGCCACATAATTGCTTTTGCCCGTACCTTCGCCGCCCGTAATACAAAACAGATTGTCTTGTGTCCCCAACGGTACGCCATTCACTGTCACAACGGACTTTGAAGCATCGGGGGGATTGTCATAGTCTATTTCACATGAACGTAGCATCATGATGGTCTGTGTATAAATTTGGGAGAGCATGGTTGACAGCAACCCTCTCAATTCTTTTTCATTATGTCCTAAGGCAAAGTAATCGGATATGTCTTTCTCACTTTTGATGCCTTGAAGGGGGAGCGTCAGGGTAAGGACCTTATAAGCGGACAGGACTTCCGTTTGCCGTTCAGCCTCCCTGAGTCCGGTCTCGTCCGTATCGTATAAGAGAATGATGTGGCGAAAACGAAGCAGCAGGCTCTCGATTATGCTTTCCGGGATTTGTGCAGTCTCACTGTTGAAACAGATGGCATTGAAATGATGGGCGGAGAGGAAAGCACATCCTTTTCTCCACCCGTGATGAAGAGTATGTCGCCCTTGTTGGGCAGCTGTTCGAAGCCGAACACATAATCTTCTGCCTTTTCTCCTCCATACAAGAACCGCATTTTACTGAATGGACGGTACACTTTAACAAAATTCCTCATGGAATAGCAGAACATAGGTTCTTCCGAAGAAGAATGAATTGTATATGCCTTTCCTTGGTTTGAAACCGACTCGAAAACGGGCTATGGACTTGACCTGAAAGCGCTGCAGGGTTTTCGTTCCGATACCATACCGTGCCCAAAATCCAAGTTCGTTATCCTTGTAAGATTGTTCTGCTATCCTGAACCATTTCTTGGAGCCTGCCTGCTTACTGGCATTCACGGATATGGGAGGTTTGGGAGGAATATTGGCATTCGACTTGCTTTTCTCGCTCCAATCATGATACGGTAATGGAATGTTCAGTTGCAGGTCATTGATAATCATCTTCAATACCCTCATAAAGTCTCTCCGCATGTCCAAGCCTTGTATTGCGGCTGCGAACCAAAAGCAATCGCCGGAATACATTTCGTTACCGAAGTCTTTCATCCGATAGCACTTCGATCTCGTGTCAAAATAGATATTGCAGGAAGCCCGTCTGTCCTCATATAGTGGATTTCGAAAATTCCGTTTCGGAACAAAGTCAATCGGCATATAGAAACTGAAGATCTCCAATCCCCTGTTTGTGTGTTCCAAGATTTCTTCCTTAATGTTCATAGTTCCTCAAACAAAATTTGTGAGTCTCCCATATAGCCTTTCAATATACCGTCTTTGTAGGCATTGAGCCTTTGAAGGGCTTCCACCCTGCGAAAGCCTTTGAAGGAAGCGCGTCCCGTCTTGATTGCAATGTACAGTCCTTTGAAGGGATAGACCACGTGATTGCAGGAAACATAACGGTAAGGGACAACCTTGCTGTCTCTCCATCGCGCAAGTGAAGCTCTGGATATGCCGAGAAGTCGCAGGACATCAGAAGAATTCAGCTCAATCTTTTCTTCCAACACGGCATAGTCCTGTTTCAGTTCAAGGATGAAGCCTGTAATCCGTTCCATATTTTCTTTCAAGGAATGTATTTCTTCCAAAAGGGCGGAAGGAAGCATGTTATTCTCTGTCATCACGCATCAGTTTTTGGATAAGTTCCTCAATAGCTGCCATTAAATCACGAAATGTAGATAGGTTGTCTTGCTTTTTTACTATACGGTTGGCAAGAAGTATGATATGTTGAATCATTCTTTTGTGATCTACCTGACAGAGCCTGTTCAACAAAAAGATGAGGTCTTCCTTCTCAATTGTGAAGAAACGATGGTCTTTGTCTTCGGTGGTGTGTACCAAAGATTCTATCATTCCTTTGGGAAGATGCAAAAGAAGTACATCCATGTCTAATGCGGAGGCGCATTTGGTATAGGTGTCAATTCTCAAATCCGTCTGCATCTTGCAATGCTTCCTGAAATTGGAATTCTCCATGCCGGCAACTTGGGCTCTCATCTTGCTGTTATCGCAAGAAGACAGCATGATTTCAAGAGTGGGAAGCACGATAAACAAGCGTCCCTCTCCCTTTTGAGGTATCATCTTCTTATCCATATTTGTTTGTTTATTTGATTTATAGGTGCAAAGTTCCAAAAGAAATAAACCTTTTTTTAAGAATATTGGATTGCCAATGTTGGCAATATGATACTATTTGCAATTTTTTATTAGTTTTTCAACAGCATAGACCGTCAGTGCACGGTGCAAGTCCCTTTTATATATAAGGGCTTGCACCGTGCACTGAAAATGTAGCCGGAATCTTTTCTAAAAGATTTTTCAATCAAATATTTGGCTGCAGTTCATATTTTTTTGTACCTTTGAACGCGATAAATACAAGTGTGTATTTTTTCATAACAGTATCTATGGGTACTCTCAAAATACTCTCTTGTGGCTACAATTTGGTTACAGAGAGAAAACTGGAAAGTATAAATTGCTATGATACAAAGAGTTGAGAAAAAAGGTTCATTTTCCTCTCTCTCCGCTAATAGGCTTCAAAAGGACTTCACAAGGGTTGTCAATTTAGCCTTCAAAAATTAGCTAATCGTTGTAAAATCAAGGTTTTTACAACGATTTTTCTTTTGTATATACCTCCATAGCCTGACGGCATAACCCTATATTTTGACAGTCATCTTTCGGTCAATTTCTGCTACACTTACTGCTACACAAAAATTGCAGTAGCAAAAAATGTAGCAGTGACGGGATTTTGAATACCATATTGACGGCATTAATTCTTTCTATCTCAGAGTTTTATATATTAACTTTTGCAGCCGAGTGCTACACAAAAAGAATGATGCATTATGAGAACAACTTTCAAGGTGTCTTTCTACCTAACGCTCAAACTATGAGAACAAAGAAGGAGAACAAAGAAGGTAAGTCGCCTGTAATGCTCCGTGTATTCTTTTACCAGGAGATGGCTGATTTCGACTCTATGAAAATTTTGTGGACAAGTCACTGTGGAACAACACTTCCAGCAGACTTAGAGGTCGGACGGCAGAAGCCTTGTCTGTCAATGCCACATTGGACTCCATTCCCATTACACTGGAATGGAGTCTACTACAAGTTTGAGGATGACGATTTCCTGATTGAAAAGACGGACACCTGTGTGTATGTGCAGGCCGGCAGATACGTGGCTGTGTTTGATGCTGGAGGACCGTACAGGACGTGTGTCCTGCCTCTTATCGCAGCTTCTTGCTCATTCTGCCGTCTGGTGTCACACGCAGTTCGATCACGTAGGTTGTATCGGCATCAGGAATTCCGATGACGACGTAATAGTAAAGAGCTTTCGCATCCGCATGCGTGAAATACATCCTGCGGAGGATGCTCCGGAAAAGGAAGTCTTTCGGAATGAGCGACTGGAACTCTTGTTTCCGGAAGTCATGGGCAAAGACAGGAGTACCGTGATTGAGCAGTCGCAAGGAGGCGACGTTGTCGAGATACATATTGTCCACTTCGACCCCGTTGTCGTTATAGGTGGATTTGATTACTTTGTCGGAGGTCGTTTCTACATGAACCTTGCTCTCGAAATAGCCTAAGTCCGTGCGGATGATCGTGTCCTGCGACTGCTCACGGAAGGTGTTCATCGCATAGACATGATAGCTGAAGGCGGAGCGGAGCGTCTTGTCACCGCTCTTCACAAGTCTTACCTCGTCGCCGTTCTGGTTGGTGAACTTCAGCAGATGGGGCGCCTGTTTTTCGATTTTATAGCCGTGCAGGTTCTTTCCCTGCAGATAGAGCGTATCCTGGTAAACCCAGAAACGGACGGGCATACTGGCCGAGTCGGGATAGAAGATGCTGTCTCCTCTCACCAGCATGGCAGGGTCGCTGTTCTCTCCGTTGGTCCATAAGCCCTGCAGCATCTCTTTGGCCTGTTTGTCTTCGTGCGACTGCTGGTAGCCGGTGCTGTGGTTGTGGCAGGAGGCCAGCAGTAGCAGTACGCATATACTGATGATTGTCTTCTTCTTCATAATACGTATGAATGACATTTGATGGCGCACCATCGTCCGTCCGGGAAAATTCCCGACGGACGAAAGCCGTCAGTGTCCGTATGTCCTATTCAAACAGCCGGGCATCCTTCAATGCCAGCCCTTTGTTGAGATCTTTGTCCGAAAGCACGACATCCTTTGCATCCACAGGCCAGTTGATGCCTATCGTCTCATCGTCCCAGCGGATGCTTGCCTCGGACTGAGGATCATAGGCGTTGTCGACCTTGTAGGTGAATATCGCCTCATCGGAGAGGACCAGGAAGCCATGGGCGAAACCGCGGGGGATGAAGAACTGCCGTTTGTTGTCCTCGGACAGTTCTACCATGACGTACTTGCCGAAGGTCGGTGAGCTTTTGCGGATATCCACTGCCACGTCGACTACCTTGCCTTTGATTACACGCACCAGCTTGGCCTGCGAGAATTCGCCCTGCTGGTAGTGCAGTCCACGAAGAACCCCGTAGCCCGACTTTGACTCGTTGTCCTGGATGAACTCAACATGATGCCCGATGTGTTCGTCAAACTCTCTCTGCTTGAATGATTCAAAGAAATACCCTCTTGCGTCATTGAACACCTTGGGTTCAATCACCCATACTCCTCAATATCCGTCTTGATATACTTCATTGTATTTAAATTTTAGTATTTGTCTGGTAGCCAGATAGAGCCGGTGCGTGCAGTGGAAATATGCTTTCAGATTGCCGAGCACAGCCTACCTTATGCAAAGGTAACAAGAATTATTGATTATAAAAAGGATTCCCGGCTTTTTCGTCATCCCTGCAAATTTTTTTAAGATAGGATACTTGCCGCTTCCAAATAAAATAATTAATTTTTGCAAACGTGATAAAAACTCGACCGACATATCGAAATACTCCTGCTGGAAAATGACTGTGTCATTGTTCCCGGGTTGGGAGGCTTTCGTGGCTCATCATGTCTCTGCAAGATATGATGTGAATGACGGCCTGTTTCTGCCTCCTTACCGTACGCTAGGATTCAACGCACAGCTGAAGATGAATGATTCGCTGCTGGTGCAGTCGTATGTAGATGGCTACGACATGAGTTATCCCGAAGCACTCCGTAAGGTGGAAAGTGAGGTGGACGAGATTTACCGCATCCTCGGTGAAGAAGGTTTCTTCGAACTGACCGACCTCGGCCGTCTCTCAAGGAATCGTGAGGGGAAACTGACTTTTGATCCTTTTGAAAGCGGAATCCTCACGCCGTCCTATTATGGCCTGGGTAGCTTCGATTTCAGAAAGGCTGCTGCCGTCATGGGTGAAGAGAGCGGATCTTCCGTATCAGGACATAAATCATCCCGGCACGGAATCCTGTATATTGACGAATCTGATGGAAAAGACAAGCGCATCAGCATCAGTATGCGTGCCGTCCGCAACGTTACGGCTGCCGCCGCATTCCTTACAGCTGTATTCCTTGTTGCTTTCCCGGGATCAACACGCAACGGCGTTCCCGGCCAGCAGGTGAAGAGCGGGATTCTCTATAACATCTTCGATTCCAGCGACACATCCAATACCTCTGGACAGTTCAGGCCTTTGCGGGTAGGAAGAGGTCTTTCAGCAGACAATGTCCAGGCAGCCTCCCCGGTTCCTTCCCATTATTGGGCAATCGTCATGGCAAGCCACGTTACGGAGAGCAACGCACGCGCTTTTGTCGCCAGATTGCGGAAACACGGACTTGAAGACGCACGTGTCTATGAAGGTGCGGAGAGTATGAAAGTTCTTTGCGGCTGTTTCTCAAGTCAGAAAGAGGCATACGAAAGGATGAAGATCATCAATGCCACCACTGCGTTCAAGGAATCATGGGTAATTGAAATCGGAAAGCAAGAAATCTCCCTCAGAGTGGGATGTGCCTGCGGAAGGCGGTCAGGATAAAGCTCCATTATCGTTCTCTGCTGTTTATCATCCGTCGGTGCGGCCTGTCAGCATCTGTTTCTCCGCATTCATTTATATTTCTCTGCTTTCGGGAAAGAGGGGAAGGAACTTCTGGTGTCAACATCTACTATTATTATATATATATGAAACGTGTCAGATGCCCAAAAATGTGATAATTTCATTACTTTCGACGAAACGAAATACAAGTCGGGGCAGCGTCTTGTCTTCCAGTGTCCGCAATGCGGAAAAGAGTTCGGTATCCGTATCGGTATCTCCAAACTGCGCAAGACACAGAAAGAGGAGAACAACGAACCAGAATCTGACGAACAGGAGAATGAATATGGATCACTGCACGTCATCGAGAATGTCTTTCATTTCCGGCAGGTCATTCCGCTGCAGCTTGGTGAGAATGTCATTGGCCGCTACATGAAAGGCAATCCTATCAACTGTCCTATAGAAACTGTCGACCCCAGTGTTGACATGACGCACTGTGCCATCACCGTCAGCCGGGACAGGAATGGGAAACTTCAATATGTGCTGCGTGACGGGCCGTCTTATACCGGAACCTTTGTGGATAATGAAATTCTCGGCGACCGCGAGCGGCGTATCATAGAGAATGGGACTCTCTTCACTATTGGTGCCACGAGTATCATCCTCCATGCTCCGGGGAAATGACTGACCATTCCTGGCATACAGAAAGCGAGGGTGTAGCAGAATTCAGATTCGTTTTTGAAAGCCTTCAGTCTGAAGCGAATCTATATGAAAAGCCCATTTCAAAACTCGTTTGTGAGTAGAGAAATGGGCTTTCCTCTGTCTGGGGAGAATATCAAATTGCAGATTGAAAGCTGTTGTCACACCGCCGATAGATCTGATATAGAGCAAGAATATGGGTGATAGAATTGATAGCCTATAGAAATTTTCATTGCATTTATAGATGAGACGTAGCTTCCGGAGTATGAATGGCAAGACGGCTTCCTGTCTGCTTTCTCTCGTCGGAATGGATAGGGTAGCGGCACAAGACATACGACTCTCCATCTCGATGAAGGGTGGAAGGTGTACCCAGCCCTCCGCTGTTTTACCGCTGCCACCACATGGGCGTAGCATAGTCATCCGGGCCGCCCAGGTATTCTACCGCTTTGTCGTAATTAGACCGGTTGTTGATCTGTTCGTTCTTATCGAAAGGTATTCTGTTAGGAGTCGATAAGGTATAGCCGTTCGTCGGCTGCGGAACGGGGAAGATATGCGGATATCCCGTGCGGCGTATTTCGTCCCATGCCTCCTGTCCGTTGGGGTAAAGGGCAATCCATTTCTGTACTATCAGCCGTTCCTTCTTTTCTGCTATCGAGGCATCTTCGTCCCATTTAACCGTAATCAAGGACATTCTGGGAGCGTTGCCGCCAAAGCCTCCCACGGCATCCACGTAATCGGCCTCCATGGACATATTGTCCTGTAGATAAGCTTCCACACCTTCTGCCCCCCACTGTCGGAAGGAGAGAGTGACTCCCTGCTCATAGAAATCCTTTGCCGTTCCTCCGCCCATATTCCATCCTCGTAGAACGCCTTCCGCCTTACAGAACGCCATCTCGGAAGCTGTCAGCCATACGCCCGGTGTCGTCTCCGATACGTTCGCAGTAGAGTAAAGACGCTTCGCGAGGAAGTTGCTCCCGATCAGCGCACCGGCCCGGCAGCCGATGAACCTGCGGTCTCCTGGCTGTTCCGGCTGCTGGAAATACCGGCCGAGCCTGGGGTCTCTGTAGCCTGTCATGTAACTCTCAAGGTCAGCACAGATGCGGCTGTCCCCCCATGATACTGCCGTAGTCCATAGTCCCGATTTGTTATAGCTTATCGTACAGTTGTCCTCATTCCGTTCGATTACGCCATCCCTCACGGCTTCTTCTGCCAGAGAGCGTGCCAGTACCGGCTCCACATTGCTGATGCGCACGGCGATGCGCAGTCTGAGCGAGTTGGCAAACTTCCTCCATTTCCTGAAATCCCCCTTGTAGACGAGGTCGTAGGGGGCGAAGGCAGTCTGTTCTCTGGCAAGATTCGCATCCGCCGAGATGTAGTCGACAGCCTTTCCGAGGTCGCTGATCAGCTGTAAATAAATGTCCTTTTGAGACGAATACACTTCGGCGTTGTGTGTGTCTATGCTGAGCGGGAACGGTCCGTAGATGTCTGTGAAGCGGAGGAAGGCCTGCGCACGGAGTATCAGTGCCCAGGCATAGGAGATATTGTCCTTTCCGTTCAGCTTCTCTACTTCGTTGAAGGCCGAAACGATACCGGGTGCATAAGAGGCCGGCCAGGCACACCAGTTGTTGCTCGCATTGAAGAGGGTGTGGTTCTTCGGCAGCACCTTGGTGTAGGTGGTGTAACGTCCCAGATAGTTGCCCACGAAGTCGATCATCGTCTGGTAGGCGTTTTCCTGCTCCGGAAAAGCCACTCCCTGCATCTGTATGAGGAAGGAACCGGCGGCATAGTTGTCGCGCTGCAGTTCCTCGGGCGAAAGTCTGCTGCCGGGGCGGTTCATGTCCTCGAAGTTACCCGTGCAGGAGATCAGGGCTGCCGGCAGGAGGGACAGGTATGCAAGTATCTTTCTGCGAAACATCATGGCCTACAGTTTTACGTTGACATAAAAGCCCAGTGAACGTTGGCTGGGCTGCATGAAATAATCGAACCCCTGATAGTAGATATCCGTCGAAGGTGTCGACTCCGGGTCGAAGGGGGCCTTGCAGTACAGCATCCACAGATTCCGTGCCGTTACGCCCAGCGTCACCTTTGCGCCGCGGAGCAGCCTGTCGGTCGTATAGCTCAGGTAAAGCTCCTTGACCCTGGCGTTGGTAGCTTTGTAGATATATTCATCCCAGATGGGCGTTTCACCTCCCACTACGGTATAGTACTTCTCCACCGGTACCAGCCGGCCGCCTACATTGACGCCACCGGCATCCCTCAGTCGGGCTGTCTTCCTGGATACACCATACGAGTCCATGAAGGCCTGCGTCTGCGACACACAGACGCCCCCCAGCCGGGCTGTCACCAGCAGCCCGAGCTCCAGTCCTCTCCACGAAAGGCGGTTGTTCAGTCCGACCTGTGCTTTGGGCAGTACCGAGCCTACCCGCTTTGGTGTTGGCAGTTCCATCTGCATGACCTGTCCGTCGGCGTTGAGCTGGATGTTCCCTTGCGCATCCCTCTTATAATCAGTGAAGGTGTAAAGGTCGCCCATCGTACCACCTTGTGTCAGAATCACTTCACATCCGTTCAGCCCGCCTTGCCGCAGGGTCTCGTTGGGGTTGTCGAGCAGTTTGACAATACGGTTGCGGTTCATGCTGTAATTCATGTCCACCGACCAGTGCAGCCGGTTCCATGTCTTTCTGTAGCCCAGACTCAGTTCCATTCCTCTGTTCCGTACGTCTCCGGCCTGGATGTACTCCCGGTCGTAGGCACCGCCCAAGGTAATCTGGCGGAGGAAAGTCTGGTTTTTCGTGTCCGACCGGTAGAGTGTCAGCTTCACCGAAACGGCTTCCTTGAAGAGATAGGCCGTCAGTCCCGCCTCCCACGAGTTTGTCCGCTCGGGGTAGAAGGTGTCGGGGAATTTGTAGGTGACTGTTCGGTAAGTGCCCGTGGAGGGTACGTACTCATAACGCCAGGCAGAAGAGATGTTGGGCGGGATAGCCGAACCGACGGAAGCCCATGATGCGCGGAATTTCAGCAGGTCGACGAATGCCGGCAGCCTGAACAGCTTCGAGAGGACTGTCGACAGTCCTACGGAAGGGTAGAAGAAAGACTTGCGGGCAGTGTTGCTGAGGGCTGAGTCCCAGTCGTTGCGGCCGGTCACTGTCAGGTAGATACGCCTGCGCCATCCTGCTTCGATACTCCCGAAAAGGGAGTGGATGGCGTGCCGTGTAATCTCGAAGATGGGGCGGTTGTCGCCTGACACCTTGCTGTAGTCGATGGCGTTCGGCGTGAAAATGTTCGACGGAGCCTTCAACCCTCCCTGAAAGCCGGTCACGTCATACGACGTGTTCGAGAAAGCCGCACCGATGTTCGCCTCAACCGAGCAGTCGCTCCAGTGCCGGGAGACATCCGCCATGCAGTCGGCATAGAACGCACGGTCGTTCACCTTGCAGTAACCGTAATATCCGTAAGGGGAGTGTGCAAAGACATCCAGCGTAGAAGCATACCGCTTGTCCTCAATCCGGTTCACCGCCTCGTCCCACCGGATTCTTCCCTCGAGAGTCAGCCAGTCCGCCGCACTGTACTTCACGCCCAGGTCCGTAAGGTATCTGTTGCGCTTCGTTGTCTTCACCATGCGGTTGGTCACCCAGTAGGGGTTCTGCATCTTCAGATCGTCGCCGTAGTTCCAGTTCTGCAGGTTGATGTTGCGTGCCACATCGAAACGCTCGAACTCCCTGACGGCGTCGAAACGCTCGCCGCGCGGGAAAAGGTAGACAGAGGTCAGGGGGTTGAAGTACTGCCCCTGTGCCAGCATGTTGCGGTCGTTCTCCCTTGCGTACTTGAAGGAGAACGTAAGCCGCAGTCTGTCCTTCAAGGTAGAAAAGACATTTTTGAATGCCAGGTTGTATCGCTGGAAATCATTGTTGGGGATGATGCCGCTTACGGTTGACGAGCCGAGAGAGGTAGACCTGGTTGCGTTCCGTCCCTGCTGTGAGTGTCGCGTTATGGGTGAAGTTCACTCCTGTGCGGAAGAAGTCGGCTGGTGTAAATCCGCCGGAGGCTGCTGCATCCTTCGTTCCCCACGACTTCATTTCGTTGGGACGGTTTCCATATTCGTTCTGGAATTCGGGCAGGACAAAAGGCGTGAGGAACTGCGTGGCTGACGACAGTTCCACCGACAGCCGTCCCACTCTCCCCGACTTTGTCCTGATCATCACGGCTCCCTGGGCAGCGGCCGAACCGTAGAGGGCGGCGGCCGCCGCTCCCGTCAGCACCGAAACACTCTCCACGTCGTCGGGATTGATGTCGGCAATGCTCTCCGCACCGGGCTGCTGGGAGTAGATGCCGCTTTTGATGTCGTCGTTGCTGCGGTTGTTCACCGGGATTCCGTCAATGACGTAAAGCGGCTGGTTGCTTTGTGCCAGCGACTTCGGGCCGCGCATTACCACACGTGCCGCACCTCCCATGCCGGCTGCCGACTCGTTGACAGCGACCCCGGCCACCCTTCCACCCAGGGCGTTGGCCAGATGGGTTGTCTTCACCGTGTTCATCTCCTCGCCGTCCATCTGCTTGACATTGTAGTTCAGTGCCGGACGCGACCGGCTGATACCCAGGGCTGTCACGAGGACATCGCCCAGCTCGTAAAGGTTCTCCTTCAGTACGAACAGCTGGCAGTGTCTGCCCTCGGCGCGTTTTTCCACCGTATTGAAACCGACGCAGGAGACCACCAGCACGGGGTTCGGGTTTTCCGTTTTCAGAACAAACCGGCCGTCCAGGTCGGCAATGGTATGCACCTTCGGCGTGCCTTTTACCATGACTGATGCCCCGATGAGCGGATTGCCTGCCGCATCCTGTATCTGTCCATGGAAGGTGTAGGCGGTCGGTGTCCCGCGCAGGTCCTCTCTGTGCGGCGGAACGGCCGGTGTCGGACCGGGCGGTACGGTGGAAGGTTTCGTCTTCTTCAGGTAGATGATGTTGTCGATGATTCTGTATGTGATACCTGTATGTGCAAAGAGACGGTCAAGGACAAAGTCTATCGGCAGGTCATGGATGGAGACGGCGTTCACCAGCTCCCTGCCCAGCTCGTCGCTGTAAAAGAAGCGGTAGCGAGTCTTCGATTTGATGCGCTGCACGACGGTCTTCAGCGTCGTACGGTCCGTCGTCAGCGACACCTGTGCAGCGACTGTCTGTACACCGACCAGCAGGAGGGCGCACACACAGACTACAAGAACAGAATATCTACCGAAACGGTCCGTTTTCATCATACTTCAAGGCAGCAGGCGTGCAGATTTTTTCCACGCTGATGATACATTGAGTTTGTCTTTACAAAGATAGGCAATTATCTTTATACAAGATGTAGACTTTCCATATTTTTACATAAATTAACCACTCTGTACCCTTTGAAAAGTATAAAAAAAGTGTATCTTTGTCACAAAGATGAACATTCTCCTGCTTGTTTCGGACTGTCGTTGCGGACAGCCTGTCATCGGCAGGAAAAAGAATCGATAATGACACTACCAGAGCAAAGGTTCAGACAGCTATTCAGAGACCTGTATCCCTCTCTTTCCTTTTATGCCGCACGCCTTGTCCATGACGATGAGGCTGAGGATGTCGTACAGGAAGCCTTCATGGAACTGTGGAAGCATAAAGACGATGTTGATGACGAGAGCCATATCAAGGCATTCCTCTATCGTGCCATCTATACCCGGTCGCTCAATGTCATCAAGCACCGTACGGTTGTCAGCAACCATGCTGACAGCGTGAAGAAGGTCGCCCAGCTCAGAATGGAATACTACAATCCGGAAGCTAACGACGTTATGGGTTATATCGAGGGGGTGGAGATGCGCAGGCAGATCAATGATGCCATCAGCGAGCTGCCCGCCAAGTGCCGTGAGGTCTTTATCCTCAGTTACCAGCACGACAGGAAGAATAAAGAAATCGCCGAACAGCTGGGCATTTCGATACGTACCGTTGAGGTGCATCTGTACAAGGCCCTGAAGTCTTTGCGGCAGAAGCTGAGGCACAGGGTATGAGAATCCGTGGCAGCATGGAAGTTTCTCATTTCCAAAGTTCGAATGACATCTGTAACATTTTGTCGGTCAGACAGTTGCGGATGCGTTGAGAAAAGGTGCTTAGTTGTGCTCCAATCAGGCCTTAGTTGGACGTCAATCAGGCCTTAGTCGGAAGCCGATCGGGCCTTGGTTGGAAACCGATCAGGTGTGGGTTGAAAATCACATTGACCGATGTCGGAAAAAGAGAGACAGAGGACAGCGGTGCAGAGCCTCCAAAGCAGAAGTCAGCCTGCAGGAAAATCCTATAACATTTTTTTATTATTTGCCTTTACGTAAATAGGCGCATTCAATTGTTATTAGGATAAGCAGCGGAAAAAAAGAACTGCGATGAATGTAAGAAAAGAAAAAGAACAGTATGGACGATATAAACAACAAGACCTTCAAGGACTATCTCGCCGGAAAGGCAACGGACAGGGAGATGGAACGGCTGGCCGAATGGCTGGCATGTTCAGAGGAAAACCGGAGAGAACTCTTCGGACTGGAGGCAGCTTACCATCTGGGGAAGCCCAATCCGCTTGCGACACCGGAGAAGATAGATGAGGCCGAGGCGAAACTTTTCAACAGGATAGGCGACTACGAAGCGAAGAAGAACCGCAGCCGTTCTTTCCGGATTCTGCGCTATGCCGCGGCTGTCCTGGCAGCTGTCCTGCTGGCGGGCGGAGGGCTGTATGCCTATTTCCGGCAGTCGGTCGAGACCATCACCGTCGCTGCCCTCGGCGGAGTGAAGAAAGTGGTGCTCCCCGACCATTCCACTGTCTGGCTCAACAGAGGTGCGTCCATCAGCTATGCCGAAGGTTTCGACGGTACGGAGCGGAAGGTGAACCTGAAGGAGAAGCCCTGTTCCATGTCACCAAAAATCCTGAGAGACCGTTCATCGTAAGCAGCGGCGGCGCATCGGCAAAGGTACTGGGCACGACCTTCAACTTCAATGCGAAAGGTACGGGAGACGAAGATGTCATCAGCCTGATAGAAGGACGTCTGGAGGTGACCGGACTGGCCGGACAGGGAAAGGTCGTACTGCATCCCAACCAGAAGGCTACCGTCAGCAGGAATGCCCCGACCATCCGGACAGAGAACGGCTATGCCCCTGTCGATGCAGTGTGGCGCGACAATATGATTCCGTTCAGCAATCTGCAGATCGGGCAGATTGCAGGCATTCTGGAGCAGGTCTACGGTTGTAAGATTACAGTGGACTCCAGGCTGGAGTCCGGGAAGACTTATACAGGCGTCATCAAGCGGAATAAGGACATAAGGAAGGTGCTGGACGGACTTTCCTATACCGTCTCTTTCCATTATACCATCAGCGGCAGGAAGATAACCCTCTCTGAATGACGGTCGGGAGGGGACGGCCTCATGCCGCTTCCAACTAAATCTATTCTGATAATTCATTACCTGAAACGAATATGACAAGACTTTCTGTGCTTCTCATCGGAGCACTCGTGCCCTTATTTTCCATGGCACAGACAGCTGCCCCGGAGTGGCAGAGTCAATACAGTACCGGCCTGAACCGGATTGGACCGCACGCCTATGTCCTGCCCTGCAGTTCGCCCGACGAGCTGCAGCAGCCCGGCGGCTACGAGCATTCGGCTTACTACATGACGCTCAACGGCAAGTGGAAGTTCCATTGGACGAGAAACCCTGACCGCAGGCCCAGGAACTTCTTCCAGACGGACTTTGCCGTACAGGGATGGGCCGATATCGACGTGCCTGGGAACTGGGAGCGGCAGGGCTACGGACTGCCCATCTATGTCAACGAGACCTATGAGTTCGATGACAAGCTCTTCCACTTCAGGAAGAATCCACCCCTTGTTCCGTATGCGGAGAATGAGGTGGGGTCGTATCGCCGCACGTTCACCGTCCCGGCGGCGTGGAAAGACCGGCGCATCGTACTATGCTGCGAGGGTGTCAAGTCGTTCTTCTACCTGTGGGTCAACGGACAGTATGTAGGCTACAACATGGGGGCGAAGATGCCTTCAGAGTGGGATGTCACCCGGTATCTGCACGATGGAGAGAACGTCGTGGCCATGGAAGTCTACCGCTGGAGTGCCGGCTCCTACCTGGAATGTCAGGATTACTGGCGCATGAGCGGCATCGAACAGGATGTTTATCTCTATGCCACTCCGGCACAGTACATTGCCGACTATCATGTATCGGCAGGTGTGGAAAGACAGGACGGCGGATCTTTCAGGGGCAGCTTCAACCTTTCTGCAAGTGTGAAAGGGGCCGGGCAGGGAACGGTCGGTTACGTGCTGACTGATGCGGAAGGGAGGCCGGTGCTCACAGAGGAGAGGCCTGTCAGCGGCAGGGAGAAAGACGTGACGGTGGACTTTGCCCCACAGACGGTACAGAATGTAGCGGCATGGAGCGCAGAACATCCGAATCTCTATACACTGCTCATCACATTGAAAGACAGGCACGGGAACGTCGCCGAACAGACCGGCGGCAAGGTGGGATTCCGCACCATAGAAATCAAGGACAGGCAGCTTTGCGTGAACGGAACGCCCATCCTCGTCAAGGGAGTCAACAGGCACGAGCATTCCGGACGCGGCCGTACCGTGAGCAAGGAACTCATGGAACAGGACATCCGCATGATGAAGCAGAACAATATCAACCTCGTGCGCTGTTCGCATTATCCTGCGGATTCCTACTGGTACCAGCTCTGTGACAAATACGGTCTGTATGTCATCGACGAGGCGAATATCGAGTCGCATGGAATGGGTTATGGAAAAGAATCGCTGGCAAAGGACAGTACCTGGCTTTCTGCCCACATGGACAGGACGCAGCGTATGTACGGTCGTTCCAAGAATCACCCGAGCATCATCATCTGGTCGCTGGGCAACGAGGCCGGCAACGGTACGAACTTCGAACACACCTACCGCTGGCTGAAGCGGACGGACACGACACGGCCTGTGCAGTATGAACGTGCTGAAGAGAATTTCAATACGGACATATACTGTCCGATGTACCGTCCGCTGAGCCACATGGAGGCCTATGCAAAGCGGACGGACACCACGCGCCCCTACATTATGTGTGAGTATCTCCACGCCATGGGCAACAGCTGCGGCGGCATGAAGGAATACTGGGACCTGATAGAGAAAGAACCCATCCTGCAGGGTGGAAGCATCTGGGACTGGGTGGACCAGTCGTTCCGTGAGATTGACAAGAACGGAAATTGGTACTGGAGCTACGGCGGCGACTACGGTCCGAAGGATGTTCCCAGCTTCGGTAACTTCTGCTGCAACGGTCTGGTAGCGGCCGACCGTACACCGCATCCGCATCTCCAGGAAGTGAAGAAGGTCTATCAGAACATCAAGTCCGAGCTTGTCTCGACCGGGAAGGAGATAACCGTAAAGGTGAAAAACTGGTTTGACTTTACCAATCTCAACGAATACCGGCTCGACTGGCGGATTGTGGATGAGAACGGGAAAGTGCTCTCCGACGGTACACAGCACGTAGACTGTGCGCCCCACGAGTCGACTGTAATCATTCTGCCGTCCGTATTTTCCAGAACAGCCCGGGAACTTTTCCTGAATCTTGAGTGGCATCCGGTCCGTGACGGACTTGTCCTTACCCGGAATGATGTGGTGGCCTACGACCAGTTCGGACTGAAGACCGCATCCGACTGCACCGTTTTCCTCCCGCATGAGAAGCAGGGTATGCGCTATGAAGTGGATGGGAAGACCGGTAAGCTGACCTCTCTGAAGAGCGGTGGACGGGAATTTCTGAGTACTCCGCTGTCGCTCAGCCTTTACCGTCCTGCCACCGACAATGACGGCCGTGACCCGTACGGCCTGAGGCTGTGGCGTGAGGAAGGCATCGACTCCATCAGCCAGAGGGTGACGAAAATCGTCCGCAACAGAGATGTGACCCGTGCAGAAACGGAGATACTGAGCCGAAAAGGAAATGTCATCGGTAAAGCTGATTTCACTTACAAGCCGCAGAAGAACGGCGCACTGGCTGTAAAGGTGACCTTCATGCCGGACACAGCTGTCATCAAGTCGCTTGCCCGTGTCGGACTTTCTTTCCGCATGGACGATTCGTTCGGCAAGGTGGAATACTACGGCCGGGGAGACATCGAGACCTACAGCGACCGCAGACAGGCCGGACGGATAGGACGCTACCGGACGACGGCAGAGGCGATGTTCCACTATTATGTGAAGCCGCAGGCAACCGGGAACCGTACTGATGTTCGGTGGATGTCGCTCTCCGACACGAAGAACCGCCTCATGGTGGCTGCACGTTCTCCGTTCCAGTTCTCTGTCGTGCCGTTCTCTGACAGTGTCATCGACCGTGCAACACATATCAACCAGCTTTCCCGCGACGGCCTGCTCACCATCCATCTGGATGCGGAACAGAGTGGGGTGGGGACTGCTACCTGCGGTCCAGGTGTCGCCCTGAAATACAGAGTACCCATACAATCTGCAACCTTCGAGTTTGTCCTCTATCCAGTTGCCTCTAAGTAGGTTGCGGACAGCAGGACGCTAAAAGCCCTGTCCCTCTCTGTCTCCAGACCTGGAAGACAGAAGGGCAGGGCCTCTTCATTTTATCCCGTGTGTTTCTGAAAGCGTCCCCGATGCTTGGTACTCCTGTTTCCTGTGTCGTCTCTGGGTCTGCTGTTTCGGTCTCCAGTGCCTGCTGTGCCGGTCCAATGAAGTCTGGTGACCGATTCCCGGTGCTTTTCCTGACTGTTCTCAACCGGCAGGGAAAGCTATTGGTTGTACCCTGAATCGGCTTTAGCAGACTTTTCTGATTTCTGTTCTACGCATGGGAGGCTTGTACGTAGTTTCCCCTTACCGGATCATACAATATCGGTGGAAAAAGGCGTTGGCAGGATGATAAATGTAAAATACTTTCTTCCCATTACACAAAGTCCCTTCTGCCTGTTACAGACAGCTGGATGAGGCTGTCGTACGGAGCAGTCTGAAGGTAGGTACTTGGCTCGTGTCAGTGGATTAGATTCGGATGGGCTGCAGGCGGCTTTCTGCTGCTTCGTCAAGCCTGTGTAATGTGAAAAATAAGTTAACAGTATTGTTTTTTTGTATATAATTTGATATGGGTAAATGTAAAAAAAACTCACATATTTTGAGAATACATTTTATTTTACAGAAACTTTTATTACCTTTGTTTGCAGATTTGTATCGGACATACGCAGACAGGAACGGTAAATGAGAAAACAGATTTATACATCCAGGAATTTATGGAACCAGATAATCATCTGGCTCCCGCTCTTCCTTGTTCCGATGATGTATGCTCCTCATGGCGTTTCCTTATTGCAGAATGGTGTTTTGCCGTATATTGTCCCGCTGTCCATGGTAATAGTGGGCTATCTCAATTATTTCGTGCTCTCACCCCTGTTGCTGAAGGGCACAAAAAGGAATTCTGGACACTCAACACGCTTCTCATTCTGGTCCTGTCCATCGCACAGTATGAATGGCTCTGCTACACAGGAAGTGAACAGTACATCATGACTTTTCCTTACCAGATGCTGTCAGCAGGGAAGGAAATCAGTCCCCACGTGGCTTTCATCCTCCGCAACTTCTTCAACCTTAGTGTCTGTGCCGGCGTGGCGACTTCGGTTCTGATGGCACAGCGCCTGTCGAAGGCTGAAGAAGAAAAGCGAGCGGCGGAGACGGCTATGACGAAGGCGGAACTGATAAATCTCCGTCAGCAGGTGAATCCGCATTTCCTCCTCAACACCATGAATAATATCTATGCGCTTACGGCGTTTGATACAGAGAAGGCGCAGAAAGCAATCATCGACCTGTCGAAGATGCTCCGCCATATCCTCTACGACTACCAGCAGCCCTATGTGAATCTGAAGGAGGAAGCGGAGTTTCTGCAGAACTATGTTGAACTGATGATGATCCGCATACCTGACAATGTCGAGATAACGCGTGAATGCAATATCCCGGACTCCTGTCGGATACTCGTCGCGCCGATGATATTCATCTCGTTGCTGGAAAATGCCTTCAAGCATGGAATAAGTACCGGGCACAGGAACTTCATCCATATCAGTCTGGAGGCTGACAGCAAACGTGTTGTCTTCTCTATCCAGAACAGCAACTACCCCAGGGGAGAAGCGGAAAGAAACAGACACGGAATCGGACTCAAGCAGGTGGAGAGGAGACTTGAACTTGCCTATCCCGGCAAGTACAAGTGGGAAAAAGAAATTGACAGTAAACGAAATATCTATTCATCCAAAATAATCATCTATGACACTAAACTGCATAATCATTGACGATGAACCTCTGGCTGCCGAACTGCTTGCAAGCTATGCCAGGAAGACACTCTTCCTGAATCTGATCGGTGTCTTCAACAGTGCGGTAGAGGGGATTAAAGTTATCCGAGAGAACAGGGTTGATCTCATTTTCTTGGATATTCAGATGCCTGAACTCAGCGGACTCGAGTTTGCCAAGATTCTTCCCAAGGAGACGAAGATCATCTTTACAACCGCCTTCAGTCAGTATGCCGTCGATGGTTACAAAGCCAATGCCGTTGATTATCTCATGAAGCCAGTCAGCTATGATGATTTTCTGGCAGGTGCCAACAGGGCATTGGAATGGTTCAGGAGTGTCCGCCAGTCGGAGAATGCCTCGGACGACCGCTTTATCTTTGTCAAAAGTGAGTATAAACTGGTTAAAATCATGTTCGATGACATCCTTTATATTGAAGGTCTGAAGGACTATGTCAAGATTTATCTTACAGACGGCTGCGATCCGGTCATGAGCCTGATGAACATGAAGAAAATTGAGGAGTCGCTCCCCAAACCGGAGTTCATGCGTATTCACCGTTCCTATATCGTACACATGAGGAAGATAGAAGGAATCGACCGCTTCCGGGTTGTCATCGGCAACGCCATTCTGCCTATATCGGACAGCTACAAGACGACCATCCAGGATTATCTTGACGGGCATACGTTGTAAGTGTTCCAGTCCGTACCGGCATGACACGAAAAAGACACCGGCTTCTGCACAGTCCCTGTCGGGGCGACGTGCAGAAGCCGGTGTCTTTCTCGTGCATATCCGCAAAGAGATATGTGGAACTGTAGGGGCAGATGATGAACGGCCAGTCTGGGAGCGGTCTTCTATCCCTGCGCCTGTGTCGACAGGCTGTTCAGTCGTGCGATATATTTCCCAAGGATGTCGAACTCAAGGTTGACGACCGTCCCGATGGTGATATACGCAAAGTTCGTGTTCGTTCTTGTATAGGGAATGATGGCTACCTTGAAACTGTTGGCAGTCGGTTCACAGACGGTGAGAGAGACCCCGTTGACAGTGACGGAACCCTTATCAACAGTGAAGTATCCGCGCTGCATCATTTCATGGTTGTAAGGGTATTCAAAAGTGAAATAGGTGCTTCCGTCTGCATCTTCCATGTTGATGCATTTTGCAGTCTGGTCCACGTGTCCTTGTACGATGTGCCCGTCCAGCCTGCCGTTCATGAGCATCGACCGTTCGATGTTCACGCGGTCTCCTACCTGAAGCAGCCCGAGGTTGGACCGTTCGAGGGTTTCTTTCATGGCAGTCACCGTATAGGTGTCGTCCTTGATGCGTACGACGGTGAGGCAGACACCGTTATGGGCAATACTTTGGTCGATTTTCAGTTCATCGGTGAATGAGCAGCGTAACGTGAAGTGGATATTTTCCTGTTCCTGCTCTATCCCGGTAAGGATTGCCATTTCTTCTACGATTCCTGAGAACATTGTTGTTTCCTTTCTTTTTTTCTATCCTTTTTTTCAGGAGTCCTGTCTGCCGAGTCCAGTTTCTATGAGAAAGTCTTTTTGACTTCAGCTTTGTAAGAATACCCCTGCTGGGATGATTGTTTTTACTTTGTATTGAGAAATTATAGGGAAGATGCTGTTCCGTAATGCGGACCCTCCTGTCGGCTTCACAGGTTCCTATGTGGATTCCCATTCTTCATTTCCGGATTTTCCTGTATCTCTTCTGAGGTGGTAAGGGTCTCATCTGGGACTGTCCAGGACTCTCATCAGAGATGCTGCGGGCTCTCATCAGGAAGAGCAGAGAATCCTCATCAGATATGTTCTGAAAAAGGTGGAGCTCCTTTGGAACCCCACCTCAATCCCGCTTTCTTTTCGGAAGGGGGAATAGAAAAAGTCGTACCGACGATGTGATGAAAAGTCCGAGTATCAATGATAAGAGAGCTCCTCGTCGTTGTAATCCACTGGCCTTGCGGCTTAGTCGCAGAAAGCGGTTTATGTGGCCCGCCATTGACAGAAGAAGTCATCTCGGGTTTTCTGATTTATTTGATGACTATCCCGATCGAATCGATACGACTGAATCTGTATCCTTTCTGTGTGCAAAGTTAGTATAAAGATTTTTATCTTCCAAACATTTTATGATTAAATGTTGTGTGTCAGGAGGGGTGTCTTTGTGTTTCTGCACCGAGAGGATGAAGATTCTGTAATGTCATTTGCCCAGCCAGGCACATCGGTCTTCCTGCCGGCAGTCTTTTTTCAGGCAGTGCCCTGTCTGTCGGGACAGGGACTTCAGCCTCAGATGAGTGTGTCCTGCAAGATCTCGCCCAGTGTAGGATGAATATGGATGATGTCGCGTATCTCTTCCAGCCGGGCATCACGGTTCATCAGTGCGGACAGTTCCTGGATGAGGTCGGCGGCATGTGCTCCGTATGCGTGACCGCCCAGAATGATTCCGTTCTCACCCACGAGAACCTTTATCATTCCTTCCGTCTCTTCCATGCTCAATGCTTTCCCATTTGAACGGTAGAATCCTTTCCGGGTAGTGTACTTGATGTCCTGGGCTTTGCACTGGTCTTCCGTCCTGCCCACACAGGCGGCTTCAGGGTAGGTGAAGATAGCGGCTGGCATGATGTCAAACCGGATGAAGTCTTTCCTGCCGAGAATGTGGTTGACAGCACGGAAACCCTGGAAAGTTGCAGCATGTGCCAGCATCTGGCGTGCATTGACATCGCCGATGGCGTAGACGCCTTTCACATTTGTTTCCATGTTGTCGTCAACCGTGATACCTCTGGGGTTGAATTCGATGCCCGCTGACTCCAGGCCGATGTTCTCTACATTGGGTTGCCGTCCGGTGGCAATGAGTACAAGGTCGGTCTCCACGGTCTGTTCCTTGCCTTTCCTGTCGAAGACGACCGTCGTGGCATTCTGCTCATTCCCAGAGGAAGTGATGATCTGTCTGACGGCACTCTGCATATAGAATGTGACGCCCCTCTTTTCCAGTGTTTTCCTCAGCCGTTTGGCAATGTCGCTGTCGACAGGGGGCAGGCATTCTTTCATGAACTCGATGACCGTCACTTCACTTCCGAATGCGGCAAATGCGGAGGCAAATTCCATTCCTATGACTCCTGCTCCTATGATTGTGATCCGCTGTGGAATTTCCTTGATGGAAAGCAGTTCTGTGGAGGTGACGATATGTTGTTCCCCTTCCGGCTGATTCCGGATGTCTTCTTCTTTCATGAAAGGAGGCATCTTTGAACGTGAACCGGTGGCAATGATGATGTTTTCCGCCTCCATCCGTTTTCTGTTCACCTCGACGACATGGTCGGAGACAAAATGTGCCTCACCCTTTATGAAATTGATGCCAGGCTGGTTGAGCAATGCACTTACACCTTCCCTGAGCTGTTTGATGATTCCCTCTTTCTTTTCCATGACTTTGGGAAAGTCGAGTGGAGGAGTTGTTCCGTAGAGGGCGGAAGCGGCAAGCCGCATCTCAGCATCATGGGCAAGGCATTTTGGTAGGGATGCATCCTGCGTTGAGACAGGTTCCTCCGGGCTGGGCCTTCTCGATGATGGTTACTTGCAAACCATTCTGTACAGCATAGGAAGCGGCCCGGTAACCACCTGGTCCCGAACCGATTATCAATAGATCTGTTTTCTCCATATTATCCTCTTGAAATAGAGTTTGGGTTCTCATTGTATGGTATATTCACGTTCCCAAGGGATTTATCCCTCTTCTGCTTTGTCGTTGACGAGCTGTCGGTAGGTGAGGACCGGATGCTTGGCTGCAAGAACATCGTCCACGCGTCCGATGGGTGTGCTGTGGGGGGCCTCCTTGACAAGTTCTGGTGTCTCGCGTGCCTCCCTGGCGATGATGTGCATCGTCTTGATGAAGCCGTCAATGGTATCCTTGCTCTCACTTTCAGTCGGCTCGATCATCATCGCCTCATGGAAGAGCAATGGGAAGTAAATCGTCGGCGCATGATAACCATAGTCAAGCAGTCGCTTGGCAACATCCATGGTTGTCACCCCGGTGCTCTTATCCTTCAGGCCGTCAAACACGAACTCATGCTTGCAAAGTGTGTCGACGGGGAGTTCGTAGTCATCTTTCAGACACTCCTTGATGTAGTTGGCATTGAGTGTTGCAAGCGGCCCTACTTCTTTGATGTGGTTTCTTCCGAGGGAAAGGATATAGGTGTAGGCACGGATAATAACGAGGAAGTTGCCGAGATAGCCGCCTATCCGGTTGTTCGCAGTGGAATACTCTTCGCTCAACTTGGATTCTTCGACAGAAAAGCCCTCTTTCGTCTTGATGACATGAGGCTTGGGCAGGAAGGGTATCAGTTTCTCGCACACGCCGACAGGTCCTGATCCTGGACCGCCGCCGCCATGCGGCGTTGAGAAAGTCTTGTGGAGGTTGAGATGGATAACGTCAAACCCCATGTCTCCCGGACGTGCAGCACCTAAAAGCGGATTGAGGTTGGCACCGTCGTAGTACATCAGCCCGCCACAGTCATGCACGAGCCTGGCTATCTCCGGGATGTCTTTCTCGAAGAGCCCAAGGGTGTTGGGGTTGGTCATCATCATGCCGGCGACATCATCGCCCAGAAGTGGCTTGAGGTCGTTGACATCCACCAGTCCTTCCGCAGTGCTCTTCACCTCTACGACCTCCAGTCCGCATATTGCGGCAGAGGCAGGATTGGTTCCATGGGCAGAGTCGGGCACGATGATTTTCGTCCGTTTGGTGTCGCTGCGCTGCTGGTGGTAGGACGAGATGATCATCAGACCTGTCAGCTCTCCGTGTGCCCCGGCGTAGGGGTTGAGTGTGACATCGGCCATGCCGGTGATGGAGGCCAGTGCGCGCTGTATACCGTATTCTGCCTCCAATGCGCCCTGCACAGTCTCAGCAGGCTGTAATGGATGAAGGTCTGTAAATTCCTTCATCGATGAAATCTCCTCGTTAATGACAGGGTTGTACTTCATTGTACATGATCCGAGCGGGTAGAAACCATTGTCAACACCGAAGTTGTTCTCACTGTGATTTGTATAATGCCTGACGACTGTCATCTCATCGCACTCTGGCAGTTCCGCATCTTTAGCCCTTCTGCAGGAGGCTGGTAAGGGATGGTGTCCGAAACGATTCTGCGGAAGGCTGTAGGCGCGTCTTCCTGGATGTGACAGCTCAAATATCAGATTGCCATATAGTTTATTGTTCATTGTTGTTTAGATTTAGAAAAACATGGGTTGGCTATAGTAATCCTACCAGTGTGTCAATCTCTTCTTTCGTGCGTTTCTCCGTAACGGCCAAGAGAAGTTTGTCATCATCTATCTTGATGCCGGGGAGGATTCCGTTTCTGACGGCCTTGTCGAAGAAAGCGTTGCGATTCTTTATCTGGACGAGAAATTCATTGAAGAACGGTTTGTCATAAACGAGCCTTGCCTTTTCTGTGCCGACAAGCTGCTCACAGAGGTAATGTGCACCGTCGTGACTGGTCTGGGCAGCTTCCTTCACGCCTTCTTTGCCCATGATGCTCATGTAGATAGTTGCGTAAAGTGCCATCAGGCTCTGGTTGGAACAGATGTTGGAAGTGGCTTTCTGTCGGCGAATATGCTGCTCACGTGCCTGTAGGGTCAGAACGAACACACGCTGTCCGCGGTTGTCATGCGTTTTTCCGACAATGCGTCCAGGGAGCTTGCGCATGAGCTTTTCGGTCGAACACATATAGCCGGCGTATGGACCTCCGAATGCCATAGGCAGTCCGAGGCTCTGTACGTCGCCTACGGCAAGGTCTGCCCCCCATTCTCCCGGGGTCTTCAGAAGAGCGAGGTCGGAAGCGACGCTATTGACGATAAACAGTGCTTTTCTGTCATGGCAGGTTTCGGCAAAGCCTGTGAAGTCTTCGATGATACCGTATCGGTTAGGCTGCTGGACGATGATGCCGGCTACTCCCCCGTTCTCCATCTGTTTCTTCAGGTCCTCATGCGAAGTTACGCCTTCAGCGGACTTTACAGCTTTGAGTGTTACTCCGTGGAAGTGTGCATAAGTTTTAAGTACACCGATGATGTTTTCGGAAAGCGTATCAGAATACAGTACGGTGTCAGCTTTTTGGCATTGTGGAAAGCCACCATCATGGCTTCCGCAGTGGCAGTTGTCCCTTCGTACATCGAGGCATTGGCAATGTCCATGCCTGTGAGTTCTGCGATCATACTCTGGAACTCGAAGATATAATGAAGTGTTCCCTGTGATATTTCTGCCTGGTAGGGAGTGTAGGAGGTGAGGAACTCTGACCGGCCCAGTAAGCTGGGGATGACGCTCGGTGCGTAGTGGTCATATACGCCGCCTCCGGCAAAGCAGGTCAGCAGGTTGTTCTTCCGTCCGAGTTTCTCGAAGAACGCACGTATTTCCAGTTCGCTCATTGCTTCCGGAAGTTCATACTCTTCTTTGAAGCGGATGCTTTCAGGCACTTCGGCATAGAGACCGTCAAGATCCTTTATGCCGATGCGGTCAAGCATCTGCTGTATGTCCTCGCTTGTGTGAGGTAAAAACTTATGGTTCATTTTACTTAAAGATGGTTTAGGTTAGTTGTAGGCGATGATAGGCAATGATAGGCCTTGGTGGGCGTTGATAGGCCTTGATAGGTGTTGATGGAGCTGGAAGGCATGATGAGTGTTGATAGGCGTTTGTGAAAACGCCTATCAATACCTGTAGAGATTCTGAACTCCTGTCTCATTCCGTGGCCCGTGGTGTTCTTCCGATGCCCTGCGGGTGTCCTATTGGTATCCTGTTGGTATCCTGTTGACGTTCGAGTGGCATCCTGCCGGATCCTATGGGTCAAGATGATTTTCTGAAGAGAGCTTCATGTACACTGTGGAACACCCTGTAAGACCGTGACGCTTTATTCAGCGCAGAATTCCTCGTATGCCTTTGCATCCATAAGGTCCTTAAGCTCGGAAGTGTCGGTAAGTTCAACCTTGATGATCCAGTTCTCGAATGCATCCTTGTTGAGAAGACCTGGTTCGTCTTCCAGGGCCTCGTTGACTTCGATGACTTTTCCGGAGACGGGAGACTTGAGGTCGGAGGCGGCCTTGACACTCTCGATAGCACCGAAGTCTTCGTTTATTTCGATATCATCGTCAACCTCTGGCATATCGACATAGACAATGTTTCCCAAGGCATGCTGTGCGTAGTCGGTGATGCCGATGTAACCAACGCTGCCGGCAACTTTAACAAACTCGTGTGACTCTGAATAGTAGAGTCCTTCAATAACTTTTGCCATAATATTTTTCTTTTTAGAATTATTTTTGTTTGGGTTTATAATGTATAGCTGCCATAAACGTTTATAGGCGATTATAAGACAATTATAAACAATTATAAACAGTTACGGCTGATTATAAACGGTGATAAGCGATTATAGCATTTATAGGCTGTAAAAAAACAATCATGAGGGAAATTTACTTCTTGTAATGCTTCTCGTAGAATTTCTTTTTGACAACGGTACCCGGGAAGGTCTTCTTGCGGATTTGAATTTCAACCCTGTCTCCCATCTTGATGGAAGCATCCACCAATGCTACGGCACAGCTCTTTTCTGTTGAGATGAGACGGTAACCGGTGGTGACCTCGCCAACCTCCTTGCCGTCCTTGAGAACCTTGTATCCATGGCGTGGAATGGCGTTCCCCTCCAGTTCTATGCCGCGCAGACGCTGGGAAACCCCTTCCGTCTTCTGGCGCAGGAGGGCCTCCTTGCCGATGAACTCTTCCTTGTCGAATTTTCACGAACATTGACAATCCTGCCATGACAGGCGAGATCTTGTCGGAAAGTTCATCGCCATAGAGCGGCAGTCCGACCTCAAAGCGCAAGGTGTCGCGACAGCCCAGTCCGCAAGGTTTTACCCCGGCTTCCATGAGCTTGTCCCATGCCTTGACGATATATCCCGGTGTTCCATAGACCTCAAATCCGTCCTCACCGGTATATCCGGTGCGGGAGACAATGACTTCCTCACCGTCTTTCTCCAGTCGTTTCACTTCATAGAATTTCAGGTCCTTGCAGGCAAGTCCGAGTACGTTCTCCATCTTCTCCTCGGCTTCCGGCCCCTGTACAGCCAGCTGTCCGTAAGCATCACTCTTGTTTTCGATGATGACATCGAACCCCTCAGCATTCTGTCTGATCCATGCCATGTCCTTGTCGATGTTGGCAGCGTTGATGGTCATGAGGTAAAGCCGCTCGTCGAGCTTGCAGATGCACGTGTCGTCCACGACACCTCCATCCGGATAACAGAGCATGCCATAGAGCACTTTTCCTGCCGGCAGTCCCGTCACGTCATTCGTAAATATGTGGTTGATGTATCTGTCGGCATCTGGTCCCGAAACGATTACTTCCCCCATGTGGGAGACATCAAAGACACCGCAGTGCTCTCGTACGGCATTATGTTCTTCGATGATTCCAGTATATTGGATAGGCATATCGAAACCGGCAAATGGAGTCATCAGTGCGCCTGATTCGACGTGTCTGTCATACAGGCAGGTTCTTTTGTTTGTCATATTTGTTTAGGTGTTTGAAATTGGTTCTTCTTTTGGCTCCTTGATGGATATTTGAATTGGCTTAGGTTCAAGTCTGTGTGCAAATATAGAGAAAAGAAATGAAGCTGCAAAATAAAAATCTGATAAAATGATGTTAATAATTTGAAAGTATGAATAAGCAAAGTTATACATACTTGGCAATGAGTTGTTTTTCGTTATTTATTCGTATTTTTGCACACCTTATTATAATAGGATCTCATGTTTATGAAGAGATTACAGCAGTTTTTATTCTTGCAGCCTGCCTGTTGGTCATTGCGGTGGCGGCTGTCCAGCGTGATGGCAGACTATGGGGCATCCCCCTGTCCGATGCGGCAAAATCGGCTGCCAGGAATCAGGCCGATACACTCCGGGTACTGGATGACGGGACGGTCGTCATCAGCACTGCCGGTCTGGCAAAGGGTGTGAAAGGTTTTGGCGGCCCTGTCCCTTTGGAAATCTACCTGAAGAAGGGCAGGGTGCAGCAAGTGAAGGCACTGCCCAATTCGGAGAGTCCCGACTTTTTCCAGGAAGCCAGTGTCTTGTTGAGCCGGTGGAACGGAAAGACCCCCGACCAGGCTCTGGCAATGAAAGTAGACGGCGTGAGCGGTGCGACTTATTCTTCGCGCGGCATTATCGGTAATATGCAGGTGGGTCTGCGCTATGCGTCCAGAAATGTCCGGGAGGCCTCTTTCTTCGACAAGCTGGATCTCCGTGCAAAGAGCATCATCGGTCTGGTCGTTGTCCTCATGGCTGCCATCATTCCGTTATTTGTGAAGAACAGACGGTATCGAGTGTTCCAGCTCCTGCTGAATTTCTCCGTTCTCGGTCTTTGGTGCGGAACATTCATCTCCTGGTCGGTCATCATCGGTTTCATGTCAGGCGGCATCAGTGTATGGGTTTCCTTGATTCCGATAATAATGCTTGTCACGGCGTTTGTCTATCCTCTGTTCGGCCGGAAGAATTACTACTGCACCCATGTGTGTCCTCTGGGATCGGCACAGGAGCTGGCAGGGATGGCATACCATCGGAAGTGGAAAATGGACAGGCGGACCGTGCAGCGTCTTGATCGTTTCCGCAAGCTCCTTTTCTGGGTGCTGATGGGGCTTATGCTTGCCGGTGTCTGGTCACAGTGGATGAACTACGAACTCTTCGTGGCATTCATCTTCCAGTCGGCTACATGGACGGTGCTTCTGATGGCCGTGCTTTTTCTTCTGCTGTCTCTCTTCGTCCCACGTCCTTACTGTCGTTTTGTCTGCCCGATGGGAAGCCTTTTCAAACTATCGTCTACAAAGGTAACAAAATGGATATAACTCCTTCCGACCGGATAATTGTATTGCCGGGTGTCGCCAGATGCTATTTCTCCGGCCGGCATGGCATCAGCGGATAACGACGGTCCGGAACCAGTCGCGCAGGATGCCGCCGTACTGGTCCTGACTGTCGGCGCATAGCACGACGACCCGGCTTCCGTCTGCGAGGTACGGTCCGAGGCACATTCCCTCGTAGTTGGCAAGGTTCTGCCGGAACAGGGTAAGGGTTGTCTTCCACGCTGCAAGCAGCCTCTTCTTCAGATAAGGGCTGTCGGCACCAAGCCTTCTTTCCGGGCTGACCGGTGTGGACAATGCCGGATTCACGCAGAAGAGTCTGTTGATGACAAACGATCCGAACTTGCCCGGTATCACCAGGAACTCACGTTCCAGGACAAGCAGACGGCCGTCGTCCAGAGCCGCCATGGCCGGTACGCCCATTGCATAATTCGAGACGGAGGAATGGTGTTCCGGTGTCTCCATCAGATAGGCATACTGGTCTCTGGGCTGGAAATTGTCGTCAAAGCTCTGCAGCCGGAGCCTGTTTCCTATTTGGTTTCTGGCATCAGCCTGTTTCCCGTCTGTCGCCAGTGTGCTTTCAGAGGTCGTCCAGAAACGGTGCGTCACAGCGTTGTAGGTCAGGGATTCAAAACCGTAGCGCGATGTGGCACAGGCGAAGACGGCGGGAACAGAAAGCTCCCTACCCGTCAGTTTCCCATCCATCCCGTACTCCAGGATTCTGTTGTCTGCCTCGCGTGAGATCAGCAGCGTACTGTCTTTTCGGAAAGAAGGCGATGCCTTCCTCGTCATGGTTTGTCTCTCCGGACGAGCAGAACCTCTCTGTCCGGATATCGGTAAGGTCTCCGCTGACGGCATCCGTCTGTATATGGAAGATGAAAAATCCGCTCTGCGGTGCTTTGTCGGAGACGACGGCATAACGGTCGCCGCCCAGCCAGGTCAGCCCGCTGTAGTTCCCTTTCGGTACCGTGCGCTGGAAATAATGCTGTGGATTGACCCGCACAAGCTGTGGAACCTGTGAAAAGAGGAAGTGCGGTATGAAGATAGAGAGAAGAAACAACCTTGATTTATAATCCATAAGTAACTGTTCTGCAATGATCAAGCCTTTAGGGGCTTTGTGTTTGATTTGGACGTTGCACATCTGCCTATCCTTTACAGTCCGGTCTTCAGGCAGGTTTATTTCTCCTTTCGTTTTAAGCAGGTTCTGAAAATCCCCTTTGATGTCTTTTGTCTTTTAGCCGATCAGATTCTGTTTTCTTCTTGAAAAATCATAGCGGGGCTATGCGATTGAAAAAGAAAGCGGAAAGATGCCGCATGAAAGACAAAAAGGCACAAAGAGTTGACAATATCCATATCAACGACAGACCAACGTGGATTTTTTTCAGACTATGCCTTTATGTTTCTGGTGTGTGAGTCTGACTTATGAAGACTTTATCCTTCCCCTGTAAACTGTTTCAGTCGCTGTTCCTCCGAGAGACGGCAGATGAGCAGTTTACCGTTCTGTTCGGCGACAATGTATCCGTCAAGTCCCTGGATGACAACCTTTTGTTCCTCTGTCGTGTGTACGATGCAGTTCCTGCTGTCAAAGAGGCGCACGTCTTTACCTATCACCGTGTTGCCGTAGATGTCATGCTGTGTCTGTGCAAGCAGCGACCCCCATGTGCCTAAATCGCTCCAGCCGAAGTCGGCAGGATAGACGAAAATTTCCTCTGCCTTCTCCATGATGGCATAGTCGACCGATATGTTTTCGCATTCCGGGTAGACCTCATCGATCACACGCTGTTCGTCGTCCGTCCCCAGGACATCCATGATGCGCTCGAAGATACGGGCCACGCCGGGCTGGTAGATGCGGAAGGCATTGACGATGGTAGAGGCACTCCAGATGAAGATGCCCGCATTCCAGAAGAAGTTGTTCTGTTTTATGTAACGTTCGGCCGTCTCCAGGTCGGGTTTCTCACGGAACTGGTCGACACGGAAAATCTCCCTGTTCCGGGCGGATGCGGTGGAGAGGTCGGCTTGAATATATCCGTAGCCCGTTTCCGGACGTGTCGGCTTCATGCCCAGGGTGACGATGGCATCGGTCTCTGCCGTGAACTTCAGGCAGTTCCTTACGACCCTCCTGAATTCTGTTTCGTCGGTCACGATATGGTCACTCGGCGAGACGACGATGTTCGCCTTGGGGTTCTCCTTCTTGATACGCCAGCTGACATACGCTACACAGGGGGCGGTGTTGCGGCGGCAGGGTTCGCTCAGGATGTGGCTTACAGGGATATCCGGCAGCTGCTCATGTACCAGTTCTACGTATTTCTGGTTCGTGACGACCCATACATTTTCCGAGGAAATGACATCTGCGAAGCGGGTGTACGTCAGCTGTATAAGCGACTTGCCCACTCCCAGGACATCGATGAACTGCTTGGGACGGTCTGTTGTGCTCATCGGCCAGAACCTGCTGCCTACTCCTCCCGCCATGATGACAAGATGATTATCCGTTTGCGCCATAGTTATGTTTCAAAAAAATATGATCAAAAAAATTAATATAACTGCAAATATACAAATAAAATTGAAAAACAACAATTTTTAAACACTATTTTTTTCCTGACAAGCAGCCGGTCCGGGATTGTTCCCGCTTTGTCAGGCTGTTTCAGTCACACAACCTCCAGTCCCATTGGCTTTTCAGGAAAGAGAAGAAAAGACAGATTTTTGTCCGACGGATTTCCTTCAAGCAGGGAAGACCTGCTTTTTATCTGATGGGTTCAGATAGATTGTCTGTTCTTCTTGGGCCCATACGGAAAATCGGACAATCATTTAATCCTCAACGATCAACTCCCGGCAGTTTTCAGGTCTTCTCCAGAGTACAGAAAATCATGAGGGCAGCATCCTGATTCCATCCGTCCTTAACCATCTGAAAGCCAGTATGCTATAATCATGCTTCCAGAAGGTGCTTAGTTGCGCTTCAAGTAACGCCCGATTGAAGCCCAAGTAGGCCTTACTTGAATGCCAAGTGAGGCCCTTTTGGCAAGGTGACTATCAGATACCAGGCATCAGCACTACACCTTCCTGTTTCTTGCCGTCCATCATGATCTTCAGCGGGCGGGGAAAGCGGACGTGGCGGACGTGGGCTGTCTCGTCTACGGCAGGCAGGGCATCGAGGACACTGCGCTGGTAAAAGCCGTCGTGTTTGTAGGGATTGATGGTGAAGTAGCCCACACCGAAGGAGGTGAGGTTCTGGAAGAAGTGTGTTCCCTGGCTCGGGTCTACACGGTAGTGCTCCAGCCCTTCTTCGACGATGACTCGCGCTGCGGAGATATGCGGCCACTTCACGGGAATGCCCAGCCAGGAATCGCTCGATCCCCAGCGGCCTGGTCCGATGAGTACATAGTTGCGGCCGGCATCGAGGAACCTGCGGTTGATCTGTTCGATTTCGTCGGCGATGGCCGGGTTGTCCTTTGCGGTAAAGGAGGTGTCCGTCTTCACATAGACGACATCCGTCACGTCGTCCGAAATGCCATGTCCGAGGGAGTTATGGCTCCTGAGCAGACACCGTTCGTCTGGAATGGAAGCAAGGTCTTCCTCCAGCATCTGTTTCGTATCGACGATAGGGCGAATCTGGAGAAGGTAGAGCTCCCCCGTCCTGTCGCTGTTCAGATTGACGGCGAGCTCGATTTCCACAGGCCGGCGCATGGCTTCCGCCCCGTATCGCATCGCCATCTGGAGCAGTTCGGGAAGGGGGAAGACCTCCTGTTTCAACACGCCGCAGAAGGAAACAATCTTGCGCCCTTCTTCGTAGGCTCCGTCGTAGATGGCCTGGTCGTCGGGCGAAAAGGTGGAGGCGATGTACTGCAGGCTGCCATCTGCCTCAGCCTCTTTCACCTGCAACTTGAGAATGTTAAAGCCGTCGTCCACCTTGAAGTCTTCGCCTACGTGCTGCATGTCGAGAGCATAGAACTGCGTCTGGGTTTCACGCAAGGCCATCTTCAGCTCGCTCATCTGTAGCACCTGGTGCGGATGGAACGGACAGACGCGCAGGGTCTGGCCGCCGTCGACGATGTATTTTCCCAGGCCAAGCGCCAGGGAGGCGATGCCCTCCTCAGCCTTCTCTTCCCCGATGGGATAGTAGTTCAGGGAGCGGAGGACACCCGAGATGTTCGGGTAGAAACGGCCGCCGTAGTCCTTGCCTGTCACCTGCTGGAGAATGACCGCCATCTTCTCCTGGTCGATGACGTTGCTCGTGGCAGTCATGTAGGCCTTGGAGTCGCGGTAGTAGACGGAGGCATAGACGGCCTTGACGGCACACGCCAGCATCCGCAGCATCTCGTACTTGTCTTCCAGACAGGGTATCATATAGGTGGAGTAAATGCCGGCGAAAGGCTGATAGTGGCTGTCTTCCAGCAGCGAACTCGACCGCACGGCAATCGGCGAGTGTGTTGCCTCGAAGAATGCGAAGAAGTCGGGGATGAACGCATCGGGCAGCTGGGCGTGCAGGAAAGCATGGAGAATCTCGTCGTCGGGGGCATCGCTGAGGGCGATCTGGTAGAGGTTGTTCTGCTCCATGAAGCTGTCGAAGACATCCGTACACAGGACGACCGTCTTCGGAATCTGCACCGTTGCGTTCGGGAATCTGTTGAAGTCGGGATGCCGTTTGATGACATTGTCGAGGAAGGCCAGTCCGCGTCCTTTCCCGCCCAGCGAACCGTCGCCGATGCGGGCGAAATGGGCATAGCGGTCGAACTTATGACGGTCGAACAGGGCGACGACGCCCACGTTGCGCATTCGCCGGTAGGCGACGATGGCATCGAAGATGATCTGCCGGTGCATGTCCACGTCCTGCAGCTTATGCCAGGTGATGCCCTTCAGGAAGGAAGATACCGGGAAGATGGCGCGGGCGGAGAGCCAGCGGCTCACGTGGTTGCGTGAGATGTGATAGAGCATGGAGTCGCGTGGAATCTGGAAGATGTTGTCCTGCAGTTCTTTCAGGCTGCGGATGCGCATCACCTCCTCGTGTGTCCGGGGATCACGGAAGATGAAATCTCCGAAGCCCATGTGCTCTTCGAGCAGGTGGCGGAGGTCTACGCTCATCTTCTTCGAGTTCTTGTCTACGAATCGGGAAGCCTTCCGCTTCCGCCTTCTTCCGGTTATCACCCTCCGAGCTCTCTATGATCAGGGGCAGGTATTCGTCTTCCTTTCGGATGGCACGGAGCAGCTTCAGTCCGGCTTCCGGGTCTTTCGCTGAGGTCTTTTCCTTCCGTTCCACATTATTATTAATAGGGAACCTCACATCGGAGATGACGCCCAGACAGTTGTCCTTGTAGCGTTGGTATATCTCCCATGCTTCGTCGTAGGTGCGTGCCAGGACAACTTTCGGACGGCCGCGCTGGCGCAGCGAGGCATCGTGTCGGGTGAGGGCTTCCGTGGCGAAGTTCCGGCTTTGCGTGAGGATATAGCCGTACAGGTTCGGCAGGATGGAGGAATAGAAGCGGATGGAGTCCTCTACAAGCAGAATCATCTGTACGCCCACCTCGCGGATGTCATGGTCGATGTTCATTTTGTCCTCCATCAGCTTGATGATGGACAGGATGAGGTTGGTATTGCCCAGCCAACAGAAAACATAGTCGAAGATGCTCAGGTCCTCATGCTGGATGCGCTGCGTGATGCCGTGGGAGAAAGGTGTCAGCACCACGCAGTGGATGCCGGGGAACTCCGCTTTCACGGCTCTCGCCACGTCGAAGGCGTCATTGTCGGCATTGCCCGGCATGCAGATGACTAGGTCGATGTCTACCGTGCTGAGTACCTTGGCAGCCTCTTCGGTTGTCGAGACCTGCGTGAAGGTAGGCGGATAGCGCAGCCCCAGTTCCATGTACTCGTTGTAGATTTTCTCTTCCACACGTCCGTCGTCCTCGAGCATGAAGGCATCGTAGGGGTTGGCTACAATCAGGACGTTGTAGATACGGCGCATCATCAGATTGACAAAACTGACATCTTTCAGATAAAAATTGCTCCATTGTGGGGGATCTGCTCATTCATCGCTGAAAACTTAATTTTCGACAAAAAAATACGAAATAAATACAAGACATCCTATCTTTTCGCTACATAAATGATATTTTTTTATTACTTTGCACGCCGGCATCTTTCCTGGTAATCATGGCGGCAGCCGAGAAGCCAGTGGAAAATTAAATTTTTTTCGATTTTTCATTTGGTGGTTTGACAGAATTTGGATATATTTGCCGTATCATTCTGAACTGGATGAAACTACCTAACATAAACAAATAAAAAAGTCAATTTACTATGGAAGTCGAAAAAAATCATGCAGGCACTGGAGCAGAAGCATCCAGGAGAGTCAGAGTATTTGCAGGCAGTACGCGAAGTGCTCGTTTCTGTAAAGGATGTCTACAACCAGCACCCGGAGTTCGAGCGCGCAAGCATTATCGAACGCATCGTGGAGCCGGAGCGCATCATCACTTTCCGTGTGCCATGGGTGGATGATCAGGGCAAGGTACAGGTGAACCTCGGTTACCGTGTACAGTTCAACGGCGCCATCGGTCCGTACAAGGGCGGTCTGCGTTTCCACGCATCCGTAAACCTCAGCATCCTGAAGTTCCTCGGTTTCGAGCAGACCTTCAAGAATGCACTTACCACACTGCCTATGGGCGGCGGCAAGGGTGGCTCTGATTTCTCACCGCGCGGCAAGAGCGATGCTGAAGTCATGCGTTTCTGCCAGGCCTTCATGAACGAGCTTTACCGCCACATCGGTCCTGACGAGGATGTTCCTGCAGGCGACATCGGTGTCGGCGGACGTGAGATCGGTTATCTCTTCGGTCAGTACCGCAAGCTGACGCACCAGTTCCAGGGCATGCTCACAGGCAAGGGCAGAGAATGGGGCGGCTCTATCCTCCGTCCGGAGGCAACGGGTTACGGTGCGCTCTACTTCGTTCACCAGATGATGGAGACCCACGGTCTCGACATCAAGGGCAAGACCGTTGCTCTCTCAGGTTTCGGAAACGTAGCATGGGGCGCTGCCAAGAAGGCTACCGAACTGGGTGCGAAGGTCATCACGCTGAGCGGTCCTGACGGTTACATCTACGATCCGGCTGGCATCAGCGGCGAGAAGATCGAGTACATGCTCGAACTCCGCAGCAGCGGCAACGATGTCTGCGAGCCTTATGCAGCAAAGTTCCCGGGCTCACAGTTCTTCAAGGGTCGCAAGCCTTGGGAGCAGAAGGCAGACATATATCTGCCATGTGCGACGCAGAACGAGTTGAACGGCGAGGATGCCGACAGGATTCTGGCTTGCAAGCCGCTGTGCGTAGCCGAGGTTTCAAACATGGGCTGTACCGCAGAGGCTGCCGACAAGTTCACCGCTGCCAAGCAGCTCTTCGCTCCCGGAAAGGCTGTCAATGCAGGTGGTGTGGCTACATCAGGCCTTGAGATGTCGCAGAACTCACTCCGTCTCTCATGGAGTCCGGAGGAGGTCGACCAGAAGCTCCATTACATCATGAGCTCTATTCACGAGCAGTGTGTGAAGTATGGCAAACAGCCTGACGGTCATATCGACTATATCAAGGGTGCCAACATCGCAGGTTTCATGAAGGTGGCGAAGGCCATGCTCGCACAGGGCGTCGTATAATAGAAACCGGTTTTCTCTTCCCTCCTCCCTGTCTTTCACGGCAGAGAGGAGGACAGATGCCGCAGGAGAAGGCTGGTTGTGTTGAACAATTGTTATGTATAGAACCAGACTTCTCCTGATGGCGTTTTTCTCGTTCATCAGTATCCTTTCGCAGACGGCACAAGCCCAGTCTGGCGGAAAGGCTTCTTATTACAGTAACGGACTGCACGGTCGCCGGATGAGTAACGGTGAACGTTACGACCGTAATGGGTTTACCTGTGCGCACCGCACACTCCCCTTTGGAACACGTTTAAGAGTGACGAATCCCCGTAACGGCAGGTCGGTCATCGTCCGTGTGACGGACCGTGGCCCTTTCGTCCGTGGACGTGTCGTCGATCTGTCATATGCTGCTGCACGAGAGCTGGGGACACTCTCCTGCGGCGTGGCATACGTGAAGGTCGAGGTGGTGCCGAAAGAGACCGAGATTCCATTCCCGTCGGAGTCGACTGGGGGAATCGAAATGCCTGAGGTGGAATATGGTACTGCCGGCGTATGCTATGAGTTCATCCCTGAATGGGAGAAGCCCGAGGAGGACAGACCGAAGGAAATAGAACGCAAGGTGAATACACGCCTGAATAATAGAAGGCTTCCGGTGCAGACAAAGATGGAGAGGGATGGAAAAGACAATACCCCAGAGACACGTAGCGGGCTGCAGTCGTCGAAAGCGAAGACGCAGGCTGTGGCATCACGTGGCGCACAGGCTACCCAGCAGAACAGACAGGGCAAGCAGAACACACAGCCTGTCAGCCCGAAGAAGGGTTCAAGCAGTAGCTGGACCAGTTTTTTCAAGCGTGTCAAAGACGGTGTGGCGGGATTGTTTGAATAATATGTAACTGTCACTACCTTATTTCTTGCAGGCACTTTTCACTGCAGATTGGAAGTGGTAGGGTAGGGCTTTCATTCTCTATGGAGTATTCCACAACAGACGTGGAATGAAGGAGGATGGCACATGAAGACAATGGGAAAGCTGCGTTCGTAAATAAAATCTTACCGTATGGAATCTTGAAAACAGCCCCTCGGGTTGTACAGCTCCGGAAACGGTTCCGTCCCGGATGTCAGTAAATTCCAGTGCAGGATTTGTCATACCTTGCCCTTTGTCTCTTTATGTTATGTGCATTTCTCCTGTGAATTCTGTTTTCCTTTATTCTGTCTCAATTGTCTCAACGCGTGGTTTGGAAGCTGCTGGCGCAATAGGCTGTGGGTCGCCGGACGAGCTGGATGTCCCCTTCGGAAGCCCCGGCCTGGTCGTCGGGAGCAGCTGCGGACGACTCGTCACGGCGTACCTTGTGGGCACGGTCGCGGCCGCGAATACTGTTGAAAACCTTTTCAGCCTGCTCTTCCTCCTGACTGTCGGTCGAATCTTTTGCTGTCGTGTCCCTTGCTATTGTGTCGAACTTCGCTTTGTCGTTGTCGGCCAGATTTGAGTCTGGCTCAATGGCGGTCTGTGTGTATTCCGGGTCGTTTTTGTGCTGGCTGTAATAGAAGAATCCGAAAGCGACAAGGAAGACGGTTCCGATGATGATGAAGGCGACCATCCCGCGGCCCAGCGTCGGTTCGTCATCCCTGTCCTCGTGATGCAGTGGTGCACCGCAGTGGGGACATTGCTGCTCTTTCTCATTCACCTCATTGTTACATTCCGGACATTTCATATCTGTTTCTTTGTCTTTGGTTTCCACTGGCAAAGGTAAAAGAAAAGGCAGAGATGGCAAAACGTTTTCGCTTTTTATTCGTTTCTTCTTTCTTTTTTGTGTAAATTTGCAGCTGGCTTCCTGATGTGCCTGACACGTCCATCTGTGTGACGGGATGTATGTCAATACCGGTTCTGGCACAGATGGAATAGAGGAGGCAGGCTGCACCCGGCAGGATGGAAACAGGTACTCCTCTATGGGTCGTCTGCATTTTTTCTGCAGAGAGCTTGAAAGTAAAATGATGCTGTTATATATCAAATTCCAGTCGATGAAGAGATTTTTACTGGTGTCCGTCGTTCTTTCGCTTGCCGCAACAGCATATGCGCAGCGGTCGATCGATGGCATTCAGTTCATGGTCAGCCGCCAGAAGGCCATGGAAGAGTTCACGCGCCGCTTTGGACAGCCGGTCTCTGAGACGTGCGGGAAAGCCGTTTTCAGCAATGTAGTCTTCAATGGGGAGAGATTCTCGGAGGCCAATGTCTTTTTTGACGACAGCGACCGGCTTCAGCTTGTCAGGCTGAAGGATATCTGTGCGAGTCATGCGGAAGCCGTGGAACGGATGGGTGTCTTGTGGAAGAAGTACGGGCAGACTTACAGTACGACGGAAGGCATGAATCATGAAGACGGACGTTTTGTCGTCGGGTATGACAAGGACGGGATGCGGCTCTTCACCATTGCCACTTTCCGTAACTGCTGTGACCTGTCATTTGGTCCTTTCTAAAGTTACAGTACATTTGGTCCTTTTTCTAAAGTTACAGTACATGATGAGGAAATCATTGATATTTATTATTCTCCTTGCTGGCTGCCTGGGTGTTTCTGCCCAGAGCCTGCGAGCAGTGTGGATAGAAATGCCCGACAGCATCATCCCTTATCTGAGCAGGAGCCAGCGTACGGAACTGGTCGATTATGTCGACATGAAGGCAGAACCGGCTGTCAGAGATGCCTTGGGCGATACGGTGCGCATCGAGCGCATGACAGACAGTTATCTCTCTGTCAGGCTCAGCGGAAGCAGCCGGCTGGAAATCCGTCTGCTCGACAAGTCCACACTGGCACTCGTCCGGACGTGGGAGGCCCCGGCGGCAGAGAGCAGCCTGCATCTGTTCAGTCAGCTCTGGCAGGAGAAGAAGGCGGTAGTTGTGTGTCAGGAGACGGTTTCCAGACCCGATACGATGAGTGAGGAGGAGTTTGCAGAACTGAAGTCCCTGGCAGTTCCACGTATGCGGGTCTTCCATCTGTCGGCCGACCGGCCCTCATTGTCAGTAAGCTGGAGCTATCCTCTGCTTTTCGGCCAAGGATGCAAAGCGTGTGGCAGCTCTGCTGAAACCGAAAAGAGCTTTGAATGGACCGGCACAGAGTTCCGGTAGCAAAAAAATGCTCACGTGTTTGGTCAATTCTGATAAAATCATTACTTTTGCGGTCATAAATCAATTACTGAAAACATGAATTTGAAGGTACGTTTGGCACTGATGAACTTTCTGGAGTTTGCAGTGTGGGGAGCTTATCTGACCTCTATGGGTCGCTATCTCGGTAATATCGGCATCGGTCCTGAGATAGGTTTGTTTTATTCCATGCAGGGTGTGGTGTCGATTTTCATGCCGGCCCTGATGGGTATCGTAGCCGACCGTTGGGTGCCTGCACAGCGGCTGTTGGGTTTCTGCCATCTGGTTGCAGGTCTGTTCATGTTTGCCACGGCCGGCTACGGTCTGAGTGTGGGCGGTCATGCGGAGTTCTCCATTATCTTCACGCTTTATTCGCTGTCGGTAGCATTCTATATGCCGACGCTGGCACTTACCAACTCTGTTGCCTACAGTGCCCTGACGAATGCCGGCATGGACACGGTGAAGGACTTTCCCCCGATACGTGTATTCGGAACGATCGGATTCATCCTTACCATGTGGCTGGTCGACCTTCTGGGCTTCCAGAGCAACCAGAACCAGTTTGTCACTTCCGGTTCGGTGAGCATCATTCTGTTTCTCTATACCCTTTACGCTGCCGAAGTGCGAAGTCAGTAGGGGTACGGACAAAAAGAGCTTTGTCGATGCCTTCGGCCTGCGTGCCTTCACAGCTGTTCAAGCAGAAGAAGATGGCCATCTTCTTTATCTTCTCCATGCTTCTGGGTGTGAGCCTTCAGATTACCAACAGCTTTGCCAATCCGTTCCTGTTCAGTTTCGGCGCACAGCCTGAATTCGCCCAGGCCTTCGGCGTGCAGCATGCCAATATTCTGATCAGTCTTTCACAGATCAGTGAGACCTGCTGCATCCTGCTGATTCCTTTCTTCATGCGTCACTACGGCATCAAGAATGTCATGCTGATAGCCATGTTCGCATGGGTGCTGCGCTTCGGACTGTTCGGTGTGGGCAACCCTGGTTTTCCAGGTGTGTTGCTCTTCGTGCTGTCGATGATAGTCTACGGCGTTGCCTTCGACTTCTTCAACATCTCGGGCTCGTTGTTCGTGGACAACAGTACGGAGCCGGCACTCCGTTCGTCTGCACAGGGACTGTTCATGCTGATGACAAACGGCATCGGTGCGACGATAGGGACGCTGGCAGCACAGGCTGTCATCAACATCTATACCCATCCGCAGCAGGTGGGGAATGACACGCTGACTGTCGGCGACTGGCCTGCCTGCTGGTTTATCTTTGCCGGCTATGCCTTTGCCGTCGGTGTCAGCTTTGCACTGATTTTCCGTCCCAAGAAGGCAATAGAAGATAATCATCAGGTAAGGAAAAGGAAGTTTTTGACGAAGGTTTAAGGAACTGTACGGCAGAAATACAAAGAAGTATTCAACAAAGCATAAGGAAATATCCGGCAAATCCATAAGTGATTTCCCTATAAGATACAAGAGGGTTCATAATGAGCAAGGTCCAGCTGATATATACAGGCGTTTCCCAGATTGTGGGCGGTCCGGAACTGGGACTGCTCATCCTGTCAGACCTTTCGCATATACGGCAGGTTGCCATTGTATGTGACAGCCGCATGGAGTATGAACTCAGCCTGCGGGCAGCGGGCACGTCCCTCACGGAAAGACTGCTTCCAGAAGTGCTGTGCAGTATAAATCCCAGGATGACGGGGGAACATTATGAGGTTCTTTTCAATTCGATCATTGACGGACAGTACAAGGCACTTCTGGTCGATAAAGACGACCTGACACTTACCCCCATCCGTGCTTCCGATGCCGTTCTGCTGGCGCAGGTTGCGAAGCTGGACATCTTCATGGAGGAGAGTCTTTTCAAGCGGCAGAGTGTGGATTATCATGCGAACAAGAACAAGATAGCTCTGCCGGTCAATGCGCTCAGCATGGAAATGCTGCGTCATGCGCTGGACAAGGCGATAGAGGAGGAGAACTATGAGTTGGCTTCCATGCTCCGGGATGAGATGAGGCACAGAAAGAAAGACGTATAACCGGAGATTTCTTCTGCCGTAATCGTCTCCAGAGAAAAGCGGATAATGAAAGAAGCGAGATATTTTTATGTTCCCTAATGCAGCTGCATTGAACGAGCTGCCGGCTGAAGAAGCCGTTCATGCGCTGCGTGTCCTCCGTCTGAAGGAGGGTGACGAGATGTTCCTGATGGATGGAGAAGGAAACTTCTATCAGGCGGAGGTCGTACTGGCAACGGCAAAGAAATGTGTCTATACCATTCGTCAGACCATGAGGCAGAAGCCTGCCTGGTCGGGGCGGATTCATCTTGCCATTGCCCCTACGAAAGACATGGGACGCATGGAATGGATGGCAGAGAAAGCCACGGAAGTAGGCTTTGATGAGATCAGCTTTCTGGACTGCAGGTTTTTCCGAGCGCAGGACGCTGCGTGCCGACCGCATAGAGAAAATCGTTGTCTCGGCGGTGAAGCAGAGCCGTAAAGGCTGGAAAGCCGCTGGTCAACCCGATGTCTTCTTTCAGTTCGTTTGTGGAAAACTGTCCTGACAAGGGACGGAAATTCATCTGTCATTGTTATCCTGAAATTCCTCGTATAGACTTCTTCACGGCAATCACCAGTGCATTGCAACCTGGGATTTTCTTGCAGAACGGGCTGGAAGCGCAGAAAGAACACCCCTCTGGAGCGGCGGATATTACGGTCCTGATAGGGCCTGAGGGCGATTTCTCCATCGAGAAGTACGCCTTGCCATGGCACATGGCTTTGAGAGTGTCACACTGGGAAAAGAGCCGCCTGCGTACAGAGACCGCAGGACTTAGTGCCGTTATGATGTCGCAGCTTGCACGTAGAGTGTAAGCTGTTTTTTTGATGATGGGTGATGATGGGCTGTTATAGGCGATGATAGGCAATACGAGGATATGATAGGCGATGATGGATGATGATGGGATGTGGTGGGTAGAGGGTAGGATAACCACAGGTCGTTACAACTTTTTTACGGTTTACCGTGTAAGTATCGGAAAATTTGCTTATATTTGCAACATACATTTAAATAACGTTATTACTTCATTTAATCTCTTAGCAGAACTATGCAGAAAAGATTACTTCTCCTGGTTATGTTGTTGCTTGTGATGACAACTTCTGCCATGGCACAGATTACAACATCAGGAATCAGCGGAAAGGTAACGTCCCAGGGCGAAGATGTCATTGGTGCTACCGTTACTGCAACCCATGTACCTTCGGGAACAGTCTACCGGGCTGTGACGAACATTGACGGCCGTTATACCATCCAGGGTATGCGTGTAGGCGGACCGTACAAGGTTTCAGTGGCTTACATCGGACAGAAGACAAAGACGTTTGAGAACGTGACGCTCCGCCTCGGCGAGACGGAAGATCTCTCCTGTTCGCTTCAGGACGATTCCAAGGAACTACAGGAAGTCGTCGTGACAGGAAGCGCCGGTGTCAACGCTACGAAGACGGGTGCAGCGACGAGCCTCAGCTCCAAGCAGATTGCTGATATGCCGAGCATTACCCACGGTATTGCCGATGTGGCACGGCTCAATCCGCAGCTGACCACCTCCAACAACGGTGCCATGTCGTTTGCCGGAACAAGCAACCGTTACAACTCCTTCATGATAGACGGTGCTGCCAACAACGATGTCTTCGGTCTTGCTGCCGACGGTGCCAACGGCGGTCAGGCCGGTGCCCAGCCTGTTTCCATGGAGACGATCGAGCAGATCCAGGTGAACGTTGCTCCCTTTGATGTCCGTCAGGGCGGTTTCACGGGCGGTGCCATCAATGCCATTACCAAGAGCGGAACGAATGTGTTCCATGGCAGTGTCTATGGATTCGGCAACAACCAGAACCTCATCGGGTCCAAGTATCCTCTCGCTGACGGCGGCTATGCGCCCAAGTACAACAAGCAGCAGGAGTACAATGCCGGCATTACCTTCGGCGGCCCGATCATCAGGACAAGCTCTTCTTCTTTGCCAACTACGAGAAGACCAACAAGACCTATCCGAACCTTTACACGCTCGGGCGGAGTCATCTGCCGTCGATGCAGCCAAGGCCAGCGATGTCCTTGCGAAGATCGCCGACCTTGCACAGCGTCAGGGCGTGAACTATCCTACAGCTCTCTCTACCGAGGATATTTACACAAGGAGTGACAAGGGCGGGCTGAAACTGGACTGGAACATCAACGAGACCAACAAGGCCACCGTACGATGGAGCATCGTCAGTGCGTCCCAGCTGAACAATGCCGGTTCGCGCAAAGCCCTCAACGGCAGCAGCTATGCTTATCCGTTCAAGAGTGTCACCAACTCGTTCATCGCCGAGCTGCAGAGCCGCCTGTCTCCGTCGGTGGCCAACGAGGCACGTGCCAGCTATGTACGCGTAAGGGACAAGCGCGACATCAACGGCGAATATCCGAGCATTTCTGTCAACAATGTCGGCGGCGGTTCCGTCAACCTGGGCATCGAGCGTTCCTCCATGGCCAACCGTCTGGACCAGGACATCTACACCCTGGAGGACAACCTTACCTGGTACAAAGGCAACCACACCTACACCTTCGGTACGCACAACGAACTGTATAAGTTCACGAACCTCTTTATCCAGGATCTTTTCGGCAGCTATACCTTCAAGAACTACGATGCCTTCAAGAGCTACTATGAGGATTATATTGCAGGAACAATAGATCCGGCGAAGTCCTACCTCAACCAATACCGTTACGGTCATGCCAATACTGACGTGACTGGCGACCCGAGGTGGGAGGCTTCCTTCGGTGCGGCACAGCTGAGTTTCTATGCGCAGGACAAATGGGACGTTTCCAACAATTTCCAGCTGACTTACGGACTCCGTATGGATATGCCGATCATCTTTGATGCGCCGACGGCCAACGAGCCGTTCAACCAGTATGCCGAGACGAGAGGATGGAATGTCAAGACCAACCAGAAACTGTCAAGCACACCGCTCTGGAGCCCGCGTGTAGGTTTCCGCTGGGACATCAACCACGACCACAGGTTCATTCTCCGCGGTGGTGCCGGCGTGTTTACCGGTCGCATACCGTTCGTATGGATCAGCAACAATTACTCCAACACGGGTATCCAGCTCTCTACCTACAATTCCTATAAGACCAACGGACTGGACCTGCTGCTCGACCCGAATGCACAGGAGGCTAATGCCTCGAAGCTGAAGGCAACCGGCAGCCAGACCATCAACGTCTACGACCGTCACTTCAAGTTCGCACAGAACCTGCGCTTCAATCTCGGCTTTGATTTCAATGTGCTGGGCATCAACTGGACAGCAGAGGCCATCTACTCGAAGACGCTGAACGACATTCTCTACCAGAACCTTGCCTACGAGCAGACCGGCAAGACCTACGGACAGGTCTACGGCAGTGCAGGCGCACCGGTCGAGGACAACCGGCCGCTCTTTGCCAAGACGACGAACGGTACGCCTTTTGCCAACATCTACAAGCTGAGCAATACGTCGAAAGGTTACACCGTGAACCTGAGTCTGAAGGCGGAGAAGCATTTCAACTTCGGTCTTGACCTCATGGCAAGCTATACCTGGACACGGTCCATGAGTGTGAACAACGGCGGCTCTTCCGTTGCAGAGAGCAACTGGAGATTCAATTACACTTACCGGAATTCAAACGATCCGGAACTCGGTCATTCGGCCTATAACGTTCCCCACCGTCTTCAGGCATCTGCTTACTATCATGTAAGCTACGGCTCGAAGAAGGAGTGGCAGACCACCGTCGGTCTTATCTACCAGGGACGCAGCGGTTCGCCTTATACCCTCTATTACTACGGTGACGTCAACGAGGACGGTGCCAACGGAAACGACCTGTTCTTCATCCCTACGGATGCCCAGATTGACAGGATGCGTTTCGACGAGACCGACTTCTCTGCCAATGCACTTACCAGAGCCGTCTTCGGCGACGGCTTCACGGCACCCAAGCTGACGGAAGATATGCAGCGGCAGCTGATGAAGTACTGGATCGGGCATGACTCTACATGAAGAACCACCGTGGCGAGTTCTACAAGCGTTATGCCGACAACCTTGCCTTTGAACATCACTTCGATGTGCATTTCGCACAGAAGTACAGTTTCAAGGTGGGCGGTCAGATGAATTCGCTCGAACTGAGCTTTCGATATCATCAATGTCGGCAACCTGCTCAACAAGGACTGGGGGCATACCCATGGCGACGGCTTCGGCGTTTACTACAATCCTGTAAACTACCAGAAGAACGGTCACTACCAGTTCACCGGCGGCTATGCGACACGCGACTACAGCGACTATTACAGCCGCTGGCGCGGTCAGCTCGGTTTGCGTTACACTTTCTAAATCTTCAGAAACAACAATAGGGAAAGCAGGGACTCCGCCGGAGTTCCTGCTTTTTTCGTGTATGCCATCTAATAGGAAAGGAGCATTCCTTATCTGTCAGGCCTGTTATTCGACATTTTTATGTAATTTTGCAGGAGATAAATTCAAAACGAGAAACATCATGATCATTGATTTCGATAAGATTGCCGAGAGCACATCGAAGGCTTCAAAGGCGGAGAGGGAAAGCTCGATATGCGGGCTTATGTGGACGACAAAGCACGTATCATGTATTCTACTTTGCGGCCGGGTGCCAGCAGCGGCCGCCATCAGCATACGGGTACGTTTGAGGCGATGTATGTCCTCAGCGGTGAGCTGACCGTTCATTACGACGACACGACGGAAGTGGCAGGGTAGGGCAGATGCATTATTGTCCGGAGGGACATTTCCACTGGTTCGAGAACCGGACGGACCACGATGTTGTCTATCTCGCCATTGTACCGACGTTAAGATGACCGTGACTACGGTAGCGTGATGTTCCCAACCGATCGGGAACTCTATTCCCGGGCGTTGGGAACGGCCTTCCCAGGCGTTGGGAACGCTGTTCCCCACTGTCTGGGAATTCCATTCTACTACTTGGGAACTGCACTGCCTTGGCGTGTCATGACTTTTCCTGATGTCAGCACAGCCACTTCTTCATCTCGTTTTTCCCGAGTCTGTAAACATCCTTTTGTATGTTTACAGGATTGTTTTTCTCTCTGCTCCGCACCTGTTATTCTCACCTTTGTCACCCATGAAGACAGGGACTCGTTGTCTATGTCCGTATGAAATCATTGTTTTTAGGTATTGACTGGATTGTACATTCTTATTAATTTTGCCACCAAATCAATCCCAATGGCTAAATCCATATACGTTGTAATTCTGTTTCTGGTCACAACCCTGGCAGCCCATGCACAGCATGACGGAGACCGTGCTGCACGTCTTCTGCAAGGAACTGTCACCGCCTCTGATGCCGTACAGGAGGTGGCAGGGGCTACGATACGTGTGTACCGGCAGAAGAAGCTGTTGGGAGGAACCGTGTCAGACGCTGCAGGGCATTTCATCATGAGAGGCCTTCCTCCAGGTGCCCTGCAGCTTCGTGTCACAGCTGTCGGCTACCAGCCTGTCGATACCATCCTGCAGCTTCAGGAAACAGGCTCCGTGCGTATCTATATGCAGGCGCAGAAGCAAGTCATGAACGAGGTTGTGGTAACAGCAGCGGAAAAGAAAGGAATGACAAGTACCACCATCATCGGACAGACAGCCATGGAACATCTGCAGCCTTCCTCGTTTGCCGATCTGCTGGCACTGCTGCCCGGTGGAATGACGAAGCCACCTTCGCTGGGCAGTGCCAATGTCATTACGTTGCGCGAGGCGGGTTCTCCAAGCTCACAGTATGCCACCTCCTCGTTGGGTACGAAGTTCGTGATAGACGGACAGGCCATCGGCACGGATGCCAATATGCAGTACATTGCGGGTACATTCCAGGGGGATGCCGATAACAGCAGAAACCACACGAGCTACGGTGTGGATATGCGGGAAATACCTACTGACAACATTGAGAAAGTGGAAATCATCCGCGGCATACCATCCGTAAAATACGGAGAACTGACGAGCGGACTGATCAGTATCACGAGAAAGCATACACAATCGCCCTTGCAGCTCCGCCTTAAGGCCGACGAATACGGAAAACTGGTGTCGCTGGGAAAAGGTTTCCTGTTGTCGGGGAAAGTGGAACCTGAATGTTGACGGCGGTCTGCTCGATGCCCGCAAAGAACCGAGGAACAGGTTTGAGACCTATCGCCGCCTCACCTTCTCAGCCCGCCTGCAGCGCAAGTGGGATTTGGGCAGGCATTATGTTCTTGAATGGAACGGAGCTACGGACTATGCCCTGAACATAGATAATGTGAAGACGGATCCGGAGATTCAGATACATAAAGACGACCGTTACCGGTCCTCGTACCTCAAGATGGGACTGAACCAGCAGCTCATGTTCAGGAGAATGGAGCAGACCGGATTCAGAAGTGCATTGCTGACCTATGCCGCCAGTATTGCCTTCGACCGAATACACCAGACCGAGGCCGTCGCCTTGCAACGGGACTATGCCGTCCCGCTGGCTTATGAGAGCGGTGAGTACGACGGACTGTTCCTGCCGTTCCAGTATGTGTGCGACTACCGTGTAGAAGGCATTCCGTTCTACAGTACTGTCAGAGGTGAGACGGAATGGGCGGCACGGACTGCATCCATGCGCCACCGTATAACGGCAGGTGCAGAATTCCAGCTCAACAAAAACTATGGGAGAGGACAGATATTCGACATCACAAGACCCCTGCATGCTTCAACGGCCCGCCGCCCCCGATCGTACAAGGAAATCCCGGCAACGGATATCCTGTCTTTCTATGCGGAAGACAATGCGACCATGCCTGTCGGCAGACACCGGTTGACGCTGATGGGTGGCATCCGTACTACCCAGCTGCTCAATATTCCCGGGCTATTACGCCATACACGGCAGAATCTTCACCGACACACGTATCAATGCCCAATGGGACTTTCCGCAGTTTGCAGGCTTCAGGTGCTATGTCTCCGGCGGCTTCGGAATGATGACGAAGATGCCGACAATCCTTGACCTGTACCCTGACTATATCTATAAGGACATTACGGAACTGAACTACTGGGACATCCGCCCCGAATACAAACGTATCCATATCCGCACGTACAAGCTGAATCCCGTCAATCCCGGCCTGCAGCCGGCACGCAACAGAAAATGGGAAATACGCATGGGAGTAGACAGAGGTGCGCATCATTTCAACTTTACCTATTTCCAGGAAGACATGAAGGACGGCTTCAGAAGCACCACGACAATACGTCCGTTTACTTACAGGAAATACGCTACGTCGGCTATCGACCCGTCAAAACTCACCGGACCGCCGGCCTTGGATGCCCTGCCATCTGTTACCGATACCATCTTAGACGGTTACGGAACGACCGAAAACGGATCAAGGATAAAGAAGCGGGGCATAGAGTTCCAGTATTCCTCACCGCGCATACCTGTCATCCAGACCCGCATAACCGTGAACGGAGCATGGTTCAGAACCGTATACGAGAACAGCATTCCGCTGTTCAGATCCGCACCCAATGTGGTTGTCGGCGGTGTGGCTGTTGCCGACAGATATGCCGGATACTATCTGAATACGGATAGATATGACAAACAGATCTTTACATCTAATTTTATCTTTGACTCGTATATCGACAGACTGGGACTGATTCTGTCGGCAACGTCTGAATGTTTCTGGATGAGCAGCACGAAACGCCCGCCAACCTCAAGTGTCCCCATGGGCTATATGGACATCACTGGTGCGGTACATTCTTATACCGAAGCCGACAAGAACGACCCTTACCTGCGCTGGCTTGTACTGAGCGGTACGGCAGGGCAGGACATGAGCAATAGGGAACGCAGCTATATGCTGGTCAATTTCAAGGCGACAAAAAGGTTCGGCAAGCATCTTTCCTTGTCTTTCTTTGCCGACAGGGTACTTTACATCGCCCCTGATTATGAGGTGAACGGGTTTACTGTACGCCGTACGTTCTCGCCTTATTTTGGAATGGAAATGGGACTGAAGATATAAACCTAATTATAAACAGACAGATATGAAAACGTTAATTAAAACTTTCTTTGCCATCATATTGGTGTCAGTTCTTTTCAACTCCTGCACCAATGATGATGTTTCTCCTGGCGGTTCTGCCGTGAACTATGCCAAGTTCGGACTTGACATCAGCCTGTCCCAGGCATTCAGCGGTGTCGATTCCCTTGTCTCCATCAAGGTAAAGGTACATAATGTGTCAACAGGAAGGGACAGCTCCTTTACCGTTCCGTCCGTCAAATGCCTTGATGCGGAGGGAAAACTGCAGTCGTCCATCAGTATTGATACGCTCAATATCGCTGAAGGGCTTTATAATGTAGAGCTTGAGGCTAATGCCGTTCATCACAGCAAGCTGAAGACTAAAAGCATTGTCCGTGGCAATCTGATGAACCAGTCCTTGGTGAAAAGCACTGCTTCTACGCTGCCCCGTTTCGCCATCGACCTGTTCTTCCCCAATATGGGTAATGGCTTCGTGATTGCCGAAATCTTTGCCGCCCGCACACTCCGCCCCAGTGGCGACCCATATACCGGTGACCAGTACTTCAGAATTACCAATAATTCGGATGAGGTGCTCTATGCCGACGGGCTGTTCATTGCGGAGAGTGCCTTCCAGCAGATGATACACCAGGACTATAAGCCTTATGTTCTGGACAAGGAAACACCGGTACAGTACATCACCAAAATCCCGGGAATGCATGGTGTAGACAAGAAATATCCTGTCCAGCCCGGTGCTTCGCTCATTATCTGCGACAATGCCATTGACCATACCACAGCCGGCAGGAATCCCAACTCTTTCAATCTTTCAAAGGCCAACTTCGAATGGTATGACGAGTCGACAAACCCGAGGGTCACTGACATTGACAACCCCGATGTCCCCAATATGGAGCGTCTCTATACCTATTCACGCACGATATGGGGCCCGCACGACCGTGGTTTTTATTCCTATGTCATGGGTTTCCTGGGAGTGGACAACCATACCTTTACGACCGGAAAAGACTACCAATACGATTATTCTTACCGTTTCGTGTACGGGACGACGGTCAAGGACATGAAATTCCATGCTGTAAAAGTCCCCAACACATGGATTGTAGATGCCGTAGTACTGGCCATCAAAGACAAGAAGAAATGGAATGTAATCAGTCCGACACTGGACAACGGCTATGCCTGGTTCTCCACAGTCGACCATGACCAGCAGCGTTATGGCAAGTCGGTGCGCAGGAAATACGATGCCAGGAAACATAAGCTGATTGACACTAACGACTCTCAAAATGACTTCGAGACGGTTAAGGCTGATCCATGGTATGTCTTCAAATAGGCCATGCCAGTATTTCCTCTTTGTGCTTCTGTGCGTCTCCCCTCTCTGTGGAGCCGCACAAGAGCACATACAGCCGTCCCTGTCTTCGCATTCACATTCATTCGAAGCTGTACGGGAGACTACCCTCCGGCTGCCTTCTTTGAGCTACTTGAACCCATCAGACATAGTCTCCAATCTGAATGAATTTACTCCCAGCCTTTCGCAGGTACAGGCCGGCTACCGCCATGACGGAGCGTCTCTCGCGGTCGATGCACAGCAGGGGACCGGTGCGGAGTTGATGTTCTTCAGAGCACAGTCGCACTTAAGAATCAGCAAGAAGTCTGTGGCATGGGGGGAAGCCGTCTATGAGAACGGCAGCAGGCAGGGTATATCATGGAATCTGAACAGCGATTACCAGCGTGTGTTCCCTTACGTCATTGCCGATACAGCCACTGTATCAATGCGGCGCGAGTACTATTTGTTCAGGGGTGGATATGCACACCAGATGAACAGACTCTCCATAGGAGCTGAGATGAGTTACCGCTCTACAATAGAGTACCGCGACCGTGACCCACGTCCCAAGAACACGACACTTGACGTACAGCTGCATTTTGGAGGAGGCTATGCTGTGTCTGCACGGCGTGTCGTAGGGCTGTATGCCAGCGTCGGGAAAGTACACACAGCAGAGTGACGTACAGTTTATGAACCCGCAGGGCAACCGTGTCCTGTATCATCTCACCGGTCTGGGCATGCAGTATTTCCGTTTCAAAGGATTGCAGAACGGCGTGAAGTATGAAGGTGGAAATTACTCAGCGGGGCTGTCCACACATACGAAGGACGGGCTCGGGCTGCAGGCTTCAACGGATCTCGAGTATGAGAACATCCAGAAACGGCTTTCCTCCGAACGTGACATTCCGATCTGTGATGTTTTCCAGACGAAGTGGAGAGGTGAACTAAGCTGGACAGGGCAATGGAGACAGTGGGACTGCAAGGCAACATTCTCCGCCGAGACAACGAAAAGAGAGGGGCAGGAACGCTATTATGACAGCGGACTGACAAATTACAAAGGAGATAGCAAGCTCCAGACCTTTCATTTACCAGCACCAGGGTATGCAGTTGTCGTTCTCGGCGTTATATAAATTCACACCTGCCATTTGGCTCGTCATGCTGCCGAGGCTGGCTTATGACGTAGACAATACGCAGTACCAGACCCCTGCACGACAACTGAAAACAGCTTTTCTCGTACCTTCCTTGAAACTGGATCTGTCGAGAATGTTCTCAAGAAGTCTGCTGTCAGTAGGCTTCCTGTCTCATGTAGGGCAGGCAGGTCCACCATCATTTTGTCTTCACTGAACCCCAGGTGTTCGACAAGCCCGTCGGGATGTTCCGCAACAACGCATTCATGCAGCAGGCAAGCTATTGGGACGCAGGGCTTCACATCCGCTATGATTTCAGACTTGTCAGGTCTCTGACTTCCGCTTTCATGCAGATGCAGCTGGGGCGCAGGTGGTACGACAACCACCAGCATGGCCACAATCTTGAAATTTCAATGGGCGTAACACTCTGAGGCAGGCGGCAACGCATTGCCTCCTGTAATGATTCATTTATTAAATATCAATTGCGTATGAAAAAGATCTTACTTACCCTCTTCGTCTTGTTCAGTACGACGTTTGTCTTTGCACAGGACGATTACAAGGTTCCCACTGATGCCTATTTCAATCAGCGTGTTGTACAGCTGACCAAGGCCGGCACGCTGGAACAGACCGTGATGGAACTCTATGGTGACGTACATGTACAGGGCATCAAAGTCACCGGACCGATGAATGATGCTGACCTGAAGTTCCTGGCCAGACTTGCGAAAGGAGGTTCGCTGACGGACCTGCATTCGGCGAACTTGCATGATGCGGAGTTTGAAAGCATACCCGAAGGCTGCTTCCAGAACCTGACTTATTTCATGTATATTTACTTCCCGAAGACGCTCAGGACCATTTCTGACAATGCCTTCCAGAACTGCGACCTGATTTCGGTAGTGTTGAACAATGGCCTGGAGAGCATCGGGAAGCGTGCCTTCTACAGTACTCACAGTAAGACCCTGACGATACCGGCCTCTGTAAAGTATATTGGAGATGCGGCTTTTGCAGGCAGCAAAGATTATACGGAGGTGAAGGTCGACCCTGCCAACACTGTCTTCAAGATGATTGGGTACATGCTTTGCGATGTCAGCAGACATAAGGTACTGCAATGTTTCAATATGTCCGAGGGCATCGTGGAAGTCCCGCAGGACATGGAGAGCATCGGTGATGAGGCCTTCTCTCCGTTGAAGAAGGTCACGGCTGTCCGTATTCCTGCTTCTGTCACCCATATCGGCAGTGAAGTATTTAGTATGACTTATGCGCTGCAAAAGATTGAAGTGGCATCGGAAAATCCTTCTTTCGCAGCAATTGACGGCGTACTCTTCAGCAAGGACAGGTCAGTCTTGTGGACCTATCCGGCCTCCAAGGACGGAAAAAGCTATACCACTCCGGCTACGGTCAGACAGATTGCCGACGGTGCCTTTGCCCAGGCGGGCGGTCAGAATGCCCATGCCGGGATGAAAGGCAAAGAAAAACGCGAGAAGAATCTGGCCAGGGTAACGGTCAACGAAGGTACTGAAACCATCGGAAAAGATGCGTTCCTCTTCAGTGGACTGGAGGAAATAGAACTTCCCAAAACGATCAGGAGCATCGGAAGCAGCTGTTTCTACTATACAGACCTAAGCCGGATCACCCTTCCGGAGGGCATCACCCGGCTGGAGGATGCCACCTTCGGAGCCTGCGGCAGCCTGGAGAGCGTCACTTTGCCAAGCACGCTGACGTATATAGGTAATGACATCTTTGCCGTTTACAACACTTCCCTCACGGACGTTTCTATCTATGCCCCTGAACCGCCTACCTGTGCAGCCGGTGCTTTCAACACCTTCGACAACAGTGTGACCTTGCACGTTGTGGGAGGAGCGGAAAGTAAATACGAGGCTGACGGTACTTTCGGTTCCGGACTGTTTGACAGCATTGTAGGAGACCTTACACCGACCCGTATCATGTCTCTTGACAAGGGGATGAACGGAGCTGTTGAAACAGGTATCTACAGTATCGACGGCAGAAGACTCCAGCACAGAACACGTGGCTTGAATATCATCAGGATGAGTGACGGGCGTGTGCGGAAGGTACTGGTCGGTCCGGCAAATTGAAAATGAAGGCATCGGCTTTGATATTCCCAACCGCTTGGGAACAGCCTTCCCAGGCGTTGGGAATACTGTTCCCGACCGTTCGGGAACGTCATTCCCGACTGTCTGGGAATCGCGCTGCCTGTAGTTCAATCAAGTAGGACGGACCGCGACTGTACAAGAAAAGCGGCATGAGACACGCATTGTGCAATGTCTTCATGCCGCTTTCCTATCTGGCGGTCAGCAATGCTGACAGTTAAAGTCCTGTTGCCGTACCTGTGGAAAAACTACTTTCCACAGCTGCAGCCTGTCCACGGTTTCAGCTCCTTGAAGAAGTCGTGCCCCTTGTCGTCTACGAGAATGAAAGCCGGGAAGTCCTCCACGGTAATCTTCCAGATGGCCTCCATGCCCAGTTCGGGGTATTCCACGCACTCAATGCTCTTGATGCTGCTCTGGGACAGTACGGCTGCGACACCGCCGATGGTGCCGAGATAGAAGCCGCCGTGTTTCTTGCAGGCATCTGTAACAGTCTGTGTGCGGTTGCCCTTGGCAATCATGACGAGCGAGCCGCCGTGGTCCTGGAACTCGTCGACATACGGATCCATGCGGTTGGCCGTGGTCGGCCCCATCGAACCGCATGGGTAGCCTTTCGGTGTCTTGGCCGGTCCGGCATAGAGAATGGGATGATCCTTGAAGTACTGTGGCAGGTCCTCGCCGGCATCCAGCCGAGCCTTGAGCTTGGCGTGGGCAATGTCGCGGGCAACGATGATGGTTCCCTTAAGATTGACACGTGTCGAGACAGGATATTTCGTCAGTTCAGCCCGAACGGCATCGATGCCCTTGTCGAGGTCGATCTCGATCCCCTTGCTTCCTTCGCCCGGCTTGCGGTATTCCTCCGGAATCAGTTCGCCCGGGTTGGTGTCCATCTTCTCGAGCCAGATACCCTCTTTGTTGATCTTCGCCTTGATGTTGCGGTCGGCAGAGCAGCTGACACCCATGCCGATGGGACAGCTGGCACCGTGGCGGGGCAGGCGGATGACACGGATGTCGTGGGCAAGATACTTGCCGCCGAACTGTGCGCCGAGCCCGATCTTATGCGCCTCAACGAGCAGCTTGGCTTCCAGGTCGGTGTCGCGGAAGGCGCGGCCTGTCTCGTCGCCGGTAGTGGGAAGGCTGTCGTAATACTTGATGCTGCCGAGTTTTACGGTGAGGAGGTTCTTCTCTGCGGAAGTACCGCCGATGACGAAGCAGATGTGGTAAGGAGGACAGGCCGCCGTTCCGAGGCTCTTCATCTTCTCTACGAGGAACGGAATGAGCGTGCCCTCGTTCTGGATGGTGGCCTTGGTCATGGGGTAGAAGTAGGTCTTGTTGGCGGAACCGCCGCCCTTGGCAACCATGACGAAGCGGTACTCCGCACCCTCGACGGCCTCGATGTCGATCTGTGCCGGGAGGTTGCACTTGGTGTTCACCTCGTCGTACATATTGAGCGGAGCATTCTGAGAGTAGCGGAGGTTCTCCTCGGTGAAGGTGTTGAACACGCCCCTTGAGAGTGCCTCCTCATCTTCAAACCCGGTCCATACCTGCTGTCCTTTCTCACCATGGATGATGGCGGTACCCGTGTCCTGGCAGAAAGGCAGTATGCCCTTCACGGCCGTCTCGGCATTGCGGAGGAACTGCAGGGCGACGTACTTGTCGTTCTCTGATGCCTCCGGGTCGGTCAGGATTTTCGCAACCTGCTCGTTGTGCGCACGGCGGAGCATGAACTCGCAGTCGTGGAAAGCCTCCTGTGCCAGCAGGGTGAGTGCCTCCTTGCTGACCTTGAGAATCTCTTTACCTTCAAACTCACCGGTGCTGATACCTTCCTTTGATACCAGCCGGTATTCGGTGTCATCCTTGCCCAATTGGAACATTGGGGCGTATTTGAATTCAGCCATAATGTTTTGTTTGCCCGTCAGAGGAAGTATCAATGACCCATTGGCCTCTCTGATACAGCTCCGCTCGGGGTTATCTGTTTGTTATATGATGTTTTTGTATGTTTTCGTCAGATACCCCCTCCCTGCCGGGAGGGGATAGATGTGTGTCTTCTGAGCGGTCAAGAGGGTGGGATTCCTCAATATCCGAAGATTTCCTCTGTCGTTACCCGCTTGATCGGAGCGATTTTTTCCAACGCCTTCATGTCCAGCTCCTTCTCGTCGCCGAGGATGATGTACTTGTAAGGTTTGTTGGCAATGTACGTCTTCTCGAAGTCGATGATGTCCTTCAGCTGCAGAGCCGGCAGAGCCTTGTAAATCTTCTCGTTCAGCGAGTAGTCGAGTCCCAGCCGCTGTGCTGCGAGATAAGACGTAAGGATGCCGTATTTCGTTGTACGTGCGGAGGCCAGGCTCTTCATCAGGCTCTGCTTGGCGAGGTCGAAGCCGGCCTGACGTACCGGCATATCGTTGAGTAGTTTGTTGAACTCGTGTACACAGTCCATCATCTTGTCGTTCTGCGTGATGATATAGGTGTAGAAGCTCTCCTTGTCGCCCAGACGGTAAGGCTCGTCATACCGTGCAAAGGCCGAATAGGCCAGTCCGCGTGCCTCGCGCAGCTCCTGGAAGACAATGGCGTTCATGCTGCCGCCGAAGTATTCGTTGAAGAGTGCGATGACGGGGGCACGGTCGGCCGACCATTCCTGATTCTCGTTGTGGAGCTGTACCATGTAGATGTTCTTGGCATCGTAAGGTGCGATGACGACCTCGTTCTTTGGTGTCGTCTGTTCCACGTAGCGTTTCTGTGCAGGTACAGCGGCGAATGTCTTCGGCGACTGAACGGTCTTCGTGACGAGCTGGTCGATGGCTTTCAGACTTGACGGCCCATAGTAGAGAACTGTCATTTTGTAGTTCTTCAGACTTTTCAGCATCGTAAGCAGCTCCTGTGGGTCCATCGCCTTCAAGGCCTGTTCGCTGAAGATGTTGCGTGTCGGGTTGTAGGTTCCGTAGGTCGCATAGTTCCTGAGTGCGGAGAAGTTGGCCTGCTGGTTGGCCTTGTTGTCGCTGCGGGATTTCAGTATCTGTTCTACATAGAGCTCGTATGCCTGCCTGTCTACCTTTGCATTGCTGACCAGGTTGTTCAGCAGAGCGAGTGCCTGCGGCAGGTTGGAGTTCAGACCGTTCAGCGTGATGTACGTACGTTCGTTCCTTTCGCTGATGCTGTAATCGCACGCCAGCTTGTAGAACTGCTGTTTGATCTGTTCGTTGGTCAGCTTGTCCGTACCTAAATAGTCGAGATAGCCGGCGGCATAGTTGAGCTTCGGATTGTGTTCGTCACCGAACGGAAGGACGAAACACAGCGTGAACAGGTCGTTCGTCGTGTCCTGTTTGTAGAGTATGGGCAGGCCCTTCCTCGTCACGGCCTTGGTCAGATCACGTTTGTAGTCGACGAACTGCGGCTGGATAGGTGTTGTCTTCGTGTTTACGATTTCTTCCAGGAACGCACTGTGCTTGTCGTTGTTGGTAGGGATAGGTGTGATGGAAGGCTTTTCCACCTTTTTTTGATTGTCGTGTCGTTGCCCTGTTCCTTGTAGACGCAGGCAAAGCCGTTGCTGAAGAACTTTTTGGCATAGCTGACGATGTCTGCTTTGGTCAGTTTGGATATCCGGCTGATTTTCTCTACTTCCCGCTTCCAGTCCTTGTGGTTGATGAAAGCGTCCACGAACTGGTTGGCACGGAACTGGTTCTTGTCGAGCTGTGTGTAGTAGTATCGCTTGTAGTTGTTGACGATGGAAGGCAGCAGGTCGTCGGAGAACTGTCCTTTTTTCAGCTTCTCTATCTCGGCCAGTGCGAGGCTGCGTACCTCCGGCAGGGTCTGTCCCGCCTTTGACTGTCCGTAAAGATAGAAAACGGAATAGTCGGTCATGTCATTCACGCCAGCCCCAACATCCTGTACCTTCATCTTCTGGTTGAGGTCGAGGTCGAAGAGACCGGCCCGTCCGTTGGACAGCAGCTGTGCGATTACCTCGAGCGTGTCAATCTGCTGGGAGTTGGCGGCTTCGGCTCGCCACCCCATGAAGAACATCGGTGCCTCCTTGCCGATGACGGTCGTGTCGGCAGGAGCAGTGAGGACCGGCTGGGCAGCATACTGCGGTACATCAATGTGCGCACTGGGCTTCCAGCTGCCGAAATACTTGTCGATGACGGCTACTGTCTCGTCGGGATCGAGATCGCCCGACATACAGATGGCCACGTTGTTGGGGACGTAGTATTTGTGAAAATAGTTCTTGATGTTGACAATGGACGGGTTTTTCAGATGTTCACCCCGCCCGAGGGTCGTCTGTGTTCCGTAGGGATGGGTGGGGAAGAGTTTGGCAAACAGAGCCGCATACATCTTGCGCCAGTCGTTGGAGAGGCTGATGTTGTACTCCTCGTACACGGCCTCCAATTCAGTGTGGAAACCGCGGATGACCATGTTTGGAAGCGGTCGCCCTGCACTTTCGCCCATGTGTCTATTTCGTTGGACGGGATGTTCTCCACATAACAGGTGACATCGTTGCTGGTATAGGCATTCGTGCCCTCGCTGCCGATGGCAGTCATCATCTTGTCGTACTCGTTGGGGATGTTGTAGCGGGCTGCCAGCTGAGAGATGGAGTCAATCTGGTGATACCGCTGCTTGCGTGCCTTGGGGTCGGTGATGTGGCGGTACTGTTCGAAGCGGGCCTCGATGGAGTCGAGGTAAGGGCGTTCAGCCTCGGCATTCGACGTGCCGAAGTGTGTCGTGCCCTTGAACATAAGATGTTCGAGGTAGTGTGCCAGACCCGTCGTCTCCTTCGGGTCGTTGCGTGAACCGGTCCGTACGGCGATGTACGTCTGTACACGTGGCTTCTCCTTGTTGACGGACAGATAGATTTTCAGTCCGTTCTTCAGCGTGTAGATACGTGTCTGCATCGGGTCGCCCGGTACGCTTTCATAGCTGTAACGCTGTGCCTGTGCAGTCAGGGTGGTCATCAGGAGCATTGCTCCCAGACCGATTTCCTTCAGGAGGGTGAGGCTAATGGAATGTTTTTCATAAGTCAGTTGTTTTATACGATACTATAAGGTATGATTTGTCAGTTCTCAAAGTCAATCTCATGATCGAGGCTGTTGACGAACGACTCGAAGACCTCTCTGTCAACGTCGCCCATCTCGTACTCCTTCTCTGCATCCTTTCGTATCTCTGCAATCCATGCCCGGCGCGCCTCGACATAGTCTTGCCTGATACGTGCATCATCTTCATCGGTAATCTCCGTGATGCCGTAGTATTCTAAGATCAGGCGGTAAGTCCATGCCCACTGGTAAATCCGGTAGTTGTCGTTGATTTCGCAGAAGCGTTCGACCACTTCCTGTATCGTCTCCAGACTGCCGTTCTTGATGTCTTCGATCAGCCGCTGCTCCTCCGATACAGGGAGCAGAAGTCCTGACAGGTCGTCCCATCTTCCGGTGCCTGTTTCGGTCTCCGGCTTCCCGAAGAAGCCCCACTTGTGTGCCCGCTTGAGTACGGCTCCCATATAGATGCGCAGTGCGATGTCGTAGTATTTGATGCCCTTGCGCAGACTGCTGGCGTTGATGACGTACTCGTGGTAGTTGTACGACGAGACGTTGTCGCCGCTTGCCTGCCGCAGATTCTCAAGTATCTTCTTACCCCGGAGAATCTCGCCGACGGAGAAAGGCGACAGCCAGTCGAAGTTGACAATGCTCTTCTGCGACTGCTGCGGGCGCATATCCCGCTTCGGCCACTTCCGTATGTCACGGTAAAGACCGACGGTGGTGATGTTCCTGCCCGGCACGAGGAACATCTTGTCGGCCTCGGCGATGAGGTAGGAGAAGGGCAGTGCAGTGGTGTTGGGATGGTGCATCAGCTTGCCGAAGCACACGGAGAATGTACCGATGGTCGCCGGCATGAGCAGATAGCTTCCGCTTGCCGTCTTCGTGCCGCGCTCCAGTATGCCCCAGTGCATCGGTCCCATCTTGTAAGCGTGGTTGGAGAAATTGGTCCCCGATCCTGCATTGTAGAACGAGAACATACCGCCGATAAGCAGCGAACTCTTGTGATGGGAGGCGCAGAACGGACCGCAGAAGGCTGCACAGGCTTCCCCGTTCGCCATGAACGAATTGGCGAAGAACACGCTCTGTGATGCCGTGAAGCCGTTGGCTATCTGACAGGCTTCACCCACGAAGCAGTCCTGCATCTTCACGCTGTTTACGATACTCGACCCGTCAGAGATGATGGAGTTCTCGCAGATGACGCCCGTCCCGATGTAGACGCTGGCGTTCTCGGAGCTCAGAATGGTACAGTCGCTCAGCCGGCTGGCTCCGGAAATCTCGCAGTCGTCCTGTATGACGGTATTCGTAATCTCCTTTGTGTTGACGATCTTCACGTTGTTGCCGATTGTCCCGCGCTCCGGATTGGTGCGGGCAATCTCCTCCGACACCAGCCGGCGGATGGCGTTCTTGAGGTCTTTGTCGTTGAAGTGTTTCACCATGAAGGCGGCGAACTGGCTGTTGAGGTCGTGGAAGAGAATCACGTTGCCGTCGCCCACCTCGTTCAGTACCGAGATAAGGTTGCCCTCACCGTAGCTCGCTCCTTCAGTCGTCTCCATGACGGAGATATTGGAGATGAGACAGTCGTCGCCGATGGTGTAGTTGTTGATATAGTTCCCCACCTTTTCTATCAGGCAGTCATTGCCCACGGTCACATTGCGCAGGGTGGCGTCGTTGATGCCGGAATGCTTGAAGAAGTCCTTGGTAATCTCGACATTCTTCTGGCAGCAGCCCAGCCGGATGTCGCCGTAGAACATGACCCGGTGGAAGAACTTTGCCTGGAATCCGTCTTCGGAAACCTCCACCCGGTTCCAGTCTTCAGCCCAGCAGCTGTTCTTCTCCAGTGTCTCTATCTCTTCAAAGGTAAAGGGAACGGTATTGCATACTTCTTTTCTTTAATTGTCCTGACAGATGGGTGAGCATAGGGAATGAGCTGTCCCGTCGTTTTTTACTCCTCTATGTTATAGAGGAAATCGTTGTAGGGATATTTCTGGACGTGCAGCTCGCGCACTTTCTTGTAGAGCACCTCCCTGAACTCGTCGATATTCTCCTTTTTCTTGGCGGATATGAACAGGCAGTTGTCATGCTCCTTTGCCATCCACGTCCGTTTCAGTTCGGCCAGCGTGATGTTCTCTTTCGTAGCAGGCGTGAGGTCGTCTTCTTCCTTCTCCACCCAGTGATAGTTGTCAATCTTGTTGAAGACGATCATCGACGGCTTGTCGGCACAGCCGAGGTCGGCCAGTGTCTTGTTGACGACCTGTATCTGTTCTTCAAAAGTCAGGATGGGAAATGTCTACGATGTGCAGCAGCAGGTCGGCTTCCCGTACCTCGTCGAGTGTCGACTTGAACGAATCGACCAGGTCGGTCGGCAGCTTGCGGATAAATCCCACGGTGTCTGCCAGCAGGAAAGGGAGGTTTTTCCACGACCACCTTGCGTACGGTCGTGTCCAGTGTGGCGAAGAGTTTGTTTTCGGCAAAGACCTCGCTCTTCGCCAGCAGGTTCATCGTCGTCGACTTGCCTACGTTCGTATAGCCCACCAGGGCGACACGGATCAGCCGTCCGCGGTTCTTGCGCTGCGTGTTCTTCTGTCTGTCTATTTCGGCCAGCCGCTGTTTCAGAAGCGACATACGCTGCAGGATGATGCGGCGGTCCATCTCCAGCTGGGTCTCGCCCGGTCCGCGCAGTCCTACCGATCCCTTGCCGCCACCCGATCCCGAGCCGCCGCCCTGTCGTTCCAGGTGCGTCCACAGACGCTGCAGGCGGGGGAGCATATAGCGGTACTGCGCCAGTTCCACCTGTGTCTTGGCGTTGGCCGTCTGGGCGCGCATGGCAAATATGTCGAGGATGAGCGAGGTGCGGTCCAGTATCTTCACACTGAGTTCGTGTTCGATGTTGCGCATCTGCTTGGCAGAAAGTTCGTCGTCGAAGATGACCATGCCGACCGGATCATCCTCGTCTTCTTTCTGTTTGATGTATTCTTTTATCTCTTCGAGTTTTCCCTTGCCGACATAGGTGACGGCGCTCGGGCCGTTCACACGCTGTGTAAAGCGTTTCACGGTGACGGCGCCGGCCGTATCGGCCAGGAACTCCAGTTCGTCAAGGTATTCCTTTGTCTTGGCTTCGTCCTGCTCCTTGGTAATCAGACCGACGAGGACGGCGGTCTCTGCCTTGACATCAGATATGATGAATTCTTTCATTCGGTATGCTTCTGTTATGGCTTGTCTTCATGTGTGGCAGCGTGCTTCCCCCTGTCCGGGTCTGTACAGACTGCCACATGGCAAAGGTAGTTATAAAAATTCGGAAAATGCTAATGAGCGACCTTGAAAATTGCCTTTCCGTTGACGGCGGCGGCACCAGAAGCCTTTATGCAGGCGTTCAGAAGCTGTACTGGAATCCTATCGAGGCAAATTCTTTCAGCTGCCAGTAGGCATGATGGTCGTCACGTCCTACACCGTCGTCGAAGCGTGGATAAATGAAGATGCGGCTCGAGATATAGCGGTTGAACTGGAAGGTGAAGGTGTTTTCCCATTCCAGTTCCGAACGTTTGTAGGTGGAATAGCCGTATAGGCGTGTCTTCCATGACAGCTGCTCCAGCAGCCGCCATTCCAGGTCGACGGTGAACTCTGAACCGAAGTCGTGCAGGAAATGCCGTCCTTCATCGATTCCCAGCCGGTCAGAAAGCTCGAGCATACGGGCGTACTTCATGTTATAGGCCAACGGGGCCAGATGGAAGTTGCCTTTCAGGCGGTGATCCAGCCAGTCGACGGCATAGTCCATACCGAGGGAGAGGTTCAGGTTCAGCGGCGAGAGGAAGGCGGCATATACCTTCGGGTCGTTCGAGCGGTAGGAACGGGAGAACTGTGTGTTGCCGATGAACTGCACCGTATAATACCAGCGTTTCGTTGCCTGCAGGCCCAGTTTCGACGTGAGGCGTATCAGGTCTTCCGTGCTCTTGAAGTTGTGCAGCGAGTCCGACCGGCTGCTCTGCAGGCCGTACTTCAGTTCCAGCCGGTTCTCCCATTTCACCTTCTGTTTATTGTTGTAATTGGCCTGCATCACCAGCGAGGCCAGTGCCGAATAGTTGCTTTCGCCTCCTTTGTACCAGTTCCCTGTCACGTAGTTCTGCAGGAACTGCAGGGCATAGTCGCCCTGGAAAGTCCAGAAGTTAGGGCGCAGCACCATGACTTCGACCGGTACTGTCTGTGGGTCGGCAGGGCGCAGGGGGACTTTCTCCACCAGCTTCACATCGTGATGGATCGGTGTCTCAATCTCGTCGAGCTTCGTCTGCTGGGAGCGCAGCGCGCGGTCTGTCCCTGCCACGAGGTCGGGACGCGACAGATAGAGGCGCATCAGCTCTGCAAGGAAAGGATTGTCTTTCCTGCCACGTGTAAACAGGTTCTCTGCTACACTGCCGTAATAGGTCAGCGGCATGAACAGCTGCATTTTGTTCCGGCGCAGCCGGCTGTCACGCTTCCAGCCTGGTGTCTTGCGTGAAAAGATGCTGTCTCTTGCGGCATCCAGAGAGTCGGCATACGCCTGTATGCTCTCCGTATGCGGCTTTATATCCTTACGGACGGACACGGGACGATGAACCTGGGCGGTGGCACCCAGCCCTATGCCCAGAAATATCGTGATTAAGAAGTTCCGTTTCATTATTCTATAGAGATAACAGGTGCAAACTTACGGTATTTTTTTCAATTTCCTGCTCAGTTTCTGGAAATTCTTGTTTGTTGCAGTAAATTATGCGGTCTCAATGCGTAAACGGCATTACAATTCAGGGTCGGCCGGGATGTGGATTGCAACCCATGCCTGTCTTGATTTCAATCAGGCGTTACTTGGCTTGTAACCAAGGCTTACTTGCACGTCAATCAGGCGTTACTTGCGATGGAACTAAGCACCTTTTGTTATGTTCCTTGTAATGTGTTGGAAATCAGATGGTTCGTTTGACGCAATGTACAGTTGTGGCAGCTTTACGTTCTCCGGGAGCTATGTGTCAAAATACAAAAGCATGGACTTTACCTCATCCGCTTATTCTGATCTCCCCTGTGTCTACAGTCTTTCTGCGTCTTATGCGAAAGGAAGGTGGTTCGCTTCGGTGTCACTGGCTAACTTCTTCAATCGTAAGACTTATGGAAAGGAATACATCAACTCGGAAATCTACCAGCGTACTGACAGGTTTATATCGCCGGACATTTCCCCGTCCGTCGTCGTCAAGCTGTCTTATTGTTTTGACTTCGGACGCAAGAAACTTGACCGTAATGTAGATGAGCCTCAGAAGACCATACCAACGGGCTATCTCCGCCCTAAAGACTGATTCCTGTCAGTTCCTGTCCGGCAGGCATACAGCTTTTGCAGACTGGCAGACAGGCCGTGTCGACCAGTAGAAGACGGTCGGGACGGTTATTTCCGTTCCATTCTGAGGCCGATGTCACTGATGCCGGGAACGGCATCCCGGCTCATGATATGGTGTACGGTAATGTGCAGAGAGTCGTTGCGGTTCAGTTGAAAGGTGGTGACGGGATGGAGGATTTCGGTGCTGCTGATGCCGTCCTGCCCTGCCAGCACCCCCTTGTCGGTGATGATTTCGCAGTTGATGGTGTCATGGTAGAGGGTCTCCAGCTTCTTCCGGTGCCTGCAGTTGATTACCTTTCGTTCCATGAGCATACTTATGCTGCGGTAGGGGTAAGTCTGTGCGGCACGTATGCCGAGGCCTAACTGATAGGTGCCTTCCCATTGCCGGGGTACATCGAAGACAAGCGTGTCGTTGCGCAGCCAGCCCTGAAGCGGCACACTCTCGTAGTGGTCGTAGGTCCGGGAATCGCTGCACGAGACAGCACCAGCGACGGTTGCCGTGAGTGCTGCCATATATAATAAGGTGGAAACCTTATGTCTCATTCCTGTGTTCTTTCCGTTTGCTGAGGTTGTCCCTGTTCGATTCTCCTGTCTGTCTCCGGCATTGCGGCTGCACTCCGCTGTTGTGCAGGATGTGCCCCGTTGTACGGACGCCGGTTGCCGTTCTGTGTCCGGCGGCTGTCGCTCTGGGAGCGTCTTCTGTCGTTCTGGGGGCGGAAACCGTCCTGCCCTTCACGTGAGCTGCGGCGGTTGCCTTGCTGTGTGTTGCCGTTACGCTGTGTATTGTTCTTTCTGCGTTTTTTTGCCTTGTCGAACCGGCTGAGGTCGGCACCGGCCAGCAGGTCGACAGGCTTCCTGACGGGTTTGGCCTTTCCGTCTTCGAGGAGCGACAGCGGTTTCTCTCCGCATCGGTTCATTTCGATGATTTCCCTGGCGCGCTCGGCACTGATGGTCTCGAGGTTGGCCCCGAGGTTCTTGTCGGTAGAGTAAGTACACTGTCCGCTGAGGATATCGGTCTTGAAGAGATGGTATTCACCGTCCATTGTCTCCAGGAGCACTTCCTTGCTCGGTAGCTTGCGGGCAGCCTCCATGTAGTCGTCCACCTCATAGTTCAGACAGCATTTCAGCTTGGCACACATACCCGCCAGCTTGGTGGGATTGAGCGAGATGTCCTGGATGCGTGCTGCCGTGGTGGAGACGCTGGAGAAACTCTTCATCCAAGTGGCACAGCAGAGTTCCCGTCCGCAAGGACCTGTTCCGCCGATGCGTCCGGCTTCCTGCCGTGCCCCGATCTGTTTCATCTCGATGCGTACATGGAAGGCAGCTGCAAGGTCTTTGATGAGCTGGCGGAAGTCCACCCGCTCGTCGGCGATGTAATAGAAGATGGCTTTGTTGCCGTCGCCCTGATACTCCACGTCGCCGATCTTCATCTTCAGTCCCAGTCCCTTGGCAATCTGCCGGCTCTCGATCATCGTTTTGTGCTCACGTGCCTTTGCCTCACGGTACTTCTGCATATCCACCTCCTTTGCAAGGCGGTAGACACGCTTGATGTCGTCGGGCGACTTCACGCAGGAGGTTTTCTTTATCTGTAGCTTGACAAGCCGTCCCGTCAGTGTGACGACCCCGATGTCATGTCCGGGGTTGGCCTCCACAGCCACGATGTCTCCTTTCTTGAGGTCGAGGTTGTTGCTATTGTGGTAGTATCCTTTTCGGGTGTTCTTGAATTGTACTTCGACAAGGTCGGTTGTCTGGTTATTGCCCGGCACGTCGGCCAGCCAGTCGAAGGTGTTCAGCTGGCGGTCCTGTCTGCCGCATCCCTTGTGGCATAAAACCACGGTCGCAACCGTGCCAGACCTTGAATTTCATATCTTTGTAATCCATTGTTTTGTATTTTAAGAAGCCCCCGGATTCCTCGGAGAGAGGGGATGTGGCGGGCAGTGATAAGCAATAATAAGCGGTGATGGGGAGGGGGACGTTGATAAGCGGTGATGGCCCGCTTGCCGATTTCATTTACTTCTTCAGCAGCAGGACAATGAGCTTCAGTGCCATGTCGTAAAGAACAATCTTGGCATTTGCATTCTGTCCTATGTCCCGGCCGGCCCGCTGGAACAGTTCGTTGATTTCGATGACGTTCGCTTCATTGATGAACCGGGCGAAGTTCTTTGCAAAGTTCTCTTCCTCCAGTGTCATGTAGTTGAGTTCCGGATTGCGGAAGTTGAACATGAAGTTCTCTCGTACCTGCTGTTGGAAATAAACAAGCATACGGCGTTCCTTTTCGCGTCCGTAGCCTGCCGTTACCTCGCTCCATCGCTTGAGGTCCTTCACGTTGCGGAGGTAGCAGAGACGCATGAGCATCTGGAACATATTGAGGAACTCGCGGCTTTCATTGCCGGTGTCCAGCGACTCCAAGGCTTTCAGCCAGCTGCCGTGTGCGATGCGTGCAATGCGGTGTGCCGCATCGGCATCGATTCCTCTCCGTGCGATGAGCGCCTGTTCCACCGCTTCGCCGTCGATGCGTTTCACATCGATGCGCTGTGTACGGCTGACGATGGTCTCGAGCAGCTTCTCCGGTTCTTCGCTTACCATGAGGAAGACGGTGCCCTGCGGGGGCTCTTCGAGGAGTTTCAGCAGTTTGTTGGCCGAGGTGAGATTCATCCGTTCGGGTCGCCAGATAATGGCGACCTTGTAGCCTCCCTGACTTGATTTCAGTGCCAGTACACGTGCCAGTTCATCGCTTTCAGCCCCCGTGATGATGGCCTGCTGCGTGGTCGCTCCCATCTGCTTCATCCACTGGTTCATGGTGAAGTAGGCTCCCTGCATGATGAGATCATGCCATTCCTTGGCAAAATCGCTGCTCACAGGCTGGTGTTCGCTGCTCATGCCGGGCAGTTTTATGGTGGGGTAGGAGAAGTGAAGGTCGGGATGTTCCCACTGCCGGAGCATGGCTCTGGCGTTGGAGACAGAGGTCGGAACGGCATCCGCCGTTTCGTTACCGGCAAGCAGATAGCAGGCAAACGCCATGGCAAGTGCCATCTTGCCTGTCCCCTCTGGACCGCAGAAGAGCAGTGCGTGCGGCAGTCGGTCTTCCTTCGCCATCTGCACGAGCCTGTTGCTGACCGCATCCTGTCCTATGACATCCGAAAAGTCCATCTTCCCTCTTGTTTTATGTTATTATGTTATCGTCCCTGTGATGCGGACAGCATTTCTACAGAATCCGTCCCGTCACTCCATGTATGCTTGCCGCAATCGAGGCGGTGTAGAAATGTCCTGTCGTTCAGCAGCCTCCTTATGTCTGTTGTGCCGACAGCATCGGGCTACAAAGGTAGCAAATAAAAGTGAGAAAATGGAAAGTAAGTCTGAAAGAAACAATTTACGAGGAAGGATATTCCCAACAGCCGGGAATTCTGTTCCCGACGGCTGGGAATCCAGTTCCCGATGATTGGGAACAGAGCTCCCTGACGGTTGGGAAGTGTCAGTCTATAGTTTGTCTTGACTTTTTGCTTGTGCCGTGCTTCCATGTGATTTCACGCATAAACTGCTGGAAATTACTCATAAATGAGTATTGCCGTATCAGCAGGAAGGGAGTACCTTTGCACAGGAATTTACATATCCGCAATAACCGATGAAGAATTTTTCACCTGCCTGGGCCGCTTCGCAAAGGGCTTTGCCCATCCGAATCGATATGCCGATGCGATGTCGTCAAGTCATTATTCATGTCCCTGCCGGGAATTATCAATATAATTTCAGAACATCATCCAAATTAATTTTTATCTGACAAAAACCTTGAAGAGTATGAATTTAAGAAAGACTTTTTACTCCCTTTTTCCTTGGTGGAATCCTTCTTTGCCTGTTCTCCTGTGCAAAGGAAGACGAGTTTGAGCTGCCGACGCTGGTTCTCTCGGAGAACAATGTTGCGTTTGACAAGGAGTCGGTGAAAGGAACATCAGCGTGACAACGAACCAGAGCAGCTGGGTCGCTTCGTCTCCCAGGAGGGCGACTGGATTTCGCTGGTGCAGGACGGCAATCTCCCTGAAAGTGAAGGTGGGAGAAAACAAGATGGGGGTGGACCGTACCGGTTACGTGCTCGTGAACGCCAACGGAGCCACGGGAAAAAAATAGAGGTGAAGCAGAGTGCGGCCGACGTGACGCTCGACGTTGTCCCGACCGCCATCTATCTGCCCCAGACAGGCGGCGAAAAGACAATCGACGTAACGACCAATTCGTCGGTTTATGAGGTTACGCCGAGTGAAGAGGTCGACTGGCTCAAGATCATCAAGTCTGACGAAGAGATAAAGCTGGTTGCCGGGCGCAATGATACTTATCAGAAACGTGAGGTGAAGCTGTATGCCAAGAGCGGCAGCGTCACCCGTGAGATCGTCGTGTCGCAGTCGGGCATCCAGCGTTATATCCTTCCCATCAATCCCGGTGCGCCGCAGGATGTACACAGAATCATGGAATATGAGCTGGGACGCGGCAGTTATCTGCGCGAGTACCAGACAGCGATGCCGGCATACGGTCTGGAGGAAATGTACACGTTCATCACTCCTTCACCGATCTTCACACTGATACAGTATTGCAGCTCTGACGGCGTTACGCCCTCGCAGATCATCACTGTCGGCGACGGCACCAAGGCCATAGCGGCCGTCAAGGACAAGGCTTTCGGGCGGTTCCTTGCCGACAACGGTTATGTGCGCAGCAACTCCGAGTCGGACAGAGAATATATGAACGAGAAGGAGCTGCTCTCGTTGAAGATCTACATCTCGGAAAAGGAGAACAATGAAGGCGTCAACCTTACCTTCACGCCGGTGATGAAGCAGACGGGAGAATACAAGACCTTCGACAGGATTCCTTATTATCCGCTTGAGCTTCTGCAGGCCGACAACGTGAAGGTAGCCCAGGTGGAACAGTATGAAAAGAATGCCGGCAGCAAGGAAGAAGAGCGCACGATGAACGAGAACAAGGACACGGAAGTGTCACAGCTTCAGTACACGTTGAAAAAGAACGAAAGTCCGTCGGCTCCCTATGCCCGCATCCACATCTTCTATACGACGGACAAGGACGGCAATGTCCCTGCAAAACTGGGGAGCGTACAGATCGGTGCGCTGCTCTTCAAAGACACGAGTCTCGGTGTATGGAAATATGGGAACAAATGGATTGCCACGAATGAAATCAAGAAGAAACTCGGTGAGGAAGGCTTCTCTTACCTCCGTTCTTCCGGCAACAATCACTTCTTCGCCCGCGAGCGTGACCATCTTGTCATCGCTGTCACCTGCGTAGCCGACAACAATGTGCCGACACTCGCACTGCTCTACAGCTACGACCCGTCAGTGTCTGGTGCAGGCAGCAAGGCCGTGAAGGCGCAGGCAAGGATGGTCCGGAACTTCATGGAGGCAAAGCAGACGTTGAAGTTTTAGCCAGGTGGTTATACCTTATTTAAATGTTATCCTGATATGCATATAATGAATTTACATAAGCTGCTGCGGTTCGCCTTCCTGTGTCTGGTACTGGCGATGGCAGGGGGCTGTTCTGAAAAGGACAGCTTTGAGCAACCGCAGCTGAATGTTTCAGAGAAAGACATCACCTTTTCCAACCAGATGGGAGAGAAGACCATTACCGTAAACACGAACTGCAAAGAATGGATTGCCACGACACCCAAGCCGTGGATTCATCTCACACAGAGCGGGAACGAGATTGTCGTAAGGGTGGATGCCAATACGACCGGCGTGGAACGGAGCAGTTACATCCTCGTTGACGGCGGTCTGGCAGTGGAGAAAAATCATGGTAAGGCAGAGTGCCGCTGACTTTTCACTGGATATTGCCAACGGCGAGGTTGTCCTGCCGCAGGCAGGCGGTACGACGACCGTCGACGTGAACATGGAAAGCAGTCTGTACGAGCTGCACCAGAGCGAACAGCCCGAATGGATGCAGGTCATCAAGAAGAAGCGTGGCCTGAAATTCATTTCCAAACCGAACTATGGTACTGTGGAAAGGACAACGAAGCTGACTGTATCAGTCGGTGGGAAAACGTGTGACATTGCTGTCAGGCAGCCGGGTGTGGCAACCTTCATCCTGGCCTGCAACCCGGGAAATCCTTTCAGCCTGCACAGGATGATGGACTTTGAAATCCGCCGGGGAAGTATTCTCTCGGAGTACGGAGCGCCGGATGCGGAGAACGGAATCTATGAGGAAAGCTATTTCTTCAAGACCCCCTCTCCCTTGTTCAAGGATGTTGTCTACGTTCACGACACAAAGCATTTCGTTCCCACCCGCATTTATACGCGTTCGCTGGTAAAGGAAGGCGTCGATGCCGTGAAGTCGCAGGCTTTCCAGGACTTCCTGAAAGTCAGCGGCTACGTGAGGGACGAGAAAGACCCGAACCATTACATCAATGTGCGGGAGCACTTCACCATGGACGTCGACATTATGGAGAGCAACAACAGTGTCGTGTTGTTCTTCTATCAGATGCATGAGCAGGACCGTGATTATGAGACGTTCCAGCACCTTGAGCTCGGCCCGCTCGAGCTTCTGGACAAGGCTGACAAGAAGGTCGGTGCAGTAGAGGAGTACGAAGCAGGCAAGAAGAGCGAAGAGGTGAAGCGGCAGGTTTCCAAGAGCAGTGAGGTTGAGGCAATCGTCTACAAGACGACTGATCCGACGCTGGTAGCCCGTACCTATTACTTCTATACCCGTGGCGGTGACAGTCCTGCCCCGCAGGGCAAGGAAGGGAGTGTCGAGCAGTACAGCATGAGCTTCAGCCGGCCGAATCTGGGCATCTGGCAGTATGGCAACGAATGGTTCGTGACCCGTGAGTTTGACAGGCTGCTCACTTCAAACGGTTTCGAGTTCGTCAGTTACAACGGCCAGCATCATGTCTATGCCCGCCGCTCCGATTATTTGACGCTGGCTATCTCCGGCGGTAAGTTCTCCGATGTGAACGACGGACAGCCGGTCATGCAGGTCAGCGTGCTTTACAAGAAGAATGTTTTTGAAGGAAGCAAGCAGCAGCGGATGGCAAAGATAGAGCGTATGCTCAAGGAGCACAAAGTAAGGAAGTAATATAGAAAAGAACAGTAATGAAGAAAACCATTATATTTTTATGTGCGTATGCGCTCTCGGGTATGATGCTCATGTCGTGTCAGGACAGTATCGACATGGAAGCAGCCAGCAGCGGTACACGCTCCGTTAACATCGACAAGGACCTCTTTGCTGTAAAGGGATGTGTCCACGTGAAGCTGTCGAAGGCCGCCAGTGCCGCCTTGCCTGCTACCCGAAGCGGGGAGGTAGAGATGCAGAGCGTACCCTCGGCGATGTCTTCCGCCATGCAATACGCCGGTGCCTACAGGATGGAAAGGGTCTTCAAACCCGCAGGAGTCTATGAGGCACGGACCGTGGCAGCGGGACTTGACCGCTGGTACACTGTCTATTTCGACGACAGCAAGGATGTTGCTGCAGTCGTACAGCAGTTCAGCAAGGCGAAGGGAGTGGAATACGCCGAACGTGTCCTGCCCATCGCACGGCCGGAAATCACCGCAAAGCCTTATACGGCAGCTGGCGCGGATGCCTCCATGCAGCAGGCGGCGGCAGGCGGATTTAACGACCCGCTTCTGGCAAAGCAGTGGCATTATTACAATGACGGGTCGGTCAGCGTCCGTGCAAAGAAGGGGGCTGACTGCAACGTCAGGCCGGTATGGGAGAAATACACGACCGGCAGGAAGAATGTCATTGTAGCCATTGTCGACGGCGGTATTGACGTTACCCATGAGGACCTTGTGGACAATCTCTACATCAACGAGAAGGAAAAGAACGGACAGCCTGGTGTCGACGATGACGGCAACGGTTTCATAGACGATGTCTACGGTTACAACTTTGTTGAAGCAAAGGATGTTGTCGGAGGAACGATAGAGCCTGACGACGAAGGGCATGGCACACACGTCGCCGGCACGGTCGGCGCACGTAACAACAACGGAAAGGGTGTTGCCGGCATAGCCGGCGGTGATGGGACAGCCGGCAGCGGCGTACGGCTGATGAGCTGTCAGATTTTCCGGAGGAAGAACGAGCAGGGCGATGCGGCGGCTGCCATCAAGTATGCGGCTGACAACGGAGCCGTCATCTGCCAGAACTCATGGGGATATGCGTCCACAGCGGGTGTCACGGCAATGCCGCAGCTGCTCAGGAGGCTGTCGACTACTTCATCAAGATGGCAGGCTGTGATGCCAGCGGACAGCAGCGGGCGGACTCTCCGATGAAAGGGGGCGTAGTCATATTCGCTGCCGGCAACGAGAACAAGGAGTTCTCGGCTTATCCTGCCTGCTATCCCCCGGCCGTCTCGGTCTCTGCCATGGCCTGGGATTTCACCAAGGCCAGCTACAGCAATTATGCCAAATGGGTCACGATCATGGCACCGGGCGGTGATCAGGACCGTTACGGTACGGAGGCTGGTGTGCTGAGTACTGTCCCTAAGCGCAAGGCTGCTTCCGGTTACGCCTATTTCCAGGGTACATCCATGGCCTGCCCGCACGTTTCGGGTATTGCCGCACTTATCGCATCCTACTTCGGAAAGCGGGGCTTCACCAACGAGGAATTGAAGTCGCGGCTGACGACTCGCATACAGACCTTACAACATCGACGAACAGAACCCGGCATACAAAGGGAAGTTAGGCCGGGGATATATCGACGCCGAGGCTGCCTTTGAGACCGATACGGGGATTGCACCAGAGAAAGTCGGAACGTTGTCGCTGACCCCTGACTTCGTGGATGTCACTGCTGAATGGAGCATTGCGAAGGACGAGGACAAGACGGCAGCCTTCTACCGGCTGTACATCAGCCCCGGCGAGCTGACGTCTGAAAGTCTCAAGGACATGAACTACAAGGAGGTGAACGGTGTGGGACACCGTCTGGGCGAAACGTTGAAATACACTTTCAACGACCTTCAGGACAACAAGACGTACAGCATTGCCGTAGTGGCTGTGGACCGTTGGGGTAATCTCTCGGCACCGGTCATACGGCAATGTACGACGAAGCTCAACCATGCCCCGGAGACAAGCGGATTCCCGGAAGGGGTCATCGAAGTGGGCGAAGACGAGCGGAAGGCCTTCAGTTTCAATGTTTCCGACCCTGACGGACATGGCTGGGACATAAAGACTGCGGGCGAGACCAAGGGCGTTTCCTACACCTTGAACCGGTCTACGGTGACCGTACACCTTGTCCCTGTGCTTGCGGCAGGCAGTTATACCTGTACGTTCATCCTCACAGACGACTTGGGAGCAAAGGCAGAGAAGAGCTTTACGTTCCGGATCGTCAAGTATATCCCGCCGCAGTTGGAAAAGCCGTTCGACAACTGTATCATCGGCCTGGATGAAGGCATTGTGACAATTCCCTTGACGGGACATTACGCATACAGCGGCAAGAACCGCCTTACGTACAAAGCCGATGTTTCTAACGGCAGCATCGCCTCTGTCGCCGTCAGCAATGACAATCTTCAGCTGCGGCCGCTGGCAAAGGGCATCACACGTGTCAATGTGTCTGCGACAGATGGCCGCCAGACCTCCTCTGACGCTTCTTTCCAGATCCGTGTCGTTGAACGGAAGTCCGCACCTGTCTATGCGGTCTATCCCATTCCTGTCAGGAAAGACATCCATGCGCTGCTCAACCCCGAGGTGAAGCAGGCGGAACTTGTCGTCAGCACAACCGTAGGCGAGCGGCTGATGAAAGCTGACGTGACTCCTGACAGGAATCATGTGGCAACACTGGATCTCTCCAGACTGAATCCGGGAACCTACAGACTTACGGTGCATACGAGCAAGGGAAATCACACCCAGATGTTCATCAAACGATAATTACAAACGAGTATGAATTCAAAACATATCATTCTAACAGCTTGTACAGCACTCTTCTGTGCTGTGCAGGCCCATGCACAGGGACAGAACCTCCCGATATTGACTGCCAGCACCGATGCACGGACTGCTGCTATGGGCAATGTGTCGGCAGCGGCCGAAGGGATGTATCTGTACAATAATCCTGCTGCTTTCTTCGCAGCAGACAAGAAGTTCACGGCAGACGCTTCCGCTTCATTATACGAAAAGGCAGAGGGGGCTGACGGAACATTCGGACTCTATACAGCCACCGTAGGCTGGCAATTCGCCAGGCATCATGCAGCGTTTGCCGGCTTCCGGTATGCTGGCGGTCTGAAGTTCAAGGGGTACGATATGCTCGGTGAACCGACCAAGGATTACAAGCCCTACGACTGGACCATCGACATGGGTTATGCCTGTATGATCGGCAAGGGATTCGCTGCCTATGCAACGGGAAGCGTCCTCTTCAGCCACCTGTCGAAGAACGCCACCGGAGGTGCATTTACCGTGGGCGCATCCTATCAGAACAGCAGCGTGACCATCGCCCGTAAGTCCGCACGTCTCATGGTAGATGCCAAGGTGGGTGCAATCGGTCCCCGGCTCGACTATGGAAACGGCAGCAAGACATCAATGCCTACGTATGCTGCCGTTGGAGGGGCGTTGTCGGTGGATGTGGCGGACAGGCACCAGGTGGCGGCTGCCCTGTCTTCCCGCTACTTCTTCCAGCCGTCAGATTACACGACCCTCATGGTTGGCGGCGGACTTGAATATACTTATGACAAGATGGTATCAGTGCGTGCCGGCTATGAATACGGCTCTCACGACCTCAGCCATGTTACGATGGGTGCCGGCTTCAGGTATCACGGACTGCGCCTGAACGGAGCCTATCTGCTGAAAACGGCTGATGCCGGTAGCAGTTATTGTACTGTCGGTATCGGATATGACTTCTGACAGACACAGACAAATAATTTATCTCATCTAAAATATCAGATTATGAAGAAAACTTTATTCTCTATTTGTGCATTCCTTCTGGCTCTTACCGCTTCTGCACAGCGGATGGATACGCCGGCGGGGACGCTGATTAATAACATGTACCGCACCAGCGATTCGTGGAAACAGAAGAGCTGGACAGGCACGGCACCAGGCAGATACGAAGGGCTGGTCTCCAAGATTGTGGTGGGCAATGATGGCTGCCTCTACGTCTACAATCCCCTTTCTGGACTCGACAGCAAGTCATGGCTGAAGCTGGACAAGGTAAGCGACGGCAGATACAAGGCCGTCCTGCCGCAGGCCATCCACAAGGACGACAACGGTGACGACGACGATGATTCTGGTTCGGAGCGTATTCTTGAACTCAACCGTTTGAGAAACAAAGGCAATGACAAGTACGAGGTTGTTGCAAACGGCAGGAATTATATGGAGTTCACATGGGACGGCAAGACGCTCACGATGCAGGGCGTAGGCTCCAAGAGCGAAATCTTGGGAATGACTTACAAGAATGTATGGGAAGACCGCTACGGCGACTGGGCTGTCACGATTCAGACTCTCGAAGACAAGCTCGTCACCCCTCCGGCATCGGCCAGGAAGGAGCAGTACACGCTTACGGCCAAGGAAGTGACTTCTCCGCGCATCGTGGAGGCGGCTGTCGACGGCAACGACCTTTACCTGAAAGGAATCTTCAAGAGTGCGAAACTTGCCGGCGTATGGGTGAAGCTCACCAAGGACGGCGACAAGTACGTGATGCAGACGAACCAGTATCTGGGTACGACGAAGAAGACGGATTTCAAGAGCTATTCCTATGATAAGGCGGAGTATCACACCTATGCCGCCGCTTTCAATGATGCTGCAAATGTTGCTGACCATATCGGATTCAGTGTGGATGCGACAAGCGGCGTGCTGACGGCTGACAACATTCTCGGCGTGGTGCAGGGCAGAAGCAGCACGAAGAATCTGCTCGACAGCGACCTTGAGAGCTACGAGAACCTTGTGCTGACCCCTTACCAGCACAAGGCCGCCAAGCCGGAGACCCCGAAGCTGCACTACTGTTCGGCAGTGGAAAGCTACGACTATACCACGACTACCACGACCCTGGCTTTCTATGTCAAGAATGTAGATGTCGAAGGGAAGTACCTCGACCCGGCCAAGATGTACTATAACGTCTATGTCAATGACAGCAAGGAGCCGTTCAAGTTTCTGAAGGTAAAGTACACGGATTTGGAGAAGGACATGACCGATATTCCTTTCAGCTATAAGGACAAGCGGAACTATGACATCAAGGTTGTAGACAATCAGCGCATTATCCACTTCTACGATGCATCCGTCAAGAAACTGTCTGTCGTGATGGTCTACGAGGAAGACGGCAAGAAGTATTCCAGTGATCCGATGACGACTCCGGTCGTCACTGCCGGCATCGAGGATGCCACCGTCAACAAGAATGCCACCGAGAAGTATTATACGGTTGACGGCCGGCGGATCCAGCACTTGCAGAGAGGCTTGAACATCGTGAAGTCTTCTGACGGAACAACCCGGAAGGTGCTTGTAAAGTAACTTTCCCTTGAACAGACAAGCATGGTGCATCAGGCGTGAATGCACATGACAGATACAGAAAGGTCCTGTTGAGGCATAATTCGTCTCGACGGGACCTTTTTGTGTCAGTACAACCTTTTCCTGGCGGTAAGCCGCTCCCGGTTCCGATGACAGACAGCAAAGGGGCGGGGCTTCAACACGGTTGGTGTTTACCGACAACTCCGTAAGTGATGAGCACCGGCACATCGGCAGGAAATGAGGATACAGCGTTATCCTCGTTGCTGTATAATGTTATGGTAAGACGCTGTCGACCGGCATTATAATCCTCTGTTTTTGTTTCCTGCTCTATGAATTTAACGGGAGAACCTTTTTGAGAGATACAACCGTATGCATACAGTGGACAAACCTCAAACCTCAAACTTCAAATCTCAAACCTCAAACCTCAAACCTCAAACCTCAAACCTCAAACCTCAAAGTTTTGCCATGTCCAGAATAAAATGTAACTTTGCAAGACCGAACGAATCCGCCCGTCGGATTTGCCACAGGACTTGTTTAGTATAACCCAATATAACGAAAAAGAAATGGAAATGTTTAAGTTCAATCCTCTGTTGAAGTCAACCCTCTGGGGCGGTGAAAAGATAGTACCTTTCAAGCATCTTGCTTCAGACCAGAAGCAGGTAGGCGAAAGCTGGGAAGTCTCCGGCGTGAAGGATAACGAGAGTGTCGTGGCAGATGGCAAGTACAAAGGCTGGACGCTGAACGCACTTGTCGATACTCTGAAGGAGCGGCTGGTAGGCAAGGAGAACTATGCACGCTTCGGCAACGAGTTTCCGTTGCTTGTGAAGTTCATCGATGCCCGGCAGCAGCTCTCCATCCAGGTGCATCCCACCGATGCGCAGGCACAGGCGAAGGGACTGGGACGCGGCAAGACGGAAATGTGGTATGTCATGGAGAGCGATGCCGACGCTTCCCTCCGAAGCGGATTGAAGCGGCAGATTACGCCGGAGCAGTACAAGTCGATGGTGGAAGATGACACCATCACCGATGCACTGGCTGAATATCCCTGTCAAGGAAGGCGATGTGTTCTTCCTCCCGGCAGGGCGCATCCATTCTATCGGCGCTGGCTGTTTCCTGGCAGAGATACAGGAGACGAGCGATGTCACCTACCGCATCTACGACTTCAAACGCAAGGACAAAGAGGGCAACTACCGGCAGCTGCACACCCGGGAGGCGGCCGAGTGCATCGACTACACCGTCTATCCTGACTACCGCACGCAGTATGAGGCACGGAAGGACGAATCGGTAGAGCTGGTGCGCTGTCCGTATTTCACGACTTCCGTCTACGACCTCACAGAGCCGATGACGCTTGATTACAGCGACCTGGATTCATTCGTCATCCTCGTAGGACTGAAAGGTGAGGGCGAACTCACCGATGCTGAGGGCAATACCGTCGCTTTCCGTGCCGGCGAGAGCGTGCTTCTGCCTGCTACGGCAACGACCGTGAAGGTTTCCGGAACCGTCAAATTCCTGGAATCGTATGTGTGAAAATGCAATGTCTTGGTCATCAGCCCCTCTCCCATGGGGCTGTTTTTTAGAATAAACAGAGAAGGACTATGGAAATAATCTATCTGGTGTCCGGTATCATCATCGGTGCAGTCGTCATGCTGCTGTGGATGAAGAACAAGGCGGCACAGCAAAGCGGCAAGGCCGGTGAGGAATTGGCGGCCCTCCGCAGCCGGCTCGAGACGGAGCGGAAAGGCATGGACGAACGCCTTGCCGTTGCAAAGGAGTATGCCGCACAGCAGCTGGCAGCGGAACGCAAGCACAACGAAGAGCTGCGCAGCGAACTGCAGAAGCAGGCGGAGGCGAAGAACCGGCTGTTGCAGGAGGAGGTGCGCAACATGGCTGCACAGATGCTGGCAGAGAGCCGGGAAAAGATGAACGCTGCCGACAAGGAACGGCTTGACGCCCTGCTCTCACCGCTGAAAGACCGGCTGGAAGCATTCAGCCAGACCGTTACGAACAACAGCAAGGAGAGCACTGCTAACAAGACGGAGATAAAAACCACCTTCGAGGAGGCGATGAAGCGGCTGCACGCCGAACAGGAAATGACCATTAAGGCGATGCGTGAGGATCAGGAACGTACCGTGAAGGAGCTTCGTGAACAGACAGAACGCATCGGCAACGATGCCGCTTCGCTGACGAAAGCCCTCAAGGGCGACTCGAAGATGCAGGGCGACTGGGGAGAGATGATTCTCGAAAAGACCTTGGAAGACTGCGGACTGGTAAAGGGCCAGCAGTTCTTCCTGCAAGAGAACTACAAGGACGAGAACGGCAACAACTTCCGCCCCGATGCCGTCATCGTCTTTCCCAGCGACGAACGGGCGGTCGTCGACTCAAAGGTGTCGCTGACGGCGTATCAGGCTGCGCTCAGGGAGACCGATGACAGTGAGCGGGACAGGCTGCTGAAGGAGCATGCCGCATCGGTCCGCAGGCATATCGACGAGCTGTCGGCAAAGAACTACGAGAAGCTCGTGCCGGGCTGTATAGGCTATGTGCTGATGTTCGTTCCTTACGAGAGCGGTTATTCGGCTGCCATGAAGACGGATCCGGCTATCCTGCAATACGCTTTCCGCAAGCACATCATCGTCCTCAGTCCCGAGCAACCTGCTCATGGCATTGCAGCTGACCCGCACCATGTGGCAGAACTACCGTCTGAACAACAATGTAGACGAAATCCTGCGGCAGTCCAACGACCTCTACGACAAGTTCGTCACCTTCGGCGAGACTTTCCTCAAGGTCGGTACGGGCATCGAACGCCTCCAGCAGGATTACAGCAAGGCCAAGGGACAGCTCAACGAAGGCAAGGGCAATATTATCCGTCGTCTGGAAGGCATGAAGGCATTAGGCATCACGCCGAAGAAACAGATACCGGAACAGCTGTAAATAGGAAGAAGCCCAGACTCCCATTCAGATCTCTATTCCGCAGGGACAGATTCCCCGTCTACGACAAGCTGTTAGTCAGATGGAGGGGATATCTGTCCCTGCTGCTTTCTGCTATATCGCATTACTCTGACCGTACGGGCGTTTGTCAGCTTTTTGGCAGTCTGTCGTCAATTCTTTGGCAATAGACTGCCAATCGGCAGCAAAGCCTGTAAAAAGGATTGTCGGGCCTTGTCCTTCTGCAAATTAATGCTTACCTTTGAACCGTAATAGCGTAAGAGGTACAGTTATGGATACGTTCTCAAGGCAACAGCGGCACGACAACATGGCAGCCGTCAAAGGCAGGGACACCAAGCCAGAGATGATTGTCAGGAAATATCTGTGGCGGTGCGGATTCCGTTACAGGGTGAACAGTCCACGGCTGCCGGGGCATCCGGACATCGTGCTGCGCAAGTACAGGACCTGCATTTTCGTGAACGGCTGTTTCTGGCATGGACATGAAGGATGCCGTTATTATGTCGTCCCCAAGACCCACACCGACTTCTGGGTGAAGAAGGTGGCACGCAACAAGGAGCGTGACAGACGAGAACAACAACAGCTTGCACGCATGGGCTGGCATTGCATTACGGTGTGGGAATGCGAACTGAAGAAAGGAAAACGCAAACAGACCCTTGCTTCTCTGGCTTATACGCTCAACCATATCTATCTCGAGGACCGCTCTGTATCCTATCAGATTCCCGAAGATGGAACAGGGATGTATATGGCAGCGGAGCCGGAGGCGGAATATTGAGGAGTTAAAGGGGACAGGTCGACAACGTCTCCACTGACTTCCTATTGACAGTAATAGTAATAAAGGTGTAGGACTCCGGTCTGTTTCCTTAGTTCTATAACATCCCGCAAGTAAAAACATCATTAATACGGAAAAACAGGGCCGACTGCAGCAGCACACGCAGTATACAGATACCTCAAAAGACGTAAATTTGCCGATACGGATTATTTTCGTTATCTTTGTCAACAAAACAAACGAAACAACCAATGGCAACAGTAGACGACAAGAAGATTATCTTCTCAATGGTGGGGGTGTCGAAGATCATCCCGCAGAACCAGAAACAGATTCTGAAGAACATTTACCTCTCATTCTTTTATGGTGCAAAGATAGGCATTATCGGTCTCAACGGTGCCGGAAAGTCCACGCTGATGAAGATCATCGCCGGACTGGTGGAGCCTACACAGGGCGAAGTGGTATGGAGTCCGGGGTACTCCGTGGGCTATCTGCCGCAGGACCCGCCGCTCGACGAAACAAAGACCGTGAAAGAGAACGTCATGGAAGGTGTGCAGCAGATTTATGACGCACTGAAGGAATACGACGACATCAACGTGAAGTTCGGACAGGAAGAGTATTATTCGGATGCCGACAAGATGGACAAGCTCATGCAGCGGCAGGCAGAACTGCAGGACATCATCGACGCTACGGATGCCTGGAACATCGATTCACGCTTGGAACGTGCGATGGATGCGCTGCGATGTCCGAAGGGCGATCTGCCTGTGACCAACCTCTCCGGAGGTGAGCGTCGTCGTGTTGCACTCTGCCGTCTGCTTCTTCAGAAACCGGACGTGCTGCTGCTCGATGAGCCGACGAACCACCTTGACGCCGAAAGCATCGACTGGCTGGAGCAGCATTTGCAGCAGTATGAAGGTACGGTCATCGCCGTTACGCACGACCGCTACTTCCTGGACGATGTGAGCGAGTGGATTCTCGAACTCGATCGTGGCGAGGGTATTCCATGGAAAGGCAACTACTCTTCATGGCTCGACCAGAAGACAAAGCGCATGGAACAGGAGGAGAAGTCGGCTTCCAAGCGGCGCAAGACGCTGGAACGAGAGTTGGAATGGGTGCGCATGGCACCGAAAGCACGTCAGGCAAAGGGAAAGGCACGTCTGAACTCTTACGAGCAGATGCTCAACGAGGAACAGAAGCAGCGTGAGGAGAAACTCGAAATCTTCATCCCGAATGGTCCGCGTCTTGGAAACAAGGTGATCGAAGCGCAGCACGTGAAGAAATCCTTTGGTGAGAAGGTGCTCTTCAACGACCTCAACTTCATGCTGCCGCCGAACGGTATCGTGGGTGTCATCGGGCCGAATGGTGCGGGCAAGACAACGCTCTTCCGCCTCATCATGGGACTGGAACAGGTCGACGGCGGCACGTTCGAGGTAGGTGAGACGGTGAAGCTGGCATACGTCGACCAGCAGCACAAGGACATCGCCCCGAACAAGACAGTATATGACGTAGTGTCACAGGGCAACGAAACCATCCGTATGGGCGGGCGCGACATCAACTCGCGGGCCTATCTCTCACGTTTCAACTTCTCCGGCACCGACCAGAGCAAGTTCTGCTCCGTCCTCTCCGGCGGCGAACGCAATCGCCTGCAGCTGGCACTGGCACTGAAACAGGAGAGCAATGTGCTTCTTCTCGACGAGCCGACGAACGACATTGATGTGAATACGCTCCGTGCTCTGGAGGAAGGTCTCGAGGCTTTCGCAGGCTGTGCGGTCGTCATCAGCCACGACCGCTGGTTCCTCGACCGTATCTGTACGCACATCCTGGCCTTTGAGGGTGACGGTGAAGTGGTCTTCTTCGAAGGTGGATTCTCCGACTACGAAATCAACAAGGCACGCCGTCTGGGCAATGAGGAGATAAAGAAAGGACGGTACAGAAAACTGATGGAGGAATAAGGAAGCCTCACTTTCGGCCCCTCTCCGAATGGAGAGGGGAGTAGACGGCGGGATACTCCTGTATGGGGGAGACTGGAATTGGGTGAAGCAGGATTTCCGGGGACAGATGGAGACGAGGCCTGGGACTCCCCTCAACAGGGGAAGGATAAAAAACGGGACAGTAGCTCTTTCGTGGGGGTAGCCTCGTTCTACTTATAAAAAATCTTCTAAAGTTTATAGTGGCCAGGATGCTGACAATGAGGACAGAATTACCGACTGTTTACTGAAAAAGTTTATTTCTCATTTGCTGTCACTTTTAACATTCTTCACTAATACATTCTTTATCAGTATATTATATGTATCTACAGAGTGACGGCAGTGACAGGAAAATAAATTCACGGCAGACCGATCACAGGTTCATCTGCCGTGGATGAGTGTCAGACTATGTTTTATCCTAAAGTATATTCTTCTGCGGTAGCCTCTTTATCAGAGAATCATGATGTTTATTCAGAAAGCTTATTTCCAAACAAACAACTTCTATCTGATTCTTATCATGCTTAACGTGATCCGTACTGAGCCTTGACACCATGGGTGTACACCCTCAACACCATTAGTGTTTGTCCTCGACACACTGACAGGAAAGAATCAGTGTGTGTAAATGATAATCCCATTAATTATCTACTTCATGACTGCCATTATTAACAAGACACTAAAGAGTAATAAGACACTAAAGAGTAACCGATACATGAAATGTTTACCGGACTGCGCTAAATTACAGATGCCTTTCCACATCTTGCAAAAACAATGTCAGGCACTCTGACCTCATGAAACAAGGTTTATCCCATGCGTGCCGATACCAGAACGGTCCCGGTAATCGTCTCTTGCTCCGCACTCCTTGAGGAAAAAGGAGACAGTGGGATTACAGCGGATAAACGGCATCTACACTATCATGAACCCTGCTCTTCCTTCTCTTTCGTCACATATCGCTGCCAGTAGGCAATAATAAGCGTGGTAAGCGGAAGGGCGACAATCAGTCCGATGAAGCCCAGCAGAGATCCCCACACAGAGAGGGAGAGCAGCAGGATGGCAGGATTCAGTCCCATGGCTTTTCCCATGATCTTCGGTGTAATGACCATGTCCATCAGTATCTGCACGACGGCAAAAACCGCCAGAGCCGACCCGAAGATGATCCAGAAGTTCTGACCCGTATCAGCCGCCTTGAGCAAAGCGAGGAAAGCGGTAGGGATAAGGGCAAAGGTGTGGAGATAGGGAACGAGATTGAGGATACCTATAAGGACACCCATGCCGATGGCCATCGGGAAATCGATGATGGTAAAGCCGATGCAGAACAAAGCTCCTAAGCAGAGCGATACCAGCCCCTGTCCGCGGATATAGTTGTTCAATTCTCTTTCTACATCTTGTGCCAGCCCCGCCCAGAAGGGGCGTACCCTCTTGGGGAATATCTTTATCCAGTTCTCGGTCAGCGTCTCGTAGTCAAGCAGGATAAAGAACATATATAATAAGGTTATGCACGAGGCAATGACGGAAATCACAATGCTTGCCGTCTGCCCTATCACGGAGAAACAGTTTGGGCATGGCCGTCTTGATGGCATTGGTGAAGTCCGGACTCTTCAGGAACTTCTCTATCTCAAACTGATTCTCCATCACCCATCTCTGGACCATTGCCGAGATGTTGTTGGCATGGGTCGTCTCGTGCAGATAGCGGTTGGCGACGTGCATGAGCCTGTCAAACTGGTCGATCATCGGCGGGACAATGAAAAGAAAGATGGCCGTGATGACTGCAGCAACAAAAGCGAGCGTGATGATGATGCTCAAGACTCTGCCCGGAACATGAAGTTTGTATTGCACGAACTTCACGATAGGATAAAGTAGATAGCAAGCAGCCACGCTATGAAGAAAGGCAAAAGAGCGCCGGAGAGAGCATTGATGATGAAGCCGGCAGTTATGACGGCAAGGGCTATCAATGCCCATCGAATGAATTTGTCGAATGTTATCGTCTGTTTCATAATTGTTTATTTCCCTTTCTGCAGGTTTTCCTTCCTGATGGCTTCCTGGTAACAGGCACGGCACAGAGGTTCGTATTCCTGCTGTTCGCCCAGCATGACACGCCGCTCGTCGGCAATAAGGCGGTGGCTCACGTAAGCCAGAGAGCCGCACTTCACGCAGATGGCATGCACCTTCGTCACTTCGTCGGCAATGGCGCACAGGGCGGGGATAGGGCCGAAGGGGACTCCTTTGTAGTCCATGTCAAGTCCGGCAATGATAACCCTCACCCCATTGTTCGCCAGCCGGTTGCAGACCTCTGTCAGTCCTTCGTCCAGAAACTGTGCCTCGTCGATGCCGACAACATCTATATCGGAGGCAAGGAGAAGAATGTTGCCGGACGAGTCAATCGGTGTAGAAGGGATGGTGTTGCGGTCGTGGCTGACCACATCTTCGTCCGAATAGCGTGTATCAATGGAAGGCTTGAAGATTTCCACCTTCTGTCTGGCAAACTCCGCCCGCTTCATACGCCGGATAAGCTCTTCGGTTTTGCCGGAGAACATACTTCCACAAATCACTTCTATGCGCCCCTGCCGACGCCTTTTCACCGTTGAGATTGTCCATCGTTGTCATAAGTTTATATGCAAATTTACATAAAAACTGTGATTTATAAGCCAGTTGGATAAAGAAAATGTTTTTCCCTTTAGAGGAAAGATAAATATTTTTATAAAGAATGGATAAACATGAAGCGTTAAAAAGTTGCTGAAAAGAATGTTGTTTCCGAGGTGGCGGAAGGCCGTCTGACAGCGTATTGCTCTCTTATCCTGTTAGAACTTGCAGAGGGCTTTTGTGTCCTCTCCCTGAAGTGCAGGGTTAGTCATTGGATCCTCTGTATAAGCGCCTCATAAAGGTCGTCACCTTTCTTCAGTCCCATTTTCCTCCGGATATTGGTGCGCTGGCAGGTGACGTTGCTTTCTGTTTTTGTCAGTTGCAGGCAGATGTCTTTTAGCTTTTTTCCGACAACAATGAGCGATGCTATTTCAAGCTCTGATTGTGACAGTTCCGGCAACGCCTGGTGCAGATGCTCGATTCTGCCTTTCCGCTGATTGATGAGCGTGGTAACATTGTCTATGATTTCCTGCCTTGCTCCTTCAGAGAAACTGTTGAGAAGCATATTGGTCTCATGTGCGGACAGCCCTCTTTTGTTTGCGAGCTGAATGTAGCTGAGAATCTGCGTCTTGTCCATCTGGAAGAAGTCGAGAATTGTTTTTTCATCGTCCTTGAGCCGCTGCGTTTCCTCCATCATCTTCATGATGTTCCGTTTCAGGAAAAATGAGAGGATGACGGTGGCCGTGTAAAGCAGAAGCAGAATGATAAAGATGTCTGCAAGCTTGTCTGACTGGGCATAGACACATATTATGCCGTAGCAGATGCCCCCTATGCAAAAGCTTATTACGGTTGTTATCGGCATATAGGTGACAATGGTCATAGCCATCAGGGCTGCATAGAGAATGCAGTCAGCCAGTATGTAATAGGTTATCTCCTTGTTGCCGGAAAAGCAGAGATAGAGCATCTCGCCCGACAGGTCGGACAATGCAGCCATGAATACCACGTATAGTCCAGCAAGAAGCGACAGCTTCCCATGTCTGGTGAGGAAATAGCTTGTCAGTGTTATGGCAAGGAATACGATGTTGGGAATCCGGAAAGCGTCAATCCCGGTCAGCCCGGCCAGATTGAACATGGCCCCTGCGACAATGATGCCGGTCGTGGATCGAAGAACGAAACGGCGTTGCCTGTTGATGATGTCGTTGTCGAAATTAAAGGTACTTCCATCCAATCTGTACAGTTTTTTCTCTATCCATTGAAATATTTTCATACTGGCAGGCTTTTGGTTCAATTGAGAATGATATTACAACTCTTTAATGAAAGGTCTTTTTCGATTCGCAAAAATACATATAATCTGTCTGTTGAACATTTTTTTCAGTACTTCTTTTACTTTACTTTCTGTGGTTTTAGTGTGTTTTAGTTGTATATGAATGTCTTTTTAGTGCATATATATTGGTAATATAATACATCAGGTTTCTATTTATGCTGTTTTGACAAGGGGAGGAATACAAGTAAACTGTAACTTTGCATTTGTCTGAAAATAATACAAAGTGTAAGCGAGGAAAAAGCCACTCCTTGTCTGGCATACAATGTATTTGAAACTGACAGTGATGGCATCAAACTTCTTTCAGGAGGAACAGAGCCGGAGCAGTCCGGCTGTTCCTCTTTTGCATAATGACTTACAGGAGATAAGGCGAAATTATTACTTTTATTAAGTGAAAATAGCTTTTCAAGGACGTTATAGCTGTAAAAAAAGCTAATTTATTTTGCCCTTCTGCTTATTTACTTTACATTTGCAGACAGCAATGGGAATACTCTATCTCGTACCGACACCGGTCGGAAACATGGAGGACATGACGCTCCGTGCCATCAGAATCCTGAAGGAGGCTGACCTTGTCCTGTGCGAGGATACCCGTACATCGGGCATCCTGCTGAAGCATTTTGAGATCAAGAACCATCTCATGTCGCATCACAAGTTCAACGAGCACAGCACTTCCGCCGGTATCGTCAACCGCCTGAAGGCAGGTGAGACCGTCGCACTCATCTCCGATGCGGGGACACCGGGCATCAGCGACCCCGGATTCTTCCTCGCCCGGGAGGCAGCAGCCTGCGGCGTAACCGTCCAGACACTGCCGGGTGCGACGGCTTTCGTACCGGCACTCGTCTCCAGCGGCCTGCCCTGCGACCGTTTCTGCTTCGAGGGCTTCCTGCCCCAGAAGAAAGGGCGCAAGACCCATCTGGAAAGCCTGGCGGAAGAGACACGGACGATGATTTTCTACGAATCGCCTTACCGGGTGGTGAAGACACTGGAGCAGTTCGCGGAGGTGTTCGGGGCAGAGCGGCAGGCAAGCTGCTGCCGGGAAATCTCGAAGGTACACGAGGAAAGCGTGCGGGGAACACTGGCCGAGCTGACAGCCCATTTCAAAGAAACCGAGCCGCGCGGCGAGTTTGTCATCGTGGTAGCAGGAAAGGAAAGAGTCAAGTCTTCCAGCAGGAAGAAGCAAACGGATAAAAACTTATAACGTATGAAAAAACTATTAATTATGGCAGTATGCGGAGTTCTTGCACTGGCATCCTGCAATCAGGACAAGAAATCGGCGCTGAACCCGGCCGAGATACAAAACGACTCCCTGCGTTCCATCATCAGTGCCCGGGACAATGAAATCAACGACATGATGGGGACACTGAACGACATCCAGCAGGGATTCGCCGAAATCAACGAGGCAGAGAACCGCGTCACCATAGCCAAAGACGGCGAACGTGCCGACAAAGCTACACAGGTGAAGGAAAACATACAGTTCATTGCCCAACGCATGAAAGAAAACCGCGGACTCATCAAGAAGCTGCAGCAGCAGCTGCGCGAGACAGGCTTCAAGGGGGATGCGATGAAGAAGACACTCAGCCAGCTGACCAACCAGCTGAGCCGCAAGGAAACAGACCTGAAACAGCTGCGTGCCGAACTGGAATCGAAGAATATCCACATCAAGGAGCTTGACGAGACCATCACGGGGCTGAACACGGATGTCGCTACGCTGAAGACCGACAAGGAGAACCTTACTACGGAGAAGGAGAACCTCACTAAAGAAAAGGAAAATCTCCAGACGGAAAGCAACCAGAAGACCGAGACCATCAACACTCAGGACAAGCAGCTGAACACGGGCTGGTATGTGTTCGGCACGAAGAGCGAACTGAAGGCACAGCGTATCCTCGACGGCGGAAAGGTGCTGCAGGGTGCGTTCAACAAGAACTACTTCACGAAGATTGATATCCGTGTCAACAAGGAAATCAAGCTCTACAGCAAGAGTGTGCGCCTGCTGACGGCCCATCCGGGAAGCAGCTACACGCTGACGACCGATACCAACGGACAGTATGTCCTCCGTATCACAGACCCGCAGACCTTCTGGAGCACGAGCAAGTACCTGGTCGTACAGGTCAGGTAAACGGCAGATACCCAATATGAAAAAGGCATTCTCATCTAATGAGGATGCCTTTTTTATATCGTAAAATATCTTTACATGTATCCGTGCCTTTCTTTTCCCAGACAGAAGAAAAGGACCCCAGCATATACAACTATAACCATCAGGAAACCAAATGGTTATAAAGCAGAAAGAAGAAGGTGCTTAGTTGGACTTCAACTAAGCCTTAATCGGGCTTCAATTAAGCCTTGGTTGAGAGCCGACTAAGCCTTGGTTGGATGCCAACCGGGCATCTCTTGAATATCGGCCGGGGCTGACCTATGAAAAAAGAGGACATTATCCATGGTCTTGGAAAACATTTCCTTGGGGAAGCAATGCTCCTGTAAGCATAGCAGACCTCAAAGACGAACGCTGGTGGGGCAAAAGTTCAGAGTCTGCCCCACTCTATAATACTGACTGTTACCGTGTACTCCCTGTTGACGGAAAATGCAATGACGACGGTTTCAGTAGCAGGTTACTATACCCGTACGCACTGGATATTTTATGAGGGAGGAGGCACAAATCCATGGGAGGACAATGTGAACAAGACATGGATTATGCGCAGTTTTTCCAACCAATGGTTCACACGTAACCATTGGGACAACAACCGTGGAAATTATCCTGTCCGCCTCATCGCAAGCCTCAAGGTGGATGAGTTCGGTGAGCGTGCTCCACGACAGCTCATCCATGTGAACGGTCTGGAGAATGCCTTGCATCGCAAGCATGATGATACCGTCCATGATTGGACCCGAAAAAGAAAGTAAGACAGAAAGATACACATAAAAACTCTTTTCGTAACTCTCTCATGGCAAGAGGGGCGCATCAGAAGTAAAGCTTGTGAAAGTTGGTTCATGATGCACCCTCTTGTTTTATATGGTTTAAAACAGGAAACCTTTATCTGACAAGAAGAACGGCTTTACTTCGAATCAGCTCCGTCAGTATCATGGAGTCTTCATGTGTAGCCGTGTCCCCCTGCAAAGTATGCAGGCAATTCCCAACGCAGTACTTCTTCTTGCAGGTTTCCTGTCTGGAAGACTCTTAACAGGAAGTTTCCGGCTGTTTCATACTCGCTATCCTCATGGTGAACAGCAGGCTGAGTGTGACGAATGCAGCACCGACGGCCAAGCCGATATACTGGACGTTATGCAGCAAGAGAAGGATGAATTCTGATTCCGTTCCATTGACGTATGTCTCCACGATGGCAGGCAGTGTGAAACTTGCGAGCGTCACCATACAGCCCACAACAATGCCAACGGCAAGCATCCAGACTGACAGCTGCCTGTTCTTACGGGTCTCTGCACGTTGATAAGCCTTTACCTCTTCAACAAGTTCCATCTGCCGTTGCAGCTTTTCCATGAACTGCCTGTCATCCGACAGTTGCGGATGATAGTCCGTCAACAAGTCCTTCAAGAATTTATCTTCATTCATTTTTCCAATAAGTGTCTAAGTTCTTCCCGCCCCCGTGAGAGCTGTTTTCTGACCGCACTCTCACTGCTGTCGGTTATTCCGGCTATCTCTTTGACCTGATAGCCTTGCATATAATAAAGCAGAATGCTCGTCCGCATCATTTCTGAAAGCGTTGCCAGGGCACTGTGCAGTTCCTGATAGCGGAAGGCTTCATCGCTCCTGCTGTCTCCCTGCAGCGTCAAAGCCTTCTCGATGGGGAGTTCAGTCCGGCTCTTCTGCCTGCGGTGCGAATCGATGAAGACACGGTAGGCAATCTTCATCAGCCATGCCGCAAACTGTCCGCGCTCATCGTATTGACTGCTGTGAAGATAGGCTTTGATGAGTGTCTCCTGAGCAATATCGTCGGCTTCGGCACTGTCGCCGCAGCACAAGGCCGTCAGGAACCGGCGCAACGCCGCCTGCTCCTGACCGACCTGTTTAACGAATTGTTCTCTTGTCATAGTCTTTTAGTCGTTTTCCCTCAGGTTGCCCAAGGTCTTCTTCGCATTGTTGCAGGCAGCTAAAAGACCACACCCGACAGCCAGTGGGAGTACGCCGAAGACGGATCCAATGGGAATATACGTCTCGTCAAAGCCAAGCAGGAGACTCAGGACTATAATCACCAGAAGGGTCGCTATGCCGCCTATCATGCAGATAGTCCCCCAAAGCATTTCATAGTGCATTTTTGTAATCAGCTGCTCTCTAAATGATTTCCTTGGAGGGTTCAGCTTGTTGAGGAACTCCTGTATGTCGACATCAGGGTTCTTTTCGATGAAAGCCATTACAATCTGGCTTCTCTTGTCTGTTTCGTGCTGCTTGTTCCTGTAAGTCAGCCAGGTATATACAATAGGAAGAACTACTGCAACGGCCAGGGGGAAAACAGCATCAGCAAGGGTGTGGAGAACTACAGAATCCATAATCATTCATTTTTAAGTAGGTTATACATTTGGTTTTCTTTCTGAACCGATTCACATATATAACGTTGCCGGCACACAAAAAGTGACATAAACAGGCATAATTTTAACAACAGGTACCTTGTTTCCTGGAAAGGGAATGCGTTTTCTGTAAAAAACGACTTTCCTCTGGGGAATAGCCTAAGGAGGAAGTTCCAGACATCCTGTTTATAGAAAAAGGTGTCCTCATCAGTCCGACAGACAGCTCATCTTTCGGACAGGCGAGCGCATCCGTCTCTTCAGCCTGTCATCAGGATGTCATTCATATCTGTTTTAGGACCCTGTTTCCAGCCGTTGTGTTGTTGCCTGTCACGTGTTGTGTTGTCGGCGAACACCCATGGTGTTGAGGGCTAAATGCGATACAATATGCCGCCGATGCGGTATCAACTTGTTTTCGGAAAAGAGACAGGATGCCCAAGGCAATCAAAACTTGTTTGATAAGGGGACTTGTTTCCCAAAGACAATACGGTGTTATCTCTTTAAAAGAGATTCTGTATGGGAAAGTCCGTTATTTAAGTCCTGTCGGGCAGTAACATCTGTGATTGATTGTCTTTCAGAAGATTGTCACCGGTATGAAAAAGATGCTTGCTTGTATCACGAACGGATGCGGCAGATACAAATGTCTTTTTCAAAGTCTTACAGCCAGAAACGTCTCAATAGGAAAAGCCCATTTCAGAACTCGTCTGTGAGCTGAGAAACGGGCTTTTCTTTGCTTTTAGAGAATCTCAACTTACAGGACTGAAAGTCGTCGATTCGTGGATTTCCGGAACCGTCTGGTAATGTTGCAGCCTAACGGTGGTATTTCCACCATGGGAGAACGTCGCAGCAGTACAGATGTTTTAATCCTGTCAGTCTTGGAAGTAAACTCTTTTTACACGGTTGCTGACCGTGGTAAGGACCTCGTATGGAATGGTATCAAGTACATCGCTGAGCACAGTGACCGGCAGGTGGTCACCGAAAATCTCGACACTGTCACCTTCTTTGCAGTCGATGCCCGTGACGTCGATCATGGCCACATCCATGCAGATGTTGCCGACATACGCTGCCTTCTTTCCGTTTACCAGGCAATAGCAGTGCCGGTTGCCGAGATGGCGGTTCAGGCCGTCTGCATAGCCGATTGGTATGGCGGCGATCAGGCTGTCGTGCTCGACAGTCCCCTTGCGGGAATAGCCTACAGTGTCACCGGCAGGCACATGGCGCAGCTGGAGGATGGTCGTCTTCAGGGTAGATACGTTGTTGATGATCTTGTTCGTACGGGGATTGATGCCGTAGAGTCCCAGTCCCAGCCGGCACATGTCCATCTGCCGCTCAGGGAAATGTTCGATACCGGCGGAGTTGTCCATGTGGCGGATGATCTTGTGCTTGAAAGCTGACTGCAGCTTTCCGCTGCCCTCCTCGAAGAGAGCGAACTGGCGGGCAGAGAAGTCGTCGAAGCTGTCAGCGTCGGAACCGACGAAATGCGAGAAGACGGAACGGGGTATGATGGCGTTCTGGTGCTTCAGCCGGCTGATCAGTTCATCCATGTCTTTCTGCGGGTCGAAGCCCAGCCGGTGCATTCCCGTGTCGAGCTTGATGTGGACAGGGAAGCCGGTGATGCCCTCTTTCTGCGCCGCCTTTACGAGTGCATCCAGCAGCCGGAAGCAATATACCTCCGGCTCGAGGTCGTAGTCGAAGAGGGTCTTGAACGAACTCATCTCGGGGTTCATGATCATGATGTTGCTCGTGATGCCGTTCTTGCGGAGCGTCACGCCTTCGTCGGCCACGGCCACGGCAAGGTAGTCCACACGGTGGTCCTGCAGCGTCTTGGCAATCTCAACGGCACCTGCACCATAGGCATCGGCCTTGATCATGCAGACAAGTTTCGTCTCCGGCTTCAGGAAGGAACGGTACCAGTTGAGGTTGTCGACAACGGCGTTGAGGTTCACTTCCAGCACGGTTTCGTGTACTTTCTTCACCAACAGCTCTGTCAGCCGGTCGAAGCCGAACTGTCGTGCGCCTTTCAGCAGGATTACTTCATCGTGCAGATTGGCAAATACATCGCTGTGGATAAAGGCATTGACGGTGGCGAAGAAATGCTTTTTCCCCAGATGTCTGAAGGCGGAACGCTGACCGAGCAGTCCCTCGCCGATGCCGATGAATTTCTCCACACCACGTTTCTCACACAGGAATGCCACCTTGTTATACAGGTCCTTGTCGGTGTCGCCGCTCTGCAGGATGTCGCTCAGAATCAGTGTGCGTCTGCGTCCCTTGTGGTCGGGACGGCGGTTCATGAAGTCGAGTGCGATGTCCAGCGAGTTGAAGTCGGAGTTGTAGGAGTCGTTGATAAGCGTGCAGCCGTGCTGTCCTTCTTTCACCTCCAGCCGCATGGCGACGGGTTCCAGCTGTGCCATCCGTTCTCCGAGGGCAGCCGGAGTGACGCCCAGCTGGAGTGCCGTCACGGCACAGGTGATGGAATTCTCGACGCTGGCATCATCGATGAACGGAAGTCTGTACTGTGCTTCCTTTCCGTTTTTTTCCATGTAGGTGACGGTGGTTTCAACGTCCTTCTTTTCGATAGACTTGATGTAGAAGACCGCCTTTTCATCCTTTGCCGACCAGCAGAGCTTCTCTCCTTTGTAGTCGTATTCGTCCAGACAGCGGTTCAGCACCTCGTCGTCCAGGGAGTAGACAATCGCCTGCGTGTCGTGGAAGAGGTGCAGTTTCTCCTTGCATTTTGCCTCCAGGGACGGAAAGTTCTCCTGATGGGCCGAACCGAGGCAGGTGAACACACCGATCGTAGGCTGGATGATGTCGCGGAGTGCCGACATCTCACCCGGCTGGCTGATACCCGCTTCGAAGACACCTACCTGTGTGTCTCGTTCAGCAGCAGTACGGACAGCGGCACGCCGATCTGTGAGTTATAGCTGCGCGGTGAGCGTGTGACGACCATCTGCGGAGAAAGCAACTGATAAAGCCACTCCTTGACCATCGTCTTGCCGTTGGAGCCGGTGATGCCGACAACCGGAATGAGGTATTCGTCACGGTGGCGTTCTGCTAGCCGCTGCAGAGCCTCCAGCGAGCCGACGACCTTCAGAAAGTTGGAGTCGGGATAACGCTTGTTCCAGTCTTCCGGGACCGTTTCTACAACAAAGTTCCTGACACCCCTTCCGTAGAGTTCCGGGATGTAGTTGTGCCCGTCGTTGCGCTCGGACTTGAGGGCAAAGAACAATGTTTCTTCCGGGAAACATAGGGAGCGGCTGTCGGTAAGGACAAAGCTGATGTCTGCATCCTTGTCGCCATAACGGTGTGCGCCGATGAGCGTCGTTACTTTCTCAATAGTATAATTCATTACTATCTAAATTGTTTTTATTCTGATGCAAAGGTAATCAAAAGTCTCTATACAGCCTATCATCCATGCTGTTTTTCGACTTTGACAGCTGTGCATGATGGTCTGCCGATATTTTCGGGCCGGGTTTTCGGCCTGTCTGAGGTGTTGGGGAAGGCGTGTGGCGGGACTGCACGACTGACGAGAAGAGAACGGAAAGAAGAAAAGGCCAGGATATAAGGGGGAAAGAGAGGTAAGGAGTCAGGGGCGAGACATATATGTGCCAGATTCAGGAATCGGTTTACCGCTTATGGTAATGACGGCGGGAACAGTCGGGACAGACACCTTTCACCATATAGTTGACGGAGGTCTGCTCGTAGCCTTCGGGCAGGCTGACCTTCGGGACAGGTGTGTCGCTGAGGCAGAATGTACGTTGGCACTGCTCGCAGTAGAAGTGTACATGTACGTCTTCATCCTCATCCGGATCATGGCTCAGGCACAGTTCGTACCGCGCCACGTCGCTGCCGTCCTCGAGCTGGTGTACCAGATGGTGGTCCTTGAACAGGAGCAGCGTGCGGAAGATGCTCGACTTGTCAATCGTCAGGATCATTGCTGTCAGCTCCTTCATGGAGACAGGATAGTCCAGTGCCGCCAGTGTCCGTGCGATGAGGATGCGGTTGGCAGTCATTCTGACGTTGTGCGTCCTCAATAGGTTTTCAATCTGTTTGTCGTCCATTTCGTCTTTTCTTATAGGTCTGGTTCCATATCCGGATATTTCTTTTTCAGTGCCTTTGCCGCTTCTTTCGTCCTCGTCAGGAAATGCCGGTATTCCTCCGATTCGGGGTCGAACGGGCGGTGTCCCCGTGCTTCCCTGATGGGTTTCCATGCTTCGAGAAATCTCTTTGCCTCGGCAGAGAAGCAGGTCTCTACGAGCCGCTCCCATATATAGTCTACCGCCTGACTGCTGGGGTGCAGCATATCAGCCTTGTAGAAACGGTAGTCGCGCAGTTCGTCATTCACTATCTCGTAGGCCGGGAAATAATACACTGTATCGCCCAGTTCCTTCACCAGTCTGTCTGCTGCCAGAAGCAGTACGGCCTTGGAGAGCTGGCTTTCATGGTAGCCGTATTTGGCATAACGGATAGGACTGACGGTAAGGATGACCCTGCCGGCGGGGTTGTTCTTCCGCAACAGCAGTATGGCTTTCAGCAGGGCATCGGTACATTCCTCAATGGTCAGTTCCCGTTCCTCGAACAGCTGCTGCGGACGTTTCCTGCAGTTGTCAACGATTTTGCCGGTCGCCCGTTCCACATAGACGTGGTTTGTTCCCAGCGTGAATACGGCGGTGTCAAATGTGCGGTTCTCCATCTTCTCCACTGTATGCAGGATGGATACAGGGTTGTACATCACTCCCGAGGGGTTTATTACAGCCCTGAATTTCTCTTCCTGAAACCGTTTTCCTATGCTGTCTGCAAAGCATGACCCTACGAAGATAATCCGTTCACAGGGCATCAGCTCAAATGCCGGGCGGGGAATATGGACGATTGTTCTGAATCCCATCGTCGCAAAGTTAGCAAAAAAATAAGAGAGCATCCATTCATAAAGATTATTTTTTTCATACTTTTACTTGGCTAAATAGTCTTGTTTCTTAAATTTCCTGTCATAAGATGTTCCATTTCATATATTATTTGTACATTTGCTCCGGCCATAAGTCCGCCCGTCCTAAGTCAAGCCGTCCCGGTCTCCGTCGTCGGGTGAAGAACCTGACTGGGCCTGTGAAAAAGAAAGTATTATGGATTCAGACCATTCTCTAATATGTACACTTATCAATATCCGCATCCGGCAGTAACGGCAGACTGTCTGGTGTTTGCACACACTGCCGAAGGGATGAAACTGCTCTTGATACAGCGCAGAAATGAGCCGTGCAAGGGAATGTGGGCTTTCCCGGGCGGCTTCATGAATATCGACGAGACGACTGCCCGGGCTGCACGCCGGGAGCTGGAGGAAGAAACCGGTCTGACGGTCGGCGGACTGTACCGGGTCGGTGTCTTTGATGCCGTAGACCGTGACCCGCGTGAGCGAATTATCACCGTAGCATATTACACGGTTCTTGACAGCCCCGTGACAGTCAAGGGACAGGACGATGCGGCGCAGGCCGGATGGTTCCTGCTGTCAGACCTCCCTTGCCTTGCCTTCGACCATGCCGAGATACTCAAAGAGGCTGAACGGCTGATGGAGGGGCGTGCCACTGCTGGAACGGTATTCTGAACGCTTCATCTGGGAACAGGAAAGACATGATAGAAGCGTTTTCTGTCGGATGAGACAGGGTGGGGAAGACTTCGCTGAGAGTATGCCATTCTGTATTTTCTGTCCTGAAAATTCATATTTGAGAAAATCAAGAGAGACTGTCATGGGAACAGAAAGGATGCTGTCCTGACAGACTTGTAATAAACTGTATTTCAAGAGTTTATATCTTTCGTAGGAGAAGGTGCTTAGTTGCGCCCCAAGTAAGGCTTGGTTGGGATGCAAGTAAGCGTTAGTTGAATCCTTATTAGTGCTTAGTTGCCATGCAGGTAAGCATATGTACGGATTCTGCAGGTATGACAAGAGAAGTTTACATCTGCAAATGTAAACTTCTCTTACCATGCAAGTCGGGTCCTGGTCTCTATGAATACGGTGTGAGACCTGTTGTCACAGGCAGGCGACGGTCAGCCCTGCCATGACTATGCTGACCATACTCATGAGCTTGATGAGGATGTTGAGCGACGGTCCGGAGGTGTCCTTGAAGGGATCGCCGACGGTGTCGCCCACGACAGTTGCCTTATGACAGTCGGAGCCTTTGCCGCCGAAATTGCCTTCCTCAACGTGTTTTTTCGCATTGTCCCACGCACCGCCGGCATTCGACATGAATACGGCGAGGGTGAAACCGGCAGCCAGACCGCCGACCAGCAGGCCCAGCACTCCGGCAACCCCCAGCACGATTCCCACGACAACAGGGATGATGATGGCCAGCAGGGATGGGATGATCATTTCGTGCTGTGCGCTCTGTGTACTGATTTCCACGCATCGTCCGTAGTCGGGCGTGCCTGTTCCCTCGAGTATTCCTTTGATCTCACGGAACTGACGGCGCACCTCGGCTACCATCTTTCCGGCAGCCCTGCCGACAGCACCCATGGTGAGGCCGCAGAACAGGAAGGCGGCCATGGCACCGATGAACGCACCGACAAGCACCTTCGGGTTCATCAGATTCACTTGGAAGAAGTTCATGAAATCGGGGATAGTCGCCTTTGTGGCATCTATCGTTTCACCGGCAACGTTGGTCATCTGCTCTCCGACGCGTGCCATGGCAATCTTGATTTCTTCGATATAGGAGGCCAGCAGTGCCAGTGCCGTCAGTGCTGCCGAGCCGATGGCGAAGCCCTTGCCTGTAGCGGCGGTTGTGTTGCCCAGTGCGTCGAGGGCATCCGTGCGGTGGCGTACTTCCTCTCCCAGCTCGCTCATCTCGGCGTTGCCACCGGCATTGTCGGCAATAGGTCCGTAGGCATCCGTCGCCAGGGTGATGCCCAGGGTCGACAGCATCCCGACGGCGGAGATGCCGATGCCATAGAGGCCATGCTGGATGGATGCTGCCGACATGGACATATCGAATCCGTTGGCACAGAGGTAGCTCAGCATGATGGCTGCCGATATGGAAAGTACGGGGATGCAGGTGGAAATCATGCCGGTTCCTATACCTTTTATGATTACCGTTGCCGCACCGGTCTGGCTGGCTTCGGATATGTCTCTCGTCGGACGGTAGCTCTGGGAGGTGTAGTACTCCGTTGCCTGACCGATAACCACGCCTGCCGTCAGACCGGCGATGACCGAGAAGCTGACACCCAGCCAGTTTTCCAGTCCGAGAAGATACAGGATTACGAAGCTGGCAGCTGCGATGAGCAGGGCGGCCGTATTGGTACCGAGTCCCAGGGCATGCAGCAGATCTTTCATTGTCGCTCCTTCTTTAGTCCTTACCAGGAAGATGCCGAACAGGCTGAGGAACACACCCACGGCGGCGATGAGCATCGGGGCGATGACGGCCCGCAGCTGCATGTCACCCGCCGAGGCGGCAAAGGCGGTTGCGCCCAGGGCTGCCGTGGAGAGAATCGAACCGCAGTAGCTCTCGTAGAGGTCGGCTCCCATGCCGGCCACATCGCCGACATTGTCGCCCACGTTGTCGGCGATTGTCGCCGGATTGCGCGGGTCGTCCTCGGGGATGTTCGCCTCCACCTTGCCCACAAGGTCAGCTCCCACGTCGGCCGCCTTCGTGTAGATGCCGCCGCCTACACGGGCGAACAGTGCCTGCGTAGAGGCACCCATACCGAAGGTCAGCATGGTTGTCGTTATGGTGATGAGCATCTCGCTTGTCGTCATCTTGTCCGAGTAGAACCAGGTCAGGACGATGAACCACAAAGCAATGTCAAGCAGTCCCAGGCCGACGACGACCAGTCCCATGACTGCTCCGGAGCGGAAGGCGATCTTGAGTCCGTCGTTCAGTCCTTTCCGTGCGGCATTGGCTGTTCGGGCACTGGCATAGGTAGCTGTTTTCATTCCGAAGAACCCGGCCAGTCCCGAAAAGAACCCGCCTGTCAGGAAAGCGAAAGGAACCCAGGCGTTCTGTGCATTGAAACCGTAGGCCATGATGGCGAAGACAGCAGCCAGAATGATGAATACAATCAGGACGACCTTGTATTGCTGCTTCAGATAGGCCATGGCTCCTCGGCGTACGTATTCAGCAATCTCTCTCATGCGGGGTGTGCCTTCCTCGGCCTTGATCATGGACTTGAAGAAATACCATGCCATTCCCAGCGCACACACGGAAGCAATGGGAATGAGCCAGAATACTTGTGGAATGTGTTCCATATTCAGTACGTTTTAGGTTATTGTAATAGATGGTCTTTTTCTGTCCGCAAATATATAAAAAAATATCGAATGCAAGTGCTTTTTATCCTTTTTATTTCTGAATGTCTGATTAAAAAAGCCTCCGTCCCTTTCATTCTCTTTGCAGAGAGTGGAAAGGGACGGAGGCTTTTTAGAGGGAAGTCCGGGCAGTGTGTGCCTGTGGGTTGCTTCCGGAAGGAGGATGGGATGGCAGCTCTTTCCGCCGCTTGCTCCATCAGCAATTCCGGCTTCTGATGCGGGCAATATTCTGTGGATGGGCTACAGAAAAGTCACTTTCGCCGAAGAATTCCGGACAATGGAAGTCGGGAGCGGGCAGACTGATGGGATTCCATGAAAGGAAATGGGGCTGACGTGTCTTGTCGCCGCATTTATAGAAGTTGGCTCTTACCGTCTGTCCGGAGAGATTCTTCAGTGTATGACGGAAGAACGAGCTGACGGGCACGGCGAGCGCAAGCTCCCATGCCTGTCTTCCGTCTCTCGTTCCGAACGGTTCGCGTCCCATGGAGGCCCAACGGTCGATGTCCGCAAGTGTCCTGTGAGAGGCCGGTGTACGGTTCTCACGGCCCTTTCCGTTGCAGAGCAACACCGTCCCGATGCAGTTGGTCTCGAGGTTGTAATAGCCTCCTTCTGTATCCGGACAGCAGAAGAACTCGCAGCAGGAGTCTTCCCAGACTGGACCCAGGTCGGTCCCCCGAAACGGCTCGTATGCAGTCTTCTTCTACCTTGTAATGCAGCAGGAGACAATCGCCCTTATGGGCAATGGCAAACTTTACATCCGGACAATATGGATAATCTGAAGGCCAGTCCACCGTGTCTATCCTGTGGTAAGCTACTCTGTTCTTCCTGAAAAGGGCCGGAATGTCAGCGGCCTTTACCTGCCGACAGTCCAGACGTACTGCTTCTATCCGTTTCATAGCTTCAAGGTTTTCTCGACAAACTCCGCCATCATCCGGTCGTGACGGCGTACGTCACGGTAGAGCAGGAGCTGGTTGCGTGAGCGGACAAGATTGTGCTCGGGATATTTTATCTTGTAATAGATGTCGCCGTTGATGTAATCAGTCAGGAAACGGACACACTGCATATAAGGGAAGAGTGCCACGGCGTAAGGCAGATGGCCTGTCTCTACCGGTGTCAGGAAGCTGCCTGCCGAACCGAGATAGCCCTCGGTAAACGAACGGAAAATATCCTCTTTCAGACCTACCGACTGGTAGTCGTCGCTGTCTTCAGCCACTCGGTTGGCACCTGTACGCAGGAAGTCGCCGTAGTCGGAGAAGACGAAGCTCGGCATAACCGTGTCGAGGTCGATGACGCAGAGAATCTTTCCGTCGGCATCAAACAGCATATTGTTCACTTTCGTGTCACAGTGGCAGATACGCTTGGGCAGTGTCCCCTTACGGTAGAGCCGTTCGGCAATACACATTTCATCGGCACTGCATTCCAGCTCGCCGAGGATGTCACGTACCGAGGCGACACGTCCCATCCTGTCTGCCTTCACAGCTTCCTGCAGCTGGCGCAGACGGAGTTCCATGTTGTGGAAGTCGGGGATTGTCTCACCCAAAGGCTCTTTCAAGTCTACCAGCATCTGCTCGAAGTTGCCGAAGGTCTCGCCACAGCAGAAGGCATTCTCCGGGTTTACTTCTTCCTTGGTACAGGTATCAGGGATGAAGACGCTCATGCGCCAGTAGCGTCCGTTGCCGTCCTTGTAATAGGTCTTGCCAGCCGAAGTCTCTATGAAGCGCAGACACTTGCGGTCGATGTCCTGCTCGCCCTGTGCCTCCAGCTTATGGCGTATATGTGCTGTCACCGTCTCGATGTTGTGCTGCAACAGGTCTACATCGGTGAAAACGGTGTCATTGATGCGCTGCAGGATGTAGTCGGGAGTGTCAGTCCCCACCGTGGTCACACGCAGCGTTTCGTTGATCAGTCCGTTTCCTATCGGACTGATGCTCTCGACAGCTCCTTCGATGCGGAACTGTGAGATGACATTGATGAAATCGAGCATGGTTTTATTAGGTTTTATTTGAAGATTGTTTGTTTTGAGGAAGGAGTTATAGGGGGCAAGAGTGTTAGAGAAGTTAACGCTCTTGACCCCTCCAGCCTCCTACGGTCTGTCTGCCGGCTTTACGCCGAATCGAGAAGGCTTGCTGCCCATCGTCAGCTCGAGCGTGCCGCCGCGGGCGATGTCCTTGAAGTCGATGTACGAGCGGGTATAGGGCTTGCCGTTCAGCCGGGCGCGCTGGATATAGATGTTCTCCGGGCTGTTGTCATGCGCCACGACACGGAATGTCTTACCGTTTCCCACGTTCACGGCAGCTTCGTCGAAGAGCGGCGATCCGATGATGTATCTGCCGCCGGCCGGCTCCACCTGATAGATTCCCAGTGCCGAAAGGACGTACCATGCCGACATCTGTCCTACGTCCTCATTGCCGCTCAGGCCGTCGAAGTCGTCGTGATACAGGTTCTTGAGCACGTAGCGTATCTTCTCCGCACCTTTCCATGGCTGTCCCACATAGTTGTACATATATAATATATGGTGGCTCGGTTCATTGCCATGTGCATACTGGCCGATCAGCCCCGTGATGTCCGGCGAGGCATCAGCTCCCATGTCGCCATGGACGATGAAGAGGGAGTCGAGCTTTGAGACAAACGGCTTCTCACCGCCGAAGGCAGCGACAAGTCCGTGTACATCATGCGGCACGAGCCATACATACTGCCAGGCATTGCCCTCGGTATAGTCGTCCTGGCGATGGACGGTGCTGAACGGATCGAACGGTTCACGGAACTTCCCGTCCGAAGTCACACCCCGCATGAACTTCGTCTTCCGGTCAAAGTAGAAGTCACGGTACGACTGGCTGCGTTTGTGGAAATACTTGTAATCATCCGTTCTGCCCAGCTGCTTGGCGAGCTTTGCTATACAGGCGTCTGCCAGTGCATATTCCAGTCCCTTGGCAACCGTCTCACGTTCCGGGTCGAGGTCGCAGGGAATATATCCGTACTTCTTCAGCAGTCCCATGCCGCGTTCGTCACGCATGGCAGAAGCCTTGGCGGCTTCAAGCACTGCACGTTTGTCCACATCAAAGCCTTTTCAGGGCAATGTCCACGAGGATGGGAATGCCCGGATTGCCCACCATGCAGTCTGTCTCGTTGCCCATCAGATGCCATACCGGCAGCTTGCCTTGCTCTTTGAAGATGTGCAGGAACGTCTGGGCAAGATCGCGCTGCATTTCCGGATGGATGATCGTCATCAGCGGGAAGGCGGCCCGATAAGTGTCCCAGAGTGAAAACGTGGTATAGTCGGTGAAGCCGCCCCGGTGTGTCTTTCCGTCTGCCCCACGGTATTCGCCGTTGACGTCATTGAATACCGACGGTGCAATCATCGTATGGTAGAGTGCCGTATAGAATATGCGCTTTGCGTGTTCATCTTCCGTCTTGACGGCGATCTTGCCCAGTTCACGGTTCCATTCGGCTTTCGCCTGGACGACAGCATTGCGGAAATCCCATCCGGGAAGCTCCTGCTGCAGGTTCTGCCGGGCGTTTTCTACATCACAGCAGAGATGCCCACCTTTACAAGGAGGGGCTGGGCGGTGTCGTCAAGGGCATAGACACCGATGGTGTCACGCTCGTTTTCCAGCAACCTGACAGGCTGCGAGAACTCTGCCACGAAATAGACACGCTGGTCCTTGGCCCATCCCGTAGACATACGGAAGCCGCTGATGGTTCTGTCCGACTCCTGCTTGAAGCTGCACGAGGTCATCCCTGTCCCATCCGATACCTTGTGCGAGGTTCAGTATGACATACCCTTTCGCCGCATCGGCAGGGAAGGAATAGCGGTGGAAAGCCACGCACCGGGTCGCCGTTAGCTCCACGTGCACGCCGGAAGCCAGCATCGCCGAGTAGTAGCCGGGGCTGACGTGCTCGGCACGATGGGCGAACTTCACCTCGCGCTGTGCCGGGTCGGTGACCGGCAGCAGGGAGATGTCTCCCAGGTCGCCGATACCTGTTCCGCTGAGGTGCATCTGCCCGAATCCGATGACCGTCGAGTCGCTGTAATGATAGCCGGAACACCAGTCCCAGCCTTGCTTCTTCTGTGTAGGACCCGCCTGAATGTTTCCGAACGGAACATTGGCTCCGAGGAACACATGGCCGTGTCCGCCTGTTCCGATGAACGGGTCGACATACTGCGTGTAGTCCTGCGCAAAGGCGAAGAGAGCGGTGGCGGTAAGCGCCGCCAATGTTAAGAACCTTTTTCTCATATCTTGAATTGTTTTTAATCTCATTGTCTGATTCGTCAGCTGATGGGGCTGTTTTCCGTTCCCGGATGTCATGCCTTTTTCGGCCGGCTGTCAGCTGTCTGTTGTCCCGGCACATGAAGCCTGTGGCTGTCCCGGTATCTGGGAATGCTGTTCCCCAGCCGTTGGGAACAGCATTCCCAAGCGTTGGGAACGGGATTCCCTGACCGGTTGGGAATATGACGGAAAGCTCTCCCGGTTATCCTTTCCTGCAGCTTCTGATGATTCTGTTGACAATCACCTCGTCGGTGAATATCCATGCGTCTTTCTCACGGGAGAGTGCCCTTACGCGTACATAGCGTCCCTTGGCGTTACCTTTCCACCGGTAAGGATAGACAAGATAGGCCTCTTTTGTCTTTACTCCCGGCTGTGCGGTGTCAATCGTTTTGTAGTTCTTCTCATCGTCGGAGACCATCAGCTCAACGGATGCCGGAGCATAGATTACCGCATCGTACTGGTGCATGAAGTCGACTTCCACGTTACGTACCTCTGTCACCTTGCCCATATCGACGACGACATCCATGCCGGTACTGTCTATGAAGCCCTGCCAGCGTCCCTCAAGATAGCCCCAGTCGCCTCGCAGTCCGTTGGTCAGCGTGCTGTCGCCTTCCGCCCTGTATTTCTCTGCATAGCGTCCCAGGTAAGTGACGGGGCAGCCCATTGCTTCGTGTTGTGTTATGCTACGGCTTTCGATACGTGAACCCTTCTCCTTTGAGAGGTCAAAGGAATTATAGCCCGCACGCCTCAGTCGGTCGACATTCACAACTGCTCTCCGGCGGAAATTGTCGTAACCTGTGTGCTGCTTCGTCCATCCTGTCTCTGCCAGGGCCAACAGACGAGGATAGAGCATATACTCTAAATGGCCGGGTTCGGCGATGAATTCCGTCCAGACACAGGCCTGCACGCCATCCATATACTTCTCAAGATTGGTTCCTTTATACTTCGCTGGGATGGGCTCATAATTGTAGGTCTTATCCAAACGAGTATAACCTCCCTGTGCCTTTCGGCTGTTCCATCGGATTGTCCTGATACATATTCAGATAATAGAACTGCTGTGGTGCCATCACTACATGGTGCTTGCTTGTTGCAGCCTCGATACCTGCTTCAGTCCCACGCCATGACATCACGGCTGCGTTAGGAGCCAGTTTGCCTTCCATAATCTCGTCCCAACCGAGAATCTTACGACCGTTACGGTTCAAGAACTGTTCCATACGATGGGTGAAATGGCTCTGCAACTCGGCTACATCCTTTAAGTGATTCTCCTTCATCATCCTCTGGCAGTCAGGACAAGTCTTCCATGTACGACGCTCTGCCTCGTCTCCTCCGATGTGGATATACTTGGAGGGGAAGAGTTCCATCACTTCTTTCAGCACGTTTTCCATGAACGTGTAGGGTGGCTTCTTTCCTACACAGAGGTCTGACTGTGTAGGGTTTGCCTGTACACGACAGTTCCGGGTAGGCGAAGACCACCTCGTCACTGTGTCCGGGCATCTCAATCTCGGGGATGATTTCTATGTGACGTGCTGCCGCATAGCGTACGATATCCTTGATGTCCTCTTGTGTGTAATAGCCACCGTATGCCCCCGGTGTTCCTGCCGGACAGTAACGGCGGTCTTTGTCCATCCACCAGCAGGTCCAGTCCGACTGTGTCCTGTAGGCTGTCTCGGCTGTCAGACGAGGGTACTGCTTCACCTCCATGCGCCAGCCGCCGCCGTCAGTGAGATGCCAGTGGAAACGGTCGAGCTTGAAATAAGCCATCGCATCCAGCTGTTTCTTGAGGAACTCCTTCGTCCAGAAGTGGCGAGAACAGTCGATCATCAGCCCCCGGTAAGCGAAACGAGGCGTGTCCTTGACTTTTACGCAGGCTATCTTCCCGTCTTTCTCCAGCTGACGGACGGTCTGCAGGCCGTAGAACAGTCCCGTAGGTGTCAATGACTGGATGGTAATTCCCTTAGGTGTCACCTTCAGCTCATAGCCTTGCAGGCGCACGCTGTCCATTGCCTGTGCAGCCTGTTGGGCTGTTCCCTTACAAATCAGCGAAAGGTGGCTTGTTGAGAAGGGTTCTTCGCATAAACCAAGGGATGGTTCATTACCTCAGAGGTATATTGGTTAAGTGCCTTGAAGTCACTACCTGTAAGATTGGTCACGATCTTCAAGCCCTTATTCAGCTGAATTGACCCCTCGAAAGACTGATGTTCTCAGGTTGTGGATGATGTTCTGAGCTGCAACAGGCATCGGAACGGCAGTTGACAGCAGCAGAAGGCTGACTAAAAGGATATGTTTTCTCATCATATACGGTAAATGTCGTTTTTGTTTCTTAGGTTTGACAATGCTGTCGGGAGGCTTATTTCAGATAGAACTTCAATGTTCCGCCCTTCAACAGTTCGTCGTTCGTGATTCGGTACCGGTTCAACGGCTTTCCGCCCAGTTCCATCTTCCGGATGATGACGGCCTCGGTAGAAGGGCGCGCGGTCTCTATGACAAGCTGGTCTTTTCCCCCATTGCTCCTTGTCCAGGCGGATGGTCACCTTGTCGAAGACCGGCGACGTCAGCGTAAGACGGGTCGCCGGGACAGTCGGGATAGAACCCTATCATGTTGAATACCGCCCAGGCCGACATGGTTCCCGTGTCGTCGTTGCCGGGAATACCCTCCGGTGCATTCTTGAAGTACTTCTTCAAGAGCCTGCGGGTCAGCATCTGTGTGCGCCATTCTTCCCCTTGAAATAGGAAAGAGGTAAGGGTAGGCAATGTCAGGCTCGTTCGCCGGGTCGTCATAACCCTTGTCGAACACGCTCTGGAGCTTGCTGACAAACGCTTTCCGTCCTCCCATGAGCCTTGCAAGTCCCGTCACGTCGTGCGGAACATAGAACGTATAGTTCCAGGCATTGCCTTCGTGGAAGCCGGGGGACGGCTCGAAGTTCTCTCCCTGACGTGGGTTGAAGGGCTTGAAGAAAGTCCCGTCAGGGCATCAGAGGCGCAACATGCCGTACTCCTTGCTGAAGTAATGGCGATAACCCAAAGCACGGTTGTGGAACAGGCGGGCATCGTCTTTTCTTCCCAATGCGCTGCCAGTCGTGAAAGGGCGTTGTCGGCAATGTAGTATTCGAGGGCATGGGAGACGGAGTTGTCGAACTGCTCGTGCAGGGCGACATATCCCTTCTCCATGTACTCATCATTATCCGGACGCAGAGGGTTGTCGCTTCCTTTTCGTCAGAGCCGACTTGCGGAACGCCCTCATAAGCCCTGTTGATGTCGTAGCCGCGCAGTCCTTTTCAGCCACGAGTCCGTGATGACAGGGATGGCCGGGTCGCCTTCCATCGTGTAAGTTTCTTCCGAAGAGTTCCCATTTCGGCATCCAGCCGTGTTCGTCGTACATGGAAATCATCGTGCGGATCTGCGTCGCGCTGCCGGTTCGGCAGACGAGTGTCAGCAGCTGATGCACGTTGCGGTAGGTGTCCCACAGCGAGAAGACCGTATATCGGTTCCCTCTTCACCGTGCGGATGTCGTTGCGCTCCATGGCAGGGTACTGTCCGTTGACATCCTGTAGTATGTTCGGGTGGATGAGTGTGTGATAAAGTGCGGTATAGAATATGGTCTGTTCCGTCTTCGTTCCTCCTTCGACAGTATGCGGGACAGGTCGTCGTTCCATTTCGTGCGTGCTTCGGCACGGATGGCATCAAAGTCCTTGCCTCGCTGTTCGGCATCAAGGTTCTCACGGGCGTTCGCCATGCTCACGAACGATACACCCATCTGCACCTCCACCCTGGTCGCCGGCCTCGGTATCGTAGTCCATCCATACGCCGATGTCATCGCCTGCGAGTTCCTTCTGGTAGGTCTTGTAGAGTTTGTACTTGCCGTTGTCGGTATCCCACTCCGCCTCTACGCCCGTCATCGGACGCTGTTTCTTCCAATAGCCGGCTGCTGAAGGCTTCTTGCTGACACGCATCACGAAGTAGATGGGAAGACAGCCTGCGGGTTGTAACAGAATGTTCCCTGCAGCTTACGCCCTCCCATTCCGTGTCGCTCACCTTCTTTACCATTGCTCCCGTCTCGTTTGTCAGTCCCTCGCCGAGGTTCAGCAGGACGTGGCTCTCACCTTTCGGGAATGTGAAGCGGGCAACGGAACTGCGGAGAGTGGCTGTCACCTCCGTCGTCACATCGTATTTGACAAGGTGATGGAGTAATAGCCGGGCTGGGCAGCCTCCTTGTCGTATGTACCGCCATATTCCTCATAGTCTACGTTCAGCTTTCCGGTCGTAGGCATAGCAGCAGTGAACCGACCTCCGGGCAGCCCACACCGCTCAGATTGACATGAGAATAACCTGTGAAAAAAACGTTGTGGTACTCGTAGGGTGTCGACCACCAGCGTGCATCCTTGTCGTATTTGTTCAGGTCGGATCCCATCACGTTGAACGGCACTACCGACATTAGGCCGTTGGGACACACCGCCCCCGGGTTGGTCGTACCGAAGTTGGATGTGCCGATGAAAGGATTGACGAGGTCAACAGGCTCTTCTCTTTCCTCGCCTGCTGCCTCCAGCGAGAGGAAAGAAAGGGACATGAGAAGCCCAAGGAGAAAGTTATGTTTCATGTGAGATGATGAAGGGGAATGATGATTGGTGGGTAGCAAATGCTGGATGTCGGGGGATTGCTGATGGAGAGTGGGTGATGAAAGACCGTGCATATGCACACGCTGTAAGGACAGACAAAGGCATCTGTCCCTACAGCGTGGGCAAGGCTTTTTATAGAATGCTGTTGTTCTTCGTAAACGCTACGATCTCCTTGATGTACCCGAAGGCCATTCCGACAACCGTGTCAGCCGCACCGTAGTAAACGGCTACACGTTCGCCGTCCTGTAAGGCGGCACATGGGAAGACGACGTTGGGAACGTCGCCCTGCAGTTCATAGGTCGCTGCAGGTGCCAGAAGGTAAGGACGGGTACGATAGAGCACCTTTTCAGGATGGTCTTTGTCGAGAATGGCTGCCCCCATTGAATAGCGGAAGCCGTTGCAGGTGTTGATGACCCCATGATAAAAGAGCAGCCATCCTCATCCGTCAGGAAGGGGACAGAGCCGGCGCCGATCTTCGTACACTGCCATGCACTCTCCGGAAATGGCGTCACCTTCATGACACAACGATGTTCGCCCCAGTACTTCATGTCAGGACTGAAGCTGATGTAGATGTCGCCGAAAGGCGCATGGCCAGTGTCGCTCGGACGGCTCAGCATGGCATATTTTCCGTTGATTTTTCTCGGGGAAGAGCACGCCGTTGCGGTTGAATGGCAGAAAGGCATTCTCGCACTGATAGAACTTCTTGAAATCGAAGGTGTAGGCAATGCCGATAGTCGGACCGTGATAGCCGTTGCACCAAGTGATCCAGTAGCGGTCATCAATCCATGTGACACGCGGGTCATACTTATACTCTGACTCAATCATCTCGGTGTTACCAGCCTCAAACTTAATAGGCTCGTGATTGATTTCCCAGTGGATGCCGTCCTTGCGAAGCCGGCGAAGATGTTCATCTGCACCGCTTTGTTGTCGCAGCGGAACACACCTGCATAACCGTCCTCAAAAGGAACGACGGCACTGTTGAAGATACTGTTTGATGTCGGGATATGGTAACGGCCGATAATCGGGTTCTTCGAATAACGCCACATCACGTCCTTGCATCCCTCCGGGCGGTCTTCCCAGGAAGAATATCTTTTAAACTTTTTCATTGTAAATAGTTTTATGCTTTTAGTTCTGTAAACTTCGATACATAATTACAAGCAAAGTTAGTGTTTTACTTCAATAACAGACGGGTTTTTATTATTCGTTACAGCGAAACACTTCTTATCAGGGTGTCAGTCGTGTCCTCCTTCGTTTTTGGATATGTTTCCGGAGACCGTTTTTGCTTTTTCCTTTCTGTCTTGTCGGTTTTCTCAAGGTCGGTTCTAAACCTTGTTTTTGTTTTTGTTTCTGGTGTGTTCTGTAAACGAGGTAGTCTCCGTCTGCATGAATGGTGAATTCGGTTGTGAGTGCCTCGTTAGTGTTCCCCTGCCACATTTCCTGAAAAGGATAGGCATCCCATTTGAGGCCTTCGCTTGCCAGCTCTTTGCAGGTTGCGTTGTAGATGCTCACCTGCTGTCCGAGGGAAAGAACCGAAACGGGTTGTACCTGATGCCGGGACAAACCAGTCTGCAGTCCGTTACCATCACCGGGTCGATTCCCCACTGTCGATGGTAATAGAGCATGAGGGAGATGTTGCCCAGCGTGTGGTCCTCCCGCTTTCCGGTCGTTCCGAGGTAGCAGAAACGGGGACGGATGTGCGTCGAAGCATCCATCTGCAGGTGCGAGCGGGCGAAGAGCGTCGCCTTGGTGAGGTCGTTGAAACTCCCTGCTCGGATATCTGGTGATAGATGTGGGCATAGCGTTGCTTCAGTGCGGCAGAGGGAATCACTGTCTCCGACGACAGCCGCCGGTTCTATCTCGTACTCGAGAAGTTCCTCCAGTGCGCCGTCGCACACGACAAGGTTGTCGGCTTCTGCAGTATTCGGAGAGGAATGACATGATAGGGGAAGTCGCCGGCTGCGAGAATGACAGCCTGAAAACCTTCGGCCAAAGTCTTTCCCGGCCCTGCAGAGAGGAGTTGAGAGCTGACAGGGCTGTCCGCTGCCTGTCTCTGAAAGAAATGTGACACTCCCTGTTTTGATGTTGTTTATCATTTGTTCTGGCCTTTTTATATGTGTTTTGAATGTGGTTGACTCCTGTCGCTATTGTCCGTCATGGAACCTTGAAAACAATCGGGGTTGACCTGCCACGGCGAATACCGTGTTATACTTTTTCAGTCAGGTGTTCCCTCGCTTCTCCGTGGATGGGACGGAGCATCTCTTCCACTTGAAGTATCCCTGCTACGGCAATAACAGCGTACAAAGCATACAGCCCTGCGGTGAAAGGAATCTCCTTATACAGATAGAGGCCTGCCAGTTCCACATCAACAACGATCCATATCCACCATTGTTCGATGTATTTCTTTGCCAGCGCCCACAGTCCGATGAAGCTGAGCGCATTGCCGAAACTGTCCCATACAGGGACGGTAGAGTTGGTGAAATGGATGAGGACAAGATACAGTCCGCCCCAGAGCAGGAGGAACACAAGGATGGAGGGCAGTACCAGGCGACGTGGATAGTGTGTAATGGGAATCTCCCTCTCCCCCCCCTTCTTGGGTCCGAATTTCCAATAGAGGAAACCATAGATCGCTGCCAATGTATAGTAGATCTGCATACCGAAGTCGGCATACAGTCCGGCTTCGTAATAGACGAACATATAGATGACAGGCATGATGATTCCTGTCAGCCAGAGCCAGATACTCGCCTTGTATTCTTGATAGATGTAAATGAGGCCGATGAGACAGCCGAGCATATCTAATGTCATGATAAAATAGAAATAAACAACGACGCAATCTCCCCACAGACCACTAACTAGCTTCTCTCCTCCTCGGAAGGGATGGGTGGGAAGGCTTCTTTCTAAAACTTCAGCGTAACATTTCCCATCATATTGAATCCGGCCATTGGGATGAACCCGATCTGCGTGTAACGGTTCTCGTTAGGGTGACCGTTGTTGTCGAGGATGGAGGTGTAGACCCATCCGCTGGCAGCATAATGGCGGTTGAAGATATTGTTGAGGTTCACACCGAACACAGCTTCTTTCAAGCCGGCAATGTGCTTGCAGGACGGAGGCCATAGCTGAGGTTGACATTCGTCTGTGAATAGCATGGCAGCGAACGCGTCATGTTCTCTGTATTATCCAGATACTGACGACTTACGAAGTCTGTATGCCATACAGCCTCAAAACCTTTGTAATGGAGATTGAGCATACCATTTAGTATGGCTGATGGTGAGAATGCCAGTAGGAGTGGTTGTAATGAGATCTTAGCGAATGAAGACTCCCTAATCTACACTTGCCATCTCGTCAAAGTCCTTGATGATATTACGGCTCAGGCAGCAGCAGTTACCCTCAGCGGTCAACCATGACAGTGGGCTCCAGCCTGCTCAACTCAGCACCCATACGAGTAGCTGTCCTGATGTTTGTAGTCAGATTCACACCGATATCACTCTGCGCACCAGTCTGTACAAACTGCTGTTATAGTCCATATAATGAGGGTTCACCCCTGCTCTCCAGTTGCGACCATTGTATTGATAGCCCAGTTTCGATATCCATCATACGCTCTGGTGATGGTGCAGGATAACTACCGTTATTGGTGAAGATGTTACGTTCTGGCTCACGACTGGCATGCGCATAGATGCATAAGCCTTGTGACCACCACGATAATAGCTGATACCCGCCTTCGGATTGACGAAGTCATAACGCTCGCTGATGTCTGGGAGCTGGTTCTGATAGCCACTTCCGACCTTATAGAAACGGTCGTTCTGACCATCGGTCATATACTCCACGTGGCGAATCTGTGAAAGTCCATAAAGCACGTTCCAATAGTCTGCAAAGTTGTATTTTGCCTTGAAGAATCCGCTGCAATCATATTATGCGCATCGGGAGTCATAATACTTATAATCCTTCCACCAGCACGATACTTCGCATCCGCCTCCTCATTCTTTATATAAGTGAGGTAGCCGAAGTGGCTGCCACGAACTGCTGAAGGTTCAGACCGCCCATTACATCCCCAGTTCCCCGTCCTTGTAGTTGCTCAGTATAAACAAGGCCGTATGTATGCTGTGACAATCCTTTACGGCGTACGAAGTCGGACTTCTTGACAAATTACCGTTGCTGTCCGTGAATGTCAAGCCGAATTTCGCAAAATTCGTTGCGTTATGATTCCTGTATATACCGTAACCATAGGTATAATGCAGGGTTACGATGACTGACTCAGTGGGCGGAAGGACTGGAAGGCAAACGACAGGAGGTTGCGGTTCTGGTAGAAATTATCCGTCGTCTTGTTTCCAGAAAGAACCGTCACGCATCGTGTAACGCTCTGTCTGATAGTTTCCGTCGGCATCTTGACGAAAGCCCCGCCGGCATCGTCTGCAGATATTCACGAGACTGGTTGAATTTCCCCAGTCCTCTGTCGTACAGGTCATATAGGTCGTGATGCCTGTCCTGACACCGTAGGTGCCATCCATCAGGCTCAAGTCATGCTCGTAACGACACCGTTCCCATGCCTGTCCTGTCTTCTCGAAGTTGCCGATGTTCTGTAGCTGATGCGGAAGTTGTCGTCCAGCCAGGTCAGTCCACCATAGTAAGAGCCCGAACGGCCGGCGGTGCCGTGCTATAGCCGTCGGTAGCGGTCTCATGGTGAGGCTCCGTCGAAAACAAGGTGATTAGACAGCAGGCCCGGAGAACTTCACACCGGCATTATAGGCGTTGTACGAACCATAAGATCCGCTCACTTCCACGCTCGGTTTTTCTGCCCGGTGTACTTGTCGCCATTGATCAGAGCCGCCGAAAAGCACCGTCTCCATTGGTCGATGTGCCGATACCGCGCTGCTATCTGCACGCTGCCCATAAGTGAGGCGTAGAGTTCATGTTGGCCCAGAACACCGTCTGGTCCTCCGGCGAGATGTGCCACACCGTCCAGTGTGATGTTGATTCGGCTGCCTGCGGCACCTCGGATGCGCATGGCTGCTGCACCGGTCCCGAGACCGTTTTCCCCCAGCCAGCACGCCCGGTGTCCGTGCGAGGAGGAAGGAGCTCACGTCCGCTTTTTGGAGAGCGATTCGAGTTCGTCTTTTCTTGATATTGGCTACGGCATAAGGTACGTTTTTCTGGATGCGCACCCCCGAGACTACTACTTCGTCCAGCTGCTGTTGCTTCAGTGTGTCGGTCGTGGTCTGTGCCTTTGTTGCTGCCACGCACGTCAGTGCAGCAGCGAAAAGAATGATTCTTTTCATATCTCTCAGGATATTAAGATAGAAAAAGGGAGATCTTCCTACGATTTCGGCATTATCCGTTTCAGGTCAATGGGTATAATCTCAGCAGCCCAAACAGGCAAGCACCCTTAGCTTCCATTCTGGAAACCGGTGCAAAAGGTAATACTTTCTTGTCATATGTCCAAATGAACCCGGGACAAATACCTGTAATCCCACTTCATTCAATCTTACAATTACCTTCATTGAGAAAATTGCTGCGTTTTAAGGATGTATTGCCAATTCTTCTGGCAGTATGTCACAATTTTTGGGGACAGTAGGTGAGTAGACTCATTCTACTTATAAATAAAATCTAAAGTTTAGAGTGGCCGGATGCTGACAATGAGGACAGAGATGACTGTTTACTGCAAAAAGTTTATTTCTCATTTGCTGTCACCTTTAACATTCGTCACTAATACATTGTTTATTAGTATGTTATATGTATTTATAGAGTGACGGCAGTGATAGGAAAAATAATTTCACAGCAGACTAGTCACAGGCACATCTGCCGTGGAGAATGCCAGACTGTTTTATCCTGAAGTATATCTTCTGCGGCGGACTCTTTATCGGGGGCTTATGATGTTTATTCAGAGCCTATTTTTCAAGAACAACAAACTGCTTTCTATCTGATTCTTATAATGTTTAACGTGATCCGTACTGCCTTGACACTATTGGTGTACACCCTCAGCACCATTGGTGTACCCGTCAGCACTGACAGCAAAGAATCAGTGTGCAGTGTGTAAAATGATAAAACTGTCATTAATTATCTACTGGTTCCAACTTCTGGCAACGTGTCGCCAATTTTTCCGACAATGTGGTGGCTGTAGATGCTCTGCCTGTCGCATTGCGACTGGTGAAAGCCGGCAGCCCTGCCATGCGGGCAGCCGGTGCCGGAGACCCCTGCGTGGAAGGGTGAGGCGGATATTCCGGGACATCGTTCTTTGAGGACAGGTCTTCCGGGACAGCTTTATTACCTGCTTCCCTCTTTTTCAAGAAGGACGACATTCTCACGTGCGGCGTATGCGGGAACATATCTACCGGCTGGACGGCGGCGACCCCTATAGTCGGCATCGAGCAAGGCCAGGTCGCGTGCCTGTGTGGCAGGGTTGCAGCTGACGTAAACGATGCGTTTTCGGACTTGCACCGAAATAACGCTGATGACATCCGTGTGCATGCCGGCGCGTGGCGGATCGGTGATAATGACATCCGGATGGGCGTGCCGGCAGATGAAGATCTTCTGTCAGGATGTCTTTCATGTCGCCTGCATAGAAAAGCGTGTTGTCAATCTTGCTGATTTCGGCATTGACCTTCGCATCTTCTATGGCTTCCGGGACATACTCTATACCGATGACTTTTCCGGGCATTCCTGGCGATGAAAGTTGGCAGTGGTCCCTGTACCGGTATAGAGGTCGTGGACGAGTTCGTTGCCTGTGAGGGCGGCAAACGCGCGGGCTACGGAACAGAGATGGTATGCCTGTTCGGTGTCTCGTCTGGTAAAAGCTTTTCAGGGCCTACTCTTGAACTTCAGTCTTCCATCGTCTCGAATATGTGGTCGTTGCCTTTTGAAGACAATGAGGTCGAGGTCGTTGGAAAGTGTCGTTCCCCTTCTGGTTGTCCACATAGAAAAGTGAGGGTGATCTGCGGAAAACGGTCGGCGACGTGCTGCATCAGAGCTTTGCCGCGCATCGTCTTCCTCCTCGTCATAATGGAACTGAATGAGTACCATCCATTCACCTGTGTTGAGTTGCGCACCATGATGTCGCGCAGCGAGACCATGCTGTGCCCTGATGTCATAGAATTTCATGCCTGTCCCGAGGCGTAATCACGGATGTCGTTACGGATCTGGTTGCAGAGATCGTCCATCAGCCAGCATTTCTCGATAGGGTAGACCTGTCGAAAGCTCCTGTGATATGGAAGCCGATGGCCCCTCTGACAGTCCGGCATCCTCCGGCAGAGCCTGTAATTCCTCTGCTGTGTACCAGCGTTTGCTGGCGCATCCGGAACTCCAGTTTGTTGCGGTATTCTTTCGTGTGTACCGATCCCATGATAGGCCTGAACTCCGGCAGCTCTACGCTGCCGATGCGGCTCAGCTGGTCGTAGACCTGTTGCTGCTTCGCCTTCAGCTGTTCGGCGTAAGGGCAGGTTCTGCCATTTGCATCCGCTGCAGATGCCAATGCGCACACATCGGTTCTTCGCGTACCGTGCTCCTGCTGATGAAACGGACGACCGTAGCTTCACAGTAAGTGCGTTTCTTCCTGCGCACCTGCAGGTCTACGACATCCCCGGAACGACAAAGGAACGAAGACGACCTTGTCATCAACATGGGCAATGTACTTCCCTTCGGCTGCCACAACTTCTATCGTGACGTTTTCAGAATGGGTAACGGCTTTTCTTTTCTGCTCATAATCTGTTTTGTATTTCGGGACAAAGGTACTGCTTTTTCGCATTTTGTCCCTGATTGGTAGTTCCTAATCGGTCCTGTGTCCGCTAACAGCATAAAAATGTAAAGGTGAAGATAGTAATTTTTCTTTGAAAAAGTTTGTTGCTTTACCTGTTTTTGGTATATTTGCACTTAAAGATAAATAACTAAAATTCATTATCATTTTTAATTATGAGCGAAAAGAGTTTATACCTTCGGTAACGGTAAGGCAGAGGGTAAGGCTGACTATGAGAAATCTCCTTAGGTGGCAAGGGTGCCAATCTGGCAGAGATGAATCTTATCGGTGTGCCTGTTCCTCCGGTTTTTACACTACGACCGATGTATGTAACGAGTATTTTTGAGAAGGGTAGAGACTGTAGTAGGCCTGCTGAAAGCGGATGTGAGAAGAGCAAACATATCGAGACTTTGATGAACTCAAAGTTCGGTGATCCAGCCAACCTCTCCTCGTGAGTGTGCGTTCGGGCGCGCGTGCCTCATGCCGAGAATGATGGATACCATTCTTAACCTTGGTCTGAACGACAGTGTCGTCGAGGACTGGCCAGCAAAGACCGGTAATGAGCGTTTCGCTTTTGACAGTTATCGCCGCTTGTACAGATGTGCACGGTGATGTGGTGCTGGGCATCGAGCCGGTAAACAAGGAAGACATTGATCCGTTTGAGGCTATTATACAGAAGGTCAAGGCACAGCGTGGCATCAAACTCGGACAATGAAATGACCGTTGACGAGCTGAAGCGGCTGGTTGTTCTCTTCAAACAGGCAATCAAGGAGCAGACCGGAAAGGGACTTCCCGACCGACCCGATGGAGCAGCTCTGGGGGCGGTCTGTATGCCGTGTTCGACTCCCGGATGAATGAACGTGCCATTCTCTACCGCAAGATGGAAGGCATCCCGCAGGAGTGGGGATACAGCCGTTACTGTCATGGCCATGGTATTCGGCAACATGGGAGACACCTCGGCGACAGGTGTCTGCTTCTCACGCGATGCGGCAACCGGCAGAAACCGTTTCAACGAGAGTATCTTATCAATGCACAGGGCGAGGATGTCGTTGCCGGCATCCGTACACCGCAGCAGATTACCAAGGAAGGCTCTCTCCGCTGGGCTGCACAGCAGAATATGAACGAAGAGACGCGCAGCGAAATATCCCTCGATGGAGAGGCCATGCCTGAACTGTACGCCCAGCTGTATGCTCTTCAGGACAAGCTGGAGAAACACTACCATGACATGCAGGATATGGAGTTTACGGTACAGGAAGGCAAGCTGTGGTTCTCCAGCACGCAACGGAAAGCGTACGGGTACGGCAATGGTAAAGATTGCCATGGACCTGCTTCACGAAGGGGAGATCGACGAGAAGACGGCTCTCCTACGTTGCGAGCCGAACAAGCTCGACGAACTTCTTCATCCTGTATTCGACAGAGAGCACTGACGCAGGTCCATGTCTAACGCGCGGTCTGCCGGCTTCCCCGGGTGCAGCCTGCAGCAGGTCGTGTTCTTTGCCGATGATGCGACAAAGTGGCATGAGGATGGACATCAGGTCATCATGGTACGTATTGAGACTTCTCCGGAGGATCTTGCTGTATGTCTGCTGCAAGGGTATCCTGACTGCACGTGGCTAGAGTGACTCGCACGCTGCAGTGGTTGCGCGTGGCATGGGCAAGTGTTGCGTTAGCGGTGCAGGAGCTGTCATGAGACTATAAGGCACGCACCAGCAGAAACCGACGAACTGTAATCCGTGAGGGGCGATTATATTTCGCTGAACGGTTCTACAGGTGAAGTCTATGCCGGTGAGGTCAAGACCCGTCCTGCCGAGGTGACTGGTGATTTCGCCGAGCTGATGAATCTCTGCAAGAAATATGCAGAAGCTGGTTGTCCGTACCAATGCTGATACGCCACACGATGCTGAGGTGGCAAGCAACTTCGGTGCTGTAGGTATCGGCCTCTGTCGTACGGGAGCATGATTCTTCGAGAATGAGAAAATCAAGGCCATGCGAGATGATTCTTGCTGACGTACCGAAGACCGTGAAAGCGCTTGACCAAGCTCCTGCCTTATCGAAACAGTTTCTATGGTATTCTGAAGTGTATGGACGGTATGCCGGTGAATATCTCGCCTGCTTGACCCGCCTTTGCACGAGTTTGTTCCTCACGACCTGAAGGGCCAGGAAACCATGGCGAGGAAATGGGTGTAAGTGTTCAGTTTATCCGGGAGCAGGTAAGCTCGCTTTCCGAACATAACCCAATGCTGGGACTCCGTGGCTGCCGTCTTGGAAATACCTTCCGGAGATTACCGCCATGCAGACAAGGCAGTCTTGGTGCTGCTATCCAGTTGAAGAAAGAGGATTTGATCCTAAACCGGAAATCATGGTCCCGCTGGTAGGCGTGTCAACGAGCTTGATGTCGAGGGAGCACATCATCCGCAGACCGCAAAGCAAACTCTTCAAAAAAAGGAAGGTGAAGTTCCGTTCAAAGGTGGGTACGATGATTGAGATCCCACGTGCAGCCCTGACAGCTGATGTCATTGCAGAGAAGGCGAGATACTTCAGCTTCGGTACCAATGACCTGACGCAGATGACGTTCGGTTACAGCCGTGACGACATCGCCAGCTTCCTGCTCAAGCTATCTTGAAAGAAGATCATGATGTCGACCCGTTTCCAGGTTCTTGACCAGAAAGGTGTCAGCCAGCTGATCAAAATGGCGGTAGAGAAAGGACGTAAGACCCGCAAGAACCTCCAGTGTGGAATCTGTGGAGAGCATGGCGGTGAGCCAACCTCGAGTCAGTTCTGCCATCGCGTAGGTCTTGATTACGTCAGCTGTTCTCCATTCCGTGTGCCGATTACCGAGGCTTGCAGCGGCGCAGCATGTGGAAGAGTAATCGCAAGTGATTGATATACAGGGAAATTGAGCTGTAATTCCTTGGTAAGACAGGGGTTGCAGCCTAATTTCATCAAAGACGGACGTGCATTTGTCACACTTTCCGTGTGCTTTTTGCAGACGCTGAAACTTACAATACCTGCACCATAACGGCAGGGCATACCGGAACTTACCAGCAGTATGAACGAATCGATAAGCGAGAGATGAAAAACAACTTGTCGAAGCCTTCATCAGGCAGCCTTTTTCAGGCTTTGACTACCAGCTATGGTTCCACTATCGAAGGAGAATGTAAAAGAAAGTGGGATTCATGTTGACCTTTGTAATCCTATTGGTGAATTATCTGGGTTGGTAGCTGAACCGAATAGTTGCCATCGTCTTGTTACCCGTTGGACAGGAACTGATATTTTCCTCTTGTAATTTGGAAATATATGGAAAAATATTTAAGTTTGCACATATATTAATCTGAAAGCATATTATCTGTAAACTAGAACCTAAATGAAGTCTGTGCGATGAATGTAAAACGTGCAAAACAACATAAAAAAGCCCTACGGTTGACCGCAGGGACAAGAAAAATCTTCGGCTTATAGCCTTGTTGTGAAAAAGTCTTCACAGTGTATCTGGTTGCAAATATACAACTATTTTTGAATATACAAGCAAAAACCATAAAAATATGACACAAAAAGTTTTAGAGCTTAGACCTTGGTACTAATTCTATTGGCTCTTCAGTAAGAAATTTGGATCTCTCTGATGACTTTGAAAGGGCAGTTAGAGTTCTTTTTCTTCTGATATTTTCAGAAGTAGCGTTAATAAGGAAAAGTAACGGACGTGAATATTCATTAGCAGCACAGCGTTCTGCGCATAGCAGAAGCCGTGGGTTGAATGAAGCAAGACGTCGTAAGTTGTGGGCAACCTTGGATTTACTTATTAAGTACGGTTTTTGTCCGATGTCTCCTGATTCTTTAATGAGATGGCGCACTTATGATAAACAGAGAGGACTCTTTCAGAGAGTATCCCTATAGATGATAAGGATTTTAATGCGTGGATACTTTTGGATTTTGATGGTGATGGTAAACCTGATTATTCCAGCCCATATCAGCTACGTCGAGAGCTTGTTACACGTCAGTTTGATTTTGATCAGCCTATTGAGCGTTACAAACTGGGGCGTGCTTTGATCATATTACTCAGCATCGTGGGTTTAAGAGTAGTAAGGGAGAAACTCTGTCACAGCAGGAAACTAATAGCAAGCAATCACTTACAGATGAAGCTACAGATGTCGCCGGAGAAATGAAGGCCTCTGAGGAGAAACTGTCAAAGGGGCTGTCTACCTATATGAAGGAGAATAACCTGTTGACAGTTGGTGCTGCTTTTGCTCAGTTGGAAGACGAAGGTGTGAGAGTACGGAACAATAATGATTATCCGAGCAATACGTTCCACAATTTCAGCGAGGAAATAGAAACCATTTTTAAGTTCCAGCAAAGGCTTGTCTGTAGAAAATGAGTTGTATGAACGTCTTGTTAGTGAGAAGAAAAATATTGGTGCAATCTTTTATAAACGTCCAATACGTTCGCAACGTGGCAATGTGGTAAATGTACACTTGAACATAAAGCCACGTTAGTGCCATTGAGCATCCATTGTTTGAGAAGTTCCGTAGCTTGGACACTGATTAATAATATCAAGGTCAGAATGTCTGAAGAGGAACAAGCAGAACAACTCCGATGAAGTTACGGTTCGAACTTTATAATGACTGCTTTTTAGCATTTGTAAAGACCAGAATTCAAAGTTCACGGATATTCGGAAAATATCTTGAGAAGCGTCTGGTGTTCATTTCTCTTATAATGATAAGACTATCAACTATAAAGACAGTACAGTGTTGCCGGCTGTCCTATAACATGTCAGTTCAGAAAGATTCTGGGAGAGGATTAGGGTCTTTCCCGTGTTGATGGGCAAAAACAGAGACAGGCGCATGGTAAGAATAACGCTTCGTTCCATAGAGTTTCATATTCTATTGAAGATATATGGCACTTCTGTTATGATGCGGAGGAACCAGAAGCGGTATTGTCTTTTTGCACAAAGATAATTTAAAGTGGGAGAAAGAAAGCAGAAGAACTCGTCCGTATCTGGTCAGCAATGCCTCAAGGTTATGCTATGTTGAGTCAGAAGGCTATTCGTAATATCAATAAGATGTTGATATTGGGATTGAAATACTCTGATGCAGTGTTACTTGCTAAGGTTCCAGAGATTGTAGAGATAACTGATGGTGAGATTCTTTCTGTTACAGAAGATTATCATCATGTGGAAAGCACAGGTTGGGTATGAAAAACAGATTAATAATATTGTTAATGCTCTTATAGCCAAGTATAAATCTGCATCAGAAGAATACTCGTTTTGCCGATCATAACTATGGTATCAATTAGATGAGTCTGATGAAAAAGATATTATCAAACAGATTGAGAGTAATATAGGTACAAGGAAGTGGGTTTGTTGGATGCCGATGAGCAGACTGATATTTTACAGAAAGTCCGAGATAAGTATCAGAACTTCTTTAGAAGTCACGAGCGTAAGTTTGTAGAATCTCTAAATTGAGGAGTGCTGAAGGTATCTTATGAAGAATTCCCGATGGTTGAGGGTGAACGGTGGAAAACTAGCTATCATCCGTCACAAATCAGCGATTTACCGTCCTGTTCCTGCTAATAAAGATCGCTCTGCTTTAAGATTGGGTAATCCTGATATTGGTGCAATCAAAGAATCCTACAGTGTTGAGGTATATACTATAAGAAAGAGGGTGAATCAGCTCTTGGATGATGGCATCATTTCTCCTGATGAAACACGGGTGGTTGTAGAGACTGCAGTGAATTGAATGATGCTAACAGAAAGTGGGCATTGGATGCTTACAATAGAATCCGTCAGACGAAAATGAAAAGATAAAGAAGATTCTTGCAGAGTTTGCGAAACGATAATATAAAGTACTGTTGATATCGATAAGGCACGATATGTGATAGATCAGCGTGAGATGGATATGTTCACGGAAGCGAAGACCTATCATAAGGATATAAAAAAGTACAAACTCTGGTTAGAACAGGGTGGACGGTGCATGTATCACAGGACGTACTATCAACCTGTCGAATCTTTTTGATCCGAATTCGTTTGATGTTGAACATACCATTCCTGAAAGTATCAGCTTTGACAGTTCGGATATGAGATCTGACTTTGTGTGATGCCCATACAATCGTTTCATAAAGAAGAATCATATTCCTGCAGATCTGCCGGAATGTATGACAAGTCTGTGTTATAGATGGTAAAGAGTATTCTCCTATCAAGCCCAGACTGCAACGATGGGCGAGACAGGGTGGAACGTCTTAATCGCAAATGTGGAATACTGGAGAGGGCAGGGCAAGAAGAGCTCAGAATAAAGACCGTAAGGACCAGTGTATGCGTGAATGCATCTATGGAAGATGGAACTGGAATACGACAAAGAAGTTGGAGCGTTTTACAATAACTGAAGTTACGGACGGATTTAAGAACAGCAGCTTGTTGATACGAGTTATAACTCGCCATGCAGTTTCTATACGAAGAGTATATTCCCACATGAATGTGCAACGAGGAGATGTAACTGCTGTAAATTCAGAAAGATACTTGGTATACAAAGTGTAGACGAAAAGAAAGGGCATGAGTTTACATTCTCATCATGCTATAGATGCAACAACTCTGACGATAATCCCAGGTGCTGTAAAGAGAGGCGTATGCTGGGTTGTTTTACAAGATAGAAAGAGGTTAATAAGATGTTATCTTTCTCCAGGAAATGAGGATGGACAGGACTGAAACAAGAACTTGAAGGTTTGAAGAATAAACTTGAAAAGGAAGTCAAGGCTTGTAGGATAGGGCGTAATGTTTCAGAAATCGGTACGTTTATAAATGATAACATTATTATTAATCATCATGTAAGAACCAAGCTCTTACACCAGTACGCCGTCGTTTGAGAAAGAGAGGGCATATTGGGAATGGATAACCCTCGGTGGCAGACAGGAGATGCCTTGCGAAGTGAAATTCATAAGGCAAGTTATTATGGTGCGATAACGCAGTTTGCAAAGGATAAGGATGGAAAAGTCCTGCTAAAAGAGGGACATCCTTTGGTTGATCCTACGATTAAATTTGTAATACGTAGAGAACTGAAGTATAAGAAGTCTACGGCAGACAGTGGCTTCGCTTCGTGGGATGACCTTGAGAAAGCCATTGTTGACAAAGACTTTGCTTTGATGAAGGGGCAATTCCAGGAAACTTCTTTTACGATGCTTGTGTGAGAATCTATATGATAAAGAAGGGTAAGAATAGTGAGGTTGATACAAAGCTGTACAGAATAAGGCATATAAGATGTAAAACTAGCAGAAAAACGCTGAAGATAAAAGAGCGAAAGCTTATAAATCAGAAGGAATATAAACGCTACTTTATGCGGCTGTTGAGAATTTGTATGCAATGTGCTGTTATACAAATGGCAAGACTCATGAGTTTAAGATATAGTCTGTATGATATTTCCTGTCATCGTGAGGTAGGGTAGAAGACATCCCAGAATTTATTACAGACAAGAAAGGCAATCGGCTTATGCTTGACTATAAGTTGCATGCTGGTGATATGATCTTGCTTTATAAGGAAAACGGAGGAATTATAGATTTAGATAATGTTAGTTTGAGTAAAGTATTATATAAGATAAATGGGTTTGAGAATGACGATCACGTATTAGAATGGTAAACCACCTGGTTGCAAAAAGAGGCTATGGGAGAATCTGTTAAAAGATGTATGAAATTGCCCGATATCATTCGCTGTGGTGTTAAAAACAATAAAGTTTCTTGTTATGGGCGAGAATCGTGATTTTGTTATTAAGAATGGTGAGATTAGTTTTAATCATCGATGATAAAAAAACTTTATATTTTGGGAATCCTGCTTATCTCTCACTTCGCAATGGACAGTTGGTCATTCGACTTCACGGAGTGGAGAAAGCAGAACTTCTAATATCGTGAACAGGAAACTATAAGAACAATTCCCATAGAAGATATTGGGTGTAGTGGTATTGGACAATAAGCAGATAACCATTACATAGGTGCATTGGCAGAGTTAGATAGTAACTCTGCTGCAGTGATAACCTGCGATAGTAAATGTATGCCTACGAGAATGTTACTTCCTCTTTCTGGTAATACACTGCATCAGGAGCGTTTTCGTAATCAGATTGAAGCTACGGTTCCATTGCGTAAACAACTGTGGCAACAGACGGTAAAAAGCTAAGATAGAGAACCAAGCATATTGCTTTACAGAAGAATACGTCTAAATCATTTGCTCCGCTTCATGTCCTTGCCCGTAAAGTCAGGAGTGATGATGCTGATAACCATGAAGCGCAAGCTACAACCTATTACTGGAAGAATATTTTCTCTGATGGTTTCACTAGGGACAAGGATGGTGTTCCCACCTAACAATCTGTTGAATTATGGGTATACGATTCTTCGTGCTGTGATAGCCCAGGCTTTGGTAGGGAGCGGACTGTTGCCTGTCTAGTGGCATTCATCATCATAACCGCTATAACGCATATTGTTGTAGCAGATGATTATGGAACCTTATCGTCCGTTTGTGGACGATCTGGTCCTTTCAACGATGAAAAGATGGAGGTTTCAGATGACTTGACAGTAGATTTAAAGCGGAAATGTTGTCAATACCAGTTCTTGACGTTGTTATAAGTGGTAGCGTAGCCATTGATGATTGCTGCAAACGACAGCTGCAAGTCTTGCGAAGTGCTATAATGGGGAAGTTCAGTGAAATCTCTTATCCTTCTTTTCTTTGATGCAACGACTTAGCGAATATAGGGTTGTATGTGGGTGATGGTCTTTCGATCTTCCAACTAATACAAACAAGGAAAAGCGTGCTTATACTATTTTCCGGAAAGATTTGATGAAAGATGGATTTACTATGTTTTCAATTATCAATCTATGTTCGTCATTGGCGCAGCAGAGAGAATGCGGATGTACATGTGAAGCGAGTAAAGTCTTTTATGCTCTAATTCTGGCAATGTTTGCATTATGGTTATTACAGACAAACAGTTTGGTGAGATAGAGCTTTTTGTGGGGCACAGGCACAAACACCCAACGCTCCTGGGCAGCAACTTGAATTATTCTAAAAGAAAAGAGTCCCTATCATTACCAATAGGGACTCTTTTTAGATTGCAGTTTTTATTTTTGCACAAAGACAATGTTACTAACTGAGAATCAGAGCAATACTTATTTTTCAATTGTGCTTGCTACTGCAAAGATACACATTTGGAAGCACAACTGTGTCACGTTATAGTAAAGCACCACCATTCAATTGTGCTTGCTGCAAAGATCACATTTTGAAGCAATTCACAACCTATCGTCGAAAAGAAACTTGGGGTCGATTGTGCTTGCTACTGCAAGATACACATTTGAAGCAATTCACAACGCAAAAGGCAGCGTTGGGCGCATCAGTGCATTGTGCTTGCTACTAAAGATCACATTTGAAGCATCATACAGGTGCGCATGAGCGTGTGGAAAGAAGATTGTGCTTGCTACTGCAAAAGATACACATTTTGAAGCAATTCACAACTTCCAGCAAGTGGTGTTGGTTTGCACCTTGATTGTGCTTGCTACTGAAGATACACATTTTGAAGCAATTCACAACAGTTTTGCTATCTGATAGAAACTCTTTCCATTGTGCTTGCTACTGCAAAGCATACACATTTTGAAGCAATTCACAACCTCAATTCTTCTCGTCCTGATTACTCTTATGTTGTGCTTGCTACTGCAAAGATACACATTTTGAAGCAATTCACAACTACTCCTTTTGAGAAGTTTTAACATCTGCATTGTGCTTGCACCGCAAGAGATACATTTTGAAGCAATTCACAACTCGCAGAGTGTTGGAAGTAGGTTTCTGATTGATGCTTGCTACTGCAAAGATACACATTTTGAAGCAATTCACAACCTGTTATACCGTCGCCTACGTTTGGAGATAATTGTGCTTTGCTACAAAGATACACATTTGAAGCAATTCACAACAGATTCTTAATAAAATTCTTGATGAGTGACATTGTGCTTGCTACTGCTAAAGATACACATTTGAAGCAATTCACAACAGATTCTTAATAAAATTCTTGATGGTGACATTGTGCTGCTACTGCAAAGATACATTTTGAAGCAATTCACAACGTTTATGGTAATAAAGATAAACGTCGTGTTATTGTGCTTTGCTACTGCAAAGATACACATTTTGAAGCAATTCACAACACGATGCATATAACTAAGATAAATAAAAGAATTGTAGCTTGCTGCTGCAAAGATACACATTTTGAAGCAATTCACAACTCGGATTCATGAGTATATTAAGACGCATTAATTGTGCTTGCTACTGCAAAAGATACACATTTTGAAGCAATTCACAACCATCAAGTGTTTGAACAAATCTTTCTTTGTAAGTGTGCTTGCTACTGCAAAGATACACATTTGAAGCAATTCACAACGAGGGGGTCTTGTTAAGACTCCACAGCGATAGTGCTGCTACTGCAAAGATACATATTTTGAAGCAATTCACAACAGCGTTGCCGCTCTTTCTTCGCCTTGTCATTGTGCTTGCTACTGCAAAGATCACATTTTTGAAGCAATTCACAACGATTCTCTTAATGCTGTAGGTGTTCTCTTATTGTGCTTGCACTGCAAGATACACATTTTGAAAGCAATTCACAGCACAGGCACGGCAGCTTTCATAAGGGTTTCCAATTGTGCTTGCTACTGCAAAGTACACATTTTGAAGCAATTCACAACATCAAGTGTTTGAACAGAATTTTCTTTTAGTATTGTGCTTGCTACTGCAAAGATACATTTTGAAGCAATTCACAACGATGACAAGTCGTGTTCTTGAGTGATATTGTGCTTTGCTACTGCAAAGATACACATTTTGAAGCAATTCACAACGTGCTAGCAGGTTCAGAGTTCATGAGTGTGTGCTTACACTGCAAAGATACACATTTTGAAGCAATTCACAACATGCGGAGAGAAAGAGAGAGTTATCTGCGATTGTGCTTGCTACTGCAAAGATACACATTTTGAAGCAATTCACAACATAAGGCAGAACATAGGTATTTAAGTTGGATTGTGCTTGCTACTGCAAAGATACACATTTTGAAGCAATTCACAACCTACGGTCATAACGAGCATCGAGTACGAAGATTGTAGCACTACTGCAAAAGATACACATTTTGAAGCAATTCACAACCAGACAGAAACGTGGTCGGCTCGTCTGGGCGAATTGTGCTTGCTACTGCAAAGATACACATTTGAAGCAATTCACAACAAACGCTGACGTGCTGCTCAGGGTTGAGAAATAATTGTGCTTGCTACTGCAAAGATACACATTTTTGAAGCAATTCACAACCTCTCATGGGGTTACATCATCTCGCACACAATTGTGCTTGCTACTGCAAAGATACACATTTTGAAGCAATTCACAACCCTAACGTTTGTAATGATTGAAACACGTTATCAATTGTGCTTGCTACTGCAAAGATACACATTTTTGAAGCAATTCACAACACACCAGACTGAGCAAGAACTCTCAATATATTGTGCTTGCTACTGCAAAGATACACATTTTGAAAGCAATTCACAACGCAGCAGCTAAGCAGCTAGCTATACTAATTGTGCTTGCTACGCAAAGATACACATTTTGAAGCAATTCACAACTGGTTGAAGTGCATCGGACCTTTACAGGGCTATTGTGCTTGCTACTGCAAAAGATACACATTTTGAAGCAATTCACAACCCGCATGAAGGCTGTATCTTTCGGGCGTAGGTATTGTGCTTGCTACTGCAAAGATACACATTTTGAAAGCAATTCACAACCCGCACAGGCGTCTTAGTTTCACCTGACAAGTAAATTGTGCTTGCTACTGCAAGATACACATTTTGAAGCAATTCACAACTCAATCTGAAACCCTTGACTGAGTGAACCAATCATTGTGCTTGCTACTGCAAAGATACACATTTTGAAGCAATTCACAACAATGTGGCGATGGGCATGAGTATGCCCGTCATGATTGTGCTTGCTACTGCAAAGATACACATTTTGAAGCAATTCACAACTCTAAGAAGGATGAAAGACCTGTCTGGCATTGTGCTTGCTACTGCAAAAGATACACATTTTGAAGCAATTCACAACCAGCAACGTCAGAAGAGATCAGAAAAGCGATTGTGCTTGCTACTGCAAAGATACACATTTTGAAGCAATTCACAACAAAAGAACTAGCAGGGTAGATGTTAATATCGTAATTGTGCTTGCTACTGCAAAGATACACATTTTGAAGCAATTCACAACGATGATAGCTCAGACTTATTTCTAACGGACATTGTGCTTTGCTACTGCAAAGATACACATTTTGAAGCAATTCACAACACCTTCGAGTGTTACATTATCTCGCAGCTATTGTGCTTGCTACTGCAAAGATACACATTTTGAAGCAATTCACAACATCAGCGTGTCGATATACTCCTTGGCAGAAATTGTGCTTGCTACTGCAAAGATACACATTTTTGAAGCAATTCACAACGTTTTTGTTCTTTTCACATTTCAAAAACGTAAAATTGTGCTTGCTACTGCAAAGATACACATTTTGAAGCAATTCACAACATGATGTCCTTCTGAACCGGCATTGTTTCATTGTGCTTGCTACTGCAAAGATACACATTTTGAAGCAATTCACAACCACCGAGATATGATTTTCGGTATTTGACGGTAAATTGTGCTTGCTACTGCAAAGATACACATTTTGAAGCAATTCACAACCACCAAACGGACGACTTTGTAAGTTTAAACTCGTGTTTTGACTTTTGGTCAGTCTTGCCTGCTGCCTTACAGATTTATTCCTGGCTTTCAGTTGAATGCGTAGCTGGCTTTCAGTTGAATGCGTAGTTGGCTGCTGCGTAGAGCGTATAGGCTTGCTGCGAAGGATGACCGTTTGCCGAATCCATAAATTATCTCCGTTTCCTGCACTTATGTTTATTGAATGCTGTCCGATAAAACTCAAACAGCATGATCCCCCTGTGCAATCTCTTTTGAACAGACCATTCTGCATTGTCTTCGGAAAAGTAATCCCTGATGAAATAAGTTCTGCCGGCACAGCTCTTCGCCAGCTGCAAGTTGGCTCCCCTCCCGGCAATATATGGCATGGTGCGGGCCGTCAGCACGCCCGGTGTCTGCCGGCAACTCCATAAGTGCCGGGCATCAGCACATCTGCAGGAAAAGGCCGGTTCAATCCAGTCACTATCCCTATACAGCAAGCCACTGATGGCTGACTTACACGGCAAATGCCTGCCGAGCAGCACTGATATTCATTCGGGTTCGGTTACCGAATATATATAATGCCGGCGTTTGCTGTATGTTATAAGCCTCCGTTTTATTTCCTGTCGATGCACGGAAGAACTCCTTTCCTCTACCGATTCCAAGATACGAAAGCCATTATGCTTGCTGCTGCAAGATATACATTCTGAAGCAATTCACGACTGAGGGGTTTCATTATCACGGTGCTGTGGGATTGTATGGAAGCGTGGAAGCACAAATGGTGAATGGTGAAAGTGCCGCTTTTTTCTTTTATCCCTTTGCCATGTCTGGGATTTTTCGTACTTTTGCACGTATTTCGGAATAAAACAACATATCGATATAATGAAGATTTCATATAAATGGCTTAAGGAATACGTCGATTTTGACCTGACCCCACAGGAGACGGCAGACGCACTGACGTCTACGGGACTTGAGGTTGATGCACTGGACGAGGTGGAAACAATACGGGGAGGACTGAAAGGACTCTTTGTCGGCAAAGTGTTGACCTGTGAGGCGCACCCCAACTCTGACCATCTCCACGTGACAACCGTCGACCTCGGCAAGGGCGAACCGCAGCAGATTGTGTGTGGCGCACCGAATGTGGCTGCAGGACAGAAAGTCATTGTGGCTGATCTGGGCTGCGTGCTCTATGACGGCGACAAGGAATTCACCATCAAGAAGAGCAAGCTGCGTGGTGTGGAGAGCTTCGGTATGATCTGTGCCGAGGATGAAATCGGCGTCGGTACGAGCCATGACGGCATCATCGTACTGCCGGAGGATGCACCTGTCGGACGGCCTGCCGCCGAGTATTATCATCTGGACAGCGACTGGCTGATCGACATAGACATCACGGCCAACCGTGCGGATGCGCTGAGCCAGTACGGTGTGGCCCGTGACCTCTATGCCTGGCTGACGCAGAACGGTTACAAGACATCGCTTCATCGTCCGGACTGCAGTGCCTTCAAGGTTGACAACCACGACCTTCCTATCGATGTGACCATCGAGAATACGGATGCCTGCCGGCGCTATGCCTGTCTGAGCATAACCGACTGCGAAGTAAAGGAAAGCCCGAAGTGGCTGAAGGACAAACTGAATGTCATCGGTCTGCGCCCGATCAACAATATTGTCGATATTACCAATTACATCATGATGGCCTACGGACAGCCGATGCACTGCTTTGATGCGGACATGGTCAAGGGGCATCATATCATCGTCAAAGACAAGAACGAAGGTAAGAAGTTCGTCACCCTGGACGGAGAAGAACATACGCTCGGGGAGCACGACCTCGCTATCTGCAATGCGGAAGAACCGATGTGCATAGCCGGTGTTTTCGGCGGGAAGGGTAGCGGAACCTACGAGACAACGAAGAACGTCGTGCTGGAGAGTGCTTATTTCCATCCGACATGGATCCGCAAGAGCGCGCGCCGGCATGGCCTTTCGACTGATGCCAGCTTCCGGTTCGAGCGCGGTATTGACCCGAACGGGACTGTCTATGCATTAAAGCAGGCGGCTATCCTCTGCAAGGAACTGGCCGGTGGCAAAGATTAGCATGGAGGTCCGTGATGAATATCCGACGAAGATGGAGGATTTCCCCGTCCGTCTGAACTATGAATATTGCGACCGCCTCATCGGCAAGAAATTGGGCCATGAAACCATCAGGCGCATTGCCGAGAGCCTTGAGATGCGGGTGCAGAAGGAAGATGCCGAGGGGCTTGACCTGCTTGTTCCTGCCTATCGCGTAGACGTCCAGCGTCCGTGTGATGTGGTCGAGGATATTCTTCGTATCTACGGATACAACAACGTGGAGATTCCGACAGAGCTGAAGTCATCGCTCACGATTGCGGAAGAAGCCGACAGGAACTACCATCGGGAGAACATCATCGGCGAGCAGCTGGTGGGCGAGGGCTTCTCTGAAATCATGAACAACTCCCTCTCCAAGAGTTCCTATTATGAGGAAACAGAACTCAATGCCCTATCCCTGGGAGGAGACGGTAAAAGTAATGAATCCCCTGTCGGCTGACCTGGGCGTAATGCGCCAGACGCTTCTCTTCGGCGGTCTGGAGAGCATTGTCCGTAATGTGAACCGCAAGGCACAGAACCTGCGCTTCTTCGAGGTGGGCAATGTCTATAAATATAATAAGGAGAAATGGACGGAGGAAAGTCCCGTCAAGGCTTATGTGCAGGACCATCATATGGCATTATGGGTGACCGGAAAGCGTGTGCAGGGTTCGTGGGCACACCCTGACGAGGAGAGTTCTTTCTATGAACTGAAGGCATACGTTGAGAATGTCCTCCACCGTATCGGTGTCGCACAGGGCCTGCTCGTCAGCGAGAAATCCGATAACAATGTGTTCGACAAGGCGATTGCCTTGAAGACACGGGCCGGTAAGGTGCTGGTGGAAATGGGTATTCTCAGCCACAGGCTCCTGAAGAGTTTCGGCCTTGAGCAGAAGGTTTACTATGCCGAACTGGATTGGGCCGGGCTGATGAAGGCCATCCGCAAGAACAGACTCCAGTTCCAGGAAATATCCAAGTATCCGGCTGTCAGCCGTGACCTTGCACTGCTGGTTGACGACAAAGTAGAGTTCGCACAGATTGAGGAGATTGCCCGTCAGACCGATAAGAAGCAGCTGAAGCGTGTCGAACTCTTCGATGTCTATCAGGGAAAAGAATCTGCCGGAGGGCAAGAAGAGCTATGCTGTCAATTTCATTCTTCAGGACGAGAACAAGACGCTCAACGACAAGGCGATTGATGCCATCATGCAGAAACTAATCAAGAATTTAACAAATAAACTCGGAGCAGAACTCCGTTAACAGACAAATCCAATGGGTAGAGCATTTGAATATCGCAAAGCTACTAAGCTCAAGAGATGGGGTCACATGGCCCGTACATTCACCAAGTTAGGCAAGAAATCGCCATCGCTGTCAAGGCAGGCGGTCCGGAGCCTGAGAACAACCCGCGTCTTCGTGCCATCATCGCTACTTGCAAGCGTGAGAATATGCCGAAGGACAATATCCAACGTGCCATCAAGAATGCGATGGGCAAGGACCAGAGCGACTACAAAGAAGTTCCTTACGAGGGTTATGGACCTCATGGTATTGCCGTGTTTGTTGATACTTTGACGGACAATACGACACGTACGGTTGCCGATGTCCGCTCAGTTTTCAACAAGTTCAATGGCAATCTCGGCACGCAGGGGTCTCTTAGCTTTCTCTTCGACCATAAGGCTGTCTTCACTTTCAAGAAGAAAGAGGGAGTGGACATGGATGAGCTGATTCTCGATCTGATCGACTACGGAGTCGATGATGAGTATGATGAGGATGACGAGGAGAATGAAATTACTATCTACGGTGAGCCTACCAGCTTCGGCGATATTCAGAAGCACTGGAGGACAACGGCTTCGAGATTACTTCTGCCGAGTTCACCCGTATTCCCAACGATCTGAAGGACGTGACACCTGAACAGAGGGAGACGATTGACAAGATGGTCGAGAAGCTGGAAGACTTCGACGATGTGCAGAACGTCTATACGAATATGCGGCCGGCAGAAGAGGAAGAAGCGTAATCTTTCGTCTCCTCTGTGTAAGGGGGTGAAGACATTTGAAACAAAAAAAGAGCAGTCTATACACGAAGTATGCACTGCTCTTTTTCGTTCCCTATGGTTGTAATCTTAAGACGGCACGGGTAAATCACAATCCTGTAAGATAGTGGTTGTCCGCCCGTAAGTGTCCGACATTAGCCACTTGACTTCTTTTCCCGAATCGGACTACACAAGTTCCACCTTGTCCATCTCCTGCTCCTTGTCGCAGTAATGGCACTTGAGAATTCCGTGTGCCTTGTCAACAATGTGGAAAAATCGTGTCCATCGGTTCGTTGTTCGTGATGCACTTGGGGTTATTGCATTTTACGATGCTCCGAAGCTCGTCCGGTGTCACCACCTTCTTCTTCTCTACCACTTCATAGTCATTAATGATGTTCAGCACCACGTTCGGTGCCACGACCGACAGACGGGAGATTTCATCATCCGTGAAGAACTTGTCGCTCACCTTGATGATTCCCTTTGTGCCTACCATCTTCGATGAGAAGTTATAGCCGATGGTGACAGGCGTGGAGAGCTTCTGGAGCTGTAATAGGTTGACCACCTGAAAGGTTTTTTCAGCTGGGATATGATCAATGACGGTGCCGTTCTCAATGGCGGCTACCAGGCGTTCTTTCTTTGACATATTGAATAGAGAAGCCCCACCCGGTCTCCCAAACGATGAGGAGTGCCTACGGATGTTATCGGGCCGATTTACTTGTTAACTCACAGGCACTATGAGCATATATCTTATTTTTCTTGTGTTATCTTTATCCGGTCGAAGATGTCGCCCGCCGTCGCTCCGATGTACAGACAGCGCAGCTTGCCGCTTGTGTTGGGCTGGATGGTGATATGATAAACGTTTTTCTTCACTTCCACATCATACCAGTCATGTCTGATATGAAGAAAATCCTGTCCGCTCACTGTGGCATGGACTGTCGTGTCGGCGGTTTTCACATCTGTGAGCCACGGATGATGATAGTTCGTGCAGGTCAGCCTGAAAGAGCCGCCCCGGGCAGGAACGGTCATGTCCTTGGGATTACCCGGAAGTTCCGATGTCCATTCCATAGGTGACCACCGTTCGTCTTCTTCGGTCGCAGAACAGCTGCAGACAGCTGCAAGGAAGAGTGATATGAGGACGGGAAATGTGATTGGCTTTATTCTGTGCATATCAGTTCCATTCAATTTGAGGACCTCACTCCAGAATCGTTCTGTCGTTCTTTACATCCTCCAGTGATATTCCGAGGCAGTGGCAGAAGATAGCCTCACGGGCAAAGAGACCGTTACGCGCCTGCTGGATAAAGTAAGCGTGTGGACTTTCATCCACATCGTAAGCAATCTCGTTGACACGAGGCAGCGGATGGAGAATCTTCATGTTCGGCCGTGCCTGCGAGAGCATATCGCGCCGGAGAATGTAGACGTTCTTCACCCGTTCGTATTCCATCAGGTCGGAAAACCGTTCCTTCTGCACACGTGTCATGTAGAGAATATCGGCATTGGCTATCACATTCGGCGTGAAAGTCTCATGCTCTTCAAAGCGGATGCCATGCTCACGGCAGTAGAGCTTGTACTCTTCCGGCATGGCGAGTTCCTTAGGGGCGATGAAGTGAAACGTCGGGTTGAAATGCCGCATTGCCATGATGAGCGAGTGGACGGTCCGGCCGTATTTGAGGTCGCCGACAAGATAAATATTCAGATTCTCAAGCGTACCCTGCGTCTGATAGATCGTGTAGAGGTCGAGCAGACACTGTGAGGGATGCTGGTGTGCCCCGTCTCCGGCGTTGATGATCGGCACCGGTGCAACCTCGGAAGCATACTGTGCAGCCCCCTCTATATAATGTCGCATGACGATGGCGTCTGCATAATTGGAGACCATGAGAATGGTGTCTTTCAGCGTTTCTCCCTTGCTGACACTCGATACTTTTGCGTCAGTGAAGCCGATGACACGTGCGCCGAGCCGGTTGGCGGCAGTCTCAAAACTGAGGCGGGTTCGTGTAGAAGGCTCATAGAAGAGCGTTGCGATCACCTTTCCTTTGAGCAGCTCGCGGTTCGGATGCCGCTCGAATTCCCGAGCCATCCTGATGAGGTAGAGCAGCTGGTCACGGTCCAATCCTTGGATATTCACAAAGTCATGCTTTTCCATATTCTGTTTGTGATGTTTTTGGTTCTTTCCGTTTGTAAAGGTACGTATTAATTTTCTTTCCATCAAAGCATGGAAAAGGAAATATCCATCAGCAGTAAAAAAATATCCATTTATTTTGCTTATCCATTGATTTACATTATCTTTGCATAATATTTTCACAGTTTATGAGAAGGCATTTCGTACATTTCCTCTGGGGATTCCTCATAGTTCTTTTAGGCTCCATCTCCGTGTTCTTCGTTTCAGTATGGAATGGATGGGTGGGCTACATGCCTGATATGGAAGAACTTTCAGATCCAATCGACAAGTTTGCCTCTCAGGTCTATTCGTCTGACCAGCAGCTCATCGGGACATGGAACCAAGACAACAACAACCGTGTGGCAATCGACTACAACGGTCTGTCGCCGCATCTTGTCCATGCGCTTGTTGCCACGGAGGACGAACGGTTCTACGAGCATTCGGGCATCGACTTCATCGCTCTGGGACGTGCCATCGTGAAGCGTGGTGTGATGCGTCAGGCGAGTGCGGGCGGTGGTTCGACCATCACACAGCAGCTGGCAAAGCAGCTCTTCTCCGAGAAAGCGCACAGTACACTGGAACGTCTCTTGCAGAAACCTATTGAATGGATCATCGCCGTCAAGCTGGAGCGCCACTTCACAAAGGAGGAAATTCTGGCAATGTACTTCAATTACTTCGACTTCCTGCATAATGCCGTTGGCATCAAGCGGGCAGCCAATGTCTATTTCAACAAGGAACCGCGCAATCTGAACGTGACGGAGTCGGCCCTGTTGGTAGGGCTTTGCAAGAACCCGTCCATGTTCAATCCGCTCCGCCATCCGGAACGTTGCCTGCAGCGTCGCAACGTGGTCTTGATGCAGATGGTGAAGTCCGGCTATGTCACGAAGGACGAATATGCGGAACTGTCGCAGCGTCCGCTGGGCATACACTTCACAAAGGCCAAGCCTGTGAACGGTTCGGCTGACTATTTCCCAGGCTTTCCTCCGCCAGTACATGATGGCTAGAAAACCCGAGCGTGAGAACTACCAGACGTGGCAGAACCGCCAGTTCGTACTTGACTCCATCGCCTGGGAACAGGACCCGCTCTACGGGTGGTGCAACAAGAACACGAAGCGTAACGGCGAACCTTACAATGTGAATACGGACGGACTGCGTATCTATACGACCATTGATACCCGAATGCAGCAGTATGCCGAGGAGGCGGTGCGCAAGCATGTGGGCGGTTATCTGCAGGCACAGTTCAATCTTGCCAGCCGCTACAAGAAGAATGCTCCGTTCTCGTCGAACATCTCCCGCCGTACCATCAAGGAGATACTGAACCGTTCCTGCCGCCAGAGCCTGCGCTACCAGCGCATGAAGGAACAGGGAGCTACACCGGAAGAAATCAAACGCAGCTTCCGCACACCTCACGAGATGACGCTTTTCACCTACCACGGTGATATAGACACGGTGATGACGCCGATAGACTCCATCCGCTATTACAAGTCATTCCTGCGTGCTGCATTCATGAGCATGGACCCGCATACGGGAGCCGTGAAGGCTTATGTGGGGGGGATTGACTACCAGCACTTCAAGTATGATGTCGTGATGGGCGGCCGGAGGCAGGTGGGTTCGACCATCAAGCCTTATCTCTATGCACTTGCCATGCAGAACGGCATGACCCCGTGTACATTGGCTCCGAACGTACAGCGCACTTACGGCGGATGGACACCGCGTAACGGATCGCATGCCCGGTACGGCCAGGAAGTGCCGCTGCGGTGGGGCTTGCAGCAGTCTAACAACTGGATTTCAGCTTATCTGATCAATCTGCTCGGACCGTCACAGTTTGTCAATATCCTACATGACTTTGGGCTGAACAATCCTGACATAGACAAGAACGCAGGCCCCGTACTCTGCCTTGGACCGTGTGAAGCCTCCGTCGGTGAGATGACAAGTGCCTATACCACCTTCGCCAACGGCGGAATCCGTTGCGCACCGCTTTTTGTCACGAAGATAGAAGACAGCCATGGAAACGTCATCGCAAAGTTCCAGCCGCTGATGACCGAGGTTATCTCAGAAGTCAGCTCCTATCAGATGATTGACATGCTGCGTGCCGTCATTCAGGGCGGTACGGGAAGCCGGCTGCGCTATGCCCTATCAACTCACGGCGGATATAGGCGGCAAGACGGGTACGACGAACAACAATGCCGATGGCTGGTTCATGGGCATCACGCCCGATCTTGTCAGTGGCTGCTGGGTAGGCGGTGAGGACCGGGACATCCATTTCGACAACACTTCGATGGGGCAGGGGGCCACGACCGCCCTCCCTGTGTGGGCTTACTATATGCAAAGCGTCTACGCCGACAGGCGGCTGGGTTACAGACAGACTGCGAAGTTTGCCGTCCCTGCCAAGTTCAATCCTTGCCAGACGACGGATACAATCAATGTGAACGGCATACAGGAAGAATATTTCTGAAACCGTCTGTCAGGTGCCTGCCGTTGTGCTTACAGCTTCGTCATATGATTAGCTCATGTGCCGCAGCTGTACGGCAGCCCGTGACGGTAGATTTTTCGTGGGGTAGTCTACTTGAAAAATCTTATACAGTTTAGATTGGTCAGGATGCTGACAATGAGGATAGAATTACCAACTGTTTACAGCAAAAATTTATTTCTCATTTGCTGTCACTTTTAACATTCTTCACTCATACATTGTTTATCAGTATGTTATACGCATTTGCAGAGTGACGGTAGTGACAGGAAAATAATTTCACAGCAGACTGACCGCAAGCGCACTTGCCGTGGATAAATGCCGGACTGTGTTTATCCTAAAGCATGTTCTTCTATGGCAGACTCTTTATCAGGGGATATGATGTTTATCACAGAAAGCTTACTTTCAATAACAGACTTCTTTTATCCGATTATTATCATGCTTAACGTGATCCGTACTGAGCCTTGACACCATGGGTGTACACCCTCAGCACCTTTGGTGTTTGCCCTCGGCACACTGACAGGAAAGAATCAGTGTGGGTGTAAATGATAATCCCATTAATTATATCTACAGGTTCGTGTTCTTGCTGCGCATTGTGTAGACTGTGCGGTGCAGGCATTCGCCGGCTTTTGAACATTCTGTGCCGGCGCAATGCACGGAGCCAGTGCCCACAGGCTGTATTCTTCTTGGTTCATGGGAGAGTTGAGAATTAAGATATGGAAACTGGTGTTAAAGGTACGGGGTGTCCGTCTATTCATAGTGCATGGACCGAGCAGGATGGATATGGCTGATGAGATAGCTCGGGGCAATGAGGACTCCGACACATACCAACAGGGTAGCGAGGTTGAGGGCGATGATGAGCGGAATGTTCAGCTCTACGGGCACCGTACTGACGTAATAGGTCTGCGGGTCGAGTTTTACGAGCCCTGTCCATTTCTGTAGGAAGATGCAGCCCAGTGCGATGAGGTTGCCCCAGAAGAGTCCTCTGCCGATGATGAAAGCTGCAAACCAGAGGAAGATGTGACGTATCTGTCGGTTGTGCGAACCGAGTGCTTTCAGTATGCCGATCATCTGTGTGCGTTCGAGGATGATGATCAGCAGTCCGGAAATCATCGTGACACCGGCAACGGCGGTCATGAGTGCAAGAATGATCCACACGTTCATGTCCATCAGGTCGAGCCATGAGAAAATCTGCGGGTTCTGCTCAATGATGTTCTCGGAGGAGTAAGTTTCTCCATAGTGGTCGACGGTGTTCTTCACCTTCTCCAATACACGGAGGGAGACGGCATCGAGCTGCGAGAAATCATCTACCTGCAGCTCAGCTCCGCTGTACTGGTCAGGTTCCCAGCCGTTGAGTTTGTTGGCCGTGTACAAGTCGGTGAAGCATATCTGGGAGTCAAACTGCTTCATGTTCGTGGCATAGATGCCGGCTATCGTGAACCTTCGTGTGCGTACACCTTGCTTGTTGATGAAGTAGGCGAAGATACGCTGTCCGGTTTTCAGATTGAGTTTGTCGGCAATTGTTCTGGAGACGACCAGCTTCTGATGGCTCTCCGTGTCAGAGAAATGAGGCAGGCAGCCTTCCACCATGTTGTGATGGATGAAGGTGGAGTCGAAGTCGGGGCCTACCCCCTTCAGCACGATGCCCAGAAAGTCATTGTCGGTCTTCAATATGCCCTGCGTATAGACATAACGCTGCACGTGCCTTACTCCCGGTACCGCCTTCAGCACCTTGATGAGGGAGTCGCTCACCTGAATGGGGTACTGCTCGGAGCTCTGCAGGGTAGGGAAGTCGGCGACGGTGATGTGGCTTCCGAAGCCCACCACCTTGTCACGGATGGTGTGTTTGAAGCCCAGCACGACGCAGACGGACGCGATCATGACCGCCAGGCCGATGGCGACGCCAACGGTGGCAATGCGGATGGCCGGCTTCGACACTTTCCGTGTCTTGTCTCCTCCATTGTATATCTTTTCGGGCAATGAAAAGCGGATAGTTCATGCTTTGTGTCGGGGAATGGGGCGGGAATGAACGATGATGAGTGGGGAAGGATGGAAATAGACAATGAGGGGCGGTGCTGGAAAACACCCGAGGTTCGCCGCCATCACTCCTCTTCCACTCGTCCGGGATACGCTTCCAGTGCCTTTTTCAATACGACCAGAGCACGCTGCAGGTCTTCACGTTTCAGCACATAAGCGATACGTACCTGGTTGCGGCCGGCACCGGGAGTTGTGTAAAATCCGCTGGCCGGTGCCATCATGACCGTCTCCCCCTCGTAGCTGAACTCGTCGAGACACCAGCGGCAGAACTTTTCCGAGTCGTCGACAGGGAGCTTTGCCACGGTATAGAATGCACCCATGGGGATGGGGGAGTAGACGCCGGGAATGCGGTTCAGTCCGTCGATCAGACATTTGCGACGGTCGACGTACTCATCATAGATGTCACGGTAGTAGGACTCCGGCGCATCGAGACTTGCCTCGGCGACAATCTGACCGATCAGGGGCGGGGAGAGGCGGGCCTGACAGAACTTCATCACCGCCTTCCGTATTTCCTCGTTCTTCGTGATCAGTGCGCCGATGCGGATGCCGCACTCACTGTATCGCTTTGATACGGAATCAATCAGTACGGTGTTGTCCTCTATGCCTTGCAGGTGCATGGCAGAGATGTAGGGCGATCCTGTGTAGATGTATTCACGGTAGACCTCATCGGAAAACAGATAAAGGTCGTATTTCTTCACAAGGTCACGGATCTGGTTCATTTCTCTCCGGGTGTAAAGATAGCCTGTCGGATTGTTCGGATTGCAGATCATGATGGCGCGTGTCCGTTCGTTGATCAGCTCTTCGAACTTTTCTACCTTGGGCAGAGCGAAGCCTTCCTCTATGGAGGTTGCGATGGTCTTTATCTTTGCACCTGCCGAGATGGCAAACGCCATATAGTTGGCGTATGCCGGTTCTGGAACGATGATCTCGTCGCCAGGATTCAGGCATGCCATGAACGAAAACAACACGGCTTCTGACCCGCCGGCGGTGATGATGATGTCGTCCGGCGTGACGTTGATGTTGAATTTCTTATAGAATCCGCAGAGCTTCTCCCTATAGGAAAAAAATCCTTGCGAGGGTGAATACTCCAGCAGCCTGCGGTCAATCTTCTTCAGGGCGTCCAGTCCGCATTGCGGTGTGGGGAGATCTGGCTGACCGATATTCAAATGGTAGACTTTTATACCACGGCTCTTTGCCGCAACGCCAAGCGGAGCCAGCTTTCTTATAGGCGACTCCGGCATTTCAAGGCCACGAACTGATATTTCCGGCATAATAACTTTGTTTGTTCTCCTGATAGCAGGAGAGAGTAGCAGGAGACGACTCCTGTATTCTTTACTTATGATGCAAAGTTAGACATTTTTTTTATTTTAACCGCACATTTAGATGATTAACGCAGATTTTTTACTACTTTTGCACAGCTGTAAAAACCGCCTTTTGCGTTTCTCTTCGTATGTTTCTGATGAAGGGGGACAGGGCTTAAAAACTGAAAGACAAATATGAGAAGTAGAACAAGCACCTGGTTTGAGACAAGGGTAAGATATGACAAGACCATGGAAGACGGTCAGAACAAGAAGGTCATAGAACAGTATGTGGTTGATGCCCTCAGCTTCTCCGAGGCTGAAGAACTCATCACGGAGGAGATGTCGCATTATGTGAGCGGCGAGTTTGATGTGAAGGCAATTGCTCCGGCAGTCTATGGCGAGATTTTTCTTCAGTGATGTTGACACCGATGACAAGTGGTTCAAAGCAAGGCTTTCGTTTATCACGATTGACGAGAAGACCGAGAAGGAAAGGCGTTCTTCCGTGACCTATCTCGTTCAGGCGCATTCTGTGAACGGCGCTGTCAAGCACGTGGATGAGGTCATGAAGTCGACCATGATAGACTATGAGATTGCCGCCATTACCGAAACAAAGATCATGGATGTCTTTGAACATCGTGCCAGCGGAAAGGGCGGTGCAGAGGAAAAACCGGAGTTCGAGCAGTAACCGGTCGTATCGATAAAGGAAAGGAGCTTACGATTATGTATGATGTAGCAAAGAATTTACGCAAAGTGCTTGGGAGTCTTCCTGATGGTGTGAGGTTGGTTGCCATCAGCAAGTTCCATCCTGTCGAATATATCGAGGCTGCCTACCGTGTGGGCCAGCGTGTCTTCGGCGAGAGCCAGGAACAGGAGCTTGCACGGAAGGTGGAGAGCCTGCCGAAGGACATCGAGTGGCATTTCATTGGTCATCTCCAGACGAATAAGGTAAAGTATATCGCTCCTTACATTTCGATGATAGAGGCCGTTGATTCACTGAAGCTGTTGAAGGAGATCAACAAACAGGCGGCCAGGTACGGCCGCGTCATCAATGTTCTTCTGGAGTTGCATATTGCAGAAGAGGAGAGCAAGTATGGCTTCACCCCTGCCGCCTGCCGTGAACTGTTGGAAAACGGTGAATGGAAGGAACTTCGTAATGTACACATCTCGGGGCTGATGATGATGGCTTCGAATGTGGACGACCGCAGTCAGATCAGAGGGAGATGACCTTGGCAGCTGACCTTTTCGATGAGCTGAAGGCAAGATTCTTTGCGGATGATCCGGCGTTCAAAGAGCGTTCATGGGGCATGAGCCATGATTATGACATTGCTGTGGAATGCCGTTCCACCATGGTCCGCGTCGGTACAGCCATCTTCGGTCCTCGTGTCTATTAGTCTCTGTTCCTTATTTCTGTGAGTTGGGTATCCGGACCGGACTTATCATTGGGACGCATGCCGGTGTGAAGGGGCATTCGTATATGTCCCGGTGTTTTCCGGACTTATTCTGCAGGACTGTAGAATCTGAGTAGCCCGAGGATTTCGGAATTTTCAGCCTTCGATCCTATGGTAATCCGCAGGCAGTCTTCGCATAATGCTTCCTGGGAACAGTCATATACGCAGATGCCCTTTTCGGCAAGATAGCCGTACACGTTCCGGGCATTTTTCATCCGTGCCAGAAAGAAGTTGGCACTGGAGGGATAAACATTCTCGCAGCAGTTCAGACTTTCGAATGCTTTCATCACACGCTGCCGTTCCTGCAGGATTATCTTTGTCCAATCTTCTATGTCATAACGGTGACGGAGCAAGTCAATCGCACACTCCTGTGCCATCCGGCTGATGTTGTGAGGCGGTTTCACTTTGTTGAACAAGTCGATGACTGCATTCTGTGCGAATGCCATGCCCAGCCGCACGGCAGCTCCGCCCCACGCCTTTGAAAACGTATTGAGGACTATCAGGTTGGGGAATTCGGCCAGCCGTATGCGGAAGGGATTTCGGCGGGAGAAGTCGGAGTAGGCTTCGTCGATGATTACCATGCCGTGGAATGTCCTTAACACCTTTTCTACTTCTTCCGTGTCAAGTGTATTCCCGCTCGGTGTATTGGGCGAGCAGAGCCATACCAGCTTCGTATGTCCGTTACAGGCCTTGAGCAGTTGTGAAGCATCCAACTGGAAGTCGTCGGATAACGGAACAGGCCGGTATTCAATGTCATTGACAGCTGCGAACTGTCTGTACAGTCGGCAGGTGGGGTCTCATGGCTACGACATTGTCGATTCGCGGCTGGCAGAAGATGCGGTAACATAAATCTATGGCTTCCGTGGACCCGTTGCCGAGGAAGATCTCATTATCCGCAACCCTTTTTCAGCTTTGCGAGCTGCGCCTTGAGTTCACGCTGGCAATCGGATGGGTAGCGATTGAAGGGCTTGTTGTACGGATTCTCATTGGCATCAAGGGCTATGCGGCAAGGTTGTCCATCGGTTTCGCTTTCAGCATGGAAACCGGTGGACAGCTTCAGGATGTTCGGTCTGACTAATCTCTGTAAATCTATCATACACAACTTTTGAGGGTTATTTAAGGAAAGGTGTCATGGTGCCCGGTGTTTATCCTTGTCTTCTTCTGAACTCTGCACAGACAATGGATGTGGCAACAGCGACATTCAGAGATTCTGCCGCCTCTCGTCCGGCATGGTAATTCGGAATCAACAGTTTGCGGTTGATCTTCGTCCTGAGCAACGGAGTTATTCCGTTTCCTTCGTTCCCCATTACAATCATGCCGTGTGCCGTGAGGGCTGTGCATAGAGGTCTTTTCCCGTCAAGGAGGGTGGCATAGACCGGATAGTCGATCGGCAGATTATCTATCAGCAGGTTCAGATCCAGGTAGTGCAGCTTCACTCTTGCGATGCTTCCCATCGTAGCCTGTACCACTTTCGGATTCCAGCAGTCTGCCGTCTCATGGGAGCAGAATATGTCATCAATCCCAAACCAGTCGGCTATCCGGATAATCGTTCCAAGGTTGCCGGGATCCTGCACACCGTCGAGAGCAAGTACGAGCTGCCCCTCAATATGTTCATGGAATGTTTTGGAGTAATCCTTGGAGGTCTCATCAGCTTCTTCCGGCATTTTGAAGATGCCCAATACCGATTGTGGATGCTTGAGAAAAGAAACCTTCCTGATATCCTCGATATCCTCCAGGACCTCTTCTGCTAAGAATCCTCCGTGTAGCAGATCGCTGACAACTTTCGGCCCTTCTGCTACAAACAGTCCCGCCTTCTCCCTGCCTTTCTTGGTCTCGAGAGAACGGATCAGTTTTGTTCTATTCTTTGATATCACTTCGCAAATTTACAAAAAACTATCCATCCACCGCCTGTTACTCTCAACTTTTTAGTAACTTTGCATGAGTTAGCTGCATCCGGCAGGACGAAGGCGGGTCCTCTTCTGTGTCCTGTCTGCATAGTTTTTGCATAAGATCATACAGATTATCCATGTTATTTTCAAGATTATATAAGGTTGCCGCACTATTTTCTTTTTCATGCCTGTCAACACTTGTCATCATAGCGTGTTCATCAGGCAGTCTGGTTCCGGAGGGGAAGTATCTTCTGGATAAGGTCGAACTGCGTTCTGACCGTAAGGACATCAATTCCTCGCTTTTGATGCAGTATGTACGCCAGAAAGGCAACTCCCGGTGGTTCTCACTTTTCAAGATTCCATTGGGGACATACGTCATGGCAGGGAAGGACACCACGAAGTGGATCAACCGGACATTGCGCAGGATGGGCGAGGAGCCTGTGGTGTATGACACGCTCCAGGCACGGCTTTCGTGTGAGGACTTGAAAGTCGCCATGCAGAATATGGGCTACATGAAAGCCTCTGTCGAACTTGAAAGGAAAATCAAAGGGAAAAAACTTACCGCCATCTACTGGCTTCATCCGGGGGAACCTTATATCATCGACCATTTCAATTATGATATAGAAGACTCCGTTGTGAGAAAGGTGCTTGCGCCCCATCTTTCGTCAGACACGGAGCGTCCGCACCAGTTTACTGTTACCTCTCTGGACGATGAACGCAAAAGGCTTACGCATATCCTCAATGACTCCGGCTACTATCGATTCCATAAGGATTTCATCTATTATACAGCTGATTCCACCCAAGGCAGACAGCATGTAAGCGTGACGCTGCATCTGATGAAATATGTTGAAAGCAGCAGTGCCAGGCCGACGCTTCACCCACGCTACATCATCAACAAGGTCAACTTCATTCCAGGCGATTCCACGGGCTTCCATCTCCGTAGGAGTGTGCTTGAAGACAACACGCTGATTGAAAAAGGAATGTATTTCTCTGCGACGGACCTGCAGAAGACTTACAATAACTTCTCGCGCCTCGGTGCAGTGCGCTACACGGGCATCAACTTCCGGGAGACGCCCCGCTTCGACAGTCTGGTTATCGGCAGGTCGTTTGCCTATACGACCTCCTCGACACATTATCTGGATGCCGACATCCAGGTTTCCAACAACAAGCCCAACACCATTTCTTTCCAGCCGGAGGGGACGAATACGGCTGGAGACCTGGGGGCGGCGGCCGTGCTGTCTTACCAGAACCGCAATCTCTTCCGGGGGAGTGAACATTTAAGTGTGGAGCTTCGGGCCGCCTTCGAGGCCATCAAAGGGCTGGAAGGCTACAAGAACAGTGACTACGAAGAGTACAGCGTGCAGGCACGTCTGCAGTTCCCTGCGCTTCCTGGCTCCGTTCATATCAAAGGGATTTCAGGCGGAGAAGTACTGCCGCCTCGGAGGTTTCTGTGGGCTGGAATCTGCAGAACCGTCCGGAATTCTACCGCAGGATATTCTCTTCAGCATGGAAATACCATTGGGCAGATCCTGTCCATCATCTTACCTACGACTTCGACCTCCTCGACCTAAGCTATATCTACATGCCGTGGATCAGTGACACCTTCAAGCGCGACTATCTGGACAATGCTACGACACGCAACGCCATTCTGCGGTATAATTACCAGGATCTGTTCATCATGCGCACGGGCTTCGGACTGCATTACAGCAGTTCAAGCCATGCCTTCAGGGCATGGGCTGAACTGGCCGGGAATGTCTTGAACGGACTGGGCAGTGTGTTCAAGTTCAAGGAGAACAGTCAGGGCAAGCGGACACTGTTCAACATAGCCTATGCACAATATGCGAAGTTCGACTTTGACTACACGCAGATACTCCACTTCGACGACCGCAACTCCCTGGCTTTGCATGGTGGTATCGGCATTGCTTTCCCCTATGGGAACAGTACGGTCTTACCCTTTGAGAAACGCTATTTCTCGGGCGGCGCCAATTCTGTCCGGGGCTGGAGTGTAAGGGAACTGGGACCAGGAAAGTTCCGTGGTGTTGACGGAAGGATAGACTTCATCAACCAGACGGGTGACATGAAACTTGATCTCAATGCAGAATACCGCACGCATCTCTTCTGGAAACTTGACGGTGCAGTCTTTGTCGACGCGGGAAACATCTGGACGCTCCGTAATTATGCGGAGCAGCCGGGAGGCCAGTTCCATTTCAAGGACTTCTACAAGCAGCTGGCTGTGGCATACGGACTGGGACTGCGTTTGAACTTCAATTACTTCATCCTTCGTTTCGACGGCGGTATGAAAGCAGTCAATCCGGCTTATGTCAGTACGGAAGAGCATTATGCCCTGTGGCATCCGAATATGAAGCGAGACTTTACTTTTCCATTTTGCCGTCGGACTTCCTTTCTGAGAACGCCAGGCCCATTATATTTAATTATTCATAAAATAAATGTGAAACTTTCGGCAAATGTTATCAACGGTTTTGCCTATCAAAAAAATCTTTTATTACATTTGCCTAAAATAATAAGATAATGCTGAAATTTCTATCTTTCGGCAGTGGTAGTAGCGGTAATTGCTATCTTCTCTATACAGGCACCGACTGTCTGATGATTGACTGCGGTGTCGGTATTCGCTCTCTAAAGAAACATTTCCACAACTACGGTCTGCAATTGAGCATGGTCCATAATGTGCTTATCACCCATGACCATGCTGACCATGTGAAATCGGTCGGTTCCATCAGCGGCGACCCGCATCTGCCGGTATATACTACGGAAGATGTCCATCGGGGCATCAGCCGGAACTGGTGTGTGAGACGGAAAATCGACAGCCAGCTGGCAAAGAATCTGGTAAAGGGTAAGGAAATCATGATCGGGGCATTCCGTGTGACTCCTTTCGGTGTTCCGCACGACAGCACAGACTGTGTGGGCTACTCTATAGAGTGCGGTGGCATCCGTTTCACCTTGGTGACCGATTGCGGCCACATCACAGAAGACATCGCCCATTATATTTCCATCTCAAACTATCTTGTGATTGAAGCCAATCATGAACCGGAGAAACTGGAAGCAGGCCCTTATCCACGCCATCTGAAGAAACGTATCAGCGGCCCCGACGGACACCTGAGCAATGAAGCCTGTGCGAAGGCACTTGTGGAGAATGCCTCCCCGGCTCTGCGCTATGTGTGGCTGTGCCATCTGAGTGATGAAAACAATCATCCGGAACTGGCGAAGAAGACGATAGAGGCGGTGCTGCGTGACAGTGGCATCATTGCCGGGAAAGACTTCATGCTTGACGTGCTGAAACGCAAGATACCGAGCGAGGTGTTTGAACTCTGAACACCCGGACAGTGTGCCCGAAAAGATGGACGAGACCGCTAAAAACCGCCTTCCTGTTCCTGCCGGACAAACATGGCAGCTGCTGTCCGGTATGCAGCAGATACCGGGAGATGACATTTTTTAACGGTTTTAACTTGTAATTATTGCAGAATACTTATAACTTTGCGTCCGATAAATAATCAAAGGTAATATTTAACATCATAAACATCAAAAACATTATGAAGAAATACGAATGTGAAAACCTGCGGGTATATCTATGACCCGGAGGTAGGGCGATCCAGACGGCGGCATTGAGCCGGGTACGGCTTTTGAGGATATCCCAGATGATTGGGTCTGCCCTCTGTGCGGTGTAGGAAAGGATGATTTCAAGCCCGTTGACGAATAGTCAGATTTAGATTTCAGAACATAGAAGTCTGCTCAGGATTTTGGGCAGGCTTTTTCTTTTGGCATATATGCTCTGTTTTTAGACGGCTCTTTGTGTTTAATCAATAAAAAGCCTTATCTTTGCAGTGCTATAAAATTTGTAAGACAACAGCTATGACCGACGTGAAAGTTAAAGACAGCGATATACGCAAAGCCGCAGAAGAGGGGATGGACAGCTTTGTCCAGGTTTTCATTGATGCCATCAGCAGTGCAATAGGCAACAGTCTGACACTGGAGACCATGCAGCAGCTTACTGCTGACCAGATTACATTACTGGCGTGGAGCTATCTTCACCAGGAGGTGATGGAGGGCGGCTACATCCAGTTGATTTACAATGGCTATGGAACTTTTATCTTTCAGGAATCCTTTTGCCGTTGCCATGCGTAACTGGGGACTGCGGGAGCTGTATGTACACATCCGCCATGCAAAGAAGTATTACGAGAAGTATCACGAGGCGATAGAGGCAGTAGTCTCCGACAGCGACTTCATGGCTCTGTACGAGCAGATGCCCGAGTTCGATGATTTTGATGATGCGTTCATCGTCAACGAAGAGCAATGGACGGCAATGATTGCGGCTTATATTGACGACCATATTGAGAATTTTGCAACGATTGAAGAATGAACAAGGAACAACAAGAGAGAAGGAGGAAATCGCCTGTACAGATAAGGAACAAGAAAGCCTCGTTCGAGTATTTCTTTGTCGATACTTTTACGGCGGGTATTGTCCTTACCGGTACAGAGATAAAGTCGATCCGTGCCGGGAAGGCTTCGCTGGTCGATTCTTTCTGCTATATCAACAAAGGAGAAATGTGGGTGCAGGGAATGAACATTTCTCCTTATTTCTATGGGTCGTACGCCAATCATGAAGCCAGGCGTCCCCGTAAACTGCTGCTGACACGCAAGGAGATACGCAACCTTGAGGCAGAATCGAAGACCCCGGGCTTCACCATCATCCCGACGTTGATTTTCATAGACGAACATGGGCGTGCCAAGGTGGATATTGCACTGGCACGAGGCAAGAAAGAGTATGACAAGCGACAGACGCTGAAGGAAAAGGAAGACCGGCGGGAAATGGACCGTGCAAGGAAACATTATTAAAGAAGACCGATGGGTTTACGGGATAACATCAAGGAAAATTTCTGGAGCCGGACGGTGTCATGGGTATTGCAATCCGAGGTTACAGCCTAGCCACAGCCGAAGTCTTCCTAACCGTCTGGGAACGGGATTCCCAGGCATTGGGAACAGAGGTCCCGACTGTTGGGAACACTATTCCCAGACGGTTGGGAACTTTCCGCGATCTGCTTAAGAAATGTCAGAATATGTCGTTCCTTACATCCAATCGCCCTCTGTAACGCTTCGCAGCTCTGTAAAGGACAGTTTCATACAGCATTGTCTTTGGGCGGTCATGTCAGTCAGCCCGATCAATGCCCAGTACAAGAAAAGGGCTTGATTTATTTTGTATTGTCTTTTAATTATCGTAATTTTGCAGAACGAATATATAGGTATTATGCAGTTGAAAAAGAAAAGGTGGCACTGTCTTCCAGGGCAGGAGCCTACCGATATGGATCTGAAGATAATGGCTCTCGAAAAGAAGGGCAAACTGGTTCCCGACACGCGACCTTATCAAGACGCCGGAGCAGATTGAAGGCATCCGCAAGAGCGGAGTGGTAAATACAGGCTGTCTGGATGCCGTTGCTGAAGCTATCCACGTAGGGATGAACACACAGGAGATTGACGATATCTGTATGCAATACTGCAAGGACCATAATGCGGTTCCTGCCTGCCTGAATTATGAAGGATACCCGAAAAGCGTCTGCACGAGCATCAACGAAGTGGTATGCCACGGTATTCCCAAGACGGAGGACGTGCTTCAGGAGGGTGATATCATCAATGTTGACATGACGACGATAGTTGACGGCTACTATGCTGATGCAAGCCGTATGTTCATCGTCGGCGGAAAAACGACCCCGGAGAAAGAACGGCTGGTACGTGTTGCCAGAGAGTGCCTCGACCTGGGAGCTGAGGCTGCAAAGCCGTACTCCTATGTCGGGGACATCGGCCATGCCGTCCAGAAGCATGCGGAGAAGAACGGCTACGGTGTCGTACGTGATCTCTGCGGTCATGGTGTCGGCCTCGATTTCCACGAACAGCCCGATGTGGTCCATTATGGTCACAAGGGAACGGGCATGCTGCTGGTGCCGGGGATGGTGTTTACCATTGAACCGATGATCAACATGGGAACCTGGAAGGTGTTTATCGATGCCGACGATCCCTACGGATGGGAAGTCATCACCGCCGACGAACTTCCGTCGGCCCAGTGGGAACATACTTTCGTTATGACGGAACATGGGGTGGAAATCCTGACGCATTAGTGAGAAGGGGCGGGGCTGCACGATTCATGTGGTCCGGCTCTGCCACCATCAGATCAATGACGACAATGGAAAAGAAAGATATTTACATATTGGGTATAGAGAGCAGCTGTGACGATACCAGTGCGGCTGTACTGAAGAATAATGTCATTCAGAGCAATGTGACGGCCTCGCAGGATGTACACAAGGCTTATGGCGGTGTCGTCCCCGAACTTGCATCAAGGGCACACCAGCAGAATGTAGTACCTGTGGTTGACCAGGCTCTGAAACGTGCAGGCATCGCAAAGGAACAGCTTTCGGCCGTTGCCTTCACACGCGGGCCGGGACTGATGGGCAGTCTGCTGGTCGGTGTCAATTTCGCTAAGGGTTTTGCGCGCTCGCTGAACATACCCATGATCGAGGTAAACCATCTGCAGGGACACGTCATGGCCCATTTCATCAAGGAAAGCGAAGACGACAGCCATATGCCGCCGTTCCCTTTCATCTGCCTGCTGGTTTCCGGCGGTAATTCCCAGATTGTAAAGGTAAATGCCTATAACGACATGGAAGTACTCGGCCAGACAATCGACGATGCGGCCGGTGAAGCGATTGACAAGTGCTCGAAAGTCATGGGGCTGGGCTATCCGGGTGGTCCTGTCATCGACAGGCTCGCACGGCAGGGGAATCCGCTGGCCTATAAGTTCGCCGAACCGAATGTCGCCGGCTTCGATTATTCCTTTTCAGGTCTCAAGACTTCGTTCTTGTACAACATGAGGAAATGGGTACAGGACGATCCCGATTTCATCGAGCATCACAAGGAAGACATCGCAGCCAGTCTGGAACATGCCATCGTGGACATTCTCATGAAGAAACTGCGCATGGCCGTCAAGCAGACGGGTATCAGGCATGTAGCCGTTGCCGGCGGCGTTTCTGCCAACAATGGTCTGCGCAATGCCTTCCGTGACCATGCCGGGCGTTATGGCTGGACGATTTACATTCCGAAGTTCAGTTATACGACCGACAATGCTGCGATGATAGCCTGCGTCGGGACATTCAAATACAGGGACGGGGATTTCACGCAGATGGACATTCCTGTCTTCAGCAAGGTAACTTTCGAGTAACAACATACAGCCACCCCTTTATAAAAATTGAATTATGGATTTTGAAAGTAAGATTATATCCCGCCAGATAGGCGACATCCTCTATGCCTCAGGACTGACAATCGGTACAGCCGAAAGCTGTACGGGAGGACGCATCAGCGAGGCGATCATCGCCATTCCGGGCTCTTCCGATTATTATAAGGGCGGTATTGTCGCCTATACCGATGAGGTGAAGGTGAAACTTCTCGGCGTATCCAGCGAAGTGCTCGAGGAGCAGACAGCCGTTTCCGAAGAAGTCGCACGCGAGATGGTCCTTGGCACCCTCAATGCCATCGGCGTGGATTTCGCCATCGCCTCGACAGGTTATGCCGGTCCCGGCGGCGGAACAAAAGAGGCTCCCGTCGGCACAATCTGGCTGGCTTACGGCAACAGGGAAGAGGTGAGGACATTCAAACTGACCGAGGACTTCGGCCGAGACATCAACCTCGCCATTGCCACCAACAAAGCCATCCGACTGATGCTTGATTTCCTGAAAGACATGGACATAAAATCAGAATGAACCTGCAAAAAAGATTAAAATAAGCAATTATCATAGAGAAAGTTTTGTCTATTTGAAATCTTTTTGTAATTTTGCACCCTGTTTGGAATAGGTATCAATTAACGAATCACAAAAACAAAGATAGAAATGTCTAAGATTTGTCAAATCACAGGAAAGAAGGCACAGATCGGTTGTAATGTGTCTCACTCAAAGCACCGCACAAAGAGAAGCTTTGATGTAAACCTCTTCAGCAAAAAAATTCTACTATGTAGAAGAGGGCTGCTGGATTGAGCTGAAGATCAGTGCCGCTGGTCTTCGTCTTATTAATAAGATGGGTCTTGATGCAGCACTCAAGCAGGCTGTTTCAAGGGCTATGTTGACTGGAAGGACATTAAGGTAATAGGAGACTAAATATCATGGCAAAAGAAAGCTAAAGGAAACAGAGTCCAGGTTATCTTGGAATGTACCGAGATGAAGAACAGCGGACTGGCTGGTACAAGCCGTTACGTGACTACAAAGAATCGTAAGAATACTCCTGAGCGTCTTGAGCTCATGAAGTACAATCCTGTTCTCAAGAAGATGACTCTTCACAAGGAGATCAAGTAAGCTCGCTCACAAAAGAGTATAGTTAATAGTTAAAAAAAGACAGACCATGGCAAAAGAAAGCGGTCGCTACCCTCCATGAAGGTTCATCGGATGGTCGCGCATATTCAAAGGTTATCAAGATGGTAAGAAGCCCCAAGACCGGTGCTTATATTTTCGATGAGCAGATGGTCCCCAATGAGGCCGTCAAGGATTTCTTTAAGAATTGATTTCGATAGAGATAAAATAAAAGAAGCTGTAGGCATATTGTCTACAGCTTTTTTATGCCTGTACGGCAGACCTCATGATGGCGGGAGGGGTGTCAGAGGCGTAGCTTGTTCCTGTTATAGAAGTATTGTCCTTTTTTCTTCGTGCGTTTTCCGTATTCGATGGCATGGTGTGGACAGTGATGATAGCAGGAGAAGCAGGTAAGACATTTACCGTTGTGCATCCACTCCGGCTCACAGCCCAATCCTCCTTTTATGTCGGTTACGGGACAGACGTTGGCACAGATTCCGCATCTGACACAACGGCTGCTGTCCACATGAAAGGGAGTGTCGGTGATAAGGAAACGTTCGAAGAACCCTCCGACCGGACCAGAAAAGAAAGAGGGTATCGGGCCTCGTTTCAGCCTTTCCCATCCCCATGGTTTCCCTTTCATGCTGCAAAGATGCCCTCTGATAGCTTTGGGAAAACTGCTTCAACTCTTTTTCCGCCGTCTTTTTCTTGATAGATTCGCTCTCTTTTGTATCTACATCCATGCCGGGCAGACCGACATACGACTCTGGCATGACCAGGGAACCTACAGCTTCTAACGTCAGTGACCGTCCGGCCGGTATGGATATGAGTTGCCGCTGGAAACACTCCATGGCTTTACCGATGGAGTCCCCGGCTGTGACAAGACAGAAGCAATAATGTCTGGTGCAACCGGTACCGTCTTCTGCCGTCCTGAACGATAGCCTGTCCAGGAATTCCCTTATGATGCGGGGTACTCTCCAGCCGTGTATCGGAAAGATGAAGCCTACGTGTTCGTCGCATTTTAAGTCGAAGCAGCATTCGCTTTCGAGTACATCCGGGATGGAGACAAGCGTGTCGCCGGTTTCTGCTGCCAGCATCTTTGCAGCCCATTGGCTGTTGCCTGTACCTGAAAAGTAGAATATCATGCGGCAAAGATACTTATAATCTGCTGTTCCTGCAAGATTAGGAGAGTTATCCTTGCCGTTTCGTTTCTTTTTATTATTTTTGCAGCTAGTACGTGAAAGCATGATGCTATGAAAAGGAAAATGGACCTGCTTATGTATCCCGCAGTAAAGCTGCTTGTACCGCTGTCGCTGGGTATTGCCGTGGGCGATGCAGTCGTGGATAGGGTCGGACCAGTGTGGTGGTGGGCGATGGCCGTCGGTATGGTCATTGCGGCATCTCGTCATGCGGCATCGGAAGTACATTCAAAGTCTGCTGCTGCTCGTTGCAGTCTTTATGACGGGAGCTGCATTGGTAGCTGATCGGGAGCTGTCTATGCAGGTGAAACTGCCGGAACGTATTGCCGGATTCAATGCAGTTCTTCTTTCCGATCCGGTTATCCATGGAAAAGGTTGTCCAGACGGATCTGATGGTTATAAGGGGAAATGGCCTGCTGAAGGTCAAAGCCTCCATCCTTCGTGACACATTGACGAATCGTTACCGGTCTCTGCACACGGGTGACGGCATAGAGGCCATGGCTTATCTGGAGAAGCCTATGAACTTTTCGGATGCGACATTCGATTATGCCCGATGGTTGAGACTGCACGGTTTTTCTGCGGAAACATTCATCTGCCCTGACCAATGGCAGAAGAAAAAGGTGAATCTTCATCCAATGAGTTTTTTCCAGAGGTCGCTCCTGACAGCTGCTATATGCAGGCAGAAACTCATGAAGAAGTTGGCTGACAATCTGGAGGGGGACGATCTGGCTGTTGTGACTGCCATGACGCTGGGTGACAGGCACCTGCTTGGCAAAAGAGCTGAAGGAGGATTATTCCATCACCGGTGCAAGTCAGTGCTTGCCTTGTCCGGACTGCATCTGACGGTTGTCTATGGGCTGCTGATGCTTCTGCTGGGGCGGGTTGAACGCTTGCTGCCGGGACTTCGGCGGAAAGGAATCAGTGAGCTAACCGTGCTCTTTGCAGTGTGGAGTTATGTCGTATTGGTCGGAATGTCTTCCTCTGTGGTCCGTTCTGCTATGATGTTGACCATCTATTCGTTTGTCAGTCTTCTGAACAGAGACAGGCTCTCGGTGAATACGCTGGCTCTGACAGCGGTCATTATGCTTTTCTGCAATCCTCTCAGCCTTTTCGATATTGGCTTCCAGCTGTCTTTCGTTTCCGTGTGGTCGATACTGCTGTTCTATCCGCTCCTGTATCAGACTCTGTCTTCCCGGTATCTGAAGCATTGTGCCGCAGTCAGGTGGTTATGGGGGATGACGGCGGTATCGGTTGCCGCACAGTTGGGGACAGCCCCGCTGATAGCTTTTTATTTCTGCCGTTTCTCTACGGTTTTCATCCCCGGCAGCCTTATCGCTGTGCCAGGGACGATGATGATTATCTGGTCATCCGTCTTCATGCTGATCCTCTCTCCTTTTCCGGTTCTTTCATCCTTTTTCGGTCAAATGGCCGGACAACTGGTCTACTGTCAGGACACGGCACTTCACTGGCTTGCATCTTTCCCCTGGGCAAGTATCGGAAACCTGCACGTTACTCTCCTCCAGCTGGCTGTATATTATGCCATGCTGATGGGTGTGTGGTTGTTATGGAGTTTTCTTGCTGGAAAGACAGATTTCAGGTAATTTTTCGTAAATTTGCACATGATTATGCAACGATACTTTATCACCCTGTCATACGACGGGACGGCGTACCATGGCTGGCAGATCCAGCCGAACGGTATTTCTGTACAGGAAGTCCTTGAACGCTCGTTGTCTATCCTGCTGAAAGAGACAATCACCGTAACTGGCGCCGGCCGTACGGATGCCGGTGTGCATGGACGGATGATGGTGGCACATTTCGATACGGCACAGCCGTTCGACAGCGAACAGCTTGTTTACAAGATGAACCGTCTGCTGCCTCGTGATGTCTCTGTGAGCAGAATCAAGGCCGTCAGTGTGGATTTCCATGCTCGTTTCTCAGCTGTATCGAGAACCTACCACTATTATATCCATACCGGAAAACAACCCTTTTCGCGACGGTACTCATGTGAGATACATTACCCGCTTGACTTCGACAAGATGAATGAGGCTGCTTCTTATCTGATAGGGGAGAAGGACTTCAAATGTTTCTGCAAGGCTGGTGCAGACGTAAAGACCACCTTTTGTAATTTGACGGAAGCACGTTGGATACCTTTCGGGGACGGGCTTTCCTTGTCCTCGGGGAGTACAATCGCCAACTGGTGTTTTGTGATTACTGCCAACCGTTTTCTTCGCAATATGGTGCGTGCGGTTGTCGGAACTCTGGTCGATGTAGGGAGAGGGCGATTGTCTCTGGCTGACTTCAGGCAGATTGTAGATGGAGGAACAAGAAGTGATGCCGGCGAGAGTATGCCCGGAAATGCACTCTTCCTTTGGGATATAAAATACTAAAACAACGCTTTCATGTGGGTTTTACTGGCTTTTGTCTCGGCAGCTCTGCTGGGATTCTTTGACACATCGAAGAAGTACTCTCTGCGTGGGAACGATGTCATACCCGTGCTGTTTCTCAACACCCTCTTTTGTTCGGCTATATTTCTGCCGTTGATTCTGCTGTCACAGGACACTCGTGTGCTTGATGGCAGTATCTTCCATGTCGGGTCCGGCGGCTGGGAGATGCACCGTTGGATCCTGCTGAAGAGCATGATTGTTCTGCTGTCATGGGTATTCGGCTATTTCGCCATAGCACATCTCCCCTTGACGATTGTCGGTCCCGTCAATGCCACACGTCCGGTGATGACGCTTGTGGGAGCAATGGCCGTATTTGGAGAACGGCTGAACGGCTGGCAGTGGGCCGGTGTCGTTCTTGCAGTGGTTTCTTTGTTCCTGCTTGCGCGAAGCGGCCGGAAAGAAGGCATTGACTTCAGCCACAACAAGTGGATATGCTTCCTTGTGCTGGCAGCATTGACGGGAACGTGCAGCGGTCTGCTCGACAAGTATCTGATGGCAAGTCCTGAGAACGGCGGAGTAGGACTTGACCGCATGATGGCGCAAAGCTGGTACAACATCTATCAATGCCTGATGATGGCAGCGGTATTCATAATATATAAGGTGAGAAGGCATGGCAGCAAGGCGGCTCATACACCTTTCAAGTGGAAATGGTCAGTTCTCCTCATTTCCCTTTTCCTTTCGATGGCAGATTTCGCCTACTTCTATGCACTGTCAATGCCCGGTGCGATGATTTCCATCGTGTCGATGGTACGCCGAGGGTCAGTAATTGTCTCTTTCCTTTGCGGTGCGTTGCTGTTCAGGGAAAAGAACCTGAAGGCAAAGGCAATCGACCTGTGTTTCGTTCTTCTTGGAATGATATGCCTTTGGATAGGGTCATACTAATGTGACAGGCTGTGAGCCGGGTTGGACCGGTTGTCCCCCTGCCCTTGAAGATAAAGTACAAAAGTCTTTGATGATTGGCAATAATTTGCTATATTTGCAACGATATTGACAGACGCTCTCTGGGTGTCAGAATACGAACAGGACTGCGCATTTGCTCCCCGAGGAGTCTTTACTGTGCGTCTTTTAAAGACGATAAATTACTATGCAGAATGTTTTTCATGGTTTAGGTATAGCATTGATAACTCCATTCAAGGAAGATGGCAGTATAGATTATGATGCACTTGTAAGACTGGTTGAATATCAGCTGGACAATGGTGCCGATTTCTTCTGTATCCTTGCTACGACAGGTGAAGCTCCCTGCCTGACGCAGGCTGAAAAAAACGAGCTGACTGCCGTGATAAAACGAGTGGTCAAGGGACGTGTGCCGATTCTGAAGTATTGTGGTGGAAACAATACTGAGGCCGTCGTAGATGAAATCAAAGCCACGGACTGGAGTGGTATTGACGGAATTCTGAGCATCTGTCCCCTATTACAACAAGCCAAGCCAGGAAGGGTTGTTCCAGCATTTCAAGGCAATCGCACAGGTCAGTCCGCTGCCGGTTGTCATGTACAATGTGCCGGGCCGCACGGGGGTGAACATGACTGCGGAGACGACTGTCCGTATTGCTTCGGCGTTTGAAAATGTAGTAGCCATAAAAGAAGCATCCGGTTGTCTTGAGCAGGTGGATGAAATCATCAAGAACAAACCGAAACATTTTGAGGTGATCAGCGGTGACGACGCGCTGACCTTCCCAATGATTGCAAGCGGTGCAGTTGGTGTCATCTCGGTTATCGGCAACGCACTTCCCAAGGAGTTCTCACGTATGATCCGTCTGGAATTCAACGGTGAGTATGAGCCTGCACGCAAGATACATCATCAGTTTACGGAACTTTATAAACTGCTCTTTGTCGATGGAAACCCGGCAGGCTGCAAGGCTTTGCTGAATGACATGGGGATGATCGAGAATGTTCTGCGTCTTCCTTTAGTTCCGACGCGTATTGAAACGAAAGCAGAAAATGAATGATATTCTGAAGGGGATGAGAATCTGAAGCAGGGACGATATGCTGCAAGGCTATTGCCAAGGGTTTCATGCAGACATACCTGTTGTTATGAGACCGGCCTTCTTATAGTGTCTTTTTCACTTTACTACGGTATCAGATTGACAGGGGATAAGCCTTCATACATCAAGGCTTATCTCCTGTCTTTGCATTCTATCGGCTTATCTTTTGTAAAGATAAAATCGTCCCTGATTTCAAGCGGGGCTTATCTGCATCCTTAACAGGCATTAATTGAGGTCCAAGTGGTAGCTAGTTGAGGCCTTACTGGGAGCTTAGTTGGCCTCCATTCAGGCCTCTTTTCCATTCCGATTTGTAACAGGCTGGAATGCTGTATGTTACAAGTGAAAAGCGAATCCATATAAAACAAAAATCTAAATTAGAGGAACTTCTTTTTTGTAAATATATTTTGCAGCTCTCAACTTGAGTCTTCGCTGTTCTGCTAAGGTCTTATGTCTGGGATGCACATCCTCTTCCAGTTCCTTGACTGCATAATTCACCTGACGGATCGATTCAGTTCAACGGCCATTTCTTCCCGCATTTCTCTGGCCTTCCGGGCAGCAGCTTCTGCAAAGTCTGTTCCCTTGCCGGCATAAATGATGCCGCGGGACGAATTGACAAGCAGACCGCAGTCCTTTGTCATCCCGTATTTGCAGACTTCCTGCAGACTTCCTCCCTGTGCCCCGACACCTGGCACCAAGAGGAAATGCTCTGGGGCAATTCGGCGGATATCCTCGAACATCCTGCCCTGTGTGGCACCGACGACATACATCAGATTCTCGGGTGTTCCCCATTCCTGTGATTTCTTCAACACCTTCTCGAAGAGCCGTTCGCCGGACTTGTCTTCCGTCAGCTGGAAGTCGTGGCTGCCCTTGTTGCTGGTCAGTGCCAGAAGTATTACCCATTTGCCGTTATACTCGAGGAAGGGTTTCACGCTGTCTTCTCCCATGTAGGGAGCGACGGTGACAGAGTCGAGGTCGTATTCCTCGAAGAATGTCTGGGCATACATCTTCGAGGTATTGCCGATGTCGCCACGCTTGGCATCAGCAATGATGAAATGTGTGGGGTAATGGTCTTTCAGATACTGGATGGTCTTTTCAAAGGCCATCATGCCTTTCAGCCCATAACTTTCATAGAAAGCGAGGTTGGGCTTATAGGCCACGCAATAAGGGGCTGTGGCATCAATGATCGCCTTGTTGAAGGCGAAGATCGGATCAGACCCCGTTTTTCAGATGTTCAGGAATCTTGCTGATGTCTGTGTCGAGACCGACGCAAAGAAAGGTTTTTCTTCGTGAAGATCTGGTGGATAAGCTGCTGTCTGTTCATATTGAGTGTTTAATGAAAATATTATGTGAAAGAATCACGTCAAAGTCCATGTAGTAATCATAGACAGGCACCCTCGTCTGTCCGCACATTCCAACGTGTGTCGGATAGACGAGGGTGCCTGTCCCTACTGGTCATCTTTCATTTGCCGGTTCGGCATATCCCTGCTGTATAGGTTGAAATCTTATAACTCTGTTTCCTTCAGTTTCTCTGCATTCTCTGCTACCGTTAGAGCATCAATCATCTCCTGGATATCACCGTTCATGAAACCCTGGAGGTCGTGAGTGGTAAAGCCGATGCGGTGGTCGGTAACACGGCCCTGCGGAAGTTGTAGGTCCGGATCTTTGCACTGCGGTCACCGGTAGAGACAAGCGTCTTACGGCGGCTGGCAATATCGTCGATATACTTCTGATGCTCGTGATCATAGATATATGTGTACAGACGGCTCAGTGCACGCTCCTTGTTCTTCGGCTGGTCACGGGTCTCGGTACATTCAATGAGAATCTCCTCGACCTCCCCCGTGTTAGGATTCTTCCACGGATAGCGCAGACGGACACCGGATTCCACCTTGTTCACGTTCTGGCCGCCGGCACCGCTGGAACGGAAAGTGTCCCACTTGATGTCGCCCTCGTTGATGTTCACCTCAAACTTGTCAGCCTCCGGCAAAACGGCCACTGTTGCGGCAGAGGTGTGCATACGCCCCTGTGTCTCGGTTGCAGGTACCCGCTGCACACGGTGAACGCCGGATTCATACTTCAACGTTCCGTACACGTTCTCGCCTTCAACCGCAAAGTCAATCTCCTTGAAACCGCCTACGGCTCCTTCCGACACAGAAGTGACAGACAGCTTCCAGCCCTTCTTGTCACAGTAACGCTTGTACATATTGAAAAGGTCGCCGGCAAACAATGCGGCCTCATCGCCGCCGGCACCACCCCGGATTTCCATCTGTACGTTCTTGCCGTCTTCCGGATCTTTTCGGAACAAGGAGGAGCTTGATTTCCTCTTCAATCTTCGGCTGCAGCTCCTCATTCTCTGACAGCTCTTCACGGGCCATCTCCTTCATTTCGGCATCGCTCTCGTTGGCAATGATGTCCTTTGCTTCCTTGATGGTCGTAAGACAGTTGACGTAACGGCGCCGGGCATCCATGATGTCGCCGAGATCCTTGTATTCCTTTGTCAGCTTTACGTAACGTTTCTGGTCCGCAATGACGCTCGGGTCTGTAATGAGCGTAGATACTTCCTCGTAACGGGCCTCAAGACCGTCGAGCTTCTGAAGGATATTGTTGTTATCTGTCATTTTGATTTATTCTGTGTTATTATATTTCTTCGTCTGTTGTCGGGATGTTGTGTTCTATGCAATATTGTTGTATTTCTCCATCACCAAGGAGGAATTTATCACATATATTACTGAGTGCAGCCTTAGAGGGATTGAAGTGTTTGTCATCAGCCGTCATCGTTGCTTCTACAAGTCTAATGAACTCCTTGAAGTCCGCATTGATTTCGCATAGTTTGTCTATCGTACTGAAGTCCAACTGTCTGTCTACGGCATCAAACCACACCTGACTCTCGTAAGGGTTGGCTTTTGAGCAATATGAATCCTATACCGAAAGAATGATTCAGGCGGGCGAGTTCTTCTCTAAGGTCTTCATTTATATCGAATGCGACAAGATACCCTTTATTGGCCCAGCTTGAGTTTGATACAGCCTGGAAGAAGCATTTCTTCAACTCATAATCATTGTCTATCCTGCGCTTTAATTCATAAGAGTACAAGCACAGGGAATCGTTCTTGTTTAATGCTTTGAAGAGCGAGTTGCAGATAGAATTCTTCTGCCCGGTGAATTTTGCTCCGATTATGTCAGGATGTACCCACTTCTGATGATCTTCAGCTTTTGTAGACTTCTCATGAAAGATGGTCTTTGCCATAATTCCTCTGTAATTGAGATAACTGCAGAGAAGAGGATGCAAGTCCCTTTCATGAAAGCTGGCTTTTGTTCTCATGGGAGAAGGCTGTGTCGTAACAGTATTCTCTGAACTGGAAGAATACTTGCAGAGGAGGTAACAATAAACATTTTTATCGTTCTTAAAACGTTTAATGCGGACATCCCCATGTTTCACCATTGTTGTCAATTGTGCACAGGTTGTCGCATCGGGTGTCTTTGCCTCCTTGTTGAATTCAAAGATACGTCTCTGGAGGATATTCTCATATACCTCACGACTTGTTGCACCATTGGGAAAATCTTCCAAGCTCAGTAATATGGCATCCTTTATAGTCATGGCTTTAATAATCGAAGTTTCCGAACTCGCTCTTGATGGTCAGGCTGCGTTTGCCTTCTTCAATATGTCCGATGACCTGAGCGTCGATGTTGAATGACTTGCTGATGGCAATGACCTGTCCGGCCACCTCCGGCCGGACATATATCTCCATGCGATGCCCCATGTTGAACACCTGGTACATCTCTTTCCAGTCAGTTCCGCTGCAGTCTTTGATGGCACGGAAGAGCGGAGGGACTGGGAACATATTGTCCTTGACGACGCGGCAGTTGTCCCCAACGAAATGCAAGACCTTCGTCTGCGCACCGCCTGTGCAGTGTACCATTCCATGCACCTCGGGGTGCAGTTCGTCCAGCAGCCGCCTGATGACAGGTGCATAGGTGCGTGTGGGAGAGAGGACCAGTTCTCCTGCATTGACCGGACAGCCTTCAACGGCATCGGTCAGTCTGTATTTGCCGCTGTAGACCAGTTCTTGGGGAACAGCATGGTCGTAACTCTCCGGGAACTTCTCTGCAAGATACCTGGCAAAGACATCATGACGTGCGGAGGTCAGTCCGTTGCTGCCCATGCCGCCATTGTAACGGGTCTCGTATGTCGCTTGTCCGGTAGACGAAAGACCGACGATCACATCGCCCGGACGGATGTTTGCATTGTCGATTACGTCCTTGCGGCGCATACGGCAAGTGACTGTCGAATCCACGATAATCGTGCGGACAAGGTCGCCCACATCGGCTGTCTCGCCCCCCGTAGGATAGATGCCGATTCCCATCTGCGCATACTAGCCAGGAGTTCGTCGGTACCATTGATGATGGCAGATATTACTTCGCCCGGCACAAGCAGCTTGTTGCGGCCGATAGTAGAGCTGACCAGGATATTGTCTACCGCCCCCACACAGAGCAGGTCGTCCGTATTCATGACGATGGCGTCCTGTGCGATGCCGCGCCATACGCTGATGTCCCCGGTCTCCTTCCAGTACATATAAGCGAGTGACGACTTCGTGCCGGCTCCGTCAGCGTGCATGATGTTGCAATACTCCGGGTCGCCACCGAGGATGTCGGGGATAATCTTGCAGAAAGCCTGCGGGTAGAGACCTTTGTCAATGTTCTTGATGGCGTTGTGTACATCTTCCTTAGCAGCACTTACGCCACGCATCATATATCTGTTGTTCATAATTGAATAGTAGTTGTTCAAGGAGTGTTTATCCGTTGAGCGCATGGGATGTCTCTGAGTAACTGTATGGTTTCCTGTTCCTTGTCTTTTGTGGGGAGGGAGACGCATCTATATCTGTCAGACGTTTGATCTATCTGAGTCTGAAACCGACCGGCAGGCTGAACGCTACGTCTACTTTTTCCCCATCCATCTCGGCTGGTTCCCATTTCGGCATTGCCCGAACGACACGTACGGCTTCTTTCGCAAACCCCTTGGCACATGCTTTTCTAAGTCTTTCCTGTTCACCAGCCGTCAATCTGTTGAAAACCTTTTTGTCATAATCTGTGATTCTGCAATCTGCTGCCGACAAATTCCTGATACTCCCGTCTTTTCCAACAGTAAATTTCATGATGACTCTTCCCTGGACTCCGGATTTCTCTGCTATCACAGGATAGTGAAGGTTCGATACGAGGAAGGCTCTTAGTGCCCCCTGTCCGCCCGGGTACTGTGGCATCTTGTCAATGACACGGTAAATCTTGGTGGTATCGGCAGGCATCCCGGCGGTTTGTGCCTGTATGCCTGCGAAAACAGACATAAGGAACAGAAATGTCAAGGTTGATTTCTTCATTATCGATGGGGTTTAAAAACTCCTTGCAAAGGTAGTTAATATTTGTTGATTATCAGCTGGACAGACCGTATATTTTTCTTTCTATCATCTGCCACACACCAGCCCTCCGGCTTACAGGGCGGACAATTGCCGCTCTGCCCGTTGCAGGTCTTCCGGCGTATCAATGCCGATTGTCTCTACATCTGTCAGACCTACCTTGATTTTATAACCGTTCTGCAGCCATCGCAGCTGTTCGAGACTTTCGGCCAGTTCGAGCGAGGATTGCGGAAGACGGCTCACCTCACGCAGCACTTCTGTGCGGTAGGCATATAGCCCGATGTGTTTGAGGAAAGGATAGGTGGAAAGCCATTCCGAAGTCACCTTGCCCCGAACAAAGGGTATGACGGAGCGTGAGAAATAAAGGGCATAGCCATTGTTGTCGAGGACTATCTTGGGCGAATTGGGATTCTGTGCAGCCTCAATGGTCTCAAAAAGGCTTGCCCAGCGTGGCAATCTGTGTGCGTGAATCATCAAAACACTGCATGACCGTCTCAATCTGGCTTTTCTGTATGAAAGGTTCATCACCCTGGATGTTGATGACAACATCGAAGTTGCCACCGATTTTATCGAGTGCTTTGCAGATTCTGTCTGTACCGCTTTTATGGTCGGGACGGGTCATTACGGACTTTCCGCCGAACGCTGCAACGGCGTTCTGAATACGGGGATCGTCTGTGGCCACATAGACATCTGTCAACACGCTGCTTACTTGCCTGTAAACGTGCTCGATGACGGTCTTTCTCCAAGCATTGCAAGAGGCTTTCCAGGAAAACGTGAAGAGCCGTAGCGAGCCGGGATAATTCCGATAAATTCCATAGATTCCTTTATCCTTTTTAAAGTTTGATATGTCACACTTCCTTGGCAGAAGTACGCACAAAAATAGCAAATCTTTTTAAAATGGAAGTGTATTTCAGACTTATTTCTTTAAAAGTATTAAATTTGTCGGTATGATGAAGGTGTCGTTGATAGGTGCAGGCAATCTTGCAACACAACTGGGCAAGTCGCTGCGTAGTGCCGGTGTACCGGTCTGTCAGGTGTTCAGTCGTACGGAAGAGGCTGCCAGTACATTGGCTGAAATACTTGATGCCGACTGGCTGACGGATATTACATTGCTTCGTAATGATGCCGATATTTACGTGATTTCCGTAAAAGACAGCGTGTTGTGCAGCCTGATTCCGAAGGTCTGCAAGGGCAGGAAAGACAAAGCTGTTTCTCCACACGGCGGGCTCCATGCCCATGCGCTGTTTTGAGGGACAGGCACGGCATTATGGCGTGTTTTATCCCTATGCAGACTTTTTCCAAAAAGGCATGATGTCTGTTTTGCGGATATTCCTGTCTTCATAGAGGGAAACACGCAGGAGACAGAAGAACAGATCCGGAACTTTGCCCGTCGGCTGTCCCGTCGGATTTTCTCCTTGTCCTCTTCGGACAGGCAGTATCTGCATCTTGCAGCTGTATGGGCTTGCAATTTCACGAACTATTGTTACAGCGTGGCTTCTGGCATACTTGACGAGCATGGTGTCCCTTTTGATGTTTTGCTGCCTTTGATAGATGAGACAACGCAGAAAATCCATAATATAAGTCCGGCGGAAGCACAGACAGGACCGGCGGTGCGTGGTGACAGAAACGTGATGGACCGGCAGCTGGGACTGATGAACGGCAAAGAAAATCTACAGGATCTTTATCGGATGCTTTCTGAAGGTATAAACAACCTTGCCCACAGTTCTGATCTGAATAAAAAGGAGATTGATTATCAGCAGATTTGTTTCGGTCTCCTGCCCCAAAGATCTTCATCGCTTCACTTCATAATTTTGAATACTTTACGAAATGATAAACTACGATTTACAGAAAATCAAAGCCGTTGTTTTCGATGTGGATGGCGTGCTGTCAGCTTCTACCATTCAGATGGACGGAAAAGGCGAGCCGGTCCGCACAATCAACATCAAGGACGGTTATGCCATTCAGCTGGCAGTAAAACATGGAATCCGGTTGGCAATCATGACCGGTGGACATAATGAGAACATCCATTTCCGCTATGAGTATCTTGGAGTTAAGGATGTTTACATCAACTGTTCCATGAAGATACGCACCTGGGAGGAGCTTCTTTCCAAATATGACCTGCACGAGGAAGAAATCATTTACGTCGGTGATGACATTCCTGATTACGAGGTAATGAAACGTGCCGGTTGTCCATGCTGTCCGAAAGACGCCTGTACGGAGATCAAGGAGATCTCTACCTATGTAAGCGATTATGAAGGGGGGCACGGTGTGGCACGTGATATTCTGGAGCAGGTGCTGAAGGCGCAGGGAAAATGGGTGTTGAATGAAAAGGCCTTTGGCTGGTGAAAAGAAGAGAAAGAATGAAACACATTATTCTTGCCAGCAACTCACCCCGCCGGCGCGAACTGCTGGCCGGTTTGAATCTGGATTTTGAAGTACGTGTCCTGCCGGGTATTCCGGAAAATTATCCCCGAAGCCTTCCTGCAAGTGAAGTGGCTGGCTTCATCGCCCGTGAAAAGGCTGACGCATATAGGGAAATAATAGGCCAGAACGACCTGGTAGTCACGGCTGACACGGTTGTCGTTGTCGGCAACGAAATACTCGGCAAGCCCAAGGATGCCGAGGATGCCCGCCGTATGCTCCGTCTTATCAGCGGCAGGACACATCAGGTAGTGACGGGAGTCTGCCTGCTGACAGCAGATAAAGAACGTTGCTTTTCCGTGACGACAGATGTCACGTTCAAGCAGCTTTCAGAAGAAGAGGTCACCTATTACATTGAAAACTACAAACCGTTTGACAAGGCCGGGTCGTATGGTATCCAGGAGTGGATAGGATATGTAGGGGTCACATCCATAAGCGGGAGCTATTTCAATGTCATGGGCTTGCCGGTGCAAAGAGTGTGGGAAGAAATAAAAAAACTATGATATGAAGACTGTCCTCCTCCTTGTCGGAAAGACACAGAATAAGATTTTCAGGTCGGGAATCGATGATTATGTAAGCCGTATCGGACATTATATGCCGTTCAGCGTAACGACTATTCCGGAACTGAAGAATACAAAAAGCCTTTCAGAAGATCAGCAGAGGCAGAAGGAGGGTGAACTGATTCTGAAAGAGATACAGACCTCTGATACTGTTGTGCTGCTGGACGAACGTGGCAAAGAATTCCGTTCCGTAGAATTTGCAGAATGGCTGCGACGGAAACAGAATATATCCCGCCGGCTCTTGTTCCTCATTGGCGGACCGTATGGATTCTCACCAGATGTTTATGCACGTGCCAACGACTCCGTCTCATTATCCCGCATGACGTTTTCCCACCAGATGGTGCGTCTCATCTTTGCCGAACAGCTTTACCGTGCCTGCACGATCATTAAAGGAGAACCCTATCACCATGGGTGAGAAGGCGGCTGATCCGGTGCAGATTCCCTCATCAGCCGTCAGGTACATGGTCTTCCGACATGGCTTGCCTGTCTGGCTTCCCCTTTGGGGGATCAAAAAAGGAGGTAACTGGAAACATTAAACAGCATGAGTGTAGACTTCTGTCAACAGCAATTAGAATAAGTTTTCAAACTCGTCAGCCAAATTTTAAAGTAAGATGAAAAACAGTCGGGCAGAAGCATTAAGCAACAATTAAAAGCAGTCAATCCGGACCATTAAACTACGGATGCTGATATTCCCAACAGTTTGGGAACAATATTCCCGGTGTTTGGGAACATGATTCCCAAGTGTTTGGGAATATGATTCCCGCCGTTGGGAATATGGCCTGCTTTAGCGGGTGAAATTCCAAAGTGCAGCATTGAATGACACCGTTTTGTTGCTCATTTGGGCTGACGATATTCATCCTCTGCCTTAACCTGAACTTCCCTGTGCGGCTTAAGGTAACAAAAAAGGCCGTCGTCTCCCATGCGGAGGACAACGGCCTGATATGTTCAAAGAAAATTAAATCTTACTTTTCGATTGCTGCTACACCCGGGAGCACCTTGCCCTCGATGGCCTCGAGCATGGCACCGCCACCGGTAGAAACATAAGAAACCTTGTCGGCAAGACCGAACTTGTTGACAGCCGCAACGGAATCACCGCCGCCGACGAGCGAATAGGCACCGTTTTCCTGAGTTGCCTGGGCAACAGCCTTGGCGATCTCACCGGTACCCTTGGCAAAGTTCTCCAGCTCGAAGACTCCTACCGGACCGTTCCAGAGAATGGTCTTGGAGTTGAGGATGATCTTCTTCCAAGCCTTGATGCTTTCCTCGGAAGCATCCATGCCTTCCCATTCGTCAGGAATCTGGTCGATCGGGAAAGTCTTGCGCTCTGTGTCGTTGGAGAATTCTTTCCCGCAGACGGTAGCAACAGAGAGAGAGAGGTTTACCCCCTTCTCCTTGGCAGCAGCCATGACGTTCAATGCTTCCGGCATCAGGTCGTCTTCATGGAGTGACTTTCCGATTTTTCCACCCTGTGCCTTGATGAATGTGTATCCCATACCGCCGCCGATGATGAGGTTGTCAACCTTGTCGAGGAGGTTCTTGATTACGCCGAGCTTGGAACTTACCTTTGAACCGCCGATAATGGCCGTGAACGGATGCTGTGCGTTCTTCAGCACATTGTTGATGGCTGTCACCTCTTTCTCCATGAGGAATCCCAGCATCTTGTGGTCTGCATCGAAGTAGTCGGCAATGACAGCTGTTGAAGCATGCTTGCGGTGGGCCGTACCGAAAGCATCGTTTACATATACGTCGGCATAGGAGGCGAGCTTCTTGGCAAAGTCTTTCTGGCGGTTCTTCATCTCCGCCTTGGCAGCATCGTATTCTGGCGTGCCTTTTTCAACACCGACCGGCTTGCCTTCCTCTTCTGGATAGTAGCGGAGATTCTCGAGCAGAAGTGCCTCTCCGCCCTTCAATGCTGCGGCTCTCGCATCGGCGTTGCCTGCGTCCTTGGCGAACTTGACCTCAACGCCGAGAGCATTGCTTACGTTCTTGACAATCTGGCTCAATGAGAGTTCCGGCTTTACCTTGCCTTTCGGCTTGCCCATGTGACTCATCATGATGAGCGCACCGCCGTCTGCCAGCACCTTCTTCAGTGTAGGCAACGCACCACGGATACGTGTTTCGTCGGTTACATGGCCATTCTCATCCAAAGGCACATTGAAGTCTACGCGGACGATAGCCTTGTGTCCGGCGAAGTTGAAATCGTTAATTTTCATTTGTTTGTTTATTATTTGTGACGTAATTGTTTTTCTTACCGCAAAAAAATACTACTTTTTGACGGATTGGGGAAATCAATTCCCATCTTTTTGTGTAACAGGCCATTAATTTTTCTGCTGGCCGGCTGCAGAGAAAGAGGTCGGCATCCGGAATGCTGCTTTCAACCGGTTGCTTTTGCCCATTAAGCAGAATGCAAAAGGTCTTCTTTTTCTCAAATCAGGTGGCCGTATTCCTGTATCCTGGCCTGCGTTTTGTATCTTCTGTATTCAGAGTTCTGCGTGGGAAAGAAAAGAAAAACTGCAAATAATTTGGTGTTACCGGAAAAACTCATTACCTTTGCACTCGCTTTTAATAAAAGCACAGGGAGATCCGCTAGCTCAGCTGGTAGAGCACAACACTTTTAATGTTGGGGTCATGGGTTCGAGCCCCATGCGGATCACTTCCTAAAAGACAGAGGAGCAACTGTAAAGGTTGTTCCTCTTTTCGTTTATGAGGGTGTTGTCTTCATCATGGATTCAGATGACTTACGGAAAACGAAAGAAGGTATGCCTTGCGGCATACCTTCTTCTGTGTTCTTAGTCATTCTATCATTTCGAGCCTCTTGTCGGATTCGAACCAACGACCCCGAGATTACAAATCACGTGCTCTGGCCAACTGAGCTAAAGAGGCAGGTGGGCAAGCGATTCCTATCGCACCGCTACAACCTTCTGCCCTTGCTACGTTCCCGTCCTGGGGGATTCAAAGGGAGCTGGTCGTAGGAGACTTGCCCATATTCTGTGCTCTAAAAGTAAAGCGGTTGCAAAGATACTGATTTAATTCAGAATGGCAAAGAGGAAGAGGGACTTTTTCCGTTTTTAACAAAAAAATATAATTTTGATATTACACTACATTATTTATAATAATTAATCCGTACATTTGCATCATGGTTTACGAAGATTTCAAACAGCTGACGGCTTACAGCCGTTATGACGGTTTCTACCTTGCCATCGTGTGGTCGGCGAGTTTCGCCTGCCTGCTGGGTACGGCTTTCCTACCTGTGCTGGCACAGTTCAGTCTGTTGCTGACGCTCTCACACCCTTTTTTCGTGGCTTACCGTCTGAGGGTATTCCGTGAGGAGGGGCGCAGAGGTGTCATTTTCTTATCGGCGCAGTCTGCTTTATTGTCTGCGTGTTTTTTTCAATGCGGCACTCATTTTCAGCCTTCTGCAGTGGCTTTATATGTATTTTATTGACAACGGCAGACTGCTCATGATGGTTTCCGGCCTTTATTCAAGCAGTGAGGGAAAGAGCACGCTTGCTGCCATCGGGATTCCTTACAATGAGTTCATGGCGGCTTTGCCGGAAGCTTTCCAGCCGTATTCCTTGGCTTCAAGCAGCTTCTGTTTCTGCCATCATGCTGGGTGGTGTCTGCTCGCTTTTTATTGCAGCTGTCATGTCGAAACAGGTTAAAAGTCGGGATTTATGACAATGAATGAAGGATACAGGTCCTTAAGATTTCATCTTCATATTGTCCCATGATTCCAATCCAGATTATGCTTTGCCGATAACTTCAACCTCAATTAATTCATCACTTGTCATTCAAAACTTCTAATTCGAAATATGGATATATCAGTTGTCATCCCTCTCTTCAATGAGGAAGAAAGTCTACCGGAATTACATGCATGGATTCAACGTGTGATGAACACCAACGGCTTCACGTATGAAATCATCTTCATCAATGATGGTTCTACCGACAGCAGCTGGAATGTCATTGAAGAACTTCAGCGCAAGGATGCTTCACACGTCCATGCCATCAAGTTCCGTCGCAACTATGGAAAGAGCCCTGCCCTCTACTGTGGCTTCAAGGCTGCACAGGGCGATGTCGTCATCACAATGGATGCCGACCTTCAGGATTCTCCCGATGAGATTCCCGAGCTGTACCGAATGATCACGGAAGATAAGTACGATCTCGTCAGCGGCTATAAGCAGAAACGTTACGACCCCCTGTCGAAGACGATTCCCACAAAACTGTTCAATGCTACGGCACGCAGGATCAGCGGTGTGCATAACCTGCATGACTTCAACTGCGGACTGAAGGCGTACCGCCGCGATGTGGTGAAGAACATTGAGGTCTATGGTGAGATGCACCGTTACATTCCTTATCTTGCCAAGGAGGCCGGCTTTGCGCATATCGGCGAAAAGGTGGTTCACCATCAGGCACGCAAGTACGGGAAGTCGAAGTTTGGCATAAACCGTTTCTTCAATGGGTATCTTGACCTGTTGACACTCTGGTTTCTTACGAATTTCGGCAAGAAGCCCATGCACGTCTTCGGTCTGATGGGGTCGTTCATGTTCTTCATAGGCTTTATCGCCTTTGTCTGGTTGATTGTAGAGAAGTGTGTGATGCTTGTCAACGGTGTCTATGGTGACCTGCTTTCCGACCATGCTTCTTTCTTCATTGCCCTTGTTGCAATGGTATTGGGAACACAGCTTTTCCCTTGCAGGTTTCGTCGGCGACCTTATCAGTCGCAGCAATCCACACAGGAATGATTATCAGATAGAAAAAGAAATATAGGAGACAACTATAAAAACGGAAAGGGTCGGGACGGCCGGTTGTACAGAGGAGGCAGGTGTTTCCTGCCGGTTGAAGAGACAATTGAAGATGAATAACAGTAATATCAGACAAATGACAAAACAGATCGGGCTTTTTTCTGCTCTTTTTGGGTGGGTTAGGAGGATTGAACTCCTGTACCGAAATAGACTGTCCTGTTACAAATGGTGTGTTGGCAAACTATGTTGTCCAGGGCGATACACTGCGCGATACGCTTACAGTTTCGGCAATTCGTGAGAACAAGACCGACACGGTGCTGCTGAACCGGCTGGTCAAGACGACGAAGTTCAGCCTGCCGATGAGCTACAGTGGCGACAGCGACCGGCTGCGCTTTGTTTTTACAAGCAGGACGGCCTGACGACTGTCGATACCGTGACGGTCGGGAAAACGAATGTGAGCCATTTCGAGAGCGTCGACTGTTCGCCCGTTTTCTTCCACACACTCACTTCCGTTGCAGCTATGGGAACACGTATCAGCCGGATAGAAATCAATAACCCAAACGTTGACTATGATGGAACGAAAGAGAACATCCTTATCCGCTTTACTGCTCATTAGCATACTGTTCTTTCTGGCTTCTGGTACAGCCGGCGCACAACGCAGGGCATCAGCTGTGAAGGAGAAGGAAGACTCCACAGCTTTCTTCCGTGGTATCGCTGTAGGGGTCGATGCCATTGGCCCCGCCATGCGTTCGCTTGCTTCTTACGGACAGTACGAAGCCTTGCTGCGCTTGAATATCAAGGACAGATACTATCCCGTCGTCGAGGCCGGCGTAGGGAAGGCTAACAAGAGCGATGAAACGACTGGTACGGAATTCAAGACAAGTGCGCCTTTTGCACGTGTGGGTTGTGACTTCAATATGCTCAAAAACAAGCATGACGATTACCGATTTCTCGTCGGTGGACGGTTAGGGTACACATCTTTCAAATATGATGTCCACAGTCCGGGTATAGCCGACCCTATCTGGAGGACACAGGCTGCTTATGGTGCCGTCGGCAACAAGGGAAGCCAGTTCTGGGCAGAAGTTGTCGGAGGGGTGGATGCCAGAATATGGGGAATGATACGTATGGGGTGGACGGTACGCTACAAGTTACGGCTGGCTCATAAGGCTGACGGCATCGGAGAACCCTGGTACGTCCCCGGCTATGGGCGGGGAGGTTCGTCACGGCTCGGTGCCACTTTCAACATCCTTCTTGAACTATAAAGGAAAGTGGGATTATCCGAAGTCCGGGACATTGTACCTGTCTGTATGCTGGTTGACGGCATTTTTCAAAGCGTATCGGTACCATCTCTTTTCTGCTGTAGTCTTTCGTTTTTACGCAAATTAATAACACAAATGAACAAGAAAAAACTGTATTGGCAAGTCCCGTTCCTGCTTGTGCTGCTTATCGGTTCGATTGCCATTGTCCGTTGTCAGCATGCAATGCCTTATCAACATAATACCGGCTTTGTTTTTGGAACGGTCTACCACATCACTTACCAGAGCAATGAAGACCTGCAGCCGCAGATTGACGCCGAGCTGAAAAAGGTCAACGAGACTTTTTCGACCTTTGATGCCGGATCAATGATTTCTCAGATAAACCGGAACAAACCGGTAAAGGTAAACAGTATGTTCGACGAAGTGTTCACTTTGGCAGAGGAAGTGTCCAAAGATACAGATGGAGCCTTCGACATTACCGTCGCCCCGATGGTCAATATGTGGGGCTTCGGTTTCAAGACAGGACAGCATCCGTCCAAGGAGAAGATTGACAGTCTGCGCCGGATCGTCGGATATAAAAAGGTGGAACTTGTCGGCAATTCGATACGAAAGCAGGACCGCCGCACGATGTTAGACTGTTCCGCCATCGCCAAGGGGTATGGTTCGGATGTTGTGGCACGGCTTCTTCGCCGCAATGGCATTGAGAATTTTATGGTGGAGATAGGCGGCGAGATTGTCACAAAGGGAAACAGCGAACAGCGTTTGCCTTGGAAGATCGGTGTTACAAAGCCAACGGATGACAGTCTGAATACGAATCAGGAACTTGAAACCGTCTTGAATGTTACTGATAAGGCGATGGCGACAAGTGGAAATTACCGGAATTTCTATTACAAGGGTGGAAAAAAATATGCCCACACCATTGATCCTAAAACAGGCTATCCCGTACAGCATTCCCTGCTGTCGGCCACAGTGTTGGCAAAGAACTGCGCTACGGCAGATGCCTATGCCACTTCATTCATGGTGATGGGTATTGAGAAAGCACGCAGACTCCTTGCACGTCATCCCGAATTAATGGCCTATTTCATTTATTTGGATGCAAGAGGAAAACTGAGGGTTTGGTACAGTCCTTCTATGAAAGGGAAAGTAGTGGAGTAGGGGATAGGCATTGAAATGCAGATGCTGTTTTGGACAGACAATCCATCCGGCTCGTCAGTCTTCACCCTTAAGCTCCATGTGCTGCCTGTCAATAAATTATAATCAACAGACGAATGCTGCAACTCTATAACAAGCTCCTTGAATTACCTCTTTTCATCGGAATCAGTACAGATGAACTTTCTGATATAGTGGAACATACGAAGTTCGGCTTTCATAAGCTGACAGCAGGCAGACCACTTGTCAGGAAAGATGAAAAATGTATACAGCTTTTTTTCCTTATGAGTGGGATTCTCCGTGTCATCAGCTACGCCGACAGCCACCGGTACTGTATAGAAGAGGAGATGAAGTCGCCATCGGTGATTCAGCCGGAACTTCTGTTCGGACTTATGCAACATTACACCAAGGACTTCATTGCACAGACCGATTGCAGTCTGCTCTCCCTGGACAAGCAGGAAGTATTGCGCCTCCTCGACAACCATCTCATTTTTCCGTCTGAATTTTTCTCAACAGTATATCGATGCTGGCACAGCGAATGGGACGTATTCCATGGCGGCGGCAGTCGGACGGTATCCGGCAGCAGTTTGTAGACTTTCTCCGCCTCCACTGTCTTACACAAGCTGGACCCAAAGTGGTGAAGATAAGGATGGAGGATCTTGCCCACGAACTGCATCAGAGCCGGCTTAATGTTTCCCGTATGCTTAACGGGATGCAGCACGAAGGTCTACTGTCCATGAGCAGGGGAGTCCTTACTATTCCGCAACTGGAAGCACTGCGTGATTAAGTTTTCTGTTGTCTTCATTGTATGGCAGGAGGTATTGATTCTAATGATTGGTGTTCGATAAAACTTCAAAGAAGTCCATCTTGCCCTGTCTCTCTTCCTTTTCTTCTTCTGCAGAATCAGTTTGAATGCAGTATAGTTCCATGCCTTCCAGCCAGATGGCATCGTATCAACCCCGTTAAGTAGGGTTCTGTATGGATCTCCATCCCGGCTTTTTCCAGTACTATGTCTCCCTTTGTAAAGGAAATAAGTCCTTGTTCATGAAAACGTGTTGACACCCGTCACATACCGTGTTGTCGGTGAGTCACATATCGTGTTGTCGTTAGACACCGGTCGTGTCTACGGCCCGGACCTTGTAATAATATTGACGGAACGGAGTTCCATGTGCGCCAAGGGACGGAATCCGGAGGTGCCGGAAACTGGTTCACAGACATCGTGGACGGAGCCGCCGGCCGTCAGGAAGTCCTGGATGTCAACGCAGGCCTGATGCTGTCAGTCCGCGGCTATCCGTTGCCGCCGCCGTGTCCCGTTCTGGGATTATGGGCACAGGCCGGAATGATCTCAGGATTCAGCCCGATAGACGTGCCGGGAAGCTCCGGACCTTCCCGGCACGTCTATCGTCCAGACCGTGCGGTGAGCCGCTGCGGACCGCCCGTCCGTCCTCCCGCACACGCCTTTCAGGTAATTGGACTTATGATAAATAGATTTGCTGTCCTATAGAATATACGTATTGGCAGCCTGAAGTATGATGTTATTAAAGTTGACAGAAAAGGTCATATCAATGCTTAACATGGAATCTGACATGGCTCTCTTTCTTATCTGACCGTTAAAAAAAAGAACCATATCAATACTCAACACGGAGTCCTGATATGGTTCTTTATTTACTGATATGGTTCTTTATTATTGGTATGCTTACAGCGCACTCTTTTCATTCATGAATTTATATTAATACACTTTTGATGTATCTTCCCATTTGTCTTTCGACCATCTTGAAGCGATAGCTCAATGTGAGGAGCAACTGACTTTTTGTTGTTCTTAACATCAGTGCTTGTTGCAACGTTAGACTCCTTTACAGTTGTAGCACCAGAAGGTATAGAAACATCTCTAATATTAGAGAATGGAGCAAAAGAACCATTCTGTGTGCTATACTGATAAGCTAAATCAATATTGAACTTCTTAATCTGATAACCAACACCTAATGTGAGACGGTTGATTGCTCCCCAGTTTGTGTAGTCTGTTGTTGAAGAATATAATGTACCTAAAGAAGCAAGACCGGGATCTTTCTGCGCATCACTTACATATTTTGGACTTACATAGTTGTAACCTATACGTAAAGCAACATTACTTACTGGCTTGTACTCAATACCTAACTTCAAAGTACTAACACCTTTCAGAACTTCCTTCGTGTGAGCATTCATAATCCTATCAGGACTTGATGACTCGTAGTACTGACCATCGTAATAATCATAGTATCCACCATCATTGACTCTACTATTAATATTACTATAATTCTCATACTCGTATGTTGCACCCAAAGCAAGGTAGTTGCCAACGGTGTGACCAAGAGAGAAACCAAACTTCCAAGGTGTCCACATCTTGAAATCGTATGAATTGCTACTGTAAGATTTCTTATTTGTTGTACCCTGAGCGTAAACAAGATCTGATGCATTTGATGTTGTTAAGTCATACCATGTTGGAGACTTCACGTATGCACCAATTCTAAATGGAGACTCCGCTACTGGACGAACAATTACACCAGCAGTGATATCAAAACCTGAACCCGTTACCTTTCTCTCGTCACGAACAACAACTCCACCATTATTGAAATTCTCACGATACTCACTATATCCCTTATAATTAACATCCTTCATACCGAATGTCAAACCGAGATAAACCCTGTCATTGAGGTTTCCACTCACAGCAAAGTCGTAGTTACCAATATAGCCAGTATGCGCACGGTCTAAAGTATAACCAGTAGCTTTCTCATAGTTATAAAGTCCATTACTACCAGGAATCAATGAATTCCAATAAAGGTAATCAATCTGGCTCCAAGTGTATGCTCTCTTTGAAGTTGGAGTTGAATTTACATAGCCAATATTTCACCATCCTTATTCTTAACAAAGAAACCACCCTCGCTCTGATTACCAAGTGCACCCTTAATATATGACTGCTTATTCTGTGAACTTCCATTCAAAGAGCCTGCAGCATTAAGGATATAATCAAAGTTCTTGCTCTTATGATAGTTGAAACCAAAGTTAAGAAAAGACTTCTGACCAGTACGAGTAGTATAGACACCACCAATCTGATCGAAGCTCAGATTAGTCTTCTTACCATTAGAGAACTCCTTACCATCTGATTGCATAAGAAGACCAGCACTGAGACTAACATTGCTGTGACGGAACAAACCGATACCAGCTGGGTTAGAACCGATAGTAGAAATATCAGCACCCAAGGCTTCCATGGCTCCACCCATACCAACGTAGCGTGCAGTACCATTCAAATCCTCTCCTGCTAACTTAGCATTCTCGTATGTCTCCTGTGCATTTGCAGACAAAGCAGCAAACAACGAAACAGCAAAGAAAATATATTTACTCTTCATTTCTGATATTCTTTATTAATTAAACATTCATTATCCAAAATACTATCTATGACTACCGAAGGCACTGCGTGAGCCACCAGAACTACTGCCTCCACCACCAGAATATGAGCCACCGAAGCTACCACCACCTCTTGCACCACCAAATGAGCTTGGTGAAGGCTGTGAGAATGTAGAGCGCTCTGGCTGAGAATAAGAGCGTGTCTGATTCTCAAAACCATTCTGACGTGCGCCAGCGAAGCGGTCATAGTAACTTCTCATATCGTTACTCTGAGATGCATTGTTACCATACTGGTTCACATTTGCCACGACGACTTGAGAAAGAAGATCGTCCGTTGTCATAGGAACCACTTCTTGCTTGAGAGCCAAAGTCTCTTGGAGAGTTACCCCAGTGATTAGCTGTACCCGTATGACCATTATAAGCATAGTAGCCACCTCTTCTATAACCATAGTAAGGATAGCCACCATAATAGCCATAATATCTGCTCCATGGGTTGTACCAACCATAGTCAGCATAACCATAATAATATGGATAACCGCCGTAGTAGCCATAATATGGATAACCACCATAATAGCTATAGTAAGGATAGCCACCATAATAACCATAAGACCATGGATCATCCCACCTGTCATACCAACCACCATAATAAGGTGAACGCCATCCCCATCCTACATAGAACGAAGAGCGACCAGCAAACCATGGGTCATAATAGCCACCCCAGAAGCCATCGAAGCGACTCATTCTTCTGCTATAAGCAAAGTCATCGTTATCACTTTCGTACTGACGAGTGAAACCTCCATAGATAGTATCTAACACTACAGAGTCGCCATGCAACGTAGAGATACGAGACATAAAGATATCGTTTCCAAGAGAATCAACTCCTATTTTCTTATAATTATACTTGCCACGACGATTGTATTCGTCATTAGACTTACCGATACCGCTATAATAGACAGGGCGTTCTTCCTCCATTTTATGCTGTTGATAAGCAGATTGTTCTGCTTTTGACGGGGTAAAATAAAGGTCATCCTGTGCCATTGACAGCAGCGGCATAGTACCAAGTAAAACCGAAAGTAATACTGTTCTTTTCATATACCCTTTGTTGTTAAGTTCATAATCCGTTTCAATCACTGTCTTCACTAGAATGTATGTCTACATTTCTGATAATGCAAAAATAAGACAACTTTCATTGCAAATATACGGAATTTCCCTAATCCGTGATAGGTTTTTCCCTATTTTTTATACTTTTGCAGTAGAAATTTAACACCAAGATGAAATATATACAAGTAAAGTTCACGGCTGCACCTGATTCACAGGATGTAGGGACATAATTGCGGCTCTTGCCGGTGAAGTTGGTTTTGAATCTTTCTCGGACGAACCGGATGGACTTGTCGGCTATTGTCAGGAAGACCTTTTCGATGCTGATGCACTCGGATACACCATGAAAAACCTTCCCATGCCAGGCGTGAAGGTGTCGTTCACGGCGAGCAAGGTTGAGGACAGAAACTGGAATGAAGAATGGGAGAAAGGAGGCTTCGATCCGATCATCATAGACAGCCGATGTGCCATTGTCTGCAAGAACATGGAAGAAACAGGTTCTTTCCCTGATGCAATGGATGCCATTCCGATGAAAATTGTCATTGATGCGCAGCAGGCTTTCGGTACCGGGACACATGAAACGACCCAGATGATTGTTTCCTTGTTGCTGGATCAGGAGCTGAAAGGAAAGAGGACACTCGACTGCGGCTGCGGTACGGGTATTCTGAGCATCGTGGCTGCCAGGTGCGGTGCAAGAGAGGCTGTCTGCTATGACATTGATGAGTGGAGTGTACGCAATGCCCGCCATAATGCGGAACTGAACGGTGTGGAGATTGATGTGCTTGAGGGTGACAAGAGCGTATTGTCCCATGTGAACGGAGTCTTTGATGTAATCATGGCGAACATCAACCGGAACATCATCCTTGATGATTTAGAGGCTTTTGCCGGTGTCAGCACGGCGGATTCAAAGATGATTCTAAGCGGATTCTACGAGCAGGATGCAGCTCCTATTCTCCAGAAGGCAGCGGAGCTGGGTCTGAAAGAGAGTCTACGTCTGTTGAATCATGGCTGGTGCTGCCTGCTTCTTGAACGGATTTAGCCTCTGGGATAAGCAGTTGCTGCAGGTCATAGAAACTGCCGTTGTAGATGTCCAGATCCACATACCCCGCAATTCCTGGCAGCTTCCCGGCATCGGTATGCTGCCAGAACTTCCATTTTCCTTTATACTCCATCTGGTCCACGTAGTAATGGGCAATCCAGTAAGGATAATCGTCAAAGCGCGAGTCTGACAGATAAAGGTCCTTGAACTTGTAGTAGGTATAGATGACGGGTTTGACGTGATACTTGTCTTCTACGATATGCAGCCACGTAAGGACATTCTGCTGAAACTCCTCCGTACTGATGTTCTTAGGCTTGTGCTCTACGTCAAGTACAGGCGGCAGGTCTCCCGGCTGCAGATGGACCATGGCGAGGAAGAAGTAGGCCTGCCGGCGTGCCGGCGAGTGGTTGCTCCAGAAATGATAGACGCCTCGTATAAAGCCAGATTCCTTGGCGTTATAGAAATTTTCCCTGAACTTCGCATCAAGATGACTGTCACCCTCTGTCGATTTTATGATGATGAAGCGGATGGGCGACCGTTCTATCATCGCATTCCTGAGTCTGTTCCAGTTGATTGTCCCCTGGTACCGGCTTACGTCGATGCCGTGGATGGCATATCCGGAAGGATAATCCGGATCTCCGTAAACAGCACGCCATCTGAAGCCGGTGGGTTCGACAAAAAAGAAATAAAAAAAGAAGCTATACAGTACAGCAAGACATATCATTCCAATCCATCTCATCCAGCCTGGAATGTTGTTCCAGGATTTTATGATTGAATGAAACATCTTAGAACCAGCCATTTACTTGCTGTTGTTAAATTAAATCTAAATTATTGTCTGACATCTGTGAAGATAGAGAGTCTCATGTTTTTCATCATAGGAAAAGATACCTGTTTCCCGATAACGATTCCTGGGTGTCCTGTTATCGCCGGCGGATGCTATAAACGCATCTGCGGATATAACCATGTACAACCTGAAATGCAACCATTCATTTACCTGCAGTGTAACCAAGCCCTACTTGAATTCCGACTAAGCCTTACTTGCGCCTTAACTAAGCCTTACTTGCATTGCAATTAAGCACCTTTTCGAATGGCTTTGTAACTGTCAAGGAATCAGAGCGTTGACCGATGCGTGTCCGGCAGTATCAGCTATGGGGTTATAAGACAGCTTTAGAAGTGGCATCTGTTAAAACAAAAGAAGAAACGGAGGACGTGATCATCCCCCATCTCTTCCTGTGATTTTACATTATCTGGCCTGCTCCAGTTCAAGTGTCTTGGTTGTCTGGTCGCATACGGAGGATGGTCCCCAGTACTGGATAGGACCCGGGTAAATGTAGCAGGTCTCCTTTGCCCACTTGTCACGTTGTGCGGCAAAAAGCCTTGAACGGAGCACCGTCCAGTTCAACAAGTGCCTTGCGGATAACAGGCTTCATCTCGCCGTTACGTCTCCATGTTCATCATCATCGTGATAGGTACGCCTCCTGCTTTCCACTGGTCGGTGCCCGCCGTTGTGTTCTTGACGATTGCCATGTAGCCAGTCTTGCCGTTGGCAATCAGCTGGGCGGCTGATGAACCAAGAGCATAGCAGTAGTCTGCATCGAAGTTGGAAGGAGCTGCGCAACGGCCTTCATAGCCGAAGAAATGGTGCTGGGCTGCAAACTTGCCCACGAAATTTCCCTCCTGCTTCCACTGGTCGAGCTTGGCAGCAACCATTTCCGAGATGAGCTTCTCTGTTTCGATGAGCGAAACCTGTACGTTTCCATGTGGGTCGCGGTCGAGAGAAAGCTGACGGGCAACTCCCTCTGGCAGCGTTTCGAAGGTAGACCGGTTTTCTGCTGACAGATGATCAAGGATATATCTACGCTGTGCGTCCTCGTCAAGATGCATGTAATCTGCCCCATGAGCAGCCAGCAGATCGTTCAGTTCCTGGATCAGTCGGCCGATGGCAGGGATGAACTCGATGAGACCTTCTGGAATCAGCACGACACCGAAGTTGTTGCCCTGCGCTGCACGATGAGCCACGACATCGGCAATATACTCGACGATATCGTTCAGAGTCTGGTCCTTGGCCTGAATCTCCTCTGAAATAAGGCAGATGTTCGGCTGCGTCTGCAATGCGCACTCAAGCGCGATGTGAGAGGCGGAACGCCCCATCAGCTTGACGAAATGCCAGTACTTGCGTGCAGAATTGCAGTCGCGCTCTATGTTGCCGATCAGCTCGGAGTAAGTCTTGGTAGCCGTGTCAAAACCGAAGGATGTCTCGATCTGGTCGTTTTTCAGGTCGCCGTCGATGGTCTTCGGGCAGCCGATGACCTGTACGCCATACTGCTTGGCAGCATAATACTCTGCCAATACGCAGGCGTTGGTGTTGGAGTCGTCACCGCCGATGATGACAACGGCTTTGATGTTCAGCTTGCGGATAATTTCAAGTCCTTTCTCGAACTGGTCTTCCTTTTCCAGCTTGGTTCTGCCGGAACCGATCATGTCAAAGCCGCCCGTGTTGCGGTAAGACTGAAGGTAGTCTGCTGTGATTTCCACATAGTTGTGGTCGACAAGCCCGCCAGGTCCCATGAGGAAACCATAGAGACGGTTCTCCGGGTTCAGCTTTTTGATTTCGTCGAATAGTCCGGAGATGACATTGTGTCCGCCGGGAGCCTGCCCGCCGGAGAGGATAACGCCGACGTTCATCTTGGCATTGTTGGCCGACTCGGCCGGCTCAAACTCAACGAGAGGCATTCCGTAAGTGTTCGGGAATAACTTCTTGATGTCCTCCTGATTGTCGACGCTCTGTGTAGGAGCACCTTCTTTCACCTTTACTGCACCTTGAAGAGCCTTTGGCAACTTTGGCTGATAGCCTGATCTTTCCTTCTGCAATGCGCTAATTTCCATTTGTTTACCTTAAATGAGTTAAATATAATGATTATCTAATGTCTGTTCCTTTTCTGCTAAAAATATTGCAAGTGAGGGCAAATGGAGCTTGCTCCTGTTTTGCCGAGCGCAGCTTATTTTTCTGCAAAATTACTTTTTTTATCCGATAATAGAAAGGAAAAGAAGCTAAATTAAAAATTTTAACTCTATTTTTTTATAAGAAAGTCTTTCCTTTCTGTTTTTTTATTTATCTTTGAACGATAAAAAGTAAAATACAGCTATTTAGGATTAAAAAAATGAGCAACAAAAGAGATTTAAAGCGCACCATCAATTACATTTGTGGTGACCTGTTCACAGAGGGCGTTGCCGCCTCTCTCTATGGTGAAAATCACGATGCAGACAATACGGAGGCTATCCTCACATCCATTTTGGTCATGCACAACAACTACATCAGAAGAGTGTCTCATATAGAACCGGGTATGGCAGCCAAAGTCTATTTCAAAGACTTAAAGGATAAGTTCAACAAAGAAGTCAATGAGATTGTAGACCAAATCAATAACCTCGTATAAATGCTTCATAGATTATCCAAGTGGCTTCTTTATGATGTCATGGGGTGGAAGAAGGACATCAGGTGCAAACTGCCCGACAAGGCTGTCATCTGCCTTGCACCCCATACGAGTAACTGGGATTTCCTGATAGGACAGCTGTATGCGAGGGCTGAAAGACAGCAGAGCAATTTCCTGATGAAGCGGGAATGGTTCTTCTGGCCGTTCGGCACGATCTTCCGCAAGCTGGGAGGTATTCCCGTCTGGCGTGACAAGCACACGAGCATGACCGACAGATTAGCCGGCTATGCCGTACATGCAGACAGGTTCCAGCTCTGTATCACTCCCGAGGGTACCCGGAGTCTGAATCCGGACTGGAAAAAAGGATTCTATTACATCGCACTGAAGGCCCGGCTGCCCATCCATCTTTATGGCATTGACTATGAGAAGAAACTGATCCAGTGCTCGAAAGTAATCAGGCCATCCGGTGATCTGGAACATGACATGAAGGAAATCAAACTTTATTTCAAGAACTTTAAAGGCAAACATCCAGAACTGTTTACGATAGGAGAATCAGAGGAAGAATGAAGATTAGACTGCTGTGTACGGCACTTGCCGCCATGTCATTCGTAAATACATACGCACAGGCTGGCAGGTCAACATGGGGAAAGACGAATTACAACAGTACACCATGGGTGGAGAATGTGTCTCGACCGAATGAGATTACAGAGGGATTGCAGAACAGGCATCTTTCCGTGTGGTCGTCGCATGGAAGATATTATGATGCCAAAAAGGGGGGATGGAAGTGGCAGCGTCCTGTCCTGTTTGGTACGACAGAGGACCTCTACACACAGACGATAGTCCTCCCCTACCTTATTCCCATGCTTGAGCATGCCGGAGCCGTCGTCTTTACTCCGCGCGAAAGAGACTGGCAGAAGAACGAAGTGATAGTCGACAATGACGGTCGTAGCAGCAATTACAAGGAGGAAAGCCTGAAGAAGAAATGGTCGGACACCTCCGTCCCGGGCTTTGCACAGCATTACGGCAGCTACAACGACGGCGAGAACCCTTTTACGGCCGGTACGGCCCGGCAGGTAAAAGCAAGAAAGCGTAACAGCAAAATCAGTTCTGTGATCTATCAGCCTGCAATCCCCGAGAGTGGAAGATATGCAGTGTACGTAAGCTATCAGACGCAGAAGAAAAGCGTGGATGATGCGGAATACATTGTATTTCACAAAGGACAGGAGACACATTTCCGTGTGAACCAGCGTATGGGCGGAGGAACATGGGTTTATTTGGGAACGTTCGACTTTGACAAAGGAAACAGTATCAACAATTCCGTAGTACTCACAAACCACAGCTCACATAGAGGAATTGTCACCGCTGACGCCGTCCGTTTTGGCGGTGGCATGGGAAACATTGTCCGTGGAGGAGTGGTAAGCGGGCTGCCTCGTTTCCTTGAAGGGGCGAGATACGCTGCACAGTGGGCAGGTGCGCCATGGGGTATCGTCAGCAAGAGCAATGGTTCTAATGACTACAACGACGACATCAACTCCCGATCGCTGATGACAAACTGGCTGGCAGGAGGTTCCTGTTATCTTCCCGACAGAAAGGATGGGAAGAAAGTTCCTGTCGAGATCTCGCTGGCAATTCACAGCGATGCCGGTGTAAAGGCTGACGGCAGCTATTTCGGGACGTTGGGAATCTGTACTACACAGCAGGGAAACAGCACTTTAGGTGACGGAATCTCACGAAAGACTTCAAGGTTGTTTGCAGAACAGTTAGTTGCCAATGCGAAGAAAGATATTGACAGGACGTTCCACGTCAACTGGGCGACCCGTTCCGTTTGGGACCGCAACTACAGCGAGACCAGGCTGCCGGAAATCCCCTCTGCCATTCTTGAGACCCTCTCGCATCAGAATTTTCCAGACATCAGACTGGGACAGGATCCCAACTTCAAATTCACATTGGCACGCTCTATCTATAAAACAATTCTGAAGTTCGAAGCAAGTATGCATGGCAGGCAATATACAGTCCAGCCGCTTGCCCCTGATATTTTCAAGATAGAATACATATCGCCTGGAAAAGTGCGACTGCAGTGGAAGGCTACAGGCGATGCCGGCGAACCGACCGCTGCACCGACATCTTACAATGTGTATATGGCCATCGGGTCAGGTGGATTCGACAATGGGGTGAATGTCCGCAATCCTTATTACGAACTGGAGCTGCAGCCCGGAAGGGTCTATAACTTCAAGGTGACTGCCTGCAACCACGGTGGTGAGAGCTTCCCTACAGAAACACTTTCAGCCCTGTACAACGAAGGGGCAGACAAGACCATTCTCATCGTCAATGCCTTTCACCGTCTGACGTCTCCGGCAGTTGTCAACACCGGTACGGAACAGGGATTTGACCTTGAAGCTGACCCGGGACTGAGCTATGGTCCTGTCGCCGGATGGGCAGGAAGGCAGGCCAACTTCGACAAGTCCATGATGGGAAAGGAAGGACCTGACGCACTGGGGTACGGCGGAGAAGAGCTTGTCGGCAAGGTGATTGCCGGCAACGACTTCGATTATGTAAAGGAACACTCGGAAGCCTTGTGCCATGCCGGAAAATACAACATCGTCAGCTGTGACAGCAAGGCTGTGGAATACGGTGAGGTAGACCTGTCCAGGTATGCATTGGTCGACCTGCTCCTCGGCAATGAAAAGGACGACGGGCATAGCCTGTATTATTATAAGACCTTCAAGCCCGCTCTGCGGGAGCAGATAACAAAATACCTGAACGGCCATGGAAGGCTGCTGGTCAGTGGTTCTTATCTCGCTTCGGATATGCAGGGCAGTGACGAGCAGACCTGGCTGAGGGACAATCTCCGTATTTCGTATGATGGGGCCAATACAGACAATTATAATTCAACGGTCAGCGGAATGGGAATGTCGTTTGATGTCTACCGCACCATCAACGAACAGCATTATGGTGCTTACACTCCCGACAACATCCTGCCGACGGACGGTGCTTTCAGCGTGTTGAACTATGCTGACGGACATGGTGCAGCCGTAGCTTACAAAGGCGCAGACAACTGCGTATTCACCCTGTCGTTCCCCTTTGAATGTATCAAGGATGCTCCGACGCGCAGCCGGATGATGAAGGGAATTGTCAATTATATGATGAGCAAATGAAAATAATCTGAAAACAGAATGACTATGTACAAAATTCAAGCAAACGCCTCCGGGACACGGAGCATAGAGGTCAGCGACAGACACCTTGAAACCATCCGGAAATATTCGCTTCTCTCCGGGCTGGTTGACTCCAATGGAATTGTTGACGAGAATATCCTTGACAGGTTGAAGTTCAATATCCGTGGACTTCTTGAGTCTGAGCCGGGAAAGGACAGAGACTTGTTGGATCTGTGCCTGGACGTAATCTATAACCAGAATATGAAAGCCATCGGACTGGGGAATCTCGTCGCACTCTACCGGCAGTGGGCGGCAGCGCACAAAGATGCCGATGATACCGATGACGAAAGCCTCATGGCAGAGTAGCCGGGACGACTGTACTGTGAAGATTCCCAGCTGTTCGGGAATATGATTCCCAGGCGTTGGGAACATCATTCCCATACGACTGGGAATGTCGTTCCCGTATAGTTGGGAATACCACGCATATCGGCGGATTGCCGTCTGGGGAATACCCTGTGGAAAGGTTCCGTATGCCGGACTGTAAGTTTCTGAAAGTATGCAGATGCAATAGGCGGACGGTTTCCAGCTGTGTTAAGACAGCACGGTCGGCATCGTGCGGAGGTGGCACGTCGTTCCCCTAAAGGGTAGGTCCGACATCCGGATACGGTCCGCAGCGGGGTCTTCCCGTGCAATGTAAGGTTTTCGCTTTGCAGTTTCAGACAGTCTTTCTAATTTACGGAAATACAATATAAAACATCAAATCGTTTGAGTTCAAATAAGCAAAATATAAAACCCGGAAAGCAGAAAAAAAGACCGGCAGTTCCTGTCCGGCAGCGACAGGAGAGGACAGATGCGTCAGGAAAAGAAGTGAAATCCTCAAGACCGTCAAGATACCAGCTGACCGACTTCCTGCCTACCACCAAGAAGGAGGTGGAGCTTCGTGGATGGGACCAACTGGATGTCATCCTCTTCTCCGGCGATGCCCTATATTGACCATCCGGCCTTTGGCGCAGCCGTCATCGGCAGGACGCTCGAAGCTGCCGGTTACAAGGTGGCGATTGTTCCTCAGCCCGACTGGCATGGCGACTTCCGTGATTTCAAAAAGCTGGGTCGGCCGCGTCTCTACTTCGGCATCTCACCCGGTGCCATGGACTCGATGGTAAACAAATACACGGCCAACCGCCGTCTGCGGTCGGAAGATGCTTATTCGCCTGACGGCAGACACGACCTGCGCCCGGAATACCCGAGCATTGTCTACGCCAATATCCTCAGGCAGCTCTATCCCGACGTGCCCATTGTCCTGGGCGGCATTGAGGCCTCACTCCGCCGTCTCACCCACTATGACTATTGGAAAGACTGCCTCCGCAAGTGCATTCTATGTGATGCCCATGCCGACATGATTATCTATGGCATGGGCGAGAAGCAGGTCGTCAGCATAGCAAAGGAATTGGAAAACGGCGTGAGCGTCAAAGACCTGAAGTATATCCCGCAGACCGTTTACCTCTGCAAAGGAATCGGATATTCCGGGGGAATCAAGGAGGAAGACATTGTGCTTCATTCGCACGAAGCCCTGTCTGCACAACAAAAAGTACCAGGCAGAAAACTTCAGGTATATTGAAGAGGAGTCCAACAAAAAACATGCAGAGCGTATCCTGCAGGCCGTTGACAACGTCTATGCAGTCGTGAACCCGCCCTACCCTACGATGACTACGGAGGAGGTTGACGCTGCCTACGACCTGCCTTATACGCGTGAGCCGCACCCGAAGTACCGTGGAAAAACCATCCCTGCCTACGAGATGATCAAGCACAGTGTGAACATTCACCGCGGCTGCTTCGGCGGCTGTGCGTTCTGCACCATCTCCGCCCACCAGGGGAAATTCATCAGCTGCCGTTCAAAGGAAAGCATCCTGAAGGAGGTGAAGCAGGTGATGGAAATGCCCGATTTCAAAGGCTACCTGTCCGACCTCGGCGGGCCGTCGGCCAACATGTACGGCATGGCCGGCAGGAACCAGCGGGCGTGTGAACACTGCAAGCGGCCCAGCTGCGTGAATCCGGAAATCTGCCCGAACCTTGAAACAGACCATACCCGACTGCTCGAAATCTACCATGCAGTAGACGAACTTCCGGGCATCAAGAAGAGCTTTTATCGGTTCCGGCGTACGGTATGATCTCCTGCTACATAGAAGCAAAGATGAAAAGAGCAATGAGGCTGCGCGGCAATATACCCGTGAACTGATTACACGCCATGTCAGCGGACGGCTGAAGGTCGCTCCGGAACACACGTCAGACCGTGTGTTGAAACTCATGCGCAAGCCATCTTTCCAGCAGTTCTACGCCTTCAAGAAGATTTTTGACCGCATCAACCGTGAAGAGGGACTGCGCCAGCAGATCATTCCTTACTTCATCTCGTCCCACCCGGGCTGCCAGGAGGAGGATATGGCGGAACTGGCTGTACTGACAAAAGACCTTGACTTCCACCTGGAGCAGGTGCAGGATTTCACCCCTACCCCCATGACGGTCTCTACAGAGGCTTGGTACACGGGCTATGATCCTTACACGCTCGAACCGATATTCTCCGCCAAGACACCGAAAGAGAAACTTGCCCAGCGGCAGTTCTTTTTCTGGTATAAACCGGAAGCACGCCGAGACATTGAACGTGAACTAAAACGGATTGGGCGTAGTGACCTGATTTCCAAGCTCTACGACAATTCCCCCAAAGTATCATCCAAGGGCTGTCTATGACCCGAAAGCCGTGGGCAGCACGCCGGAGACGGCAGACATGAAGCAGCATCGGAAACAAGAAGAAAAAGCTGCCGGAACGCACAGGAAGTCTGACAGACACAATGGCGGCCGGCATAAAAGCTTCAACCCGAACTTCCCCGCCAACCGCCGCCGGAGACAGAGATGAACCTTAACAATATTTAAAGAGGTGAAGATTACTATCTCCACCTTTTTTTAGTAATTTTGCATTTAATTCTGTACAATGGCTTTTCGGCTTATAGAGAAGTGGCCGGAAAGCTGTCGGGAACAGACAATAACTGATGAAGCTATAAATAAGAAAATAAAATCAAGTTATGAGTAAACAGACTGAAAAGATCAAGGCACTCGTGGAGAAGCGCGAGCTGGCCCGCTTAGGCGGCGGTCAGAAGGCCATCGACAAGCAGCATGAGCGTGGAAGTACACAGCGCGTGAGCGTATCGAGATGCTGGTTGACAAGGGCAGCTTCGAGGAATATGATATGTTCAAACTTCACCGCTGCCACAACTTCGGCATGGAGAAGAAACAGTTCCTCGGCGACGGTGTCGTTGCCGGTTCAGCGACTATCGACGGCCGCCTTGTCTATCTCTATGCACAGGACTTCACCGTAAACGGCGGTTCGCTTTTCCGAAACAATGGCCCAGAAAATCTGCAAGGTGATGGATATGGCCATGACCAACGGCGCACCGGTCATCTGCATGAACGACTCCGGTGGGGCGCGCATCCAGGAGGGTATCTCTGCTCTGGCAGGTTATGGTGAAATCTTCGAGCGCAACATCCTTGCCTCCGGTGTCATCCCGCAGATATCAAGCATCCTTGGCCCTTGTGCTGGTGGTGCGGTTTACTCTCCTGCACTCACCGACTTCATCATCATGAAGGAGCAGACGAGCTACATGTTCCTTACAGGTCCGAAGGTCGTAAAGACCGTGACAGGTGAAGACATTGACGCAGAGCACCTCGGCGGTGCAAGCGTCCATGCTTCAAAGAGCGGTGTGACAAGTTTCACTGCCAAGACCGAAGAGGATGCCATGGAGCTTATCAAGAAACTTCTCTCTCTTACATTCCCTCTAACAACCGTGAGGAAGCACCACGTGTAGAATGCACCGACCCGATCGACCGCAAGGAAGACCTCCTGAATGAAATCATCCCTGATGATCCGAACCAGGCATACGATATGTACAAAGTGATTCAGGCCGTAACCGACAACGGAGAGTTCTTCGAGGTCCAGCCGAAGTTTGCCAAGAACATCATCACAGGGTTCGCACGTTTCAACGGACAGAGTGTCGGTATCGTTGCCAACCAGCCGTCAGCTTATGCCGGTGTGCTGGATGTAAACGCAAGCCGCAAAGGCGCACGCTTCGTCCGTTTCTGCGATGCCTTCAACATTCCTATCGTCTCTTTGGTTGACGTGCCGGGCTTCCTGCCGGGTACAGGACAGGAGTACAATGCGGTCATTCTCCATGGCGCACAGCTGCTCTACGCCTACGGCGAGGCTACTGTTCCGAAGATTACCATCACGCTGCGCAAGAGCTACGGCGGATCCCACATTGTCATGGGCTGCAAGCAGCTCCGTTCCGACCTCAACTTCGCATGGCCGAGTTCGGAGATTGCCGTTATGGGCGCATCAGGTGCCGTAGCCGTTCTCTGCGGAAAGGAGGCCAGGCAGGTCAAGGAGCAGGGCGGTGATGTCAAGCAGTTCCTGGCCGAAAAGGAGGAAGAATACTCCGAGAAGTTTGCCAATCCGTATCAGGCGGCACAGTTCGGTTATATCGACGATGTCATCGAACCGCGTAATACCCGTTTCCGCATCTGCCGTGGTCTGGCTCAGCTGGCGCATAAGAAGCAGGACCTGCCGGCCAAGAAGCATGGATGTATGCCAATGTAATGAAGGGGGCCGCGACTATGGACAAGAATGTATATGCAGCGATTGCAATGGCACTCTATGAGTTTGCCGGAAACAATGTTCACGACAACGAACCGGGCATCATCACCATTCTGCCGAAGCAGACAATGTGGGATGCCAAGTTCGAGATAATGACAAAGAAACCATAACAGACATCAAATGAAAGAATTCAAATATACGATCGACGGCAAAGAATATAAAGTCGAGATTGGTGAAATCAATGCCGAAAATGTTGCTGAAGTAACTGTCAACGGCGAACAGTACAGTGTGCAGATGGAGAAGGCTGCCGAACCCGAGAAAAAGAAGGTTGAACTTGGCAAGCCTGCAGCTGCTGAGGAAAATGATGAAGCTGCTCCTGCTGCTGCCATCAATAGTTCTGCTGCTGTCAAAGCTCCGCTGCCCGGAACCATCACATCTGTAGAGGTGACTGTCGGGCAGGATGTGAAAGCGGGCGATACTGTCGTCGTTCTGGAAGCCATGAAGATGCAGAACAGCATTGAAGCAGAGAAGGACGGCAAGGTAACGGCAATTGCAGTAAAGGTTGGGCAGGCTGTGCTTGAGGACGACCCGCTGGTTGTCATTGAATAGGCCGGAGGATGGCCTTCCTGCAGAGGACCGTCACATCCGTTGTTGATGGCATCTGGGAATATTGATCAGCACATTGCTGTTTCACATTCCCATTCATCCAAAGGGTACAGGCAATAGTAACAGGACTTATCTGAACGGTTGGCTATACCGCATTCAACCGGAGCATATACAAAACAGCCATATTGAGGCATAACCTGCCTGAATATGGCTGTCTTGTTTTTGTAAACATCGGTGTCTGTGATTAACCACCCATCACCGTCTTACAATATATGGTAGCGGCAGGCATAGACCGGCCTTACGTGTAAATGTGTTGGTGCCCGTCACATATTGTGTTGTCGGTAAATACCAGCAGTGTCGACGGTCCGAACCTTGCAGAATATTGCCGGGAACGACAGCTGCGTGTAGCTGGTGAAGAGCTGTGCCGGCAGAACTTTATTTGATTGGGAGACTTACTTTTTCAAAAGGAATGCGGAATTGTCTGTTTAAAAGAGACTGTGTGCAGTTTAACTTTTATCGGACGGCACATTCAATAAACATGAGTGCAGGAAACGGAGATATATGGACTCGGTAAAAAGTCTGTCTTTCGCATTAAAGCTATACGTTCTACACGAAAGGTGTCTGCCGCATTTAACGGAAGGACCAAAAATTATCCCCCGATTCACATCGAGGGATAACAACAACACAAACACAAAATAAAGCAGGTTATACCTGCAATACCGTTTTGCATACAAATACAGACTTTGTTAATCGTATATTGTTTATCTTACATCACGCCGTCTGTCCTCAGTTTTTTCTGCCATTTCCATGCGGAAGCGAGGACATCAGTCAATGGGGTTTCTGCTTTCCATCCTAAAACAGTGTTGGCTTTTGGTGCAATCACCCCAGATTTTCTCAATATCCCTTCACGACGCGGACCGTATTTCCAGTTCAGCTTTACGCCGGTAGCTTTCTCGAAAAGTCTCGACAATCTCCTTGGTGGAATTCCCCCGCCCTGTACCGATATTGAAATACTCAATCTTGTCCGTATCCTGATCAAGTACACGTGCCATTGCTGCGACATGAGCCTTTGGCAGGTCAACAACATAAATATAGTCGCGGATACAGGTTCCATCCGGCGTATCATAGTCATTGCCGAAGACAGTAAGTTCTTTCCGGATTCCCATTGCCGTCTGGGTAACATAAGGAATCAGGTTGTTGGGTACACCGTTCGGCAACTCGCCGATCAATGCGGTCGGATGGGCACCGATAGGATTGAAGTACCGAAGGACAATGCTCTTTGATGTCGGCTCCGCTGTGAATATAGTCCAGGATAATCTGTTCGTTGATTTCCTTTGTGTTCCCCTATGGGTGATGTGGCTTTCTGATGAGGTGCATCCTCTGTGACAGGGAGGTTCTCTGGCTTGGGTTGTCCGTAGACAGTACAGGAACTTGAGAAGATAAAGCCCTTCACGCCATACGCAGGCATTAGTTCCAATAGGTTGACCAGAGAGATGATGTTGTTCCTATAATATAGCAAAGGCTTCTGGACACTCTCCCCGACAGCCTTGGATGCAGCAAAATGAATGATGCCTTCAATCTTCGGATACTTGCGGGAAGACGTTTTCTGTAGCTTCACGGTCACGGAGGTCGACCTGCTCAAAAGCCGGACGGACTCCTGTTATTTTTCTCAATGCCATCCAGCACTTCGATTTTCGAGTTGGACAGATTGTCGACGATTACGACATCGTAGCCGGCTTCTATCAGTTCGACACTCGTGTGTGAACCGATAAATCCGGTTCCTCCCGTAACAAGAATTGTCTGTTTCATTTTATCTTTAGTTTTTCCTTTTCAGGCTGTTCTGTTCCTGTATGTTGCAAAGATAACGTTTTTTTTATAACCTTCAAAAAAAGAACGTAAAAAATGTACACGCATCTGCAAAAACCGAAAAACTTTTTTGTATATTTGCCGAGGTAAACAAATCAATACATATCTGATATGACTGAAACTGAACAGACCCGGCAGCAGATTGAGCGTTTCCTGAAGAAAGTCGCACAGAAATTCATGGCCAGCAGTTGTGATATGCCGATGACGGACATTCATCTGCGTGCATCGCAAGACAGCGGCGATCTCATGGCTTTCGATGACAGCGACAATGAGATCACCCGCTGTGTCATAGATCAGTGGATAGACAACAAGAGTGATGATTTCTATCAGGAGGCGGCTGTTGTCCTGCGGTCGGAACTGAACCGCATGAAAGATACCGTGGAGAATCTGTCTGTCATGAAGCCTTACAGCTTCATTCTTGAAGACGATGACAGGAATAATGTTGCAGAGCTCTATCTTGTAGATGACGACCTTGTCATTATCGGGGGCGACCCTCATGCAGGGACTGGACAAGGAACTTGACAGTTTCCTGGATGACATATTGAAGGAAGAAGAATGAAGAAGGTGTTTTTATCCTTCATCTTCGGCCTGGCTCTTCCGTGTGCGGTGTCAGCACAGCGGCATGAGATTACAGATGGGAACATCCGTTCCCTTCAGGTGACTGCCGATCAGAAATGGCAGGAGCTGCCCATTACCATCCTCAATGCCGGGAAGATAAGCATCGACTTTGATGACCTTACACATACTTACCGCCGGATGACTTACCGGCTGGAGCACTGCGAAGCCGACTGGCAGCCCTCGACAGGCCTTTTCGACAGCGATGTGGCTGAAGGATTCCTTTCAGGAAACACAATAGATGATGTGAAAGAGTCGACCCTTACCAACACGCTTTATACACACTATCATCTTGAAATACCCAACAGCAAGTGCCGGCTCAGACTGTCGGAAACTACCGGTTGTCAGTTTATGATGATAATTTTGCGGACCAGCCTTTGCTTACGGCCTGTTTCATGCTCACCGAGCCGGCAGAACATTCCATGGGAGTAAGGCTGGCCATTACCACCCAGACAGACCGGACCATCAACGACAGACACCAGCAGGTTGACATGCAGATTGATTATGGGAATTATACTGTAAGCAATCCGCAGCGGCAGATCCGGACAGTTGTCATGCAGAACCGTAACTGGCTGGATGCACGCTGGAACAGCAAACCGCAGTATGTCATGCCAGACGGATTGCGATGGACGCACAATCAGGATTACATTTTCTGTGCCGGCAATGAATACAGAAAGTTCGAGATTCTCTCAACGGATGCCGCCTCTATGGGGATTGACAGAATCAGCTGGGACGGGAAAGATTATCATGTCTATCCCTTTGCTACATCTCCTTTCCTGAATTATGTCTATGACGAGGACGCTGACGGAGCGTTTCTCATCCGTAATTCCGACAACACAGACGTAAATACAACCAGTGATTATGTCCAGACACATTTCCGTCTCAATGTACCGGCCCCCTACCCTTGTCGGCTTTATCTTGATGGTGACTGGACCAGCAACCGGCTGCTTCCAGCCTACGAAATGAGTTACCAGCCTGAAGGAAAATATTATGAAGCGGTCGTTCCTTTAAAGTTCGGGTATTATAATTATCAGTTCCTTACGGCAGATGAACATGGAAAGCTCTCTTCTTTCAGGGTAGACAGCTGTCATTACCAGACGGAAAACAGTTATCAGGCACTTGTCTATTTCCGGCCGCAGGGAGGACGGACCGACAGGCTCGTCGGATATGCACATGTAAAATACATAAAGAAATAAAGTGTATCAAAAGCTGGAACTTTTGTGTTTCCTACTTTTGATACACTTTCTGTATGTTCTGAAAATCCACGTCGGACTTTTGCCTATATGCGGACATTGCCGACTCTCTGCCTCTTTTTCTTTCCAGGCAATCAGATTCTTTTTCCTCGTTCATCCGCATTGTCTGCGATGTTTTCAGAAAGAAAGCAGAATCTGCCGCCTGAAAGGAAAAAGCTCCAAAGTTAACTTTCGGAACCTGCCTTTTACTTTGTATGTCTCTCTCTCAGACTATGAAAAAGCAAGACTATGGAAAGAAACTTTCAGTCATTCATCGACATCAGAAACTCCTCATTGCTTTCCGTACGTTTCATACGGTCGTGGATGGAATTCATGGCCTCGATAGAATTCATGTCGGCAATATACTTGCGCAGAATCCACATACGGTCAAGCGTGGTACGATCCTGAAGCAGATCGTCACGGCGCGTGCTTGAGGCAACCAGATTGACCGCCGGGAAGATGCGTTTGTTGCTGAGACTCGGTCGAGCTGCAGTTCCATGTTGCCTGTCCCTTGAATTCTCGAGATGACCTCGTCCATCTTCGAGCCCGTGTCGATCAGTGCCGTTGCGATGATGGTGAGCGATCCGCCCCCCTCAATGTTGCGGGCTGCACCGAAGAAACGCTTGGGTTTCTGCAAGGCATTGGCGTCAACTCCACCTGTCAGCACCTTTCCGGATGCGGGGGCCACTGTGTTGTAGGCGCGGGCCAGACGGGTGATGGAATCCAGGAAGATGACGACATCGTGCCCGCACTCTACCATGCGCTTTGCCTTCTCCAATACGATGCCGGCAATCTTCACATGACGCTCTGCCGGTTCATCGAACGTTGAGGCGATGACTTCGGCATTCACCGTACGTGCCATATCCGTAACCTCCTCCGGTCGTTCGTCAATCAGAAGCATCATCAGGTAAGCTTCCGGATGATTGGCCGCAATGGCATTTGCTATGTCCTTCATCAGAATCGTCTTACCGGTCTTGGGCTGTGCGACAATCAATGCACGCTGTCCTTTTCCAATGGGAGAGAACAGGTCGACGATACGTGTAGAGAGGTTTGTCGTACGTGGATCGCCGCAGAGGGAGAACTTTTCTTCAGGGAACAGCGGCGTAAGATGCTCGAACGGAATGCGGTCGCGTACCTCTGAAGGCTTGCGTCCATTGATTTTGTCGATGCTCGTCAGCGGAAAATATTTTCCCCTCGCGTGGCGGTCGCACATGACACTCCACGACATCGCCCGTCTTCAGGCCGAATTGTTTTATCTGGTTGTTGGCAATATAGACATCATCGGGCGAAGACAGATAGTTATAGTCGCTTGAACGGAGGAAGCCATAGCCGTCAGGCATCACTTCGAGAACTCCGTTCGCCTTGATAAGGTCTGAAAAGTCATATTTTGAATCACTGCCCGCTGCTGCGGTATTTTTCACGAAGGCATCTGGACGGGTGTCGTCGGCTGGTCGAACATATCATGGTTCGGCACCATTCCCTGGTCTTCTATCGGCAGATCGACAATAGGAATGAAGTCTGTTCCGTCGCCCGGGTCTCCGCTCTACACCCTCCGGTGCGGCAGGAGTACTGGCAGCTTCCTGGTTCATATTGTGTGCATTTACTTTCTCCTGCAGGCGTACGAGGAGGTCCTCCTTGCCTTCTGTCCCGTCCTGCGGCCGGTCGTCGGAGAACTGATCTTCAGGGATAAAGTCCTCCGGACAGGGTTGTCTGCAGGCTTGTCCTGCCTTGCTCCTCCTCCGGTTCAGTTTTTTTGTCTTGTTCTGCTTTTTGCCTTTATTGCGGCTTCTGCAGCCGCAATGGCCTCCAGTTCGGCTTTTGACTTGCGTCCGCGGTGTTTGGGGATGGAAGCCAGTATTTCTTCCGGGCTCTTTTCTTTCTCTGTCTTCGGTTCGGGAAGCTCCTTGAACAGTGCAGCCTGTACGGCCTCCAGACGCCTTGCTTTCTTCTGTACATCAAAGTTCTCCCCTCGTCGCCATGAACCGAATAAACCCGGTCTGTGTCTTTCCGTGTTATTCTCGTACGCTTGCGCTTTGATTCTAAAGGATGTGCCATGCCAGCCTCCTCCGCCTGCCTGTCGAGAATGGCATAGACGAGCTTGTCCTTGCTGTCGCCCGGGGTGTAGACGGCTCCTGTGCTCTGGGCTATTGTCTCAAGCTCAGACACTTCTTTTTCTAATAGTTCTTCTTTGCTTAACATATATAATATGTATAGAAATTACATTTGATAGCGTAGATGTTTCATAAGCTGAAACATCCGTAAATGTGTCTTTTTGTGCCGCAAAGGTATAATTTTTTTATTTGAACCACACAAGAATTATCCTGTTTTTTTAAGATTATTCTAGTGAGAATGAGCAACTGCACGGAAAACGGAGACCTGACACACAAAGGGATGACCGCTCAATGGCAATATAACTCCGAGGGGACGGTTCCAGGTAAGAACGGCAAAAGAAGGCCTGTACCCTTACTGTAGCCCCGGTTATTCCCGACCGTTGGGAACAGCATTCCCAACCGAATGGGAATGCTGTTCCCAGGCACTGGGAAAACCTTTCCCAAGCGATTGGGAACTACGGATGTGCAGCCGCTCTTTTTCAAAGATTTGTAGTAGGTGACGTGCTCGTTGGCTTGTTGGACAAGTTGACTGCCACCGACAGGCATGACGGCAGAGTGCTTACTGATGCTGTTCGCGCAAAAGGTCGTTGACTGTCTTTACCGGATTAAAGGTGTCGAGAGGAACTTCCACGAAGACGGTGTTCCAGTCGCTCATCGCTCCGTTCCATAGTCCTGGCAGTTCCAGGTGCTTTTCAGGTTGCGTCCGTTCTTCGACTTTGAACTGATGAATCCTGTAGACTTGTCCACATAATCTGTCAGTTCAAAGGCCTCGCCCTTGTAATTCCTGACGGCACAGACCAGGTCAACAGGATTGAAATGCGTACCTCCTGTAAACATCTTCATGGATGCGTCGTCATTCTTGTCAATCTGGGAGCTTTCCAGAATTTGCAGGCTGACTGTCCCATCCTGATTGTAAGTCCGGAACGGGCCGCCTCCAGGTTCTCCTACATTCTTTACCATGCCACATACACGCATCGGCCGGTTCAGCTTCCAGTGCAGGTAACCGGCCAGTGCAGCATCGTCAAGACTCAGTACATCATGCTTCCGGCACGAAAGTTCATCTTGCAGGAAACCGACCATCTCCTCCAGTTCTGCACGTGTACAGCGACCGCTGTCCAGCCGGCGCAGATATCCGAAAGCACGTTTCTGCAGCTCGACGAGTTTCCCGGCAAGGATCATTTTCCATCTGACGGTCGAGTCCTTTAATCGGTCAGGCACAACATTGTCAATATTCTTGATGAATACCACCTCTGCGTCCATATCATTCAGATTCTCTATCAGTGCCCCGTGTCCTCCCGGACGGAAGAGCAGTGAACCATCCTCGTTGCGGAATGGCGTGTTGTCGAGGTTCACAGCGATAGTGTCTGTGCTGGGTTTCTGTTCCGAAAAAGAAATGTCGAAGCTGACTCCCAGCTTCTTTTCGTATTCCGCCTGTTTTTCAACAACTTTCTGTTTGAAAAGGTCCAGATGTTCATGTGATACGGTGAAATGTACGTGTGCCTTCTTGTTGCTTTTCCGCATAACGTGCTGCCTCAACCAGATGTTCCTCCATAGGGCGTGCGCATTCCGTCATCATCAGGAATGGAACGGAGCAGACCTTTCGGCAGCCGTCCGTAGTCCAGTCCTTCCTTGTTCAACAAGGTGGCAACAACTGCCTTATAGTGTCCGTCGGCTATCAGTTCGTCGGCGGAGCTGCCTTCCTGTTGCAGACATCTGCCGGACAGTTCCTTGAAAAAAGCAAAATGATGGATATTGGCAAAGAACTCTTTTTCAAATTCACTCACAGGTGCTTCATGGTCTCCGTTGAGGAAAGCAAAGAGATCCTTGAACATCCGGCTGGCTGCACCTGAAGCCGGAACGAACTTGACCACTCTGTGACCGTCCACCTGATAATCATGCCATGTGCGGCATGCTGCCTCACAGGCTTTCATGTCGAGCACCGAGACCCCTTGTCCTGGTGTCGCCGCACCTTCCAGTTTCAAGTGGAAACCTCGCCTGAAGTCTTCCAGCTGCCTGCTGATCTGTTCCTCACTAATTCCTTTCTCGTGAATCTGTTTTAGGTCTTCTTTCTTCAACATAATTGGTAGAGTATTATAAAAGATTGTTTTTGTAAATGCAAAAATAACGAATTTAATCGAAAGAAAGAAACGAATTGTCTGTTTTATTCTTAATAAAGACTTTTTCCTTTGTACCTTTTTTCATATCGGCAGGCTTATATGTCGAGATTTTTATGTACTTTGCCCATGAACTATAAAACGTAATATGCTCTATGGAAGAGATATTCATTTACACGGATGAAGAGAAAGAAGAGTCGGAGCTGATACTCGGAGAACTGAAGGAGACGCTCAGGCAGTCGTTTCTCGAAAACGACCTTCCCAAGCTGCGCGAACACCTGCACGGTTCTATAGCCGACAATACCATCCGGCGTAACGTCTTCGGGCTGAATCCTATCCTCTGCGCATTGCAGACAGCTGCCATTGCGGTTAAGGACATAGGCTTGAAGCGTGATTCCGTCATAGCCATTCTCCTGCACCAGAGTGTCCAGAGAGGGACGCTCTCGCTCGAAGAAATAGAAAATCGGTTCGGCGACGGTGTCTCAAGAATCATTCACGGGCTTATCCGCATACAGACACTCTACCAGAAGACACCTGTCATCGAGAGCGAGAATTTCCGTAATCTCCTGCTGTCCTTTGCCGAAGATATGCGTGTCATCTTGATCATGATTGCCGACCGTGTCAACCTCATGCGGCAGATACGCGATGTGGAGAACAAGGAGGCACAGCGGAAAAGTGTCGGAGGAGCAAAGTTATCTCTATGCGCCTCTGGCACACAAGCTGGGACTGTATCAGCTGAAAAGTGAGCTCGAGGACCTCTCCCTGAAGTATCTCGAACACGATGCTTACTACCTTATTAAAGACAAGCTGAATGCTACGAAAGCTGCACGTGATGCCTACATAAGCAGATTCATCATGCCTGTCAGCGAGCACCTTGAGGCAGCTGGATTAAAGTTTCACATCAAGGGGAGAACGAAGTCTATTCATTCCATCTGGCAGAAGATGAAGAAGCAGAAATGCGGATTTGAGGGCATTTATGACCTTTTTGCCATCCGCATTATCCTTGACTCGCCTGCGGACAAGGAGAAGATGCAGTGCTGGCAGGCCTACTCTATTGTAACGGATATGTACCAGCCCAATCCGAAACGTCTGCGCGACTGGCTCTCTGTCCCCAAGTCCAACGGCTACGAGTGCCTGCACATCACGGTCCTCGGTCCTGAAAAGAAATGGGTGGAAGTACAGATTCGCACAGAACGCATGGACGAGATAGCCGAGCATGGTCTTGCTGCCCATTGGCGATATAAAGGCGTGAAGGCTGAAGGAGGCATGGACGACTGGCTGGCTTCAATCCGTTCAGCACTTGAGGCCGGCGACAATCTTGAGGTGATGGACCAGTTCAAGTCCGATCTTTATGAGAAGGAAATCTACGTTTTCACACCGAAAGGCGACCTGTTGAAGTTTCCCAAGGGTGTGACGGTGCTTGACTTCGCCTATCACATCCATTCCAGAATCGGGAATCAGTGTGTAGGGTGGAAGGTCAACGGAAAGAACGTGTCTTTCCGTACCGAGCTGCACAGTGGCGACACTGTTGAAATCCTGACATCGACGACGCAGAAGCCCAAGCAGGACTGGCTCAGCATCTGCAAATCATCACGTGCGAAGGCCAAGATACGTCTGGCACTGAAAGAGACGCAGGTAAAAGACGGTCTTTATGCCAAGGAGCTTCTTGAACGAAGGTTCAAGAACAAAAAGATAGATATCGAAGAGGCCACCATGGGGCATCTTCTGCGCAAGCTGGGCTTCAAAGAGGTATCTGAGTTCTACAAACAGATTGCTGACGAGAAGCTCGACCCTAATTATGTCATTGAGGAATACCAGAAGGTTTACAGCCACGACCACAATCTCAACCAGCCCAAGGAGACTGAGAGTGCGGAGAACTTCGAGCTTGAGAACCCGACGACAGAGTATCTGAGAAAGAACGATGATGTGCTTGTCATCGACCAGAACCTCAAAGGGCTTGACTTCTCGCTTGCCAAGTGCTGCCACCCTATCTACGGTGATCCGGTTTTCGGATTTGTGACCGTCAGCGGTGGCATCAAGATTCACCGCTGCGACTGTCCTAATGCTCCGGAGATGCGCAAGCGTTTCGGTTATCGTATCGTCAAGGCACGCTGGAGCGGGAAGGGTTCTTCACAGTATGCCATCACCCTGCGTGTCATCGGAAACGACGACATCGGCATTGTGAGCAATATTTCCAATGTCATCTCTAAAGACGAAAAAATCGTCATGCGGTCTATCAATATCGACTCGCATGACGGTCTCTTTTCAGGTAATCTGGTTGTTCTGCTTGATGACAACTCCAAGCTGAACATGCTTATCAAGAAACTGCGGACAGTGAAAGGTGTCAAAGAGGTTGTAAGGATATGACGGAGAACTTTTCACACTTCCTGCCGGAGAGAGGGAGGAAGTGTCGGCTTCTGATGGAAAAAGAATCGGTTGGGAGGCCTGTCCGTCACACCCTACCGGTTTTTATGCGCCATATACCATCCGTGAACAAAAGTAACATAGAGAATCAAAGCAGCAGCCAGAAGTCCCAGGCACACCCATAATACAGGAATCTGAGAGCAGCCAAGCAGGCCAAAAGAAACCGTCATCCCGGCTCCAATACCAGTTTCCCAGGCAAGGAGGTAGGTGCTCTGGCTTGTTCCTCGCTGGCAATGCCTTGACAGTTTGATGAAAAAGAGCAGGAAGCGGCTGCCGGTTATCCCTATACCGAATCCGATGAGAACAGGCGCAATATAGTCTACACTCTTCTGACTGTTCGTTATCAGCAGCAGGATGGCGATTCCCATCGCAATCATTCCCGCAGTTGCCTCGCTGCGAAGGTCGGCATCGGCAAATGCGAACCGTTCTGCAAGAATAGCCACGAGGAAGCCCAGCATGACAAATCCATAGAAATGAGGCGTATGCTCGATGGTCAGCAGAAGACCCTGCTACAGAGGTGACGAGCATAATGTTAAGGAACAGCCAGCAGCTGCCTTTCAACAGGAAACGGTCGAAAGAAAAACGGTGGAGATCTTCGCTCGGCATACGGAACGGGAAACGGACAAGACCGACAAAAACAAAAGAAAGTGTCAGACAGGCGCACGAAAGAACCAGCACAGAACCGAACTGTGCGTGCCGGTAAGCAAGAATGCCTGTCAACGGTCCCAGTGCAAGGGCAAAACGTCCGAACCATGTTGCGGCATGATTGGCTTCTGTACGGTGTACAGCCTCGACGGTGTCGATGATCAGCGTACTGAGAAGTACCAGCTGGGACAGACCATAGAAAAGCTCCTGCAGGAAACGGAGCAGTATGAGCAGTGTGTAATCCAATGTGTCATCGGACAGTGTGTTCAGATAGTAGAAATTTCCGGTAACTGCCAGCAGCAGCAATGTAGAGATGCAGAAGACATTTTTGCGCCGATAACGTTGCACAAGATACCCGGACAGACTGCCGAACAGATACATTCCCACAAAGAAGATTCCAGACACACATGCGGTCTGGCTCTGGGTATACCCCCACTCTGCCATTCGCAGCGAGATTGCCGGAAGAAGCATGTAAGAAGACATAACCAGCAGGAGGTTTGCCATTGCCAGCATCCAGAAACGCTTGTTCCAAAGTCGCACGTGAACAGGTATGTTTTGAGTATCCATAGCTATTTTCCAGAATCCAAAAGCTGTAATTTCAGAATCAGAGACAGACTTCTCCGGCCCTTCTTCCCTACGGTTTCATCAAGTACCGACGGTGTAGCCCTGTCCATGTCTTGCATATCTTGATTATATCCTATTCAATGATTATCTTCAATGATTATCTTCAATGATTATCTTCAATGATTATCGGAAAATCAGTCTGTCGTATGATAATCATGAAGCAAGAAATTACAATGTATATCAATATGCTTCCGCATCAGAAGGGAAAGACTTTTCCTTCACGCATTTGATATACTCCTGTACACCTTCCGTCATACATTTTCCGACGTTGGCGAACTGACGGAGAAACTTAGGTTTGAATCCCTGCGTCATTCCAAGTGCATCCGCATAGACAGTACCTGTCCGTCAGTTCCGCTGCCGGCACCGATACCGATAGTGGCAGCTTTCACCATCGATGTCACCTTCGTGGCAAGAGCAGCAGGTACTTTCTCAAGTGTGATTGCACTCACGCCTGCAGCATCAAGCGCAAGGGCATCCTCTATAAGTCTTTCTGCCTCTGCGTCGTCCTTTGCCCTCAGGCCATATCCGCCGAACTTGTGTATGCTTTGCGGAGTAAGGCCAAGATGCCCGACGACAGGGACTCCGCTGTCTACGATTCCTTTCACGGTCTCGGCAATCTCCTTGCCGCCTTCCATCTTTACTGCCCCGGCACCTGTCTCCTTGATGATGCGGATCGCATTGCGTATTCCTTCCTCTCGGCTTACTTGATAGGATCCGAAAGGCATATCGCAGACGACCAGACAATGCCGGCATGCCCGGACCACAGCACGTGCATGATAAATCATCTCTTCAAGAGTGATAGGAGTCGTATCCTGATTACCGGCCACCACATTGGATGCAGAATCGCCGACGAGAATACTGTCTATCCCGGCTGTCAATAATTCCGGCTGTCGTGAAATCATAGGCAGTCATCTGGGTAATCTTTTCACCTGCAGCCTTCATCTGCAACAATGTCTTGGCTGTAACTTTTTCTTGTCTGTTATCAAATATCCCATATATATAATACCTATCGTCTCTGGAGCCGGTCTGCAATACGAGATTGCGATTGCTTTGCGAGATTGTGAATGCCCCGCAATTCAAAGGCGACAAGCCATGTTCCGGAGAACTATGCAGTTTGGAATCCACTTCCAGCCTGCAAAGTTACTTCTTTTTAGTCAACTGACAAAGTGAAACCTTTATAATCGCAGATAACTTCTCGGTGAAAACCTTGATTTCATCCACAGGAAGAGTGGTTGCAAGCCCGATGACACGGGCACCGGAGGCAGTGCCTGAACGCAATCCGGCAGCACTGTCTTCAAAGATAACACTATCCTTGGTGGAGACACCGAGCCTTTCCGCTGCTTTCAGATAACAGTCGGGAGAAGGTTTGCTTTCAGAGAAGTCTTCAGAGGTAAGGATTGCGTTAAAGTATTTCTTGAACTCCGGATGCTGGGCGTACACATTCTCCATCTTGGCAAGATTGGAACTTGTGACGATGGCTGTCTTTATACCTTTACTTTGGATATCCTTTATAAAATTTTTCGAATCCATCGACATAATCATACGGCATATTCTTTTCATAGTCATTCAGAGACTGTGTAATCTGATGCTGTTTTTTTTCCTCACCCGGAAAATACCTGTCGAATATCTGCACCAGTGTCTGTCCTTTTATGACATACTCAAAGTCAGCAATCTGAGGACAGTACTTCCGTCCCATATCGTGCCAGAACAAAGTGTATAATGGTTCCGTGTTGAAGACAACGCCATCCAGATCAAACAAACATGCTTTTACCATTCTTTCCTTTTATTATAATATGTATAATGCAAAGTTACAAAAGTTTTTTGTAACTTTGTCGATTATATATGACAAAAGAAGTTATTAAAATTATTCGTATTCTCCGTGGTCGTCCTGATGCTGACTGGAAGCTGCAGCTCTAAGCAAGGCACCCCCCAAAGGCTTGAGGCTGCAACAACTGTCGTGTCTGCTGATACTTTAGCGCGTCTTTCAGATGCGATACAATGCCATGTCCATGTTGCTTTCACCTGTCTGAAAGACAAGAAATATGCTGTCGTCAACGACTCTTTACTGCGAATGGGGCTGTTGCAACCCGACTATTTCTCCATCAGTTATGACCGTCTTTCTCCACAGACTGCTATCCCAGCCTTTGTGCGTCAATACGTGAAAAGAGTATATGGAAGTGGCACGTCTCATACGTCAGAAAGAAAAAGAACGGAGCCAGCTGATCGGTGAACTGTCCATCAAGACAGAGCTGAGAGCCGCATCCGGCGATTATGTCACAGCTCTCTCGCACATTGCCATCAACAATGGTAACGGTCAGTCGACGAAGTATACAATTGCACGCAACTTCAGTCTGAAGGACGGTCATCTGATCAGCCTGCAGGAACAATTCGGCAAAGATTATAAAGAAAAACTGACAAAGGAAATCATCGGGCGTATGGCTGAGCGGGAAGACCTTGACAATGGGGACGTTGCGGGTTTACAATCAAAAGGCTATTTCGTAGGAATCAGTCCCTATCCCGCAGACAATTTCATTCTCACTGATGACTCTACGGTCTTCATCTATACGCCGGGAGAAATCAGCCGGCAGGAAGTGAGGGTGGCCGTTGACAATTGATTTCCTCTCAGGGATTACCCATCATCGCTTAATGATGACCATCATCCATCATCGTCTATCATCCACTTATCCTCTATAAAAATCAGTGACAGAGATAATAAAGAAGTATTTTCCCCATCTCACCCACAGACAGGAAGAGCAGATTGCCGCACTCGATGTTCTGTATCACGACTGGAATGCGAAAATAAATGTCGTTTCGCGCAAGGACATCGATAATCTTTATGAGCATCATATCCTGCACTCATTGGCGATTGCCCGCCGTATCCGTTTCCGGGAAGGAACAAACGTCCTCGACTTTGGTACGGGCGGTGGCTTCCCAAGAATACCACTTGCCATTCTCTTTCCTGAATCCAACTTCAAACTCATTGACGGGACCGGTAAAAAGGTAAAGGTGGCAAAGGAAGTTGCCGATTCCATCGGTCTCGACAATGTCCTGCCTGTCCACCAGCGCGGAGAGGAGGAGAAAGGAAAGTTCGATTTCATCGTCTCACGTGCCGTCATGCCGCTGCCAGACCTGATGAAAATCGTCAGAAAAAATATTGCACGTGACCAGCATAATGCCCTCCCCAATGGTGTAATGGTCCTTAAAGGTGGAAATCTTGATGAAGAACTGAAGCCTTTCCGGAAGATTGCAGAAAGAACAGAACTGTCACAATGGTTCGATGAAGCGTGGTTTAAGGAGAAGTATCTCGTTTACGTACCGGCATAGCTTCCGGCAGATTATTTTCGTCGTTTTTCAATGCCCTCTTCATAGTTGTTCTGGTCATTATTCATCATAATCGCTTATGCTTAAAATCAAAACATTCGAGGTCAACCCTCTCCAGGAAAACTGCTACGTCGTCAGTGACGATACCAAGGAATGTGTCATCATTGACTGTGGAGCCCTCACGGAAGATGAACAGGGAACGATTGTTTCCTATATAAAGGAAAACGGACTGCACCCTGTCCACAACCTCGGCACACACGGTCATCTTGACCATCACCTTGGCGACGCGGCTGTCCACTCGGCTTTCGGTCTTCTGCCGGAGGTTGCTGAAGACGATGCCGTATTCATGAACAATCCGGAGCAGGCAGCTGCACAGATGCTGGGGATGAAGTTGGATTGCAGACTTCCGGCCGGTGAGTTGAGGCTTTCCGAGAGCAGGGAGATTTTCGTTCGGAACTCATGTGTTCCGAGTCATCCCACGCCTGGCCATTCTGAAGGTTCAGTATCCTTCTATTGTGCAGAAGAGAACGTTCTGTTCACCGGTGATACGCTTTTCAAGGAAGTATCGGTAGAACCGATTTCCCCGGCGGAAGTATGTTCCAGATTATCAGCAGCCTGCGCGAGCTTGCACAGCTTCCGGATGCCACTGTAGTCTATCCGGGACACGGCCCCCAGACTTCTATCGGCTTCGAACTTGCCCATAATCCCCTATATGGACCGCTGAGATAGGTCTGATTCAGACAGTCAGGAATGCAGAAAGGAAATTTACAGTCGGAAAAGATACTCTTGGTATCGATCCGGGGACTAACGTCATGGGCTATGGCGTGCTGCGTGTTCGTGGGAACAAGGCAGAACTGATAGTCATGGGTGTCATTGATATGCGCAAGGAGAAGGATGTATATCTGCGACTGGGAAAGATTTTTCGACCGTGTCACGGGTATCATTGACGAGTATCTGCCCGACGAGCTTGCCATCGAGGCTCCTTTCTTCGGCAAGAACGTGCAGTCAATGCTGAAGCTCGGACGTGCGAAAGGCGTTGCCATTGCTGCAGCCATCCATCATGATGTCCCCATCTGTGAATATGCTCCTTTGAAAATCAAGATGGCAATCACCGGAAACGGGTCGGCTTCAAGGATCAGGTTGCCGGTATGCTGCAGAAACTGCTCCATCTTCGCGACGACCAGATGCCGCATTTCATGGATGCCACAGATGCCGTTGCCGCTGCTTATTGTCACTTCCTGCAAATGAACCGCCCCACTACAGATGCCAGACATTATGGTTCGTGGAAGGATTTTGCCAGGAAGAATACCGATAGGGTAAGATGAGCCGGTTAAGGGCTGCCATAGCGGAAAAGAAAGAAATCGGAACCTTGTTGATTTTAAACCGGTAACTTCTAAATTCGTCGAAAATACAAATTAGGATAATAGAAATATTTAAATGTATGAAAACTGTAATGATAGCTTTGGCTTTCCTGTTCGTATCTGCATTGTCGGCAAACGCCCAGCAGGAACGGGTTTCAAACAAATTTATACGAGTGCCTACAAGGTCGCAACCGACACGAAAAGAAGATGTTAATGTACGTAAAGGCCGCTTCTTTTCAAGGTGGATGCCATCACCTACCTGAACACTCGCACTTTGTCGGCAATCGTCGATACGACAAGTCAACTGTCCAATAAGGAGATTGCCCATCTCAATGCCCAGCTCGATTCGATGGCCTATTACATGCACGAGTACGTCAACCTCTTTACAAAGGAATACGCCCGTGCGGTGAAACAGCGTGACAAGGACCGCATTCTAAAGATTTTTCGGGATACAAGCATCAACCATCCGCTTTACAACGATCCCGACAAAGACCTCGTTCTGGCTTATTTCAACCGTGAAGATTATCTTACTCAGTTCTCGCTTGACACAGATTGGATTGCGGCACTTGCGGAAGTGAAGAAGAAGCTGGCAGAATAAAAACTGATGGATGGCAGGCCGATAATGCTTTTTACAAATTGTGTCAGCGCATTTCCATGGATCGAAGTCAGCTCCCCATTCCGTTTTTCCACTGTGTCTTTCCCCGCATTGCAAACATCTTGTTTCCAGATGGTTATAACCGATGTGAAAAACGGTGCTTAGTTGGCATGCAAGTAAGCGTTAGTTGAACACGAAGTAAGCGTTAGTTGAATACGAAGTGATCGTCAGTTGCAATCCAACCCACTATACACGAAGCTCAAAGCAGTTCAATATGCAGGCAGGAAGTTGTGTGCGAGCTGACTTTGAAGCACTCACTGATACGGAGACCGAGTAGCCAGAGAATGACACCTGAGGCATCGAGAAGAACAAGTTGACTACGTTTCTCGAAACGGTTACGCTTCAGATTAGTGAGGAAATCGCTTACGAGTTGGGTTCCGCTCATGCCAAGGGGCATGAAGCGGTCGCCCTCAGCGGTACGGCGGAGGGTCAGCAGGGAACCGGATAGAGGAGGCATCGAGGTCAATGATGGCAGGATTTCTTGAGAAGGAGGGACTCGAAGCGGGAGAGCGGTTCTCTTTCGTCAGGCGGATGGAAAGTCCATCATCATAAACATAGCGTCCTGTCTCCGGGATGACAAGTTCACGAGGCTTCTCTGCCACTACAGGCATGACAAGAAGCGAGTCCCGGTCGTGTGTGAGTTCATGGGTGGAAGATGCCCAGACCTGCCCTGGCAGTCCTTCAAGATGGGCTGTAACCTCTGCAATCTGAGAAGGTGTGAAACCAAGCGGCTTTAAAATATGGAAGAGGAGATAGGCAGGCGATGGAAAATGCCGGACAACCTTCAAATCAATTTTGAAAGTATTTTCCAGTGGATAAAAAGAATTTCCCGGACTGGTTGAGCCAATTGGCCTGACAGCTTTATCCAAAGCCATGTTCAAAGAATCCCGCACAATAGCATCGACCTCAGAGAGGTGATTGGCGGCAGTCAGGACGGCATCATTGACAGAAGGATTTATCTCGGCCAACTGCGGAAGGATATTCAGACGGATTTTGTTGCGTACCACATCGTCTATAAGGTTCGTGCTGTCGGTCACAAACGACACAGAACGGCTGCGGAGATATTGCTCAATTTCCTGACGTGTAACACAGAGCAGCGGACGGACTACACCGCCTTTTTCTTGGACGGATTCCCATCAGACCATTAAGCCCCGTGCCACGGACAAGATTGATGAGAATCGTCTCTACCGAATCTTCCTTATGATGTCCTATACAGACAGCATCTGCCGCCAGTGTCTCTTTCAGTTGGAAGAAATAGCGGTAACGCAGACTGCGTGCAGCCATCTCTATGCTCACCTTGTGCTGTGCCGCATAGGTCTTTGTATCGAAGTGTGCCTTATGAAGTGGGATGTTCTCACGTACACATAGCTCCTGACAGTACTGTTCGTCACGCTGGCTTTCTTCTCCACGCAGGTGGAAATTACAGTGAACAGCCTCAATCCGGTAGCCTAATTCCTTGAGACAGAGTAACAGGCAGACGCTGTCGGCACCACCTGAGAGTGCTACCAGATAAAGTCTGTCTGCCTGAAGCAGATGCTCGGAAGCTATGAAACGCCTGACCTTATTCAACATAGAGAACCAGTCCTTTCAAGTATTCCCCTTCGGGATGATAAATATTTATCGGATGGTCGGCCGGCTGGTGAAGCTGATGCAGAATGCGTACTTTGCGCCCTGCCTGTGCAGCAGCTGTGAAGACGGCTTGCCGGAAGTTGTCCTTTGTTACAACCTGCGAGCAACTGAAAGTGAAGAGAATTCCGCCGGGTTTGATTCTTTCAAAACCCTTGAAGTTCAGTCGTGTATATCCACGCAGTCCGTTCTTCAGAGCCTTTCGGTGTTTGGCAAAGGCAGGCGGGTCGAGGACGATGAGATCATACTTTCCGTCGTGATCGTCAAGATACTTGAAGGCATCCTCACAGATAGCTTCATGTCGTGTGTCACCTGGGAAGTTGAGCTCGATATTCCTGTCTGTCAATTCTATGGCCTTGGCAGAGCTGTCCACAGAGTGTACCAGCTCAGCCCCGCCTCGCATGGCATAGACTGAGAAACCGCCCGTATAGCAGAACATATTGAGTACGCTACGCCCTTTGGCGTATCGTTCCAGCAGTGAACGGTTCTCCCGCTGGTCGATGAAAAAGCCGGTCTTCTGCCCCTTCAGCCAGTCAATGTGGAACTTCAATCCGTTCTCAACTGCAATGTCATCATCGGTGCCACCATGGATAAAGCCGTTTTCCTGACCGAGTTCAGCCTTGAATGGGAGGGTTGTCTCACTTTTGTAATAGATGCTGTCCAGCCTGTCTCCCATCACTTTCACAAGAGCTTTGGCAATCACGAAACGGCACACGTGCATCCCCACGGAATGAGCCTGCATGACTGCCGTCCTGCCATATACGTCGATTATCAGTCCCGGCAGATTGTCACCCTCTCCATGGACAAGCCGGTAAGTGGTGTTCGGGGAAAAATGAATGTCCTCCTTCCACTCACGAAGAATGCCGATAGCCCGACGCACCTGAAAGGCTGTTCTCAGCCGGCTTTCCCAGAAAGTGTCGTCAATCTCTACATCACGGAACGAAAGAATCCGGACGGCAATAGAACCGATCTGGAAATGTCCGACAGCGATAAACCTGCCATCATGTGTCATGACGCGTACGGTCTCACCTTCTTCAAGTCCTTCGTCAATCCTGCTGATGGCACCGGAGAATATCCATGGATGAAAGCGGAGAAGACTGTCCTCCTTGCCCCTTTTCAGATATATTTGCTTATACATAAAGTTTCTCGATTATTTTTGATTAAATTGCTTTACACCAGTCCGTCTGACATGAATTGTTCAGCATGAAGAAAAATCATATCATCGTAATGGTAATCAGAAAAGGAAGTTTCAAACCCTTTATGCTCTCTGTCGCTTTTTTTCAGTTTGAATAGAATCTGTATGTTCTTTCTCGCGAACAACAACCAGCTCATAATCACCTGTATGCTTCAGTTCGTGCAAGCGTTCATAGAGATTGATACACGTCCATGCATCCGTCGAGGCATAAAGCTTCTGCTTATCGTTGAGTATCTGGTTTTCCCAGTTCGACAGCTGTTCACGCTTGGTTATACGTTCGTGAAAGACATTGGCGTACAGCTTCTGGAGGCTCATGTCCTCGATGCCCAGTGACTTCACATAGTCCTGGAGGTCGATGAAATAGCCCGGTTTGAACGCAGAACGCTGATGCAGCATCAGCATGTCATCGCCCAGCGAAAGCCCCACTTTCGGAACGGTCGTATCTTCGAGGAACCGTTTAACACAGTCTGGTATACCGATGATGTTCAGTCGGAACAGAAAACATACTTCACGGTCGCACGCCTGCAGAAGCGCAACTTTATGGTGCTGTCCTTTCCGGAAGACGGGGCGCGTCTCGGTATCAATGCCGATGATGTCACGCGAGAGCAGGTAATTAACCGCTTTCTCAGCCTCAGCTTCATTCAGGACAACGACAATCTTGCCTGGAAAAGTAACTCTTGGCAACTGCGATATTCTGCTTTTGTCGAATTTGTTGTATAATACTCTGTTCATTTCGGATTGTATACTGACCTGCAAAATTAAGAAAAAAAGTCTGAAATCGTAAACTTATGTGGCACGAATTTATTACTTTTGCAAGGATAAAACGAAGATTGATCAATGGCAAAGAAAAAAACGGAACGTAAAAGCAAGACATTCACCGAGGCAATCGGACTCAACAGTATCATTAATGACAAGACGGGATTTGTTGCCGGGCTTATCCTTCTGGGTGTTGCGCTTTTTATCTGCGTGGCTTTCTTCAGCTATTTCAATACCGGTACGGCCGACCAGAGTCTTGTCACCGACCTGCGCCCCGGTGAGGTCGAAAACACTGGCAGGGCATTCCAGAACGCCTGCGGATCGCTCGGAGCCCTACTGTCATACGGACTTATCTCTCGTTGTTTCGGGATTCCTGCTTTCATCATCCCAGCCTTCATCATCCTCTGCGGTCTCCGTATGATGGGTGCCTACAAGAAGCTGAACCTGATGAAATGGTTCATGGGAATGGCCCTCGTCATGATATGGTCTTCAATTACGTTTGCCAAGCTCCTCACCCCCCTGATGGGCGATCAGGTGTTCAATCCCGGCGGCGACCACGGTGCTTTCTGCGTACAATACATGGAAAACCTTGTCGGTACAACGGGACTGATGGCGATACTCGTCATTGTCATGCTGGCTTACCTTACCTATCTTACTTCGGAGACCATCACCGTTGTACGTAAGATGATGAATCCGATCGGATACATACGGGACAAGGTGAAGTTCACAGTGGTTCACCATAACAGCAGAGAAACTTCCGACAGTCTTTATGACGATGAGACGATTGCTGATGATGTGTCTGACGATTCTCCGGAAATTGTCGACCCGGAACTCTCTCAGCCCATCGATCTGCAGACGGGACCGGCAACGGTGCTGCGTGAACCCGATTCGCTCTACACTTCCGGTGAAAGTGGCCATACGAAGAATACAGATGGAAAGAGAATTCCCGGTTTTGAAGTGGAAAGAACCAAGAGAAATGAACAGGCACAGGGAAAGACTGTTGCGAACAGTAACCTGCCGCTGACACCTATCAACCCACGCGAGCCGTTTGTCAACTGGAAATTTCCGACCCTCGACCTACTGAAAGAATATGATTCCGACTCCAAGGTCAACTATGTAAGCCAGGAGGAGCTGGAGGCGAACAAGGACCGCATCATCAAGGTGCTGAACGACTTCGGCGTACAGATTCGCAGCATACGGGCTACTGTCGGCCCTACTATTACCCTCTACGAAATCACTCCGGCACAGGGCATCCGCATCTCCAAAATCAAGAACCTCGAGGATGACATTGCACTGAGCCTGGCGGCTATTGGCATCCGAATCATCGCACCCATGCCGGGTAAGGGTACCATCGGCATCGAGGTGCCGAATGCCAAACCGAACATCGTTTCCATGTACTCTATCCTTAACTCCAGGAAGTTCCAGGAGTCAACGATGGAACTGCCGATCGCATTGGGCAAGACTATCACCAACGAGGTCTACATGGTGAGATCTTGCCAAGATTCCCCACCTGCTTGTTGCCGGTGCCACAGGTCAGGGTAAGTCCGTCGGACTGAACGCCATCATCACATCCCTGCTCTACAAGAAACATCCCAATGAACTCAAGATTGTACTTGTCGACCCGAAGAAGGTTGAGTTCAGTGTCTATTCCCCGATTGCAAAACCATTCATGGCAGCTGTCGAAGAGAACGAGGACGAGCCTATCATCACGGATGTACAGAAAGTCGTGAAGACACTGAAAGGCCTGTGCGTGCTCATGGACGAGCGTTACGACAGGCTGAAGGCAGCCCGAGTGAGAAACATAAAGGAGTATAACCAGAAGTTCCTCAACCATGAATTGAACCCGGAAGACGGACATGAGTTCATGCCGTACATTGTCGTTATCATCGACGAGTTCGGCGACCTGATACTTACTGCCGGAAAGGAAGTGGAGATGCCTATCACCCGTATAGCCCAGCTGGCACGTGCCGTCGGCATCCACATGATCATTGCAACACAGCGACCAACCACCAGCATCATTACCGGTAACATCAAGGCGAACTTCCCGGGCCGTATTGCCTTCCGTGTCGGTGCCATGATGGATTCCCGCATCATCCTCGACCGTCCAGGGGCAGCAGCAGCTTGTCGGACGCGGTGATATGCTCTATCTCAACGGCGCCGATCCTGTGCGTGTGCAGTGTGCCTTTGTGGATACTCCCGAGGTTGAGAAGATAACAAAGTTCATCGCCAACCAGCTGGGACCGGTACATCCTTTGGAGATTCCGGAGCCGCTGTCAGAAGATGAGGTGAGCGGAGGCGGTTCGCTGGATGCGCACAGTCTCGACCCCGTTGTTCGAAGAGGCTGCACGTGCCATTGTCATCAGCCAGCAGGGGTTCGACGAGTATGATCCAACGCCGCCTGTCCATCGGCTACAACCGTGCCGGACGACTGATGGACCAGATGGAAAAGGCCGGCATCGTGGGGGCGGCCAAAGGCTCGAAACCACGCGAAGTGCTGATCGGCGACGAGGTGAGCCTCGACAATATGCTTGCAAGTTTACGTGGATAATACCCGCAAGGCAGACAAACCGGATGGCGCATCGTGCCGCCTGTCCGGAGAAGACAGTCCGACGGTAACAACCTCCATGACTATTTTGAACAAAACAGACAAAACATCACAACGATGAAACAGATTAAGTATTTATTATTGCTGGCAGTCATCTTCATGGCAGACAGCATCTTCGCACAGAATGCCAACCAGGCCAGAACCTGTCTGGACAAGGCTACTGCCATTGTTGCCAACCAGGGGGGAGTCACCGCCCGTTTCGCCCTCTCCAGACCGGGCTCTGTAGGCAGAACATCGGGCACAATATCCGTAAAAGGCACGAAGTTCGTTGCCACCACTCCGCAGATGACCATCTGGTTCAACGGAAAGACACAGTGGTCGTACATGAAGTCTACCAACGAAGTGAACATTTCTACTCCCCACCGAAGCACAGCGGCTCTCGATGAATCCCTACTCCCTGATGACAATGTACCGGCAGGGGTACGATCTCTCGATGACGAACAAGGGCAACGCCTATCTGGTACACATGAAGGCAGCTAATGCCCAACGCAGTGTGCAGGAAGCATATGTGACCGTCAGCAAAAACTACCAGCTGCAGGCCATCAGGATGAAGCAGGGCGGTAAATGGACCACCATCACTGTGTCCGGCATCCAGCGCAAGAACCTCTCCGATGCTCTCTTCACCTTCAACAGGAAGAGCCATCCGTCCGCCGAAATCATAGACCTCCGGTAAATGACCTGCCGGGAAGCCATATTTACCCTGCATACGCTCTTCCGTCTGTCTGGCAGAAGGGCAGAGCAGCAGACAGCCAACAAGGCAGCAAAGTTTCTTTACTGCCTGTTGGCTGTTTTCGTTTGTGGTTATATGGCATGGGGCGGCCTGAAACTGGCAGAGCTTGTTTCCGCAGGACATCTTGGCAGCTACCGTTTCATCTTCGGACTGCTGCCGTTTCTGCTCTTCTTCGACTATGTCTTCCGGTATGCATCCGACAACCGGAGGCCGGTACAGGCACGCCCCTATCTCCTGCTCCCGCTGCCCAAATATGCCTGTACGGACTGCCTGATTATCCGCCAGCTGCTGCACGTCAAGAACACATTTTTTCTTTTTCTATGTATTCCTTTCGGCATCATGACCGTCGTTCCCGAACGGGGGGTAAAGGCAATGGCAGGCTATACGCTCAGCCTGTATCTGTTGCTGCTCGCCAACGGACAGTTCTTCCAGTTTACACAGGTACTCATAGCACAACGCCTCCGCTACTGGCTGCTGCCGGCAGTTGTCTATCTCTCTGCTGCCGCGACCCCTTTTTTCTTTTCCTCCCCACAAAACTACATCAGCCTCTTTGCCCGTGCCGGTGATGCCTTGATGGCAGGGAACGTATGTGTCTATGCCGTTCTGCTTCTGCTGCTGGCTGCACTGACAGGACTGAACCGCCGCGTTCTTTACGACTGGACTCGTCAGGAACAATATGCCGCCGCATCCGCCAACGGGGAGCAATCCTCTCTACGGCTTGCATTCCTTGAGCGGTTCGATCTCATGGGAGAGTACTTCAAGCTGGAGGTACGGTCCATCTTCCGTAACAGACGGATTCGTTACCTGTTCATTTCCAACACGGCCTTCATCGCCTTTTATGCACTGGGCTTGTTCCTTGGCCTCGAATTGCCTGCAAAAGAGAGCCATGCATTCCTTTTTTACTGTTTCGTCATCTATGGCATCGCTTTTCTCACGAGAATCATGTGCATTGAGGGCAATTACTTTGAGTGCCTGCTCATGCAGCGGGACAGCATCTTCACCCTGCTGCTGGCAAAGTATTATTTCTATTCTGCACTGTTGGTGCTGCCGCTGCTGTTGCTGCTGCCTGCCGTTCTCCTCGGCAAGGTAAGCCTGTGGACAATCCTCGCCTACGCACTCTTCACTGCAGGTGTCTGCTATCGCATTTTTTTTCAGATGGCTATATATAATAAGGTGACGCAGCCTCTGAATGCCGCCTATACAGGAAAAATGCAACGCACGTCTTATATTTTGATTCTCATACCGTTTATTGTCCTCTTCAGTCCGTTGCCCTTTGTCGCCATCGGCAGCTGGTGGATCAACCGGCCCGGACTGACCGATGCTGCCCTGTCCTTTTCCGGCATCATTTTCATCGCTGCCCATCGGCGTTGGATTGCATCAATCAGCAGGAAAATGAAGAAGAAACAGTATGACCAGATTGACGGTTTCCGAAACAGCAGGTAAGGCAGCTTTAAAAAATCAACGGAATTTTTCAGAACATTCCGTAAAAGTTTTCTTGAGATGGCAGGCCTGGGAAAGCAACTTGAACCGGTGGTTCTTGTCAATACAAAGAATTTTGTTGCGACTCATATTGTTTGTCATGATATTTTACCCACTGCTGTTCGGGCGGTCCTCATGAATCCCGTATGCTTCTTTTTTTTATGTCGAATCATGCAGGACAGGGAAGAGAGGCTGTATTCGTCTTGTAAGTCGCTTGTTCACAGCTACATATATCAGTGAAAGGAAAAGGTGCTTACTTAGACTTCAAGTAGGCCTCAGCTGCAGTGCAGGTAGGCGTTGGTTACAATGCAAGTAGGCGTTAATTGGCGCACAGGTAGCGGCCTGTATAATTCAGCATGGTATTCTCAATGTATTTTATATACGTCCTAAGCTCTGGAAACAGAGCCTGATGCAGTAGTAATGTAAATATATTTCCGGCACGCTACATTCTTTTTCAGATTTTACAGGTCAGGATCATACGGAAAAGAAACATCAGAAAGGGAATACCTCAGAAGACAGAGAAGAGAAGGGGGCTGATGGCAATCGACAGGTAAACGGCAGAAATTTCGACCAAGACCTGTACAGAATATGATTTTTCCTCACTGTGTTTTTCTCTGCATTTTTAATCACTGATCGAATTGTTTTGTTTTATCAGAAAAATAGAATTTTTCTATCTTTGTATCGAAAAACCTAAACACCGTGCATCGATTTGCGTTATGCCGAGGTCCAATACCTGGAGTTGCGTAAATTCAATGGTAAGACACATAATGGCCTGAACAGAAAAGAAACTATGACCCAGATAAAGACACTCACCATCCGGTTCAATCTCGCTTTTACACCATTCGGAACCGCCTTTTGTTCCGAGGTGCCATCATTGCTGCCGTCCCATCAGGCAACCTGCTGTCCCACAACCATGACGGCACAACTTTTTGCGCCATGCCCTACCCGTTGATTCAATATAAACGGATGGGTGGGAAAAAGCAGCCATCGTCTGTATCGGTGAGGGAGCAGGCCATGCGCTGAATTGCTTGCAGACGGCGATTTCATCATCAATATCGGTAACAGGAAAACAGAGTTGAAGATCGAAAGCATCAGCTCAGGAGAAACCGACGTGAGGCAGTCGTCTCTCCCCTCCTCTATCACCTTCGTGGCTGGCTGCCGCTGAACGAGACGAACCATGCACTGTTCCAGTCGACAGAAAGCATGGTCGGCCGGTTGCATCTGCTGGAACAGATTCTGACAGGGAACATCCTTTCCCTGCTGAAAGGGCTGGGAGTCTTCATTGACTTCCATCTCCAGACGGTCATCACAGACTATTCTGCAGTCCGCCCCGTCAACTACAAGCACGTCTGCCTGACAAGCATGGACCTCTGTTTCAAAACCAATATCCTGCTGCCTGAATACGTCGGATTGGGAAACACAGCAGCATAGGGCAGGCCTGTTGACCAAGGAAAAACAAAACAATCTATAACATATGACAAAGTTTTTATACGGAGCATCTGTACAAGGCATCCAACGGTTCATCTTCCAGACTAACGAGCTGAAAGACATTGTCGGAGCAAGTGAGTTAGTAGAGTTCATCTGCACAGACCTCTTCCAACAGACAGTGGGAGAAGAGGACGGAAAACAACCGGATTATATCGGCAGCGGGGAATGTGAAGTACGTCTTCGAGACAGAAGCCGAATGCAGGGAGGTGGTGCGTACGTTCCCGAGAAAGGTGATGACCGAGGCACCTGGAGTGACCATCAGCCAGGCTGTTGTGGAACTTGGCGATGATTTCACACAGGCTGTGAACGAACTTGAAGGCAAACTGCGCAGTCAGCGGAACAGGCCCGGCAGGAGCGTGACGACAGGGAGGCTCGGACTGAAACGGTCGCCACAGACGGGCTTTCCCATCATAACTGTTGACAACAATGAACCCTTGATGCCTCTACCTTTGCGAAAAGGAAGCGCAACGATACGCCGTGTCTCTGCCAGAAGAGCTTCGGAAAGGCCGTAAACTCAGGCAGGTACTTCCATTCCTTTTGAAATATCCAAGATGACAGGGAAGAACGACTGATAGCCATTGTCCATGCTGACGGCAACGGCCTTGGACGGGTCGTGCAGGAAATCGGACATCAGATAGACGACTTCAAACGGTTCTCCCATGCCCTGGACCATGCGACACTTGCTGCCGCCAATGCTGCCTACCGGAAGGACACCATACCCATCCGCCCGATCGTGCTGGGGGAGACGACATGACCGCCATCATCCGCGGAGACCTCGCAATAGAATATGTTGCGGAATTCATGAGACAGTTCGAGAAAAACACTGGTGAAGGCGAACTGCGGCGCATTCTGGAGAAAGCCGGCATGGAACGGCTGACAGCCTGTGCCGGCGTGGCTTTTACAAAAGCGGCTTATCCTTTCTATTATGGCTATACCCTGGCTGAACAGCTATGTACCGAGGGCAAAAAGCGGGCAAAGAAAAACAATGCCGCCACGGCTCCCCTCCTGCCTGATGTTCCACAAGATGCAGGACCCATTCATCACGAACTATGATGAAATAGAGAGGCGTGAGTCGACGACCGCCGATGGCAACTCATTCTGCTACGGCCCCTATTTTTCTCAACAAAGGACAGGAACCTGCAGCCCACTACAGTATAGACGAACTGGAAAGTCTGAGTAGAATGCTGGACGACGAACAGACAGACGGCATAAAACCGGTATCAGACGAGTGGCTGACGCTCATGTACGAAAACGGGGGAAAGGCTGCCCAAAGATTGAAACGGCTGCTGACGATGAATGAAAGCCAGCGGCTGTTGATTGAAAAACTCACAGACGGAAGACCGTTGGAAAAGGACGGAAAGTGTACCCGGCATACGATGTGCTGGCACTCCATACGATTATAAACCAACAGACAAAGGAGGAAAGACAATGACAGACGTAAGATACAAGATAACATTTTTTTCCAGCTGGCACTGTGGATCGGGACTTGCCGCAGGTGCCGATACCGACGAACTGGTCATCAAGGACCGAGACGGTTCGCCCTATGTGCCAGACGCACCGTAAAGGGACTGCTCCAGGAGGCAGCTGCCCTGCTCACCCAGTTCAGCGGATGTTCCAGAGGAGATATTCACCGGCTTTTTCGGACAGGGAGGCGATTCGGACAGCTTCGGTGCAGAAGTGATGTGTCGTTCACCAATGCGACACTCGACAAAGGAGAACGGGATGCCATCATCAGCCAGCAGCTCACGCCACATCTCTACCGGTCGGTGGCATCGACAGCCATCGGGGCGGACGGTATTGCAAAAGACCATTCGCTCCGGAAGGTGGAGACTACGCTACCCTGCTGTGTCTACGGCACGGTGATGAATGTCGACGAGCGAGATGTGGAGGTACCGACCCATGCCTTCAGATGGATCAAGCGGATGGGGCTGGGACGCAACCGCGGATACGGACGTTGTGAGATAACAAAAGAAGATTAAAACTATGGAAAAGATACAATTCAGATGCGAGCTGCTTTCGACATTGTCCTGAACGACCTGTCGGCAACAAAAAGGGAAAAGAAGAAGCCCGGACTTCATTCCGGGGAACAACTTTTTGGGGATTGTTGCAGCACAATTATATGAGGAGACGGACGAGGCTGCATGGCTCATCTTCCACAGCGGACACGTCCGCTTCGGCGATGCCCACCCTTCAGCCAACGGCACAAGGGGGCTGCGCATACCGGCCGCATTCTTCTATCCGAAACTGAAAGGAATGGAAGACGGCTGCTATGTCCGCCATCTCGTAGAGGACGATGCCGCCCGGGGAATGCAGCTGAGGCAATGCCGGGAGGGCTTCTGCGCTTTCGGTCCGGATCATATTGCCACGCAGATTACCGTCGACAAGGACTTTGCCGTCAAGTCGGCATACGACAGCGACACACGGAGGCCGATGGACAACCAGATATTCGGCTACGAAGCTCTTTGCAGAGGACTCGTCCTGCTGTTCTCCATTGAGATTGACGAGGAGGCAAAGGCGTATAAAGACGCCATTGTCAAAGCCATCTGCGGACTTCATCATGTGGGACGCTCACGTTCTGCACAGTATGGATGCGTGAAAATAGCAGAGTGTGATTTTGAAGAAGCTGCCACACTGCAGACTCCCTTGTACATTGGCAGCCGGCAGTACGTCGCCGTGTATGCAGACAGCCGCCTTGTCTTTTTCGACGGGTATGGGAACAGCACGTTCCGGCCACAGCCTGCCGACCTCGGGATAGAGCATGGAGAGATTGACTGGGGACGGTCTCAGATTCGCACCTTCCAGTATGCGCCGTGGAACTACCAGCGGCAGGCGTTCGATGCCGATCGCTGCGGAATAGAGAAAGGAAGTGTCTTTCTTGTGGAAACAGACTGTATGCCGCCTGCGACAGGCACCGTAGGCTGCTATCAGACAGAAGGGTTCGGACAGGTTGTCTACAACCCGGTTTTCCTGCAGGGCGACAAGGAGGGGCACTCCATCTTCCAGTTTGTCAAGCAGGAGAAGCCTGCCTGCGAGAAGAGAGGAAAAGGAGTAGACAGCAGCCTGGTACGATTCCTGCGAAAGAGAAAGGAAGATGCTGAAAAACAGAATATTATCATCACGGAGGTAAACAAATTTGTTGAAACAAACAAGGAACTGTTCAAGCAAGATGTGTCGCCCTCGCAATGGGGAAGCATCCGCAGTCTTGCCATGGTCTACTGAAGATGAAGAGAAGCTGAAAGAAATCATCGGCAGCAGGAAAACAAGACGAGGAAGGAAAAGGCTATATCAACCACGGAATGGCAGCAGAAAAATGGAATCAACGTGGACGAAAAGGAAAGGCTCTGGGAATTCTTGGAGAACGAGGAACTCAAGGGACATCTGGAGGAGGCTGTCATCAACCTGGCGTCGGAAAATGGCGAAGATTTGTAAACCATAAAACAATGAACCAATATGGAGAATACATATAGATACAGGCAACTGGCAAGAATCATCCCGAACAGAAACGCCGCTTGCAATCGGAAGCGGGAACAAGGACATCAAGACCGACTCTGTCGTTTCAAAAGATATAAACGAACTGCCTTACATCCCCTGCAACGACCTTTGGCAGGACTTATCCGACATTCACCCCAGAGGAACTACAGGAGTATTGGATGGGATTTTCAGACGAAGAAGGATGGAGGGTCGCGAATCATTCTTTTCTGAAGGCAAGATATTGTCGGCCAACGGGAATCCTATTGACGGACTGAACCTCGTAAAGACAAAAATCACACAGTTGTGCCGTGAGCTGCCCATCCGCCAGCATGTACGCATCAACCAGCAGGGGACGGCTGTGAAAAACGGTAAGTTCGATGAAGAAATCGTACCGAAAGGCGTACGTTTCTGTTTCGAGATAGAACTGATGGCAGAAAAAGACAAGCCCGGCATAATGGACACGATACTTTCCATCATCCAATCGGATGGATTCCGTATCGGCAGTGGAAGCCGGAGCGGATTCGGAAAGATAGAAGTTGTCGGCATCCTTCGGAGGGACTTGGATCTCTGTGTACCGAACGAGCTAGAGCTCTACCTTGGGAAGTCCTCGTCACTGGCAAAGGAATGGGAAGGGTACAGGCCGTACACACCATCTGCGACAAAAAGAGTCTGACTGCATCTTATACACACTGGAACCAAGGCCTGTCGACTTCATGTTTTTCGGCTCTGGTTTCGGCGACGACCGGTCGGACATGACCTTTGTGCGGGAACCGGTCGTCACATGGGACAGGGGAGAAGCAACTGTTGAGGAGCTGGAACGAGTGATACTCATCCCAGCCTCCTCCGTCAAAGGCGCACTGGCACACCGCACGGCCTATCATTACAACCGGCTGGAAGGAGTATTTGCAGATAAAACCGCAGAAGAACTTGAACAGGGTACTGGCAAAGAAAATAAAGCCGTAAAGACTTTATTCGGTTCTGAAGGCGACCGCAAAGGAAAGAACAAGCAGCGAGGGAACATTCTTTTCTCAGATGTCATCGAGAAGCAGAAAGCACCCCTTGAAAAGAAAGTGCTCAATCATGTCAAGATAGACCGTTTTTACAGGTGGAGCGGTCGACTTTTGAGCACTCTTTCTCAGAGGAAGCACTCTATGCACCCGGAAAGACTTTCAACCTTGAATTGATGCTCCGAAAAACGGCTGTAGATGAAAAAGACGGAAAAATCGTCAAGGCCTTTTGAAGCAGCGCTGATCGACCTCTGCAAAGGCTATCTGCCGCTGGGGAGGCGTGAACCAGCGCAACGGAACATTCAAAGGGAAACTAAATAAAAACGGAGAAGCGATCTATGATGAATATAAACTTTGACCTTCCTTACGAAGGCTATCTGTGGATGAGCAATAAGAACCATCCATGTGTGTATTGTCCCGAGGCTCTGATTGACAGAGGACTGTTTGACGGCCATAATCCGTTTGTGACAGAAGGCTATCTGTTCAACCATGAGAAGGGCATTTCCATCAGCATAAAGTATGTTGATGGACGATACCGTATTTATATAGACAAGGTGAAGCCATCCGACTTCAACAGCAAGGACACGGACCGCCTGTGCTATCTCACCCAGCGCATGGACCATTCGGATGCCCTGTGGGCTGAGTTCCTCCGTTACTGGACGGAGACTCCCGACCCCGCCTGCCACAGCATGAATGTACTGGAAATAGAAAAAGAACTGTTTGTCGGATTCAAGAAAAAGGAGGAATAGATTATGTATAAAACCAAACAACCAACTTTACAAGAACAATTCTATAATCCATATAGTTTCGTTCCACTAAGCAACCATGTTTTCAAGTATGGAGAAGAAGAGAAACTCCAATTTCTGTTTGCCAACGATGTACCTTTTAGTGATGGACTATCGGGCAATATATTTGTGACTTTCAAAGCAGAAAGTCCTTTTTGCGTCAGGTCAGAAGACAAAAGAAGTTGCAATATTAAAGGTCGGTATTTTGTACCATCCACATCCATCAAGGGTATGGTGCACTCGGTGTTTGACATAATAACGTTATCCAACATAAGAAATTTCACGGAAAATTCACGGTTCAGTATGAGAGACCTTATAAGCAAAGACTATGAGCTTAAAGAAGTCCACCCCAAAAGTGGCTTTCTCATACTCTTAAATGGGAAAATATTATATTATCCCTTGTTACAACTGGAAAGTTTCGTATGAGGATATAAAGATCGAGGAGGGAGTAGATGTTAGAAAAGGTAAAACTGTAGGTGAGAAGTACAGGATGTTACAGAACGGTTATGTCTTCCAGACGAAAGACAATCTTTTTCACTATTGGTTTTCTCTGGCTTTATGAGCAACAAGCACCATGAATACGACTTTGCTCTTCCAGCTTCTATTAATCAGGAAATCTCATACCGCTAAGGATAAAGAACTCAAAGATTTTCCTTTATTCATGAGAAAAGAAAATAAAAACAAGTCTTGGATATTCTGGAAAAGAAAATACACAATTTCTCCAGTATGGATGAATTGAAAGCTGTTGGATACAGAGGACTTGCCCTGTTTTTACAGGTCGGAGAAAGATGAAGCGGAATCTATGTAAAAGATTTTTGGATTCTCATTTCTGTATAGAATGCCATATCAGAAAAAGATACATGATTGCCTTCCCGAAAGCTATAAAGGAGACACTTTTGATATGTCGCAGGCTCTTCGGCTATGTAAAAATCCACATGTCAAAAATCAGAAAGAGATATGTCTCAAAAGGAAGGGTAAGATTCTCTAATGCATCTCATTGAGAATGCGGAACAGGAAGGTGAACATACGTTCATTCTAGGCTCCCCAAAACCAACGTATTATCCTTTCTATTTGCAGCAAAATAGAGAAAAGCTGACCACCTTTGCTTCTGACAATCCAATCATATCAGGATGGAAGCGTTATTTGGTACACAACCATGTTCAGAAAGGAACGAAACTGGGAAAGGAAGCGAATCTTCATTTGTAGCGTTGAAGGCTGGGAGCAAAGTTTCACAACATGAAATATATATACTAATCTGCATCCCTATGAAGTTGGAGCATTATTGGCAGCACTTACATTCTGTAACCATAAGGAATGCCATCATACTTTAGGATATGCTAAACCATTCGGTTATGGAAAAATGAGAATGACAGATTTGAAGTTAGACCTTGAGCCCAACAACAGTGAATCTTATGCCTTAGAAACAGATACACTGATGGAGCTTTTTACAGAAAAAGTCTGTGATAATACCCATATCAGCATTGGTGAGTACCGGAGTTATGTGAGAAACCTCATACAGATAGCTTCTGATAACTATACAGATTATTCAATCCGCTATCCACGACTGGACAACTATAATTCTTCGACTGGGAAAAAGAAAAGTGAATTCGAGATCATCAAGAAACTAAAAATGTCTATCAATGATTTTAGTCCCATAAAATAGATTAAATTTTCATACATATATGGCTGTAAACCTCTGGTAGGTGTGTCCTTCTCGTCAAGATGCCATCATTCAGAAAAGATATAATCAATAAAAGTGGAAGCGATAGTTAATCACTCTGTAAGTAAACACCACTGAGAATGAAAATGATGCTCGGTTACACTATTAGGATTCTCTCCTACTTACTGGAATCAAAATCTTATAATAAAAATGGTATGAAGAAAATACTTGTTTCTATACTTTTAAGCACTATCTTGTCCAACTACCTCTTCATAAAAGAGATGCAGGGACAGTTCAATGATTTACTATTTATCGGAACACCATACACAGAAGAAAAGAGGATTGCAGCTCACCTTGAAGATGCCCTGGGTATGAAAGAAAACAGCGTGGTAAAAGTTATAGTAGAAAGCGACTTGTACCAAAAAGGACTGCGGATTCTTTGCACAGACTAGTTTTTCCACGGGAAGCCCATTACATAGTCAACCTACTGGGGGACAAAGATTATGGCATTAATGGTTTATGAGTTCTTTTGCACATTCGACACTTCCTTCTACTATGTTCCAATTGGCAAAAACACCTACGGCGATATCCGTAATGCCCAGATTCATTCTTTACAGTACCGTATTTCACTCAAAGAGTATTTTACATTGTGCGGACTTCAGTTCGAATGAATAATACTTTGCTGAAAGATAGAGAAACTACTTTCAGGCTGTTCGAGAAACAGAAAAAGTGTAATCTCTATCTCTCAAGTGAGATTGTCCACTCACACCAAGCCGTTACAGCTATAGACAAACGTTATTACTCAGGTACTTGGTCTGAAGAATATACTTACCTGCGCATCAAACAAGAACTATGTTTACGAGATCAGGATATCGCAATGTCCCTAAAGATATTTCTGTAATGCCTCTGAGCAGAATGACAACGAAGTAGATGTTGCCTTTATGTTTGAAAACACGCTGTACATCATCGAGTGCAAGGTCAGTATGATAGGATATGGAAAAGAGCCACAACATACCATCGAAGATTATCTTTATAAACTTGCGGCTATAAGCAAAGACTTTGGCCTCATCGTACGTCCTTATATTTTCACGCTTCACAAAATGGAAAAACTATCGGACTCCTCGCGCAAAAATATCAATAAACGAATGCGTATACTTGGTATATGTAATATCATAGATGGTATTTTTAGAAAATAGATTTATAGTATGGCACGAAATGTATTCGCTTCTTTTTAGAACAAAACAATTATCTTGAAACCTATTATGACTTCAGGGGACATTTCACCTCGCCCAGTGAGGTTTTATCCAAGAAGCTCTAGTCGAAATTCCTGTGTGGACAATGGACAGAGAAAGACAAAATACTGATATTCTGTACCGCACTCTCAAAAAGAAGAACTGGATTGACAATGGGCAGGAGGACACCGAAGTGGAAGGACTGTCGAGCCAAGCTAAAGAGAATGAGATTTACCCGTTCAAACCGGAAATGGTAGAAATAAAAGAAGGGTTTTCTGAAGAGGATATTTGGTCTATCTTTAACAGCGTCTATGACAAATTGGAGAAAGATGACAATATCATTTTTGATGTAACACATGCTTTCCGGTCAATACCCATGTTCTCAGCCATCTTTGTTCAATTATGCTCACTACTTAAAGGGGACAAATTTGAAAGCTGTCTATTACGGTGCATTCGAAAAGCTGAGGGCTGACATACGAGGTAAGCAGAATTCCCGTAGAGAACAGGATTGCCCCCATCATTGACTTGACAAGCATCATTTGCCTGCAAGAGCTGTCCTCTGCCGCCAATAATCTTCATCTATATGGAAAGATGACAGCTGTTTCCAATCTGATAAGCATTGTAAAGGGAAAAGGAAAGGACCAGTAGGAAAATGGATCGTATTAAGATGATGGGTTTTCGACTTAGCAATATCGACCTGTAAAATGGACGATATTAAACATGGAGAACTAATCCACGAACTACAGACACTCGTGGAATCAGTCAAAGAATCGAAACACCTTACAAATGCACATAAGAAACTGATTGTGAAAGTTCAGACTGAAATCAGCGTCTTCAAGCCATACGATAGATAGGAGAATGTTGAGGCTGCACTCATTGGGCAAGAAAGTATGGAATGATACAACAGGCATACACTTTGGCTGAAGAAATGACAATCAGCAGGGTACAGGACTTGATAGTTCCTGGATGTAAATTGCTTCAAAGAGAGAAAAATAAAACTTGTCGCGAATTTATCTCTGTCCTTCTTTCATTAGACATCAAAATGAAGGAATACAAGAACGAAAGGATAGAACTCAAAAAGCTGTTTTATCAGTTACTTGAGCACCCTGTCATTAAGGCCTTAAGACCATATTATGGAGGACTTTCTGGAGACAGGAACATCATCAATCATGCAAAAAAAAGCGATAAGGACCTTATAGCCCAATTTGATAAGAATTACCATAACATAAAAGAAATCTTAAGCAATGTTCCTCAACCTCTCTAACCATCCCCTCTCCACATGGTCATCCGTACAGCTTGCTGCGGCAAAGGAATACGGCGGACTGGAGGAGATGCCTTTCCCGGACATCAGTCCAGAGCTTTCTGCCGGGGATGTGCAGGCAATGGCGACGGACTGTGTTGACGACATCCTGAAGCACTACCCTGCGAGGGGCTACGGTACACGTCAGCGGTGAGATGACCTTCGCTATCATGTCGCCCGTCAGCTCGTGAGGCGGTGTGCTGCGTAGCCTCAACCTCAGAACGAATCGTGGAAGAACTGGACGGCGACCGGAAACTGGCTCTAGTTCTCCTTCGTCCGGTTCAGAGAATATTAGAATACGGAAGCCCCCCGGTCTGGCGTGAAACCGGCCGCCGAATGGTGCAGGCATCAAACCCCGGCAAAGCCGTATGAAAAAATTAAAAATCAAAAACAAGACTTTATGGAACTGATACTCAACACTTACGGTGTTCCTCAACCGTGACAACGAGGATTCGTCATCAGCACGTCCGACGGAAAACAGCGCATACCTGCCGTCGGCATAGACAGCATACAGATCAGCTGCGCGCACAGATCACGAGTGATGCCGTGATGCTGGCCGTGGAACACGAGATAGAAGTCATGTTCATGGACCGGACAGGGAAACCTATCGGACGGATATGGAGTCCGAAGTACGGCAGCATCTCCACCATCAGGAAAGGGCAGCTGAACTTCGTCTATTCCCACCGCGCCGTAGACTGGATCAAGGAGGTCCTGCTCAGGAAGATTGAAAACCAGCAGGCACTGATGATGCTCTTCGACACGAGCGACCACACGGACGAACCCACGGAGAAAAACGTTGCCCGGCTGGAAGACTACCGCAACAAGATCCGTGTCCTCGACGGCGACATCGTCAACGACATCGCTCCCATGCTCCGCGGATGGGAGGGGCAGGCTTCGCGCATCTACTTTTCAGTACCATCAATGCCTTCCTCCCGGAGCAGTTCCGTTTCAACGTCCGGTCGCAGCATCCTGCGCTCGACGTGGCGAACGCCTTTCTCAACTATGGCTACGGAATCCTCTACGGCAGGATTGAGGGAGCGCTCATCAAGGCGGGCGTCGACCCCTATATCGGGGTGCTGCACCGGGACGACTACAACCGCCCGGTACTCGTCTACGATGTCATCGAGATGTACCGTATATGGGTCGACTACGTCGTCTATACCCTCCCTTGCACAGAACGTCATCACCGAAGAATTCTATTCCGTCCGCGAAGACGGTTCCTACTGGCTCGAAGCACCCTGGACGGCGTGTACTCATCCAGTCGCTTAACGATTACATGGACGAGGTTGTCACCGTGAAAGGCACCACACGCTCGCGCCTCACCCAGCTCACTCTCACGTGCAGTCGCTCGCACAGAAGTTCAAAGAGGAAACTAAAAACTGTAAAAGGTAAGAAAGTAAAAGGTAAGAAAGTAAAAACGGTAAAAACATAGGCTTGCATCATCGGATTTTTACTCATAAACTCCATCCCCCTAACTCCTTCAACTCCCTAAACCTATTCCCCTATGCTACTATTCGGAACAAACATACAATCAACGGCAGACGAACTGCGAAAAGTGCAGGAAGCGTATCTTTACAACAGTCTGCGCAATCCCAAGCCTGCCATCGCCGCCGCCGTCCGGCAGCTGCGCATCGTCTACAGCATGGATGCCAAAGGCTACGCCCAGCTGAAACGGCGACTTCCTACTTTGTCTGCGGACAGTTCAATCCTGCTTTCCGGCGGAAAGAAAACTCGCCCTATACCGAGAGCTTTCATCCTCGACTTCGACCATCTGTTCGCCAAGCAGCTGTCGCTGAAGACGGTACGGGAAGACATCATCCGCGACGAACAGGTGATGATGTGCTTCGCCTCACCGAGCGAAGACGGTCTGAAGGTGATGTTCCGGCTCAAGGAACGGTGCTACGATGCAGGCCTGTATTCCATCTTTCTACAAGGCCTTTGCGGCTACCTTCGCCATGCGCCATAACCTGACACAAGTAACTGACGGCAGAACTCGGATGTGGCAAGAGCGTGTTTTGTCAGCATCGACCCCGACGCCTATTACAATCCTGATGCCATCCCTGTCGACATGAAGGCATATATCGACGAGGCTGACCCCGATACCGTCTTCAAGATGAAGCACGAACAGGACGAGCACGACAAGGTGACACGCAAAAGCGATGACGGGCAGGCATCCCGTCCGAAGCGACCCGGACAAGGAGGTGCTGGCACGCATCCGCCGGCAGCTCAACCCCAACGCACGGCAGCAGTCCGATCCGCCTCGCCTACGTGCCCGAACGGCTCAACGAAAATCATTGCTGATCTGAAATGCTTCATAGAAGCGACCGGACCAGGTGTGACTGAAATCATCAACATTCAATACGCCAAGAAAAATACGGGCACGGCTGACAGAAGGAGGCCGAGATAAACTCTTCTACGGAGCGGGGGTTCAGCATCGTCGTCTCGCCGCGCCTCGGAACCAATGAGGAACTGAACTGAACTGCTCGCCGGACTGGTCGGCAATTTTCTGGAGAAGTGAAAAATAACAGACAGAACGGCCGTGTTCCGGCTCACGGAGAGGAGTGCCGGCTCTGTCAAACCTTCTGGAGGAACGTTGTCGGCCCTCAACTCTAAGAAACACATTTACAGGTACTTACAGAAGGTCTGAAAGGGGCTGTTGAAAAGACGCTCAGTTGCATTGCAAAGGGCGTTAGTTGCAGGCCGGAAGGGCATCAGTAAGAAGGCAAACAGGCATTGATTGGGAGGCAGACAACCCCCGGTCGGAAAACAGGCAGTACCGTAAAGGTTCAAAAACGGACATTTCTGCAAAACAGATAGTCGAATCATCCCGAGAGCCCATGCGAAAAAGCAATCCCCTACATAGAAATTTACGCAAGCTCAGTAGAGCCGGTGTGGCAGAAATCGCTCGTCATCAACCGACTGGACCGGCGACTTCAGCTGTTCGCCGACACTTGCAGGAACGGGTGGATTTTTCTCGGGAATCGTAAACAGACCCATAAGATCGGCAACCAATATGCTATTCTTCGTCATGTATGATATTGAGAGCGACTAGGTACGCTATCATATCGCAAAATACCTGGAACGGAAAGGATGCACACGCATCCAGCGTTCCATCTTCCTTGCCGACCCTCGACAAGAGCGTCTACGATGAAATTAAACAGCGACCTTGCCGAGGTGCAGTCGCTTTACGACAACCACGACAGCATCATCGTCTGTCCTGTCTCCACCGATCAGATCCGGGCAATGCAGATCATCGGTGAAGACATCAGCATAGATGTCATCATCCGTTCGCGCAACACATTGTTCTTTTCTGAAGATGGCAGACGAGGATACCTTCTACAACAGGGAAGGATGTCCTCCCCATGTGGGAAAGCAGCAGCAATGCTTCCTCCATAAAGAATATTTAACGCATCGATCTTTGACTTTCTGCACAGTTTTTCGTACCTTTGCACTCGCTTGGAATATGGTTAATTTCTCTAATTCCTCAAGCATTTTTAGGTCTTACACGCATGGGGCTGCGGCATATAAAGGAATACAAGTCTTTACTCTCAATGAGTATCTTCCATTAAAACAAGGATTAAGACGACATAGATGAGCTTGGTGACAACTGGCAAGTACTTCTCAATGAGTATCTTCCATTAAAAACAAGGATTAAGACAAAGTTTAAAAAAATTTCGGGCATCCTGATTCTCTCAATGAGTATCTTCCATTAAAACAAGGATTAAGACAACCGTTGCGTTAAATGCAACACTTCGTCTATATTTCTCAATGAGTATCTTCCATTAAAACAAGGATTAAGACATTGTTGCAAGCACTACAAATCTTTTTGTTCTCAATGAGTATCTTCCATTAAAAACAAGGATTAAGACCTCAACATATCGCTTCAAAGCAGGCAAAGACCAAAACTCAATGAGTATCTTCCATTAAAACAAGGATTAAGACATGCAAAGAATCAATAGGTAAACACTACGATGAACCCTCAATGAGTATCTTCCATTAAAACAAGGATTAAGACAAAGAATCAATAGGTAAAACACTACGATGAACAGGCTCAATGAGTATCTTCCATTAAAAACAAGGATTAAGACATATATTGTTGCAATAAGTCAAAGATGGACAAGGGCTCAATGAGTATCTTCCATTAAAACAAGGATTAAGACAAGAACAAACAAAACGACCCTCAGAAAAACGAACTCAATGAGTATCTTCCATTAAAACAAGGATTAAGACAGACGCAACAGCAGTATCTGTAGAAGCAGCAGAGACTCAATGAGTATCTTCCATTAAAACAAGGGATTAAGACTCCCGCGCCGCCGACAAGCTCTGAACAGCCGCCGGTCTCAATGAGTATCTTCCATTAAAACAAGGATTAAGACGTAAAGACGGTGCTTTTGCTTCTTTTATTTGCTTTGTCGGTCTCAATGAGTATCTTCCATTAAAACAAGGATTAAGACTGCTGTCGAGGGCTAAAGTTTAAAATTATTTCGGGCTCAATGAGTATCTTCCATTAAAACAAGGATTAAGACCTATTTCTTTGTCCTGTCACGTTATTTGAACATTCCTCAATGAGTATCTTCCATTAAAACAAGGATTAAGACTTACGGACAGTTCTGGAATATCCCTGTGGATCGCTCAATGAGTATCTTCCATTAAAAACAAGGATTAAGACTCTTTTCTATTTCACGTAAGAACTCATCAGGAGTATTCTCAATGAGTATCTTCCATTAAAAACAAGGATTAAGACGTTTAATAGTTCATTCGTACGCACACCCTAATCGACTCAATGAGTATCTTCCATTAAAACAAGGATTAAGACAAGATTTTATTCTCATTGAGAACGCTCACCTGTACTCAATGAGTATCTTCCATTAAAACAAGGATTAAGACCATACTATCTGATTTGAAGTGATTCTGAAATGTTGGCTCAATGAGTATCTTCCATTAAAACAAGGATTAAGACCATGGCGATAGTCTTTGTAGGATCCTAGTTCGGATCCTCAATGAGTATCTCCATTAAAACAAGGATTAAGACTAGGATCCTAGTTCGGATCCCCTGATTAACTTCTCAATGAGTATCTTCCATTAAACAAGGATTAAGACTTAACCCATACAAACGGATAGTGTAAAGCCCACTCAATGAGTATCTTCCATTAAACAAGGATTAAGACTAAGATGTTCATTTTGATAATGATTTAATGTTTCTAATGAGTATCTTCCATTAAAACAAGGATTAAGACTAAGATGTCTCATTTTGATAATGATTTAATGTTTCAATGAGCATCTTCCATTAAAAACAAGGATTAAGACCAAATTCAGAATTTTCTCCATGCCAAAAACTAATACTCAATGAGTATCTTCCATTAAAACAAGGATTAAGACCTCGGCATCCTGATTCTCAACCTTAATAGGTTGCGGTCTCAATGAGTATCTTCCATTAAAACAAGGATTAAGACACAAGACGAAAAACCAATAATCGCATTGTTAACACCATCTCAATGAGTATCTTCCATTAAAAACAAGGATTAAGACTCGTATCTTGTATAATCAAAGATTTCTTTTATCGTCTGCTCAATGAGTATCTTCCATTAAAACAAGGATTAAGACGCGAGCTTAGCAAGCTGCCACGCACGCTTTAAGCAAGTCTCAATGAGTATCTTCCATTAAAAACAAGGATTAAGACACACGCAAAATCTCTTTTGTTCTCATTGTCTTAAAGCTCAATGAGTATCTTCCATTAAAACAAGGATTAAGACAATTTTGATTAGTTTATTAGTTGAATATTTGTTTGACTTCAATGAGTATCTTCTATTAAAACAAGGATTAAGACGAATCGAAGCGAGTTTCTCCAACATCTTGTTTGGTCTCTCTGTCTCAATGAGTATCTTCCATTAAAACAAGGATTAAGACATATACGCCGCTATTGTCGAGGTATAAACTCACCATCTCAATGAGTATCTTCCATTAAAAACAAGGATTAAGACTTTTGCAAGAATTCGCTTTTGATGTCCTCAACCTTCACTCAATATTAGAATAAGGATTCGGAAGAAGAGCCTTTGGGGCAAAAGAATTATGATTTATAAAATTAAAAGTAGTACCTTTTGCCACAACATTTGATTTATAAAACTAATTTGTAGTGTGGTTAAAATCACTTTCCCAGACGGCTCCGTTCGTGAATACGAACAGGGTGTGACTGGTTATCAAATCGCCGAGAGTATTTCGCCGGCTCTCGCCCGTGACGTTGTATCTTGCGGTGTCAATGGCGTAACGACAGAACTGAACCGTCCCATCAACGGAGATGCGACCATCGCACTTTACAAGTTCGATGACGAAGAAGGCAAGCACACTTTCTGGCACACCTCTGCCCATCTGCTTGCCGAGGCATTGCAGGAACTCTATCCGGGCATTCAGTTCGGCTTCGGTCCGGCAGTGGAGAACGGCTTTTTCTATGATGTGATGCCGGCTGCGGGGCAGACTATCTCGGAGAACGACTTTCCCAGAATAGAGGAGAAGATGCGTGAGCTGGCCAGGAAGAACGAGCCGGTAATCCGCCATGACGTTTCAAAAGCCGACGCCATCAAGGAGTTCACTGCTGACGGACAGGAATACAAGGTGGAGCACATCGAGCAGGACCTCGAGGACGGCACCATCTCAACATACACCCAAGGACATTTCACCGATCTCTGCCGTGGTCCGCACCTTGTTTCCACAGGTGCCATAAAGGCCATCAAGATCACCAGCGTGGCCGGTGCTTTCTGGCGCGGCGATGCCAAGCGCGAACAGATGACACGTATCTACGGCATCACCTTTCCCAAGAAGAAGATGCTTGACGAATACCTCGTCATGCTCGAGGAGGCCAAGAAACGCGACCACCGCAAGATCGGCAAGGAAATGGAACTCTTCATGTTCTCCGACCGTGTGGGCAAGGGGCTGCCGATATGGCTGCCGAAGGGAACCCAGTCCGCCTGCGCCTGCAGGATCTGCTACGCCGCCTTCTCCGTCCCTACAACTACCAGGAGGTCATCACACCGGGCATCGGCGGCAAGAATCTCTACGTCACTTCCGGGCACTATGCCCACTACGGCAAGGATTCCTTCCAGCCTATCCACACACCGGAGGAGGACGAGGAATATATGCTCAAGCCGATGAACTGTCCGCACCACTGCGAGGTGTACGCCTACAAGCCACGCTCGTACAAAGACCTCCCGCTGCGTATCGCCGAGTTCGGTACAGTGTTCCGTTATGAGAAGAGCGGTGAGCTGCACGGTCTGACCCGTGTCCGTACCTTCACGCAGGACGATGCCCATATCTTCGTCCGTCCCGAACAGGTAAAGACAGAGTTTGAAACGAACATCGACATTATCCTCAAGGTGTTCAAGACTTTCGGTTTTGACAACTATGAGGCTCAGATTTCTCTCCGTGACCCTAACGACAAAGAGAAGTACATCGGGTCTGACGAGGTATGGGAAGAGAGCGAGGCTGCCATCAAGCAGGCCTGTGAAGAGAAGGGACTCAAGGCACGTGTAGAGCTGGGCGAGGCTGCTTTCTACGGTCCCAAGCTCGATTTCATGGTGAAGGATGCCATCGGACGCCGCTGGCAGCTGGGTACCATCCAGGTGGATTACAACCTGCCTAACCGCTTCAAGCTCGAATACACGGCCGAGGACAACTCGAAGAAGACTCCGGTGATGATTCACCGTGCCCCGTTCGGTTCGCTCGAACGCTTCACAGCTGTTCTCATCGAACATACGGCCGGGCATTTTCCGCTATGGCTGACACCTGACCAGGTGGCCATCCTGCCCATCTCGGAGAAATACAACGACTATGCTTTCAAAGTCAAGGCTTACCTTGATGCGCACGATGTGCGTTCCATCATGGACGACCGCAACGAGAAAATCGGCCGCAAAATCCGCGACAATGAGTTGAAGCGTGTACCTTACATGGTCATTGTAGGTGAGAAGGAGGCTGCGGAAGGGCTTGTCTCCATGCGGCAGCAGGGCGGTGGCGAGCAGGCTACCATGACCATGGAAGCCTTCGCAGAACGCATCAATGCTGAAGTTGCCGACCAGCTGAAGACACTGGATTGACGCACCGTCCCCATCGACTTCCTTTCCGTTCAGAGGATGGGGAGACGGTGGGGAATGCCGGAAGCCTGACCGGCTGAAAAGTCCGGTCTGTGCATCATGCAAAATTGTATTCCTTTCATTAGTAAAAACAGCCATATCAAGGCATTCAATGCCCGGATATGGCTGTTTTATATATTCCGTTCTGTCTTGCAGCTTTCCGGAGAACACCCTCTTTCGGTTTTCCGCCTCACGGATTTCTGCTTTCAAGAATGTTCTTGTCCTGACTGACCAAAAGCCCGTTGCCCTCTTTTGGGGAACACGACGGTCGGTTTGAACGTCTTGGCTTCTTCAAAGTCCATCAGGGCATAAGAAATGATGATGACCACATCGCCGACGACCGCCTTCCGAGCGGCGGCACCGTTGAGGCAGACGCACCCGCTGCCCCGTTCGCCTTTGATGATGTAGGTCTCAAAACGTTCGCCGTTGTTGTTGTTGACAATCTGAACTTTCTCGCCGGCAATCATGTTGGCTGCATCCAACAGATCTTCGTCGATGGTGATGCTTCCCATATAATGGAGATTTGCCTCCGTGACGGTTGCACAGTGCAACTTACTCTTCAAAACTTCAATCTGCATACTATCCTCTGTATTTGATATGGTCGATCAGCCGGACAGGTGTCTTGCCGCAATAGACCGTGATGCAGCCGACAATATAAGGCGACTGCTCCCATGAGGCAACCTCAAGCAGTGTGCTGCCGTCGACGATTTCAAAATATTCAACCTCAAGTCCTTCAACGGAATTGATATCGGAAACAACCTTGTCGTGAGTCTCTGCCACGCTGTGCGTCCTGGCATATTCCACACTTGCCTGCAAGGCTTCATAAATCTTCGGCGCAACGGCACGCTCGTCAGCTGTCAACAACGTGTTGCGCGAGCTCTTTGCCAGTCCGTCGGCATCACGTACTATCGGGCATTCGACAATCCTGATAGTGTCCTTCATGCCGATGAAATCGACAAGACGTTTGATGACGGCTATCTGCTGCCAGTCCTTCTCGCCGAAATAAGCCCTGTCCGGACGTACGATATAGAACAGTCTGCTGACAATCTGGCAGACGCCATTGAAATGTCCCGGACGCTTTGCACCCTCCATCACGGTCGACTGAGGGGGGAATTCGAAATGGCGATTGTCCCCTTCGGGATAGATCTCCTCGACGGACGGGGCAAAGACATAATCGGCTCCGCACGTCTCGACGAGTCGGCAGTCGGCCTCCAAAGTCCGCGGATAACGTTCAAGGTCGCCCTTGTCGTTAAACTGGGTCGGGTTCAGGAAAACGGAGACGACCGTCACATCGTTCTCCTCAACGCTTCGTTTTTACAAGTGATGCGTGTCCATCATGAAGCGCACCCATCGTAGGAACCAGCCCCACGGTTCTGCTTTCTTTGCGACAGAAGAAAAGCTCGTTCTGGAGTTCAACAATCTTTTTAAAAACTTTCATCAGTGACTAATAATTTTACGGTGCAAAGTAACAACAAAATAATTGAATAGACGAGAATTTAATTAAATAATCTCAATGGAATCTACTTTTTATTCGTTTTAACCCAAAAGCGAAATGTATCTCGTCGTACCTTTGCAAAAATAAAATTTCTAATATAATAATGGGAAAGAAAGTATTATTTGTCAATCAAGAAATCATGCCGTATGTGCCTGAGACAGAGATGTCGGTCTATGGCTCTGAAATGCCCCATGTCATGCAGGAAGCCGGATATGAAATCCGCACATTCATGCCAAGATGGGGAAACATCAACGAGCGCAGAGGACAGTTGCACGAAGTGATCCGGCTCTCGGGCATGAACCTGATCATTGACGATACCGACCACCCGCTGATCATCAAGGTGGCGAGTATTCCCCAGACACGTATACAGGTTTATTTCATTGACAATGAAGACTATTTCCAGAAGCGGCCTGCCATGACAAAGGACGAGCTGGGCAACGATTATCCTGACAATGGCGAACGTGCCATCTTCTTTGCAAGAGGTGTGTTGGAAACCGTCAAGAAGCTCAGATGGACACCGGATATCATCCACTGTCAAGGGTGGATGTCGGCCGTCATTCCGTTCTATGTGAAGACCGCCTATAAGGACGAGCCGCAATTTGCCGGGTCGAAAGTGGTCACCTCGCTCTTTGCAGAACAGCCGCAGGGCAGCCTGGGCACGAATTTCAAGCACTGCCTGGAGTTCCGTGAGGCAAAGGAAAAATGCCTGAAGAAGTATGGTGACAATTTCGATTTCATGGAATTGGGCAAACTGGCAATCGACTATTCGGACGGTATAATCAGGACCAGCGACAAGGCAAGTACCGCCCTCGTTGATTATGCCAGGGATAATGCGAAGCCCTCTTGGAACATTCCATCGATGATGCCGGATTGAAAGAGAAGTATTCGGAGTTTTACAGCAGACTGCTCTGACACGCTCCGCATCTTGCAGTTCCCGATGCGTCCGGTGTCTTGTAATTACTGATACGCCAAAGTATTTCCACAACTATAGATTCTAAATGAGAAGAAATATCATTGCAGCCTGTATGCTTGCGGCTTGTCTGGGCATGGTGTCGTGTGACGATACGACCGACACGCTCGGAGGTTCGCTGATAGACAACGGCGACAGGCTTTCCATAAAGACAGACACTTTCAGCGTGGCATCGGAGACGGTGCTCGCCGGAAAGGTCATTGCGAGATCGGCAACAGGTTACCTCGGCAGAATGGAGGATCCGGAAACGATGACGACCGTCACCGGGAATCTGATGTCGCAGTTCCATGTGCTGAGCAATTTTGAATTGCCCCAGAAAGACTCTATTATGAGCCGTGATGCGAACAACGAGATTATAGCCGATTCGTGTGACATACGCCTGTATTACAGTTCATACTACGGCGACTCTCTCAGTCAGATGAAACTGACGGCATACGAACTTGACAGACCTGTAGAAGAGGGACAGACATTCTATTCCGACTTCAACCCGGAAACACAGGGGTATATCCGGCCGGCAGCTCAAGGAGGCATTGCTGAAAAGAGGTCTTTCACGCTGATGGATTATACAGAAACTGACAGTCTCCGGAAGAAAAAGGGGTATGCACGCAACATCAACATCCGATTGAACAGACAATATACGGACAAGAAAGGCGTGATGTACAATAATTATGGTACATATCTGCTTCGTAAATATCAGGAAGATCCTTCGGCCTTCCGCGATGCCTACCGGTTCCTGCATGAAATCTGTCCGGGCTTCTATTTTCAAGATAGATGGCGGGACAGGATCGATGGCGCATATCCAGATGGCACAGTTGAATATCTATTTCAAACATAAGGAAAAGGGGAAAGATAAAGAGATTTCACCAACTTCGTGAGTACGGAAGAGGTGCTGCAGATAACCCATTTCGACAATGACAATACCCGTCTGCAACAGCTGGCGAATGAATCCGGACATACTTATCTCAAGACGCCGGCCGGCCTGTTCACCCGACTGACCCTCCCCATAGCTGACATTATGGCAGGACATGAGACGGACTCCATAAACGCAGCCAAGATTGTCCTCTATCGGGAGAACAACAGTTCATCATCCAGCTACCAGTTCGAGATTCCGAAGAATGTTGTAATGGTACCGGCAGACAGTCTGCAATCATTCTTTGGAAACAACCGTCTGCCGGACAACAAGACTTCGTTCCTCGCAACTTATAACAGTACTAAGAACGCCTATGTCTTCAATAACATTTCGGGAATTGTCAACCTTTCTCACACAACCGCAGTATGCCGGAATGGGGAAAAGTAGTGATAGTGCCGGTTGAACTGCAGACTGTAACACAGGGCATCGGGAGCAGCCAGCAGAAAAAAGTGACTAAGGTCTCCCATGAAATGGGGCTCTCCAGCACAAAACTCCTGGGCAATACGGCAGGTGGAAAGAACATTCTGATTTCTGTTATATACAGCAGATTCAATGGCAGATAACTATCTAGAACGTCATCGTGAAGACTATGAACAGCGGAAAGCTGTCTGGCTTCGCAAGAGGAAACATCTTCGGAAGCTGTCTAAAGGAAGACTACAGAAACCTGCAGACGAGGCACTGTGGAGAAGGTAGATAATGTAGAATCGGACTTACAACAGGCTTGTCGTCCGATTCTTTGCTTTTTGAGCATAACTTTTGTCCATAAAAGTCTGCTAAAATGTGGCTGTATACCACATATATATGAGTAAAATAAAGAAAGGTTAGGATATGATGAATCAATTTTTCCCCAAAGGTTTCGGAAATTCTTTTCATTCAGCAGAGAGGAGGCAGAGCGGCTGACAAGCAGGTCAGTGACTCCCGAGCATATCATGCTTGCCCTCTTGAGAGAGAAAAACGGGACCTGTATGGAACTGTTCAACCAATGGAAAGTAGATATTGACAGTCTTAAGAAAGAGATAGAAAAGAAAATACAGGAACAGACTACAGACACTGCTGTGCCTGTACCCGATATGCTGTTGAACGAACAGGCTAATAACATCTTGAAATTGGCTGTGCTGGAAGCTCGGCTGCAGCATGCCCAGACAGTAGACACCCCTCATCTCCTCCTTGCCATCCTGCACGATTCGTCGGACAATGGAGCGAAAAAGGTACTGGAAGACAGTGGAATCAATTACAACAACACTGTTTCCATGTTACAGCAATGCACGAGCCAGACGAAGAACGGTATCGGCATGGCAGACGAAGACGAAATGGATGAGGACATGGTTTCTTCATCGCCTTCGTCCGGAAGCGGGAGTGCCAAGACGACACAGGCTTCCCGTACAAAGTCCAAGACCCCGGTAATCGACAGTTTCGGCACCGATTTGACCGTGGCTGCTGCTGAAGGCAAACTCGATCCGGTCGTAGGCAGAGAAAAGGAAATCATGCGTGTCTGTGAAATCCTTGGCCGCAGGAAGAAGAACAACCCTATTCTGATCGGTGAACCAGGGGTCGGGAAGAGTGCAATTGTGGAGGGGCTGGCTCAGCTTATCGTAAAGCATCTCACCTCTCCTATCCTCTTCGACAAGCGCGTTATTACACTTGACCTGACGGCAGTTGTCGCCGGAACGAAATACCGCGGACAGTTTGAAGAGCGTATCCGTGCATTGATCAAAGAGATAGAGCAGAATCCTGACATTATCATCTTCATCGATGAAATCCATACATTGATCGGCGCTGGGTCCTCTCCGGGGTCAATGGATGCTGCCAACATCCTCAAACCAGCTTTGGCAAGGGGGACAATACAGTGTATCGGTGCTACGACTCTGGACGAATACCGCAATTCCATAGAGAAGGACGGAGCTTTGGAACGCCGGTTCCAAAAGGTGCAGGTCGAACCGACGACAGTTGACGAGACCCTCCAGATTCTCGAGAATATAAAGGACCGCTATGAAGCCCACCATCATGTTGTCTACACAGATGATGCGCTGAAAGCCTGTGTAAAGTATGCTGACAGATACATCACAGACAGGTTCTTTCCCGATAAGGCAATCGATATAATTGACGAAGCAGGTTCACGTGTACATTTGCAGCATGTGAAGATTCCACAGGCAATTCTGGATATTCAGAAGGAGATTGAGACGACGCAGGAGAAGAAGCAGGCTGCGGTGAAGAACCAGAACTTTGAACTGGCCGCCAGCTTCCGTGACAGACAGACGGAGCTTGAACAGACCCTGAAGAATGAACAGGAGAAATGGCAGAAAGGAGATGCTGACGAAAAGCGTTGAAATCAGCGAGGAGGACATTGCCGGTGTTGTCTCCATGATGACAGGTGTCCCGGTACAGCGTATGCAGGAAGCAGAGGGAGTCCGCTTGAAGAACATGGATGCCGATCTGAAGAGGGTTGTCATTGCCCAGGATGCTGCCATTGACAAGATGGTGAAAGCCATCCAGCGTAACCGTGTGGGATTGAAAGACCCTAATCACCCGATCGGTGCTTTCATGTTTCTGGGTCCTACTGGTGTCGGAAAGACTTATCTTGCCAAACGACTGGCTGAAATGATGTTCGGTTCTTCAGATGCACTGATCCGCATAGATATGAGTGAGTATACCGAGAGTTTCAACACTTCCTGTCTTGTCGGAGCACCTCCGGGCTAGTGTCGGCTATGAAGAAGGCGGACAGCTGACGGAGAAAAGTACGTCGCCATCCCTACTCCATTGTTCTGCTGGACGAAATAGAGAAAGCACACGGCAATGTATTCAATATGCTTCTGCAGGTTCTTGATGAAGGCAGACTGACAGATGGAAACGGCCGGCTGATAGATTTCCGCAATACGGTCATCATCATGACCTCAAATGCCGGAACACGACAGTTGAAGGAGTTCGGACAGGGTATCGGCTTCAAGGCAACAGGCCTGAACGGTCTTTCGCAGAGTGAAGGCGACAAGCAGCGTGCTCGTTCCATCATCCAGAAGAGCCTGAGCAAACAGTTTGCTCCCGAGTTTCTGAATCGTCTGGACGAAATCGTCACTTTCGATCAATTGGATCTCGATGCGATAAAGAAAATTATCAACATCGAGCTGAAAGGCCTGTTCAGACGTGTACATGAACTGGGCTATAAGATGGAGATAACAGATGAGGCCAAAGAGTTTGTAGCGATCAAGGGATACGATGTCCAGTTCGGTGCCCGGCCGTTGAAGCGAGCCATCCAGAACTATATCGAGGATGGATTATGTGAGCTGATTCTCTCGGGCAACATCAAGACCGCCGACACCATCGTCATATCCAAAGAGAAAGGCCGTGACAGGCTGACGTTTGACACTGTCTCGCAATCTGAAGAACAAGGCCTTCATCATATTGCAGAGTAAGTTCCAACCCCCTGAGCCTCTATATGTGAGGAGGGACACATACAAAAAGAAAACAGGAGTTTCCATAAAACTTGATTATGGAAACTCCTGTTTTCTTTTTGTTTTATACCTTGTCCCAATCTCATGGAATGGAACAAGACCGACTGCATTCTATCTTTTACAGCCCCAGGCTTTTTCTTGATTGCCTCGATCTTTTCGCCGGCACGTTTCTCACATGCAGGGAAGTCGGAAGCCGATTTCATGGTGTCTTTGATTTCCAGGTAGAACTTGATCTTCGGCTCAGTGCCCGATGGACGAACACTCACCTTGGTACCATCCGTACAGAACCACTGGAGAACATTGCTTGTGTCCGGCATATCCATCTTCTTCTTGGAACCGTCAGTCTTTGGTAATCTCCAGACTCTGGAAGTCCTTGTAAGTATCTATCACGCTTCCGCCAAGATCCTTTGGGGGATTGGAGCGGAAATTCTTCATCATCTGTTGGATCTCATCAGCACCGCTCTTGCCCGGTCGTTCCACGTTGATTGTGAACTCATGGCTATAACCGTACTCCAGATAGATGTCCATAAGAATATCGTACAAAGTCTTGCCATGATCCTTGGCGTAGGCACAGATTTCAGCCAACAGAGAGCATGCGCTGACAGCATCCTTATCGCGTACGAAGTCTTCTGCAAGGAAGCCGTAGCTTTCTCTCCACCTCCGATGTACTGCTGTTTGCCTTCCGAGAGTGCAATCTCACGGGCAATCCACTTGAAGCCCGTATAGCAGTCGCGCATCTCCACATGCTGTTTTTCAGCAATCTTCCGGATAACCTCCGTCGTAACTATCGTCTTGACGATGAAGTCGGTCGGCTTCATCTTCCCCACAGCCCTGACGGTTGGTGATGATATACCACAAGAAGATCAGACAGGTCTGGTTGCCGTTGATCAGCACCCATTCGCCCTTGCTGTTCTTGCAGGCCATGCCGACACGGTCTGCATCCGGGTCGGAAGCCATCAGAATATCAGCGTCAAGTGCCTTCGCATCACGCAGTCCGAGGGTCAGTGCCTCCGCAATCTCCGGATTAGGACGGTCGACGGTCGGGAAGTTGCCATCCTTCACCATCTGCTCCTTCACACAGTGGACATTGTCAAAACCCCATAACGCCAATGAACGTGGAATCATTACACGCCCGGCACCATGCAGCGGTGTATAGACGATTTTCAGATCGTGCTGGTGCTTGATGACCTCCGGGTCGATACTGATGGTCTTCACCTGGTCAAGATACGGCTTATCTATATCCTCACCGATAATCTGTATCAGCTTCTTGTCCCCTCGAACTTTACATCTTCAACCTTTACCTTAGCCACCTCGTCGATGATGCCCTTGTCGTGTGGAGCAAGCACCTGCGCACCGTCTTCCCAGTAAGCCTTGTATCCGTTGTATTCGCGTGGATTGTGGCTTGCCGTGATGTTCACGCCTGCCTGTGCCTTCAGATAACGGATGGCAAAAGAGCATTCCGGTGTCGGACGGAGATCCTCGAAGAGAAAGACCTTGATACCGTTGGCAGAGAAAGATATTGGCTACCGTCTCGGCAAAGAGGCGGGAATTGTTGCGACAGTCATGACAGACAACCACACTGATTTGCTTCTTTCCTCTGAAATTGATCTTCAAGTAATTGGCAAACCCCTGCGTAGCCATGCCGACCGTATAGATGTTCATGCGGTTGGACCCGGCTCCCATGATGCCTCTGAGTCCGCCTGTACCAAATTCCAGGTCCTTGTAAAAACTTTCAATGAGTTCGGTCTTGTCCTCATTGCTGATCATAGCCTCTACGGCTGAACGGGTCTCCTTGTCGAAAGCGGGAGACAGCCACTGCTTTGCTTTACCCTCGCACTGGGCGATAAGAGTCTGGTTATTGTCCATAATTTAAGTTTTTTCCTATACTGTATCTATCTGCAAATGTAATCAATTATTCTGAGAAAGTCACTTGCAAATAGATATTTTTTTGTATTTTTGCATCCGACATCTTTCGAAGCACCCTCCGGAGAATGAGATACCCTGGAGCATTTCTCGAAGAAGTCATCAGATATAATTTTAAAACTTAGACTATAATGGTACTGAATTTTGAGGGAATTCTCCTTGCTGTATCTACATTTCTGATTATCGGTCTCTGTCATCCGCTGGTCATCAAAACGGAGTATTATTTCGGTACGAAGCCCTGGTGGATATGGCTTGTGTCAGGTCTCTCGTGCTGTGCTGGTGCCCTGTTTGTCGAGAGTATATTCTGTTCAGCCCTCCTCGGGGTGCTGGGAGCCTCGTTTCTATGGGGTATCGGCGAGTTGCTGGCCCAGGAGAAGCGGGTAGCGAAAGGCTGGTTCCCTATGAATCCCAAACGCAGGAAACATTACGAAAAATTCGGTAAGGACGGTTCTCTGTGCCCGGTATGCAAGGAGGATAAATGAATAACAGTATGACAAAATACAACGACTTGATGCCTTACCAGCTGTTAAGTCGAAGTCAGCCTCTTTTGCAGCACATACGAACAAATCCCCGGATGGAAAACACCCGGGGATTTGCCTGTTAGGTACGTACCAAGAATATTGTCAAGAGAGAGTGTGTGTCACTTTTCCCTCCATTACCCCTTCTATATACAGCCGGGTCATTTCCACCTTTCCGTTTGTACGTACCGTGATGCTCTTCTTGAAATGTCCCGGGAATTTCCCGTCCCATTATAGGTCACGTCAATGCTGCCTTTCTGGCCGGGAGCAATGGGGCGTTTGTCATACTTTGGGAATGGTGCAGCTGCAGCTTGCAATGACCCGTTGATGACCAGCGGCGCCTTGCCTACATTGGTAAACGTAAAGGTTGTCTTGTGGACAGGATTGCTTTCCTGAAACTACCGAAGTCATAAGAAACCTTGTCGAATTTGATTTCTGCCTGATTCTGTGCGACAGCAAATGTCAGTCCGAAAACTGACAGAAGCGTCATTAATAGAAACTTTTTCATATCCTCTGTTTATGTTTGTTCGTTTAACATATCTCCGTTGTCAAAGTATGATGCAAAAATTAATCAGAAAGTTTATAGTTACACGAAATTTTCACAATTATTAAGCAGAAATCATCGGATATTGTTCTCTTTGCCGCCTTTATTGACAGAAACCTTCCGACAGGGCCTTATATTTTCATAAAGGTGACTCACATTTCTCATTTAAAGTTCGTACCTTTGCACCAGACTTTTATACGTGCTCAAGGCCCATGCACAATGGTACTGCGGCACAGAGCAGGCAGACAGAAAAACAAGCTGCACGCGGCAAAAGAGGAAACAATTCTCTGCGTCTGTGGTCTGCATTGTCCTTTCAGAAAATACAAACAACATACTAAATATGTATAGAACGAATACTTGTGGAGAGCTGCGCATTTCAGATGCCGGCAAGGAAGTGACTCTTGCGGGCTGGGTACAGCGCTCACGTAAAATGGGAGGCATGACATTCCTCGACCTCCGCGACCGCTATGGCATTACACAGCTGGTCTTCAATGAGGCTGATGATGCTGCCCTCTGTGGCGAAGCCAACAAGCTGGGACGCGAATACTGTATTCAGGTAAAGGGAAGCGTCAGCGAACGGCAGAGCAGGAACGGTAAGATCCCGACAGGCGACATCGAAATCATCGCCAAGGAACTGAATGTCCTCAGCCCGTCACTGACACCGCCTTTCACCATTGAAGACAACACCGACGGCGGCGATGACCTCCGTATGAAATACCGTTATCTGGACCTCCGCCGGGAAGCCGTACGGAAGAACCTGGAGCTGCGCCACCGCATGACAATCCTCATCCGCAACTTCCTCGATGCCCAGCAATTCATGGAAGTGGAGACACCTGTCCTCATCGGTTCTACACCGGAAGGCGCACGCGACTTCGTGGTACCGTCACGCATGAATCCAGGACAGTTCTACGCCCTGCCGCAGAGCCCGCAGACCCTCAAGCAGCTGCTGATGGTAGCGGGATTCGACCGGTACTTCCAGATAGCCAAGTGCTTCCGCGACGAAGACCTGCGTGCCGACCGGCAGCCGGAATTCACGCAGATCGACTGTGAGATGTCGTTTGTCGACCAGGAAGATGTCATCAACCTGTTTGAGGAGATGGCACGTCATCTGTTCCGTGAAATACGTGGCATCGAGCTCCCCAAGCTCGAGCAGATGACCTGGCATGAGGCCATGAAGCGTTTCGGTTCCGACAAACCCGATCTGCGTTTCGGCATGGAGTTCGTCGAGCTGATGAGCGACTGAAGGGTACCGGTTCCTTCTCTGTCTTCGATGAGGCAGCCTACATCGGCGGTATCGTCGTGCCTGGCTGTGCCGACTACAGCCGCAAGCAGCTCAACGAGCTGACCGACTTCGTCAAGCGTCCGCAGATCGGTGCGCATGGACTGGTGTTCATCAAGTACAATGCTGACGGTACAGTCAAGAGTTCCATCGACAAATTCTACACACCGGAACAGCTGCAGAAGGTGAAGGAAACGACAGGTGCCAGAGACGGCGACCTCGTACTGATTCTTTCCGGCGACAATGCCAACAAAACCCGCATCCAGCTATGCTCGCTCCGCCTTGAGATGGGTAGCCGTCTCGGACTGCGCGACAAAAATGTTTTCAAGTGTCTGTGGATCATCGATTTCCCACTGTTTGAATGGAGCGATGAGGAACAGCGGCTGATGGCTACCCACCATCCGTTTACAATGCCCAACTCGATGACATCCCCCTGCTGGATAAACATCCGGAACAGGTCCGCGCAAAAGCCTACGACTTCGTCTGCAACGGTATTGAGGTAGGTGGCGGTTCACTCCGTATCCATGATACGCAGTTGCAGGAGAAGATATTCGAGGTGCTCGGATTCACACCGGAGCGTGCCGAGGCGCAGTTCGGCTTCCTGATGAATGCGTTCAAGTATGGTGCGCCGCCGCATGCCGGTCTTGCCTTCGGTCTCGACCGTTTCGTAAGCATTCTTGCCGGTCTCGACTCTATCCGCGACTGTATTGCGTTCCCGAAGAACAACAGTGGACGCGACATCATGCTGGATGCTCCTTCCGCCATCGACCAGAAGCAGTTGGACGAGCTGGAGATCAAGCTCGATCTGAAAGATTAGCCCAGTCCAATTGACTTATATCAACAAAATACATCCGAAAGAATTAAAAACATTCTTTTTCCTTTACTTTCTGCTGTAAGTATTTGATACTTCGGAATATTTGATGTACTTTTGCATAGAATATTAACAGATCGTAATTGGATTGCTTGAATGAGACTTTAATTTTATAAGATTATGACAGAAAAGAAAGAAGTTAAGTCTGCTCCAAAGGCAGCAAAGAATCCACGACAAAGAAGGCTTCAGCAAAGAAGGCTGTTGCAGCGGTAGCTATCAATGCAGAGAATGTCGGCTTCAAGGCTGGCGATGTTTATAACGCGCTTGCGGCAGAAGCCAAGGCTCTCAGCGTAGACGAGATTGCCAAGGCAGCGAAGATTACTTCCGAAGAGGTCTATCTTGGTATCGGCTGGCTCTTCAAGGAGGGCAAGGTGAAAGACGAAGACGGCAAGGTGACACTTGCCTGAGCACGAAATTTAATATGAAACAGGAGGGAGTCTGTATGACAAGCGTATAGGCTCCCTTTTATCATGGAATACGACAAAGAGATTTTACGTGTCCTGACCGAAGCTGGTTCAGGGGGAATTTCTGTTAGGAAAATCTCCCGCCATGTCTTCAATGCCTGCAATTCTCTTTTCGATCCGATTACACAGGAAGAGGTCCATAAATATGTACAGTGGTTCCTTCTGAAGAACAGCAGAGCAACCGGATCTGTCGTGGAGAGGAAAAAGAAAGGCATCTACCGCCTTGACCTGTCCAACAAAATGACACAGCAGCTCATTCTGCAGTTCCACTGTGAGGAAAAGAATATTGAAGAAAAAACGGCTGTCGACCACAGCCTAAGCCTCTTTTAAGTTTTCGGCCCGGTTCACATTGATTTTTGCTTTCAGCAAGATAAACAGTAAAAGCCTGCATCATTACATTGATTGCAGGCTCTTTTTTGTTCAGGGGAATTTATCCTGTTTGCATGGATTCTGCGGCCGGATGCGGATCGGGAATCTTCATGAAAGACTGCTTTTATGTCCTGATTATTTACTTCCGAACAGACTTGTCATCCGCGTGAGACCCTGATGTCTGTCCGTCGCACACCGGAAGGCAGAAAATGAATTTCCCAGCTGCGAATGAGGGATATAACTCATTGATAATCAGCTATGCAATCATGCAGAGAGCAACAGGTGCCTGGTAACACTGCAAGTCAGCACCTGTTGGCCCGCAAGTAAGCACTACTTGGGGATGCTGTCGGGCCTCTGTTGCCATCCGGTCTGTGGCTGTCTGTAAGAAGACACGGCACAGTACGGTTTTATAACAATAGATGACAGACGTTACCAGAGGTAAAGTTGTAAAAATCTTTCATTAACAGATGGGGGGAAGACCAGCTTGTCTCAGTGTCCGTTGAACGGTCTGCCGCCTGCGGCGCAAAGAACTCCTGCCCTGTCACCTGCGTCCGTGATACCCCATGCCGTGTTTCTCATCGTGGGTAAACCGTGTGGTGAAGTCAGGCCTGTCCATCTCGATAGGGTTCGCATTCTTGTCAGGCTCTCCCATCCATTCTACAATCTTGTCCACCCACAGTGCAGCTCCCTGTCGTGTCGGATGAACGCCGTCTGCACGTGAGGCGATGACCGAACTGCTGTCAAAGAAACGTCCTGTACCCTGTACAATCGCGAATGACATTGACGATTGTACGGTCCTTCACCCTGTGCCAGGGAAGCGGTCCGACCCACACGTAGGGGATGTTGCCTATACGGCTCAGTATAGTGTGTATCGCCGTTTCACGTCTGCTGTAATCCTTGTAGCCTAAGTCATTGGTTCCCAAACTGATGATTATGTAGGTAGGATGAACCCGTTCAATCTGGTATTGGAGGTCGGAAGCAATCGCCCAGTCGCGCGTCGTACTTCCATACCATACGACAGAATGAAATTCAAAACCGTTCTTCACCGCATAATCATTGAACCGTACACCCAGTCCATCGGCCATCGAATCGCCGACAAGCAGGACGACCTGATTACGGCTTTCGGCAACGTGTGCCACACGAGTAGATGATGCCGGAAGAGGCTGCATCGTCATTTCTTCTGCCTCTGCCAAGGGCTGCTGCGGTGCAGGCTGACCGGCATTGCGTCCGGTACTGCCGTTTCCGCCGGATGGGCGGCGGGCAGAAAGTCAGGAAAGGTCATGCTGCTGGCATCCTGCGCCCATATTTTCTGTACTGAAAGGATGAACAATAATGCGATAAAATACTTTACTGTTTTCACAATTGCTTATTTTCTGTGTCGGACGGCACGTTCATGCTGCCATATCTCAACACTGTTAATGATATTCTGCCACAAAATGTAGCATCCCGGTCCTACGGGACGAGAGGGGATTCAGATAGGTATAAGCTATCCAGATGGCGAAAGCCGTATTTTTCTGTCCCAGTGCCCGCCCGGCATTGACCGTGCTGTGGAAGAAATGTCCGATATACCGTCCTGTAGCGAACTGCATCAGGCAGAGCAGGAGAGCCAATACGGCTATCAGCAGTAGAAAACCGGCAGAGACATCGGCGTGGACAATATTCTTTACAGTCGTTCCGGAGACGATGAGCAGCGAACATCCCCAGAGATAGTAACTGAGGTCGTTCACACCGATTATCCAACGGTAGAACCTGCACAGGACATTCCAGTGCTTTGTTATATACGCCAGGAACATGGGGACAACCAGCACCAGGCATACCTTGCAGAGAATCAACAGGAAAGCACTCCAGAACGACATCCCGGCATCCGGCTCTACCAGGGGGAAACAGACCGGGATGAGCAGCGCACAGATGAAGTTGGAAAGGAACATATAGGTCGTCATTTCCTCAAGGTTGCCGCCTAACTTGTGTCACTACTGTCGCAGCAGAGGCGCAGGGACCGATGATGCAGGTGAGAATGGCCTCAAGCAATATGAGCATTCTGCCGGTGGCATGGAAAGTCAGGATAATGCCGACAACAGCAGCGACGAATACCACCTGAAAGACTCCTATCCAGAAAATGCCAGCCTACAGGAAAGAGCCTGCGGAAGTCCACCTTGCAGAAAGTGACGTACAGGATGAGGAACATAAACAGCGGCAGTACCTCGTCGAACAGCGGAGCAAAGAACATCGCAGCACCTTCCAAGGCCGGGATAAAGGCAAAGACAAGGTACACAAAGCACCGGTACCCTATCGACACCGGCAACGTCCAACTTTTTATGAACCGAATAATTCTACCCATCTTCTCGCTGAAACAGGCCGTGTCTCCTCCTGTGATCTCGGACACACGGCTGCAAAAGGTACGAAAAAGACTGAAATCAAATGAAATCTATCACACATTCTTCCAGTTATTCAATTAGCAGAACAATTCTTCACACCAGGAGGAGACAGAAAAACTTCATAGGAAAGGGTACATGAAAAAGTCCCGCCAACTTCTCAGCTGGCGGGACCCCATTCAAGTTTATATGAAGCTATAGAAAAGCGATTCTTCCTATCTACGTGCAGGCGGCTTACAGCCCCTGTGCTGGAGTTAGCATAGTCGTTCTGCCTGACTGAACCGAAGGAGACTTGACTGGCAGCCCTTGTCTGTACACCTGGAGCAGCCTTTGGCACTTGCAGGACGCTGACGGACAAGGTCGAACTTCATCACATCAGTTGTATTGGTACTGTAGGCTGTACCATAGAAGGTGTCATACCCTTTGCCGACTCATAGCCTAAGTGAAAGCCCTTTTTTTCATCCTTGCTGTCTAACACGAAAACGGTACCCGACCTGCTGTATTTGAGGTAGATGTTTCCATCATTGTTGACATACCATGAGAAGGCAAGTGTCTGCTGGTTGCCCTTTGGCATCCGTATCTACCTCGACACCATTCCCGCTCAAGGAATTGGCAGAAGAGTTGTACTGGAAGAACTTCATGTTTGCTGTGAACCTGTCACGCTTGCGCTGCTTTGTCTTGTCGTCCGTGTACTCATAGGTCATGTCACCTTCCCATTCTCCGGTCAGCGTCTGAGCCTCTGCTACCAGCTGGCTGTTCTGTGAATTCTGCTGTCCGTTGTAGTTGTTGTTCCAGTTGTAACCGCCTTGGTTGTAGTAGTTCCAGTAGGCAGAGCGTCCGCTCCCTATCGCGTCCATGAACTGATAGAACTCCTCTGTGTAAGCATCAGGATAATTGTAATAGAACCAGTTATAAGCCGTGTAATAGTCAGAACCGTTAGGGAACTGATAGTTGTAATTGCGCACGGCATTCGTTACCAAGTCGTCGTAATAATATCCGTTGTTCCAAGGATCGTCATCATCGCAGCTCGTAAACACCATGGGACTTGCAACTACAGCAAGTGCCAGGAAAAACTTAGTGACTCGTTTCATATCCGTATTCTTTTGTAAGTATTTACCGTTTCTTATCTTATCTGATGCAAAATTACACAAACATGATGACGAGAAATATGTAAATACACTATTTGAAAGTAGGGAAATCCCTATTTACAACGAAAAACCCAGTCATCAGCATACCAGATAAAGGTCAGATGCTGCTGACTGGGTTGAAGAATCAGACAGGATAAACTTATTTTACCGGTCTGTCGCTCATCGTGAAATTTATCATGGCACCGGCTTTCAACTGCTCATGTTCAAGATAATAATCTGGATAGGGCTGCCCGTTCATCATGATACGCTGGATGTAACGGTTCGCAGGATTGTCCGTGTCAGCATGGATAGTAAGAGTCTTTCCGTTTTCCAGATGTACCTTGACCGTACGGAAATAAGGCGTACCGATCATATACCGTGTACTACCCGGACAGACTGGATAGAAGCCGAGTGCAGAAAAGACATACCAGGCAGAAGTCTGCCCATTGTCCTCGTCGCCACAATATCCGTCGGGCTGGGCCGTATAGAGGCGGTTCATCACCTCACGCACCCAGTACTGAGTCTTCCAGGGCTGTCCGCTGTAGTCGTAAAGGTAAATCATGTGCTGGATGGGCTGGTTGCCATGCGCATAGTTGCCCATGTTCATAATCTGCATCTCACGTATCTCGTGGATGGTGAAGCCGTAATAGCTGTCGTCGAAGACGGGAGGGAGGTTGAACACACTGTCCAGCATGATATTGAACCTGTCGTTCCCACCCATCAGGCGGGCCAGCCCTTCAGGGTCGTGGAAGACGCTCCAGGTGTAATGCCAGCTGTTTCCTTCAGTGAAAGCATCACCCCACTTGAAAGGATTGAACGGTGACTGGAAAGTGCCGTCCTTGTTGCGCCCACGCATCAGGCCTGTCTCTTTGTCGAACACCTTCCGATAATTCATCGCACGCCCTTGAACGGACGCAGTTCTTGGCACTCTTTCCAAGTTTCAACCCCAACTGGTAGATACACCAGTCGTCATAAGCATATTCCAGGGTACGGGCTACGCTCTCGTTTATCCCGACATCATAGGGGACATATCCCAGCCGGTTATAGTATTCAAAGCCCTTGCGACCGGTTGAACTGATGCCTGGGTGGACGGAATTGGCACCATGTACCACAGCCTTCCAGAGCGTCTCTATGTCATAGCCACGCAGCCCCTTGATGTAAGCATCAGCAACTACCGAAGCGGAATTGTTGCCTACCATGCAGTCTCTGTGCCCTGGACTTGCCCATTCAGGCAGGAAGCCGCTCTCCTTGTAAGCATTGACAAGCCCGGCCTGCATCTTCTCGTTCGTCGACGGATAGACAAGGTTAAGCAGTGGGAAAAGCGACCGGAAAGTGTCCCAGAAGCCTGTATCGGTGAACAGATAGCCGGGAAGCACCTTGCCGTTGTACGGACTGTAGTGGATGACGCTGCCCTCCGCATCAATCTCGTAGAATGACCGGGGGAAGAGGACGGAACGATAGAGGCAGCTGTAAAAAGTACGGAGATGGTCGATATTGTCGTCCTCCACCTCTATACGACCGAGCACCCTATTCCACTCAGTCCTGCCCGCTTCCTTCACTTCATCAAACGACCTGCCCTCAACTTCCTTAAGATTACGCAGTGACTGCTCGTCACTGATAAAGGATGAAGCTATCTGTACGTTGACCTGTTCGCCCCGTCGGGTGTGGAAACCCACTACCGCCATGGCATGATTGCAGGTTGAAGAGAGTCTGCCATCTTTCAGCATGCCGTCTTCCAGCGTACCGGTATAGGTGAAGGCATGATCGAAACGAAGGATAAAGTAGTTCTTAACCATCAGGGACTCCCCCGCTGTTCTTCGTCGTATAGCCGATGACCGTACGCTGGTCTGGCAGAATCGTCACCGATGATCCCTTGTCAAAAGCGTCCACTACGAAATAGGCCGTATCCGTCTCGGGGTAAGTAATGCGCACAGCGGCGGCTCTGCTGGTCGGAGCAATCTCTGCCGTGGCATCATGGTCGGCCAGATACACCTTATAATAATAAGGTGTAGCCGTCTCGGCTTTGTGCGAGAACCAGCTGGCACGTCCCTCCTCGTCAAACACCTTGTGCCTCGTCACCGGCATGATGGAAAACTGTCCGTAGTCGTTTATCCACGGACTGGGCTGATGGGTCTGCTTCAACCCACGTATCTTGTCGGCACCATAGGTATAGACCCATCCGTCTCCCATCTTCCCGGTCTGCGCCGTCCAGAAGTTCATGCCCCAGGGCAGGCAATGGCAGGATAGGTGTTCCCTGTCGACAGTTCCGATTTTGACTCTGTCCCCACCAGTGGGTTCACATAATCTACGGGACTAATCAGTATTTTCGCATGACCGCTGACAGTCAGTAGCAATGACAGTATAAGTAAGAAGTATCTTTTCACAACAACAAAAATATACTACAGTTTAAAAAAATGTATACCTATCTGAGGTTTGTATCTAAATTCTAAGTCGACAGCCGGAAAGTTCTTTAAAATAAACCAAGACGTTCGCCTATGAATTTTAAGGGGAACACGAACGCAGCATTCAGATAGCGGGCACGTGTATGAGGCTCTCTATACATTCGATAAAGAAAGCGCAATCCTAATCTGTCTATCCAACAAGGATAATATTCCGCCAGATTATGTGAAGTCTGATGAATAAAACCACCGCAGGTAAAACCGATGCCTTTATATCCTGCCAGCTTTACTTTTAGCAGGAAGTCCTCCTGCATTATAGCTCCCCATCCCTACAATAAGATAATCAGGATTGATATCCGTTATGCGATGAGCCTCTTTGTCTTTTTCATCATCATTGGAAAAATAGCCATTCCTCGAATAAACGACTTCAAGCCCGGGGTAATGTGTCTGTAGAATCCCTATTGCACTTTCCAGATGTTCTTGTCGAGAAGCAATGATAGCAATGCTCTTTTTATGTTTGACAGCATATTCAAATAAGATTGGAGCCATTGATGTCATGTCAAAACTCCTTCGATGGATATTCTTCCCATACAATAGCCTGACAGCCTTGACAAGTAGTCCGCCATCAGCAAAAATCCCATCAAACTCAGAGAAAAGCTCTTTGTCTTTCAAAGCTTCAAGATATGAGACAGGGTTAAGGTAGGTGTAAATGTTCCCCTTGGCAGTGAGGACCTCTTGAAGTGGTATCCTTTCTGTGGTTATCAGCTTATAAGAAAGCAGGTCTTTCATTTCTTATGCTTGTGAATATAAAGTTCCGGAATATTTCTCCAGATGTTGTAACACGACATTAACAAAGTGACTTTCGGAAAACTTCTGCTGTTTTCTCTTGCTCCACTCTGCCAAATCATAGTCTATGATCGACCTTACATATTCACGGTCCTTTGATAGCCAATCTTTCAGCCTTACATCTGTCACTAGAAGGAAATCAACTGTAGCCATCAGCTCTAAGGCATAATTAGAGTAGAATCCTTTGCAGAAGATCCTTGGTCTTTTCAGAAATTTCTTTGTATTTTTTTTTATCATTTTCTGCAAGATATCGCCTTACCTCCTCTATTCCATCTCCTGTCAACCATATTGGCTGAAATGGCTTCACCTGCATACCCGTCATCCCTTTTATATAACTCCCATTGAGTGCATAAAGAACATGAGCTATGACTCCACCTGAATAAGGACCATAATAGTATCTGCTGAATTTTACTTTAAAAATATCAGCAGCGCCAAGTCTTTGCAGAAAATATACAATTTTTTCTGCAGCAAACACCGAATCAAACTCTCCAAAGGAGGTAAGATCCTCCATTACGTCTAACAACATGGCACGGGCAGGTGTCAGTCTGATCCGTTCCTTTTTCAATGATTGCAACAGACGGCTCATAAAGATGAATATCGCAATCCAAATCCTCCAAAGCGGCAAAAATCATTGGCTTGACTCTACTCCAGTCAAGCCCGCCATTATGTGAACCCAATGGTGGAATGGCTATGGAATGAATTTTCCGTATTATAATCTCTCTACGTAAAGCTATCAGACCTCTCTCGACATACACATATTCTGACGGCTTACGCCAAGTTGTCTTAGTAGGGAAATTGATTATCAATTTGTTCCCATCAGTACGGCATTCCTCTACGACAAGGACCTCGCCTATATGCAATTTCCCTTCCTTGCAAACCTTACGGTAAATATTATAATTATGTGAAAAGCCTCCCGGAATTGAAGTGCAATCCCTTTCCCCATAACGCCTACTGTATTTACAGTATTCACCAAAGCCTCGGCATTGTCTAACAGAAGATTCCCTTTAACTATTGTAATCATATTACTTCAATAATAGAAACTTTGGCGAATGGCTATCAGATCTTCTGACACCCCCATCTGAATCAGCATTTCCATTGCTTTCCTATTATAAACGACAAATCCCTTTATATATTGCGTTCCCAACTCATCCAGAACGAGCAGTTCAGCTTCTTTACGACGCTTAAAGATCTTTATCTTCTTCTTTTAGACCAGTACTGAGAAAAACATCATTATAGCTGACGATGGAATTAAGATTAGAAAGTTCTGAAGCCGGATAACATCGGGTGAAGCCGTCAAGCGCATGACCGTCCGTGAAAACACAATCGACATGATTTCGTATAATATCCTCTATCTTTATGACACAATAGACGATATTTCCAGGTAGAATTTTCGAAATAGAGCCATTTCCATGTTGTATGACATAGAGCATAGGGGTTCGTGGTCCGAAATAGAATGGAATATAATCGCTGATACGATGGACCTGATCAATAAACCGGTTGTTCCTCTTCAGGATGACAGCGGCATCTCCAATAGAAACATAATGTCTACTTGCACGCATAGAAGCTGGATGCACAAAGCCTTCTCGCAGAATATGTGGAATATTCTGGATATGTATCATCCGGAAAGCAAACTTGATTGATCTAGGCTCCATACCATTTTATTTCAGGACATTAAGAAGTCAACTTAATTTTATCTATGACAAACATCTTCTAATACTTCATACCACTTTTTGACAATGCTGTCAAGTGTAAACTGCTGTGCCTTTTTCATGGCTGATGCTGCCATATTCTTCCTTTCATCATTGTGGGTTATAAGCCATTCGAGCCGTTCAATGGTTTTTCCCTTGCTGTATGGAACTGGAGTGATAAAACCACAACCCATCATCAATAATATCATATACAGCCTCATAGCTCCCATACACTATTGGAACACATCCAAAGCTCATACTTTCTGTAATCACCAGTCCGAACCCCTCTAAGTCAGATGTAAGCATAAATATGGAAGCCTCTTTATAATACTTTACAGGCGGTTCGATTTGGAATCCTTCAAACCTGACACGTTCAATCTTATTCCTTGTGACATAATCCATTAACTTTTGTTTGTGTGGACCATCACCGACCAGAACAAGTTCCCAATCAATGTACCGGGATGAAATATCCTCCCACACCCCCACTATCCGGTTGACACGTTTATTTTCAAAATCCATTCGCCCAACATAGAGTACTTGCTTTTTTTTCTCAGACAAATCGAACCCTGTCAAATCAATAGGTATAGTTATAGGATTTCCAATTGAAATTATCTTCTTTGTCGTCTTTAAATCCGCATAATTAATAAGAGATGGTATGAAACTGTCAGACAGCATAATATAACGTTCGTTGTGCTTTACATTGTAACGAATGCTGGCTTTGATAACCTCTTCCTTAAAAAATAAAACAGCCTGATAAAAACCCCTGACTAAGAAAGTTCTTTGCATTCTTCACTTTATCCTTAGCCTTTATGATGACTTTTGAGGTATTGGGGGCACCATGAAGTACTGAGACCAATCTGCATTTCGTCCCTTTTATTGCCTTACGACATAACCTCGTAGAATTAAAAGGCAGCCCCCACTGATTGATCAAGATGTCTATTTTCTTCTGTGTAAGGGTTTTATGCAACTTCACGATATTATCCTTAGATAACATTGGATAATGTAAAGAAATCAACTCAACACCGTCTATGTTCTGCTCTTTGATTTCAGGATGCAGTTGTTCCAATGAGGCAATAGTTACATGATGTCCATCATGCACGAAACGTCTTGCCAGTACAGACGTTACTACTTCAACTCCACCATAATTTGGATAAACACGATAGAAAAATAATATGTTCATGTTCTATCTTCTTAAACGAGAATAAACTCTCACGTAATCAATCTCCATTTTCGTTCCATCGATGGAATCTGAAATTTGTCCTGCCCAATTTAAAAACCGCAGTACTTAAAGACAGAATGGCAGATTCATGACAAAACAAATTTAATTCCGCACGTACCAATTTATTATCAACATAGAATTTGATAGAATCTGCCTCCCAGTCAACACCATAAACATGATACCCCTCAGCTAATCTGCCTCTGTGCAGAATTGAAGAAGATTGTCCGTTTTTACTTCTTAACGAAGAGCCCAGATCATGTATATTTAGATTTATCTTATCAGAATAATGAACTTCTGCTATGTCAATTTCAAAATGATGTTCCATATTGCCACTGTTAGCAAAAAGCCAAAAAGCATTATTCACACCCGAAGCTTTGGATATGCGAAATCTACTCTCAATATATCCATACCTGAACATTTTTCTACTGTAAACACATCCGGTAGTCCATGGTCTTCCCCCTCCGGTTTCTTTCTTGTTTAGCAACAACAACCTTCCTCTGTTTATTCGGACATTATCTCGCCATCTGCTGCTTAAGATATGTCCCGGACTTGCATCTTCTGTAACCCAGTTTTTCCAGGATTCGTCGTTGGAAAAATTATCCTGCCAAATTATCTGCCACCTCCCCTTCATCCATATAGCTGAAGGTAAATGTCTTTTCTTTGACGGAATAGACGCTATAGAAAACAGCATCAGCATTATAACCATCAAACATCGCTTCATTTCAGTATTCTTCTAAGATAGTCTATCTGTTTTTCCTGAAGTTGCTTCAGATTCTTTATCATAGTCAATTCCTTTTTAATGTCGTGCAATCCGACATTTTCAAACAGGGCAATTCTCGGACTATCAGAAAACAGCTGACATTGATTGCCAAAGGAGAGGGTAGGTATACAGGCATGTACACGGTCAGAATAGACTGCTTCGGCATTCCTGTATAAATAGAGATAGTCCAAAGGTTGGTCAGAGCACATGATCCCTTTATCTGCACACTTCTTAATATTAGAATAAGGATAAGGTTTATGATTGGTGTAAACAATTTTCCTCCCTTCTGCTTTCAATTTGCTTTCAAGGATTTTTTATGTTATTGTGCTTCGGCTCATCGAAATTCAGAACGACAAATGGAGAGTCTGTTGTTTTCACTTTTGGAACAGGTGGGTTCATTCTATTGACAAAGAACACATTGTCAATTCCGTTATAGGTGTTCCCGCACACATCTTTGTAATACTTATAGGCCTCACTGTCACGAGTCATGATAGCATAAGGGGATAGCTCTTCAAGAAACTTGGTTACCACCGTGATTTCATGATCTGTATAGAAGTTGCCAGATGCACCGAGAAAGATAATTCTTGTTCCTCGCACAGCAGCCCGTTTTACAACATCACCAAAAATCTTAATAAAGGGCACCGTCAAATCACAACCTGGTATTATCAGATAATCTAATTCCGAGAAATCAACAAGGTTAAACACCTTTTTGGGTGTAATGGCAGCATAAGTACGATCCTGTAATTTGTGTGCATATCTCGCCATTACCTTCACCCAAAGCCAATGTACCAGTTTGTTCTCTTTCAATGCAAAGCCCGGCCCCATAGAAGAAGCAAAGAATGGACATTGACTCAGTTTAACGACATTGAAATCGGAACAATTCTCCTGTAAAACTGCATTCAAAGTCGCTTCTGCGCCTAAATCAATAAACGCATTGCCAATATTATTAAAATAAATTCCTGTGAAAAGTCCTATCGTTTTCATCGATTTAAATTTTGATTGGTGAAGAATCCCTCTAAACGCCCTTTCAATATAAAAAAGGACTGTTTAGCCTTAGTTCTGCCTTTAAGTAGATGTATGATCATACCCGCAAAGGGAAGCGTCATTTTTTTGAAAATATAGTATCGTGGCAACGGATGTTTTCTCATGATATATCCGAAACCTCTTGCATAATAATAACTTTTTTCGACATGACTACTAAAATTCTGTTTTATCTGAACAGGATGTCTGACTGTTATATTCGGACAAAACATGATGTTAAACCCAGGATGTTTCTCCATATAGGTCCATAAATAATCTGTTTCTTCCCCACTCAACAGATTAAGCTTTGATCCAACACCAATATTTTCGTCAAAATAGATTGTTGGATCGAATCTAAGGAACATACCGGCAGAGGAAACACCACAATGATTCAAATAGGTTATTCTCTTTGTACGTTTCGGATAGATGTTGTAGGGAATATCATCCTCATTCTTTATTGCAGCACCGATGCCGTCAAGTTTTTCCATCCAAATTTTTGAATACTTTAGAAAAAAATATCTTTATCATACCAGGAATCATCATCTCCAAAGGAAATATATTCTCCTTTCACATAAGGAAGAGCCTGATTACGGGCTTCGGACAAGCCACATTGGTGATATTTCAAATAAACTTTATGAATTCGGCCGTCTAATATATCAAAAAAAGGCTTATTGTCCCCTTGGTCGACAAATATAATCTGCAACACGGAAAAAAATCAATGTCAGACTGGGCATTTAACGACCTAAAAACCTTTTGTAGCTCCACTGGTCTATGCTGAGATGTTATGATAATAGATAATCTTATTGAATTGAAGTTAATCATAATGTGATTCCACAATTAATGTTAATAAATTTAATTCTGTTTCCACCAGTTCAAATTTACATAAAATCGAGATTTATAGGCCAGTTGGACAAAGAAAGTGTTATTTCTTTAAAGGAAAGATATTAAAACAGAATCATATAAAAAGAGATGGAGTGCTAATACCAGAAATGATAAAGATAAAAATAAAGATATAGCAAAGCAAGCAATATTGAAAGATTTAAGATGTATTTAATCTTAGATGTCAATTAGAATAAACAGCTTATGTATGGGACGACATCCTTAAATCCATCTGCATTAAGACGATTCTGAAACATTACGACAGATAGAAGTACAACTGCCAAACGAAAAATTATCTTTTTCTTTTTATCAGGAATATTATACCATAAATCAGAATACACAATTACACGAAAAACATGAAAGGAAAAAGCTATCCGCTGAAAAATCCAATTGATAGGTGTAAGAATATTTAGTAGAATAACACCAAAAACATAACAAGTCAAAAAGAAATCGTGTTTATATCTGCAGGTATATACGACATAAATACAAAAGAGCGTATTAAGTATATTTGATAGCTGAGAGTAATTCCCCAAGACTGTCACTGTACTGCATATAATTTGAGAAATTGAACTTCCATCATCCACGAATACTGAAAGATAATTCATTTGAGCTAATGCGTATTTAGCAAGCATCATACTGCCTACACTTGATGCTATCAGAGTGATTGTCATCATCTTGTGTGGAATATGGCTATAAAACTTATATAAAAATGGAAAAAAACAAGCATCACAAACATACTCTTATGAAATAGGAAAGAGACAACAATAACAACAGTAGAGAAATAAATATATTTCTGGTTGTCAAGAACAAGATACGAAAGAGCAACAAGAATGATGGAGTAGCAGAACTCCTGTCGCATCCCATTATATAACTGGAAATAATAGGCAAAAGCAAACATAAATACTAATGCCAGTGATTTGAATTTACTTTGTTTATAAAAGAAGAGAGTATAGTTAAAGAATGTTATAGTAAATGAAAGAAAACAAGAGGATCTTTTGGAGATATTGAACTTGAACTTCGCCATCAACCAAAGAAAACCTGTCTCAAATTGACGCATATAAAGCCCCCACTGTTCTGGATTTTTCACCCATATGCGTATACTCTTCCCAATAGCCGCCATTCAAATCATTACCGACAGTAGGCACGTATAATACCCATAATCATGAGTATTGTAACAATGCTATAAAACGCTCCCTTCTTATCCTTTAATTTCAGGGCAATAAATGCTATCAGAAGAAATATAAACCAATAAAAGACCATTCTTTATTTCCAATATGTCTTAGAGAAAAACATTCTGTTCAGGACATCACGGTACTTGACATGAAAGAAACGGCAGAATCCTTTTTCCAGACCCTACATACCACGGCAGCCACGTACCAGAAAACTGATGAATAGAATATGTGTTATCCGTGATGTGCAGTTCCCCTGTTGCATACGATTTAGGGCTAAAATAGTCTGACGGGAAAATTGTCAACGAGCCCTTATGTTTCATAGCTTCCTCAAGCCCGTCGACTTTGTAAACCTCAGGCATCTCCTTTAATATGTCACGCATGATCTGTGGGATGGGTATCATTGAGAAAGAGCCATCATGCTGTACAAATTCCCTGTTCTCATAATAATCAAGACACTTCTTTACCCATGCACTTCCCTTCTCACTACCCATAGTTGCGGCTTCTATCGTTGTACCGTTAGCCTCAAAGCAAAGCATAGAGGAAAGCGAAAGGAAAACATCATACGACTTCAACACCTCAACATCCATATCCAGATAAATACCGCCATAGTTATACAGAGCGAATAACCGGATATAATCGGCAGCAAAAGCATATTTCTTGTTATCAAAAGCCTGTGCAACCCATTTGGAAGATTGTTTGTCAAAACGGTTAAAGTCCCATTTCATAAATTCATAATCAGGGAGTTTCTCTTTCCACGTCCGCATATACTTCTGTAAATCAGAAGGGACGGGATCGTCGCTGAGCCAACAATAATGTATAATCTTGGGAATCATAAAATTTAATTATTTTACAATATAAATCGGAGGTAAAAATAATATTCTCTACATTTATGAGATGGTATAATTACAATCTTCATTTGATACATCTTGTGCAAGACTAAAAATAAGACTCATTGGGATGCGATTTGAAAAAAAGACTGTAACATTCTTATTAAATTGATATTATCTATCCGACGATAACTAGTTGACAGTACTTTTGCAGGAATCCTCCGACGATAGAAGAATCCGGTATAGAACTCATATCTTTATTCACCAAGCTATTACTTGCAACAATAGTTCTGTCTGGTATAATACTACCTCCAAAAACAGTTGTACTGTTACATATCCAACAATATGCCCCAATGAATATAGGCTTAGCGATTGCATTGACTCTATGCCGATTGAAATCAGCAATAAAATGAAAATTGCATCCATCACTTGACATCTGTGAGTTATCCATGTATGATCGCCGATACTCACTTTATTGTAAGCACTTATATTACAGAAATGCATAATTTTAGTATTATCTCCATTTTCAGTACCCCCCCCTTTGAAACATTTATCTTATTTGCAGTGTAAATCTGGCATCTACCTTTGAATACAATCTGTCCCTCAATTTGCTATACCGCTGTTTGTTCCTGATCCTGATGGTGCATTTGCATTCGTCTGATTAAATCTTACCATGCCAGCATGACATCTACCCTACATATCATACTCCCATAAAGACTAAACAGTTTCGGATGTCCATAAACAAAAACGGGCAACCTGACAGCTTGTCGAAAAGGAAAACTCCTAAAGTTAAGATATAGTGTAGCTAGGATATTGAACCAATTTATATAAGGAAGACACTCTATGTAACAACTATACCGGTATCTTATACCATGTAATATTTTCTTAATTCCCATTCTTACGTAATTTATTGCGTACCATAGACAGGATTTTAATTCTTTCATCTCGTTTCAAGCCAACGGTAAAAATGACAGTCCCCACGGATATGAATGATAAAACGGAAAGGCTAAATCTCTGTATTATGGAATTATCGAAAAATGAATTAGCCCAAATACAGAACCCTCCAGAAATAAGGATGACACACGAAATCGGGCATATCACGTCCATAAAATACCGCCTGATAGATATTGAAATTTCTTGTTTGACCACAATGAGAACCGTATATATATACAGGCATCTGACGATAATACCGACAACAAATACAGACTGGGGAGGATAGCCCTCATTTCAGGAACAAATAGGCAATCGGAAATGTCATGAGAAAAAAACTGCACTCCCATATAGAATATATTTCTTCAGCCTGCCAATTGCCAAAGCCAATGCCCAAAATGGGGTTATTAAGAACATTAATTACCGAATAAACGAGAATAAGTACTGTAAAAAAATATTTGTATATTCTGGAACCACCTTTTAACCACAGCCGTAACACCATATCAATAGATAAACAGCGGTAAGGCTATAATCCATAGCAAATAAACCGATAATTTCGAAGTAGAGAAGAAAAGCTTGAAAAGATAATTAAAGTCTGATGATGCATAAGACTTTACAAGCTGGGGTCTCACAGAGGTATAGAAATTAGCACCGAAATTGTTTACAGTCTGGCTGACCTGTCCGGCAATGCCCCTTGCGGCATTTACAATTGGACCAGGTTAAGGAGAATATTAAGTCCCTGCTCATTGATAGTATAAACAAGTGTACCTATCGTATTCCAACCAATCATAGAAGAACACTCTTTTATCTGATCTTTGTTCCATTGCCAATTATATACACTTTCAACATACTTCCTACTACAAAAAAAGGAATAAAACACACGTATACCTATTGCCACCAGAACTAACAGAAAACTGTAGGTTATTAATTTATCATAAGGGATAATAGCAATCGCGAATGCTATCACCAACTTTAAACATCCTTCGATAATTCCTACATAAGCGTATATGCTCATTTCTTCCTTGCAATAAGAACGGCCTCATAGACAACGCTGACAATAGTTGTACAGAGAGAGACAAGTGTAAATTGGAATACCCAAAACGCTGCATTCAATCTATTTGGGGGAATGTTCAGCTTATTATAGATAAACCAAGTTCCAAGTACCTCTCCCAACACCAAGACAGCAAGACTTATGACAATATAAACAGATTGATGCACACAAAAAATATTGCGAGCAGCCTTGATGTCTTCCTTCCCCAAGTTCAATACTAAGGTATCTTTGTGTAACATTGGCAAGGAGGAACGGAAAAACAAACATGGTAGCCAATCCACCTATTACGTTGTAAATCCCAAAATCCGTTATACCCAAATTTGCCAAAATAACCCTTGACGTATATAAAGATACAACCATTAGGAAAAGCATACGAATATATAAAAATACCGTATTCTTTGCTATTCTATTACTATTTGAAAGTGAAGTGTCTTTCATCAAAAATGTCATTAGTTCTGATTTATTAAAATGAACTTATATTATAATACTCAAATATGCTTACATGAAACCACTTTCTAATAAATCAACAAACAAGAGATTCCCTATTTTTTATAATCCATATTAACACATTAATTCACAGAAAGGGAAAAAAATTTTATAAATAACATTATATCACAGCATCATGATTTTATATACATCTTTGGCAAATTTACTCCTCACTTTTCGATATTCATAAAGATACTTCTCAAATCACTTTCATCTGCATCATACGGATGCTTCAAAAGATAGGTTATCGTCTCACGAAGAATCCTCATCGTAGGAGCAGAACTGAGACTTCCGAAGAGTTTTATAAGATTAGGATTCTCCAACGAATTCTTATGCTTTGTGATCTTTTTCATTCCATCTAATGTAGACGGATAACCATTTGCAGACAAGTCATACTTAATTTCCTTGGCAGCATTCAATATGCAATGTTCCATTACATGGTTTATCTTGATAAAATAATGTGACTTATCGGGATGCTTTACGAGGGTCAATTCTTCAGAGTGAATAATCTCCCTGCATTGCAGGGCATAATCAGGCTGCCGCTTATCGGCATCGATGATGCCAAGGGCAAACTCATCCTTGAATTTCTTTTCCACAGTCGATGCCACCTGTGAACAAGTAGACTGATGATTGACACCTTGCAAACCGGAAATGACCTGTACAAGTACAGTATCTACATAGCACTCCGGTATGATGTTAGAATGTCTTCCTTTCATAATACCGGGTCAATTCAGCTCTGACAGGTTTTCCAAGTTGAAGAAAGCATCTATACCGTCACTGTAAATGGTCTGTAACTCTTCTTCCGTAGCAGTATGGATGATAACACCCTCATTTCTTTTCAGACAACAGAAAAGTCCCAATTCAATATTCTCCTCCAGGAAAGCCCCCAACATATAGGGACTGTGAGTGGTAATTGACAGTGTATTCTCATGCTCTCTAAGAGTACTCTCTATGAGCCATTTGGCAACATCCTTCTGTGTCGGAGGGAAAAGATTGTTCTCTGGTTCTTCCAAAAAGATGTCGCAATGATCGGTCTTGACGTATCTCTTATAAATCGCTTCGCATTCATCTGCAGCTTTATCATCATCAAAACGAAGTTTTATATCACCTCCTACCGTCCTCAAAATGGGAATCCGCATCTTTATCTCTCTATCGGACAGGACATCACGATAATTCTGTACTTTCCCATCAGTACGATTTTTCTTCACGAACAGTTCCTGTAAATAAGTCGCAACAGACTCTATTCTCTGCCGAATCAGAAAGCTCTCATACCTTTTTTTCATCCTTATAGACTGAGGAATAAAGATAACTAAGAACAACAAACATAGGGACCAACGACTGCAAGCCACTGGAAGTGTTGGTGAAGTTCAAAAACGTATCTGCTGCTATCTGTATCAAATCCTGTCTGGACAATGAGTCATAGTGATAAGTTATGCCAAGGTTCAGTATATCTGACGAGGCCTTCGAGTTTCTGCGTGCAAATTCCCAGTCAGCCATGAAGTTGCGGATGTTGTTCTGCGGAAGTGTCACCTCAAACCAGTTTGGAATAGCCGCCACCATGTTACGCTCTGATGGAATATAGCTTATCTTCGACCTCCTGTAATCCCATCTCTTTCTTCCATGCGAATGAAAACTTCTTGGATGCGCGCTGGTAGGAGAACATCATATAGTCACTTTCATAAGATATGAAAGAGTCCGGACGTATGTATTCCTCCAGTTTGTGAAAGGCCCATAAATGATTGTTAAATCCGCTTTCGGTCAAAAAGTATTCTGTAGACTGCCCAAGCTCTATGCGCTTCTCCAGCCATACACAGAAACTTGCAATCTTCAAAAGTGTGCTCTACCTTGGGACTGCGGGCCGATAACTACATTTATGCGCTTCAGTTCAATATCCGCGAAAGATATTGGACCAACATTCCGAATCATGAGTTTTCTCATAAAACTTGATTTGTCTATGTTTCAGCTCTTGCTGAAAGCCAATGAAAAAGATAAGGGAAAAATGGAATAAGATCTGAATACCAGTAGCCAGACAACACCCTCTCCCTGACAAGGGAATGCCAAGCAAGGGGACGAGGGAGGAGGAGTCACTGCTTCGGGACAGGACAGATATTTACGGGCTGTCCGCAGTATTCATAATCCATCTCGGAAGAAAAGGTACATGACCAACAAACACAGAATCAGTATAAGGTCCACACAGACACATTGGACTAATAATGAAACCTTTAGCTCATTCATGTAACGATGTAAGTCTAATACGATTCTAAAGTTACCAACACAATATAATTGATGATTTATAATTGCGTACAAAGTTACGAAATAGTATGCAGAATGGAAAAGAAAAAGAAGATATTTCGTAATGGGGAAAATAGAATAAGGAAAAATCAGAACAATATCAGAATAACATTAGAATAACATCAGAACAACTTTAGAACAACATCTTTACTAGACAACGGTATGAGACCGTTATAGCACAGGCATACTAATGCTGGACTTTCAGAATATGCCTATAAACTGCAATGAGTTTTAAAACCGTTTGCTATCATTTTTAACATTTAAAGTATATTGTTGATATTCAATATATTATAGAGATTCAGGACATGACAGGAATGACAGCAAAATTAGATTGATCGGTGAAGGCCTTGACAAGAGTGCTGTGTTGTATGGTTACACCCAGTTATCAGAAAGGGTAAGTCCAAAATAAAATGCGAAAAACAAGAAAGAAATATTTAATATTGAAGAAACAAGCAGAAGGCATACTCTGAAAATTCTACATCGGCCTCCCCATACTGCACAGGGCGACAGTTCTTTGTGCCAGTTTACCTTCCTGCGGAATCTATTGCTTTCTCTTTCATTCGTATAAACTTCCATGACCTGCCAAGAGGGAAACGGAGTCAGCCCATCTACAATATCTATCAAAGTGTTTTACTGACCTGCCAGAAAACGGAACGAACCAGGTATAGGCTGTTGATAGATTCCGGATGTTTATTGGCATGGTTGGCGTTTCCTTGAAAATTAATTCCTGTAATCTAATAATAGTGTTAGATGTTTTTGCTACCTTTGCAGAAAATAAGCTGCGCTCGGCAAAACAGGAGCGAATATCCTTTGCTATCGCCTGTTATTATTTATGAAGAATCAACAAACTAATGCACAATGAACAGAACCAACAAAAGTATTGCTCATTTACACTGGCGGCACCATCGGAATGGGACACAACCGGCGTACTGGCGCTTTTGGAGCCTTTTAGATTTCAGTCATCTTGTTGACAACGTTCCAGAGTTCAAATTAATTCCGACGGAGGTTGACACCTATCAGTTCGACCCTCCTATCGACTCTTCCGACATGACTCCTCTGCGCTGGAAGCAGCTGGTAAGGATTGTCTCAGACCGTTATGACGACTATGACGGCTTTGTTATTCTACATGGTACAGACACGATGTCGTACACGGCCTCTGCCTTGTCGTTCATGTTTGGCAACCTGACAAAACCCATCATCCTGACAGGCTCCCAGCTTCCTATCGGGCAGCTTCGTACAGACGGGAAGGAGAATCTGATGACGAGCATCGAACTGGCTTCGGCACACCACAAGGACGGCACGCCGATGGTCCCCGAGGTATGTATCTATTTCAGCGGCCATCTGCTCAGGGGCAACCGCTCGACGAAACAGAATGCGGACGAGTTCAATGCCTTTGACTCCTTCAATTATCCCCATCTGTGCGAAGCCGGTGTCAATTTCACTTTCGACGAGCACCGTATTCTGAAACCCGACTTCACCCAGCCGATGACCCCCCATCTTGAGCTGGACAACAACGTGATTATCTTTTCGCTCTTCCCCGGAATTGAGGAGCACCTAATCCGCCATGTGCTTGATGCGCCGGAACTGCGGAGTATTGTGATGCGCTCCTATGGGAGCGGCAATGCCCCTCAGCAGCCCTGGCTTATGAATCTGCTCCGCAAGGCATCCGAACGCAATGTTGTCGTGGTGAATATCAGCCAGTGTATCAGCGGACAGGTAGAGATGAACCGTTACGACACGGGCTATCAGCTGAAGGATGCCGGCGTCATCAGCGGTTATGACAGTACGGTTGAAGCGGCTGTAACGAAACTGATGCACCTGCAGGCTAAGTCTGACGATGCGGATTATATCCGGAGGAAAATGAGCCGGTCCATTGCCGGTGAAATAACTGTTACGGTCTGACTGGCTTGCAATCTCAAGCGGATAGTTTCCTTTTCGGTACCTTTAGGGGGCTGTATCAAAAGCGTGAAGTGCTTTTGACACAGCCCCCTAAAGGTATGTACCGTCAATCAAGAAGCGAATACCCTACCGTCGGATTTCTTTTCGGAATCAAAAATGTACCAGTTCAAATTCCTGTGGTACGGTTACGTCATACTCTTTTCGGGAACCGAATCAGAATCTGTTACAGCGTTCAAAAGAACCCTATCGCTTCCAGCTCTTTTCTTCATGCGTTTTCTCCTCGTCGTCCGTCATGTTCTGGAACGGCACACGATTAGGTCCCAGATCGAATCCCAGGAGTTTCATGATGCGTTTTCCGCCGACGATATTTCCCCGGAAGTGGCAGATGACATTGATGACCTCCTGTGAGAAGTTCTGCTTTTCACGTGCAGTCTCAAGGTCGCCCCTGTCCCATGCTTCCAGGATGCCTGTCAGTTCCCCGGCCGTTGTAATTGGTCGTACCGCCGATGCCGCCCCGGGCACCGCCCTGTGCCAGACTTGGCAGAATCGTCTCATCCTGACCGTGCAGCATATCGTACTTCCCGTTCTTGTAAAGGCGGCATTGGTTGTACTCGTAGAGACTCTCAAAGGTGTACTTGATGCCTGCGAAGTTCGGAATACGTCCATCAACAGCTTTCAGCAGGTCGAGCATCGGAAGGAAAGCACCGTTGAATGCAGGGATATGATAGTAATAGAAGGGTAGCGACGGAGCTGCAGCGGCTATGGTTTCACAGTATTTCACCAGCTCTTCAATCCTGCCGATTCTGGGGAAAGGAGGTGCCATGGCACCGATTCCCCAGGCTCCTATCTCCGCTGCATGCACGGCCAGCCGTACGCTCTCACGCAGACAGCAGCTGCCTACATGCACAATGACCTTGAAACCTTCCGGTGCAGCCTGTATCCACCGTTCGGCCAGCTGCATACGTTCTTCAGTGGTGAGCATATAACCCTCACCAGACGATCCGTTAATGAAAACTCCTTTCAATCCGTTCTTCTTCAGCATTGCTGCATAAGCCTCTACAGGCTCAAGATTGACATCGCCATTCGCATGGAACGGCGTGAACGGTGCGTCGATCAATCCGATTATTTTTTCCATAAGTTTAATATGTTTTGACAAGCAGCTCCCCCAGGGTTTACCTGAAAGAGGAGACGTGCTGAACTGTCTTTCTCATTCCACATTATCCGTTGTCGGCTTCAGACAGGATAGCTGAAGAACCAATGCCAGGACGACCACTCCACCTAAGATGGCAAAGCCAAGCCCCAGATTTCCCCCATCAGTCCATTTTCCTAACACCTGCGTGACAGCGGCACCGGCAAACACCCCTGTCATGTTCATGATGCCGTATGCCGTACTTCTGTATTTTGAAGAGATGAACTGGCAGAGAATCGGCATATTATTGGCATCAAAGATGCCATATCCCATCCCGAAACACAGGCCGGCACCCACCACGGAAACAAGACTATGCCCGAAACCCAGGAACAACAGTGCCGGTACGGTAAGACCAAGTCCGATGGCACTGGTATAGATTCGTCCGCGGAGATTACGCTGCACCCAGCGGTCGGAAACGAGACCTCCCACAATGACGCCGATGAACGATGAAACGGCAATGGTAATGGTAGACAGCGGCCCGGCACTTGACATCGGGATGTGCAGGCTGCCGGCAAAAAGCGTCGGAAGCCAGTTCTTCGTCGCCCAGCCTGGCAGACTCGGTACGGCAAAGTAAAAGAGTATCACCCAGAAAGCCCATGTCGAGAATACCACAGAAAGCCCCCGGAAGGGATTCCGGCCCTGCCCGGTTCCGTCCGGCTGGCTCTTCTGCTGTCCGTGTCTGGGGGTTTTCTTTTTAGAAGCAGAATCAGCACGAGGGAATAGCCTATGCCGACAATTCCGAACCATTGGAAGGCGGCATGCCAGGAGAGCAGGGCAGCAAGTGTCGCACCGAAACCGCCGACAGCCTGACCGATGTAGAGCCCGGTCATGTGGATGCCAATCGCCAGCGAGCGTGACTTCCCCTCGTGCCAGTCGGCAATGAGTGACAGGGCAGACGGGATATAAAGTGCTTCGCTGATACCCATAAAGGCACGAAGCCAGTAGAGCTGCTCGAAGCTACAAGCATATCCCATGAGAAAAAGTCACGGCAGACCACACGAAGATACTGCCCACGACAAGCCACTTGCGGTTAATGCGGTCGGCGACGATGCCGGCGAAGGGACTTACGATTCCGTAGATCCAAAGAAAGACGGCCATCAGTGCGCCAAAGGCTTCTGCGTGGTTCAATTCGGCAATGTCTGCCTTCATGGCTTCCTGCATAGTCGACAGCATCTGCCGGTCCATATAGTTGAGCAGTGCCACAAACCAAAGGAGGGCAACAAGTACCCAGGGATAATATTTCTTCATAATAGATATTGATTGTCGATGAAAGAAGACTCCTCCCGACTTCTCTGAAAGAGTAGAGCGTAAACGGTGACGGGCAGTGGAAACGGTATCAGTAGACGGTGTATTTCACGACGCTGCTGCTTCTCACCCTTGGTTTCAGTTCGCCGCCTATCACATACAACCCCTGTTTTGTCAACACCAGTGCAGCTCCCGCACGGGCTGTTGCAGCACTTTTGCCGATAACCCTCCAGCCCTCTTTGCTATATAATAAGGTGTAGGGATTAAAGCGATACCACTCGACAGGATGCGTCAGATAGTCCGGCTGTGGATGATTGACGGCTGCGAGAAACACCTCCTTGTTGACGCCGCCCATTACCAGCAGACTGTCTTCTCCCAGATTGACGGAGGCACCACCGCCTACGAAAAGCGGATTGCCCTTGTCGTCTTCTGGTCCGTCCAGCAACACCCATTCACCCGTCGTCTCATCATACGCACAGCCGTCCATCGCCAGCCGGGCTTCTTCACCGCAGCCTGCCGGTGCGAAACCGCCAAAGAGACAGAAGCGTTTTCTCCCCATGCTCCCGGCTACAGGCTGCACACGCATGATTCCCGGGAAAGGCTTTATGTCTTTCCATCCGTCATCAGGAAGGTCAATATCGAGGCACAGGACGCGGCAGGAAGCCTTACCGTCCATCATTCCTCCTGCGACATACAGATGTCTCCCCACCATGGCACCAGCCATATTGTCGGCCGTACAGGGCAGCGGCGGAAGGAGAGAGACTTTGTGCTTTTCCATCAGCGATCCTGATGCGGTAGGCGGCCTTCCGGCTTCCTTCACCGTTCATGCCTCCCACGATGATCATGCTGTTATCGCAGACCACCGACACCCCATAGGCCAAAGGTTCCGGCAAGAGCCCGATCTGTTTCCAATGCAGCTGATCGGCCTGTCCGCTCCTGGCTGCATATATCCCCTTGTAATACTTCTTCCTACTGTCTGGTTCCAGCGTGTTTACAGGAAAGTTGCATCCGCCTGCCATCACGATACTGTCATCGATCCGGCCGGCAAAGCAGGCCGAAACACCCTGTCCGATACCCGCCTCGTCGGCAGGGAATCCATGCATGATGATCAGACTGTCGGCTCCACAGGCATGTGCGCCCAGCCCCGTCAGTAATGTCATTGTTGTCATTATCAGGCTTTTAATTCTCATCTTTCAGGTCAAAGAAACAGGGTGGAATCTCCCCACCCTATTGATATTACAACTACAGAGGATAATTTACTTACAGCATATACCCGAAACCTTTTCTTTCATTGTTCTGCGAGATACTGTCAACAGCAATTAAAGATAAGTTCTCAGGACCGTCAACCAGGTTTAAAAATAAAACGAAAAGCCGTCGACCAAAGCCATTAGACCGCAGAATCCAATATTCCCGACCGTTTGGGAACAGCATTCCCGACCGGTCGGGAATGCTGTTCCCAGGCACTGGGACATCCTTTCCCAAACGGTTGGAAACATAAGCATACGTATCAGTCAGAGAGTCCATCGGCCTGCCGATGAAATGTACTGCAGGGCAGTCCGGCCTCGTTCACGAGATTGGCACGGGTGAAAGGCTGCCATCCGTAACGGACGGAAAGCGGATGGGCGACAGACGGCGAGAAGACGGTAACGGTGTCAGGCTGCAGAATACGAGCATCGGCGGGATAGTAGATGCCGTCAGCACCAGCCACTTCAAACCCCAGCAGACGGCTGTCACTTCCCGACGGCGAGCGTACAGACAATGACCGTGCATGGGAGAACTTCAGGCAGAGACCATTGCCCTTCTCGGAGACAGAGAGGCAGACAGGGCCTTCGGATACGAGGTCGTACCCGTAGCAATGATGCAAAGCCTGCAGGGCAAGACGTTCTCCGACCGGTTTCTTGTTCCGGTAATGCACTTCCAGGGAGTCGCCGAGGTCGCTCGTCACGGCCATCCATGTATTGTGCAAGGCGGATGCCATCCTGCATTGGGAGTCACGGAAGCGAGGCCATGAGGGGCGGTTCAGGCTGGAGAGCTGGGCGAAGAGAAAGGGAAGGTCAGGATGATGGAAAAAGCTGCGCCAGCTTTTCAGCAACAGGGGGAAGAGCCGCTCGTGCAGTTCCATGTTGTGTGCATTCGATTCGCCCTGATACCATACAACACCCCTGATGCCATACCCTTCCAGGGGGAGAAGGGCCGTCTCGAACATATAAGCCGGTGTGTATGGATGACGCTGCAGCCGGTTCCGGCTGGCACCGATATTCAGCAAGGCCCGTTCACGTGCCCACTTCATGCCGAAATCACCGTGATACCAGTCGTGCAGGATAGCAGGAAACTGCCACTCCAGTGTCTGCCGGTCAATCCACGCCTCTGTGGTAGTACCGCCGACGGCATTGCAGATGATGCCTACAGGAACCTGCAGGCTGTCTGCCAGCATCCTGCCGAAATGATAAGCCACGGCAGAGAATCCAGACAATGACTCACGGGAGCAGCTGCGCCACGGCCCGACATGAAGGAACTGATGGCGGTTGACGGAATCGCAGGTAGCGGCAGACCACGTGACGGCATCCGTCGGAGAAATGGCCGACATATTGAACAGGTGCAGACGTTTCTGCCTGTCAGCCTCCTCCAGGTCGCGTTCTCCGCTCTGGACAGCACAGACAGGCAGTTCCATGTTGGACTGTCCCGAGCAGAGCCATACCTCGCCGACATATATCTCACTTATCGTAACCGTCTTTCTCCCATTACTTATCACGGCCGGGTAAGGGCCACCGGCTGTCTCTGCCGGGAACGTGACACTCCACTTCCAAGCCCCATCAGTCACAGCAGACCGGACACGTCCGTTAAAGTCTACCTTCACCGTTTCCCCCGCATCAGCACTCCCTCGGAACACGACAGGCTCATTGCGCTGGAAAACCATGCCGTCAGTATAGAGCGGAGGAAGCGCAAGTCCGCCGTGCTTCCCAGTCAGTGCGCCATACACAGTACGGGCTATGATTCCTGCCCCTTCGGCATTCGGGTGGATTGCATCGGCAAAGAGGTCGGGACGGCCGTACAGGGGGGTATGCAGGTCGATCAGCGAAGTCTTTCCGGTGGATGCAATCTGTCTGATGTGCCGCTGAATGGCAGCATACCAGTCTCTCGTACTACTCTCAAAGCGTGGATGCCGGTCGAAGATGGGGGTCATCAGGCAGATCCATATCTTCGCCTTGGGATTGACCCGGAAGAAGCTGTCTATGAGCCGGATGTAATCCGCATTGAATTCTTCACTGTGTTCCGGCCAGTTACGCGGATCGGTATCGTTGAGGCCGAGATGGATAACGACGAGGTCGGCCTTGAAGTCCAATGCTTCCTGATATTCTTTCTGCTCCAAATAAGGGCGGTGTCCGTGGCGGAGAAGTGTAGCACCGGAATGCCCGAAATTCCTTACCTCGTAGCCGCTGCCCAACATCCGCTGCAACTGGGCTGGATAACAGTTTTCCTCCCGGTCGGGCATCGTCATGCCCCATGTGACACTGTTTCCCACACTAGCCACCTTGACGGTACCGCCGGCAACTGCCGTCAGCACCGTCAGGAGCAGTCCGAGCAACATGATTGTTCTCTTCTTCATCATCATTCTGTAGCAATTGTATCTGTAGTTCTTACTTTCAAAGGTATTCTCCATAGGGCTGCAAAGTTAGCGATATTCTGTGAATAAAAAGAAATCCTAAAGGGCGGAAGCACGCTTTTCATGTCACAGTCCTGTCCGTTTGAAAATGTGTCCGCACACACTCCTGCACTATGCAAAAAACCTAACAAAATATTTGCAGATATATAGAAAAAGACCTATATTTGCAACTGTTATCCTGAAAACAATCTTTTACCTTTTAAATGGCTAATACCTATTGAGTAAAGAGCGATCACCCTGTGAAGGTCATCGCTTTTTTTATTTTTATCCCCGAAGTCTCCCCGGATCCGGGACTCTTCGCTTTTCACCCGGAGTTTTGCGACAACAAAAAGAACGGGAATCGTACGACTGTACGATTCCCGTTCATGTATATTCTGCGACTGCCTGATTTCAAATAGCCTTGTAGCCTTTCGTGCTGTTGCGTGCAAGCAGGTCCTTGAGATTCAGTTCTTTGTTGCCGTTGGCCCTCATAGCTTCTTTTCATCTCTTCTTCTCCTTCGGCTTCTGCATCAGAGTGAACGAATGTTACGCTTTTTGTTTTTCAGTTCTGCGATTGCCCAGCCTGCCCATGCGATGACAAGCAGTGCAATCAGTCCCTATCATTGGAGTTGTCATAATTGATTTGTTTTAATTTTCTGATGCAAAAGTACATTAAGTTTCGGAAAGAACCAAATAATCTGTGGGTTTTCAGTAACTTTGCAGCATCAAATGCGAAAGGTATGCGGTACAAAGTAATATTATTCCTGTGCATGGTACTGTGCTTTACTCCTGTCCAGGCTGTTCGCAGCATCAACGACAAGGAAGCACTAAAACATAATACGACAATGAAGAGAATCTTTTTATGTTCGTCTTTTGCGGATGTGGCTTCGGTCCTGTCCGAGTCTGTTGCCATTCCGTTGAAAGGAAAGACAGTAGCATTCATCCCTACCGCAAGCATCCATGAGGAATACACACAATACGTGGAGGACGGCAGGGCGGCACTTGACGCTCTCGGACTTATCGTCAAGGAGCTGGAAATTACTCAATGCAGTAAGAATGAAATAGAAGAGGTCCTGACAAATTGTGACTGTATCTACGTCTCAGGGGGTAACACGTTTTTCCTCATGCAGGAATTGAGGAGGACAGGTGCCGACAGATATATCACAGAACAGGTGGGGAAAGGAAAACTGTACATTGGGGAATCAGCCGGAGCGATGATTCTTGCTCCCAACATAGAATATGCCAAGGATATGGATGACCATCTTGCGCTGACACCGGGCTTCACTGACTTCGGCGGTCTTGGCATCGTCAGCTTCTATCCTGTCGTACATTTCGACAGCTTTCCTTTTGAGGAGGCTGCACGGAAAATCGTCCACAAGAACAGCCACCTGCCCTTGAAGATTATCACAAACCAGCAGGCCATTGCCGTTGTGGGAGACAGTATCGTGATAAAAGATGGGAAAAAAGTTGATTGAACATGGAGACATAGCCCATAGCTCTATACTATATAAAAGGAAAAAGAAGATGACAAGGAAAGAACGATATACTTATGTCTTAAATTATTTCCGCAAGCACACCGGGCACGTGTCGACCGAGCTGATGTTCGGTTCGGCATTCCAGCTGCTTTGTGCCACGTTGCTGTCCGCACAGTGTACGGACAAGCGTATCAATGCCATTACCCCTGAACTGTTCCGCCATTACCCTGATGCAAAGACGATGGCTAAGGCGACGGTCGAGGAGGTGCTCGAATATGTGAAGAGCGTGTCCTACCCGAATGCGAAGGCGAAGCATCTGGTGAAGATGTCGAAGATGCTGGTAGAGAGTTCGGCGGCGAAGTGCCTTCCGATCCCAATGCACTCGTAATGCTGCCGGGGGTTGGGCGCAAGACGGCAAACGTAATACAAGCTGTGTGGTTCGGCAAACCGACACTGGCCGTCGATACGCACGTCTACCGTGTCAGTCATCGTCTGGGGCTGGTTCCGTCAACAGCAAACACACCCCGCAAGGTTGAGGATTATCTGATGAAGAATATCCCGACCGAAGAGGTGTCGGATGCTCATCACTGGATATTGCTTCACGGCCGTTATATCTGCAAGAGTGCTAAGCCTGATTGCGAGCATTGCCCTTTTGATGATATATGTCCCAAGCTGCTGGAGAATAGCAAACTGTAAGAAAAGTAAAAAGATAACAATTAAAATAGTATGAATACAAAGAAGATAATGCGCTTTCTGAAAGACATTGCAGCAAACAATAATCGGCAGTGGTTTCAGGAACATAAAGCTGAATATGATGCGGTGAAGGCCGACTTCGAGAAAGGTGTTGACCAAGTTATATCTTGTCTGGCAACCTTTGACGAAGAGGTTTCACACCTGACGGCAAAGGATTGCACTTACCGTTTTTATCGTGATGTACGTTTCTCACCCGACAAGAGTCCGTATAAACGACATTTGGGTGCATATATCTGTGCACATGGCAGGAAAGCATTGCGTGGCGGTTATTATATACATCTTCAGCCGGGTAACTGTTTGGTAGCTGTGGGCTGCTATTGGCTGCCGACAAACATACTGACCTCATGCCGCAATGAAATCATGGCGAATATTGATGAATGGCTTAAAGATGTGAAGAATGATGCTTTTGTCAACCTATTCGGACGACCTAACGAGGGTGAATGGACAGATGATAAAGTGAGTAAGAAAGGCTTTGGACTCACTGCCTTAAAGACTGTCCCCAAGGGATTTCCCAAGGATTATGAGTATCTTCAGTATCTTCGGATGAAGGATTACTGCTGCTGGGTATCCGTTCCCGATGATTTCTTCGAGGGAGATGGCTGGTTTGAGCAGTTAGAACATATCTGCAAGACGGGTAAGCCTATGATGGACTTTATTAATAATGTGGTAGACGATTATGAGTAGAGTAAAAATAAAAAGAGGAGTGCAAGCGCATTCCTCTTTTTATATTTACTAAAACTCATTGGCTAATTAGTGTATTAGCCAAAGAGATAATAGATTACTTTTTCCTTAATTCTTCAAGACTTGCCTTTCAAAGCTGCAATCTTCTCTTCAGAGTCGCTCTGCTTCTTGCGCTCACGCTCGATAACAGCTGCGGGAGCATTTGCCACGAAGTTCTCGTTTGACAGTTTCTTCTTGATTCCTGCGAGGAAGCCTTCAAGGTGCTTGAGTTCCTTCTCCTGCTTCTCAATCTCAGCTGCAACGTCAATCAAATCGCCCACTGGTACAGCAAAGCTGTCGGTTCCGACCATGAAGCCGGATGCATCACTCGGTTTCTCTGCAACCACTTCGATAGCCTTGAGGTTTGCCATCTTGATGATTACGCTGTTATAAACCTCGTAATTGTTCTGGCCGATAGCATCCAGTTCCAGCTCTACCTTCGGGGCTATATTCTTCTGGTTGCGTACGGTTCTTACACCGCTGACAATCGCCTTTACCTGCTCGATGTCTTCCATGAGTTTCAGCTCGTCCTTGTCTGGAGCGGGGAGGCGCAGCTCGTCACGCATGATGCTCTCGCCGTCCTTACGGTCGTAGAGGTGCTGCCACAGTTCCTCGGTGATGAACGGCATGAAAGGATGAAGCATTTTCAACAGGGCATTGAAGAAGCGGAGCGTCGCCTCGTAGGTAACCGTATCGATGGGCTTGCCGTATTCAGGCTTAATCATCTCCAAGTACCAGCTTGAGAACTCGTCCCAGAAGAGGCGGTAGACAGTCATCAGTGCCTCGGAGATACGGTAGCTTCTGAACTGCTCGTCCATCTCTGCATTCACAGCCTTCAGCTTGGCATCGAACCACTCCACGGCAATCCGGCTGGCCTGCGGCTGTTCCGTGTCGGCTGTCTGCCAGCCCTGTACCAGCCGGAAAAGCATTCCAAATCTTGTTGTTGAAGTTACGTCCCTGCTCGCAAAGTGTCTCGTCGAAGAGGATGTCATTACCTGCCGGAGCGGAAAGCATCATGCCCATGCGGACACCGTCAGCACCATACTTCTCGATAAGCATGATTGGGTCTGGTGAGTTGCCAAGACTCTTACTCATCTTGCGACCGAGCTTATCACGTACAATACCCGTGAAGTAAACGTGCTTGAACGGGAACTTGCCACGGTACTCGTAGCCCGCCATGATCATACGTGCCACCCAGAAGAAGATGATGTCCGGACCCGTTACGAGGTCGCTGGTAGGATAATAGTAGCTGATTTCCTCGTTGTCCGGATGGTTGATGCCGTCGAAGACGGAAATCGGCCACAGCCAGCTTGAGAACCATGTGTCCATACAGTCGCTCTCCTGTTCGAGGTCGGCAGCTGTTACTGAAGGGTTGATTTCCTGTGCCAACTTCAATGCCTCTTCTTCTGTCTCTGCAACAACGGTTGCGTTCTTGCCCTCCGCATCTTTGAAATAATAGGCAGGTATACGATGTCCCCACCAGAGCTGGCGGCTGATGCACCAGTCCTTGATATTCTCGAGCCAGTGGCGGTAAGTGTTCTTGTACTTTTTCGGATAGAACTCGATTTCATCGTCCATGACGGGAGAGAGGGCGATGTCGGCAAAGTGCTGCATCCTGAGGAACCACTGCGTGGAGAGCTTCGGCTCGATCGGCACGTTCGTACGCTCGGAGAATCCCACCTTGTTGTCATAGTCCTCTATCTTCTCCATCAAGCCCGCAGCTTCCAAGTCCTTTGAAATCTGCTTACGTACATTCATACGGTCCTGACCAACATAGAGGCCCGCCGCCTCAGAGATTGTTCCGTTATCATTGAAGATGTCGATGGTATCCAGTCCATGCTTCAAACCGAGTGCGTGGTCGTTTACGTCGTGAGCAGGTGTTACCTTCAAACAACCTGTGCCGAACTGAATGTCAACGTATGAGTCCTCAATAACTGGAATCACACGGTTTACCAATGGAACGATGACATGAAGCCCCTTCAACCAAGTATTCTTAACGTCCTCTGGGTTGATACACATGGCTGTGTCACCCCATGATAGTCTCCGGACGAGTAGTGGCAACAACTGCATAGTAGCCCTTCCCATCCTTGTGCATCACGTTGTCTTCATCCTTGCGTTCAACCCTTTGCCTGGTCTTCCGAAGCAACATAATATTTAAGGTGATAGAGCTTTGAATGTTCATCCTTATAGATTACCTCCTCATCGGAGAGGGCTGTCTGTGCCTGCGGGTCCCAGTTGACCATGCGCACACCACGGTAGATGTAACCTTTATTATACAGGTCGCAGAACACCTTGATGACGCTCCGGCTGCGGGTCTCGTCCATGGTGAAAGCCGTACGGTCCCAGTCGCAGGAACAACCCAGGCGGCGCAGCTGTTTGAGGATAATGCCACCGTGCTCGCGTGTCCAGTCCCATGCGTGCTCAAGGAACTGCTCACGGGTGAGGTCGGTCTTCTTGATGCCTTCCTGTGCCAGTCTGTTCACGACCTTCGCCTCAGTCGCAATGCTGGCGTGGTCAGTGCCCGGCACCCAGCAGGCATTCTTGCCCTCCATGCGGGCATGCCTGACCAAGATGTCCTGAATCGTATTGTTCAGCATATGTCCCATGTGGAGCACCCCCGTAACGTTGGGCGGTGGAATCACCACGGTATAAGGCTCACGGCCATCAGGCTTAGAACTGAAAAGCTTGTTGTCCAGCCAGTACTGGTACCATTTCGATTCCACAATCTGTGGATCATACTTACTTGCTAAATCCATTTGTTTCGTATATTATTATTTCTTTATTATCTTTAAAATAACGCTGCAAAAGTACAAAAAATCCACCTAAAAAGCGTATCTTTTGCAACAATAATAGTACCCGAATGAGTACTTTAACGTATATCTTCAACATTAAACATCAAGACATTGCATACAAAAGAAGAGAAACTCGAAGCCTTTGCCCGGCTTCTGGATATTCAGGAGCGTTTGCGGAAAGAGTGCCCTTGGGACAGGAAACAAACCAATGAAAGCCTGCGTCCCAATACGATAGAGGAGACTTTCGAGCTGGCAGATGCCCTCATGAAGAACGACTCCAAGAACATCTGCAAGGAACTGGGGGATGTCATGGAACACGTCATTTTCTATTCCATGCTCGGCGAAGAAAAGGAAGACTTCGATGTGGCTGATGTCTGCAATGCGCAGTCAGACAAACTCATGTTCCGCCACGACTTCATCGACTGGACAGGATGGAGCGTGACACATCCGGATATGACCGTCAATGCTTCCGGGCAGGTTGTCTACAAAGACGAACTTGAAAAGGAAGCTGCCGACAGCCAGCAGGCGACTCCCGACACGGCTTCGCAGGTGGAATCGACATGGGAACAACGCAAGCAGCGCGAACGTGACGGCAACACCTCCGTACTCTCCGGCGTACCCGATTCGCTGCCCAGCCTTATCAAGGCTTACCGCATCCAGGACAAGGCACGCAACGTAGGCTTCGACTGGGAAGAGAAAGAGCAGGTGTGGGAGAAAGTCTATGAGGAGCTGGACGAACTGAAGGCTGAATTGAAGAAAGACGACAGACAACATTCAACCGAGGAGCTGGGCGACTTCCTTTTCTCGGTCATCAATGCGGCACGTCTCTATCATCTCAACCCGGACAATGCACTGGAACATACGAACCAGAAGTTTATCAGACGGTTCAGTTACATCGAAGAGAAAGCCAAGGAAAAAGGTGTCACTATCAAAGACCTGACGCTTGCGGAGATGGACCGGCTGTGGGAAGAAGCCAAGACAGCTGACCGCTGATTTACCCACAGAATATACAAGACGATAAGTCAGACTTCAAAGAGAAAGAATATGAGAAAGACTTTTTATTTAATCATTTCATTGTTTATCCTCGCTGTCGCAGTCTCCTGCAAGGACAGCAAGCCCAAGGCTGTAACAGCACAGACAGACGGGGAGACCGACACACTTGCCGCCGGCGACAGTACGGTCTATGGAACTATGATTGACGGCGGTATGAACTCCCTTGTCCTGCTTACCGACAACGGCGACACCGTTGTGTATCTCGTCAATCCTGACGATACGATCGATGTTGTCAAGGGCGGAAAACTCAACGGCGACCGCTTCGCCATCATCGGGTACACGGAATACGGCGACCGCTTCATGCGTTCGGCCATCAACCTCACCTCACTGTTAGGGCCACTGGACAAGCCTTGACCGTAACTTTGAAATCAAGGAGGGAGGCACCGTAACATCAAGTCTTCAATCAGAGAAGAATCCCTGGACATCCTGGAAGATATGGAACGGCAAGCTGATTCTGTCGAAAGACACCTTTGATGTAGACAATCTCGGTGCAGACTCGCTTTCATTGGAAAACAAGGACGGAATCTTCATATATACAAGAGAAAAGTAAATGAAGATGGGGCAGATTCCTGCCTGCGGGGACATTTACCTCCGCGTCTGTCCGCAACATAGACGGTTTATCGGACAGACGAGAGTAGCTGTGTCTCTGCTTTTTCTCTCATTGGAATATTTGACGCATCTTCATTTGAAGTGTCGTATGGAACCATTCAAAGTACGGATTCTTGGCTGCGGCAGTGCCCTGCCGACTTTACAGCATTTCCCATCCTCCCAGGTCGTAGAGCTTAGGGAGAAACTGTTTATGATCGACTGTGGAGAAGGGACACAAATCCAGCTCCGCCGTCTGCGCATACACTTCTCGAAAATCATTGCCGTATTCATCAGTCACCTGCACGGCGACCATTGTTTCGGCCTGCCGGGTATGCTGTCGACTTTCGGCATGACGGGGCGGACAGCCCCTCTGCATATCTATGCACCGGCAGCCTTTGGGCCGCTTCTCTGCCAGACACTCGAATTCTTCTGTCAGGGACTGGGATTTGAAGTGATTTTTCCATGCTGTCGACACGACACGGAACAAGGTCGTCTCACGAGGACAGAAGCCTGACGGTAGAGACCATTCCCCTGCAGCACCGCATAGAATGCTGCGGCTACCTCTTCCGTGAGAAGCCGACGCTGCCGCATATTCGCCGTGACATGATTGATTTCTATCACATCCCCATCAGCCAGATCAACAACATTAAGGCGGGTGCCGACTGGATTACTCCTGACGGCAATGTTGTTCCGAACGAACGTCTGACAACTCCGGCCGCCCCACCCCGCAGCTATGCTTACTGCTCTGACACACGATATATCAAAAGCCTTTATAAGCTGGTCAAAGGTGTCGATACACTTTATCACGAAAGCACTATACGTCCGAAGACGCCAAACGTGCCCGCCTCTATTGGCACAGTACGTCCAGACAGGCTGCACAGGTGGCCCGTGACGCAGCTGCGGGCAAGCTCCTCTTAGGGCATTATTCTGCCCGATATGGAAACGAGGAAAAACTGTTGGAAGAAGCCAGGGGAAATCTTCCCCAACACCTATCTTTCACAGGAAGGAAAGATATTTGATATTAGTGCTGCACGGTAAACATTTTACCGTGTAAGTCGGTTGTCAGTGCCTTACTGTATATGATAGGACAGGATTGAGCAGGCTTTTCCTGCAAATGTGCTGATGCCCGTCACAGATTGTGCTGACGGCAGACACCAGTCGTGTTGACAGCCCGCTCCCTGCAATAATATTGCCGTGACGGCAGCAGATTGTAGCTGGAGAAGAAACTGTGCCGGCACAACTTATTCCGTCAGGGAGGCCCATATTTCCGAAGACAATGAGGAGCTGCCTGCTTAAAAGAGATTACGCAGGGAAATCATGCTGTTAAAGTTTTTATCGGACACCAATAATTCGATATATAAGTATATGCTGTTTTTGACGAAAGACACCCTGGAAAGAAAGATGCGGACATCTGCTTCCAGGGTGTTTTCTGTATCTGTAAGTCTCTATATGTTGGCAATGCTCATGACATTGGCGAACACCCCGGCAGCCGTCACGGAAGCACCGGCTCCGTAGCCCTGTATCTGCATGGGGTATTCCTTGTAACGTTCTGTGGTGAGGAGGACAATGTTGTTGGATCCTTCGAGGTTGTAGAAAAGGATGGAGTGATCCTACGGCCTTCAGTGCCACACTTGTCCTGCCGTGTTCCATCGTCGCCACAAATCGCCAGCGTCTGCCTTCGTCAGAAAGTTTCCGGCGACGCCGTTCAAAGTCTGCGTCAAGTTCGGGCAGATGTTTCCAGAAGTCGTCCACCGATCCCTTGAAATATTCATCAGGGACAAAGAGGTGTCTCTCCACATCTTCCTGTTCCACCTTATAGCCAGCCTCGCGTGTAAGAATGACCAGTTTGCGGATCACATCCGTTCCGCTGAGGTCGATGCGTGGGTCCGGCTCGCTGTAGCCCTGCTCCTTCGCCCGTCTTACGGTCTCCGAGAAAGGGACATCGGCACTGATTTCGTTGAAGATGAAATTGAGTGTTCCGGACAGGACGGCCTCTATCTTCAATATCCTGTCCCCTGAATTGCGCAGGTCGTTGATAGTCCCTATGATCGGCAGACCGGCACCTACGTTCGTTTCAAAACGGAACTTCACCCCACGCTGGAGGGCAGTCTGCTTCAGCCGGCAATAGTTCTCGTATGCACTGGAAGCTGCTATCTTGTTGGCCGCAATGACCGATATGTTGTTTTCAAGGAGCGACTGATAAAGAGCTGCAACCTCCTTGGAAGCAGTGCAGTCGACGAACACTGAGTTGAAAATGTTCATCCCGAGAATCGCATCACGCAGATGTTCTGGATTGGACGGTTCGCTTGCCCGGAGATCTTCCAGACAGTTGTCAAGGTTCAGCCCGTCACGGTTGAAGATGGCATTGTGCGATGAGGCGATTCCCACTACATTCAGTTTCAGATGGGAATGCCGCTTCAATTCTTCGTACTGGTTCTTGATCTGTTCGATGAGTTTTCCGCCCACCGTACCGACACCGCATACAAACAGGTTCAGCACCTTATACTCGGACAGGAAGAACGAATCGTGCAGTACATTCAGGGATTTCCGCAGGTCCGACCCCCTTACAACGAACGAGATGTTCATTTCCGTCGCACCCTGTGCCAGTGCAATGATGCTGATTCCCGAACGTCCGAGCGTGCCGAAGAGCTTTCCGCTGATGCCCGGCGTGCGCTTCATGTTCTCTCCCACGATGGCCACGGTGGCAAGACCGCTCTCAGCATACATGGGGAACATCCGTCCGTCCTCTATCTCAAGCCGGAACTCCTCGTTCAGTACATTCACGGCTTTCACGGCATCTTCATCCTTCACGCCGATAGAGGTGTTGTTCTCTGATGCAGCCTGAGAAACGAGGAAGACACTGATGCCGTTGTCGGCAAGCGAACTGAAAATGCGCCGGTTGACCCCACGACACCCACCATGGACAGACCGGTCACAGTGATGAGCGTCGTGTCTTTGATGGACGATATGCCCTGATAGGGTTTCCCATTGTTCTCTATGTGCGACTTGATGACAGTTCCCTTTTCCTTTCCGGGTGAAAGGTATTCTTTACCCTGATGGGGATATTCTTCACGCACACAGGGTATATCGTCGGCGGATAGACGACTTTCGCTCCGAAGTTGCAGAGCTCCATGGCCTCCTTGTACGACAGTTCATTGATGGTGTATGCCTCCTTGATGACCTTGGGGTCGGCGGTCATGAATCCGTCGACATCCGTCCATATCTCCAGCACTTCGGCATTGAGGGCTGCGGCCAGGATAGAAGCGGTGTAATCGCTTCCGCCACGTCCCAGATTAGTGATGTCGCCCGAGTCACGGTCCTGTGCGATGAAGCCGGGGACGAGGGAGATGCGGGAAGGTCGGAGAAGGCAGCGGCCACGAGCCTGTTGGTAAGTTCCGTGTCGAGACTTCGTTTGCCCTGCTTCTCTTCCGTCTTGATAAACGTGCGTGCATCCAACCACTTGGAGCCACGGATGAGCACTGCCACAATGTTAGAGCTGAGGCGTTCGCCATAGCTTACGATCGTATCCTGGGTCTTGTGACTGAGGTCATGGATGAGATACACACCGTAATAGATAGACCGGAGCTGCTCAAAAAGACCGTCTACCTTGCCGGACAGTTCTTCACGGTCCTGCGGATCGGTGATGACGGCATCTATCATCCGGTGATGGCGGTCCACCATCCGGTTGAACTCCGTCCGCCAGTCCTCGTCGCCTTTCAATGCCATCCGCGACGTGGAAAGAAGCTGGTCGGTGATGCCGCCCAAGGCGCTGACCACCACGATGACAGGCTGGTGCCGGGCCTCTTTCTCTACAATCTTCTTCAGACTTAGAATACTCGAAACAGAACCAACGGATGTTCCTCCAAATTTCAATACCTTCATTGCTGATGTCTTTTGGGTTATTATCCGACTCCCCTTTATGATGGAGAAAATGCCAGACTTAGGCGCAAAAATAACAAGAAATATTCCAATTGCCAACGTTTTTCTCGATATATTTGACTAATTTTGTGGCTGGAAGAAGAAATTGCACGATTTATGACAGAGGAATATCAGCTGCGTGTTTTGCCGCAGGTGGCATACAACGAAGATAATATAAAATCATATCTCGCCAGAGAAAAGCGACTTGACGAGCGTACGATTTACCGTGTACGTACCCTGAAACGGTCTATTGACGCACGTCACCGTGACATCTATGTAAACCTGAAAGTCCGCGTCTACATCAATGAGTTTCCACAGGATGACGCTTTCGTGAAGACCGAATACCAGGATGTGAGCAACCGCCCTGCTGTCATCGTGGTAGGTGAAGGCCCTGCCGGACTGTTCTCCTCCCTGAGACTCATAGAGCTGGGGTTGCGTCCCGTAATCCTCGAACGTGGGAAAAACGTACGCGACCGAAAAACGGACATAGCCTCGATAAAGAAAACGCAGACGGTAGACCCGGAGTCGAACTACTGCTTCGGAGAGGGCGGAGCCGGTGCTTATTCGGACGGAAAGCTCTATACGCGCAGCAAGAAACGCGGACCTGTCGACAAGATTCTCAATGTCTTCTGCCAGCATGGCGCACCGGCCTCCATCCTCGCCGATGCTCATCCCCACATCGGGACAGACAGGCTTCCTCGTGTGATCGAGAATATGCGCAACACGATTCTTGCCTGCGGAGGCGAGGTGCATTTCCAGACAAAGATGACCAGCCTGCTGCTTGAAGGCAACAAAGTTGTCGGTGTGGAAGCTGTCGACAACCGTGACGCAACAGGCATAAAGCGTACGTTCCGCGGCCCGGTGATTCTTGCTACTGGTCACTCCGCACGCGATGTTTACCGCTATCTTGCCAGAGCCGGCATTGAGATGGAAGCAAAAGGAATTGCCGTAGGCGTTCGTCTGGAACATCCGTCTCACCTGATCGACCAGATACAGTATCACAACAAGAACGGAAAGGGAAAATATCTCCCGACGGCCGAATACTCGTTCGTGACACAGGTACAGGGACGTGGCGTCTACTCGTTCTGTATGTGTCCCGGCGGATTCGTCATCCCCTCGGCTACCGGTCCGGAACAGACGGTAACAAACGGAATGAGCCCTGCCAACCGCGGCACACAATGGTCGAACTCGGGAATGGTTGTCCAACTTAACCCAGAAGATGTAGAAGGGGATGACCTGCTGCGCGTCATGTACTATCAGGAACAGCTGGAGCATGACACATGGCAACAGGGCAACCGGAGCCAGACAGCTCCTGCACAGCGCATGGCGGACTTCGTGAACAACCGGCTGTCGTACGACCTCCCGAAGTCGAGCTATGCACCCGGTCTTATTTCCAGTCCGCTCCATTTCTGGATGCCCTCCTTTATCACAGAACGGCTTCAGGAGGCTTTCAAAACCTTCGGAAAAACAGGCGCATGGCTTCCTTTACGAACGAAGCCGTGATGATTGCCTCGAGACACGTACGAGTTCTCCGGTCCGTATTCTTCGCAACCGGGACACCCTCATGCACATACGCCTTGAGGGCCTCTTCCCCTGTGCTGAAGGGGCTGGCTATGCCGGCGGTATCGTCAGTGCAGGTATCGACGGAGAACGATGTGCCGAGATGGTTTCGGCTTATCTCGGGCAGCTGTAGATTCTCCACGGCATCTCCCTTTCTGTAAAAGCCGGTTACGTTACCGGCCATGAACCGTCATGGACAACGGCCGGAAAGGAATGGACAAGACAAGGAAAGATTGTCAATTTGTAAAAATTACGATGCAATTCTTTGCCATTTGAAGAAAAAGACATATCTTTGCAACCCAATGCAAACAGGGCAAGGAGAAACGCCATGAGGACGCTGTCTCCCCTGCCCTACGGTTGCCGGATAATCCGGACCTGTTATTTTAATATTAATGTCAGGGCACAGTGCCCTCAATAACGAAACATTTTATGAGCAGAATCACATCGTTTATAGATTACATTCTCAATGTTGCCGCATCCCTGAAGGGTGCCGGCATCCATCTGGTACGCATCGCCATCTTCATCATTTTTGTATGGATCGGTGGTCTGAAGTTCTGGAACTATGAAGCGGAAGGCATCGTACCTTTCGTTGCCAACAGTCCGTTCATGAATTTCTTTTATACGAAAAACGCACCGGAATACAAGGACTACAAACTCAAGGAAGGAGAATTCGACAAGGCAAAACATGAGTGGCATGAAGCCAACAACACCTACACTTTCTCCCACGGACTGGGAATAGCCATCATGTCATTCGGTATCCTGACACTGCTGGGAATATGGTTTCCGAAGGTGGGATTCGTCGGCACCGGGCTTGTCATACTGATGACCTCGGCACACTGTCCTTCCTGGTCACTACGCCGGAGGTGTGGGTGCCTGACCTGGGCAGCGGCGAACACGGTTTCCCGTTACTGACAGGTGCCGGACGCCTTGTCATCAAAGACGTGTGCATTCTTGCTTCGGCAGTGGTCGTACTGGCCGACTGTGCCCAGCGGATTCTCAGGAAGAAACAAGGCTGACGCCCCCGAAAGGGAATGCAGTATATGCCGCATAAATGCAAAAGACACAAGGAGCTGACAATGGCCATATAGGCAAAAGTTCAACGTAGTATTTTCAGGATGGGACGTAAATAAAACGGTCTACGGAACATAAGAGAGGGCGTATCATTTCCAGGTGATACGCCTTTTTGCATACATAAGCAGGCAGGAACGGCCGGCCAATGCAGCGGGAGACCGAAAATATCATGCGCATACGGAAATGAAAATGTTTTACATACTGACCGTCGAATCACCTGTTCTGTCCCGCTCCATACACATTCGGCCGAGGGCAGAACCGCTGCCCGTATCCTGACCACCGATCAACTGCATTCCAACAGAGGCCTGTCTGCGTTCCAAGTAACGCTTACTTGCGCGCTTACTGATGCCTAACAGAGACGCAACTAAGCACCTTTTGCATACAGTTTTCCATATACCTGTCTATAAGCGACTTACAGTTCCTCAAATCTTTTACGACTTTGCCTGTAGCCCGCCTTTCCGAAATCCGCAGGGAGTGCAGACAACCGGAATGCTCCATACCGAAGAGGATAGTAAATCATCTTGACAAACGGGACACTGTACTCCTTCTTTAGAGGAACCTTGCGGACACATCAAAGAACGGTTCAGGCAATGCCTGACAACACAAGAGAGAATGTTGCCCAAAGTAAAGTATCTCCAGAAGTTTAGAAGATATAATCAAGGAAATAGCTATCTTTGCAGACAAAGTGAGATGCCAATGATTAGGAAAGATAACAGGAAGTCGAAGAAACTTCTTCTGGCAGGTTGCCTCTGCATGCTGGTATTCCTTGCCGTTACAGGCTGCAAGGAAACAACCGCCTCACGTTCATTATCGGAGAGGAGTTTCATTATGACGACCCGCTGTCGGCACTCTCCCTTGACGGGAACGGTTACTGGATAGGCGGTGAAAACGGAATCGTCTGGCACGTTATGGGAGAAAACCGACAGCGCTTTTATACCGGACTGGACCGTATCTACGACATAGAGCGTGACCCTGCCCGCACGGACTTTCTATGGATTGCAAGCCGCAATGCCGGACTGCAATTATGGGAAACGGCCGGAGACACGCTCGTCCACCGGTTCACCTTCGACATTCCCTGCAAGGGAAACCGCTACTCTCCCTACGACATTGACATTGCAGACAGCAGTCTGTTCGTTGCGACCTCCCAGGGACTCTACACAATGTCTCTCCACCGGCAGCAACAGGGACTCAGGAAACTTTATCCTGTCTGTGAAGACGGTGCGAAACAGGAGGGAAAGCCTTTCCTGGTAAACGGACTCTGCCATGCAGGAGGCAACCGGATTTTTGCCGCAACACAGGCCGGGGTAGTAAGTTTCGACAGAACTTCACGAAAGACAGACGTTTACCACAAGGGAGAGAACATACGCAACGTTGCCGTCTACGGAGGGAAACTCTACGTGCTGTCCGGTGAACGACTGACAATAGAAGAACCCGACGGAATGAAGCGAGTGTCCCACCCGCTCCCACAACCTGTACTTTCCTTTTACAAGGCAGGACCGACACACTATTTCATTACATCGTCAAGCATCCTGCTGTCTGACAACCTGAAACGGTTTGTCAGCATATCACTAAGAAGCAATATTCCCGACAATCCACACAGGATTGCCATTCCCGACGACGGAAAAGGATTCTCTATACTCCTCACGAAGAATGCAGTATGGCGCATCCCCCACCATCTCGGCATATTCAATGCCAATCCGCCGGTCATTGCTGCCTGCCCGGCAGGCAATGAGCTGATCTATGTCAACAACCAGCACGAACTGTTCCGGCAGAAAGCAGATGAGCAGACTGCCGGGAAGATCTATGATTTTGAAGATGACGACCTGCCGCGGGAGATGTGTGCGAAAGGAAATGACATTTACTACTACAATGCCAACAACCAGCTGTGTCGACTGACCCTCGGAAGGAACTATCTCATCAACCAGCTCTTCGCACGGCCACAGGTCCTCGTGCAGCCCAAGACACGTATCACCTCGATGGAGCTACAGTCTTCAAGGGAGAGAATACTGCTCGGCGTACAGGACTATTTGCTGTCCGTCAACCTCAGAAACGGCAGGACAGACACCGTGAAGGCGATGAACAACAGGTACATCACCGATTTCTATCAGCCACGAAACAGCCGTGAGATCTATATCGCCACGCTCAATGACGGCGTATTCGCAGGAGACGGGAATGATGTACGGCGCATTGCAGGGACAGAGAACAAGGCCTTCATAAGCAGCCTGTCCACATACGGACGCTCTGGGGGCCATCTGCTTTCGCTCACCAATCATCAGCTGCAGAACCTCGAAGCCGATTCGGTCAGGGCCGATGGATGCAGCAGGATGTTCTGCATCAGCGACAGCATTGTCTATGCCGTCCCTGAAGCAGGCTTGCACAAGTATAAAAATCAGGAATGGAAAGATCGAAGACTGCGGTGTCTATTTTGACGACATTCATTTCAACGCACAGGCAGGATTCGTCCATGGACACACCTTATATATAGGATCGGACCTTGGTGTCTTGAGAGTGGAAAACGGCAGGGAAGATACAGCCGGGTGGGTCACGTTCGACAACAGGGTGCCGAGTCTGCAGCTTGTCGGCATAATAATTTTCACCACCGTATGTATCTTCTGCATCCTGCTTGTCAGTTATCGCAGACGACACCAGCTGGAATACCGACAGATACAGGTCAGCAAAACCGACCTGTATCGGCGGCTGTCTGCCCTGGACACCTTGCGCTCCCGCCTGACAGAGACCGAACGCAACAGCATAGACGGCATCATACGTAGATTGACAGCATCAGTGAACAAAAATCTGCATACTTCCAATGAGCAGCTTGCCGCACTGTCTGCCAGGATTACAAGGATGAACCCGGGACGCAGCCTTGCAGGTGGTAAAATATCTCAATGACCAGATTGAACGCATACGAAGTTTGACACCTACGAGTGTACCGCTCTGGTGAAGGCTTCAGAAGAGGCACGCAGCACGGATGACATAGAGGCCATCATGGAGCAATGCTGTCAGAATGATGTCTGGATCAACCACGTACAGGAACTGAAAGAACGACTTGAGAAGTTCCGCCATGCGACACAGGACACACTCGTACTGAAAAGGGTTGAACGACGGCATGGAAGAACGTATCCGCCAGATCGCCGATGAATGCCGGCAGCGTCCCATAGCTGAAGTCTACCCGGACTTCATCGCTGTAAAAGTGCAATATGAAAGGATTTTCACACAAGAAGGGCTGGATGTGATCCGTAAATATCTAACTGGCCGTATCGAAAGACTACGGCGGCTGGAGGGCTATGAGGAAATGGTGAATGCCTTGCTGGACGAACTGACTTCAATAGAAAAAGATGCCGGCAGCCGTGACCGCATCGTCCTGCTCCGCAACTTGCAGGTGATTGACAGCCGGATAGCCCAGATCAGGATTCTGAAGACACTGCAACGGCTCATGCAGGACTACAGGCGTACGCATGATCAGGTTGTACAGGAAAATGAAGAACGTCGTATGAAGAAGTTCGACTCCAAGCTCTTCGCCGACATAGAGACGGCCACGCGGAACATTACCGACCGTATAGCAGACCTGTCAGAGATTTTCTTCAGGAAATTCAACGCCACGGACAGAACCGTATGTGAAGACCTGTTCCACTTCACGACGGCTGGCAGCCAGCAGGTACGTGTACTCATCCTGCTGCTGGCAATGCCACGGGTAAAGCGCACGCTCCTGCCCGGTATGCTGGCTATGTATGGCAACCTGAACCCTGTCGTGAGCAGAATATACCATAACAAGATTGCCGTCAACCGCACAGCACTCACCGAGTATTGCAGGAAGAACCCAGACAGCATCGTGCAATATATTCTGAAATTATCTGAACAAAGTTAACAGCTGACAGCCAAATGAGTTAGAAGACGTTGCATCCGTTTATCTTTCGGGAAATATACGGATGCAACTGTTTTGTATGCGCTTTTTTCACTTATCTTTGCAGGCATCAAACATAACTTAGACTTAATATTAAACCTTTATTAAAGATCAAGAACCAAATGACAAAGAAAACCTTACTGGCTGGTTTACTGGCGGTATTGTCAGTAACCACATTTGCACAGACACCCGCATCAAAAATCAAGGATGCACGTACCAAACCCGACCTCTTCTTCCTTCAGGACGGTCAGCAGGCAAGTTCGCTTGACCTTCTGCCCGCTCCCCCGCAGCCGGGAAGCATACAGTTCCTGTATGACGAGTCACAGTACCAGTGGGGGAAAGATGCAGCGTGACACACCACGCGGCGACCAGGCTGCGGCTGATGCACGTGTCGGCGGTGACGGTGTGCCCAATGCTTTTTCGGAAGCATTCGGCATCAAGATCAGCAAGGAGACCACACCGGAGATCTACAAGCTCGTTCTGAATATGCGCGAAGATGCCGGTGACCCTAGCTACCCGCAGTGCCAAGAACCATTATATGCGTGTCCGTCCTTTTGCTTTACAAGGAAAATGACGTGCAACCCGGAGCAGCAGCAGGAGCTGCTCACTAACGGATCTTACCCATCCGGGCATACAGCCATCGGCTGGGCAACGGCACTTGTCCTTGCAGAAATCAATGTCGACCGCCAGAACGAGATACCTGAGCGTGGCTACCAGATGGGACAGAGCCGTGTCATCTGCGGCTATCACTGGCAGAGTGATGTCGATGCGGCCCTGCCTCGTAAGTGCAGCCGTCATTGCCCGTCTGCATGCTGATCCGGCTTTCCAGACCCACTGGCCAAAGCAAAGAAAGAGTTTGCAAAGCTTCAGAAAGAAGGTAAGGTAGCCAAGAGTTCTTTCAAGGCAGCAAACTGACAGGGCATAAAGATAAAGATGTTTGATGAATCAGCAGACTTCAGCCGACAGCATTGGGTTCCGCACAGACAACATCAACAACGGAGGCAATGGCTTAATTCCCTTTAACTTTCCCTGACTCCATCGCCTCCTTTAAGTCTTTTAACTCCAAAAATAACAGATAACATAACATACATCTCTATGAAAAGAATGATTCTTTTTACAGCCTGCGGCCTGATGGCTTGCGCAGGTGTCTTCGCTCAGCAGGACGAGCCGAAGCTGATTGTCAAGCCGTCAGGACGTATCCTTATGGATGCAGGCGTGATGCATTCGACAGACGATGCACTCGACGACAAACTCAACGACGGCGTTGCTATTCCCGATGTCCGTGCCGGACTGAGCGCTACTACGGCAAATGGAAGGCAAAGGTTGACGTCGGTTATGCACGCCAGAGTCTTTCACTGAAGGACATCAACATCGATTACAACTTCGACAAGGAAAACCTGGTTCGCATGGGTTACTTCGTTCATCAATACGGCCTTCAGAGCGGCACATCCTCCAGTTTCAAGATTTCAATGGAAGAACCGTTGGCAAGCCGGGCGTTCTTCAACAGCCGCCTGCTCGGTGCCATGTATGTCCACGCTGGTGAAATTTCACGCTACAGCATCTGTATTCGCAGAGAATGATGCCATGAAGATGACCACCGACAAGCTCGGCAATGAGGCTTTGGGGCGTTATGACGCGTCTGGTATGGCGTCCGATGACAGAGCGTGGAAAGATTTTCCATGTCGGCATCAGCGGTGCCTATGAGTCGCCACGTTACAACAAGAATGCTGCCATCAGCCACAAGTCCCTATACGCTGAAAGCTCTGTCTCCCGACACGTATTGCCAGCGTCAGTGCACAGGAAGCAACCATCACGGACGCAAAGGCACTGTGGAAGTTCTCCTGAAATGAACCTGCCTGCGGTAACTTCGGCCTCGAGGCCCAGTATTTCTATGTAGGCATCAAACGCGATAACGGTATGCCCAACTATGATGCATGCGGGTGCATACGGCAATGTACGCTATCTGCTCAACGGCCAGGGTTACACCTATACAAGGGCAGATGCAGGCATCGCAACCCCGGATCCGGGATCAATGGAACTCGTTGCATCCTACAACTACTCAACATTGACCGACAAAGATGCCAACATCTATGGCGGTAAGGTTAATGACTGGTCGCTGACCTTCAACTATTATCTCAACAAGTATATGATATGGCGTGTTCGCGGTTCAATCACCCGTGCGACAGAGAATGCCGCCTTCAAGAACAACACCTTCTCGGTTCTCGAGACACGTCTGCAGATCAAGTTCTGACAATCATCCATAGCCCATGCTGAGGGCTATGGAGCAAGAATCAAAGTATGAACATAAAAACATCATTACAATGAGAAAGCTAAATTCACTCCTGTTTCTTCTTCTGCTGGCATTCATCTGTCCGTCGCTGGCACAGGCACAGCTCCAGCGTTCAGAAGCCTTCAAAGGAAAAATATAAACTGAAAGAGGTCGTCATCCTCTCCTGTCATAACATCCGCTCACCGCTGTCAACCAACGGTTCAGCTCTGAGCAAGATGACGCCGCATGAGTGGACGGAGTGGTCATCCGCAGCGAGCGAACTGACCCTCCGGGGCGGTGTACTTGAGACGGAGATGGGGCAGTTCTTCCGCAAATGGACCGTTGAAGAGGGACTGTTCAGGAGAACTACGTGCCGACGGTTGACGAAGTAAAACCTCTACGCCAACTCCATGCAGCGTTGCATAGCCACCGCACAGTACTTCTCCAGCGGCTTTGCATGCCAGTTGCCGGACTGCACGTGAACCACCGCTATGTACCGTCCAAGATGGATCCCGTATTCTTTCCACGCCTGACAAAAAGCAGTGAGGCTTTCCGCACTGAGGCCATGAAGCAGATAAATGCCATGGGTGGAAAAAGATGGGCTGGTCGGCATCAACAAGGGCCTGAAGGACAGCTATGACATTATTTCCAAGGTACTGACATGAAACAGAGCGAATATTATAAGAAAGGTGAAGTAAAAGACTTCGTCGACAACGACACCCGGATTACGCTCAACCTCAATCAGGAACCCGGCATGAAAGGCTCACTGAAAAACGCCAACTCTGCTTCCGACGCTTTCATCCTCCAGTACTCATGAGGAGCCCGATGCCTTAAAGGCAGCCTCGGACACAAACTCGCTGGAAGACTGGACAAAAGATAGCCAGAATCAAAGACGTGTACGGTGACGTTCTCTCACGGCTCCCATCGTTGCTGTCAACGTAGCACATCCTCTCTTGCAGTATAGTACGATCTGAATTGAATGCTGACACACGGAAGTTCACTTTCCTATGCGGCCATGACTCAAACATCGCAAGTGTTGATGCAGCCCTCGGCGTCGAGGATTATTCACTCCCCAACTCCATCGAGAAGAAGACACCTATCGGCTCAAAACTCGTATTCGAGAAGTGGGTAGACGCTGCCGGTAAAGCCCTATGTAGCGATAAACCTCATATCAGAGCACCAGACAGCTCAAGCAGATGTCCCTGCTCGACCTTCGGCATACCCGCAGATCTATGCGCTGAAGCTGAAAGGTCTCACCCAGAACACAGACGGACTTTCTACACCTTCGAGGATGTCAACAATCGATTTCTGCAAGCTATCCGTGCAGACGATGACATAAAGTAGACCGTGGGCTGGAGAACTGCTTTGTCAACAGACTGACTCTGACCAAACGATCCGTCAATAAAACACTAAATACAACTAAGAGAGACTGCATGACAGCCAGAATGTGCAAACCTTGTACATCTGCGCTTTCACAGTCTCTTTTTCATTCCTGGCTGACGGGAAAATGATCACTGGACATTGTCATCTACATATTCATCGTCTCGAACCAAAAACCTTTTCAATCTTCCTGACATACATGGTATGAAGGTCTTTCAGAGGGTAAGCCTGATGAAAGATGTCCTGTCAACAAAAACCGCTTTCCTGTAATTCTGCAGCATATTCTTTTCTGCAGATGAACACCAGTTTGGCTTCCTTTGAAATAGACACTGTTGTCAGCAAACACTTTCGTGAGGCCGGCCTTCCTGATTTTGTCTTCATCGCGTCCCGATACAGAACCAAGATAAGCCATCTGCTTCCTGAAAGACTCATCCATGACACAGAGCGTAAAAGTAATCCTCCCGGTCCACAAACGTCTTTGTATAGCGGCTTGGACGGAGGTAGACAACAGCAGTCGGGTCGTTATGTCCCCAGAGACAGCCGAGATGTCCCCAGCTGATGGTCATCGTATTGCACCCGGTCTGCTCGCTGCCGGCCGAAATGAGCATCCATTCCTTCCCAAGAAGATTGAACGGATTGAATTTCACTCTTTGTAACTGACTTCTTTCATGCTGATTATATGTTCGTTTAAAGGAGTGTGTCCTGCCCAGCGGTTCACTTGAGCAGAATCCAGATACAAAAGTAAGATTTTTATGGCTCTCGGCAATACACTTCAATGGTATTTTTACAACAGACCCTGAAATTCCTTTTGGCAGGACTGCAATATTCCTGTAAACCCAGTAGTGTTCCATGCAGGACGGTACACGGAAAGACACCGTTATAAATTACATGAAATAACAAAGATAAAGTGTGAATTAAAGTCAAATCCTCTTATCCTTGTATAATTTACAACATAATATTTGTCCGCTAAATACAAAAACAGTAACTTTGCAGAAAGAATACGTAAGTCATCTGTACACACAGGGATTCAGTGTTGATAATAAAATTATTTCTCAATATAAATTGATAAAATCTTACTATAGTGATCCAGCTCAATAAACTCATCGCATTGGGTATCCGCCCTTCCATCCAGCGTGTCGCCATTATGAAGTACCTGCTTTCCCCTACCATACACACCCAACGGTGGAGGAGGGTTTTCGTCGCACTGAAAAAGCAACTGCCTACGGTAAGCCGCGCACAACTGTTTACAACACGCTGAGAATGCTGTCGGAACACGGAGCCGCACTGATGATTACCATCGACGACCACCGTGTATGCTACGACGGTGTCACGGAGCCGCACGCACACTTCTTCTGCAAACGCTGCGAGAAGGTGTACGACTTTGAGGCCGCTGGAGATGCCGCGCTATACCGGCGAACTCGGCAAGGGATTCAGGATTGACGATACACAGCTCTATTACAAGGGTATCTCGCCCGAAATGTCTGGAAGCAATGAAAGAAGAAGACGACCTGAACTGACAGGCTGCCTTCCTATTCCTGTGGCTCGTATCTCCCGCATACAGCGGTCTGCAAGTCGCTGTTCCTGCATGATAACCAGGATAGGAAAGACGGGGAATCCATGTGTGACCGGACAGCAGTCATGTCTGACGTTCGGAGGAGCAGGATTCCGTCCTATAAAGAATGAAAAGAAGTTTACATTCCGGACTGTTCATCCAACCAGTTTCTTTCGTCCTGGCATACGTGGAAAAGCTGGAGACAGAGTCCTGGTCCTGCAACAGGCACCGCTCGCCTTTTCTGTCAACGCCTCGATTGCGTTCCAACTCAGCGCCTACTTGCACGCCAGTTAACGCCTGTCTGCAACGTACTAAAGCACCTTTCCAAAACAGGTATGTACCGACTTGATTACGAGCGAGTTACACCTTTCATAGAAACAGCCTGACACTTACAGGCTGTCAGACTTGTCCAAATTCATCAACAAACACTGTAAACCAGGCTGGAGAGGCATGATCTGGTAAATTATCAGGACAAAACGCACACATGTTGTTGGAATATCATCTGCTTCTCATCCCTTGTTCAAAACCCTTTCTAGCCTTGATCTGCAGCAGCATAATTCTCAGAGAGAACTCAAGTGCGCGCGAGAAACAGTAAAGTTCAAAACACTTTGGATAAGTGCCGAGAATTTCACCCATCTTTAGTGCAACAAACATAACAAGTGTTGCACTCATGACATGACAAAATCACATCAGAGTGCCTTCCATCCCATAAACATCATTCACGGTGCGGATCGCTATGGTCGTGAAAACAGCGCTTTTAAGAGAGAGGTCAAGGGATTTGACACGCTCCATTTCGTCGGCAGTAAGCCTCGAAGTCGTAGATGCTGGAAGTTCTCTTCCATACGGTTGGTGTGTCGGACGGATCTCGAATGATGATGACATCGCGTTGGGTGAGGCAGTGAGGGCAACCCGTGCCACGCTTCCTTGCCAGCGCACCTCCTGCCGATTTCTTTGGATCAGGATTCGCCGAAGTGTCCGTTGCGACCTTCGGCAGCGGTCTCACGACATCGGCGCGTGCTGAACCCATCCATGCGTACCCTTACTCCTGATTTGGCTGGCAGAAGACGTGCGTCTCCGCCTGGTTCACCGCCGGTACGATGATTTCGACATTGCTACCGCAGCGTCAATGAAAACGGTTCGGCTGGAAATTGCTCATTGCACCGACGGCGCGCAATCTGCCCTCCCGATAAGCCCTTCCGGTGCCGTTGCGATAGGCAACCACAGTAGTCGTCACAAAAGCAGCTGATGGCTGCTATTGAGGTCGATGTATTCGGCTCCGGCAATCGGCGCAGGCTCGTCATGCTGTCTGCTTTCGTCATCGCTCGGTAGCCGTAGTTGCCATCCATGTATTTTAGTACACCGCAGCCCTCGCTGCGGGCAATGCCAGCTCTTTCTTCTCACGCTGCGCCCACTGCTCCTCTTTCAGTGATGATACGCTTGCGCAGTATCCACCATCCGAGACTCCGTGCCGAGTGCGTCGTTCTCACGCAACGTCCGGCTTCGTATTGGTTCCTAACGTGATATACCCGTAGCTCACACTGTGTCTTACTCGTTGTTTCAACGTTACATACTTCATTTTCTTCTTTTGCTAATGATTACAAAAGTTCTCAATTCGCAGCATAAATTTTCGTGAGAACTCCAGTGCCTGAGAAAATTATCGGCCGATATTCAGCTAATTAATTTTAGAACATCCTTAAAGAGACTCCTTGATGCTCAACGCACCAAGAGAATTCCTTTTATTATTATCTTGCTATTAGCATCTGACGACCTATACTTGTCAACGATGTTCCACGCTTCCGGCCAACTCCCCGATAATATTAGTACCCGGAAGTATGTACTATATCCAGTAAGAAATGAATGGCAGCAGACGTTTCAAAAGATATCTTGAAAAGCCTCGCGCAAATATAGCATAGCACTAGAGTTATCCATTGGAGAGCCATCACCAAATCCTGGATATACTGATCGGTGTCCTCCACTTTATACCGTGCGTGCTCGCAATTATAGTGCGAGACAGGTAAAGTCTCTTTGCTCGCGAGTGCTGCTCGTTCTGTCGAGCCAGACTATGGACTCCCACAGAACTCCAATGCTCGAGGCACTATCAGCAGCTTGAGCAAGAACTGTCAAATTCTAGCATCATCGTGTTGACAACATCAAGAAACTTTATTGTCAGTATTTCGGCACGCCCGAATTAGGTCTCCGCTGCCCGGTCGCTTTTTGCCGCTATTATAGCGACCAACATGATTATATGATAGAAGAAAACTTTTTCATAGAACTGTATTTTATCGCTCAAAGATCACCCTCATTCGTTCTCGATACAGTGCTACCCTTATGCGCTGCAGTATAGTCAAAGAATCAACTTTGTCGCTGTCAACAAAAGCTTCTGCGATACGATGACGATGTAGCTCCGTCACATCGGATGCGTGGTTCAGAGTTCGGAGATATGTTTCTCAAATAGACCTTTATCTGCATTGTTAAGGCGTAACGACGCAACAGCTTTATGACACTCTCTCTGCGTCTGAAATTCCGAGATTCGGCGCTCATAATACAAACGTTGAGGCGCATCGTACAGTTTCATAATATGCTTGGAGCTTCTTATGAAAATTCCTTTTGAATGACCAAACGCCTCGTCATTAGAACTTCTGTACAGTCTGCTTTATCAGTGGATTTGATAATGTTTACACATGTCTCTGGATCAATCGAAAAGCACCGTGCTAACTGCCGACGCCAAGAACATATTCCGCATTAATATCGTTTCTTGGACGAAGAATATATCACGCCGTCACGTTTGACATCCATCAACGACCTGGAAAATCTGAAAATGGCAAAATTGTCACCAACCCGATTCATTGTTCGGGCAACGATCGTTGTCTCCGTTATTTAATATTGCAAATGAACAGATTTCTTGCCATCATCAAGAGCTCTCCGGACCATTTCTTCATGCTGTGGTCACATACCAAAACCACGGTGATCAAGCTTATAGAATCAGCATTTTGAAGCAACGTGCCATCATCATCACAAATCACCATTGCTGGAGATCTTTGTGCTCAGCAGTCCCAAATAAGCTTCCTTAACTCCACCTTGCTTTGCAGTGAGCAACAGTCTCCGCATCGTGGCAATGGTTTCTGACGACAGACTGTGTCACCTCATCGATAGAAAGAAGGGAAAGCTTGTTTCGCATCTACGGAATGAGATCAACCTCTGAAGTAATATCAAGAATCTCGATGTCCTTGATGATCGTTGTACTTGGACAAGATTTCTCATCAGTTTGTCCATTTTCCTGTTGTAACATAACAAATATAGTACCGGTGATCTCTCTCAAACCGATCAGCTCAAAAACATAAGCATCCACCAGGGTACCGCTTTCGCCTTAGTGATTTTAGGATTCATTGATGGTTTTACTGTCGAGCGAGCAATGCCACTACCCATAGGCATGTCACCAGAATCAAAAAGTACTACCAGTCTTAGATTGCACATAAAACACTCACATTAAACTTCCCATTGCCAACGATTACTTCAAACAATGTTCGCTCGTAAACGACGCTATCACTGGACCGAGGACCATTAAACCATCGATGCCGAAGCCCGCCGACCAGTGTGTGGGACAGCCTCGTAAAGGAGCGGATCGTCTCGTAGGCATCTAGTTGATACTTACTCAACAATGTCAGAAGCTTGCCACAGCGTTCGAATTGGACACTGTCGTCTTTCTTCTTATCCGATAGTCGGACGTGTACAAGAATTCAAGGCAAGATTAATAATGCGATTTTAGCTATACATAGTATGAAAGTTATAACAATCAAGCATGTCTCCACCTCCGCAGCATAAATTTTAGAAGAACTCCCAAGTGCCTGAGAACACAAAGTTCTCAAAACACCTGGATATGTCAGGAAATTCGCATGTGCAAAAGGCAAACACAGGGCACTGACATGGCACAGGTAGTAAATTAAAACGTGAATATCACCTCTTACTGCGTGAATTTACTCATATTATGGATCGCTTTCACAAAGTTAGCTTTGAAAACTTACCGAATCTGTATTGGGCAAACGCGGAAGGTAGACGTGAAAGCATTCTGTTATGGGAAGCATTGGCCTCTCTCTTCTTCGTTACTCAGGGTGGAGGAATGCCTGCAGGACTATCAATGCGCTTATTGGGCAGTTCAAACAGAGCTGATACGTTGTGCTAGAGTACGGCGCCGACACTGCGCGGATCGCAAAGGAGCTGCGAGAAAATATTGTTCATAAGAGCGACTTCTCCGTCGCAGTCGTATAGTTTCACGGGCACAGTAGTTGAATACCTCACTTTTACGAATGATGATGAAGAATGGGCTTTATAAAGGTAAGGTCAGTGTTGACTTAGACTTGACCATCAGTTTATTCCAGCCCGTTGTCAAGTCTGGATGCAAAGCACTTACAGTGCTAGGATCATGGTTATTTCCTTGCGCCTCCATTGAAATGCCGGATGAGAGAATCGTGACGGAAACACCAATGGAGATTTCCATCAAGAAGAGACACGCTCCGTCGCATCATGGACTCATGTGACCTCCGGAACCTGCGTGTGGTAATAGACAGTTTGCGTGCAAATGACTGCGTCGTTCTCAAAGGTACTATCCAAACCGTAGAGCTGAGCGCCGTCAAACACGTCCCACATACGTGCAGCCAACTGCGACAGCCGGATGTGAGGACTTCCCGCCAGCTGAAAGAATGGGAAGAGTGGTTGAGGTTGGTTATGAGAGATGCGATGTCACCAGCGTCGTTAACAGGACAACCCATTAGAAGCGAAAGTCATGAGCGTCAAGTTACGTGTCCCTGAAAGCACAAGGAGGTGCTACCAGACCGATGCATTGGAGTGACAGCCAATACCGCTGTGCCACCAATAACCGATGTTCACCGGAGAAAGACATCACACTTTTATAATGAGCGTGAGCAAGGAAAGAACTGGACATACGTGAACAATGACCAGATGGTCGCATTCGTCATTTCTTTTATGGGTGAGAACATGGTTTTCTGCGATGCATACCGCCGCGCTGAAGAACTTATCCTATCTCGTCCGGTCATATCAGCGATAAGGGTTGTCATTGAAAATATTGAAGAGGTTGAAAGTTTTGTCCTGTATTTGTCAAGGTGTCAGCAAATGGCACTGAAGGTGAACGTTCTGAACCCATATACAAATAAAACTTACTGGCTGAGGTCTTCATTGAATACTTTTGTGGCTGATACTTCCCCATTGGTTTGTGACGGAAGTTAGAAAGACTCAAGAAACAATCGAAGCAATCCTCATATCAACATAGAGCTCCCCAAAAGAATTTTCCCAACATATAAAAATTTTCACAAGAAAAATACCGCGAATTATGTTGAAAATAAAGCGAAGGGCCGCCTCTGTCGAATAAAAAGTTTCTACTTTTTCTCATGGACATACGCCTCATGGGGATGTCGTACGTTGTTATCATGTCCGTTTTATTCTCCTGCCGTATTCCATTCAACGTCAGGATTATGGGAATGTCTACCCCTTGAACGGCTGTTCATATGAACATTGCCTGTTCTTCGTACCTTCCCAAAGCTTATACGGTAGGTTCGCTCACCCGAAAAGGAACAGCAAACAAAGACATATCCCGACATCTGCCTACTCTTCTTAAGCTGTCCGCCTTGTCACGATGCCGCTTTTGCCCGGCAGAAAACCATTGGCTTTCTCCTGCACAGCTGAAAGCCAGGTTTCAGTTGTTATTGTATCTTGTATTAGAAAACAAGCAAAATAACAGATACAATATGGCAGTTAGGCCTCCAGCACAAGGGACTGGACCTTTGTGGCACCAACCAGGGTCTTGAAAGTGTGGGAGAAGAAAGATTATCTTTCCCACAAAAGTATCGATGAAAGAGAGGGAATCCCTTGCTCATCTTCTTCGAAGCGACCTCCTTCTACCAACGGTTCAGGTATTCTCACCATGTAAACACTAATCAAGGACGTCAACCGCCAAAGACCATGCAGGGTTTGTGTTCATCGCGCGGCGGGTTGGATACGTAACGGCTCTTCCTGTTGAATTAGGTGTAGAGAAGAGCAGCATAACACCAAGAAAGACATTGACAACCCTCAACATCTCCAAATACATCTCGGACGGAAGACTACAAACTGTTGCATGTGAGAAACGTATTGTTCAGCCGAGTGGCGCAAAGGACAGAGGAAATGGGTTACTAAGCGACAGGAGCATCCTCACATACCACGACAACAAAAAGAGCGAGACACTGTAGATGATCAAGTGTTACAACAGGCTGCGCCCATAAAGGTTACACCATACAGCCCGCCTCCCTGCGTTGCCGGCACCGGCCTTTCGAGCCGGGCGAACTGAAACCAGCCGGGTGTTATCGCGACGTGCGACAACCCCAGTTACGGGCAGTTCGCCATCCTCGCTGATTGGTGCACAGAGAAGGCAGTGATCTTCTGCGAGGCCTGGGGGGCGCTCAAGCCGTGGCGCATAACCACCACTCCCCGGACCTTGCCCTCAAACGTCGCGCTTGCGTAGGACCACCAAAGATAGAATACGTGATATCATCGAGACCCGGCCAACTCTACGATGTTGAAAACTGACGCGGTCAGGCTTCGTCGTCGCTTCATCTGAAACCGGAAGGCGAGATAACGGACGAGGCGAACTGTTGCCCACGAGTGACAACATGTCCCTATCGTCGTAAGCTGACCGATGGAACTCGAGGGCTCGCACTATCGCGGCTCATGCCATGTGGTAAAGCCGGTGGAGAAGAATCAGAACTTGCTCCGCACCGTGAACGACTATGCGGCCGCTCATCCGGAGAAGGTGTTCACGAGCGGTGACTTGCCGCGATGGTTTTGTCGAGATGGAAGCGAGTGCTTCGCACTCTTCCCGGCGACTACGTGACGACAGAAGACTTGTACGGGCATCGTACATCGCCCCTACTCGGTGCAGATGATGCCAAAGTGGCCAAGGATGCCGATTATTCCTGCACTTCACCCATATCAAAGAAAGGCGAACACGCCTGGCTGGTAATCTGCAGGGGAAATACTACACGATTGACGGAACTCACTGGAGAAACTTCGTCACCAGCCAACGAAAGGCTTACGCCACCATGCCGGTGCGACTGGTGAAGAATGTCATGATCCGCGCTTTAATCAGAATGTATATCTGGGACAAGAAGGCCTCAGAAAAGTTATGAAGACCCGGAACATCGTCATCTGCATGGAGATGTCAGAGGAAACGGTTTTCAACATTCAGGCACAACATTCCCTTCACCGCTGGCGTAATGACAAACCCATCTCTCATCATCTGCTCGACAGCTGGTTCATCATGGCACGGCAAGGAAAGCGCATGGTTGAACCGGAACGGAACCATCCGGTGGCAGCCGAATCGATAGGCCGGCCGCTGGTAACCGCTGGAGAACCTGAACGACTGGTCCCCGAGCCGCTCACGCCTTCTGGGCACCCGCCGATCTGGCGTGACGAGAACCGCGGCGAGAAAGTGCATCGTCTGCAGAGCTTATAATGAGATTGGAGAAGCGTTGTCGCCGCCGGTGTGGATGGACAGGATCCGCCGGTTGAAAGCCGTGGACTGTCGGGGACTTCATCAGGGAGAATTACGACAGGATTGATCTGCACCGTCCTTGTCGTGTGGATGAGATTGTTCTTGTAAACGAGAGTGGGCAGACCCATGCAATCGGGAGGCAGGACCTCATCGATGTATGGTTCAACAGCGGTTCCATGCCTTATGCACAGTTGTGGTATTTATCCGGTTTCGAGGCGAGATCAATGCAGAAGGATTGAAAGCTACAGGCAAGCATCTCGAAAGCTCGAACAATTGCAGTGGAATTGGTACACCCACCTGGATGAAGGAACAGCCGTTCCACCGGCTCTCCTGGCTGATTTTATCAATGAGGGTACGACCAGACCTGCGCATGGTTCTTCACGCCCATGCCACCGCGACGATGGTGTTCATCTATCGTTTTCAAGAATGTCGGTCGTCTGCCTTGTGGCCGATGCGGCAACAAGATGAGTAAGCACGGGGAACGACCATCCGTCGAGATGTTGCGCCAACATGTGCCGATCCTGTTCGCTTCTTAACATGATGACCAACAGCGAACCATGGGACAAACCTGAAATTGGACCTGAGTGAGTTAGACGAGCGCCGCCGCAATTTCGGGAATTTGCGCATCATTACGCAGCTTTTACACCTCTGTTAAACGCGACGGACATGATGCCGCAACTCGCGAGTCGGGTGAGAAGGCCGAAAAAGCCCGAGATTGACCGTTGATCATTCCAAGCTTTCTCACTCACTCATACAAAGTGGTAAACCCATGAGTTGTATCTCGACTGACGCGTGCCGGTCGGTTGATTGACGCTGTCAACAAACGACCAGCAACTGGTGTGTCCGTCTGAACTGCAAGCGTTTTCGGGCAAGGAAATGAGTGCGACAAGAAGAGTGCTTACGACACGTTGCACCAAGTCTGATGATTGTTGACACAAAGAGCACTCAAGCCTGTTTCATGTCGGACCAGCTTCCACAAGGACCTCAAGGAGAACTCGAGAGTAATCTTATCTTCGACCGTTAGTGGCTGACGAGGCTGTAATCGATGCTGACCTTGGAAGCACGCGCGGATTACGGTAATACAATACATCACGGAGCCCTGCCTCGCCGCAGAATATCACAGTGTCAGCCACCAGCACTGTAGATCAAGACATCATAAAAGACGCAACATGAAGAAGTTAACACAGAGTAGGTCGATCTTGGTCAGACACGAGGGTGAATGTGTGAAAGAATTTTGGCTCGTTGAAGGTCAGGCGTTTTGAAAGGTGAAGTAACTTCCAAAGTCATACAAGAATATGGCAATGATGAAGCAGTGGTCGTTGCTCGCATGAAATTAACCACAACAGAAGTGGAGATTGCGGTTTCGAGACTTCTGGTGAGTTCTGTTGAGGTGGTAGAAGGTCAGCCATCGCGGAGGCAGCCGATGGGAATCATCTGGAGGACATTCTGGGATGGTTGGTCACAATGAGGGTAACCTTTGACGTAGGTCCTTGAGGTTGAACTGACAGACGAATTCGGTCGCGAGGCGGGTAATGAGAGGCCGATCAACCGTATCCAGAACCTGCGCAAAAGAGTCTGGACTGAAATCAACACCGCATTGTTGTTGTCATTGAACCAAACAAGGAGGTGGCGGCAGTAGAATCGTTCATGAACTGATTGAGACCCAGGTGTTAAAAGGACGCTGTAACTCTTATGAAACAACGGTACGATAACGAATTACACTTGCACCGTATACTGCTATACAAAGAATCGAGACACGGGCCCGGGGCATTGGCAATGTTCTCATGCCTTTTGGCAGTAGCATAGTCTTCATGAGACGGCCCTCACTCCTGTGGTTCTACCGATCATATTCATCAAACCCATCTGAATTTACTATGGAAACAAAAAGAGACTGATGAGGAGTCGAGAGTTCGCTCGATTGTAATGACAAACTGTCTGTTGCCAAATCAGACCATGAGGAAACAATGAAATCGGATGAACAAGATCAATGAATGACGGGATGACATCACCGACGTATATGCACTGGAAGAAGGCAGTTCTTGAAGGTATCAAAGGAGGAACTGGTGCAGATGGCCAACGCCAGCAGTGAAGTTCATCCAGGCTCTGTGCAGCACCGTCAGAATCAACAAATACATCCCTTACGGCATCGATCGAATCACGGAGAGCTGGATTCTCAAAGAACGTCTGTGGTGGCAATTTCACAACACTGGGAGGTGGTATCCGTCGCAACAAAATCACTGGAGGAGCAAACAGAAAAACAAAGCTCGATGAAGCAGCTTTCACGATTGGTTCCTGTTGATTCTAATCGACCAGGTCATCATAGATGGCCGAAGTTTAACATGAACTTAGGTGAGTCCATCCATACCGGACTGGTTCCAGATAATTCTGTCGAGAATGTAGCAGATGGGGTGTGAACTGGGAAGCAAACTTTCCTCAGTGTGTTCCGCATCATTGCTTATAGGCCTTTCGGTACATATATTCAACTGAAAATAGACAGGGGAGTTATGACAGGATATGTCGTACTGGCTATGATCACGCCGGTGTTGCCGGAACATTTTCGACCCATTTCTATGGACAGAGATCTTCACCGCCCACCCGGTCATTATATATGTGACACCGGCGACACTTGGTTCCAGGGGCAAGGATAAGCACCGGTACCGATGGGCAAGGTGATATGTTCATTCCCCACCTTCGTGGTACGTTTCGACTCTGCTTTCACCGTAAAGGGAGTCATTCGTCTTCTCACCTGTCTCTCAACTTTGCAGACTCCTGTATTTGGCATAGAGTATTAATCCATTGTTCCTTGCATTCCGCAAGTGACGCAACGTGGCTGGGTACCAGCCATCAGTAAACGGTCGCAGACGGCACAGGTTGCTGGCCGGGAAGGATCTGGCGTATAAGGACAGCTAGGTCAAATATAGACAAACCAGATGGCTGATGACAAGAGCAACACAAAGCATGCTCTGTATGCCGCATTCTGTGGGATTCGCTCGCAGTCTTCTTTGCAAGCCGTCAGCTCAAGATCCTTCCTGAGCATATCCAGCCATCGGAAATCGGAGGATATGTCACGGACGTCATCGTTCCATGGTAACGTGAGTCGTGCACGTGTTACAGACGTAAGGAGAGGCTTCAAACCGGGTTGTGATGAAGTATGAGTGTCGAAGAGGAAATCTGAGAGTACGCTTGAGTACTATAAGCGCCACACCGGAGAAGCTGCACGACATCTATGTGGATCTTACCCTCAAACGGTTTGAGAACGAGGTACTGCCTGCAGCAGCATCCGAGAGCGGAATCGCTCAATATGGCGACGTTAGCCTGAAAGGAGTACACGACTGACATCGCATCGGCAGCCGGTTGTCACCGAAAGTTCTTTTCTCCATACGCTGTGGACCGGTGAGAGATCTTGAACTGGCTAAGGACGAGAGCTGGTCGTCACCGCTGAAAGGCGACCGCCCGCCGATGAGTCTCGACCACAGTTCCTCGGATGACAGGGATTTTCGGTAAGCGCGATGCGGTCGTTGTACGGCGATCACCCATTCCAATGACAGTATCGTCACGCAATACCAGCACTATCTCATCCGACTCTCACCAGACAATGACCATCGATGCAGTAAGCGGACCCCTGCGCATCAAGAGCATCCGCGGTTACTTTCCTTGATGTTGAGTGACAGCAGCGCTCACGACAATCCTCTTTCAAGATGCTTTGTCTGGAACAACATACATTCCAGTGCGTGAGCGCATATCCGACGGGAAGGCACCGTCGGGGATCATACTCGATCACACAGAGTTCTGATCCGATCCGAACCATCGAGGTGGAGCCTCTGTCAATCCAGGCTGTCGAGCAGCGTCGCAATTACCACCGGCAAGAACTCGCAGATGCAATGAAAGAACGTGGTGCATACCAGACAGGACCAGTCGATGACAGTGAAGAGAAAGATTGCGCTACGACGTATCGGTCTCATATAATCTGAACTGCCCGAAGGGCTGATCGAACAGGGAATAGCGGTACAGAGAGGGCATCGCTCAAGTACGTCTTTCCTTCACCGGAAGAACAGCCGTCGACCGAATGGGCCTCCGGCACCATCACCATACGGATTTGACGACAATGGCGCGCTTCAGGCCTACAAAGGGAACACATCTAGCGGAATAGCCTTCTACATCCGTCTCGGCATCATAGCTTTGAACAGAACATGAACGAAAAAGAATCTCGATAGAGCATGTGAATCTCGTTATTGAACCTTTTATTATCCGTGGCTGCTCCTTGCTCAGGTGTCATGCGTTCCTGTGCACTGGCGGGAAACTTCTGGCGAACTGCCCTCCAATCACTTCTTTCACTACGGAGGATTTGATGTCAAGACCGGCGGTAAAGTCAACCCTGGTGCTCACTCCATTAAGCCGACGGCTAAGCCATTTCGGGAGAGCCGTCATTGAGAAGTGCGGAGATAGCACGCTTGACGGTAACTTCACATCCGGAACGGGCTGGCTGTCAAGCATGGTTTCCACCTTGAACCCGATTGCGGTCTCACAGATTGAGTGCGCCGTACTGCAAGTGGCAATATAAAGATACACCGCACAATATGCCTGTGGACATATTTCTCGACAGAGAATTTTGTCGCAAAAGCGACAGCTCATTGCTCCAGCGGGAACATATAGTGCTCATCTCAAGGTCCGCACATCCATCTGGAAACGACACAGAAACTGTAAAAGAATGACACCCTCAGACCTGCCCACTTCTCAAAGCGCATTGGGAAAGATAGACGGCAGTCGGCTGTCTTATGCCCTTCAAAATCATAATCCGCAGCCGAAGGCGTCTTCCAGCACCTCCTCATCCTCCTCACGCATCTTCACTTTTGACAAGGACATTTCGCGAGCATGGGGCAAGGTGGCTGCGGCGTAAGGCCACGACCATGGGACTCGGGTATATAACAACACTACGGCGTACATGCTAGATAATGCCTGCACCAGACGGACTGCGTCTCCTCAGATGCAAACAACATTCCGATAAGCTACAGGATGGTGAACTCACGTGACATGAACACTTTCTCGACGAAGAGGCATCATGAAGTCGATACAGAGAACTCCGGCACACGCCTTCATCCTCCCGGGCGGGTGCCAGCAGATGCATGCATCAACTCCAACCGGGCAACGGCGACTATCGTCACCCGCGCCATGTAATCGTATGACGAGCCGTTCGGCAAATCAGACCGTAGCTGAGTTTACAGTAATGTGCGTGAGCCTGCAGCCGTCCAAACCTGTCGGCCTCAGCGAGGCAAACTCTGCGTCTCGTTATGCGGGCGACAACCGCGCATGAGGCGTGACGGTAGCGTGCATGGATATTCCGAGGGTGTCGGCGGAAGAACAGCTGTTACAGTTTTCACGGCGCATCAACGCCGCCAGTTCATTTTCTGCCTTGCTGCGCTTTCCAAAGCACCATTCCCATTGTTCCACTGTATGCACGGATAAGCATCTGGCCGACAGGCGTAGTCCGTAATCCCAAGAAACCGCATATTGCCATGGACGTGAGGCTGCTGCACCGCATCGTTCTGCGGTGGTGAATATGCCGACGGCGGGTGACAGGACGACTGCGGAACTGTCGAAACGTCTATTAAGCATGAGCGCGATGAGACCTCCGACCATCGCACGAATAAACGGTCGAACCTCATCCATCATCATCTCTTTTCAAGATGTCTGACACGAGCGGCTTGAAAGTAGGGAAAGCGATGTGTCGACAAGTCTGCATCCTCCGGCCTCCGGCAAGTTACATGTTAGCGGTCTTTTCATGCACCGACTCGATACCCCCGTCCGTCCGGCATGGAAAAGAACGGACGCCATGACAGGTCATACGTCGACAACGAGACAACCGACACGAAATGGTCACGACCAAGATAAAGTATTAATTCTTAAATTGGCAGTATTATGGAAGAAAACATTTGCAACACTGTTCTTCCTTTCGACGATGGCGCATGCCCATGCGTGGTACCACTTTCATATTGCAAACCAGTGGGCGCAACAGGACCTGGATCTGTCCTCAGACTTGCATAATGCCGAGACGATTACGACCTGCTCACCACTCCGTGTCATCTCGGCCGGCACACACGCCAAGGGGACACGCCGTGAGATCATCGACTACATTGTCACGACGGAAAGCCGCGGCTCGCATCCCAGAGGCATTCGGTTACCTGGCAATGGTAATCGGGAACACATCTAGTGAACGGTCAGGTAAGCACCGGTGAGACAACTCCTACGGTGGACGGGAGGAGTCGCTCGACAAGTCGGGTGCCAATCGATTACGGTTCACCGATGATCTCGGTCTGCAGTGAGCAGTGATCGCCCGTGAGGCTTCACTGCAAACATGGCGACCTCACCGGGCAGAAACTTGCGGATAGAATCCTGAAGCGAGAAGCCACCATTGCAGACGGACGAGGTCTGGCTGCCGAGATGCAGTGATGCGACAGAAACAGAAGGTGGCGTGCTGTCGTTCGTATTCGGACGCAGGCGATTTCCGGTCATGCCAACCAAAGCCGCATCGCTGCCGTCTCAAATCGCGGCATGACACGTGAGGTAAGATCGCATCTCAAGAACCGCATCAGCGGTGCGCGTCACCGAGCGATGGTTCTCGCGCGAGGACAAAGACTCTAACTGGAAGATGGCTCGCGCTACAACCCGATTTCACCTGTGCCGCCGCGTGCGCGATGCCTTCCGTGTGAGCCGGAGTTTCTTCAACCACTTCGGGCGACATGTCCCGCTGGCTTCCCTTGGGCCCTGGGCAGAGACGAACAGGCAGAGTGATATGCTGCTTTGGATTAAAGCGACAAAACTGATGTGGCCACGATGGAGAGCTGTATGCGCGATCACTGCGAGGGAACACCGCTGGCACTCGGACAAGGACATTGCCCAGGAATATGGAACTCACCCTACGACGCCCTACTCCGCTCCAGAGTTTGAAGTAGACGGAAAGAAATGCTTCAGCGAACGTCAACCCTCACCTCCAAACAGACAGGTTTTCCTATGTCGCCCTAGCTCCGTTCATGGCTGCCACGTAGATTGGCGGCATCCTGTGGTTCGGCAATGACGATGGGAAACATGGTTGCCTATGTACCAATCTATTGCAGCAATACCGAACTGCAGAATGCTTCAACACTCCCTGAGCAGATGCCGGACCTTTTTCGGACAAGAACGCTTTTTGGGTCGCAACTTCGGGTCGCAACATGACTCCACCCGCGTTATCCCCGCTGTTTCAGCCCCAAAGGAGGTACGCGACTCGCTCGAAAACTCTACCGTGCTTTGCAGAAAGAAAGTGGAAGCCAAGGCATTGTGGCATCATGCCAGTGACAAGGCTGCAGCTGTAAAAATATCTCAACGGCTATTCCGATCAAGAAGAGTGACGAGATGATTGCTCTGTTGCGCCAGCTGGCAATCTACATGATCGTGAATTCAACGACATGGCTGTCGAGCCTCGAAAAGGGACGGCAGGTTCCTCCGCACCGATCGGACTCGGTGAGCGAGCTACCAGGGCACAGTGACTTCTTCAACGAGAGCTGATCAGGCAGACTGCGACAAGCCGATCATGCCTGCAAAATAAATCAGACCCTCATAGACGACGAGAGGTGACTGATTCGGCTGAATCAGTCACCTTCTTTTTCGTTTTCCGGTTAAATCCCAACCAAATATAAGGAAAATTTCGCTTTTCCGTCCATCCACTAGCTGCTGTACTCTCCTCAAGAAGAAAGCTGAATCTGAGTCATCTGGAGAAACGGAAATTTTACCATTAAATGCGTAGACAGTTGTCGCATAGAGCACATAGCCTTGACGTGAAGGGACGGCTGTTCACCGCCATGCATTTCACTTTCTCCTACACTTAAATTTATTGAATACTGTCCGATAATATTAAACAGCATGGTTTCCATGCATATCCTATAAACAGGAAAGATCCGCATTGTTTTCGAAAAGTGCGCTCTATTTGGCGTGAGTTCTGCAGGCACTGTTCTTCTCCAGCACAAGCTGCTCCATCCCGGCAATATGGCGCAAGGGAGCGGGCCGTCAACACGACCGGTGCGCACCGACAACACAATCACGTGGCGGGCATCCACATTTTGCTGGAATGCTGGTTCATTCCTGTCGCTGTCATATACGCAAGATACCGATGACTGACTTACACCGAATGATATGAAAGAGGATGTGCACACCTGACACATCCTCCATATAGCGGAAGTAGAGATTCAAACCCCGATACGCTTAAGGGCGTATACTCAGATTTTCGAGTCCAGCGCATTCGGTCACTCTGCATACTTCCTGACTTTTGACAGTGCAGTAACAATTTCTACTGTAAACGCCAAATTATTCAAGCGATAATTGCATAAGGACTTAATGGAAATGAATGGAAAAGAATCATTGATTCAGCCGGTCTCGCAAGCTCCCACACGAAAGACCCGAGATCAAATTTTCCTTTGTTGCTTCCATAGTTGCAAAATGCTGCCACAGTATGTGGAAGAATTGAATCACCTCCTTGTCAAGGGAATCGGCCTGATGAATTTTGCTTTTCAAACAAATGACAGACTTCTCAAAGCGTGTGCAGCTCTTCTGCCACGGCTTTCTTATAGAAGGATATTTCACAGTATTATCAAAAACTGACTGACAATACGTGGGTTCATTTTTTATAATCTTCATGACATCATTCATCATGGGATAAGTAAAAGTAAACGCCACTTCTTCCTCTACAAAACGTTCTTCGATCTCACTTTTCTCCAATGCGTCTGATGCCGCTTCCCGATATGCGACAATCAGACCGCCTGTGCTAAGTTTCACCCCTCCGAAATATCGAATGACACTGACAAGCGTGTTTTGTCAGCCCATGACCGTCAATCTGTCCGAGAATAGGGTTTGACCCGCTGTTGAAGACGGCTTTCTCCGTCATCATTGGCCCGGCAGTCGGTTCCATCCGGTCCAATCCTGTAAGCATAACAGCAGTGCTGCATCATAACATATTTTCTCTGTACGCCCACATCTGAGCCTCTTCGGCAGAATCGACATGATGTAAAAGCGAGGAATTTATCGCTTTTTCAGAGTAAAATCCCTCGCCAATTGCTTTCTCTTTATAGTTTTGCATGTATCGTTATCCATTCGGAATTTATGTTCCTGTTTCAACCAGCTTATGGATGACAAGACCCGAACGGAGTTTCAGTCAAACCATGAGCCTTAGGCGTCAGATTTTCCCACTCGTCTGCAACATCCATGATCTGCTGCATAGAGACGGGATAGAGTGCCAATGCCCATCGCATTTCGCCACCGTCAACACGACGTTTCAGTTCGCCAAGGCCACGGCAGACCACCCACGAAATCAATCTCGTTTGTCAGAACGCAGATCCTGATACCCATCAGTTCGTCCAGGATTAGACGGCTTGAGATGCTCTGCATCGAGGACACCTATCGGATCATTGTCATCGTATGTACCTGGCTTGGCAAACCAAAACTGTACCAGCTACCATCAAGATACATCGAGAACTCATGCAGCTTCTTCTGGACGATACTCGTCCTTTCCTTTCAACTCGACTGTGAAATTCTTTTCCAAAGCTTTTCAGAAACTCTGCAGCAGTCATGCCATTCAAGTCCTTGATGACACGGTTGTAGTCGAGAATCGTCAACTGACTTGCCTGGAAGCACATGCAGCCATGAGCAGTTATACTTTTCATCACCCTTGTGTTCTGGGATTGTTCTTACTTTTCTGCTCCCCAACCAGCAGCAGCCGCTGAGCGGTGCCTCGTCTGCTATGTAAAGGCTCTCGGCATCTTTCGAACTCTTCTGTCACAGTCTTGATATCGGCCCTCATCTGAAATTACCCGGAGACTGATGGCGTGAAACCATCGTCAGGTGCGACGAAACTGCAGTATTCAGGTGGCGTCTGGGCATACTTTTTCAGCAGGTTGTCCAGAACCCGATTGTCAGGATAGGCAAAAAGACAGGCTCTATATTGGCATTGCATGCGGACGCGACTTCATGCGGTCTCTTCCTTGTCGCGGCGTGTCAACTCACTGTTTTTTGATGTTGCCCTGTAAGATAAGTCGTTGACAAACGCACCGACAACAAGTCCATACTGTGTCTTCCCATTCATGGTCTGCGCAGTAGATATAACGTCCTGTGTCATCCTGCACAAGCCAGCCTTCCTTCTGCATTTCCTGAACTGTTCGACAGCACTCGTAGACACGAGGGTCATACTCGCTGGTTCCCGGCTCGAAATTGATTTCAGGCCTGATGATATGATACAGACTCTTTCGTCGTCGCTGGCTCTTCACGTGCCTCCTTCCGAGTCGAGCACATCATAAGGACGACTTGCTGCCAATTCTACAAGATTCTTAGGTGGACGGACACCTTGAAATTGGTTTGATAACTGCCATAGTGTTTGGTTTTAGAAAATGAAAAAGGATTGAATGCTGCAACCTGTTCTGACGATCATATGCAATCAATCTTATATAATGATTTTTATTTGTTTACCTGGAACTTAGTATCACCTGTTGCAAAGAAAGCATTGATCTGCTTTTGCGCAGCAATACCTCGCATTGGTATTCGCCTCTGCTGTCTGGGCACCATCTTCTTCGGTGTTGAGAAGTAGCGGCTTTCAAACTTTGAACTCCTCATCAGCATCAGGCTTGATATCTGTGATGAACTTCGTCTTCACGCTCTGACACTCACTTCAACAGTTCTTTTCCTCATTGATAACCTCCTTGCGTGCAGTATTGATGAGAATACCTTTCTTTCGGAGCAGATTAACCAGACGGTAGTCAATGCTCTTCACGGTCTGTGGCGTTGCAGGGATGTGGGAGTGAAAGAACACTGCAGGTCTTGAACAGCTCGTCCCCATGTGAGCTTGACTGCATGTACCCCAGCTGCCTGATAGCCTCAGCCCGGACAGAATGCATCGATGCATAAACTTCCATACCGAAGCCTTGGCAATGCGTGCTGACATTGCGTCCGACATTGCCGAAAGCTCAGAATACCGCAGTTTTCACCCATCAGCTCTGTACCGGCCTTCCATTGTAAAAAGTTGCGGACAGCATATACCAACATACCGAATACGAGGTTCGGCAACAGCGTCAGAGTTCTGGCCAGGAGTGTCTCAACAACAACACCCTTTTCCTTTGCATAGGCGGTGTCGATGGAGATCGTAACCGGCACCGGCACGAACAACAATCTTCAACTGCCTGGCAGCGTCAAGAACTTCCGAGTAATTTGTCAGAGCGGACAATCATCGCATCGGCATCCTTCACGGCATCGAGAGCTTGATTTCTCCATACTTCTCAAGCAGAAACACCTCATGTCCTGCTCCTTAAGTTCGTTTGTAATCCCTCGCACGGCTGCCGGTGCAAAATGGTTTCTCGGTCAATTAAAACCTTCATACTTTTAAAAGTTTAGGTTTGAATATAGTAAAGATACCGTTCAGACTCTAGCGAATGATATTTCTACCATTGCCAAGCCTCGATGATTGTTTATTTAGTGCTGCGCTCAAAACTCTTCATGGCTGAACGGGAGCATTTCACGCCTCGAGTGTCTGGGCATTTGTAGCAGGAAGCGCGGAAGCCACCAACAGAGCGGTGTCCTCGAGTGCCTCACCATGCCACGTTCGGTAGCGAAGTCGAAGAACGGCTTTTTCAAGCTCCTTATACTCATCGTTCATGACGAAACAGATATTCATCACCGAACGGTCCTCTGTTGCAACAGTGCCTCTGAAGAGCTGTATGGATCGATCTCATCATAGAGAATACGGGCACGCTCGTCAGCACGACGTTCCATTTCTTTTACACCTCCTCGTGCCTTCACCCGCACGCTGGTCTCCAGAACAGAGTAGATGGAACCACAGGAGGAGTATTGAAACATGGAACCTTTCTCCACGTGTGTCGGTAGTCAACCATTGTCGGCAACTCGCGTGGAGCCTGCCCAGCATATCATCCTTTACAATAAGCACAGTGACTCCTGCCATTGCCATGTTCTTTCTGTGCACCGGCATAGACACGGTGTATTTGGACGTCAACCGGACGGCTCATGATATCAGAGGACGCCGCCGATCAACGGGACAGGAGATTCAAAGATCCTTGCGGTATTCTGGCACCATAAATGGTATTGTTGCTTGTTGCGAGATAATCCAGATCCTTGGAATATCAGTTGTGAGGCAGCTTCATGTAGCCGTCATCAGCCGAAGCAGCGACCAACGACCTCACCGAAGCTGCTGGCTTCTTTCAAAGCCTTCTTTGCCCATGTACCAGTATTCAGATAACCTGCCTTTTTGATCAGGAAATTGGCCGGAATCTGCAGCTGAACTCGAGCGAAGCACCACCTCCCAAGAAGATGACAGAATAACCTGCTGGCACGTCCAACAGCTCTTTGATAAAACAACACTCTCGTCTCATAACCGGCTGGAAATCTCGAACGGTGACTGATTTCCATGAGGGAAGACCAGATACCATTGAAATCCAAAAATCTGCTTTCGCAGTATTCTCAATCACCTCGCGTGGAAGCATTGATGGACCCTGCATTAAAATTGTACTTCTTCATCTGATTTGATTAGTTTAAGTTCGACTTATGTTTTGTGAATTTACAACCTGTATAGTTGTCGAGCTTTCTATGGCTTTTACGTTGCGAAGATACGCTTTTATTTTTATACTTCCAAATAAAATACATATATCCGATATGATTTCAAAACACCATAGACATGTGAACGTACACATGCAAAATACGAAGTGACACTTTGTCCCCGGTGTTATCTTTACTTCTTCCACAACGGTATGAATACCCTTGATTTTTCACCTTTGGTCAGTGAAATTATTTTCTTTATCTCCAGAACGGGTTACAGCCACATAAGAGAAACGGTCCCCAGACATCTATCTTCCCAATTTCGGAAGACCGTAATCCTCCTTCTTACAGAAACCAACGATGTCATTCTTCGATATTTTATCTTTTTCCCTTTACCTATATATATCGTAGCCATACGAGGCAGTGCCGGACAGGGGCAGGTCTTCTGGAATCTGATACTCGTAATGTTCCTTGCCGATATAGTCGGGCAAAGAAATTCTTCCGGACCGAGCAGGAAGAAGGACTGACCTCCCTTGTCCCAACGCGCTGTACGCCCTACCCTATGAACGTAGCTATCCTCGGTTTCCGGAAGATGATAGTGAATGATATTGTCGACATCAGGAATGTCCAGTCCGCGAGAAGCCAGATCCGTACTGACAAGAATCGGTGCAGATCCATTGGAGAACCGGTAGAGTGCAGCTTCACGCTCACGCTGCTCCAGTCCTCCGTGAAACCAACTTACAGTAAATCCTTTTTCTTTCAGGAACAAGGCGGTGCGTTCAACCGAGTCGCGGTAATTCAGGAATACGATGCTGCTCCTGTCACCCAGAGACAGCAGGAGCTTCTCAATGTTCCGAGCTTGTCTTTCTCCGGACTTGAAACCGTATAAAGACGGATGCGGTCGGGGATGTTTCCCTCGTCTGCCCGATAATCTAAACGGACCGTCTTGCCCATGGAGACGAAATCCGGAATCGATTCCGAATCTGTTGCCGAAAGCAGGATTCTTCTTTCTATGTCCGGTAACTTACAGAGAATGCTCTTCATCTCGTCTTGAAATCCCAGTTCAAGGCACTTGTCGAACTCATCTATCACCAGCCATTTAACTGTTCTGGAATTGATGTTCGCCTTGTCAAGGTGGTCATTCATACGCCCCGGTGTCGCGAAGACAATCTGCGGTTTCACATCACGCAGCATACGGTGTTCTTCCATCGTAGGTCGTCCGCCATACAGTGGCATGGAGCGCAACCCGCTTCCCATATCCCTGAGTACATTGGCGGACTGAAGTGCCAGTTCACGCCCAGGCACCAGAACGACAGCCTGCAATTCGTCTGACGACGCATCCAGCCGCTGTACCAGAGGCAGCGGGTGAGGCATACGTTTTACCTGATCCTGTCGGCGAAAATCACCACAACGTCTCTGTCCGTGTGCAATACAGCGCATCGGCAGTGACTTCCTGCATAGAATTCAGCGTGATGCAGCTTTTTCAAGCATAATATTGTCCATCGTTATTTTTCCTTTCTTATCTTGTCTATTTCATCAAATTCCTTACCCATGTTCAGATTGAGATAAATGGTATACAGAGGTGCCAGCCATTTGCTTTTTCGCTTCAGGTACAAGTGTTCTGTACTTCTCCATGTGAGGCTTTGAACGCTGATACAATGCGATTATCTTGTCCTTGTTTGAACGATACTTCTGTCTGTCCTTGTTCAGTTCTATCGCCTGGTTAGAAATAAGCGAGACCTATATTGTAATAGGCATCTGCAAAAGATTCTTTTTCTTTGATCAGCTGTCTGCATAGCCGGATACATTCATCGTACCTTCCGAGATTGAGCAGGGCCGTACTTTTGGCAAAACGGAACAGCAGGCTCGTCGAATCGGCCTTTCAAAGCACGTTCCGTTATCTCAAGTGCCTTCTCGTGCTCACCGATCCGGGCATAATACTCTACCAGACGCGGAAAGAAAAAGCGAGTTCGGATACTGTTCAAAAACCGGCCTGCAGGGACTTCACGTACATGGCTGTGTCCTCTCATCAAATAAGCCTCCGCCTCGTACTCGTCTTACAAAGTTCAGCATCGATGTGTCGCGTTCAGCCAGGTCCTTGAAGCGCATGGTCTTGTCGGCATCGCCCGTTTATATCCACAGAACATCGCCCGGTAAGCGAGCATGCGGAATAAGAGCATCATGCTGCGCATAATCATATCCAGCGAAGGCGGATAATCTGCCGACAGCAGATAGTCACGGTAATATTCAAAAAGCCGTCTGGTAATCATTCCTGTAGAACGAAAGTAGGTTCCACCGTTGAAGAATTCGGACGGATCGAGTTCAGGAATGCAGCATGTCTGACCCGGTACTGGACGCACCCGCCCCTTCTCGTCTGGCCGTGCGTCAAGCGAGTCGAAAAGCGTGACATGACATCGTACAACCTTCTCGTGACAGAGAAGAAGGCAGCTGTATCTACTTCTGTTTCAAGTATAACTTCTCATTCCCTGCTCATATTGCTTTGTCAATGCATCGCAAAGCATAAGCCATATCCTGCTGTCCCGTTCTTGCTGCGGAATCGACAAAGCAGCCCACGAAGTGCGTTCTCGCTTTTGCGAGGTCCTTTCCTGCCTTTTATCTGCTCACGGAAGGCTTGCGGCTGTTTCTTCTGTGCATAACCGCAAAGAGGGATGACAAAGGCAGAGCCATAAAAGAATGATCCTTGTTTTTCTTCACTTCTTATAGTTTTGTTACGAGGGGTTCTAATTCTTCAGCCTTGATTTTATCGTTCAACAAGGGTATAATCAAGATAGAGCAGCCCAACCCAATCCACCCTGTTCCTGCGCGGATCCTTTGCCTTTACCGCTCCAGATAAGTGCGTGCTTCGGAGAAATAATTCAGAATTCCTTGTCGAAACAAGTTCTCCTTTCTTTTTCCGTGCGGCCACAGAGTCGCGTACAGCCATTCCAACCGTATTCAGGCATACGCCTATGTTATAGGCGACAGGGATGCTGCCCGGATCGATCTCGTCAGCCTGCTTGTCAGGCATCAATGGCTTCCTCCACCGCTCGGCATGCATGGCAATCTCCCCTTCAATATCCATGGAACCGTAGAGTTCGTATTCTCTTCCAGCATCTTGTCAATGAAATCCTCTATGTTGAACTTCCGTGTAGGATTCTGATAGAACTTCATGATCCATGCGAAATAAGTCTCATTCGTCGGATCAGCACGGTGAGAAGCTTCTGGATAACGGGAAAGATAGCGAGAGTCCTCTTCATTCACCATCTTGTCGTGCATACACTGGGCTTTTTATTTCTGCGGCAGCCTGTGCCGTCTCATCGTACTGCATGGCCGAATCCGCATATTCATCGGCTTTCAGAAGGTTATGCGCTTTCAGATAATAATAAGAAAGGTAATAGAGGCCACCCCGATTCATCCGCATTTGTCCTTCACAAGAGTCGACCTGCGTGTTGTCGGGTAGAGTTTCAGGGCATCCATTCCCTCCTGCTTCGTCATCACGCTCTTGCTGAAATACTTGCCTGCATCTATCAGCATCGGATGAAGCAGGGCCAGCCGGCGTCTGTTCTCTTCTTCAAACTTCGGTTCCACTTTCCCCTTCCGGTTAGGCATCCTGTCGAACTCATCACATTTCAGTGAATACTCACACCATCCACAACAGCGTTGAAAATGGCGACAGAGTCCCTATCGGACATTTCTCCATGCGAAACAGCCTCTTTGGCAAAAGTCGGTTGAAAGATTCGGCCTGCTTGTAAGCCTCCTAGTGCTCGGCAACACTCCATCCGGCAAGGAAGACAATTGTCAATATCTGTATTCGATTCATCGCAAACGGTTTCGTGAAACAATAGCCCTCTCGCATATCTCTGACAGCAGCATTATGCAAGAGGATGACGAGATAGAAGATGTTACTGCTGTACTCGGCATCAGCTGCCGCTGCCAGTGTTTCAGGAGCCTGAGGCCCTTGCAATGTAACAGCAGCCATAGAGGCAGGTAAGCCCAGGAAGACTTCTGCTCCTTCAGCACGTCCAGCTTCTTAGCGTTTCGAGGTAAGAAACAGCCTTGTTGTACACCTCGTTGAACTGTGCGCGTGCCGCCGGAGAAAGAACTCCCTTGACAGCTGCCACACGTTCCTGTGCCTTGTAGAACCAGCACTGTCCGATTGACGCATTGATGGCAATCCTTGCATTGTCGTCCTTGCGAAGAGCCAATGCCTTTTGAAAGGTAGTCGGCAGCCTTCTCGTATTCCTTCTTCTGACTTGCAAACTGACCGAGCATTACCAGTGCGCCATAGCTGTTGGGGTTCTTCGCCAATGTCAGCGTTGACGATTTCCTCAGCCTTGTTCTGCATGCCGAGTGCGCTGTGGGTCGCCGTCAGCGTTGTCAGGACAGCGTCATTGTCCGGATCCTGCAGCAGATGCCTGCGAGTTTTTCTGCGTAGCTGACAGAATCCTGACGTGTCTTGAGCTGTGCACCGAGAATCGCCAGCTGAAGCTGCTGGGCGTCCTTTGCACGGTCCTGCTCTTCATCGCAGGAAAACACTTCTCGCCTTCTGGTAATCCTTGTTCTGATAAGCATAATAAGTGCGAAATGAGCGATCTCATTCAGATTCTCGTCCTTGGACTTGTCGAACTTGGCAAACATCGGGTCGTCAGCAGAGTCAACATAGCGGGCAAAGGTGCTTGTAGGCATTGGCATCGTCCCGATGCCCTGATAGAAAGATACCGCCGTTGATAAGCTGCCCACGGAGCGGATAGAGCTGGTCGGCCAGGCCGGCATACCTCGGCTTCACCTTGCCTTTGGCAGTAGGCATATTGTCATACGCGACAACCTCTGCTGCGGCATCGAAAGCCTGACCGACAGCCTCATAGAGTCCCTTCTCGTCGACGGGCTTGTTCCTTCGCCCTTGCCCATCTGCTTGTTGGTCTGGTTCTCGAGCTGTACGCCCTGCTCTGCACTTACCTTCTTCATGGCAAGTTCGTAGAGCTTGTCGTAGGCCTTTGCTTTCTCGGCATTGTCCGTAATCTGTGCAAGGTTCGCCTTCAGGAGGTCAGCCGCTTCAGCATAGGTCTGTGCCTTCAGGATTGCCTTCAGAGGTTCGCTGTCACCAGCGAAAAGCAGCCGATGTGCCAAGTAGCATCAATGCTGCAAACATTAACTTTCATATTGGTTATCTTTTTAAAAGGTTTATGATCTATTCTTGCTCCCTGCTTTATTCGAAGCCGGCAGGCGTTGTGTCTTCCGTCTCTCCCGGAGCAACAGTGTCGCTCTTGATTTCTTCACTGGTCTTCGACCACTGCTCACAGCTTTCTTCCTCAACCTGTGTCTCCATTTCAGAGCTCATCACCTTGCAGACAGACGCTGTGACATCATTCTTCTTGGCGAGATTGATCAGGCGGACACCCTGTGTCGCACGTCCCATGACGACACTCGGCAACCGACATTCGGATGACGATGCCGCTCTTGTTGATAATCATCAGGTCGTTAGCATCGGTAACGTTCTTGATGGCGACGAGCTTACCCGTCTTTTCCGTGATGTTCAGCGTCTTGACACCCTTTCCGCCACGGTTGGTCAATCGGTAGTCCTCAACTTGTGAGCGCTTGCCATAGCCCTCTTCAGACGCGACCATGACCGTCTCATTGACAGGATCGTGACAACTTAATCATGCCGACGACCTCATCTGGCCGTCCTCGTCCAGACGCATACCACGCACACCGGTCGAAACACGTCCCATGGTGCGGATGTTCGACTCGTCGAAGCGGCATGCGCGGCCGTTGCGGTCGGCCATGATCAGCTCGTTCTTTCCGTTTGTCAGGCGGACGTCTACTACCTCGTCGCCCTCGTTGATATTGATAGCTATCACCGTTGGTACGTGGCCGTGAGTAGGCACGGAGAGGTCTTCTTCACAATGCCCTGCTTAGTGGCAAACACCACGAAGTGGGAGTCAAAGAACGCATCGTCGTCAAGCCCGCGGATGCAGGGGAAAGCGTTTACGGCATCGCCCGCCTCCAGCGAGCATATTCTGGATGGCACGTCCCTTTGCGTTCTTGTCGCCCTCGGAATGTCGTAGCACTTCATCCAGTAGCAGCGGCCCTTGCGCGTGAAGAAAAGCATCGTCTGGTGCATCGTCGCCGGATAGATATATTCGGTGAAGTCCTTTTCCGTGTCCGTGCCCCTTCGAGCCAACGCCGCCACGTGCCTGCTCCTTGAAATCGGCAGCGGCGTACGCTGAGTATAACCGAGGTGGCTGATGGTAATGACGACAGGGTCGTTAGGATAGAAATCTTCTGCATTGAACTCGTGTTCGTCGGGAATGATCTCCGTACGACGTTCATCGCCGTACTTCTCCTTCACCTCCTGCAGTTCTGCCTTCATCACTTCCCTGCAACGCTCCGGATTGTCGAGGATTTCCTGCAGATCCTTGATGGTCTGCATCAGCTCGTCAAATTCCTGGTGTAGCTGGTCGAGACGCAGGCCTGTCAGTTGAGACAGACGCATATCGACAGTGCCTTTTGACTGCAGTTCGTCAAAACCGAAAACGCTTCTCAAGGTTCTTCTGTGCTTCGGAAGGTGTCTTGCTGGCACGGATAAGATGAACCACCTCGTCGATATTGTCGCAGGCCTTTATCAGTGCTTCCAGAATATGCGCACGCTCCTGTGCCTTCTTGAGGTCGAACCTGTGCGGCGGATGGTGACATCATGCCGGTGTTCTACAGTCACTGATACACTCACGAAGGCTCAACAGACGTGGGCGTCCCCTACCAATGCAATGCAATTCACTGAGAATAGAGCTTTTGCAGGGCTGTCATCTTGAAGAGTTTATTCAGAATGACATTCGCATTTTGCGTCACGCTTTACATCAACTACGATACGCATTCCCTGCCGCCCTGGTCTCGTCGTTGACGTTTGATATGCCTTCGAGCTTGCTTCCTTCACCAAATCGGCAATATACTCAATGAGCTGCTGTTTGTTTACACCGTAAGGAATCTCTGTAACTACGATTTTGTCGTGATTTTCATCGCTTTCAATCTCTGCCTTGGCACGCATTACGACACGTCCGCGTCCTGTCTCATAGGCATCCTTGACTCCCTGCAGACCGTATATGTATGCCCCTGTAGGGAAGTCGGGAGCAGGAATGAACTCCATCAGACCGTCGGTCGTAATCTCCGGATTGTCTATGTAGGCACAGCATCCGTCGATAACTTCACCGAGATTGTGTGTAGGGATGTTTGTCGCCATGCCCACGGCAATACCGTTGCCGCCGTTTACAAAGCAGATTGGGAATCTTCGTCGGCATCACGGCCGGCTCACGCATGTGTCATCGAAGTTGTTGACCATGTCCACCGTGTCTTTCTCAATGTCGTCCATGATGTGCTCGCCCATTTTGGAGAGACGGCACTCCGTGTAACGCATTGCAGCGGCAGAGTCGCCGTCGACGGAACCGAAGTTACCCTGCCCGTCAACCAGTTTGTAGCGCATATTCCAGTCCTGTCCCATGCGTACGAGCGCACCGTAGACAGAAGAGTCTCCGTGTGGATGATACTTACCGAGCACCTCGCCGACGACGCGGGCGCACTTCTTGTAAGGCTGGTTGCTGAAGTTTCCGATACCGCGCATACCGAAGAGAATGCGGCGGTGAACAGGCTTGAAACCGTCACGGACATCAGGGAGGGCACGCGCCACAATCACCGACATAGAATAGTCGATGTAGGAGCTTTTCATCTCCTCCTCGATGTTGATCTTCATGATTCTGTCCTGATCAATTGTCTGATTTTCGTCCATTATTTATTTTTACTGTTATTGATTTTCTGATGTCAAAACAGGCTCATTCAAAACAGGATGAAACCGCCTGTAACAGGCTTTATTTCCCTTCTGGGCCGTTTTTATGTATTTTCAAGGTGTAAAGATACGAATAAATTTCCATACCGCAAAACGCCCAGAACGAAAAAAACATTATTTAGGTATGTTCTGATATTTTTATAAGTGAAGAATCCCGCATGGACCGCGGCAAATACTTCTCTAAGACAGGTCCTGAAAGTTTTCCCCTTTCAGGCGATCCGTTTTGCCGTTTTTTCACTTAGGCACATCCGGTACAATCACAGAAAGGACACATCTCAGCAAGATGGAAAACATTTTACTTTTCCAACAGAAAAGGCACCTGTTCCCTTCCGCCGCAGCACGGCAAACGGAAGAAAAACAAGTGACTCTATGGCCAACAAGCACTACTTGCGTTCCAACTAACGCCTGACAGCATTCCAACTAACGCTTACTTACAGTGCTATCAAGGCCCTTTTGCAACGCAACTAAGCAACTGTTCTCGGACAGTTTGTAACTTACTGCAAACAAGTGATTTAGAAAATGAATGGAAATACATTTCCAGCCGCTTAACCGGTATTGTAAAAAATACGGGCATACGTGATTCTCGGGAACATTGCCGGCACAGGAGAGAGTAAACAATCAGGACAAAACAGGGGGCCTCTCAGAGGGTGTTTTCAGGTTTGCTCTGCTCCTGCTGCGAACAGAGCCATAGGCAGATTCTTTGCAGCGGCCTGGCACGACTTTATCCGGTGAGAGGACTTTTCCGACAACGGCTTCACACAGTGACTTGGGGAGTGCAGCGGCTTTGCACGCTCTTACAGGGTAATAGTCCCTTTTCTGCAACGGACCTGCACTTCTTTAGAATGACTATGGCCCCGCTGAAACCAGTGCGCTATAATCTCTCGAAAAGCTCTTGTCAAAGTCCTTGTCAGAAAGGTACACGCAAGTCTCCGCCAGGAGGTGGCGGCAATGGTTCATCGTTCATCTTGCTGCCGATAATCTCTCCTCCCAACGGATCATCAGACATGGGAGCAGAGAATGCCGCATCTTCCGGATTGGAGAAGCGGGTATATTCGCCCCGGAAGTTCAGGAGCACATCCCCCGTCGCACCCTTTCGGTGCTTGGCAATGATGATCTGTGCCATGCCATGGAGGTCGTTGCCCTTCTCATCCTGCAGAATGTGATAATATTCAGGACGGTGTACGAAGAGCACCATATCGGCATCCTGTTCTATGGCACCGGACTCACGCAAGTCGCTCAGCTGCGGCCGTTTGCCCTCCACTCCCTCACGTTGTTCTACGGCACGGCTCAGCTGCGAGAGTGCCAGCACGGGGATGTTCAGTTCCTTGGCAAGCCCCTTCAGCGAGCGGCTGATGGTCGACACCTCTTCCTGTCGGCTGTTGAAGCGCATTCCGTTGGCATTCATCAGCTGAAGATAGTCGATCATCAGAATCTGGATATCATGCTCACGTACCAGCCTGCGCGCCTTCGTACGAAGCTCGAAGATGGAAAGACCGGGGGTATCATCTATATAAATAGGTGCTCCCTGCAGCTTCCGGATATTAGAGTCGAAGCGTTCCCATTCGTCATTCGTCAGCTGTCCGTTGAGAATCTTGCTGCCCGGAACAGAGCAGACATTGGAAATCAGACGGTTCACAAGCTGCACATTGTTCATCTCAAGAGAGAAGAAAGCAATGGGCTTACGGTAGTCGACGGCGATGTTCTTGGCAATGCTGAGGGCAAAGGATGTCTTTCCCATGGCAGGACGGCCGGCAATGATCACCAGGTCGGAAGCCTGCCAGCCCGCCGTAATCTTGTCAAGGTCGTGAAAACCGCTGGGGACTCCCGTCAGGCCTCCTTTGTTGTTGGCAGCCTTGAGCAGCAGCTGGTGGGCCTGTTCGACAACCGTGTCTATCTGCACGTAATCCTGCAACATGTTCTTCTGGGAAATCTCGAACAGCGCACCCTCGGCTTTCTGCATCAGGTCGTCGACATCGACCGTCTCGTCGAAGGCATCTGTCTCGATCATCGAAGCAAACTGAATCAGCTGTCGGGCAAGGAACTTCTGTGCAAGGATATGCGCATGGTACTCTATGTGGGCAGAGGAGGCCACGTTGGAACTGAGTTCCACGATATAGGCTGGCCCGCCGATCTCATCAAGCGTTCCTTTACGGCGAAGCTCCTCGACGACGGTCATAATGTCGACAGGCTTTTCCTGCAGATTCAGCGACTGTACCGCTCCGTAGATTTTCTGATGACGGGCTTCGTAGAAAGTCTCCGGCTTGATGATTTCAGACACGACCGTAAAGGCGTCCTTGTCAATCATGAGGGCACCCAGGACAACCTTCTCTATATCCGTCGCCTGCGGCTGCAGATGTCCGAAGGCCGTGTCGATAGGAGCCTTGCTGGCCCTACGACTGCTTTTGCTGTTACTATTTCTTTCCGGCATTTGGCAGCAAAATTACAAAAAATATTCCATTCATGACAGCAATATTACAACGTTTTATTATCTTTGCAGAAAGAATTCTTAAAACAACATTTCAGACTATGATTACATTCCCTTGCTGCAAAATCAACCTTGGATTAAACATTGTTGCAAAACGGCCGGACGGCTACCACGACCTTGAAACAGTCTTCTACCCCATTCCTCTCTGTGATGCCCTCGAAATAAAGAAGATGGACGAGGAGTTCCCTTCTCCTACGCCTGTTGACCTCAAGGTGACGGGCAATTCCACCGGATGTGACGAAAACGAGAATCTGGTGGTAAAAGCCTATCAGATCATAGCGCATGACTATGCACTCCCACGTGTACATGCCCACCTTGTCAAGCGTATTCCCATGCAGGCCGGACTTGGCGGCGGCTCATCCGATGCCGCCTACATGATCAGACTGCTTGACGAACGCTTCCGGCTGAACATGGGTAGTGCCGAGATGGAACGCTATGCAGCCCGGCTGGGAGCTGACTGTGCCTTCTTCATCCGTTCGGAGATCGCCTATGCGACAGGTGTCGGAGACATCCTTGCGCCTGTGGATGACGAGGACAGCAACCTGGAAGGATATTACCTTGTGCTGGTAAAACCGGATGTAGCCGTATCAACGGCCGAGGCATACGAAGGGATAACACCCAGGAAACCGGAAAAAAATGCTGCCGGGATATCGTACGGCAGCCCATTGTACACCTGGCGCAATGAGCTGACAAACGACTTCGAAGAATCTGTATTTGCTAAACTCCCTGAACTGGGTGCTGTGAAGAACAAACTGTACGACTGCGGGGCGATATACGCACAGATGTCTGGCAGGGAGCACACTCTTCGGCATCTTCGGGCAGAAGCCTTCTACCATAGAGGAGAAATTCCGTGGAATGTTCACCTATTGTGTCAGACTATAACTTCCCCAACCCGCCAAAAAATGGAAAAAGCATTAACCGTTTACAAGGCTTCGGCAGGATCGGGAAAAACGTTCACACTGGCTTCCGAATACATCACCCTGGTAGTAAAGAACCCGCAGGATTACAAAAATTCTTGCCGTGACTTTCACGAACAAGGCCACACAGGAAATGAAAATACGCATCCTGTCACAGCTGTACGGAATTGCCCATCATCTTCCCGACTCACAGGCGTATTTCGACCAGGTCGCCAGAAAGACCGGGTTTCAGGAAACAGTTATCCGAGAAAATGCCGCCGAGGCGTTGTCGCTGCTCACACATCATTACAATGAGTTCCGGGTGCAGACAATCGATGCTTTCTTCCAGTCTGTGTTGCGGAACCTCGCCCGTGAACTCAATCTTACGGCTAACCTCCGCATCGACCTCAACGACGACCAGGTGGAAGCGCAGGCTGTCGACGAGATGATCGACAGCCTCGAGGAAGGAGAAGAAGTCCTGAAATGGATTCGTGACTATATCGACAAGAACATCGAAGATGACCAGGGATGGAATGTCATTGGACAGATAAAAGACTTTGGAAAGAACATCTTCAAGGATTTCTACAAGGACCACCAGCAGGAACTCAACGAACGCTTCAGTGAAGAATCATTTTTCGACGGTTTCATCACGGATTTACGTAAGAGACGCAAGATGAGTCCGAAAAAGATGAATGACCTGGCAAAACAGATGCTTCAGACTATCGATGATGCCGGTATCGATCCATCCTACTTTCTCAAAGGGTTGTACAGTTATATCACCAGACTTGCCGAGGACAAGCCAACAGGCGACGGACCGTCTGCGAATGTCGGAAAAATGCCTGGAAAGTGCAGACAACTGGCTTCTGAAGAAATGTCCATCAGAAGAACGGGCAACCATCACCGCACTTGTTTCGGAATCATTATACAATGACCTGGTGCAGTTGGAGACACTCCGGAAATCTTCTTGGAGAGAGTTTCAATCCTGCAACCTCACGCTCAGACATCTCTCACAGCTCCGACTGCTGCACGCCATATCAGAGGCTGTCGACGAGATAAACAAAGACACGAACCGGTTTATGCTAAGCAACACACAATCATTGCTTAGCACATTGATGAAGGATTCTGACACACCTTTTGTATTTGAAAAGATGGGAGCCTACCTGAAACACATCATGATTGATGAGTTCCAGGATACGAGTACTATTCAATGGAAGAACTTCCGGAGCTGCTTGACAACTGTATGGCGCAGATGAGTTCGCACAATCTGATTGTCGGTGACGTCAAACAGAGCATATACCGCTGGCAGCAGGGTGACTGGAAACTGCTGAACAATATTGAACATGAATTCTCCGGGAACAGATAAAAATACAGCCGCTTGACGCAACTATCGGTCGGAGGAGCATATCATCCGATTCAACAACGCTTTTCTTTTCACGTGCCGTAAAGCAGACTGTAGAAGAAATTGGAAAGTGATGGTATCGGAGAGGCAAACCAACTGACAGAAGCCTACAAGGAAATAGCACAGCATCCAAAGAGAAACGACGGGAAAGGCTGTGTACGTATAAAATTGTTTTATTGTGGGAGAAACGAAAAGGAGTACAAGGAGAAGGTCCTCGAAGAACTGACCGACAATGTGCGTGAACTCCTTTCACATGGATGCCGGCAAAAGGACATTGCCATTCTCGTACGCTCAAAAGGGGTCATACAAGACATCGCAGATGAATTTCTGCATACGTTCGGGACAGAAGTCACAATCGTGTCCGACAGAGGCTTTTTCGGCTGGATGCGTCCTTGGCTGTCAATGTGATTGTCCATGCGCTCCGATTACTGACACATCCGGAAGACAAACTCACAGAAAGCAAGCTCGTCAAGCTCTACCAGCAACAAGTCCTACAGACTGGAAAGGATGACAACGCCTTATTTGTTGAAAAAGGCTCCTATAGTGCAAGACACTTGTTGCCAGATGATTATATCAATAGATTTGAGCCTTTATTAAGAATGTCACTCATGGATCTTGTCGATGAAATCTATTCTCTCTTCAGTCTTGACAGCCTCGAAGGCCAGGAGTGCGTATGTCTGCACGTTCTATGATACATTGAACGAATACCTGCGTGACCATCCTGCGGATATTGACGATTTCATCGAAGAATGGGAAGAAAACCTTTCGGCCAATACCATTCAGAGTGACGAGGTTGAGGGCATCCGGCTGATTACCATTCACAAGAGCAAGGGACTGGAGTACGACAACGTGTTGATTCCATTCTGTGATTGGGAACTGGAAAAAAAGAAGGGTAACACAATCTGGTGTCCGGGAGAAAACAAAGAGAAGCCTTACGGTGAATTGCCGCTGATTCCCGTAGACTTCTCAAAGAAAAACATGATGGGTACGGTCTTTGAGGATGACTATAAAGCGGAGCATCTGCAGAATACCGTAGACAACATGAACCTGCTCTATGTTGCATTTACGTGCGGAAAGAATCTCTTTATAACGGGCAAAGCGGACTTCGGACAAAGCGGTTCAAAGAACTTCAGAATGGCGGCACAGCTTCCAACCGGTCGCAGATTATACAGCTGATCCTATCTGAACTCGCAACAGAGCTTAACGGTGCAAGACTTGATGACCAAGGAGAAAAAGAGACACTCGCTTTTGAATATGGAAGCCTTCCAGACAACGTTCAGAGCATAAAGAAGAAAGCTACCGCCAATCCCTTTGAAGTTACTCCGGACACACACACTGAAAATCGAGACCTTCCCCATCCTGTCAGCTTCGGCAAAGCAACAAAAAGCCACGACTTTGTAAGGGGAAGACCTTGATCCATCTGAGAGGAGCCGGTATATAAAGGTGGGGGACATTCTCCATCAGTTGTTTTCAACTATCCTTACCGAGGCCGACATAGAACCGCGGCTGAAAGAACTGGAGCAGGAGGGAATCATATACAACGACGAGATTACATCAAAAGAGCTGAGAGAAAAGATTGCCGATGCGCTCAAGAACGAAAATGGTGAAAGGCTGGTTCAGTCCTCGCTGGAAACTCTTCAACGAGTGTACGATTCTCGAATATGACTGTGAGAGCAAGGAAGCACAAGAGCACCGTCCGGACCGCGTCATGACCGACGGCAAAGAGCTTATCGTCGTCGATTTCAAATTCGGCAAGCCACGTGAAGAGTACCGCGAACAAGTGCAGCGGTATATGAAACTGCTCACAAACATGGGCTATCAGCACGTGTCGGGGTATATCTGGTATGTTATCAGAAACGAGGTCATACCCTCCGTTCCAGACCTGAAACAGAAAAAGACGAAGCATTGCAGTCCTGTTGTTCTGCAAATATCATGGCGATTATCCCAGACAGACGGGAAAGAAATCCCATAAGAACGGAAATAAGCAACAGAGTAACCAATTAGAAATTAATCGGTTAATAACAGACCGTTAAATCACGACAAGAATCAGAAAGAATCAATCTCTACACCTCATTGTGTGAGGGGACATTTTAAATTATGATGACATTCCTTGAATACGTAGCACAAGACCTGCTCAAAAAGTACGGCACAGATATGTCTGATGTAGCAGTTGTCTTCCCGAACAAACGAGCCTCCCTCTTCCTGAATCAGGCACTGGCTCGGATGGCGGGACACCCCCTGTGGAGTCCTGCCTATGTCACGATCTCCGATTTCTTCCGCCAGCATTCCGGACTTACCGTTGCCGATTCCATCAAAAGCATATGCGACCTCTACAAGACCTATGTAGAGGTGACCGGCAATGTCGGAGAGACGCTCGACCAGTTCTATGGATGGGGGCAACTACTTCTGGCTGACTTCGATGACATCGACAAGAACCTGGCAGATGCACGCCTGATATTCTCCAATATCAGCAACCTCAGAGAACTGGATGACATCAGCTATCTCAACGATGAACAGAAAGCAGAACTGCACCGTTTCTTCGCCAATTTCAATGATAAGCCTGAAGGAATCCGAGAACGGTTCATAACTCTTTGGGACCGGTTAAATGACATATACAACCGATTTCGGGAAAAGCTTCGCTCACAGGAACTTGCTTATGAAGGGATGCTTTACAGGGATGTGGCAGAACAGGCAGATATCCAGACCAGATACCAGCACTATGCTTTCGTAGGTTTCAACGTTCTTCAAAAAGTTGAGCAGCGAGTCTTTAAACGCTTCAAGGAAGAAGAAAAGGCGGATTTCTATTGGGATTACGACCGCTATTACATGGGACGGACGAATGAGGCGGGCAACTACATCAGACAATGGCTCGACAGGTTCCCTAATTCCCTGCCAAACGACAATGACGAATTGTATGACAATCTCGGTAAAGAGAAAGAAATCAGCTTTGTATCCGCTCCCACCGAGAACCTGCAGGCACGGTACATTACGGAATGGCTGCGCAAGGACGGCAGATACAAGGACGGCACGCATACCGCAATCGTTCTTTGCGACGAGCATCTGCTCCAGACTGTCATCCACTGTATTCCAAGCGAAGTCGAGACCTTAAACATTACCACAGGATACCCGCTGCAGCAGACTCCAATAGCCTCAATGGTGACGCAATTGCTGATTCTTCAGACAGAAGGTTACTCCGTACAGGAACAAGGCTACAGACTTCATCATGTCAGCAGGGTATTACGGCATCCATACGGAAAGTATCTCATTCCGAATGTTTCGGAGGTCCTCGAACAACTGAGCAAAGACCACCGGTTTTATATCCCACCCAGAGCCGGGACCCTCCTTGAATATCATCCAAGTGACAGACAACATCTGCCAGCTTTGGCAGACTGGCTGACAAGAAACATCCGGATCATCGGAGTAAACGGCGCAGCAGACAAGGATCCGCTATTCGAGGAGTCTGTATTCCGTATGTTCACGCTTCTCACAAGACTGAGTGACTTGATGGCAGGCGGCGACCTTGAGGCCGACAAAGTTGTCTTCCGCCGGCTGCTGACGCAGCTTGTCTCGTCTACAAGCATTCCCTTCCATGGGGAGCCGGCACGTGGCGTACAGGTAATGGGCGTGCTGGAGACGCGCAACCTGGATTTCGACCATGTACTCGTTCTTTCCTGCAACGAAGGCAATATGCCAAAAGGTGTGGATGACTCGTCGTTCATTCCCCATCTCATCCGCAAAGCATACGACCTGACAACTATCGATAACAAGGTGTCAATCTACAGCTACTATTTCTACAGTCTTATCCAGCGAGCAAAGGATATTACCTTCCTTTACAACAACTCCACACAAGGAAGCAGGACCGGAGAAATGAGCCGCTTCATGTTACAGCTGATGGTCGAATGGAATCATCCTATCCGCCGGATGACGCTTCAGGCCGGCCAAGTCCCTATGCGCTGTGAGGCAAAAGCCGTTACAAAAGATAAAGCCGTACTGAACAAGCTCGATGAAATCAGCTATTTCTCGCCGACCGCCATCAACATACATAAGCTGTCATTTAAAGTATTACTTTAAATATATTGCAGAGATAAATGAGAACGAAGAAACTGACATCGATGATGTTGACAACAGGATGTTCGGCAACATCTTTCATTCCGCCGCCCAGCTCATGTATGAGAAACTGCTGCCAAAAGAAGTCATCACTGACAAAAACATCGACTACGTGCTGAAGACCGGAAAGAGCGCACAGCCATTCACGGCAGACGGCATAAAGTCTACTATGGATGATGTGGTTGACGAAGCATTCGCAACAGAACTTTTCCATCAGCAACCGGGGAGCAGAAGACATCCCAGACTCAATGGTCTACAACTCATCAACCGGGAGGTCATAAAAAAATATCTCTATCAATTACTGCGAATAGACCGGGGTACGGCTCCACTGCGTGTCATCGGGCATGAATTCAATGTGAAGCGGACCTTGCTCATCAACGTGAACAGGACGGAGAAGCAGATAGAAACAGGCGGACGCATAGACCGGCTCGATGAAGTGTTCGTCGGCACAGAGAAAGCCCGGCTGCGTGTTGTCGACTATAAGACCGGAAGCAAGACCGCTGAACCTCTGAAGAATGTTGAAGCAGTCTTTGACCCGAAAAACATAGAAGAAAAAGCGACTACCAATGCAGGCCATGCTTTACAGTCTCATCGAATCAAGGTATGACATCCTACACAACCCTGGCCACCACCCGGTGAGCCCTGCCTTACTTTTCATCCAACATTCCGGCGGCGAAGACTATACGCCTGTAATAATCATGGACGGCAAAGAGATGACCGATGTCACTCTATACGAAAGGGATTTCCTCAGAAAGCTCACAGAAACGCTTGAGGAAATCCATAATCCTGATGTGCCCTTTGCACCGACCGATGACCTGGAGCGATGCAAGTACTGCCCCTACAGGCAGATGTGCGGGCGATAAGTACAAACCGGCGATTATCCCCCATCATCACCTATCCGATAATCTTGAACTTGGCAAACTTCAGCAGGAGCTGCTTCTTCCCGGCATTGCGGAACTCGACGGTCGCCTTGGCGTTCTCGCCTGTCCCTTCGAGCCCCAGTACCTGGCCGACCCCGAACCGCTGGTGTTCGATCACGACCCCTACGCTGAGTCCTGCAACAGAAGCAGATGATAAAGGCGATGTGGATGATGGAGAGGAAACCGTCCTGCCGCCATTTGCCATCGCTGACGAAAGCCGCCTGAAACTGCCACCTTCAGTGACCAACCTGCGCTTCGTACGGTCAGAAAGCGGATCAACGGCCACTTCTGGTTTCTTACGTCCGGTAATCTTCGGTTGCGGATCGGCACGGAACTGACTGGCCACAGGGTTGGCATTCTGCCATCGCAGCCCCATCTGCCGGAAATCCTGCCCCCACGGCCTGCTGCCGGTATACGCCCTGTTCGGTTCATATTCACGCTGTCTTCCCCTTCCTATCCTCCATCTTCCTCATCCCAAGGCATTTTGTTCCGCTGTCTCTCGAGACACCTGCGGCATAATCATCTATACGAGGAGAGGTCTATATCGTTCGAAAGCGACTGGGGTTGTCAACCTGCATTGTACCGTAACGGAAGCGGTTCTTCGCATTGGTCAGGATGCAATGCCGCTCGGCTTTGCGTGATGGCTACATAGAGCAGGCGGCGCTCTTCTTCTATCCGCGTTTTTGAACCTGACGACATCGGACTGGGAAAGATGTTTTCTTCAACCCGACGACAAATACCGTCGGGAACTCCAGATCCCTTTGCAGCATGAGATCGTCATAAGCGTCACCTTCGGCACATCATCTTCTTCCTTGTCTGCATCCGTATAGAGTGCCACTTCCTGAAATAGTCTGCCAGGTAAACGTTTTTCCTCGCGTCCTTCCTCACGTCCCGTGTCAACAAACCCCTGCATGGCCGACATGAATTCCTCCAGGTTTTCACGGCGCGCCAGGTCCTCAGTTCATTGCCAGAACGGATATCAGCCCCCACCGCTTTTTCGATAATCTCGCATCCAAGCTCATAGGCATTCGTCAGTGCCGCTTTCTTTATAAAGCTGCTGATGAGCATCCTGAAGGAAGACAGTTTCGCCAATGTTCGCTGTTGACATCAGACCGTATTCTGCCGGGCTGAGGTTGTCTCCCAAAGCGATACCACGCATGCTGCTGGGCACGAGGCAATGATCTTCTGTACGGTCGTATTGCCGATGCCACGTGCAGGATAGTTGATGACGCCGGCAGGCCTCCTCGTCATCAGGGTTGGCAACCAGTCTGAAATATGCGATGATGTCTTTGATTTCCTTTCGCTGATAGAGAAAGCCGCCGATGATCTTGTAGGGAATCCCTGCTGCGAACTCATCCTCGAAAGGACGGCTCTGGGCATTCGTTCGGTAGAGGGACAGCAGAAGTTGTCATAATCGCAGGGAGTCACCGTGTCTGATGCGTTTCAGTTCAGCAGCAACAGCATCGCCTCTCCCTGTCGCTGTAGCAGGGCTTGTAGAGTACCTTTTCACCTGCGGCTTCCTTTGAATCGAACTTCGCCAGGAATCTGCCGTTCGTTGTGTTTCATCAGCGAGTTGGCAGCCTGCACAATGAACTGTGTCGAACGGTAATTCCTTTCCAGCGAAGAGGCGGGCATCGGTGAACTTGTTTCTGAAATCGAGAATATTGTCAATGTTCGCACCACGGAAAGAGTAGATGCTCTGGTAGTCGTCGCCGACGACACAGATACAACGGTGATGTCTCCGCCAGCAGACTGATGATGTTCACCTGCGCATAGTTCGTGTCCTGATACTCGTCAACAGAATATACTCAAACTGCTGTCCGTACTTTTTCCCTTATCTCACGGTTGTCACGGAAGAGCAGGTACGTGTAAAAAGCAGAATATCGTCAAAGTCCATGGCATTCGCCTGCGACATCTTGCCTCATAAGCCTTGTATATCAGGTGGACCGCCGGCATACGGGCGTTTCTGTCACGTTCGGTTGCCGCACGGTCTTCCGCATACTCATCGGCCGTTATCAGATGGTTTTTCGCCATGGAAATGAAGCTGTGGACCGACGACGGCTTGTATGCCTTCTCGTCAAGCCCCAAAGGCTTTCACAATACTCTTGATCAGCGAGCGCGAATCCGTCTCGTCATAGATGGTGAAAATTGCCGCTGAACCCGACAACTGCCCTTCACGCCGCAGGATGCGTGAGGAAGATGGAGTGGAAAGTCCCCATGCAAAAACCGCTGTGCCTCTCCTGCAGTCGTTATCCCGGGCTATCCGCTCTTTCATTTCCCTTGCAGCCTTGTTCGTAAACGTAAGAGCAAGAGGATATTCCAGGGAAAGGCCCTTGTTCAGCAGATAGAGCAATCTTATACGTCAGCACACGGGTCTTGCCGGATCCGGCACCGGCGATGACCAGTAGAGGACCTGTCCAATATTCCACCGCCGCACGCTGGCTCTCGTTCAGTGCGGAAGAATCTCCTCTTCTATCTTGATCTTTCATTCTGATGCCAGATGCTAATGGTTCTTGTCATCGGGCGAAACGGCGTGACAGACTGCTGTACGAAAAGGCTAATGCTCGTCAGGGAAGGCCGGAATAAATGTCATCTGGTGTTCAATCTGTCCGATACGTCTGCGCATATAAGGTCGGGATTCTTTGAAGAGAACCGCCGGGGATTGGGCAGCGTGGCCTGCAATCAAGGGCACAGTCGCGCCGGTCCAGCTGGATGGCTTCCATGCCGAAGTTCTGCTTGGCACGAGGCTTCAACGCCATAGATTCCATCACCCATTTCGATGAGGTTCAGATAGACTTCCATGATGCGCTGCTTGCTCACAAGGCCTCAGATGAGGAAGGTGAAATACGCCTCAGAGCCTTTTCCGCAGCCATGACCGTCCCTGCACGAAAGACGTTCTTCGCCGTCTGCTGGGATGTGGTAGAACCGCCGCGCAGCTTCTTCCCGTTCTTCAGATGGTCTTCTGCCGCCGCCTCGATGGCCTGGTAGTCAAAGCCGTGATGAACAAAGAAACGCTGGTCCTCGCTTGCCATTACGGCAACCGGCATCGACTTCAGCATCTTCTCCAAAAGGAGTCCAGTCGTGATAGAGCTTGACGGATTCACCTTTTCCTATCTGCTCAAAAGCAACGGCTGAGCATCAGAGGAGTAAAATAAACAGAGGACAAAGCGATAGACTACCACCGCCAGTATTGTGGAAATGAAGGTCGAAACAAGCACCCACCTTATCACTTTAAAAATCTTCTTGACCATAGAAAATGAGATTAACCGCCTGCAAAGTTACTAAATCTTATCCGATAGCAAGCGGGGATGGGGAAGATTTTTGGAACACGGCTTTGGACCGGTCCAACCGGAACCGTCCTTCCGACTTCCCTACCCGGCCTTTTTACCACACTACTGCCAGCCTCCTAAATTGGACTGAGTAGATAATTAATGGGGATTATCATTTACTGCACATAGATTCTTTCCTGTCAGTGTGGCAGGGTAAACACCATTGGTGTTGAGGTGTACACCATGGTGTCAAAGGCTTAGCACGGATCACGTCAAGCATTATAAGAATCGGATAGAAAAATAAAGCTTTGAATAAACATCATACCGATAAAGAGTCCGCCGCAGAAGAATATACTGGGATAAGACATCGTCTGGCATTCATCCACGGCAGATGCGCCTGTGAGCAATCTGCTGTGAAATTATTTTCCTGTCACTTCCGTCACTCTTTAAATACATATAACACGCTAATAAACAATGTATTAGTGAAGAATGTTAAAAGTGACGGAAAAAGATAAACAACACGCTGCCAATGGCCAGAGACAGTGCAACAAGAACAGTCCTATGCAGGAAAATACGTCTTGCTGATAGCTTTACACTGCTGCATCCGGTCAGTGACAATGCGAAATCATAAAGGGAATATCAGAAGGGAAGGCCGATAGCCAGATGGAACGCCTGTGCGTCCTTGAAACTGGATATATTGTAAAAGCCGTTCTTACCTGTGTCATACGGCACGTGCAGACCGATACCCCAGTCGACACGGAGCATGAAGTAACCGAGATCGTAGCGGAGGCCCACACCGGTGCCGAGTGCCATCTCCTTAAACAGGTTCTTCATCTTGAAGTAGCCCCCGGGGCGGCCTTCGTCATAGTGCATCGTCGAGACATTGCCGGCATCAGGGAAGACCGCTCCATAGAGCGAACCCATCAGCCGGGGACGATATTCGAGGTTCATCTGAAAGCTTGATGTCGCCTGTCTGTTCTACATACGAGCGGCGGCGCTGAGTAGACCGGTAACGTCCCGGACCGATCTGCCCGTGCGTTGAAGGCACGGATGCTGTTGGCTCCGCCCACATAGAACTACTCGGTGTACGGAGCGAAACGGCTGTTCCCGTATGCCCAGAGGCTCCTGCATTGACGTGGGCGGCAACACTGCTCTTCTCCGCCACTGTCCATATCTTGGTAGATTAGCCTCTACCTTGAGAAACTGTGCGAAAGGATTCTTGAAGAGCTGTTTGTTCTTCTCGCTCCAATGACGGCCCGACAGGGTATAAGCAGCCGACAGCACATTTGACGCTTCACTCACGGAAGTCCATATCTTCACGGGATTACGATACGGGCAGGACTCATGAAGGTGTACTGGAACAGCATCTTCAGGATGAACTGGTCCGCCATCGACACTCTCAGATACAGCACGCTGTCAATGAGTTCCAGATAACGGTCGGTCACTTTGTGCATGTATTCATACGTCAGTGAAAGCGGCGAGAACAGTAACTGTTTCGTTCGTTGGGCTGCCACTGGTAGGGTCAGTTCTCCAGACACCACATGCCGCTTAAAGTATTTGGCACGGTTCAGCGCATCGACAGAGGCTTTCAGCGTCGTGGAAGGCGTAGTATAATAGGTACGGGGCGGTTTCGGCTTGACGCCAGCCCTTTCTCGCAGCCTCTTCCACCTTTCTCTGTATCTTCATCCAGCGTTTGAGGGAGCGCAACGAAAAGAGTTAACAAAGCGTGGAATCTGCAGGTTCGCCTCGACACCGTACTCATAGTTATTGAGTCCCAGACGGCTGCGTCCGTCGTCATCACTGTTCGACGACCATTCGTGAGCACCGTGTACACGCAGATTCAGCCTTTCCCCCTACGGAAGGCATTGCGCTTGAGTAAAAACCGATAATGCCCTCAGGGACCGTATCTGCCCTTGTCTTTCCTTTTTCCATACGCCTCTACATAGAAGTCGCTAAAGGCTTGTCGAACAGGCAGTCCACCTTCATGTCAAAGCACACGACACGTGTCCGTAGTGTCACAGGGTGAAGGTGAAACTCGTGGAAGTAAAAGATTCCGCCGGCAGCCAGCTGCCGCTGGCTCTCTCATACAGTTCGATGATTGTACAACGTGCCGGGCCAAATCTTCAGGTCGTTGGCTATGGTACGCATACGGAGCATATGCGCCCCGTTGTAGATTCTAATGACATCGCGGAAACGCCGCTCTTTCTCAGCTTCTCCATAAACTCACGCTGCAGATTGATGGTAACCGTCCCGATTGTCCACGTCCGCAAAGCACGCGGATTCACGGAATCGGCCATCTGCAGACGAACGGCAGCCTCGCCATGGACAAGGGATCGTATCTGCAGATAACTGGCATCGCTGTTCTGATAATAGTAGTAACCGTTGCTGCAGAACAGTTCCGTGATCCGTTTACGCTCCTGTTCGAGTGTTGATACATCGAAAGCATCTCCCTTGTGGATGACCGCTTCGTCGAGGTGGGCCGTTATCAGACTGTCGGCCGCCGGTGTGAAATTAATTGTAACGCACGGTGTCAGCGATCACAGATGTCCCATGTCTACTGCATAGCGAGGCGTGCTTTCTTCCGGATTACGCTGTGCTATGCGCTCGTAGCTTATCTTTCCGTCAAAATAACCACGCTTCTTCAACAGATTCTCGCCTACGGTGACACGCAGGTCGGGCGTAGTGGAACTCATCAGCACCGGTGCCGATCCGAACGCTTTTACCATCCAGCGACTGAAAGCGGGTGGTATCCTGAGAAAAGGCATTCCACACCCAGAGCCCTACAGGGAAAGGCGACCGTATATGCAGGGCTGCCCAGCAAGAGCAGCGTGGGCATGGTTGCCAGGATCAGTCAAGCTCTTCCTGTACAGCAATGAAATGCTTGTTACGCTGGTAGTTGCTGTATCTTGTCGACTCCATGCCAGTGTGCAGCTGCTCGCCGTCGGGAATAGCGGAGGTGGTGCTGCAGCCGGTCAGGTTCATCAGACAACCAGCCTAACAGCCTATGGGGCTTGTAGCTTACCACATTGAGCCACCTGTGGTTTATTTTTCTTCTCATTGACAAAATTAATTAAGCTGTCACGGTGCGGAGTCTCTGCCGGCGGCAGGATGACAGAGCTCATCCTCCCTTGAAGCGGAAGATGTCCCTGAAATGGCGCAGCTTACGCCTCCACATGAAACCGGCACCGAACTCGCTCAGGCTGCCCTCCAGCCAGTCGTAGGCCTCACGCTCATAATAGAGCTTGAGGGTATTTCGTCTCATTCTGGTTCAGGCGGTATTCGAGCGAGAGATTATCGAAATGGCTCCATTCTCTTCAGAGAGCTGCGATCCGGTTGCGACGTCCTCCCCATCACAATGCGCAGACAGGTTTGTTCCACAACCGCTTGGAGAACTGAAGGTATAATCCGTGTGCAGGTTGCCGTTGACATCAGCGGCACTTTCCATGTTGCCGTAAGGTCAGTCCCATGGAGTTGAGCGCACGGCCCGTATAGCATTCACCTGTGTCTGAAGGAAGCCTGCCAGGGCACCGCTCATCGCCGTGTTGGCACTTGCCGGAGTTCTCTCCGTCGAAATACATACCCGATGCCAGCATCGTAACGTGCAAGTTTCGAGCGTTCTTCCACCTCTTCGTATTCAATGTGTTTCTGCATCTCCTGGTCCTCAGGAGCAGAATAATGAACTCGACTCCGGAGCTGGGAACTGCCAGGTAAGGCTCACGCCGCACTAGAGTCCACTATTCTTCCTTCCCCGGTACCATTGAAACACTTGTCCTGCATCTTCATCGCCGTAATGTTTCAGCGTCGGACGCATCGGATCGCCTGTGAATTCAACGTAACTTCCGTCCTGGATATTGAACGTACGCAGTGGAATGACCGGCAGGGAGTACTTCATCTTGCCCTCGCTCAGCGATTGTACCGGCCACGGACCTGCACCCCGTTCGTGGGGTCGTAGTTGAGCTGCAGGATTCCGCCTCCAATAAAGTCGATGTAGTTGGGCTGGTCGGCGTTCAGCGCACAGAGCACATGCGCCTGCTCGTCGATGTCTACGGCAAGCCCCATCGTAAAAGCCGGTGATGTCCGGCCGCTTGACGACATCCACCGTAGAGTCGGTGAAGTCGGTGAACTGTACAAAGTCTTTCAGTTCGGTATCTGTGGCCCAGTGTTCCGTCACGTACGACGCACGTCATATCCGTGTTGCCCAGCACATCGAGTTTGCCGCCCATCTGCAAGTTGTCCAACGGTCCGCTGATCCGTCCCATGAAGTCGACAGCTTTTCCGTACACCTCTGAACGGGGATTCTTCTTTGCATTGATAATCTGGAAGTTCACAAGCTTGCATACGGGCATCAAAGCCTCATCCTGTCGAGATTGGAAAAGTCAAGATAGCCCGAGATGTCGGAGGAGAGCCGTTGCTGGCAAAGGTTCGAGTTCTCAAACTCTATGTGGCTGTTGCGTATCAGGACAGGGTCGTCGGCAAAAACGCATCTTTATCCGCAGGAACGCACCAGATAAGAAGAGTCAAGATAGACTTCACCGTTGATGTCCAGTTTCTTCAGCGGTCCTTTCACCGACAGCGTCCTTCTCCTACTCCCTCAAGCCCGACAAGCTGGTCAGGAACAAATCCGTTCACGTAATTCAGCGAGGAAACGGTCCATCTCAACGTTGCATCCAACGACCCTGCTCCTTCGCTGTGGTAGGTTCCCGAGAGAATACCGACCTCCTTTCCCATTCTGCGTTATGATTCCATCGACATAATGTGAACCGCCATCCTTAGGCATATAGACGAACTGTGTACCGACATCTCCCCATCGGACAGTTCTCATAGACAAAGCTTCTTGATTGTCATATCGGTCGACACTGTAAAGGTCGCTGGCTGTCTGGACAATGTGGTAGTCGCCGTCGAGCACGCCCGAAATATTCGGTGCGAAAGGCAATACCGTGAACAGCTTGCCCGGATTCAAAGTGGTTCATGGAGACCAGCAACATTTCTGCAACGAAGTGCTGTCAGCATCCTCTGTCGAGACGAGCAGGCCTGCTCCGTCAGCCGCCTGAAGACGCAGGTTGGCCGACAGACGGCGGTCACGTCCGATATGATATAGTTGGAGATCGTTGACGAAAACGACTTGTAGCCCAGAACCGACTGTGGAAGGTAATCGACGGCTGTATGCCACGACCCTTCATCGCAGCCTGCAAAAGCCAGATCAAGTCCGGTCTTCCCTTTGTTGTCAAGGATGGTAGCATGGGTCTGCAAGCCATGTATTCGTACAGCACGCCACGCAGATAGCCGTGATAAGGATAGGGTGTTCTCCGGGCTGTTGTTCACTGCCGGAATAATTAATCTGTCCGCCACGCTGGTGAGAACCGCTCTGATGCTGTCGAGATGTATTTCGTTATATACGAGCGAGTCGACATCTATCCTCCCGTCGATTCCCTTTGCCGGAGAAAAGTCAGGTCAACATCAGCCTGCCTGAAGGCATAACCATCCTGTGCAAAGCAGACTGCTGAAGAGATTGTTAGGGGCCACTGCGAAGCGTAAAATGCCCTGTGGGCAGCTGTCGGAGTATCGCTGACTGGTCTATACGCCGGCTGGCAATCTGTCCGAGAAGGCTTTTGTAGATTCTCTGCCCGCCTCAACAGCTGATGCACACTGCTGTTGAATGCCGTACTGAGCTGAAGTCACCGCCATCGACTACGGCATGTACCGTGTCGCGGCGACTCATGAGGTCTCATTCGTCGCCCGGGACATAAGTGTGGTGCTGGTCGGAGACATGGTCGCCAAATCAGACCGCGGACACACCAGGTCATCCTTGCCCGACATGGCAAATGACGCATTGACGGCAAAGCTGCTTGACGGCGGTCTGTCACAACTCCCAGCTGATAGAGGTCTATCGAGGAATACACCCTTGACCGCACCGTCTATCTTTCCGCCCCGCATTGCAGCATCAACATGGAGCTGCCTTCTACCAACGGCACATATCACCTTTACGCAGCTCATTCAGCATAACTTTGCCTACGTAACCGTTTACTGCATAGTAATGCTTGCATGTCCGAACGCAGGGACAGGTCAGCATCGGCCCGATGTCACATAATGTTTCCCGATTGGTCCCAGAGCCTGCAGGATCCGCTGTCGCCAGCCTTCCCTTCACATGGGTGTCAAGCCCTGCTGGACGTACATCCGCCCCATCAAAGCTCCCGGCAGCCAGAAGACGGCTCTTCTTCCTGCCTTCCTGCAGAAACGGAACGAACGAAGGGAACCCCATGACATGGTGGTTGGCCGTCATGTCCGAACGCACATCAACGTCAGCCCAGGTCGAAACGACATATCTCTCTTTCATCATTCCCAGTGCATGCAGGTCCACTCGACGCAGCCAGCCACGCACGTGTCCGTTGACCGACTTCGCATTCATCTGCCCCCTATAGGAAGTCACCACCCAGCATCCTGTTCGTGCTCTTTATGTATGCCGACAGCTGCTCGCCGTGTTTCAGGACATCCCCATTCAGTCCGTCAGGTACATACTTCCCATATTTAAAACGTTGGATACGCGAGGCTAGATTCACCGATGACCTCCAGATTCATGAAATCAGTACCGTGATCCTTGTGTCCTCCTAAAGCCGGAGAAGCGAAAGTCCCATATGTGGAAGAAATGCTGGGCAGGGAATGCGGACGCATCGGCCGTCAGCCGGTAAGGCCGGTCGCCGTATTGCAGGCACCATCCATCAGAATCCGACCGCCTCCCTGGGTCAGCCGCATCACTGCCTGTATATAGCGTCTTGCGCGTGGACTGTTCCATCGGTCCTATCCCATGCGGAATAGAAACCATCCTGCGCGGCTTTCAGCAGAAGACTGTTAATGAAAGTCTATATTTCCGACCGTCGCTTCAGATGCAGATCACTGCGTAAATGGCCTGATCCTCTCATCATATCAGTACCCAGCCTGTCCCTGTAGGTCAAAACAGCCGGGCAGAGACAGAGTGGGCTGACGGAATGAAACCGAACGAGATTGCCTTTTCAGCTGCCCCTGCACCGTGGCACGCCCAGTGGGGAGAGCCAGCGGATATTCCCGGGTATAGACGTGAGGGAAAGGACGGAGGTCGACAGACTCAGATAGCCGTCCATCCGTGCGAGAGCTGCCCAGGATTGTCATCAGCAAAAGCATTCATGTCCATTTCAAACGCCCGGCAAGTTCGTTCCGGACATCTGAAGACGGAGACCGGGCGAGGCAGATATGTGGAATCCATGGCGAAAGCCCCCGAAAATCGTTCAGCACCAGTCCGCTCCGTTCCTAAAGTTGGCTGTCCGCACGCAGAGACAGCTTCGGGCCGCATAGAGAAAGAGTCTATGCCGATGTTCACGTCACGCATCGCCATGTGAGCCGCATCAAAGCCCTGACGTACCGGCGGACATAATTCTGGTCATAGCTGAACGTACCTCCTTGCCAGTCAAGATCTGCCACCTTATATATTGTCATGCAGCGAAACTCAGTACCCTTCGCTACGGCCTTCGTGAAACAGGCATGGACACTCATCGTATCGCCCGGAAGATGAAGACTGAAAGCGGTCTTGGAAAGGTTGATCCGGTCTATGTTGACACGCCACAGGGCTTCTGTCTGTTCGGATCTTCAGGCACTGTATCGCCCAGAGCGACATCTATCCATCCGCCCTCGACATCGCCTTGTTCCACACGGACAGAATCACCGATGAGATTGACGGCATGGCTCCCGACGTGCAGTCGCTGCAAGTCCCCGCGAATACGGAGTCACCGATGAAGTTGACTGTGTTGCCTTCAGCCCCGTGAAGGTCAGCTCGTTCACTTCAACCCTGCTCTCAGCAGCGGCAGCGAGTCGACGCTGGCCACCAGACGACGCACATCGGCCACCGTATCTTTCCTGTTCGGGATGGAATCGTTCTGCCGCAGTATTCTCAGTCCATCAGCTGGAGATCAGAGGATAGGACAGACTGACATGCTCAAGGCTCACCTCCATTCCCGTATGTGCTGACACATACGCAGCTAACTCTTTACCGCCCAGTTCTGTACCGGGGGACGGTAAAGCAGCCCAACAAGTATCGAAACAGAATGACCGGTGTAGCCACGGCGGCGACCAGCCACTTCAGCTCCTTCTCATATTTATCACATTGGTCATCGGCGGCTTTTGCAGAAGAACTTATCTTATTCGGCAGGGGTTAAAACGTTAGTAAACTCAAATAACCAGACTGCAAAGTAACTAAAAAATCGGAATAAAAGGCGAAAAAGAGAAAGTGAAAACAGAAAAAGGAAAAAGGCCTGTATAGATATCACCAGACAGGAAAGAGCAGCCACCACACTGCAGCCCGATACGTCAAATGACACAATACAACACGCCTGCGACTACCCTGACAGCGAAGCAGGCGAGACAGGGCTGATTCAAGTGCTATTTCCATCCGTCTCATGGCTGCAGCATACGCTCCCGTCACCGGATCTGACGGACACGTTCCCGCTTCAGTCCCATGTGTTTCCGCTGCACTCCGCCATGGTGTAATGTAGCCTGGAAGGCCGTGAGAGACCAGGGATGACTTGCCGCTCACGCTCATTCAGGACGACCAGTCCTTTTTAGAATTTCCCGCACTGAGAATCTCACAGATTGAGCTGCTCGTCGGCATGAGGGCGCATTGTCGTTTTCAGCACATTCTGAAAGTGTGAAAGTGTATTGCTGCCAGACGAGGTACAGGCTGGTCGATAGAGATGGCGTGCGATCGTTTTCTGCTCAGACCGGTTTTTCTCATTGCGCGGCAACTTGAGAAACCGCCTGTTCTTTTTATGGCTTCCTCCGCGCCTTTTTCGGATATAGGGGTGCGGCGAAAACGACAGAAACATGCACCCTTGTCCCGTCAAGCCGCTGTGCGGCGTGCATCATGCCACCGATGTTCCCCTCGCTGATGAGATCGTCCTCTCCCAGCCCGCGGTTGCGGTACTGATGCGCCAGTGAGACAACGTATTTCAGATTGGCCTTGGTCAGTTTCTCTAAAGCAGAGCATCCCACCTTTATTCTTTCAGCCAACACGCTCCTCCACGTCGGAAAGGGGCTGTCCGCCTGCAATCTCTTCGATGTATTTCTCGTTTGCAATCATAACAAAGGATTTATTTCATTGAACATCACTGCGACTGCACCTCATGCCTGTCAGTTGCCGTTTCTCTTTCGTTTGACCTACCACTTCACAATAAGTAGGCATGAACCATGACAACCAAAGAATCAACCCCACCTTGATGCTCTCCACTACTCCAGTATCCTGTCATGAAGCTGCTCTTCCGGGACAAAGCGTGCATATAATGCCGAGAAGCGCAGGGATGCTGTGCCATGCGGCACCCAGGTAGTGTGAGAACAGAGCACTCAGTAGCTCATCTTTTGCCAGACCGGCAGGAATGGAAATAAGATGGCGGATGCCGAGGCAAAGCCGTCCCGTGATAGTTTGCCACGTACGTGCCTGTCAAAAGTACCGTTCACTCTTCTCCACTTTCTCCTGGTTTCAGCAGACAGGCGTGTCCCCACCACTGTTGGCGAACCGGTAGATGACGGGACAGCCGAGATACTCAGCCTGCAGATGAATTTGTTGTCCACCGCAGTCTGCTCCCAGCGTAGACGAGGATGACCAGCCACATATTGGGGTTTCCGCCGGCGGCATGGTAAGCAGCCAGATGACATCAGCTCTGACGGTACAGGAAAGGGCAGTACTTTCGAGGGAGCATCAGAAGAAAAAAATGAGTGCCATAATCAAGCTGTGAGCATAGCTGTGATAAAGTTCATTGTGATGATTTTATTAATGAATATTCGTTCTGTTCTTATTCGTCCTGTCCCCGGGAAGCCGGCAGTGAGGTAGTCCTGCGGACTTATGCCCTCGGAAAAAGGTCGGACAGCACCTCGACACCTCCTCCGGGTTCCTTTCGACAGCTTTCCGCAGAAACAGCTTGTATTCTTTTTCCTTCTTCAGTTCATGCAAGCAGCGTGCGAGAGATAGAGCGAAGCCGATGTCCCATTCGTCATCCGTTTCGGGCGGCAGGTTGATGAAGATACGGTAAGCATACTCCACATAGCCGTTGTCAGCAGAAATACCGATGTGGACGAGCGTCGAAGCTTGTTCTTCGACTCGTAGCGCCTGCCGGTAACACCGCTGCGCCTCGACAGCCTGCCCTACATGAGTCGGATATGTCCGATGGTAACATCTATGATGCTAGGTGTCCTGATGAGGCACAGCTGTTGTACCAGCTCGTAAAACTTCAGCGACTCTTCATAGTTCCCAAGCGTGAAGAGACCGTTTTGCCTTATTGAGGACAGCCTCTTCATCGTCTCAGGGTTGATGGCAATGGAATACTCACTCGAGGTGATGGAATCCTGGATGTCATCCTCAGAAACTGGTTCTGCGCCAGCTGGTTTCAATAAGGACCGGAGTAGGGTCGGTATCCAGCAGGTCATTGAGGATAGCCTCGCTCTCTTCAGTATCGGCCGTGGTTTCTGAGGGATGTGTGCATAGAGTTCCTTAGTAGTCCCTGTCGTCTGTCATCGTCGAACGCTTCAGCCATTTCTCGGCGTAGTCCGTCTCCTCCTAATCGGAGAACAGTGCGGCAACGTCAAGGATATAGTCCTCAAGGGTCGTCCGGGTCTACCGTCTCGTCATAATGGGCCTGGAGGAAGCGGTCGGCGCAGCGGCATCCCCCAGCGACCATGATTTCGAGCGCTTCAGATAAAGATGGTCAGGTCCTCTTGTCGACTATCGTCCCCATATTCACCGGCGAGCTGCGGATTGTCGTCGGTGAGCAGCGCCATACGCGACTTGAAAGCAACCGGAGCCATGGCGGTAGGATACATCCGGACAGCGCAGTCGGCCGCGTCCGCCTTGCCGTCCTCGCCGACAGTGTGGTAGTCGGCAGCATCGAGTCAACTCCTCGGGGTCGGGGTTCTCCGATGTCGCCATGCTGCGTGCCTCGTACCTGCGGACGTCTGCCTGAATCTGTCGCTGTGATAGTATATGTCCAAAATCAGCTTATTGTTGTGCTTTGGCTCTCTTCGCCCATGTATCCTTCAGGCCGACGGTCTTGTTGAAGACAAGGTGACCGTCCGTCGTATCCAGGTCGAGGCATGAAGTAACCGGTGCGCTGGAACTGGAGATAGTCGCCGGGCTTCTTCTCACCAAGATACCGCTCGACGTAACAGTCCGTACGCACCGTCAGGCTCTCCGGATTGAGCAGCTCACGGAAGTCGCGCTCGTCGGCCGACAGGGTTCTCAATGCTGAACAGCCGGTCGTACTGCACGCACCTCCGCCTTCAGACACAATCGGCACTTGCAGTGGGCGTACCTTGACGCGGTCGGCTCCGGGCATACCGCTCTTGCTGTCGGCGTCATGTTGCCTGAATCTCCGTGATGTTTCCTTCAGCGTCCCTCAGTACAGCCGGTACATTTCACTATGTAGGCATTCTTCGGCCTCACTTCCTTGCCCGGAGTCGCGAAGAACTTCCTGGGGCATCCTCGCCATGAGTCGGCACGTTCTATCGAGGTTCTTTGAAAAGGTGATGGTATGCGTGCCGTCCGCCTCGTTCTCGGGATTGTTGACGGCCTCCATTTCCTCGAGTCTGACCATCAGGATGGTGGTGGTGATGACGAGCTTCACGGGGTCGAGGCAGCGCTGACACGTGTCGCCTTCCGGTTCAGGTCCTCCGTGACGGATGCCTCCAGCAATGCTACGTCGTTGAGTGCGTCGAACTTGGTGTAGCCGATGGAGTCGATGAAGTTGCGGATGGATTCCGGCGAATAGCCACGGCGAGCGCATACCGCAGAGTGTCGGCATGCGGATCGTCCCAGCCGTTTTACAGATGTTCGTCGACAGAGCGTATGGGTTTGCGCTTCGACATCACCGTAGGTGAGGTTCAGGCGGTTTGAACTCGATCTGCCGCGGACGGTTGTCGTGCAGATTGTCTGCCGTACCGTCGCATTCCTTCGGAGAGTCGACAGAACTTGTCGTAGAGCGGACGGTGGGGAGACGAACTCCAGCGTACAGATAGGTGAGTGACACCTTCGAAGTAGTCGCTCTGGCCGTGTGCGAAGTCGTACATCGGATAGCAGTGCCACTTTGTCCCCGTGCGGTGATGCGGAATCGGGATGATGCGGTACATGATCGGGTCACGGAAGTGCATATTCGGATTGGCCATATCGAGCTTCGCGCGCAGCACCATGCTTCCCTCTGCCGCTTCGGCGTGTTCATCTTGTTGAAGAGTGCGGTTCTCCTCCACCGGACAGTCACGGTAAGGTGATGCCGTGCCGGGGTGGTCGGTGTGTCCCTTCTGTGCCGCAATCTCTTCGGATGTCTGCTCGTCAACGTAGGCCAGGCCTTTCTTTATCATCCCACGGCAAAGTCACAGCTTCCCGAAGTAGTCGCTGGCATAATAGATGCTGCCCCACTTGAAGCCGAGCCAGCTGATGTCGTGGAGAATGTTCTCTACATACTCCGTATTCTCCTTGCTGGGGTTGGTGTCGTCGAAGCGGAGGTTGCAGACACCCTTATAATGTTCAGCCACACCAGGGTCCATGCAGATTGCCTTTGCATGGCCGATATGAAGATAGCCGTTCGGTTCCGGCGGGAAACGTGTCTGGATGCGCCCTCCGTTCTTACCCTCTGCGAGGTCTTCCTCTACCAGCTGCTCCACGAAGCTCAAGCTGCGCTTTTCTTCATTGGTGTTGTTTTCTATCGTAGTCATATTTCCTTGTTTGTTATTATGCTGCAAAGTTACTTATTTTTTCTCGTTTATGACAGACTTTGCTGTAATTTAATGGCGTATGTACTTCGACAGGCTGCTGTATTCGTCCCGAAAGGGCACGGCAGGCATACGGCCATGCACATCTTCTCCTTTTCAGACGGAACAAAGTGCATTCCGGAAAGAGCAGATGGACCGATGACGATACGCCGCCGGAGAATCTGTTTTTCTGCATCGGGCAATGCAGAGGAACATCAGCAACCTGCAGAACTGCTGCACTGCAAAGAAAAAACCATGACGGACTGCCGTTTCCCGGGCCTGCAATATTAGAAACGGACTGCTGCATACCGGTTGGACACCTCCGTACTTTTTCGTTCTGTCGGATATTTCACAAAGGAATCCGGACAGGGCGCTTATCAACATTGGCAGCAAGGCCTGATTGAGGGCAGAAAGGGCTTAGTTGCAGTCTGACAAAGGCCTGATTGCAATACAACTAAGCCTTTCCTCAACTCCACCACGTAACACGCTGGTTGCCCTGATGATTGAAAAAAAGCCTCCAGGCAGTCACGCATATCACCCGGTTTAACTGCCCGCTTATGGTTGTAAATATGTTTCACAACATCGGACCGGATAGAAACTGATACGGAATCAGGAGGACGAGGAAGACAGCTCTTTCCCAATCGGACAAAAAACGGCTGACATACCATAATATATAACAGTCACCGAATAAAGGTGACCCTGCCCTCGTCGCCGAAGTCAGATGAACCATGAAGAAAAAGCATCCATGCACCTTTGAGAGTTTCCTCCACTAAGTGGGAAAATCCCTTTACCAACTCCTCTTTTCTTTGTTCCTTTGCATCGTGAAAGTCAGGAAAACGCTTCCAGAGCACAGTTTTCCGGCGTACGAGTCAAGAACAGATTAAAGACAACGATTATGAGAAAGATGGTTTCTAACCCTCATCCGCATCGCTCATGCTGAGCGCATCAGCCAGCGCAATGAGTTGCATGAGCAGGCCCGAGCACAGGCACTCTTTCTGACCGACAAGATGGCCTATGAGCTGAATCTGACAGAAGAGCAGTATGAAGCTGCCTACGAGATAAACCTCGACTATCTCGCGAGGCGATCAATACGGTGAGACGACCTCTATGGGCCATACTGGTCGCACCGCAACGCCAGAACTTGAGCTATATTCTGTACGATTGGCGGTACCGTGCATACGCCGAGAGCCGCCCGTCTACCGCCCGCTAGGTGGGACGCCGGCTACTGGCGCTTCGGCATCTACGCCCGCTATCACGCCGCGACTATTATTGCTTCGGCCGTCCCGGCTTCTACAATGCCTGCTGCGCAGCACGGCTGGCGCATGAACGGAGGCAAGCTGGTACAACGGCGAGACCTCTTCTGCGGCAGAGGCTACGGACGGGCGTGCGGCATGAGAGACGGCTATCTGCGGCGACTTCAACAGGGCGGGAACGGTTATTATATAGCAGCAGCCTACCAGAACGACCGGCCACGCAGCTTCGGCAACCAGCAACGCAGCAACTTCGACGGCCCGCGCAGCGACGGTATTATGCCCCCGTGAGAGCTCGAGCCCGGACAACGGTGACGCGGCCGAACTACAGCAGCAGTTCGCGCAGCAGAAGTTTCCGGCAATGCCACAAAAAGTATGAGACCCAGCCGCACGTTCAGCGATTCCGGCCGTATGTCCAGGCACTCCCAGCCACAGCCGGCGGAGCCTGACCTTCGGTGAAGCCGGTCGGCCGGTGAAACGTATCAAACGAGGCGGCACATTCGGCGGACACAGATAAAACGAGGCCGTGGCCTCGACAACAGAAAGAAAATCGTAAAACAGTCAATAGGTTTAAATACTAAGCACTAAAGTCAACAGAAAAACAAGTAAGACCATTGATTGTAATGCAGCCGGAAGGACTATGCAGGACTGCATTCAGAACAGATTAGAGATGTAACAAAAAGAGTTATTTAAATGGAGAGAGAGGCTTCCGTGATGTGAGGTTCCTTTTTCGCTTTTGAAACAGCCAGTCACGGAGACAGCAGGGCCTTACAGCTCGAGAAGCCTGACCTCAGCATTGCCCATGGGCCTGATTTCTTTCATTGGCTTTCACGTAGTAAACGCTCTGAACAGCCTTTATTGATGATACCGTGCCCCACGGCAAAGCACTTTCTTGTCAGGGTAATCCTTTTATCCATGCAGAAATCTGCCGCCCGCTATCTCAAGGCTTCCAGACTTTCGATGTCGTCAGGCCAGAGGACAGGGTCGTTAAGATGGGACAGGCCGAGGGATATATTTCCCCGTCACGCCCCCAGTCACGCTCGCGCAGCAGGGTGTTGTCGACAGGCTTCCCATGCGGCGAGGGCAATCAGCTCGCAGATGTATGAATGCTACGGCGCAGGTCGCTTTGCGACAAAGACGTCAATGGGTTCTGCTTTCAGCCTCTCTGCCACTTCCTCCGCCTGCCTGATTCCCAGTCTCGTTGAGCTGTCGCAGGTGTCTGCCCCTGCATGATGTGATGTGCGTTGTCCACCATTTCACCGTACCCTACAAGATACAACAAAGTCATAATATCGTCGTTTGTGAATGCAAAAATAGTAAAAAGTCGAGGATTGACAGCTTGGAAACAGGGATTATTTTGTATTTTGTACCCACTGAAAGTACTTCAAGTTTCAGCCATAAGGAGCTATCATCGTATTAGTGACAGGTTTTTCTCTGAGTGAGAATACCGGGAAGAAACCATGACGTGGATGACCATCACCGTCGGCATTCTCTTCTTTCTCTTCGGACTGGTATCCTGTTTTGTCTACCATTGAGAGAGAACGGATTGCCAGGAAGACGGAAAAAGAAGAGGCCGGAGACAATACGGCAAAAGTCTCCTCGTGCCCTCTCACCGGAATCGCAGCATGGTTCTGGGCTGTATCGCGCCTCATGCCCCGTACCTTCATCACATGGGTGGTCTATATTCTTGCCGCCCTGCTCATCCCTCGGAGCTGTCAGCGGTTCATGAACCTTGCACGTTCGCGCCAATACGCCCGTGTGTGCCGGCCTACTGCGCTGTTCCCGACAGCCATCACTGCCGTTGCTATACTCGTGATCAGCAAGCCGATTGAGGCGGCAGCACTCCCGCTGCAGGTCATGGGATGGGCGCTGATGTGCTACAGCATCATCGAGCTTGTCCTGCTCATCCGTATGCACCACGTGAGAAAAGCATTTGAGAAAGCCGAAGAAGCCGGAATCGTGACAGGCAGCAAGATGGTATCAGACGACATCGAGGATGCCGAAATCGTAGAAGGAATAACCATGCTGTTCCGTCGTTATCCCATCGCCTATCGGCTGTCTGCTGATCGCCGCGGAGCGGGAAACGCTCACCCATTGTCTGTGGGAAGATGCGACGGATGCTGCATTGACCGCACACTGGACAGAAGACAGGGCTCTCCAATGCCGTCTGCTTACAGAGGCCAGCCGACAGCTGGAAGAATACTTCTCCGGTGCAAGAAAGACGTTTGACCTTCCCATACAGCTGAACGGAACTCCTTTCCAACAGCTCGTATGGCGTACCCTGGCACAGATTCCATACGGCGAGACGGCAGCATACGCTGAACTGGCAAGGCGCATGGGAAGCAGGAGGGCAGCGCGTGCGGTGGGCAATGCCAGCCGCCACAATCCGCTGATGGTCATTCTTCCCTGCCACAGGGTCGTGGGGAGCAACGGAAAAACGGGCGGCTACGCCGGCGGTACGGACAGGAAGATATGGCTGCTGGAGCACGAGAGAGGCAGCAACAGCAGACTGACAGCAACAGCAGAACTCCCCATGAAACGTGCATGACGGCTGTCGCCAAAGAGAAAAGAAGAACAGGCGGTAACGTACCGATACAACTGTCACTTAACGTACCGGTACAACTGTCACTTGCAAATACAGAAAGAGGGAATGTCAAATGTTCAATCCTGCATAGTTGACATTCCCTCTTTTCCGTATCAACATCTACAGAAAGCCCTGCTGCTTCAACACTTCCAACAGACCTGCCGACATCGACTCATTGTCATGCTTCGTATAACGGAGGTCGGTGAAGACCTGTCAAAGCGTTTCGCTTGTGGTTGATCTCTACGAAGTGCCTGTTCTCCTCCAACTGTTCCTTGAACGTGTAAAAGGCATTGATGCGGGCTGGCGTGTAGTCGTCGTAAGTCTCGTCGTGGATGATGCCGTCGATGGGAAGACGGTCCGGCCGGGCGGGATGCTCGTCAGGCCAGCCGAGCGTGATGGTGGCAACGGGCATCACCAGCCGTGGCAGCTGCAAGGCTTCGACAATGTCTCCGGAGTTGTAGAGGGTTGTCCCTAAGAAACAGGTGCCCAGCCCCTCTTCTTCGGCAAGGTTACAGAATGTCTGGCAATACAACAGGGCATCAGTGGCGCATTGAGAAACGACAGAAATTATCATATCCCGGCGTGGCTTTGCGGTTCTCTGCCCATAACGTCGTGCGCCGGAAGTCGGCACAGAAAGTAAGCACGACAGGGTGCCCTCCACCATGGGCTGGTTGAAATGGGCCGGAGCCAGCCTCCTCTTCCCCTCTGCCTTGCGCGTGATGACGACTGAATAAAGCTGCAGATTGCCCATTGTCGGAGTATGCTCAGCCTGCTCAACAGCGTTTTCAACAGACCTCCGATACATCCTTCCGGCTGTACTTCCTTATTGTTCTCCTTGAATTGATTGTTTTTCATTCCGTATGGTTTTAGTGATACAAAGTTAAGCAAATGTTTTTCTATTTCGGAAAACAATTCGCGCTTCGCGAGTCGGAAAAATTCTAAAAAGACAAAGATGAGAAACCAATCAGACCTACTCATTTGACAAAGCCTTCAGACGGCCCTTGCCTATTTCGGCGGCGACAGACTCGCAGCGATGTATGGGTGAACAAGTATGCCATGAAGGACAGCCTCGGGAATATCTGCGAAAATCACCCGAGCAGATGCGTTGGCGAATCGCCGACGAGATTGCCCGCGTGAGCATAAGCTACAAGAATCCGCTGGCCGCACAGGAGGTGTTCGACCTTCTGGACCATTTCCGCTATATCATCCCGGCAGGCGGTCCGATGACGGGTATCGGCAGCCATCATCGGTAGCCTCGCTGTCCAACTGTTTCGTCATCGGACTGGACGGCGATGCCGATTCCTACGGTGCCATCATGCGCATCGACGAGGACAGGGTGCAGCTGATGAAACAGCGCGGCGGCGTAGGGACGCATGACGCAAGCCAGATCCGTCCGAAAAGGTTCGCCGGTCAGCAACTCCGCCCTGACCTCGACAGGGACTTGTCCCGTTCATGGAACGCTTCTCCAACAGCACCCGGTAAGGTGGCACAGGACGGACGGCGCGGTGCACTGATGCTCTCCGTCGCATCAAGCATCCGGATTCAGGCGTTCATCGATGCGAAAATGGAAGAGGAACCGAGGTGACAGGGGCCAACGTGTCGGTGAAAATCACCGACGAGTTCATCTGAGCAGCCGTTGCCGACAGACCTTTCGTACAGCAGTTCCCTATTGACGCCCGTGCCCCGATGGTGTCGAAAGACCGTTTCGGCCAAGACATTGTGGGGAAAAAAATCGTACTACACGCATGGAAAGAGTGCCGAACCTGGCGTGCTGTTCTGGGACACCATCCTCCGCGAGCATCCCCCGACTGCTATGCACGACCTCGGCTTCCAGACCGTCTCCACCAATCCCTGCGGCGAGATTCCCGCTCTGTCCTTACGACAGCTGCCGCCTGCTCTCGCTGAACCTCTGTTCCTATGTCGTTGATCCGTTCACTGACCACGCACACTTCGACTTCGTACCTGTTCAGTCGCCATGCACAGCTGGCACAGCGGATCATGGACGATATTGTCGACCTTGAGATGGAAGATCGATCTCATCATGGAAAGATAAACACGATCCGCGGTCTGAAGAAGTGAAGCATGCCAGTATCACCTCTGGGAGAAAAATCAGGGAGAAAAGCGGGAAAGGACGTCGTACCGGCGTGGGGATCACCGCCGAAAGGCGGCTGTGATTGCAGCCATGGGAGGCTGCGTTACGGCACGCAGGGAGGCTACGGACTTCTCCGTCAACGTCCATCGCACGCGGCCTGAATGCCTACCGCGCATCGGTTACGATGGCGCAGGAGCGTGGAGCTTTCGGGATTTATGATGCAAAAGCGCAGAGAGACAATCCGTTCATCAACCGCCTGAAAGAAGCCGATGCCAAGCTCTGTGAGGGACATGAAGAAGTACGGACGCAGGGAACATTGCCTGTCTGACGATAGCACACGACAGAACCACCTCGCTGATGACGCAGACAACCTCGAGGGATAGAACCCGTCTTCATGCCGGTATACAAAGCGCCGCCATAAAGGTGAACTCCCAACGACACGGATGTCACGTCGACTTCGTGGACGGGTGGGCGACTCCTTCGAGGAATACATTGTCTACCATCATAAGTTCCTGACGTGGATGGAGTGAACGGCATCGATACCAGGAGCGGTACACGCGAGGAGATTGACGGACTGGTAAAGCGTTCACCCTATTATAAAGCGACAGCCAACGATGTAGACTGGCTGATGAAAGTGCGTATGCAGGGAGCCGTTCAGAAATGGGTGGACCATTCCATTTCCGTGACGGTAAACCTGCCGAACCAGGTGGATGAGGAACTTGTCAGCAAGCTCTACGTAGAGGCTTGGCGCAGCGGCTGCAAGGATGTACCATCTACCGTGACGGCAGCCGGTCGGGCGTGATGATCTCCGTTTCCAAGAAAAGACAAGAGCCGGAGAAACCCGCCGATGAAGAAAAAGCAAAAAGACCTCAACTCTGCCGAAGGCACCATACGCACATCATGGAGCGTCCGCAGGTGACGGAGATACGTCCGAAAAGAACTCGACTGTGATGTCGTGCGCTTCCAGAAACAACAAAAAGAAATGGGTGGCATTCGTCGGTCTGCTGGACGGCTATCCCTACGAAATCTTCACGGGTCTGAGGACGACGAAGGGCATTGCCCTGCCGAAGCGTCACCAGGGAAAATCATCAAAGCAGACAGCCGAGGACGGGAGTCACCGTTACGACTTCAGTTCGAGAACAAACGCGCTATAAGACAGACGGTCGAGGCTTGTCAGAAATTCAATCCGGAATACTGGAACTATGCAGAAGCTCATATCGGGTGTCTTGCGCTACCGTCTGCCGATTGACCATGTCATCAAAGCTCGTCGGTTCGCTGCAGCTGAAGAGCGAGAGCATCAACACATGGAAGAACGGCGTTGAACGTGCCCTGAAGAGTATGTCACCGACGAGTACAAAGGCTTCCGGACAGAAATGTCTGTCTGCGGGCGAGAGACGCTCGTCTACGGGAGGGCTGTCTGATCTGTACCAACTGCGGTGCTTCACGCTGTGGATAAACAAAAGCGAGGCATCCCATAATGCCCATGACTGGCAACCAGCGGGGACGAGACGACCTACGCTGCGGGACAGACAGGAATTCCCGTGTTCCCTACATTGAGAGTTCATGACATACCTTCAGAGGAATATGTCCATTCTGTCTTCAGTGCCGGAGTGAACGGTTTGCCAGCCCCGCCTGCGGACGCTGAAGTCGGACCCGCTACATAAACAGAATGCCCCAACCGATCGGGAAGGATGTTCCCCAGGGCCGGGGCAGGATTCCCGACCGGTTGGGAAGGATGTTTCCCGACTGGTCGGGAATATGCCCCGAGTCTGAAAATGCAGCAAACGTGAGGCCGGGGGCATGGCGAATGGGCTCTTGGCTGACAAAAAGCTGGAAAGGATACATCACTCACAGGTAACATTTACAAAGAAAACCAGCTGGAACGCTGCCTCTAAGATCATGATGGAATTAATGACAAGCTATATGCTCCTGCAAGGTCTCCGCTTCCACGCATACATCGGCGTGGGGAGAACAGGAGCAACAGGTGGGGAACGATTACGTGCTCGACCTGCGGCTGGGTTATCCTTCGCAGACGCAATGCTAAGCGACGAAGTAGCCGACACGCTGAACTATGCCGAGGGTTTTCGGTGCTGTCAGCGGATAATGCAGAAAGCCGGCAAAAGCTGCTGGAGACCGCAGCCAGCACCATCGCCGAGAACTGTTCCGCCGATTTCCGAAAACTGAAAGCATCGACCTGAAACTCGTGAAACTCAATCCGCCGATGGGGGCCGATTGCAACGGTGCAGGCGTTGAACTGCACTTCTGCCAGATGCGTTGAATTACCGGATTCGGTACGTTCTGCCGATTACTAATAAATGATAAAACCGCCAGACAGAGCCTTGGTTTCCCGGGGAAAAGCCGTACCTTTGCTTTCCTAAATAATTAAGTATGCTTAAAGAAAATAACGGTTTTTCTTTGTTTTCTTTATCCTGTCCGCAACTGTATCATGGGCTGCGAACGGACGGTTCACACTTGTTATTGATGCCGGGCATGGCGGACATGACGCCGGTGCCCTCGGTGCTTTCTCGAAAGAGAAGGACATCAACCTGAACGTTGCTCTTGCCTTCGGCCGATATGTCGAGCAGAACCTGCCCGACGTGAATGTAATCTACACCCGCAGACGTGATGTCTTCCATTCCGCTACACCAGCGTGCTGACGTGCCAACAGAGGCAAAGGCGAACCTGTTCATCTCCGTCCACACAATTCCGTTGTGCCAGGCCATTATGCCAAGGGCTTTCAGGTTTACACTGGGTATGCACCGTGCGAAAGACAATCTGGACGTTGCCATGCGCGAGAACTCCGTCATCTCGATGGAAGCAGGATACCAGCAGACTTACCAGGGCTTCGACCCGAAATCGTCGGAAAGCTATATCATGTTCGAGTTCATGCAGAATGCGAACATGGAGAAGAGCGTCGAACTGGCACGGCTGATACAGAACTCTGTCTGTACGTCTGCCAGCCGCATCGACAAAAGAGCGTACATCAGGCCGGGTTTCTCGTCCTCAGAGAAAGTTATATGCCGAGCTGCCTGATAGAACTGGGCTTTATCACTGCGGCGGACGAAGAAGAATACCCTGAACTCCCCGGAAGGAATCGATGCGATGGCGAGAGGAATCTATGAGGCCTTCGTGAAGTACAGAATATGCTACGATACGCATATCGTGAGTGCCTTTCCGTGCTGCTGACAACAAAAGATCGGTGTCGGACGCGCCATCCCCACCTCCGCCCGGCAGTCTCCATCCTGTTGCTCCCCGGCAGCGCGCGTCAGACGCGAGCGGCCCGGCAGGTACACAGAAGCCCGCACAGAAGAAAGACAGCCAGCCCCGGAAGAAGTTGCTGCGGCCGAGGTCAGAAAGATGCTCCCCTATTCAAGGTTCAGGTGTTCGCCACCAACCGGCAGATGAGGCCGGGCTGCGAACAGTTCCGCAGGGCACACGAGACATTGAATGCATACAGGAGGAGGACTGTACAAATATACCATCGGCAACAGTACGAATTACAATGAAATGGCCCGGCTGCGCGGAAGCTGAAGAAAGACTTTCACGAGGCTTTCGTGATTGCATATAAGAACAGCAACCACGCATGACACCAACCAGGCCATCGGCGAGTTTCTGAAAAAAATAAAAAGAAAAAGTAAATTGACAAATATGAATAAAGTTTTCACCCACCAGGTAAGATTGCCCTGGTGGCAATACTTGCTGTTGTTGTACTGTTCTTCGGAATGCGGTTTCTGAAAGGGTTGTCATTCTTTTCAACTGACACACGCTACCAGATGAAATTCAGCGACATTACCGGGCTGTCCACCTCTACGCCGGTATACGCCAGCGGATTCAGGTCGGTGCGGTCAAGGCATCGAATACAACTATGCCCGACCGGGGGATGCCGTCAATGTCGGCGTTGATATCGACAAAAACATGAACATCCCGGAGGGTACCACCGCAGAAATCGTCAGCGACCTCATGGGCAATGTAAAAGTCGTGCTGGTGTTCGGCAAGAGCAGCGGGATGCTGGCGAGAACGGCGTGATTGACGGCCGTATCAGCGACGGTACACTGGGTGACATGAAGAGCATGGTCCCCCCGCTGCAGAAAATGCTGCCGAAACTGGACAGCATCCTCGCCAGTGTGAACATGCTTCTGGCCGACCCGGCAATAAAGGGCTCCCTACACAACGTGAACCTGATCACCTCCAACCTGACCACCTCAACCCGTGAGACTGAGACCGGCTGCTGGCACGGGCAAACAGCTCGCTGCCGCTCCTGACCGCCAATGCCGGCAGGGTGATGGACAATGCCAACGGAATGATGAAGAATGCCAATGGCGGCATCACCGAAGCACGTGGAGCCATCCGAGGGGCAAAAGGAATGCTTGAAACACTGAATGGAAAAGTCAACGGCATTGACGTACAGGGAACAATGACCAAAGTGAACACCACTCTGGAGCATCTGAATACGCTCACAGCCAAATTGAACAGCAATGAAGGGACGATGGGACTGCTGATGAACGACCCGTCGCTGTACAACAACCTCAATACCACGGTCCGTTCCGCAGACAGTCTCCTCAACAATATCAAGACACATCCGAAACGCTATGTACACTTCTCTCTCTTCGGCAGAAAGAACAAATAATTTTAAAATATCGTCTAAAATAGTCGGTCTCATGTTTCACACACGGGGAAAGAGAGGGAGCATTTTGTGTATCAGTCTTTTTGCATTCGTCCGGGGGTTGTTTCACCTGATCTGCTGATGCAGGCAATAAACATTCTGAACCTCTTGTTTATCAGAAGCTTGGAATTATGCAACCGAAGAATCAAGCAAGGTCGGGAGAGAATAGACGCAAAGTACACAGAAATAGTCCTTTACGGAGATTATCTTATTATTCCATTGTTTGTGGAGCATATATACTTTGTATTGCTATCTTTTGCAGGAGAAAATTCACTGGGGATAGTCGGTAACACCGCTAATCCGCAGAAAGGCATAAGAAATTAAATAACCCGTCATGAACGTCAGTCCTAAAAATCTTTGGGATAATTGTCTCCAGCTCATAAGGAGAATGTGACCGAGCAGCAGTTCGACACATGGTTCCGTCCGATTGTACTTCAATCGTACAAGCCGGCCTCAAGACGCTGCTGGTCCAGGTTCCCGAGCCAGTTCGTATATGAGTATCTGGAGGAACAGTACGTAGACCTGCTACGTAAGGTACTGACGCGTGTCTTCGGACAGGGCGTACAGCTGACGTATCGTGTCATGGTCGATCAGGAACACCACCTGTCGCAGGACCTGCAACAGGATGATGCCGAGGAAATTTCTTCACAGCGTCCCACGACCCGGGGAAATCAGAGCCCTACCGTACTGGACGCAGTACCGCAGGACATAGACTCACAGCTTGACCCGCACAAGTCGTTCAACAATTATGTGGAAGGCGACAACAACAAGCTGCCCCGATCCATCGGGCTTTCCATAGCGGAACACCCTAATACGACACAGTTCAACCCCATGTTCATCTATGGTCCGTCGGGCTGCGGAAAGACACATCTCGTCAACGCCGTCGGCTTACGGGTCAAGCAGCTCTATCCTCAAAAACGCGTGCTGTATGTTTCCGCACGTCTGTTTCAGGTTCAGTACACTGACTCCGTTCGCCAGAACACAACCAATGATTTCATCAATTTTTATCAGACGATTGATGTCCTGATAGTCGATGATATTCGGGAATGGGCGACAGCGACAAAGACACAGGACACCTTCTTCCATATCTTTCAACCATCTTTTTCCGCAATGGGAAACGCATCATTCTGGCAAGCGACCGACCACCAGTCGACCTCAAGGGAATGAACGACCGCCTGCTGACACGCTTCTCCTGCGGTCTGATTGCCGAACTGGAGAAACCGAACGTCCAGCTATGTATAGACATCCTGCACAACAAAATCAAACGTGACGGACTATGCATACCAGAAGATGTCGTCCGTTTCATCTCCAGAGACTGCCAATGGCAGTGTACGCGACCTGCAAGGGTCATCAACTCGCTTTTGGCCTACAGTGTCGTCTATAACAGCAACATTGACATGAGACTGGCAGAACGTGTCATCAAAAGGGCGGTGAAAATAGATGACGAACCGCTTACCATTGATGATATTCTGGACAAGGTCTGCTCACACTATAATGTCACGACGACGGCTGTCAACTCCCGCTCACGCAAAGAAAAGACATTGTCATGGCACGTCAGGTGAGTATGTACATGGCACAGAAATACACAAAGATGCCTGCAAGCCGTATCAGAAGCTCGTCGGAAACCGTGACCACGGTACAGTCATCCACAGCTGTTCCAAAATTGAGGACAGGCTGAAGATTGACAAAGTTCTTTGCCGAGATGGCCAGCATGAAAGCTCTTTCAAACTGAAAGCATAAGGGAAAAAGTCTGCCATAGCCTCTGCAGCAGACTTTTTCATACGGATTCCTTTCAGATACCGCCTTCTGAAAAAGCAAAAGGGCGTTAGTCGGAACGCAAGTGACGGCCGGTTACGAAAACAGGGGACTTTCACTGCTTCGTCGGCAGCCGTCATAACGGAAAAAAACAACAGGCTATCCTCCGCCCCGACTGTCAAATTATTTCTGAGCACTACAATAACTTCAGGAATCACCCTCTGCGAAGTCCGCTTTTTCAGCAGAGACTTTCCTGCTTCTGTAAAAGAGCTTCACAGCCTGTGACGACAGAAGAAGTCAGAACACAAAGGCTGACAGTCACACCTGTAAAATGAGCGAAAAACGTCTTTTCCTATCCGAAACAACAACTTAATCTTGCCGGTTAAATTGATTAAATGCTATCTTTGCAGCCGAACAAATAAATTACAGGCAGGTGTCCTGAAAATCACCTTTGCAGGGCTTTCTGCCTTTCAGTCCGGGAAAGAACGTGCGCATAGAAGCACGACCATGTTTCTATAAACAAAAAGTTCAACTATGGAATTTCCAGAACATAACTACAATAATGACTACTCTGGCAAGATGAAAGATTCGAAGATAATCAACGATCCGGTGTTCGGATTCATCAAAGGTGCCGCAGGGGACTGCTGCTCGATATTGTCCGCCACCCGTACCTTCAGCGGCTGGCACGCATCAAGCAGCTGGGACTCACACGGGAGGTCTATCCCGGAGCTGCACTCACGGTTCAGCATTCGTTAAGAGCATTCCACCTCATGAGCGAGCACTCATTTCCCCTGCAGCAGAAAGGCGTATTCGTCTTCGACAGTGAGGCAGAAGCGGTACAGGCGGCTATCCTCATGCACGACATCGGACATGCCTTCTCCCACGTACTGGAGAACCCCCTCATCAGCAGCATCACCCACGAAATCTCGCTGATGATGATGGACCGCATCAACCGTGAAATGCACGGTGCATTGAATCTTGCCATCAGCATCTTCAAGAACGAATACCCCAAATCGTTCCTTCACCAGCTGCTCTCCAGCCAGCTCGACATGGACCGGCTTGACTATCTGCGTCGTGACAGCTTCTTCACAGGGTGACAGAGGGCAATATCGGTTCGGCACGCATCATCAAGATGCTCAACGTGGTGGACGATGCCCTGGTGGTGGAGTCGAACGGCATCTATTCCATCGAAAACTATCTTACCTCCCGCCGGCTGATGTACTGGCAGGTGTACCTGCACAAAACCACCGTGGGCTGTGAGAACATCCTCATCAATGCCCTGCGCCGTGCCAAACAGCTTGCAGGGGAGGGAGTGGAACTGTTCGCCTCGCCTGCCCTCCGGTATTTCCTGTACAATGACATCACGGCCCATTCGTTCCACACACAAGACGAGGCACTGGACAACTACATTGCCCTGGACGACAACGACATCTGGAGTGCGCTGAAGGTATGGCAGCAGCACGACGACAGCATTCTGGCACTCCTGTCATCAAACATCATCAGCCGGAAGCTCTTCAAGGTAGAGGTGCGCGAAGAAGAACCGACGGCAGAAGAAACGGCACGGCTGAAAAAGCAGATAGCCGCCCGCTACAGGCTGGACACGACAGACTGCGACTATCTCATAGGGGTCAACCGTGTGCAGAAAGACATGTACAATCCTTTCGACGACCACATCAGCATTCTCTACAAAGACGGAACCTTAAGGGACATCACCGAGGCCTCGGAGATTCTCAACATCGAGCTGCTGTCTAAAAAAATATGTAAATATTACCTCTGTTATCAACGTTTCTGATAAAATTTCTCTATCTTTGCACAATTGAAAACCAATAAACGGTAATTTAAATGGAATTCTCTGCGAAACAAATCTCACAATTCATACAAGGCCGTGTGGAAGGTGACGAGAATGTCACCATCAACACCTTCGCCAAGATTGAAGAAGGAAGGAAAGGGCGATTTCCTTTCTTGCAAATCCCAAATACACATTATTTATATGAGACAGAGTCGTCCATCGTGCTGATGACGAGGATATCCAGTTGGAAAAGGACGTGAAGCCCACGCTTATACGGGTGAAAAACGCACGCGACTGCGTGGCCAGAGCTGCTGCAGCTCTACGAGCATGAAACCGAAGAAACAGGGCATCGACCCTCTCGCCTTCATCTCGCCCAAGGCCACCATCGGAAGAGTCTATATCGGCGCATTCGCCTATATCGGCGACGGCGTGAAGCTGGGCGACGGTTGCCAGATTTATCCCCACGCAACCATCATGGACGGGGCACAGCTGGGCAGTAACTGCATCGTCTATCCCAACGCCAGCATCTATCACGGCTGCAAGATTGGCAACAACGTCATTCTCCATTCCGGTTCGGTAATCGGGGCCGACGGCTTCGGCTTTGCCCCCAATGCGAAACCGACAGCTACGACAAGATTCCACAGATCGGCATCGTGACAATCGAGGACAATGTTGAAATCAGCGCCAATACCTGTATTGACCGTTCGACCATGGGCAGCACCTACGTGCGCAAAGGCGTTAAACTCGACAACCTCGTACAGATAGCACACAACAACGACATCGGCGAGAACACCGTCATGTCGGCCCAGGTGGGCATCGCCGGATCCACCAAGGTGGGAAAATGGTGTATGTTCGGCGGCCAGGTAGGCATTGCCGGGCACATCACCATCGGCGATAAAGTGTTCCTCGGTGCACAGTCGGGTGTTCCAGGTAGTCTGAAAAGCAACCAGCAGCTCATCGGTACACCGCCCATGGAACAACGCCCTTACTTCAGTCGCAGGCCATTTTTCCAGCGTCTGCCGAAATGTACAGACAGCTGAATGCCCTGCAGAAAGATTGAAGAACTGAAAAACAGATAACAGAACTTTCGCAAGCGAAAAGAGGGAAGAAAGTCTGAAAGGCCGTCGTCTCTTCGACTGCTGAGAGGAAGACAGCAGAGAGTGTTATCGTCCTTTAACTTCTCGGGAAATCCTCCGAGTACCATTCCGCCTCCAGACGAAACGGACTACTGCGAAACATCATATAAACATACATGGACACTGTCAAGCAGAAAACACTGAAAGGGAGCTTCTCCCTCTTCGGAAAGGGACTCCACACAGGATTGAGCCTTACAGCAACCTTCAATCCTGCACCGGAAAACACCGGGTACAAGATTCAACGAATTGACCTCGAAAGGCCAGCCCGTCATTGATGCCGTTGCCGAGAACGTGATCGACACAGCGCGGAACGGTCCTGGCAAGGGAGATGTCCGTGTCAGTACCGTAGAACATGGAATGTCGGCCCTCTATGCAATGGGCATCGACAACTGTCTGATTCAGATCAACGGTCCGGAATTTCCGATCCTCGACGGTTCCGCAATGATGTATGTAGAGAAGATCAACGAAGTAGGCATCGTTGACCAGAATACCCCGAAGGACTACTATATCATCCGCAAGAAGATTGAAATCAAGGACGACAACGGTTCTGTCATCACCATTCTTCCGGACGAGCAGTTCTCGATTACCGCCATGTGCAACTTCGACTCGAGTTCATCAGCAGCCAGTTGCCACATTGGACAACATCGAGAATTACGCCGCAGGGATTGCCCCGGCCCGCACATTCGTCTTCGTACGCGACATCATGCCGCTGTTACAGGCCAACCTCATCAAGGGCGGAGACCTGGACAATGCCATCGTCATCTACGAGCAGCAGGTTTCGCAGGAGAAGCTCGACCAGCTTGCCGACCTACTGAAAGTGCCCCACATGGATGCCAACAACATCGGCTACATACAGCACAAGCCGCTGATGTGGCACAACAGAATGCACCCGGCACAAGCTGCTTGACATCATCGGCGACATGGCACTCATCGGCAAGCCTATCAAAGGACGTATCATCGCGACACGCCCCGGGCACACAGTGAACAACAAGTTTGCCCGCCTGATGCGCAAGGAAATACGCAAACATGCAGGTACAGGCTCCCATCTACGACCCGAGACGACGAACCGCTGATGGACAACATCCGTATCCGCGAACTGCTGCCTCACCGTTACCCGATGCAGCTGGTCGACAAGGTGATTGCCATGGGGTCGACAAGCATCATCGGCATCAAGAACGTAACCAGCAACGAACCGTTCTTCCAAGGACACTTCCACAGGAACCGGTCATGCCGGGCGTACTGCAGGTAGAGGCCATGGCACAATGCGGCGGGCTTCTCGTCCTCTCACAGGTGGAAGAGCCGGAACGATGGTCAACCTACTTCCTGAAGATTGACGATGTGAAGTTCCGGCAGAAAGTCGTTCCGGGCGACACATTGCTGTTCCGCGTCGAGCTGCTCGGTCCCGTCCGTCATGGAATCAGTTCAATGAAAGGGTATATGTTCGTCGGCGACCATGTTGTCGCTGAGGCGACATTCACTGCACGAGATAGTAAAGAACAAGTAAGGAATTAAAAGGAAGCAATGAACCAGATAAGCCCATTGGCGCTTTGTTCATCAGAGGCAAAACTTGGTGACAACAATATCATTGGCCCATTCTGCTATATTGACAGGAACACGATTATCGGTGATAACAATGTGTTCCAGAACAGCGTGACGATTAACTACGGTGCACGGCTGGGCAGCAACAATGAGATTTTCCCCGGAGCAAGCATATCGACGAAGCCGCAGGATTTGAAATTCCGTGGTGAAGATACGATCTGTGAGGTGGGAGACAGCAACTCCATCCGCGAGAATGTTACTATCTCGTGGGACGGCCTCAAAAGGGTACGACCAAGGTGGGCAGCAACAACCTGCTGATGGAGTGCGTCCATAGTACCCACGACTGCATCATCGGTTCAGGCGAGATCATCAGCAACTCCACGAAGTTCGCCGGTGAGGTCACTGTTGAGGACAATGCCATCATCTCCGCCAACATCCTCTGCCATCAATTCTGCCGTATCGGCGGATATGTGATGATACAGGGAGGAAGCCGCTTCTCAATGGACATACCTCCGTATATTATCGTAGGAAAAGAGCCTGCACGATACATGGGCATCAACCTCATCGGATTACGCCGCAGGGGATTCTCCAATGAGCAGATCGAACTGATACACAACACCTACCGCATCCTCTACGGGACAGGTACACGTGCCGAGAACATAGCAAGAATCAAGAGCGAACTGCAGATCACTCCAGAAGTACAGCACATCATCGACTTTGCGGAAACATCACAGCGAGTATCATCAGTAAAACTCCCCTCAGAAAAAGGGGATGCCTAACGGAAACCAGTTCGGCATAGCCCAATTCCGCTTATCACCACCTCCCCCATCCTCCCTTGGAGGGGACCCGGGAGAGGCATCAGCATCTTGAAAGAAAAGACTCTCATCGTCATTACAGGCCCTACAGGAGTAGGCAAGACCGAAGCGACACTGCACATCGCCGAACACTTCGACGTACCCAGTCATCAATGCGGATTCCCGTCAGATATTCTCTGAAATACCAATCGGTACGGCTGCTCCGACCGCTGACCAGCGACTGCGGGTACGACACTATTTCGTGGGAAACCATCATCTGGAAGATTACTACTCGGCAAGTCTGTACGAACAGGATGTACTGAAGCTTATTGACGGCCTGCCCTCTTCTATCGCACTGTTGTCAGGCGGTTCGATGATGTATATTGACGCTGTCTGCAAAGGTATTGACGAAATCCCTACCATCCTACCCCATATCCGGCAGGAAATGAAGCAGAGGCTGGAGACAGAAGGACTTGCGAGGATGTGCAGATTGCTGAAAGAACTTGATCCGGAACATTGGGAAACGGTTGACCGAAACAACCCCCGCCGGGTCATCCATGCTCTGGAAGTCTGTATACAGACAGGGAAGACATATACATCCTTCCGTTCCAACAGTTTCAAGGAACGTCCATTCAATCTCATCAAGATAGGACTGAACCGTAACCGTGAGGAGCTGTACGAGCGGATCAACCGGCGTGTCATTCAGATGGTCGGGCAGGGAATGATTGAAGAGGCATTACACGTCTACCCCCAGCGTACGCTCAATTCGCTCAACACCGTAGGCTATAAGGAATTATTCGAGTACCTCGACGGACTGACTACACTCGATGAAGCCATCTTCAAGATACAGAGCAATACACGCCGATATGCCCGCAAGCAGCTTACATGGTATAAAAAAGACAGGGATTTACGATGGTTTTAATCCCGATAACGTTGAAGAAATCTTAAAAATATATCCATACAGCGTTATCGAGATACAAGTAAATAAGTACTTTTGTATAGCGTTAATATATCTTCCTGCGACATGAGCTTATTGTAGAAGCAGAAAGGAGATTATCAACACAAAGACTGTCAATCTATGGTAAAAGAAATTCTTTAAGTTCATCAAGCGTGTCATCCGTGGGTCATCCACTTCTTCCCATGGTATGCCAGACTCTATAAAGGCCGTGCCTGGTACACGAAGGCCGCAGTAGGCATCGTTTCGTTCTTTGTCGCCATCTTCCTTTACTTAGGCATGGTAGACATCAACTTCCTGTGGCTCTTCGGAAAGTCACCAGGTTTCGTGGAAATCAAGACTCCACCGACCTACGCAGCATCGGAAATCTACAGTGCCGACTCCGTTCTCATAGGCCGTTTCTACAAGGAGAACCGCACACCGGTGAAGTATGAAGAGGTTACTCCGGCCTTTTGGAAAGCACTCATCAGCACAGAAGACGAACGTTTCTACAGCCACCATGGCATCGACTTCATGGGTATCGGTGGAGCCATCAAAGACGCACTGACTCGGGGGGATGGACGTGGAGCGTCAACCATCACGCAGCAGCTGGCAAAAAATATGTTCCGTGTCCGTACGCAGTATTCTGCCGGATTGCTCGGCCATGTACCGGGACTCCGTATGCTCATCATGAAAAGCAAGGAGTGGATCATCGCCGTAAAGCTGGAGCTTATCTACTCAAAGAAAGAAATACTGACGATGTATGCCAATACCGTCGACTTCGGAAACAACTCTTATGGCGTGAAGACAGCAGCCAAGACCTATTTCAATACCACCCCGGCAAAAATGTCTGTTGACCAGGCCGCAACGCTCGTGGGTATGCTGAAGGCCACTACCTACTACAATCCGATTACCCATGCAAAAAGAACTCCATACGCCGTCGCAACACCGTATTATACAATATGGTAACCCACAACGTGCTGCCCCGCGACGAGGTACGACGAGTACTCCGGCAACCTCTGAAGCTGGATATACACGTCGAAGAAAATTATGACGGACAGGCACAATACTTCCCGCGAGTATGTTGCCGACTATCTCAAGGACTGGATGAAGGACAATGGCTACGACCTCTACAGCAGTGGCCTGAAAATTTACACCACCATCGACACACGTATGCGAAGTATGCCGAACAGGCTGTCTCAAAAGCAGATGGAGAAGGTACAGCAACAATTCGACAACCACTGGCGTGGCATGCAGCCATGGCGTGATGCAAGGGGATGAGATTCGGGGTTCATCGAGGGCATCGCCGAACGACAACCATTCTATAAAGCTGGTGCGAAATATCCCAACCAGCCTGACGGCGTACTGTATTACCTCAACAAACCACACAAGGTAAAAGCTCTTCGACTATGCAAAAGGGCAGATTGAAAGAAATGTCATCCATGGATTCCATCCGATACATGGTGAAATTCATGCACTGTGCAATGGTAGCCATGGAACCACAGTCAGGTGCCGTACGGGCATGGGTAGGTGACATCGACTTCAAAACGTGGAAGTATGACAAGGTCGTGGCCGAACGCCAGCCGGGTTCAACTTTCAAACTGTTCGTCTATTCAGAAGCCTTCAACCAGGGACTGACCCCATGTGACAAACGCCGTGACGAGTATATCAGCATGCAGGGTGCTCGACAAGAAGACCGGACAGATGAAAAACCTGGACACCACACAATGCCAACGGACGCTTCTCCAACGACTCCCTCACACTGAAGAGTGCCTTCGGACGCAGCATCAACTCCGTAGCAGTCCGCCTCGGCCAGGAGATGGGCATCAAGAACATCATCCGCACCGCACAGGACATGGGCATCAAGAGTCCGCTGGACGATGAACCATCACTGGCTCTCGGCTCCAGCGACGTGAACCTGCTGGAAATGGTAGACGCCTACAGTACCGTAGCCATGACGGAGAGCACCATGACCCGGTCGTCGTCACACGCATCCTTGACAAAGATGGCAACGAGGTCTATGTCGCACCGAAAGACCACAGCAAGGCACTGCCTTACAGGACGGCTTTCCTCATGCAGGAGATGCTGAAGGGCGGAGTGAACGAAGCCGGCGGCACAAGTCAGGCACTCCGCCATTACATCTTCAACGATACAGACTGGGGAGGCAAGACAGGTACTTCCAACAATCACTCCGATGCATGGTTCATGGCCGTAAGCCCCAACCTCGTAGTTGGTGCATGGGTAGGTGGCGAGTACCGTTCCATCCATTTCCGTACCGGTGCGCTTGGACGAGGATCGAAGACCGCACTGCCGGTCTGCGGAGAATTCATTACAGTCTTATGCGCGACAAGGCTTTCCGAAGTATCATGCCAAATGGCAGTTAGATCCAGATGAAGATATAGACCCGTCAATGTATAGCTGTCAGCCAGTGGCTGTCCGTCGACAACTGCCCGACTCTCTGCGAGGATCATCGACAGCTCGCCATAGCCATCAGGAACAAGGGAGAGATCCCAGAAGAGGAAGGAAGAAACGAAGAGGTGGTTTCGAACTGGAACCTGCCCACAACCTGCACCCGAACGACACAGCAGCAGCAACGGCAGAGACACAACAAATCATCAAGAAAGCAAAGCGACCACATAGTGAGGATATGGAGATATAACACGTCAAAGTCCGATGTCTCAGAAGAAGCAAGCCGTTGATGCAGACACAATAGACCTGGATAACCCGGAGTTGCAGAAGGCGCTCCAGATTATCCAGTTCACAAACAATTCCCTGTTTCTGACCGGCAAGGCGGGAACAGGGAAGTCAACTTTCACTGCGCTATATATCCGCAACTACAAAGAAAAAAACACGTTATCCTCGCACCGACTGGGATTGCCGCCATCAATGCAGGCGGCAGTACACTACACAGTTTCTTCAAGCTCCCTTTTTATCCGCTCGTCCCCCACCGACAAACGGTACTCTACACGCAACCTGCGCAGTACCACGAAATACAATGCCGACAAATGCAAGCTGCTCCCGAGAAGTGGAGCTGATCATCATTGATGAAATCAGCATGGTCAGGGCGGACATCATCGACTTCATCGACAAGGTACTCCGCATCTACAACCGGAATATGCGCGAACCTTTCGGAGGAAAACAGCTTCTGCTGGTAGGCGACATCTATCAGCTGGAGCCTGTTCTCAAGGAGGAAGACCGACAGTTGCTACAACCCTATTATGCCAGCAGCTACTTCTTCGATGCCAAAGTCTTCCAGGACTATCCACTGGTGAGCATAGAACTGAATAAAGTCTACCGTCAGAACGATCCCTCTTTCATTTCCATCCTCGACCACATACGTACCAATCAGGTCTCCGACAACGACCTCAGATATATCAATGCCCGTGTCGGTGCGCAAAGGGGGACGACAGAAATACCACAAGAAGACTTCACCATCACCCTGTCGACCAGACGGGATACCGTAGACTGGATCAACAACCAAGGGTTGGACAGTCTCAACGGATCCCCGTGATGTTTCTCGGCGAAATCAAAGGAGAATTCCCGGAGTAGCCTTCCCACGCCGATTGAACTGAACCTCAAGGTAGGAGCACACGTCATGTTCATCAAAAACGACACACAGAAACAGTGGGTAAACGGAACACTCGGACTCATCATCGGCATTGACGAAGGGCTGGAATACTATACGTACACACAGAAGACGGTGACGACCTGCAGGTACAGCGCGAGATGTGGGAGAATGTACGCTATCATTTCAACGAGACAGAACAGAAAATCGAGGAAGAACAGATTGGCACTTACGTACAATTTCCAGTCAAACTGGCATGGGCTATCACGGTACACAAGAGTCAGGGACTGACCTTCCGAAATGTCAATATCGACTTTACGGGTGGAGTCTTCGCCGGCAGGGCAGGCTTATGTAGCCCTCTCACGATGCACGAGCCTGGAGGCATCACACTCAAAGAACCACTCCACCGTAACGAGGTGTTCGTCAGGAGCGAGGTGGTACAGTTTGCCAGACATTACAATGACCACAACATCATATCGGCAGCTCTCAGGCAGAGCAAGGCCGACAAAGAATACTATGATGCAGCACGAGCTTTCGACAAAGGCGACTTCGACACTTTCCTGCACAGTTTCTTCCTCGCCATTCACAGCCGGTATGACATAGAGCATCCTGCGGCGAGACGGCTCATACGGAGGAAGCTGAACATCATCAACCGTCTGCGCAACGAAAACCGGCAGCTACAAGAGCAGCTGGCAGAACAGAAAGCATATCTTAAGAAACTGTCCGTGGAATATGTCTTGATGGGCAAGGAATGCGAGCACGAAGGAATGACTGACGCCGCCATAGCCAACTATAGGAAGGCTGTTGCACTCTATCCGACAACCCAACGGCACAGAAACGCCTGAAGAAGCTGACCTCTTCAACCGAAAAGAAAAAATAGAAACAATTATGGAGAAGAAAAAAAATCTTTCAAGAATCATAATGACCATCATCCTCTGCATCCTCCTCACAGCAGCAACGATAGCCTCCTGCCATCACAGCAGAACCATCGAAGGAACTGACAACGGAGACACTGTGGCGGCCTCCGAGTTCGCACCACAGACAGAGAACGGAAAACTCACCGTCAATCTACAGCATATCACCGCCGTCCGATTCCCTAAATACAAGATGGAAAGCCACCCCTTACATCCCCGATTCAGTAAGCCTGGCGGCCGATGAAGAGACTGTTGCAAGCGGAAACTACACCGCCACTCTCCTGCTTGACACGATTCCCGACAAAGGATTTCTACGAGGGCTATCGGACTTGCTGCACAGCACGACACGTGCTGGAATATCAATAAGTCTTCATACACCTACGAACGCAAGGATAAGGCCGGCGGGATATACAAAGTTACTTTCAGCAAAGATTCACGGCAGATCATCGTCACCCATCTGAACCGAGAACTGGTCAAGCCTGAACCTCGTCAAAAACCTAAAGCGAATTCTAAAAAACACCTATAATTCTAAAGAAGACTCCAAAAGAAACAGAGAGCACCAGCAGACTCACAGGACGTAAGACTGACAACGTACCCTTTTTGGGGACAATCCATAAGACTTTCCGCTTCTGCATCGATCAGAAAAGATTTTCCGAAGCATACCCTCAAGCATCTCATACATACGAATAGACAAAGAGGCCGTCTCAAGTTCGAGACGGCCTCTTTGCGTATGATTACCTGAAAGTCCGTTTGCCATCCTGCATGACGGGTCTTACGACAATCTCCCGTTGCTTGGCATCAGTCGTAGTCTTCACGGCAACGGCTGCCACCTCCTGCGGCATGATGGTCTTGAACACCGGGCCTAACACATTATCATCATCAGGAGAAAGCTCCTCGCCGGTTTCCGCATAGATATTGAGCAGCCCCATCCACCTGGCCGCTTCATTCACATGATGGGGAGACTCCGGCTCTTCTTCCTGAATGGCCAGAGGCACCATGGCAGCCTTGAAGTCGTCAGCAGAGAAACGCTGTTCCTTGATGTCGTCAAGTAGCTGATAGATCAGCGTGAGTGCTCTGCTTACATTTTCCTTTGCTGTCGAGAGATGAATGCTGAGATGTTCGTTCGCTTCGGGACGGGAAGTGTAATCGGACCGGACACCTACGGTGTATGTAAGGTGCTCCTTCTCACGAAGCACATCAAAACAGCGACGTTCCAGCAGTGCCCTCATCACTTCCAATGCAGCCTGCTCACGATCAGACAGTCTCTGCTTATTGGCAAATGAGATTTCGATTTCAGCCATGTCTCCTTCCGTCTCTGCCTCGAAAGTGTGCCTGATGACAGGTGCGGAAGAAGAGAAGTCCATAGGCTGTGCCTCCGTTTTCACAGGCTTTCCGTCTCCTTTGAGCGAACCGATATAACGCAGTACCAAGTCCTTCGCCTTTTGCTTCCGGCAGGTCGCCGATTAAGCAGTAAGTGAAGCGCGACGCATTGCCCAGATGTTCCTGGAACTGACTCTGCAGACCGTCATACCTGGCAGACTTGAAGAAAGCCACATCCTGACGCGGATTCAAAGCACTGACCGGATAAAGCAGCTGCCGAATAGAATCCTGGACAGCCTCCATCCCGCTCTTCGCACGGTTCTCATAGACATAAAGGCTGCGCTGGACATACTTGTCAAAGGCCGGCTTGGAGAAGTTCTGATGCGACAAGACCAGATACAGATAACCGAAGAAGTCATCAGCCTTGTCAACAGGGGCATTGCCCCCTACTCCGTCGCTGTAGTCCTCCAATGAGAGCGAAAGCTCGATGTTCTTTCCTTGCAGCCACTGTGCCAGCTGGTTGCGGTCGTATTTGTAAACTCCCGACTGCATCAGCAGCGAACGCATGGCTGTGTAATCGGCAAGTTCCTTTGCCGGCACGACCGATCTTCCGCCTTCCGCAGAACCGGCGAAGAGGAACTTTCCCTGCAGCTCTGGTACGTACTTGTACAGCACCTTTGCCCCGTTAGAGAGCGTCCACTCCTTCGCCTGCAGGCGCTTCAGCTGTTTCTCAGCAACGATCCTGCCCGGTGTCAGACGGAAGTCGATAAGCTGTGTAACAGGTTTCACACTGTCGATACGAATCCTGTCGCCGAACGAACTCTTCGCCTTTAAAGCCGCCATAAAATCACCCTCCGTGATATTCATCTCCCCCGGTGTCTTGGAATAGGTGACGAAAGCGAGGTTGTCGTCATTGAGCAGGGATTTCAGCCATGCGTTCATGTCTTCAACCTCCAGTTCAACCAGCGTCTCAATATTTCGGTTGATCTGTGTACGGAAGTCTGTTACAGGAATTCCATAGAGGAAGTTCTGACGGAAGAGCATCAAGGCATTGTCGGGTGTGCCCAGCCCCTTTGCCTCCAGCACGCCCTTTCATTCCGTTATACATGTTCTCTTTTTCAGCATTGAACTCAGCAGCGGAAAATCCCTTTTCACGAAGATCCTCACGCACAGCCAGCAGCTGTTGCAATGCTTCCTGTCCATCGTCCTCATACGGAACCATATCCCATGCCATCTGATAATAGTCTCTTACCAAAGACGAAAGACTCACTTCTGCTGCAATATAACGTTCCTTGCCGGCATTCTTCAATATGGCAAAACGTTTGGGAGCCAGAGTGTTGAAAATCTGCGTATAGAGAAACTGGCGGACACGCTCCTCCTCCGGAGCATTGCCTTTTACACTGTAACGCTGGTAAAGTCCGAAGGAGGCACTCTTGTTCTCCGGATCGATGAAGCGCATATACAACGGTGCGGCATTGTCAGGAATCAGCCTGACCTGCGGACCCACGGCAGGGGCCGGTCTGGCCGGTAAGGTTTTGAAAACCGTCTGGATGTTCTGTTCCATTCTGTCAGGATCTACATCACCAATGACAGCAATGAACTGCCTTTCAGGACGGTACCATTTGTCATAGAACTGTCTTACCTGCTTCTGCTGGAACGACTCCAACAGTTTCTGCGTACCGATGACGTTATGTGTCGCATACCCTGAATGATTATAGACGACAGGGGCGATGGCATCCGTCAGACGGCGGTCTACACCGGCCCGGTGCCTCCATTCTTCAAGGATGATGCCCCGCTCCTTCTCGATGTCCTTCGGCAGCATCCTGATGCCATGACACCAGTCGCGGAGCACCCATAGCACATCTTCGTTGAGCTTCGCATCCTTCACAGGAACATTGTGTACGGCATACCGGGTATCGTCGACACCTGTAAAAGCCTCGAAGTCGTTGAGATTGTGGCGGCGGAGGAAGTTCATCACACCATCAGGGAAGTGGTCGGTGGTGTTGAATGCCAGGTGTTCCAGCACGTGCGCCAACCCCAGCTCCTCGTCCGTCTCCAGGATGGCACCCACATTCTGGTAGAGATAATACTGTGCTTCACCCGTAGCCGAACCATCATTGTAGATATAATAGGTAAGGCCGTTCGGCAGCTTTCCCGTCCGCAGACCTTTCATCTGCGCATGGGCAGCTACAGAGGATAACAGCAGAAAGCTCACGAGCAATGCCGCCGGCACGCCCGTGAGGCGCTGAATGATATTTCTAAACATCATCGTCATTTACTTTTCAAGGAGTTCGAGTGTGGAGAGCTTCTGCTTGATAGCTCCCTGCAACATCGCCTGCGGCATCTCCATATTCTCCAGCCGGGTGTCTCGGCAAATGCCTGGTTTAGTAGAACTCACGTGCCTTGGCGTAGTTCTTCAGTTCACGGTAGAGTCGCCGATCATCACCATGTAGTTCACACGGTCCATGACAGCATCTTCCTGTGACAATGCTTTCTCAGCCCACTGGATGGCAACTTCGTGGTCCTTCCTCTTCAGGCTCTTGCCGGCAGCCATGTAAAGGTTCTGCGCCGCCTTTCCATAGTCAGCCGGACGGAGATTGTTCTCCATCTTACTGAAATAGGTCTGCATCGCCTTCACATAACCGTCTACATCCTTGTTCCGGTACAGATTGTAAAGCGCATCAAAGTAAAGTTTCGCCTTCTTATAAGGGGTGATGCCCTTCAGGCCGACGACCTCGTATGCCTTGGCATACTGGTCCTTCACTTTCTCTACATAATCCTTATACTTCGCATTTCCGTCCTTTGCCAGTTCTTCGGCGAAGAGGTCGTTTGCCTCGACGACATAGTAAGCCGGAGCCTTGCCGACCGTCTTCGTCCAGTCGTCGAGATGGTCGTTGATGAGAGTCAACGACATACTGTTTGTGTTCCTTGTCCTCATCGCCCTCAAGCGTCAGGATGATTTTGTAGTCGTTCTCATTAATGAGCTTTACCGGTGCCTTGGCTGCAATGTAGTTCTTATAGAGCTTCTGCAGACGGGTCACCCACTTGTCGGCTTCCATCCCCTCCTGTGCCTGCAGGAATGACGGTGCCTTCAGGAGAAGCTGCTGCTGTATGTCAAGGTCGTTTCCGTTTGCCTTGTATTTATTGTACAGTTCTTCAAAGCTGACACGCTCTCCAGCAACTATCTTGGCCGCCTCCATGAGCTCGTCCTTGTCCATGGCACCCGTGTTCACCGACAGTGCCTTGCCATCCGGTGCGATGAAAGCAACAGTGGGATAGGCTGCCACCTTGTAGTTTTTGGCAAATCTCTACATTCTCACCTTTCTCTGCATCCAACTGCAGGCTGATGAAATGTTCATTGAAATACTTTCCCACTTCTTCCCTGCGTAAAGACATTCTTTGCCATCTTCTTGCAAAGGACACCACACGGCATAGAAGTCTACGAAGAGCGGCTTGTTCTCCTGTCTGGCCTTGGCAGTGCCTCGCCGAATGTTCCCTTGAAGAAAGTGATTCCACTTGCCGTAACGGAAGCCGCACCCTGCTGTGCGCGGACCTGTACTGCCAGCAGCAAAAGGGCTGCAAGTAGCAAGACATATCTTCTTCTTTTCACAATCGATCTGATTTAAATGGTTTATATTCTTTTTGTTTCTGATTGGGGTGGATCATGTCGGACATACGTCAAGCCGGACTTCCGGCCGAGTGTACCATTCCCAACCGTCTGGGAACATCATTCCCAGGCATCGGAACATCATTCCCCAAACAGTTGGGAACAGTATTACCAGCCGCTAGGGAACAATCCGGCACTGTCGTTTAATGTTGTCGGTTGACTGCTTTCAGTTTTACTTTTTAAACTTGGCTGGCGGAGCAAGACCACTCGATCTGGTCTGGACTCCGGTACCCAGACCTCAACTGAGTCTACAGGCAGCTCATCGTCTGTCACGACAACCTTGAAAAACATTCTCCAGAACTGCTTCTGATCCTCATTATACACTCTGAGGGACAGCCGGTATCTGCCATTCGGCAGCTGTTTCACCGCTTTCAACGAGACAACGACCAGACCACCCGCCACCGAGATTTCGCCCTCCCGGCAGAGCTTCAGGAAGAGCTGCTCCTGCTCCGGGCTGCCGGCCTTGACACTGGCAAGCTCGAAATTGACAGGGTTGGTGCCTGCCACGCCCTGGATGCGTGTGGAAACAAAGGGCAGGTTGTTTACGGCACGGTCGCTCGTCGGGTCGATGTTGTGGAAAGCATTGATAGAATCGGGTGTAAACGATGCTCCCGCCGTCCTCAGATAGCCTACATCCATCTTGCTGCATGATGCTGTAAAACCTATTGTAAGCACCATAAGGCACAGTAGGACTATTCCTTTCTTCGTCTGTTTCATGTTCTAAAAGTCCGTTAAGTTGAAGTTATAATCAAGTGAGTGGACGATCCCGTGAGTGTCTCGATATTGCAAGAGGCAACATCAGTAGTCTGCGTCGTTGCGGGAGAAACCAGATGGATCCCAAAGGACCCTGCTCCCGGGTACATTGTTGTAAGACTCATGAAGGTATAAATCCACAGCGCTTGCCGGAAGCCATCTGCACCATCTCGCCTCCCTTGCCGACGGGTGTCGAGGGTCTGACGACTTGACACCCTCCTTGAAGTCGTCAAGCATCACACGCCTGCCGGGGAGGACACAGTTCAGGATAAACGTCCGGCAGTCGTTCACAGGAATGTCAGAAACTTTCTCCATGCCGTTGGCATACAGGTAACGGCGGATACTGTGGCTGGTAGGGCCGAAGAACGTGAAGTCCTTTCCATACCGGCTTGTCCCCTGAAAGAGCGGAATCAGGTCGGCACGCTCCGCCATTTCGCACTAGGAGTTCCCAGTTGTACTTGTCGCCTTTGAAGTAATCCCACATGGTGGTCTCGTGCTTACCGTTGGCAAATCCGGTATCGTCGAAATTGTATTGGGTGCAGCTGGCGAAGAGTCCTACCGTCAGACACGCCATCGCAATATAGAAAATCTTTTTCATTTGTCTAAAAATTAATTTGTTGTGCAGATTGAGAGCTGCATCAGTTGTAAGCCTGCCAGTAAGGTTTCTGCCGCAGCCTGTTGTTGATAATGTGTCCGTCCTTATCCTGCCAGGCATCCTTGGGCAGCGGCAGGAAGAGCGCACCGCCCTGAATGTCCTGATTAGTCAGCAGCGAACTTTCCCTGCAGTTCTTCCTTCACGTAGCCATTCCGGATGACATCGGCATAACGTGCATCGTTCTCACCGATGAACTCCTTCTCTCTCTCAAGGAAGATGGCTTTCTTCAGCCCTTCCGTGTCATAGATGGAGGGATAAGCGAGTGCGCCGGCCCGCGAACGGATTACATTCAAGTCGGCTATGGCATGGGCCTCGTCGCCCAGTTTCTGATAGCATTCCGCCCGCAGAAGATAAATATCGGCCAGTCTCCAGTACACATAGTCTGCATCTACCGTACGATAACTCTTCCCACTCGGCGAATACTGGTCAGGATCCATGATGGCTTTCCGGAACTTGTACATGATGGCATAATCCTGTCCGCCAGCCTCATGCGCCGTACCCCACTCATAGAAGAAGGCCTTGAGACGCTGGTCCGTGGCATCAGGGAAGAGCTGCTCGACAGTCGACTTGTAAAGCTGGTAGGTAGTGTTAGAGGGCAGATCAGCCAGTGTATGGTCCTCCCGTACAGGCCAGCTCACGAAGTTCTGCGCCACCTCGTTGGGCGATACGACGTACTCCGAACGTGTCTTGTCGAACAGCAGACTGAAAATCGCCTCGGGATTGGGGCTCTTCTCGTTGGACAGATACTTGCACAGCTCCTCCGGAGAAGCGCACAGCTGGTAACTGCCAGCCTTTCCATCAATCAGTTCCGTGGCGTACTTAACCGCATTCTGATAGTCTTCCTGTGCGTTGCCCTGCAGCCTGTAAAGTTCTGTCACACTGCCTTTCCATGCGTAGATCTGTGCCAGGAGGGCTGCGGCAGTCCCTTTCGAAGCGGTCTGCCGGTCGGTTATGGCCGCACCGTTCAGGTCCGTCAGCTTGTCCCATGTTGGAAGAAGGGCGAATGCCTTCCTGGCATGGTCGATTGCCGCATTGAGCACTTCAGACTTGGAAGACAAGGCATAGGTTTGATTTCGGAAGAGTTCTCCGTGATGATCGCTTCGCCATAACGCTGTGCCAGCAGGAAATAAGACAGTCCGAGGGCGAACTCCGCCTGTCCCATATGGAAGTTCCGGCGGTCAGGAGTCAGGTCCTTCGGCCTGTCGATGTTGTCAAGCAGGAGATTGCCTTCAAAGATGATGTTGTAGAGGTTCTTCCATGAGTATTCGCTCGAGATGACTGTCCGCGGATTCCATTCACGCAGCTGCCTGGCGTTCAGTACCTCATCAGCCTTCATGCCGGCTGTCGCAAGAACATAGTTGTCGCCGACGACTGTATTGATGAAGTATTGGATGGACGTGGTCGTCGCATTCAGCTCCTTTTCATTATTGAACGAATTGCTGTAAGTAAGCCCGTTCTCCGGCTGCAGGTCGAGACTGCAGGAAGACAACAGACAGCCGCATATCGAGAGTAAGATGATTTTCTTCATTTGCTGTTAGAATTTTTAAGTTGAGTCCCAAGGTGACTTTCCGGTTTAAGGGTACTGGGTACCGTCGTCCTTACCGGTATAAGGATTGATGACCTCCGGGTCTACACCAGAATAGTTTGTAATCAGGAACAGGTTCTCACCACTGAGGTAGATATTGGCATCCTTGATGAAAGACCCCTTCAGCCAGTTCTTCGGAAGCTGGTAGCCGATGACCAGCTGCTTCAGACGCAGGAAGCTGATGTTCTCGATGTTGGAGTCGACGTTGCCGTCAAACTGCCCCACATAATCCTTGTCGGCGAACTCAAGTGACGGATACTTCGCATCCCTGTTCTCCGGTGTCCAGAAGTCGCTGGCATGGAAGTAGTTCATGATGACCCCGAAGTCCTTTGTAAAGGTGAAGGCGCTGTTCTTGTACATATTCATCACCTTGCGTCCGATTGTATAGCTAAAGAGCACGTCGAGACTCAGCCCTTTCCATTCCAGATGGCTGTTCAGTCCGCCGTAGACAGCAGGAAGCGTACTGCCGGCATAATAAAGGTCTTTGTCGTCGATTACACCGTCATAGTTCTGGTCCTTGATCTTCCGGCCACCGACACGCAGCGGATTGTTGATGGACTGGAAATAGAGCGGCATCAGCTTGCCTGACGCATTACGATACATCGGGATATCCTCCTCCTTCTGCAGGATTCCTTCATCCTGAAGGTATAGATGCCATAGACCGGACGGCCGAGCACCTTGTCGTTGAGGTCTTCGCCGTTATAGGTCTTGCGCAGCATGTTCTTGTTGTGCGAAAGGTTCAGGCCGACACTCCAGTTCCAGTTCTTCTTACGGATGATGTCATACTGTGCCTCAAACTCTATACCCTCGTTGGATATGGCGAGGCGTTGTCCCACATATTGTTTTGCAAGAGACACGTTGCCTGGGAGATAGGACTGCATCAGCAGCTTGCTGGAATACTTATAGTAATAATCCAGCTTGAATTTCAGACGATAATCCAGCAACTGCAGGTCAAGACCGAGGTCGTACTGGTCGCTCTCCTCCCACGTCAGCTTCTTGTTCGCCATGGACTGTGGTATCAGGCCTAACGAGCCGTTATAGACGTTGCTTTCCTCCATCACACCCAAAGCGAGATAAGGTTCCTGGAATTTCTGCCCCGACTTGCCCCATGAGGCACGCAACTTGCCGAAGCTCAACCACCACAGACGCTTCATAAAAGGCTCTTCACTGAATGCCCAGCCAAGCCCCACCGACGGAATGTACCCCAGCGGACATCTTTTCCGAACACACTCGAGCCGTCCGAACGGATGGAAAGCTCGGCCATGTAACGCTTCTTATAGCTGTAAGCCGCACGGCCTAGAAACTGACCAGCGCCTGTTCCTGCTGGTCGGTGCGGAAACTCTGCGCTGCTCTTGTCGTACCTCCGTCGTTGAGAAGTGAGGGCCATCCCTCACCGGCATACTTGATGGAATTGGTAGGACCGCCCTTCGCCGTACCATTCAGGTTCTGCAGCAGGTCATAGTTATAGGTCATACCTGCCATCAGCTCGAGCTTGAGCTCATGCGGAAGTGCAAGGTTATAAGTGAGAATATTCTCCGTCTGGATGTTCGTCATGGCAATGTTGGAAGCCTGGACCTCCGACTTCAAATCGTATTTCAGATAATCAGGCGTGAACGTATAGACACGTGTGAAATAATGGTCGAGCGAATAAGTAGACGAGAATTTCAGCCCTTTCAGGATATTATAGTTCAGTCCGACACTCAGCCGTACATTATAATTGGAGTTGGTCTTGTCAATATCCCGCAGCTGCCGCAAGGCTATCTGCTCTGCCGTACTGCCCTTGCCAGGCAGCAGTGTGGACGTGCGCTTGGGGTCGAAGGTCAGTCCCTGCACGCGTCCTCCGTCCGAGCCGGCTTTCTGCGTGGCATAGGTGAGGTTGATGCGTGTAAAGGCACTCAGCTTCGTCGACAGATTGAAGTCAAGATTGCTCAACAGACTGTAACGGCGGAAATTGGAACTGATCATGATGCCCGTCTCGTCATAGATACCGGCATTGACCATGTATCGGATATTGTCCGTACCGCCTGCCAGCTGCATATCGGCCTTCGTCAGCTTCCCGACACGGAAGGCGTACTTCCACCAGTTCGTACGGTTGTTGTAGAAAGTGTTGAGCGAGTCCTGCGCAATACCCGGCAGACGACGGTCTGGATCGAGCACCTTTCCGTTGCGCCACAGATAGTCGTAGGCACCGTCGTTGTCGGCATCCCAGCCGTAAGAGTCCTTATAGGAATGAGGATAGACAAGTTTGTCGGTAAGATAGTCATAGTGGGCTCCCCGCTGGCTCTTTGCCAGGAGCAGGGCGATGTCACGTTCTCCCTTTCCCATTGTCTGCATCGGCGTACTCGGCAGCCAGGAGAGCGACTGTGACACATTGAAGCTGACCTCCGTACGACCGGACTTGCCCTTCTTCGTGGTAATGAGGATGACACCGTTGCCGGCCCTCGATCCGTAGAGAGAGGCCGAGGCGGCATCCTTGAGCACCTGGACCGACTCGATGCTCGAAGGGTCCAGTCCTGCCAAGGGGTTGATACCTCCGGTCGCTTCCGTGGCACTGCCCGACACAGGAATACCGTCAATGACATAAAGGGGCGTTCCGTCGTTGACACCCTGCTGGTTCAGCGAGCTGAAGCCGCGGATGGTAATACGCGATCCGCCACCGCCGGGCGAACCCGAGAGGTTAGTCACGTCTACACCTGCCATACGTCCCTGCAGCAGGTTCTCGATGCTTGCCGTCGGAGCTTTCTGCAGATCTTCTACCTTCACGGAAGCGACAGCTCCCACCTGCTCACGTGATTGCGCTTGCCGTATGCACTACCGTCACCTCGCCCATTGCATAGGCCGAGCGAAGGCAGGGTGACATTCAGGGGTTTACCGGCATGATACTTCAGCGTCTTTGCCTCGTAACCCACGCTGGAGATGCTGATCGTCCCTTCTTCCTGGGTCGACAGGCATGGAAAAGTTTCCGTCTACATCGGCCGTGACGCCCTTCGATGTTCCTTTTATCTGTACAATGGCAAAGGGACACCCAGTCCGTCCTTGTCTTTCACCGTTCCATGAACCGTGTATTTCCCCTGTGTTGCGTTCTTCATCTTGAACACATCAATCACCTTTCCATCCACATTATATGTAAAGGATGTATGCGACAGCAGGCTTTCCACGGCTCCCAGCTCGTCCACATCCTCGAAAAGAGATGGTCAGGAGCAGCGAGTCGTTCTTCACATCATCGGAATAACGGATCTGGTAATCTCCCTTTGTTGAAATGAAATCTAAAAATCTGGGCAACGCCCTTATCCTTGAACGAAATCGAAATTTCTTCCCTGCAACCTGGGCGGAAGCAGGAGAAGCCCACGACACCAGCAGGATAAAAACCGCCAGAAACACGAAAGAAGGTAACCTCCTTGCAGTGCTAAACACTTGTTGGTGATGCCTCATTGGTCTGTTTGTATAATTATTGTTTATATTCATTTTGATAAAAGCGAATGACTAAAAAGTCACCATTCTCAATTCTTTCCTCTTTAAGGCATGCCCAGCCCTGACAGAATGAATGCAGGTTCCCATGTCTCGATCTGCAGCATTTTTACATAAAAAGGTATTAATATCGAACGAGGTGCAAAATGTACGTAATTTTTAATCTCATGGCAATTAGCAAAAAAATGAATCGCCGCTGTTCCAGACCTGCCGGAAACCTATTGAAAAAGATGGTACAGACCATCGAAGCAAAAACAGCTCTGAACAGACACATAGCAAGCGTGCAAGAAAAGGTAACTGAGTTGCGGTGCAAGTAGGCGTTACTTGCACGTCAAACAGGCGTTAGTCGGCATGCAGGTAGCACCATTTGGAAAGGCATCGGCCGATAGACTGGAGAGGAGGCCGTACTTCCCTGTTCACGAGGCAGCAGACAGCCAGATTCCGACCTGATAATCACGAATGCTAATCCGCAAAAGGAAGCAGACCTTCGACGGGTACATGGGAAGACTCCTCCTTCTCAGGAAGCGGCGACGACACCGATAGCCCCATCAGCCGGACAGGGCGGTCGTGACAGGACGTTTCTTCAGCAACTGCTTGGCAAGCGGCAGGATGTCGTCCTTCGTACGGAGCACACGCTGCTGTGTCCGACTGCGCGTTATCGTGTCGTGGCATCCCCGTCAGCTTCAGCGTAAGCGTGCGCCCTCAAAACCACTTCGTGCCAGCCGTTCGACAAGTTCCAGAACGATATGGTACAGTTCGATGATAATCTTCGAACCGACATGAAGATCCTCCAGGAAAGTGCGCTCACAACCCACCGATTTCCGTTCATGGACTGCGACGACAGGCCTGTTGTCAATACCGCGTGAAAAGTCATAGTAAATGTTTCCCATCTTACCGAACACCTGTACGAGGTGCCGGCGTGAGACCTGCCGGAGCTGCTCGCCGGTGAACACCCCATGTCGTGCATAGCGTTTCGCCGTCTTCGGGCCGACTCTCCCGGCTTCTCCACAGGAAGGCTGCCGACGAAACCGAGCGCACGGTCGGGATGCACCGTAAACAGGCCGTCGGGTTTGCGCATATCAGAGGAAATCTTCGCCAGCAGCTTGTTATAACTGATGCCGGCCGAAGCGGTCAGCGAGGTGCGGTCAAGAATCTTCTGCTTGATTTCCCGAGCAATGTCCACCGCCAGGTCCATTCCTTTCTTGTTTTCCGTCACATCGAGGAAAGCCTCATCCAGCGAGATGGGCTCGACAAGGTCGGTATATTCGTGGAAAACAGCATGAATCTGCCGGGAGACGGCCTTATACCTGTCGAAATGACAGGGGACGACGACCAGATGGGGGCAACGCCGCCTGGCCTGCGCCATCGGCATTGCCGAATGGACACCGAAAGGACGTGCTTCATAGCTGGCAGTAGAGACCACACCGCGCGGTCCGTCGAAGCCCACGGCGATGGGCTTCCCACGCAGTCCGGGATTGTCTCTCTGCTCCACCGAAGCAAAGAAAGCATCCATGTCAATATGAATTATCTTGCGCATTATGTTACAGTCCTTCCCCTGCAAAGATACAGAGAACAGAGGAAAGATAGGTATTTCTGACTGATAAATAAATAAAAACCGTATCTTTGCAACAAAATAACGGAAATGGAGTTATTATAACAAAATGACTAAAGGAGACAAACTGGAAATGATAGAAGACAACGGACACGATGCCATGGGAAAGGTGCAACGCCGCATCAAACGAGGCTTCGACCTTGTGGCAGCCTTCACAGGTATTGTCGTCTGCTCGCCGGTCTTCCTCATCATCAGTCTCCTCATTACGTACCAGGGCAACGGCCCGGTGTTCTTCCGGCAGATACGCATCGGCTACAAAGGCCGCCCTTTCGCCATCTTCAAGTTCCGCACGATGAGCAGTGTCGTCGAGGAAGAGGGACCGCAGCTCGTTGCCGGATGCGATGAGACGAACTCTACACGCTTGGAACAGTTCCTGCGCGGTCATCATCTGGACGAGCTTCCGCAGCTATGGAATGTGCTGCGCGGTGATATGTCGTTCGTCGGACCGCGCCCGGAGCGCAAGTTCTTCATCGACAAAATCATGGAACAGACCGACCGCTACCGTCTCATCTACCTGATGCGGCCCGGCCTGACATCGGAAGCCACACTTTACAACGGCTATACCGATACAATGGAAAAAAATGCTCCGTCGCATGGAGATGGACATCCACTATCTGGAACACCGCACGCTGCGGATCGACCTGAATATTATCCTCAAGACGATTCTGAACATCGCTACTGGAAAGAAATTCTAAACAAAATGAAAAGATATATACTGTCTGTATTGCTCACGCTATGCACGCTGGGCGGCTTTGCACAGTCGTCCATGACGGACACGCAGGTCATGGAGTTTGTGCAGAAAGAGCACAAACGAGGGACATCCCAGGCACAGATTGTCACGAAACTCATGCAGAGCGGCGTGGACATATCGCAGATACGCCGTGTGAGGGAAGCCTACGAAAAGATGCAGAAAGGCAATGCCGCCTTCGGTGCGACAACCGAAAAGACAGCGGCCGACCGGAGCCGTACAAACAACGGACAGCTGCACCCGGGCAAGAGCAGACGGCAGATTGCCGATGCCACGCTCGACAGCTACAACACAGAAGAGCAGGAAGTAAACCGATACAGCGACGGACGTGTGTCGGCGAACCGGTCATGGACAAACACCTACGACGAGAACGACGGCGAATACCTGAAGATGCAGGAGGAGATGAACGCCTGGATGCCGCAGGACACGGCCACAATGTACAACAACCTCCTGAAACAGCTGAGCCGCAACCGGAAGAAAGTGTGGGGACGCGACATCTTCAACAACAAGAGTCTCTCATTCGAACCGAACATGAACATGGCACTGCCCCGCAATTACCGCATAGGGCCGGGAGATGCCGTATTCATCGACGTGTATGGTGCATCACAGAAATCTTACCAGACGACTGTCGCGCCGGACGGCATCATCACGCTGGACGGCTTCGGCCCTATTCAGGTGAGCGGACTGACCGTTGCACAGGCGAACAGCCGCATCCGGGAGAAAACTGGGCCGAGCGGTACAGCAGTTCGAGCATACGCCTCTCCGTAGGCCAGACACACACCATCATGGTGAACGTCGTCGGCGAGGTGAAGACACCAGGTACTTACACGCTGTCGGCCTTTGCCACCGTCTTCAATGCACTCTACATGGCGGGCGGTATCGGCGAACTGGGGACACTGCGTAACATCAAGGTATACAGAGGGGGATCGCTCATCAGTACGGTTGATGTCTACGACTTCCTGCGCCGCGGCCATCTGACCGGGAATGTACGGCTGGCGGACAATGATGTGATTGTCGTCGGTCCGTATGAGATGCTGGCACAGGTAAGCGGCAAGGTGAAACGTCCGATGTTCTACGAGATGAAACGTGGCGAAAGCCTCGGTACGCTGATCAGTTATGCCGGCGGCTTTGCCGGCGATGCCTATACCCGGTCGGTGCGTGTACGCAGAAAGACCGGCCGCCAGTACTCCATCTTCAACGTCAATGAGTTCGATATGCGTAGCTTCCGTGTGTCCGATGAAGACTCGGTCAGCGTCGACTCCGTCATTCCACGGTATGAGAACATGGTCGAAGTGAAAGGAGCCGTGTTCCGTCCGGGGATGTATGAGGTGGGCGGACGCATCAACAGTGTGCGTGGACTGATTGAGGCGGCAGACGGACTGACGGAAGCTGCCTTTTCCCCGCATGCTGTTCTGCACCGCAAAAAGCCGACCGGACACTGGAAGTGATTTCCGTTGACGTAGACGGTATTCTCACCGGACGTGTGGCGGACATCCCGCTCCAGAACGAGGATGTGCTCTTCATTCCCACCAAGACCGAGGTGCAGGAGCAGCAGACCATCACCATCCACGGCGAGGTGCTCTATCCCGGTGTATACAAATATGCTGACAACGAATCGCTGGAAGACTTCATCCTGCAGGCCGGCGGACTGAAGCAGACGGCCTCGACGGTCCGTGTAGATGTGTCGCGACGAATCAGCAACCCACAGGCTCTTGCCCCCGACTCTGTCATCGCACGTACCTACTCTTTCTCCCTGCGCGACGGCTTCGTCATTGACGGTGCGCCGGGCTTTGTCCTCGAACCGTTCGATGAGGTATATGTCCGCAAAAGTCCGGGCACGACTGTCCAGCAGAACGTAAGCATCGAAGGGAAGTGGTGTTTGCAGGCAACTATACGCTGACCTCCCGCAGGATGCGTCTGAGCGACATCTTCAAGGCTGCCGGCGGCGGGACGGAACTGGCATATATAAAAGGTGCGCGGCTGGAACGCCGCCCGACACCGAGTGAACGCCTGCGCATGGAAGCTGCCTATAAGATGCAGCAGGAACAGCAGCGCAAGAACATGATCGACCTTGCTGTGAAGACGAAGAACGCCACCATTGTACAGGCGGTACAGGGAAAACGACAAGAAGACGCAGGAGAAATTCCAGGTACCTGACAGCTATCCCGTGGGTATCGAACTTGACAAAGCCATCGCCAACCCAGGGGGCGATGAAGATGTCCTCCTTCGGGAAGGCGACCGTATCATCGTCCCGCAATACAACGGAACTGTCAAAATCAACGGTGCCGTCATGTATCCGAACACTGTCGGCTACGTTGAAGGGAAGAGTGTCGCATACTATATCGACCAGGCCGGCGGCTTTGCCAGTGATGCAAAAGAAAAGCAACACACATCCTCTACATGAACGGGATGCTTGCCAAGGTCGGACACAACGCCAAGGTACGTCCCGGCTGCGAAATCATCGTTCCTACGAAGATACAGAGCAGGATGAGCCTTGCCGAGACGCTCAGTGTCGGATCCAGTGCGGCCAGCATCGCAGCCGTCATCGCCACGATTGCCAACCTCTTGAAATAGTAAAGAAAGGAGCAGGAAATGAAATACCCGATAGGAATACAGTCGTTTGAAAGAATACGACAGGATGGATATGCCTATGTTGACAAGACACGGGAGATATACCAGCTGACCAGCAAAGGGAAGTATTATTTTCTCGGCCGTCCTCGCAGGTTCGGCAAGAGCCTGCTCCTCTCTACCCTCGAAGCCTACTACTCGGGGCGCAGGGATCTGTTCAGAGGACTGTATATAGACACAGTGGAGAAGGAATGGGAGGTGCATCCCATCCTCCACCTTGACCTGAACACCGCCAACTACAAAGAACCGGACAGCCTTGATGCCGTATTGAACAATTCGCTTACAGAGTGGGAGAAACTTTACGGGGCTGAGCCTTCCGAGACGACAGCTCCTCTCCGCTTCAAAGGTATAGTAGAGAGAGCTGCAAAACTGACAGGGCAGAAAACGGTCATCCTCATTGATGAATACGACAAACCCTTGCTGCAGAACATGACGAATGCCGTGCAGCAGGAGCATTTCCGCAACAGTCTGAAGGCTTTTTACTCCGTTCTGAAAACACAGGACAGATACATTGAATTTGCCCTGCTGACAGGGGTGACGAAATTCAGCAAAGTGAGTGTATTCAGCGACCTGAACAACCTCAACGACATCTCGATGGACCGTGCCTATGCCACGATCTGCGGTATCACGGAGGAAGAGATAGACATCTGCTTCAAGGATTCCGTGGAAGAACTTGCCAGGGCAAACGGCCTTACCATTGAGGAGACGCGAGCCAGACTGAAAGAGCTATACGACGGCTATCACTTCACGCCCACCTCGGCTGGCATCTACAATCCGTTCAGTGTGCTTTGCGTTCAGCAAACAGGAGTTCAACAACTACTGGTTTGAGACGGGCACACCGACTTTCCTCGCAGAGATGCTGAAGAACTTCAAATACCGGCTGCCCGACCTCACGAAGGAACAGGTCACTGCAGACGTACTGAACAGCATCGATTCCACTTCGCTGAATCCTGTCCCCATCATCTATCAAAGCGGCTATCTGACCATCACCGGCTACAATGAACGGTTCAAACGCTACCGGCTGGGATTTCCCAACAAAGAGGTTGAGGAGGGATTCCTCAACTTCCTGTTACCGAGCTATGCACCTGTCGAAGCCAAGAGCGAATTCGACATCATCGAGTTCGTCAACGATGTCGAGACAGGCAACCCGCAGCAGTTCATGGAACGGCTACGTACACTCTTTGCCGATACCGACTACAAAATTGTCGGCAACGCAGATCTGTATTTCCAGAACGTCCTCTATCTCATCTTCAAGATCATGGGTTTCTACATCCAGGTGGAACGCCCGACTGCCAACGGGCGTATGGATGCCATTATCCAGACCGCCGACTATGTCTACATCATCGAATGCAAACTGGACAAGACTGCTGAAGAAGCCCTCCGGCAGATAGAGGACAATGCTTATGCCCGGCCTTTCGCCATGGACAGGAGGAAGCTCTTCAAGATAGGTGTCAACTTCTCCACGAAGACAAGAGGAATTGAAAGCTACAAGATTCAGTAGACGCATGAAAGTATCTCCGGCGCACTTGGAAGACAGGCATCCTCTATCAGGAGGATCATTGCCAATTCTTACGCCACAATACAATAAGAGGAGGAAAAATGATGAATAAAATTAGATATATCAATATGTGCATTACCGAATTTGGGAAGAAGTTCGGTATGGAACCGCACATTGCATTCAATTATCTAAAAGAATACAAAGGAATTGATTTCCTGAACAGATACTATGAGGCCGAACATCAACTTTCCTGAACGATGCCATCAATGACCTCATAAGTATCTGCAAAAGAAACGGAGGTACTGTCGAATGAAACTCTATCATGGGACAAATATTGACTTTACAGATATTAATCTATCTGTTTGCAGGCCCAACAAGGACTTTGGGCAAGGATTTTAGTTGACAGAGATAAAACGACAAGCACTGTTGATGGCAATCCGCAGATGTGCCTTCATCCAAAAAGGGACACCGATTGTCCAAACGTATGATTTCAATGAAACATTCTTGTCTTCCCAGTCATTAAACGTGAAGATCTTTGATGGCGTAAGTAAAGAATGGGCACAGTTTATATATGACAACAGGCTGGGTAAAAAGAGAAAAGAAAAGGAATATGACATCGTTGTCGGACCTGTCGCTGACGACGGCGTTGTGTATCAGCTCAACTTATTCCGCCAACAGCTAATCACGATAGAGCAATTGGTACGGGAACTGACTTATAAGAAATTAAACAATCAATACTGTTTCTTGACAGGAGAAGCAATAGCTACACTCTCAAAAGAGTATGAAGATAACCAAAAGACAACTTGACTTCATTATCAATAGCGACGTGGAGGAACTCGTCTCCATGCTACAGAAGAAATGTCAGATGCCTTTGCAGCAGCATTCGACCATGTCTATAATTCAAAAACACTACCAGAGTCTCCTAAATGTAAGAACAGGTTATACCTTCAAAGTCCTGAATATATTTATCCCTATTTGAAAGAAGAGTTGAAACAGTTAGATGCTATTGGGCTATAAAATAAAAAGTGAATAATTTCTACAGAATGAAAAAGAATTAAATAAAAACTCAAGCCAATAAATAGAAAGATATTTTTTTAAATAGAAACATTCTATGGACAATCAAGATGAATATAAAGGTATAGACTACACCGCTGTCTTCCATGCAATATGGAAGAAGAAAATGGTGTATCTCACCGTTTTATCCTTTACTATTTTATTTGCCAGCCTATATATTTTTAGCTTACCAAGGACTTATTCCTCAAGCACGGAAATTGCCCCTGAGGTGGACAGCAAGACTCCAGGTGGAGGGACATTAGGATCGCTTGCCTCTACATTCGGCATAGATATGTCCACGCTGGAATCTTCAGATGCTATCACCCCAATGCTTTATCCAGATCTTATAGATGACAATGGATTTATATCCATGCTGCTTTCCATACACGTGCAGACCGGTGACAGTACTTTTAAGGGAACTTATTATGACTATAAACGCACGGCAACAAAGGTGCCATGGTGGAACAAACTGGCAAATGGCTTGCTTACGAAAATATCAAGTAAAAAACCTGAAGAGGGGAAATATGAAGTGGGAACTCCTTTCAATGCCTACCATTTGACGAAACTAGACAATAGCATCATCGAAAGTATAAGGAAACAGATCGCCATCAAGGTTGACAAGAAGACTGGTGCCATAACTATCAATACGGAAGATCAGGATCCTCTTATTGCAAAGACAATTGCTGATTCAACGAGAGAACTGTTGAAAGATTTTATTACCAAATACCGTACTGATAAGGCACGACGCGACGTTGAGTATTATAAAAAGTTGACGGATGAGGCTAAGTCGTCCTATGAGCATCAAAGACTGAAATACGGTGAGTTCTCCGACTCTAACACAGATGTTTCTTTACCTAGTGTCCAGTCGAAAGGTGAAGACATGGAAAATGAAATGCAGCTGAGGTATAACAATTACAGTCAGCTAAAAGGTCAATTACAACTATCTCTTGCCAAACTACGTGAACGTACACCCGTATTTACTCAGATTAAAGGGGCGGCCGTCCCGATAAAACCAACAGGTCCTAAAAGAATATTATTCTTACTGGGTACAACCTTGTTCTCTTTCATTTTGACAACAATTTATGTGCTCCGTTCCATTACACATACACAGAACAGGAAACAAATGAACTTCTGACAATCTATGGCCGTTATTGATAGGAAAAGTAACAATGAAAAAAGAAATAAAAGGATAGCCAAAAATACTATCCTTATGTTTCTACGTATGCTGTTACTTACCATCATAAATCTGTATACCGTTAGATTTGTTCTAAAAGGGTTGGAGTCATCGACTATGGAATATTCAACGCTGTTGCAGGCGTTGTTACCTCCGCAAGCTTTCATCAGTGCCGTCCTTGCTTTATCCATTCAGCGTTTCTTTTTCTATTGCATTAGGACAAGAAGACGAAGAACGATTAAAGACTATTTTTCTCTGCCAGTTTGAATATAATAATTATCCTAAGCATAACAATAATCATTCTGTTTGAAACCGTTGGACTTTGGTTTGTCAGCACACAGATGACCATACCTGCAGACAGGATGACTACCGCCATCAGCTTATATCAATGTTCCATCTTCGTTTTTCTTTTTCTTTATTACAGATACCTTTCACAGCCATTATCTTTTCTCATGAGGATATGGGGGGTGTACGCTATCATATCGACGGTTGACAGCTTATTGCGTTTAGCACTGGCTGTTATTATAACAAAAATATCTATTGACCATCTTGTATTTTACAGTATTGGCCTGCTTGTAGAATCAGGTGTTGTTTCACTTCTCTATATATGGAAAGGAGGAAAATATGAAGAGTGTCATTATACGAAGACAAAAGATAAAACTCTTTACCAGCATCTCCTTCAGTTTTTCAGGATGGACAATGTTTGGCTCATTAGCCAATATGGGAATGAACCAAGAAACACAATTCTTATAAACCTCTTCTTTGGTCCTATCTCTAACATGGCATTTGCAATTGCGATGCAAATAAGCAATGCCTTTAATACCCTAAGCAACAGCATGGTTCTATCTTTCCGCCCGGCTATGATACGTTCTTATGCAGAAAGCAATCATTATTATGTTAATGAACTATTTTTATATAAGCAATAAGTTCATATTTTACTTGCTTATCTGCATTGCAATACCCATCATTGCCGAAATGGATTGCATTCTGAAAATATGGTTGGGCACAGCTAATGAGGAGACCATTTTTGTTTTCCAGGTTGATTATTATATATATTGTAATTTCTGCCATTAGTAACCCTATAACCATAATAATGCAGGCTTCAGGACATGTCAAGGAATATCATTTTCCCGTAGAAAGCATTACATTATGTACTCTACCACTCACTTGGATTCTATTTAAACTCCATTTCCCAAGTTATACTGTATTCATCGCCATGATATCAACTTGCGTTATCGCTCACATTGTTCGGCTCATTTGTTTGAGACATTACTATCAGCCTTTCGATTATATTTACTATGTCAGAGACTTTCTCTTACCAGCAATAGGAATCACAACCCTTGCAATAGGATGCACATTCTTTTTTAAAAAGAATATCATAAATTTGAGCATATGCTTTATACTCATTTTCTTAATTACACCATCCCTCGTTCTTCTGACAGCATACAACATTGGGATAAGCAAAAATGAAAAGGTTTTTATTAAAAGATTTATAACTTCGTTCCTCTCTAAAAACATGTCTGAAATTGTTCTGAATAATATTCTCTCATTGGGGTTCCTGTTTTTGTGGATCATAACACTTATCGGATACCAAATGATTAAAAACCGATGGGATGGAGAAGTCTTGTCATTGTATTATACATCATTTATGCCGTTTTTTGCAATAATGACGCTCAATGATCCGCTCTTCTCTATTGCTTTCAATCAATTAAAGCTGTTTCCATACATTTATCTTTATTCTATGATGATAATTGCACTATCACCCATCATATACATCATTGCTCTGATACTTCAGAAATAGAAAATCCCATACAAAAATTCTATACATTCTGACTTTCATCATCATTATCAGCTCTATTATGCTCATTCCTAGCCTAATCTCAGGTACAGGTAGCGGTTTAATCAGTATTTTTACAGACTCATCCGCAGGAAAAGAGGCCTACTTAGAACAGGTAGAGGGAGTAGAAGATTCTGGAAGTACCATCAGGAACCTACCAGCAATATCTTTTAATTCACTCACAGACATCACCGTGTTTTTATTCTTTTACTTTCTTACTTTAGAGAAAAAAAACATATGGATTTTATCAGGACTGATCTTCTCTTTCATCATAAACTTCCTTATATGTATTTCACAGGGGCAGAGAGGAGGGTTAGTGACAAGTTTGCTTACACTTGCTGGAGGATATTTGCTTTTCAAACAATACATGTCAAAAAAAGTCAAGAAAATATCAAGACATATTGGATTGTTCTTATCTTTATTAATTTCCTTTCCTATAATTGTCATTACAGTCAGTAGATTTGATGGTGAAACTGGTGGCATAGGCGGATTTGTCAACTGGTATATTGGCCAGGAAGTCTCTATTTTTAACAATTATGGGCTTACCCCAGGTGGCTGTAGGAATGGTGACAGGACAATAAACCTCTTTAAACGATTTATAGATTCAAGCACTTCCCAAAACTTCGTGGGCGAAGAGACAAATATCACAACATGGAAATAAATGATAATTTATTTTTCCACCTTTGTAGAGTGACTTTACTTTTGAGACTTCGGACCAGCTGGCGCATTCTTCATCTTTGTTATATTCTATTCATCTCTCATAAAACTGACAAGAGAAAAGAAAACAGCAGATAAAACTTTATAAGTTATTACTGCTTTACTTTTGCGTTATGCATAAGCTTGCAAGGGGGAATGACCTTGTTCTCTTACTCAGATGTCAGTGGCAATCTTCGTATGCTCAACTGCCTGCTATTATATGCTTACCTTAGGTATCACGAGCAATTTTCACGTGCTTTTCCATTACAGAAAAACAACTAAAGATGAAAATAGAACTTACTTACATTCTCCATTGTTTAGGAAATTTTCTTAGCCTAATAAGAGCCGAACAACTTGCACGTATATGTTCTTTTTTTAGAAATCATATCTATACAGGGCTGCTGCATGGAAAGTTCAGAGAAATAGGTCCTAACAGCATTTTCCTTTGGAGAGCTTACCACCTGCATGGACTAGAAAATATTTCTATTGGGGAAAATTGTACATTTGAAACAGGGCTACAACTAACAACATGGACAGATGTTTCAGACAATCCTATTATCACAATTGGGAACAACTGTCTTTTCCGTAGGGATGCACACATCACGGCCGTTCATAAAATTACTATTGGAAACAATCTCCTCACAGGAACAAATGTTTTTATCACAGATAACTCACATGGCTTCACTGATAAGAGCTCATTAGAAGAAGCACCATTAAAACGTCCAATTATCTCAAAAGGAGATGTAAAGATTGGTGATAATGTATGGATTGGCAACAATGTATGCATTCTTCCGGGAATAACTATCGGAAACGGTTGTGTCATTGGTGCCAATAGTGTTGTTACACACAGTCTTCCACCATATTCTGTGGCGGGAGGTGCTCCTGCGGAAATTATCAAATAAAACAATATAATATTATAATACCTATACGTTACGGTAAATAGAAAAAAATGAAAGCAAGAGTTATAGCATATTATTTACCACAATTCCATCCTATTCCTGAAAATGATGAGGCATGGGGGAAAGGTTTTACTGAATGGACGAATGTCGCAAGTGCTAAACCTCAGTTCAAGGGTCATTACCAACCAAGAATACCTGCTGATTTGGGATTTTACGATTTGCGCCTCTCTGAAGTAAGAGAACAGCAAGCACGAATGGCAAAAGAAGCTGGGATAGAGGGATTTTGCTATTGGCATTACTGGTTTGGAAATAATAAGAGACTATTGGAGCGACCTTTCCAGGAAGTTTTAAACTCTGGCAAACCAGACTTTCCTTTCTGCTTAGCATGGGCAAACCATGACTGGACGACAAAGACATGGAAAAATAATGGTAAACCAGCAATGATAGCCAAACAACTATATCCTGGAGAAGAAGATTATAGACAACACTTCCACACTGTATTGCCTGCTTTTAAAGATCATCGATACATCACAGTTGATGGAAAACCTTTATTCGCAATATTTGACCCTTATTCATTTAAAGATATAAGAAACTTTATTGAAGTGTGGAGAGACTTAGCAAAAGAAAATGGGTTAAAAGGAATTCATTTTATAGCTATATGCAACAACACCTCAACAATGAAAAGGCTTGCAGAGGGAAGTATAAAAAGAGTTCTGCCAAATACTAAAAGCAGTGCCGAAGTGTATAAAGAAATGCTTTCATTAGGCTTTGATGGATTAAATTCTTTTGGTAAATCACGAGGTGAGATGCTTGCCTTAGGTAGAATTAGACGAACAGTACGATTCCTTTTACAAAAATATATCTTGGTTTCCCCCACTTAAGTATGATTATGCAAAAGTAACAAAACATTTCTTCTCTCCCGAAGACAGATGGGATAACGTATACCCCACTATTATGCCACAATGGGACAGAACTCCGAGAGCAGGAAAGCATGAAGGAATCTACATCAATTCAACCCCTGAAAACTTCAAGAAGCATATAGAAGAGGCATTAGAAGTAATAAAAAGAAAAACCAAAAGAACATAAGATACTATTTTCTCCGTTCATGGAACGAATGGGGAGAAGGCAATTATGTGGAGCCTGATCTAAAAATATGGTCACAAGTTCCTCGAAGCAATCAAGGCATCTGTATTTTAATAAATAATCGAAACAACACATGTATAATATTCCTATTTTATTCATAATATTTTCGACGCAAAAACACTGCGCTAAAAAGTTTTGAGCGAATAAAACAAGTAAAGCCAGCAAAACTATACATTGCTTGCGATGGTGCGCGTGAAAATATAAAAGGCGAAGCTGAATTGGTAAAGAAACTCAAGAATCTATTCTTCAACAAATAGATTGGGAATGCAAGTAAAAACACTATTTAGAACAAAGAATCTAGGTTGCTGCATGGGTGTATATACAGCTATCAATTGGTTATTTGAAAACGAAGAGAAAGGGATTATAATAGAAGATGACTGTGTCCTCCAACAATCTTTTTTCCCTTTTGCAGCAGAACTATTAGATAGATATGAAAAAGATGAACGTGTTGCGATGATTGATGCTGCAAATTATATTAAAAATATTATTATCCCTGACTCGTATGGCTTTAGCAGATTCAAATCAACGAATGGCTGGGCAACCTGGAAACGTGCGTGGAAAAATATGGATTTAAACATGAATTGGAAAAATACTCCTTATTTTAAATCCATCATTAAAAATAACGGATATGATGGGAAAGATATACACTACTGGAAATATCGTATAAAAAGCTATTGAGCATAACTATGTCAGCGCATGGGATTGGCAGTGGTATTTTACGATGGCAGCCCATAATCAATTAGGAATATATCCAAAAACAAGTCTTATTAGTAATATTGGATTTGGAGAAGATGCACCCACACTACAGGATCTACAATTCCAAGCCGATACAAAGCAAATGAAGAAATAGTATTTCCCCTACAACACCCTAAATATGTCGTACCTTACGAAGACTTTGAACAAGGCTTTTACAAGAGCAACAATACGTTTAGGAACACTATACTACAACTCATTCCATTCAGTATAAAAAAACAATACTAAAGAAATGGATCAGAGGATAAAAATACTAATAACAGAAATTAAATATGAAATTAAATATTCCTACATCAAAAGGTAATTATTCTTATCGCTTTGTGCCCATCTATCCAGGCATAAAGCCTATTAACAAAGAAAGGGCGAAAGAAAAATCTTTCTTTGTTAAAACACATATGCAATACGCACAACTTAGAATTTATTCTTTTCTTTGGTACACTCTTAGGAGCAGTGAGAGAACATGATTTTATTTCTCATGATGAAGATATTGATATCGTACTTCCAATTACAGACTTAGAACGTTTTAAAGACATACTTTTCATATTGAGAAAATGGTTTTTGAAGTCGTGCGTTTTTGAGAGGAGAGGATTTATGTCAATAATGCGTAAAGGAGAATATATTGATATCTATTTTTACACCCTATGCAAAAAGACAGAAGATTAGCTACTTGTATATGTGAACTTTGCGAAGTAAAATATATAAACAATACGACTCAAATAGAATTCCAAGGAGAATCTTATACTGTACCGAAAGAAAGTGAGGCTTTATTAAACTTCCTTTATGGAAAGGATTGGCGCACCCTATCCCCATGTTTAATTTTTAAAATGAGCAAGACAGACAGAACAAAAGCCTTTCTTATACAATATATCAAGGCATTACTGCCACATACGATGACAGAATTCATTCAAGACATTAAAAAGTAGAAAAAGAATAAATTTCTTTAAACAAAAAGCATACACTATACTAAACAAATAATCATATCGAAATATGCAAGCAATCATATTAGCTGCTGGAATGGGTAGGCGACTTGGAGAATACACAAAGAACAATACGAAATGTATGCTGTCTGTCAATGGTACCAAACTGATTGACAGAACTTTAACAATGCTTTCCCATCTGAAGATTAAACGTGTTATCATTGTAGTCGGCTACCAAGGGCAGAATCTTATTGCCCACATAGGACAGCGCTATAATGACAAATTAAAAATAGAATTCATCGACAATCCAGTCTACGAAAAGACGAACAATATTTATTCTCTTGCACTTACTCAAGACAGAATATCTGAAGATGATACGATTCTATTGGAATCAGACCTCATCTACGAGGAAAGTTTATTGCAAATGATCATAGATAATCCTTTCCCTAATCTTGCCCTTGTCGCAAAATGGGAATCTTGGATGGATGGAACTGTCGTCCGCATAGATGACGAAAACAATATTATAAACTTTATTCCGAAAAAAGCCTTCAACTACAAGGAGTCAGACCAGTATTACAAAACTGTAAACATTTATAAGTTCAGCAAAGATTTTTCCACACATAGGTTTCTTCCTTTCCTCAAAGCCTACTGCGAAGCTATAGGAAACAACGAATACTATGAACAAGTACTACGTATCATCACTTTCCTTGACAGTTCAGACTTCAAGGCATTACCAATCGGAGACAGAAAGTGGTATGAAATTGATGACATACAGGATCTTGATATTGCAGAAACAATCTTTGCCCCAAAAGAAAAAAGCCTATCCCGATATGAGATGCGTTACGGAGGTTATTGGAGATTCCCTAAATTATTAGATTTCTGCTATTTAGTTAATCCTTTCTTTCCTCCACAACGAATGAAGGATGAGTTACGTGCCAATTTTGACACTCTACTGACAGAGTATCCATCGGGAATGTATGTTAACTCTCTGTTAGCAGGTAAATATTTGGGAATTCGTCAGAGTTATATAGTTGTAGGAAATGGTGCAGCAGAATTAATCAAAAGTTTGATGGGGATGATAAATGGGAAAATTGGAGTTGTCTACCCGACTTTCATGGAATACCCTAATAGAAAGAATAAAGATGATATAATTGCATATCTTCCTCAGAACATGGACATGTCATACAATATAAATGACTTGATGGCTTTCTTTTGCACATAAGGAAATAAGCACTCTGCTTATAATCAACCCAGATAATCCTTCTGGTAACTTTATACCGGCCAGCGATATAGTCAATCTTATCCAATGGGGAAAAGAAAAAGGCATACGGATTATAATAGATGAATCTTTCGTAGATTTTACTGATGATTATTCTCATAACAGCCTTTGCCATGATGATATATTAAAATCTAACCCTAACCTTATAGTCATAAAGAGCATTTCAAAGAGTTATGGCGTACCTGGACTACGTCTTGGAATCATGGCCTCTTCAGATTCCGACCTAATAGATGCTGTCAAAAAAAGATGTAGCAATATGGAATATTAATTCTTTTGCAGAATTTTACATGCAAATCTTTGGTAAATATACCAAAGATTACCAACATGCTTGTGAGAAGTTCATCATAGAGCGTCGACGTTTTTAAAAAGATTATTGGATCAGATACCTTTCATACATGTTATCCCATCACAGGCCAATTATTTCTTAACTGAAATTACAAGTCGGTTCACATCAAAGCAGCTAACTCAGAAACTACTTAATGAATATAATATTCTCATTAAAGACTGTGACAACAAAAGATGGATTAAAAGGGAAAAAAACTATATACGCATTGCCATCCGAACCAAAGAGGATAACAACAGGTTAGTTGCCGCACTCAAAAAGTATTTAGGCATTCTGCTATAAATTCGACCTACAAAATACAATAACATACTAAGGTTTCCTCATAAAAACCTTTACCAGAGAGCATTCAAGTTGCTGTCACTTTTGACATTTTACATAATATCCTTATTATAAGAAGTTTACAAAGTATATTTATGTGACAGGGTGACAGCAACTTTGAAAAAACAGATAATATCTTTTTCAATAAACAGACATACATGGAGTCGAACAGCCAATTACCAAAAATCTGTCTATATCAAAAGGTATAATTTGTTCAAAGTAGCAAGCAACAACTTCTTAGAATCTGAACTCAAAGATCTTATAAAAGTACTTGAGAGAGATTAGGAACTGATTGCTGTAGATGCCGTTCTCCCGGCACGCCCGGGTGTCTTCCTGCAAAAAGGAGGCGGTGGCTACGGACACCGTTCGTACTTGCTCCGCCGTTGCGCATGGTGACAAAGTCCATCTTGAGATACTGTGCCTTTATCTTATGCACACAGAACATCCGGACGATCATCTCGAAGTCGGCGCCGATCTTGTAATCAAGTTTATAGGGGCCTACCCTGTCATAGACTTCCTGGCGTACATACAGAGACGGATGGGCCGGCATAAAGCCGAAACGGACCCAAAAAGGAGAAAAAATCCTGGAAGAGTAATAGCGAGTAATCTTATCGGGTTCGCCGTCATGAATGAAATGAACATCACCATACACCGCATCAAGAGCTGTATCGGAAAAAGGTTCTGCCAGCTTCGACACGACATCACCGGCGGTGAAATAGTCATCGGAATTGAGGATGCCGACAACATCGCCTGTCGCCATCGCAATGCCTTTGTTCATGGCATCATAGATGCCACGGTCTTTCTCCGTGACCCATCTCACGGTATGTCGGGTTGTTGCAGCGGCATATTCACGGATCATCCCGACCGTCGAATCCGTCGACCCGCCATCGACTATAATATGCTCTATATCGCAATAATCCTGCTGCAAGACGGAATTCAAAGTGTCCTGCAGTGTTTTCGCACTGTTATAAGTCGCCGTTATAATTGATATCTTCATTGAAAATGTATCAGGCTTCTGCACCGTTGAATTGATCCTAATTGAAACTCCCGGCATAATAGCTGCGGGCAATGAAAGGGGACGGATCGTAATAAGCACTGCAATTGTAATCGTCGATGATTTCGCAGATGGGATTGTTGTATACACGGAGGATTGCATGGGCATAATCTTCCCTGCTTCCTGTAATCTGTGTCTTCGGCCGTTCCACCTTCACATTGCTGCCATGATAAATCTCTGCCATATCCATGTTCTTTAGCCACAAATTTACAAAAAGAAAACGAGATTCTAACCATGATGGGTAAGAAGATTTCACAAAGCAGGTGCTTCAGAAAGTACAGCCGCACTTTTCCGACATCCAAATACAATATTATTACAAAAATTGAGTTTTGTTAAAGAAAAGAATTGATTACCGACATATGTTGACATACATTCTGATCAGCCTGTTCGCCTTCTTGATGAGTGCTGCCTGCGGATTCATCATGATTCCACAGATACTTTCGTTCTGCAGGAAGCGGGAACTTTATGATACACCAAGTGCCCGGAAAGTACACAAGGATGCCGTACCTCGGCTGGGAGGCGTATCGTTCCTGCCCAGTATGCTTATAGCCACCATCGTGGCACTGCTGGTCTGGTCGTACACCAGCAAGGGCAACAAGATCGCAGTCAGCCCCTGGAGTATCTTCTTCGGCGTAGGTATCACGGTCATCTACGTGACGGGACTTGTCGACGATGTCTTCGGCCTGCGGCCGAGGATGAAGCTCATCATGCAGGTGGTCGTAGCCAGCCTTCTGCCCCTGTCCTATCTCTATGTCAACAACCTCTATGGCTTCCTGGGCATCCATGAGATTCCGATGTCTGTGGGGATGGTGCTGACGGTCGGCATCCTGGTCTTCACGATGAATGCCATCAATCTGATTGACGGTATCGACGGCCTGTCCACCAGCCTGGTACTCATCGCTTTGTCCGGTTTTTACTATATCTTCCTCCGTGAGCAGATAGGGGTCTACTGCATTCTCATCGCCGGACTGATGGGGGTGCTTGTCCCATTTATCTATCATAACATCTGGGGCAATGCGGAGAAGAACCAGAAAATTTTCATGGGCGACTCAGGCAGTCTGACCCTCGGGTATATTCTCGGTGTCCTGCTTGTCAAATTCTGTATGTACAATCCGCACGTAATGGTCGGTCAGAAAGATTCCATCCTGCTCTCCGTGACCCTGCTCATCGTCCCCACCTTCGATGTCTTCAGGGTCATCATTGTCCGGCTGCTGCAACACCGTCCGGTCTTTGGTGCAGACAAGAACCATATTCACCATAAACTGATGCAGGGCAGGACTGACACAGCATCAGGCACTGCTCTGCATCATCCTGCTGTCGTTCTTCTTCATCCTCATCAATGTCTCGCTGTTCAACCATCTGTCTGTCACATGGATCATTGCGACAGACATCCTCTTCTATGCCATTTTCCATTATGCACTCGATTTCCATATCAGAAAAAACGGCTTGCCTCCCTTCGCAGAGCAATATAAAGGTAAAAAGTAAAAAAAGTAAAAAGGGAGAAAAAAAAGTAAAAGGAAAAAAAGTTAACATTATTCTATCATTTCTCCGTCCCTTTCATCCTGTTACTCCTGACACTCTATTTTTATCAGACCACCTTTTCCACTTGCCTAACTCTCTGGCTCATCTTTCTCCTGCCCCTCAGGTCTCTCTGTGTACTTTGATTCCCATTAAAGGCTCCGTGAGCTCGGTGGCTCCGTGAGAGAATACCTCCCGAAGATGACGCTTCCGTAGGATTTATTCTCACACAGAGAGCACAGAGAACACAGAGCCTGTTGGAGAAGTAAAAAAGTAAAAGGGTAAAAGGGTTAACATTATTCTATCATTTCTCCGTCCTTTCATCCTGTTACTCCTGACACTCTATTTTTATCAGGCCACCTTTTCCACTTGTCTAACTCTCTGGCTCACCTTTCTCCTGACCTTCAGGTCTCTCTGTGTACTTTGATTCCCATTAAAGGCTCCGTGATCTCCGTGACTCCGTGAGAGAATACCTCCCTAAGATGGCATTTCCGTAAGGATTTATTCTCACACAGAGAGCACGGGGAACACAGAGTTTATTGGAAAAGTAAAAAAATAAAAAGGTAAAACGTTATTCTATCTGCCAGCCCAAAAGACAAAAAGAAGACATCAAAGAGAATCTTCAGAACCTGTCTGTAATCAACTTACATGAGTAAATACTTCCGGGCAGCATTCATTCAGAACTTATCAAAACAGAGTCTTACACTGCCGTCATTCAACACCATTTCTCCTTTCCGGACCCGTTCTATCCTGAACGCAGGGACAAGTGTCCTGATGCCAAAGAATGCCAATGCAGGTTCATAGGCCGAAAGCGGACGGTCGCCGTTCTCACGGTCGTACAGATAAGGGGAAGACAGGGTAAGACGGTCGCCGTCAATACTGAAGCGATAAAGATAACTGCTGTGTGTACCTTTTTTTTCCTCCAGTTCCAGGAGTCTTGCCTGGAAAGACCAGAAGACCGTCTTACTGTTCAGGTCTTCTGTCGTTCCGGCTGTCAGATTGTCGATACGCACAAGATGCCACATTCCTTCCAGTCTGCCGGCATCGTTATCCGTCTCCAACGAACATGAGGAGAAGAGAAGTGCCAGCAGCGGAAAGACGAAAGACAACACCTTTGTTCTGTTCATTTTCTGATTCATATCCTATAATAATATAGTAGGCTAAAGCTTTTCCAGCAAGCCCCGTTTACAGACAGTCAGTTGCATGCCATAATTGTTTCCGCGGAGGATGGCACCGAAGTCGGCACCGACTCCCATCCGGACATCAACACCTTTCAACCACTCCGGCAACCTCCCCCCATGCAACGTATAGGTGGCTTCGCCCATCAGACTGACGTTATGATGCTTCTTCGTGTAAGGTTTTTCGTATGTCCCCAGTCCTTCCTGCCACGTACCGAGGAAACGCCATTTCACATAGTCGGAGGATGGCCGCCCAGTCCTAAATGAAAAAGCAACGAAACGGTTGTCCTGGAATTCAACCGTGCCGTCTTCATTGTACAGCGGCGACCGGTAGAGCGGATTGCCCATCGCCTGTCCCCAGTGCTGGTAGCCGGGAAAGATGTAATGGTTGTAAAAGTCGTCCCTTCCGCCGATATGGTCAGGAACGGTAAGGGTATGGTCGTGGTAGATCGGACCGCTCTGGTATTTCGTGTAAAGATATTCAAAGACAATATTGTTCAGCCAGTTATCGGGCTTGAAACGATACTCGAGACCCAGCATCCAGTCCTTGAAGTCATAGAGCAGATAGCGGTGCCGCTTCTTCACCTGCCATTCGTCGCCCTCCCCGTAACCGTCATAATCAAGCTGGAACATTGAAGAATGGTCCTCGAAGAACTTGTCGGCATAGAGAGAAAAACCATGCCAGTCGCCGTCGTAGTTCAGCCGCATCACCCAGCTGCCCAGCTGGTCGCCCTCTACATTCTGATAAGTCGTCTCGCCGTTATCAGCACCGCCGGGAAGAAATGCATTCCAGAAATCGCGGACACCTTTTCCACTCTTCAACTGTTCCATGCCTCCAGCACCGTCCGGACGATAGGCCGTACCGCCGAAGAGAGAGACCATCTCCAGTCCCATCTCCAAAGACCAAGGACAGAATACCTCGTCATTTCCGATTTTCAGATAACCGGCCTTGGAATGGTAGAGCACCCGGTCGGCATACTTTGACTGACACCGGGTGAAGCCGTGCTGCCAGTTCTGGTCGGTCATCATGCCGTACGCAATGTGGCCCTTCAGATGCAGCCATCCGTTGGCAAAGGGCAAGGTCCAGTAATCGGGCAATGCAATCCGCACCTGGGGGACCGGCCGTGCGTTGATGCCGAGTGTCTGCGCACCGGAGCTCAGACGGTTGTCTTTCAGTTCCATCGGCTCTTCCTTGGCACCGACGGTCAGCGTTCCATGCCACCACCGTCCTTCGACATACGCCTGCTGGACAACCGCCTTGCTGGTATAGTGGACCGGCAGGACGACATCCAGTCCGTAGCCCAGTCCGAACTTGTGTCCGTCGTCGGTGCTCAACGGGCGCACCACTCCGCCTCGCACATAGCCGTTCGCCGTTTCCAACGAGCTTAGTCCGTACCTGTTGGCATTCAGCCAAAGGGGCGTCTGCCCTTCGAGAGACTGCCCTGCATCTCCACCCTGTACTCCAGACCTTTCATCGGCTGCAATCCCGACGTGTCTCGCCGCAAAGGTTCCTGATACTGGGCATACACTACCGCAGCCATGCACCAGACAGCCAGAACTGAAACAAACTTTCTCATATCATCACGTAAATATCAGGCGCAAAGTTAGTAAAAAAAGTGCTTCTATGCAAACGAACAGCCAGTCAACGGTCCGCCGGACCGTCTTCCGCTTTCCGGACAGAGAGAAAGAAGAAGGCACAGGGCATCTGATTTCGGACTCGTGCCGGTAAAAGGAAAAAACGGCAGACAATAAAACAGGACAGAATGCGTTTGAAAGATGTTATGAACAGAATATTCGTCACCTTAACCCTGCTGGCAGCCGCACTCGTATGCCCGGCACAGGAGCGAAGAGTGCAGAACCGTCCCTATACGGATCTGCGTGAGTTCCATTTCGGAGTGCTCGTCGGGACACATCTGCAGGACCTTGAACTCAACAACGTAGGACCACAGATGATTGACCTTGACGACGGCAACGGACCTGTCGAGAAGACCGTCTCAGCCGATCAGGACCGGTGGGATGCCGGCTTCACGGTGGGTGTCCTGGGCGAGCTGCGCCTCAACTCCACACTCCAGCTGCGTATGGCGCCGGCCATGTATTTCGGCACACGCCACATTACTTTCCGCAATCTCACAGACCGCACAATACAGGGGGAGCCTACCGAGCAGGTGCAGGAACTGAAGACCGCCTACGTCTCCTGTGCCTTCGATCTCATTGCTGCTGCTCCCCGCTTCAACAACCACCGCCCATACGTGATGCTGGGCATCAATCCGATGCTGAATCTTTCGGGCAAGGACAATGATTACATCAAGCTGAAGCGGAGTGATGTATTCTTAGAGGTGGGGCTCGGATGCGACTTCTATCTCCCTTATTTCAAGCTGCGTCCGGAACTGAAGTTCATGTACAGCCTTACGAACAGCCTCGATAAGAGCCACGCCAAGAACCTGCGCGACAAGCACATGCTTATGTACACCAATTCGGTCGATGAAACACGGGCAAAGATGATTGCACTGACCTTCTACTTTGAATAAACCTCCCCAACAATAACTACCGTCTAAAGACAGACAAAGGAAGGTATTTACAGAGACAAAGTGAAATCCATGTGAATCTGGAGTTGGACTCCAGATTCACATGGATTTTTTGTTTAAAGACCTTGTTTTTACGCCTTGCCTGCAGATTCACTGTTCATCATTGCATGGGGCTTCTCGCATTCATGTAAAGTAAAAGATACATTAATACACATTAGACTACATTCACCAAATCGAGCTGGACACAAAGGAACACACTTCCCTGCCATTCGGGAACACAGTTCCCAAGCACTGGGAACAGGATTCCCAAACGGTCAGAACACGGTTCCCAAGTGTTGGGAACAAGTATGTTTTACTTTTTCTTCTTCATATCAAGCACCAACTTACCTACATAAATAGCATGCTTGCCGTTCTGGTCATCACCGATCATCTTGCCGTCAAGATCCTTTACATACTCAAGTTTTGTAAGATAGGTATGGGAGTGCCCGCCAAGGACGAGGTCCAGGCCATGCGTGCCGGCGATAACCTCCTCGTCGCTGACACCTTCGATATTCCACCCGAGATGAGAAAGACAGATGATGAGGTCGCATTTCTTCGCCTTCAGCTCGTCGATAACCTTCTGCGCACATTTCACAGGGTCGTTATAGACAATAGGACCGTAGTTCTTCTTCACGACCAGACCATCCAGCTTAGGACCGAGTCCAAAGACACCTATCTTCAGTCCATTACGTTTCAAAATGACATAAGGTTTAACCAGTTTCTCCAATTCTGTACCCTTGAAATCGTAATTGGCACAGACAATCGGGAAGTTGGCCATCCGGAAGAGACGTGCCATGTTGTCCAGCCCGAAGTCGAACTCATGGTTGCCGATTGTTGCCGCGTCATAGTGCATCCGGTTCATCAGCCCCACTTCGACATCCCCTTTGAACATTGTATAATAAGGTGAGCCTTGCGAGAAATCACCACTGTCGAAGAGCAGCAGGTCAGGTTGTTTCCGGCGTTCCTCCTTCAGCATCGCAATACGGCGGAGGAAGCCGGCACGGCCCGCCTTCATCGTGTCGGCGAGGTTCACGCTGAGCGGATAAATCTGACTGTGCGTGTCGTTTGTATGCAGAATCGTAAGCCGCTTGTCCTGCCCGAAAGCCACAACTGTGAGGAGACAGAACGCAATCAATAATATATTCCTTTTCATTTTCCTATTCGTTAAATGGTTACTCCACACGGATGCGTCCCTCGGTACGTGCATTGACTATCCTGCCCTGTGCCGTCTGCTCCTTGAAGTAGTTCATGATGATGAAACGTGTGTTGTTGCTGGTCGCTTGTGGCGAAACGACATCCGTTGCCGACTTGAAAGCCTCCATCTTGTCGTTGCCCTGTGCCAGATAGTCGAGCGTGGAGATGCGGTAGAGGCTTTAGGATCTATCTCCTTTCCGTTCAGGTGGGCCGACTTCAGTTTGTGGTCATGCGTGAAGACGAGTTCAACCCCATGGCTGACCGCCTCGCCACCGGTATGCGCCATCTGTGAGAAAAGTTCCAGCACCTTTTCTCCAGTAAGTGTCACGAAACAGATCTTGTTTTCAAAAGGCGCAATGTCGAGCACATCCCCATAAGTGATTTTCCCCTTCGAGAGCGCTGCACGGATGCCACCCATATTGTAAACGCCGAAGTCTACCTTCTCATTATAGTCCCGGGCAGCCCACACCATGATGTCTGCCAACAGATTGGAGAGGTCGCTCTCTGGACGGTGGGCCACCATGTCGTGGTCGACTTCGCCCACGACAGGTCCCATCACCGAGTCGACCTTGTGCTTGAACGGTTCCATGAACTTTGCCGCCCCGACATCAGGAGCAGCGTCATAGCGGTTGTCTACCAGCACACGCGTACGCTGTATGCCCGCCAGCTCGTAATGGGAAGCGCATCCGGCCGCCGTGAGCAGCACCGACAAGCCTGCCAGATAAAATGTTTTTCTATACATATTCTATATTATGACTTTTGATTGTTACAAAAGTAAGATGAATTAGTCTGTTGATGACAGAAAAAGATAGACTCAAAAGGTCAAGTGACCGCCAGAATGACTCCTATTTCCACTTATAGAAAATTAAGATTGGGAGAAGGAGTCTCTCACATATCCACATCACACAAAGAGACTGAATTGCGCCTAATAATCGTAGGAGTCATCAAAATTTGTGAAGTTGGTTTCCTACCACTACAGATACACTCATAAAGAATCTTCATTGCAGTCTGTCCTATAAGGCTAATCGGCTGACTGACACGACTAACAGGTGGGTTGAGATAGTCCATATACTGGTTATTATCAAAACTCACCAATGAAATATCATCTGGGACACGGACATGCTGTTCAGTCAATGCTTGAACAGATCCAAGAAGAATTGTAGAACTCATGGCAAAGATTGCCGTAGGACGAGGTTGATAGGTTATACCTATACGCGTAGCTACATAGCCGTTCTCGACAGAGTAGGCATTGCCCTTCACATAGAGATTACACGCTTCTCCAGAGTCTTTCACAGCTTGTTTACATCCTCTGACACGCTCCTTTGAAGTAACGGAAGCCATTAATCCTTGAATACAAAGTATATTGCGATGCCCCAAATCAAGAAGGTGCTTCATCATCTGGTAAGCACCATCATAATTGTTGGTTGAAACATAAGAGGTGGAGGAAGAAGGAAAAATAACGGTCTGTTAAGATAAGCGGTATCTGTCGTGACACTTCCTCCAAGTAACCGGGAGTATTTCCACAAGGAACAAGAATAATACCATCTACCCCACGTTTAATGGCATTTTGCACCTCACGTTTTTCCAATTCGACACTCTCCTGTGTATCTAAAATCATAACAGAATAATCGTATCTTTGTGCCTCAGCAATGGTTGCACTGGCAAGTTCTGCAAAGAAAGGATTGCTTATCTGTGGAACAATAAGAGCAACACTACAACTCAATTCGTTGCGCAAAGATTGCGCAGCCGTCTTCGGCTGAAGTTTTTCCTGCTCTGCAATCGAATGAATTAATTGTTGGGCATCCTTTGAAATCCTGTATTTATCGCCCTTTCCGCTTAATACACGCGAAACAGTTGTTTTCGAATAGCCCGCAATTTTTGCTAAATATTCCAACGTAATTTTTCCCATAGCGCAACAAATTTATGTGGCTAATTTACGATAAAGATTCAAAAAGAAAGACCTATCTTTGAAAAATAACGGAAATATCTATTTTTGTAAACAACAAAAATAACTAATCAAAAAAACAATCATATGAACAATAAGAAAAATAATTGTCATTGTAGGTAGTGCCAATACTGACATGGTAATCAGCACAGACCATTTCCCACTACCAGGGGAAACGCTTATGGGAAAAAACTTCATGATTAACTATGGAGGTAAAGGAGCCAATCAGGCTGTTGCTGCAGCACGAATGGGCGGACAAACGGTGTTTATTGGTAAGGTGGGAGATGACAATTTCGGAAACTCTATTATTACTAATCTTATATCAGAAGGTATTAATATCAACCACCTCCATAGAACGCAGGAAAGCCCAACGGGTGTTGCCCTCATCACGACAGTACCAAGTGGAGAGAATAGTATTATTGTAAATGCTGGCGCTAACGGACAACTAAAAGCAGAGGACATACAAAGTTCTGAGGATGTCATAGCTCAGGCTGGTATCGTTCTTATGCAGTTAGAAACACCCGTTGCTACGCTCATTGAAGCGGCACGGTTAGGCAAGAAGCACGGAGCTTTTACTATCCTTAATCCTGCACCTGCGCCTGCAACTCCTTTACCTCAGGAACTTTTGGAGAATATTGACCTGCTTATTCCGAACGAGACCGAGACATGCAGCATCTCTGGTGTTGAAATAAAAGACGAAGACACAGCGATGCAAGCTATCAATACCATACAGAAAATGGGCGTAAAAAACATCATCATTACTGTAGGTTCAAAAGGTGCTATCGCTAAAATGGATAAAAAACTGATTACTGTACCAGCCTTTAAGGTGAAAGCGATTGATACGACTGCTGCTGGAGATACTTTCTGTGGTGCACTCAGCGTAGCTCTATCAGAAGGTAAGGATATTGAGGCCGCTATTCGTTTTGGTAACAAAGCCTCATCTATTTCCGTCACACGAAAAGGAGCACAGCTATCAATTCCACATCGACACGAACTGGAAATGTAAATAAAATACGACTAATTGAAAACAAAACCTATTTCATTATGTTTATTGTCAACAACTATTCTTTAGCAATCATACTCTGTATTGTAACCATGGTTTGCTGGGGTTCGTGGGGCAACACCCTGAAACTTGCAGGGAAGTCTTGGCGTTATGAACTTTACTATTGGGATTATGTCATCGGCATTTTCCTCTTCTCTATCATTATGGGGCTTACCTTAGGTAGCTGTGGAGAGCAGGGACGCCCTTTTCTTACTGACTTAGGACAGGTATCAACTGCTGTTATCGCATCGGCTATCATCGGCGGTGTAATCTTCAATGGTTCTAACATCCTTCTATCTGCCTCAACAAGCATTGCAGGTATGTCCGTAGCTTTCCCCTTGGGTGTTGGATTGGCACTGGTCTTAGGTGTATTTATCAATTATTTTGGTGCACCAAAAGGTGACCCAATATTCATCTTCTCTGGCGTTGGACTTATCATCATAGCACTCATACTAAATGGTTTAGCATCTGCAAGAAAGGGAAGTAAATCGATAATTGACAAACGACGCAGCTGCAAAGGAATCCTCCTTGCTATGTTCTCAGGCGTACTGATGTCATTCTTCTATCGCTTTGTTGCTGCCGCAATGGACCTTGACAACTTTGTTTCACCACAGCCTGGAAAGGCTACACCATACACGGCTTTCTTCCTCTTCTCGCTTGGTATTGTGATAAGCAACCTTATCTTTAACACGATTGCTATGCGTCGTCCTATCGAAGGAGCACCCGTCGGTTATCGTGAATACTTTAAAGGATCAATCACAACACATAGCATAGGAATCTTTGGAGGTATTGTGTGGGGCTTAGGTACGCTTCTCAGCTACATAGCAGCAGGCAAAGCAGGCGCAGCCATTTCCTATGCTTTAGGACAAGGGGCACCCATGATAGCTGCTCTATGGGGTGTACTGATATGGCGTGAGTTTAAAGGAAGTAGCAAATCCGTCATCCACTTGCTGACATTAATGTTCATCTTCTTCCTCACAGGATTAACCTTAATTGTGGCAGCTGGAGAAAACTAAAGAAAGAATATCATTTCATTTAAAATAACTACTTTAATTAATTAAAACATTACTATTATGAAGAAAAGTTTATTAATCAATGTTATCATGCTCTTCGTATGCATGACCGTAAATGCTCAGGATTACAAGAAGCAGTCATTCATTCCAGAATCAGAGATGCCAGATGCTGGTATTTATCTCCCTGCACCACCCGATACAGCATCTTTCCATTTCGATTATGATTTCCATCAGTACTGGTGGGGACGCAAGATGAGAGAGAACAAGGAACGTGCTGATCAGGCTAAGTTCGATGCATATTTTGATGTTGACTCGGTACTCGTTGGCTTCGCCCCGGCTTTCGGTATGCTGATTACCCCGGAGAAGACACCTGAAACCTACAAGCTCATCTGCATGGTCGGCATTGACGGCAATCACGCCGTTGACCGTGCCAAGGCGAAATATATGCGCAAGCGTCCTTTCGCACAGTTCCACGAGCACACATTGCAACCGCAGTTCGAGGCAGAGCTGATCAACAACGGTTCTTATCCGTCAGGGCATACCTGCCGAGGATGGATCTTCGGCCTGACCCTTACCGAACTGAATCCTTCACGTGGCAATGAAATCATGACCCGTGCGTATGAGTACGGACAGAGCCGTGTCATCTGCGGTTATCACTACCAGAGTGACGTTGATGCAGGCCGTCTCTGTGCGAGCGTAGGCTATGCAGCCATTCATTCTTCCGAGGCCTTCCAGAAGCAGATGGCAAAGGCGAAGAAGGAGATTGCAAAGCTGCTGGCCAAGAAGTAGACATTCCCGTTCTGTCCGCTCTCACAAGGAGAGAGTGGACAGGAGAGCGGTAAAGATAATCTGTGGAACGCTTTGCCGGTTCGGAAAAAATCCGTAACTTTGCACCGCTTTTCGGCGTAACCGCTGATCGTGGAAGAGTCATGGATTACGTTGCGTTGGAACAACAAACAATTTTTAATTAACAAAAGAAAATGGATTTAATTAAAGTTGCTGAGGAAGCATTTGCAACCGGCAATCAGTTTCCAGAGTTCAAAGCTGGTGACACTGTCACTGTCGCTTACAAAAATCATCGAGGGTAACAAGCAGCGTATTCAGCTCTACCGTGGTGTAGTCATCAAGATTTCGGGCCATGGCGAGAAGAAACGTTTCACGGTCCGTAAGATGTCTGGTACCATCGGTGTCGAGCGTATCTTCCCATTGGGTCACCGAACATCGATTCTATCGAGGGTGAACAAGCATGGTAAAGTTCGTCGTGCGAAACTCTACTACCTGCGCAAAGCTCACAGGTAAGGCCGCACGCATCAAGGAGAAAAAGAACCGTTGCTGCTGCTGAAGTAAGCTCTTGGAGATCCAGGAAAATAAAAGTCCGAGGCCTTTTTGAGGGTCCCGGACTTTTTCTTTTCCATATGTGCTCCTTTTCCTTTCCATGCGTGCTGGGAACTTTTCGAAGAAGCAAGAGGCTTAATCCTCATAATTCAGCCTGGCGTCACTGTTTCCGTGCAAGGCTGCACTCAGGTCTTTCCAGTTCTGAAAGCCGGCAAAGAGTGCCAACCGGTCCAGCGTCTTCTTAGACGGTTTCTCCTTCCCCTGAAATAACCTATCAGTTTCTTCAGTGATGAAGTTTCCAGATGAATCTGGTGGACAGCCAACCTGTCTGACAATCTCTCCAGGTCAGAAGCCAGCTCTTTCCGCACCTGCGTTTTACGACCCAGCTCCTCAATAATGCTTTTTAAAAGCTCTTTTTCATCTCTCATTTAACAACATATAATAACGTATGATAATATGATGCAAAAGTAACAAAAGATTGGATAACCACATAAAGTTCAACTGGTTTTCTTCGTAAAGATTATAGAAAACTTTGCCTTCATCTAAATGATGAAAAGCACACACACGTTCAGCGCACAAGAAATGTCATTCACAGAACGGCTTGTGAAAAACGCAAATAAAGCAAAAGTATGGGGGAATCCCATTGATGACTACTGCTTTGTCTACGAAAACGGGACCATGGATTTCACTTTTGAAATCTACACAAACCCTGAAAGGAAAGTAAAGCATGTTTTCAAAGGGAAAAAGTTAGACACGGACGGTATCAATTCCTTATCAGCCAAACACGACAAGGATGTAATATACAATCTGCATGGGCACCGGACACAAGGAGCGCAGAAAGGATTGTACATTGTCAATGGCAAGAAAGTACTGCTGAATAACAAATAACAGAGCGAAGAAGGCAACACGGTCTGTAGCAGACACAGCGTAATCCTCCGGAATCTTTCTCCGATACTGACTATTACAAGAAGAAATCCCTTTATAATGGAGTTCCACTTATGTACCTTCATTATAAAGGGATTCTTTTTCCCAGTAGAAGCCAGCAGTCTATTTCACCGCAATACACTCCACTTCTACCAATGCGCCCTTGGGCAGATCCTTAACGGCAAAGGCCGAGCGGGCGGGATAAGGCTGCTGGAAAAACTCGGCATAGACTTCGTTCATTGCAGCAAAGTTGTTCATGTCGGAGAGAAAGACAGTTGTCTTTACGACGTGGGAAAGGTCCACACCCGCTGATGCCAGTACATTGCGTGCATTGGTGAGCGACTGGCGGGTCTGTTCCTTCACACCGCCTTCAGCAAAGGCATTGGTAGCCGGATCGATGGGAAGCTGACCTGATGCGAAGATGAAACCGTTGGCCTCGACAGCCTGACTGTAAGGACCTACTGCCGCAGGAGCCTTGTCTGTGTGTAATGCGTGCATATCTTTAAGAATTTAAAGGAGTTAAAGGAGTTACAGGGAGCCAGGCCGATGGCGAGACACCCCCTATACGCTCCAATGTTCATTTCTATTCGAGTGTAAAAGTACTGCTTTTCTTCAAAAGAAACAAACCTATACAGCTAATTTGCCAAAAACAACGAACGTGCCGGCATATTCCATTATTTTTCCTCTAAAGAAAAAACACTTTCTTTATCCAACTGGCTTATAAATCACAGTTTTTATGTAAATTTGCACTACTCAATTACATATACCACATAAGTTATATGAAAGAATTAGCTCTCAAGTACGGATGCAATCCGAACCAGAAGCCTTCACGCATCTACATGGAAGAAGGCGAACTTCCCCTCACAGTGCTCAGTGGCCGTCCGGGCTACATCAACTTCCTCGACGCACTCAACAGCTGGCAGCTTGCAAAGGAGCTGAAGGCTGCAACCGGTCTGCCTGCCGCAGCCTCGTTCAAGCACGTCAGCCCGGCCGGTGCTGCTGTCGGTCTGCCGCTCAGCGACACGCTGAAGAAGATTTATTTCGTCGATGATGTCGACTTTGAGCTTACGCCACTTGCCAGTGCATACGCCCGTGCCCGCGGTGCCGACCGTATGTGCTCCTACGGAGACTTCTGTGCCCTCAGCGACACCTGCGACAAGGAGACGGCACTGCTCATCAAGCGTGAAGTCAGCGACGGTGTGATTGCACCTGACTATACACCTGAAGCCTTGGAAATTCTGAAGGCCAAGCGCAAGAGCAACTACAACGTGATAAAGATTGACCCGGCTTATGTCCCGGCACCTGTTGAACATAAGCAGGTGTTCGGCATCACTTTCGAACAGGGGCGCAATGAGGTGAAGCTCGACGACCCTGCACTCTTCGGAAACGTCCCGACAAAGAACAAGATCTTTACCGAGGCGGCTAAGCGTGACCTTATCATATCGCTCATTACACTGAAGTACACACGAGCAACTCCGTCTGCTACGTGAAAGACGGACAGGCCATCGGCATCGGCGCCGGACAACAGAGCCGCATCCACTGTACACGCCTGGCAGGCAGCAAGGCTGACGAATGGTGGTTGCGCCAGTGCCCGAAGGTGATGAACCTACCGTTCAAGAAAGGCATCCGCCGTGCCGACCGTGACAACACCATCAACGTTTATGTTTCTGACGAGTATGAAGATGTGCTGCAAGATGGCATATGGCAACAGTTCTTCACGGAATGTCCAGAGCCTCTGACACGTGAGGAACGCAAGGAGTGGATTGCCAAGAATACGGGTGTCGCACTCGGTTCTGACGCGTTCTTTCCATTCGGCGACAACATTGAGCGTGCGCACAAGAGCGGCGTAGAATATATTGCACAGGCAGGCGGCAGCATACGTGACGACCATGTCATTGATACCTGCGACAAATACAACATCGCAATGGCATTTACAGGCATCCGCTTATTCCACCACTGATAGGTTTGAGGTTTGAGATTTGAGGTTTGAGGTTTTATGCCTGCAGGATAATACAAGCTCAATTTTTCAGACCTCAAATCTCAAACCTCAATCCTCAAACCTCAAACCTCAAATCTCAAATCAATATGGAAATAGAAAATGACATATACGTTTTATCCAAGGCTTTTGCTTTAAGGATAATCCATCTATATAGATATTTAACCAATGAGAAAAGAGAAAATGTAATATCAAAACAATTACTTCGTTCGGGAACAAGTATCGGGGCAAACGTACATGAAGCGAAGAATGCACAAAGCAGGGCTGATTTCTCCTCTAAAATGAACATAGCTTTGAAAGAAGCTACAGAATCTGAATATTGGATTGACTTACTGAAAGAAGCAACATTCATTTCTAAAGAGGCATACGAATCACTATATGCGGACTGCAGCCGAGTTAAGGCAGTACTCGTTAAAATTGTCAAAGCAACGAAAAATCCAAAAGAATAAACCTCAATTCTCAAACCTCAAACCTCAAACCTCATGGATGATTTTCAAAGTATATTAGAGAATGGCATCAGCTTCAAGGGGTCATCAGGACCGAAAAAAGAAGATGACAAAGTGAAGACCAAAGCCAAGAAGAAGAAGTATGTTACCGGGGCACACGGTTCCGGCAGTGCAAAACAGAAAGCTAAATACCGCCAGCAACGTGCCAACCGACACAAGTAAACAAAAACAACGAACGCCCTCGTTTGTCCGTCCCCTATCAAAGGGATTTGGAGAAACGAGGGCGTTCGCTGTTTATTTCATATATACTCTAAATGACGAAAAAGGTCAACCATTTTTGAACGAATGGGTGGACCGTTTTTGAAGAAAATGGTCAACCGTTTCAAGGAAAAAGGTCAACCGTTTTGAGGAAAAGTGTGAACAGCAGAGAGAAAGCAATCCTGTCTGATGAATCTGTTAATTCAAACACTGCTGACTCCACAGTCTTTTTCAAATTCTTTTCATGAAAAAAATATTTTTCTTCATGAGAAGAAATATTTATTTTCACGACAAGAAATATTTATTTACGTGAAAATAATTCCGAAAATGACCATTAAGACAAGTATTTATTTCAGGGCAATACCTGTATAGATGGTGCCGAATCCTTCTTTAAGAATACGTGCTGAGAAAAAGTCGGAAGCGTTATCGTAGGTGCAGATAGCGGACTGAAAGATATTGGCAGCTGGCACACCGAGTTCTTCTAATTGAAGTTGATTACAGAGCGGAAGGTCAATATGCCACTTTTCATACATACATGCAATACGCTCCATTGCGAAACCAGCAGACGCAAAGGCATCATAGACTTCCTGCCCTACCTCAAAGTTTTTCTGAGAGATACAAGGTCCTATAACCGCCTTGAGCTCCTTCGGGTCGGTACCATACAGCTCTGTCATCCTGCGAAGCGTGTGCTGAACGATACGTTTCACCGTACCCCGCCAGCCTGCATGGGCTGCACCGACGGCATGATGAACCGGATCGTAAAAGAGGACAGGGACACAGTCGGCCGTATGAACACCGATGCAGACGTTACGACAATCGGTGACGACAGCGTCTTTGCCTTCTTCCTGATCGGCCTGTTCCGCAGCAGAAAGCCGGAGAAAACCATCGGTCACGGTCAGGCAATGCGTTTCGTGTATCTGATGAAGACGGATTATCTTACCAGCCTCAACACCTATCTCCGCTGCAACAGCCTGCAGGTTGTCGGCCACAGCAGCGGGATCATCACCGCGATAAGGATTGATGTTCAGTGTTGCAAGCCGCCCTTTACTGACACCCCCATGGCGCGTCGTGCTGAATGCCACAGCGTCATCGGCAATCGTATAATAATGCAGTACGGGCTTAGCCATCCGTATATTCAAAGTCATCAAGGTCTTCCACCTCGTCCAGTTCGTCAATCCCAACTTCCTCAACATCGTCGGCATCAGCATCTTCAGCTTCCAGCTCGGCGGCGAAACGCTTCATATCCTTATCCCGATGCACAAGTGTGTCTTCTGCGGTAATTTCCTGTAACTTGTTGCTCTCAGCGTTGAGTTCCTTCCAGAGCACATCCTTCAGATCATCAAGTCCTTGTCCGGTAACGGCTGAAATGAAGACGACAGGAAGGTCGGTCGGCAACGTTTCACGCAGCATTTCAATGAGTTCCTCATCCAGCAGGTCGCACTTCGTGACGGCCAGTACCCGGTGCTTGTCGAGCATCTCGGGATTAAAATGCTGCAACTCATTCAACAGTATTTCATACTCACGCTTAATGTCGTCAGTATCGCCCGGCACCATGAAGAGCAGAAGGGAGTTGCGCTCGATATGACGGAGGAATCGCAAACCGAGTCCCTTCCCCTCACTGGCACCTTCGATGATACCCGGTATATCGGCCATCACGAAACTCTGGCTGTCACGATAGCTGACGATGCCCAGCGATGGTTCCATCGTCGTAAAAGGATAGTTGGCAATCTTCGGCTTTCGCACTTGAGGAGAAGACAGCAGCGTAGACTTTCCCGCATTCGGGAAACCTACCAGACCGACATCGGCCAGCAGCTTCAACTCAGGATGACTGTCATCTCCTGCATCGGCTCACCCGGCTGTGCATAACGCGGAGCCTGATTGGTCGCCGTACGGAACTGGAAGTTGCCCAGTCCGCCACGTCCGCCTTTCAGCAGCAGCACCGTCTGTCCGTCGTACGTGACATCGCAGACATACTTGCCCGTCTCGGCATCGTAGACCACTGTTCCGCAGGGAACATCGATATGGACATCCTTGCCGTCCGTGCCGTGACACTTGTCACGGCCGCCGTTGCCGCCATGCTCTGCATAGACATGACGCTGATACTTCAGGTGAAGCAGTGTCCAGTAATTGTGGTTGCCACGCAGGTAAACGCTTCCGCCCTTGCCGCCGTCGCCGCCGTCAGGTCCGCCGTTGGGGTTATACTTCACATGACGAAGATGCATCGATCCTCGTCCGCCCTTGCCGGAACGGCAGTAAATCTTCACATAGTCTACAAAAATTAGAATCAGCCATAGCAAGTGATGGGTATTTAGGAAATGGAATAAATAACCGTTTATATCAATATGGAAGACTTTTTGTCTATTGGGGCTTATATTAAAAAGCTGATAGATATTAGGAGGAAGACAATACCGTTAAGTATTCGTCTATTCCCAACATCTATCAGCTGAATCTATTACAGTGAGTCAATAACAGACTCTATTCTGCTAAAGATCTCATCAATCGTACCTAAGCCCTCTACATGATGATGAACACCCTCACTTTTATACCAATCTATCAATGGAGAAGTTTGTGTGTGGTAAACATTGAGCCGCTTCTTGATTGTCTCTTCGTTATCATCAGAACGGCCGCTCTGCTGTCCACGGAGAATCAGACGGTTCATCAGCTCGTCCTCGGGAACGAAGAGTTCGATCATGGCAGCCACGTTATGACCGCGATCAGCCAGCATCTTCTTCAGTGCTTCAGCCTGTGGGATGGTACGTGGGAAACCGTCGAAGATAACCCCCTTATGCTCCTTGCCGAAGCTGTCGTAAACGCTGGCAAGAATATCAACCATCAACTCATCCGGAATGAGCTGACCATCATCTATGTATCTCTTGGCCGTTTTACCCAGTTCCGTACCGTTCTTGATTTCGTTACGGAGGACATCCCCCGTAGAGATATGACCGAAACCATACTTCCCGATCATCTTGTCACTCTGGGTACCTTTGCCGGCACCCGGCGCACCGAAAATTACAATATTCTTCATTATTCTTTCACTAAAGTGTAAATATCTCTCAGATTGCGACCCTGCTGGTCATAGTCGAGTCCGTAACCGACGATGAAATCATTAGGTATTTCAAACGCAGCATACTCAATATCCAGAGGCACCGTCAGCTTGCCCGGTTTCAACAGCAATGTGCAGATATGCAGGCCTGCCGGCTCACGTGTCCCCAATGTCTCGAGCATACGTTTCATGGTTGCACCGGTATCGACAATATCCTCAACAATGACGACTTCCCGCCCCCGGATGTCCTCGTTCAGTCCTATCACTTCCTTGATTGTGCCTGTAGAGGTAGTACCCTGATAAGAAGCCAGCTTGACAAACGAGATTTCACACGGAATGGTTATGTTCTTCATCAAGTCGGCAGCATACATGAACGATCCGTTCAGCACCGCAAGGAAAAGCGGAGTCTTCCCCTCGAAATCCTTGTTTATACGGTCTGCTATCAGCTTTACTCTCTCCAGAATCTTGGCTTCAGGAATGGAAGTCTCGAACGTCTTGTCCTTGATTGTCACTCGACTCATTTCTCTTTAATCTATAATTTAGCGCAAAATTACGAAAATTATACCAAACAATCCCATACGATTAGCATTTATTTTGTAAATTTGCCATCGGTATGAAGATATTCACGAGTGCCCAGATTCACGAACTGGACAGATATACTATAGAGCACGAACCCATCAAGTCGGTCGACCTGATGGAGCGTGCAGCAAAGGCCATTACCCGGGCTGTCGCCGAGGAATGGACGACGCATACACCGGTCGTGGTTTTTGCCGGCCCCGGCAACAACGGCGGTGATGCCCTTGCCGTGGCTCGCCTGCTGACCAATGAAGGTTATAAGGTCAGGACCTATCTATTCAATATCACCAACCACCTTTCCGATGATTGCGTGACGAACCGGCAACGGCTGCTCGACGGCCGGCACGCCAAGGACTTCACGGAAATCACGGCCAAGTTCGACCCTCCTGAACTGACGGCCGACACGCTTGTCATCGACGGCCTTTTCGGTTCCGGACTCAACAAGCCGCTTGCCGGAGGGTTCGCCTCGTTGGTGAAGTACATCAACCAGAGCCCGGCAAAGGTTGTCAGCATTGATGTTCCGTCAGGCCTGATGTCGGAGGACAATACATATAATGTAAGAGCAAACATTATCCATGCAACACTGACACTGACGCTGCATGAGAAGAAGCTCGCTTTCCTCTTCGGCGATGCACAGCAGTTCATCGGCCGGCTGAAAGTCCTGGACATCCGGCTGAGCCAGGAATATATCCAGAAGACAGAGGCACAGTATTACGTACTCGAAGAGAGCGATGTGCGCTCACGCCTGCTCCATCGCGACGACTTCGCACACAAAGGCAACATGGGCAATGCACTCATCGTTGCCGGCAGCTACGGTATGTCGGGTGCAGCCATCCTTGCCACACGTGCCTGTCTGCGCAGCGGTGCGGGAAAGGTCACGGTACACACGCCGAAGAAGAACTACGGAGTCATGCAAATATCCGTCCCGGAGGCGGTCCTGCACATGGACCATGAAGAGACGGCATTCACCGAAGCTGTTGATACAGACGGCTTCGATGCTCTGGGGATAGGACCGGGACTGGGATGCCAGGAGACAACGGCAATAGCCATGATCGCCCAGATCCGACGCGCCCAATGTCCGATTGTAGCAGATGCAGATGCCTTGAACATTCTTGCCAGTCACCGTGCATGGATGCAGCAGCTGCCAAAAGGAATCATCATGACCCCGCATCCGAAGGAACTCGACCGGCTGACAGGCTCGCCTGCCAATGCCGACTTCGAACGGCTGCACCGGACACGCGAACTGGCACAGTCGCTTCAGGCATATATCATACTAAAAGGTCACAACAGTGCGCTTTGCCTTCCTGACGGTCAAGTCGTCTTCAACCCTACAGGCAACAGCGGCATGGCTACTGCCGGCAGCGGTGACGTACTGACAGGAATCATCACAGCTCTTCTCGCACGGGGCTACCATCAGCAGAACGCTTGCATCGTGGGTATGTATCTCCACGGACTGGCCGGCGACATCGCCGTAAAGACTCTCGGCAAAGAAAGTCTGACGGCAAGTGACATCATCGACTATCTTCCCCATGCCTTCAAGCATTTAGACGATTAACAGCCCGATTGCATACAGACCAGATGACAACAATCCCCACCCGGACATCTCCTGACGGGGATTGTTGTTTCCAACCGATTTCCATTCTTTTCTGAACTACTTCTGTCCGGGCATTATAATGACTGACATAGTCCGTGCTGAGCCTTAACACCCATGGAGAACGTCATCAGCACCAATGGTATTTACCATCAACCCACTGACAGGAAACTATCAGAACAACAAAAAGCGGTAGCCTCCACAAAGGAAACTACCGCTAGACTTTATTCAATCAAACTGATATCAATTGATGAGTCGATTAGTCGCAGTTGACGAGCTTACCGTCAGAACCGAGCACATCGGTGATCTTGTGCTTGTACAGATCCACCATGTACTCACGGGCCTTGCCGCAGTACTGACGCGGGTCGAAGTATTCTGGGTGTTCATCGAATGTCTGGCGAACACCAGCGGTGAAGGCGAGACGAGAGTCGGAGTCGATGTTGATCTTGCAGACAGCACTCTTGGCAGCCCTGCGGAGCTGATCCTCTGGAATACCGACAGCATTTGGCGGTTTACCGCCGTGCTCGTTGATGATGTCAACATACTCCTGTGGAACAGAAGAAGAACCGTGGAGAACGATTGGGAAGCCGGGAAGCTGCTTCTCGATGGCTGCGAGAACGTCAAATGCCAATGGAGGAGGAACGAGACGGCCGGTCTTCGGATCACGTGTACACTGCTCCGGAGTGAATTTGTAAGCACCGTGAGAAGTACCGATGGAGATATGCCAAAGAGTCGCAGCCTGTGCGGGTAGAGAAGTCTACGACCTCTTCAGGCTTGGTGTAGTGAGAAACCTCAGATGCGACCTCGTCCTCAACACCGGCAAGTACACCCAGCTCTGCCTCGACAGTGACGTCGTACTGATGAGCATACTCAACAACCTTCTTGGTCAGTGCGATATTCTCCTCGTAAGGAAGAGCTGAACCGTCGATCATTACAGAAGAGAAGCCGAAGTCAACGCAGCTCTTGCAGGTCTCGAAGCTGTCGCCGTGGTCCAGATGAAGAACAATCTCCGGATGATGGCAGCCCAACTCCTTCGCATACTGGACAGCACCTTCTGCAAGGTAGCGGAGCAGTGTCTGGTTGGCATACTTGCGGGCACCCTTGGAAACCTGAAGGATAACCGGTGACTTCAGCTCGGAAGACGCCGTGATGATAGCCTGGAGCTGCTCGAGGTTATTAAAGTTGAATGCCGGGATAGCGTAACCGCCGCCAATCGCTCTCTTGAACATATCACGTGTGTTCACGAGACCTAATTTCTTGTAATCTACTACTGCCATAATTTCTTATGATTTAAATAATGAATAACTCAATACCTATTTACACCTGCAAATTTACAGCTTTATTTTCTGATAACCAAGAGCAGAAGCCTATTAAATGAGCACGAAGTGTTAAATTGCGTAATTAAAAAGTCAGCCTAAAGAGCACCGTCAATTCTCCACACAGACGCAGATACCCGCAATTTATCACTTCCCTGCCATTCCTCTCATGATTTCTTGTTTTGCATCAGTCCCCCTATCAATAAAAAACCGTACCTTTGCACTCCATAAGACAAACACATTCCGGCAACGGAGACTTCTTCCATGGAGTAACGCCGGATCTGTCAAAGGAACGAATATGAAATACAAGATGATCGTGCTGGACCTGGACGGCACACTGACAAACAGCAGGAAAGAGATCACACCCCGTACAAAGCAGGCACTCATGCAGGCACAGGCGAAAGGCATACACGTGGTATTGGCATCGGGCAGACCGACTTACGGCATCATGCCCCTGGCAGAAGAACTGGAATTGAAGAAATACGGCGGATTCATCCTCTCCTTCAATGGCGGGAAAATCATCAACTGCACCGACGGTGCCGTGCTCTTCGAGCAGAAACTGGACGAGAAGCTCGTCCCTCTGCTCTACGACGAGGCGATGAAGGCCGGCATGGATATACTGACCTATCAGGGTGAGGGAATAGCTGCTACCGACAAAGAGAACCGGTACGTGCAGGAGGAGGCGTTCATCAACAAGATGCCTGTCGTTCAGTACAATGACTTCCTCGGCCAGCTGGTCTACCCCGTCAACAAATGCCTGATAGTCGGCGACCCTTCCCCACTCCACGAACTGGAGCTGCGGTTAGCCGAGAAGATGGAAGGAAAGATGGAAGTATACCGCTCGGCCGACTACTTCATTGAGTGCGTGCCAAGAGGTATCGACAAAGCACGCTCAATCGACCGTCTCATCACTACGCTCGGTATCCGGCGCGAGGAGGTCATTGCCTGCGGTGACGGCTACAACGACCTCAGCATGATCAGCTTTGCAGGACTGGGCGTTGCCATGGCAAATGCAGCGGAGGGCATCCGTCAGAAGGCCGATTTCATAACTCTTTCCAACGAGGAAGACGGTGTTGCACACGTCGTAGAACGGTTCATTCTTTCAGAAAAGAAAGATATGTAGACGTAGGGAAGGATTGTTGGCCAGCAGTTACAGAATAAAACAGGCAGCCTCGGATGGTGATGACCATCCGAGGCTGCCTGTTTTATCAGGTGTTCTTGTAATCCTTTACCGTATTCTGTCAGCTGCCTTCACCAGGGCTTCATCCGCAAGAATGGCATGACGCGCAAGCCACAGAAGGATGAAAGCGACGAACGGCAGGCAGGCCGCAAACTCTACGTGGAACGTGAAACCGGTCATAAGTACCTGGCTGAACACGCCGTAGACAACATACCATCCCATAATCATCAGCATGGAAAACAGGCAGAAACGTGCCTGACGCCTGCGGTTGTGATAGTCGAAGATGGCGAAGAGATGGATGGGACAGGTTACCAGAAGAATGGCAAACAAAGCCCACACATTGAAGTTCTTTCCGCCGTTCGCATCACTTATCCAAAGGTTCATCAGCTGGTTCTCCGCCCCCATTCCCTTCGGTTCAAAGCTGCCGACAGGCAGACAGAGACAGGCAATGGTCACAAGGAGGGCAAGAAACAGAAAGATGGTTTGCTTCCGTTGTATCATAATCAGTCTTCTTCCTCGTTCAGAGCGTCCTTGGAAGGATCGCGCCAGTAGACTTCACCCTCTATGAACTCCTGGGTGGCCAGCAGTGTCGGCTTCGGCAGCTTCTCATAATAGCGGCTGATTTCAATCTGCTCTCGGTTCTCGAAGACCTCATCCAGCGAGTCGTTATAAGAAGCAAATTCAGCAAGTTTCTTGCTCAGGTCCTGCTTGATTTCAACCGAGATCTGATTGGCCCGCTTTGCTATGATAGCAACACTCTCATAGATGTTACCAGTATCTTTCCAAAGTTCCTGAACATCCCGGGTCACCGTGTTTGATGGTGCTTTTGACTTCCTGTAATCCATTCTAATTGTCTATGTTTTATAAGTCTGTTATTCTTCTTAGTCCTTTGTTATCTCCTTACATTTCTTTATGTACTCCTCGGCGGTCTTGCGCTCCTTGGAGTCGGGATACTCGTTGATAAATCCGTAGCACTCGTCTTCGGCATCCTGGAAACGCTGCAGTTTCTTTGCCTCGACGCTCATCTGTGCCAGTTCGTACTTGCTCTTCATGACGAGTACGGCGAAATCTTCCCGCATATTGCTGTAAGGATAGTCGTTCAAGGCATTCTGGGCCGTGATGATGCAGGCCTCGTAATTGTTGCCGCCGCTGGTGCAGTTGCCGAAATAGGAACCGAGATTGTAGTACAGCTTTGCACTGAGATACTCCTTTCTGATCAGCTTGTCCTGCAGATCGAACAGCCGCTGCTGGGCCGTACCTTTCAGTTTCCCGTTCGGATAAATGTCCAGATAGTCCTGGAAAGCGGCGATGGCGGCGACAGTAGGTGTCTGGTCAAGACGCGGCTCCGGCGTACCCTCAAAGAGACTCTGCCCGATGTAGAACGAAGCCATTTCGGCATACTGCCCGCGCGGATAGGTCTGATAATATTTCTTGAAAGTCTCTGACGCAGCCTGATAGTCTTTCAATCCATATTCTGCCATTCCGAGCATATAAAGGCATTCCTGGGCATTGTCGGTGCCCTTTCTCCACTGTCACGAGATCCTGCAGCAACGGTACGGCAAAGCCGTACTTCCCCTTTACAAAACATTCCTTTGCGAACTCATATTTATAATCATTGTTGGTTGTTTTGTAGACCTGATTATATTCATGGGCGCAACTTGTACAGAGCAAGGCGGCGCAAATGCCAATGAGGATTCTTTTCTTCATAATCTGACTTTGAAATGCAAAGTTACATATTATTCTATAAATACGCAAAGGAGGGTTATATTTTTAGCAAAAAATCACGGTTAAAGACAAGCTGCCTTCCACTCTTTCAATGATTTTTCTGTATATTTGCAGGAAAAAAAGATTGTTCCTCTTGAAACATTGCAGATGAATTTCAAACTAACATCGAAATACCGACCGACCGGCGACCAGCCAGAAGCCATCCGCGAACTGACGGACGGGCTGGAACGCGGCGACAAGAGCCAGGTGCTGCTGGGCGTGACGGGTTCAGGCAAGACCTTTACGGTCGCAAACGTAATCGCCAACGTCAACAAGCCGACGCTGATTCTCTCGCACAACAAGACACTGGCCGCACAGCTCTATGAGGAGATGAAAGCCTTTTTTCCCCGACAATGCCGTGGAATATTATGTCTCTTATTACGACTACTACCAGCCGGAGGCGTATATGCCGACGACGGACACCTATATCGAGAAAGGACCTCGCCATCAACGACGAAATCGACAAGCTGCGCCTGTCCGCCGTTTCCTCGCTGCTGTCAGGCCGGAAGGACGTGATAGTCGTGTCTTCCGTCTCCTGCATCTACGGTATGGGGGCACCTGTAGCCATGAAGGAGAATGTCATTCCTGTCAGGAAGGGCAGACCATCGACCGCAATGACTTTCTGCGCCGGCTGGTGGATGCACTCTATATGCGCAACGACATAGACCTGCAGCGCGGCAATTTCCGTGTCAAGGGCGACACGGTGGACATTGCCATGGCGTATAATGACAACGTGCTGCGCATTACATGGTGGGACGACGAGATAGACACCATAGAGGAAGTCGACTCCGTCGACTTCCACCGCATTGCCTCCTTTGACGATTATGAGATCTATCCAGCCAATCTCTTCGTCACTTCCAGGAACAGACCGAGAGTGCCATCCGCCAGATACAGGACGACCTCGTGAAAGCAGGGTGGACTTCTTCAAGGGCATCGGCGACAACATCAAGGCGCAGCGCATCAAGGAACGTGTGGAATACGACATGGAGATGATCAAGGAGCTGGGCCACTGCTCGGGCATCGAAAACTACTCACGTTACTTTTGACGGCAGGCAGGCGGGCAGCGTCCTTACTGTCTGCTGGACTTCTTCCCCAAGGATTATCTGATGGTCATCGACGAGAGCCACGTGAGCGTACCGCAAATTTCCGCCATGTACGGCGGCGACCGTGCCCGCAAGACCAACCTCGTGGAGTACGGCTTCCGCCTCCCGGCCGCCTTCGACAACCGGCCGCTGCGCTTCGAGGAGTTCCACAGTCTTATCCATCAGGTCATCTACGTGTCAGCCACCCCGGCCGACTACGAGCTGAAGGAAGCTGAAGGGGTCGTCGTCGAACAGCTCATCCGTCCTACGGGGCTGCTCGACCCGGAAATAGAGGTGCGGCCCTCGGAGAACCAGATAGACGACCTGATGAACGAGATTGTCGTCCGTGCCGAGAAGGAAGAACGTGTACTCGTCACGACACTGACCAAGCGGATGGCCGAAGAGCTGACGGAATACCTGCTGAACCACGACATCCGGACGGCCTATATCCACAGCGACGTGGCCGGCCTGGACCGCATCGCCATCATCAACGATCTCCGGGCGGGCGTCTATGATGTCCTGGTGGGCGTGAACCTGCTCCGTGAAGGTCTGGACCTGCCCGAGGTGTCGCTCGTGGCCATTCTCGATGCCGACAAGGAAGGCTTCCTGCGCAGCCACAGAAGTCTGACGCAGACGGCCGGACGTGCCGCACGCAACATACACGGGAAGGTCATCATGTATGCCGACAACATTACGGAGAGCATGCAGAAGACCATCGACGAGACCATACGGAGGCGCACGAAGCAGCTGAAATACAACGAGGAGCACCACATCACGCCGAAACAGATCGTCAGAGCCATCAAGGGAACACTGCCGGCAGGCAGTGAGGGGAATACGACTTCGCAGACGGCATCCATCGCCAGGAAAGACAGGACAGGCATACGTCGAACCCGACAACGGCATGCTCTTTGCCGCTGATCCGGTCATCACCAAGATGAGCAGGGCACAGCTGGAGAAGAGCATCGAGAACACGACAGCCCTCATGAAGCAGGCGGCAAAGGATCTCGACTTCCTTCAGGCGGCACAGTACCGTGACGAAATCATCCGGCTGCAGAAAGAACTGGAAACGAAATAAACGGTCAACGCTCCCCCTGCCGATGCTGCATCTCCATGATATTCCCAACCAGCCGGGAACACGGTTCCCAGGCCTTGGGACACAGATTCCCGACCGCTGGGAACAGCATTCCCAATCGGTCGGGACCTGCATCATCTGTAAACAATCACTATCTTTGCAGCGTAAACATCCGCTGCTGTAAAAACCCTTCTATGAAGACGAACAAGGACTTACCGGCTCTGGACAAATACCAGTTGTCCGTAGTGGAAGCCGGGCACGGCCATCATCTCGTACTGGCTTCGCCGGGATGCGGAAAGACGCATATCCTGGCCGAGAGAATAAGATACGCAAGGGAACGGGGCGTGAAGTACGAGGATATGCTCTGCCTGACGTTCACGAACCGTGCCGCAAGGGAGATGACCAACCGCATACAGAAAGTCGTGGGAGGCGATTTCTCCGACCTGATGGTGAGCAACGTCCACCGTTTCTGCTCGAAGTTTCTCTTCGAACAGAAACAGATTCCCGCCGACTCAGCCATCATCGACGATGAGGAAGCCGTGAGCATCATCGCCGACTACCGCAACGAAGACGAAGAAGGAGTGACGAGAGACTTCAGCCGCTACAAAGGCTATCAGACGATTATCTTCTTCCAGCATTTCATCTATCAGATGGAACACCGGCATCCCTGGAAATACTACCTGCACCCGGAGAGTTTCACGGACGACGACCGCGAGGCGATAAGGCACATCTGTAAGTCACAGAAGAAGGAATACGGCGAACAGGCGGTGGTGGACATCTATCATCATGCACAGGAATACATGGACGAAGCCGATGTGCCCGGACTTGACGGAAAACTGGCTGACAGAATCCGTGTGCTGCTCTGGAAGATGTATTACGCCCGCTGTTACGCCCGCTACAAAGCGGACAACCATCTGCTGGACTTCGAGGACCTGCTGCTCCGCACCTACGACATCTACCGTTCCGACCCTGCATGCAGACGTTATCCGTGGATACAGGTGGACGAGGTGCAGGACCTCAACGCCATGCAGCTTGCCATCATCGACCTGCTGACGGCGGACAACGACCCGACAGTGATGTACCTGGGCGATGAGCAGCAGGCCATTTTCTCTTTCATGGGAGCGAAAGTGGAGACGCTGACGCTCCTGAAGATGCGCTGCAAAGGCCACATCCATCATCTGCAGCGCAACCACCGTTCGCCGAAGTATCTGCTGAATGTCTTCAACGACTATGCTGAGAAGCGGCTGAAAATCGACCGTGAGCTGCTGCCGGTATCTGACAATGACACCCGGCTGCACCCGGCGACCTGCGAATCATACACAGCACTACGATTGAAGCTGAACGGCAGGAAGTCACGGAGGAGGCGCGCAGACTGTACGAACAGGACAACGACGAACGCACCGCCGTCATCGTCAGTGCCAATTCGGATGCCGACCGCATCAGCGAGACCATGACGCAGGCCGGACTTACCCACTTCAAAGGTCTCCGGGCGCGACCTCTTCGACACGCCTGACGTCAAACTGCTGCTGGCTCACCTAAGCGTACTTGCCAACGAGCACAACTCCATTGCCTGGACACGCATCATGAAAGGGGTGCGTGCCTTTCCCTCCCATGCGCTGGCCCGGAGGTTCAACTGGAAGCTGAGACAGCTGGCACTGTCGCCTTCGACTTCCTGCTCTATCCCGGGAGCTGCTATACGGCGGCGTTCCTCCAGACCTATGATGAGGAAGAAATCATCGTATTCGACACCGAGACAACCGGCCTGGATGTCTTCACCGACGACATCATCGAGATTGCTGCCATGCGCATCAGGGGCGGAGAAATCGTCGGCGAGCCGCTCGACCTGTATATCGAAACCGGCAAGCCCATCCTGCCGAAGCTCGGCGACAAGGAAAAACCCCATGTACGCCATCTACCATGAGAAGATGGCTGCCGGCGAGCTGCTCGCTCCAGCAGAAGCCCTGTGCCGCTTTCCTTTCCTACATCGGTACGCACTCTATCCTCGGACACAATGCCAGCTACGATTACAACATCCTCGACAACTGTCTGCGAAGATACTGCAACGACACGATGCAGGCACACGGAAACCGCTGTTTCGACTCGCTCAAACTGATACGCCTGCTGGCTCCGAGCCTCCACTCCTACAAACTGGAATCGCTCCTCGAGACCTTCCGTCTGACAGGGCAGAACAGCCACCAGGCCATTGACGACGTGGGGGCAACGGTCAGTCTTGTACGGCTCTGCGCAGAGAAAGCACGCACAAAGCAGGCACAGCAGCTGGCTTTCATCCGGCATCCGAAGGTGCAGCCCTTTGCCAATGTGCTCTGCAGCAATTACGGGAGCCTCTACCGGGAAGCCGTCAGACGGCTTTACGTCTTGACAGAGGACGATGAACCCGCCCTCGTCAGGGAACTGTCAGCGGCTTACGACACACTACGCGCCGACAATCTGGTCGGCGAAATTCCCCGGCTGGACTACATCCTCCGGTATCTCCGCATGGATCTGCTGACAGAGGAGACCGTGACCAATGCGCTCGCCCCGCAGCTTTCACGTTACATGATGGATGTCAACACACTGAAAGAAGCCGACTTCTGCAACAGCCGGAGCATACGTGAGCGTGTCTATGTGACGACCGTACACAAGGCGAAAGGACTGGAGTTCGACAATGTCATCATCTACGATGCCGCCGACGGACGCTACCCGAATGTCTACAACAAGACCAAGCAGCAGGATGAGGAAGACGCACGGAAATTCTATGTGGCCATGTCGCGTGCCAAACGCCGTCTCTACATCGCCTATGCCATGCAGATGACCGACCGCTACGGACGTGTACACGACCGAGGCTGACACCGCTGATGGATGCAATACAGAAATACTTCGACTGACGGACAAAATATATCTATGGTTTTCCTTTGCTGTACTTCAAAGAAAAGTATGATCTTTCCCCTAAAGGAAAAAACACCTTTTTATCCGGCTGGCTTGTAAATCACAGTTTTTATGTAAATTTGCAACCGAAGAATTAAAAATAAAACAGAATTCAGAACAATGAAATCCAGAGATTTATCATCACGTGCTTCTCTCTGTTCCTGACACTGTCCGTTCTTGCCATAAGCAAGGATTCGCTTCATGCCGTCACGATGGTTTCCTATGAACAGAGGGCAACGGACGACGAGGGGACACTGGCTCTGAGAAATAACACGGGCGAGGACATCAAAGATGTCAGCTTCAGGATCGAATACCTGGACATGGCAGGGAAGCCCCTCGACTACAAGGACTTCACGAAGAAGATAAGCATTGCGCCGGGAATGACAAAGAAAGTGAATATTCCGGCGTATGAGCAGAGGCGGAATTACCACTATTACAAAAGTAAAGACGAGCTTTCGGAAACCATCGGAAGCCCGGCTTTCAAGATTGTCTTCAAGCTCAAGGGATACAATGCCCCTGCCATCAAAAATTCTGCCGGCAAGAGCACAGCAGAAGAAGACCGGAACTCCATCACGCTCTCTGATACGGAATCGGAAATCATGGGAACTACTGTGGCCGTCATAGGCATCATCTTCATCGTCGGAATTTACTTCGGCTGGTACGTTCTTGTTGCTGTCATGGCAAAGCACAGAAACCGGAATGCAGCTCTCTGGGTTCTTCTAAGCCTCATAGGAACACCCCTCCTGATGATGATAATCCTTCTTTGCATCGGAAAAGACGAGTCGGCCTCTGCAAGATACGACAGTCCGTCAGACCTCAGGTAGTCGCTGCGGACATAGATGTTACAAAGTTCAATTACACAATTAAAACAAAGAAAATCATGACCAAAGAAAAGTTCTTCACCTCCATGGGATGGGTCGGAATGGTGACATCCATCTTAATGTACATCTTCTATTTCCCGCAGATAGAAAACAATCTTGCCGGACACAAAGGCACCTTCATCCAGCCGTTCATGGCCGGCATCAACTGTACGCTGTGGGTATGTTACGGTCTGTTCAAGGAGAAACGCGACCTTCCGCTGGCCATCGCCAACACGCCCGGCATCATCTTCGGCTTTGTGGCTGCTTTCACCGCATTATAAAGAAGATCGCCGTTTGCCACTTACAATAAGAAGAGGTAAATTGAAAAACGCACACGACCGTAGCCTGCCGAAATACCGGACAGGCAAAGCCGTTCATGAAAGATAAAGACAGAAAACAGGCTGCTAAGGTTCATCACAGTCACACTGGATGTTCCTTAGCAGCCTGTTGAAAATTTTCATAAAAGCCTTTGTCGTCAACATGGGGAAGCAGGCGGATGGCACTGTTCCACCAGCCATAGGTCAGAATCTCTCTGCGTGCATATTCCATTCTGTCCGCCGACCTGTACCGTTCCTCAAAGATACGCTGCAAATGTTCAGGGTCAGCATTCTTCTTTTTCTGTCTTTCGTTCAGGACAGACCACGCCCTAAGCAATCGGCTGCCACCGGCAATAAGGGCGTTACGGAAGAATATACAATCGCTGTCTACAAGCTTGTAACCGGATAACACTTCAGGATTGGAACGTGCCAGGAGAGTTACCCGCCTAAGTTCGCAGGTACTTTTGACGTATCTAATCATCCTTTTCCTGACTTTCTGCCAGAAAGCGTCATTTATAAACTCACCGTGCTCAAGGACCTCTAACTTCTGCCTGCATTCCTGTTCGAGTGAGGCCAGGAGTACCGCCGGTTCTTCATTGAAATCCGTAGCATCCGTTTCCACATAAGCAGTTTTTCTGCCGCCGTACAGGTAATCGAAGGTGTTTTGCAGCTGCTGTCTCGTATATCTGGTGGAATCGAACTGTGCATTGCAAGTACACAATTCTGTATCATATTGGAAGTCAGCATACTGTGCAGACAGACTGACATGACAGAAGAAGAACAGGATTGCCATGACGGCTCTGTACTGCCGGGTGTCTCGTTCTTTCATATTTACGTTTTGTAGGATGAAGCCTCTGCAAAGCCTCCCTTGTCCTGTAACCCATGACTGGTTATCAGTCGATTATTCTTTTTATTGCAGCTCTGGCAGAGGTCTGATGATGTCAGCAGCTCTCATTGAATTGACAAGAAGTCCGTATAAAAACATAGATCCGCACGCCTCGTAAGCCCATAAAAAGGAATGACTTACGGCCACATGATCCATGCGTCCCCACTTTGCTGTTTTCTAGAAGCTGCCTATGTGTTCAATGTTCGTATGTTGCTGTCAGCAGCAGAGCCTGCGCGTACCGTCAGGCTGTTCTTCAATCGTGACCTTAACAGCATTCTCCGGCAGGATTTCCTCAATGAGTTCCGGCCATTCGAGAAGGCAGAGACAACCGCTGTAAAAGTAGTCCTCATAACCCATATCATAGACCTCTTCCAGCTTCTTGATACGGTAGAAGTCGAAGTGGTAGATGGGATTGCCCTGTCCGTCGGTGTATTCATTGATGAGGGAGAAAGTGGGCGATGTGATGACATCCTCTACCCCCAGAACCTCATAGAGAGCCTTGATGAATGTTGTTTTCCCCGCACCCATTTTTCCATAGAATGCGAATACTTTTCCTTTTCCCATCCCTTTGATGAATTCTTTTGCTGCCTCGTGGATGGTGTCGAGGCTCTTGATTGTAATTTCCATATTGCGTTGTAATTTGTAAACGGTGATAGGCGGTGATAAGCGATGAGAGGGGATGATGGGGAATGATGGGTGGTGACGGGTGGTGATAAGTAATGGCAGGCAAGCATGACATCAGCAGCGGGCAATCCGCCAGATGCTCCCCTCCTTCTGAGCGGTTGGGGAAGGTCTTACCTCCTCCTCGGTGTCAATGTCACCAGTGGCACGATCATTTCCTCCATCGATATACCGCCATGCTGGAATGTGTCCTTATAATAAGACACATAATAGTTGTAGTTGTTCGGATAAGCAAAGAACGAGTCGCCGGTGGCAAACACATAGCTTGTGCTCAGGTTCGGAGCCGGCAGCTGTGCAAGGTGGGGATTCTTGATGGTGAAGACCTGCCGCGCATCATAGTTGAGGTTCTTCCCTAACTTATAGCGCAGATTGGTATTCGTGTTCCTGTCACCGATGATCTTCACAGGGTTGGTAGTGCGGATGGAACCGTGGTCGGTAGTGATGATGACCTTGTAGTCCGACTGTGCCAGCTCCTTGAAAACATCTGCCAGCAGACTGTGACGGAACCAGCTGAGCGTAATCGAACGGTAGGCACTCTCGTTGTTTGCCAGCTCGCGTATCATCCGCATCTCCGTACGGGCATGGGAGAGCATATCGATGAAGTTGACGACGAGTACATTGAGGTCATTCTGTCCCAGGTTCCTGTACTGCTGCATGAACTTGTCAGCACCTGCCGAGTCGTTGATCTTGTGATAGGAGAAGCGATCGTGGCGGCGGTAGCGTTCAATCTGTGTTTCGATGAGCGGTGCCTCGTTGAGGTTCTTCCCCTCTTCTTCGTCTTCATCCACCCACAGGTCAGGGAACATCGTCGCTATCTGCTGGGGCATCAGACCACTGAAGATGGCATTGCGTGCATACTGTGTGGCGGTCGGCAGAATGCTCATATAGAGGTCTTCCTCTATGTCGAACATATCGCCAATTTCCTGCGAGAGGATGCGCCACTGGTCGAACCGGAAGTTATCAATGACGATGAGAAACACTTTCTCCCCTTTGTCTATCAATGGGAACACCTTGCGTTTGAAGATGTCAGGACTAAGCAGCGGGCGGTCGTCCTCACTGTCTGTCTGCGGCTTCCTGCTGTGTGCGGCCAGCTTGGAAAAACCGTTACCCGACCTGCCGTCCTGCGGTGCCACCCAGTCGAGATAGTTCTTTGCAATATATTTGGCAAAGCCGTTGTTGGCTTCTTCCTTCTGCATTTTCAGCATCTCAGTCATGTTGCTGTCGGCACTGCTCAACTCCAGTTCCCAGTGTACAAGCCTGCGGTAGACCTCCTTCCAGTCGCCGAACGTACGGCATTCTGCTATCTGCATGGCAATCTGCTGGTAGCTCTGCTGATAACTGCTCTGCGTCACCTCTGTCACAATCTCCTTCTGATGGATGTTCTTCTTGAGCGTCAGAAGAATCTGATTGGGATTGACCGGCTTGATGAGATAGTCGGCGATTTTCGCACCGATGGCCTGGTTCATGATATTCTCTTCCTCGCTCTTTGTCACCATGACGACAGGCGTGGCAGGCTGGATGTCCTTTATCTGCTGCAGCGTTTCGAGTCCCGACAGACCCGGCATCTGCTCATCAAGCAATACGAGGTCGAACGTCTGGGTCTGGCACTGTTCGATAGCATCCGCCCCATTGCTCACCGTAATTACTTCATATCCTTTCTTCTCAAGGAAGATGATGTGAGCTTTCAGCAGTTCGATTTCATCATCCACCCAGAGTAATAATCCGTTGTTCATATATTATAACCTCTGTTTTTAGAACCCCTCCAGGTCGTAGTACTCATCCTCGATGTCGGGCTGGACGGGCTGTTTCTTTTTATTGTTCTTGCTGTTTGGCTTGTTCTTGTCCTGTTGGGGTTCATCATCGCCGAAATAGATAACCGGACCGTCGTCTACAGGCTTCTTCCTTGCAGGGACTGTCTGCGGTTTCTGTGCAGCAGGCTTTTCCGGACTGCGGGGTGCAACGGGCCTGACCGGTCTGACAGATGAAGCCGGCACTGACGGTCTGACAGGAATTGCCGGTTTCGCAGGTGTGGCAGGCTTCACGGGTCTTTCTTCCGGAATGACGTATGTATTGCCGTCTTCCGTTGCCGTTTCCTTCTTTGTTGCAGATTTCGTCTCTTCGACAGGAATCTCAAAGACACTTCCATTCCGCTCTTCGGTCTTTTGCTCTGTCTTCACCGGCTTTGGCACATCCAGTGGGATGGTCATCGTGTTGTCAGCAGGCACATCCTGCGTGTCCGGATAGAGGTCAGGAACATTCCCTTGCTTCTGTTCAATCTCCTGCTGCAGGTCACGTTCGCGGGGCGTCGCCACCTCTGCCGGTTCGCTGAGCAGATAACGGCGTGTTACCGCCAGCGGTGCGAAATGTTTCGCATAGAACGCTTCATAATCGCTTGTAGCTGTAGGCGGTGCCTATCAGCCTGAGATTCTTGTCACTGATGATGATGCCCTTCGCCGTCCTGCTCATCTGCTGCACGACAGCCTTCGACGCAAAGAGCTGCCGGGCATACTGATAGGCCTCATCGAAACTGCGGAAGCCCGATACCTGCATCTGGTGCAGGCCGCTGAAATCCTGTATCTCGATCTCGAAGTTACGGACAAGGAAGTTCGTGAAGTTGAACCGTGCCAGTTCGAAGAGCAGCTTGTTCTCGTTCAGTGAGTCAGGATGGTAAACGAGCAGGAATCTGAAGTCTATGTCACGTTCCGGCGAGAGCCCTGGCCTGCTGGATACTGTCGCTGTCGTTCAGCACGTTCGACCGGTAGTTCCAGACATTGTCGAGGTCGAACTTCCCGCCACGAAGCCTTTTCCCCGCCTCTACGCCATTGACAATCATGCCTGCCATCTCGCTGATGCGGCTGCCCGGATAGTTCTTCACCACCTCCTTCATGTCACTGATACAGCCCGCAGGATCGCCGCTGTTCAGCCTGCCCAGTCCCCCGATAAAGAGGAACTTGTCCCGGTTGGCCCCCATGGGAAAGCGTGTCCCGGAAATCCGGGTATTGGCCGCCACCTCTCCGTAACGCCCCTGCTTGAAGGCATCGTAGGTCGCTGCATAGAGCGAATCCTCTATCTGCACGCCGAACCGCAGGTTCTGTTTGTAATAGGGATCGGTAAGGAGAACCGTCCACTTGCTCTTCGGGTATTTCCGACTTAGCCGGGCGACGTAGCTGTCTGCCATCTGCTGGTCGCCCTTCCGCATATAAAGAAGATAGAGGTGATAGTACACATCGTCCATCTGTTCATAGTCCGGATAGTCGTCGGACACACGGCGCAAGGCCTTTTCGGACAACCGGAGGTTGTCGAGCCTGTCCTTGAAGATTACGCCGGAATGGTGCAGACCGTCCTCCAATATCTTGTTGCTTGCCTCCAGCTGTACTGGGGTAAACGGAATCTGTGCCAGATAGTACTCCCGCTTGTGCGGATCGTTCTTCAGCGAGTCTCTGGCATTGTCAATCGAATCCTGCCGTGCCTCGGCCTGCAGGATAGAGTCCCGCTGCTGGTCGGTCAGTTCGACGGGCGTCTTCGTATCACCGATCCTGCCCACGACTCCTTGGTTGATGCGTTGCCAGTTGTCAATGTTCTCACGCTTTCCCCACAGCTGCTGGAACGTGATTTTACCCTGCTGGACAGCCGTCGGACTGTAGAAATACCACGTGCTGCCCTGCTGGCGGCGGTTGTCCTGCCGGCTGACATCTCCAAGGCTGTTGCTTCCCATGTCGCCTCCGTTGTCTTGCTGCCGGGCGTTGTCCTGTCCCTGCTGCTGGTTTCTCTCTTCCTTCTCTTCTTCTTCAGTGCTGCGATGACACGGTCAATCGCCGCATTGCGCTCTTCCTCCGGGCACTTCGCAAGGTGCTGGAGAGAGTCCTGAAGGTGTACGGCATCTGTATAAGGGGCCAACTCGTCCAGTATCTTCGACCGTTCGGACAGCTGTTCGTAGTCCTTGCGGTCCTTGTCGAGCAGTCCGATGGCTTCACCGTAACAGCGTCGGGCATCACCGAAACGCTCCTTTGCCCAGTAGAGGTCGCCGAGATGGAGCAGCAGCACTCCTTTTTCGATACCGCTCCGTGTGGCTTTCCGGTTCCCCTGTTCGTAGGCGTTGACGGCGGCAAGCGTGTCCCGGTCGGCGAGATAGATGTTGCCCATGGCATAATACACCTGATCGAGATACTCCTTATTGTTGTCTGAAGCAGCCATGTGTTTCAGCTTGCCGATCATCTTCTTCGACTGTCCCTTTGCGGTAACCTCGGTCTGCGCTATACGTGCATTGAAGGCCAGCTCGTAGGGGGGATTGGCACGGATTACCCGCTGGAAGGCCTTGTAGGCTTCCGTATTCCGTCCGAGAGCGGCAAGTACCTGCCCGAGAAGATACAGTTCGCGGGCCTTCTGTTTCCGGCGCATTTCATGCTTGATGACCCTCTGGAGATAAGGGACCGCCTTGCTCAGTTCGCCTGAGTGCAGATAATAATCCGCATAGGTATAGTCCCATTCCTTTACGGCCCGCCAGTCCAGGGAGTCCCGCTGCATATTTCGGATAATGTCCTCAGCGTCATAGAGCCATCCTTGTTCTATGTAGCATTTCGCCAGCCATGCCCTTGCCTTCCCGTAGATGGCAGGCTGTCCTTTGTAAATGCGGCTCATGTAAGCGAAGGTGGCGGCCGCTTCCTCAAAAGCCCCTTCGTGGAACTGCGACCGTCCCATCAGCATCCATGCCTTCCACAGGAAAGGATTGTATTCACGGCGTGAGAGCCATTCGATGTCGCGTTCGGTCTTCCGCCTGTTCTTGGTCCACTCCGGTCTCTTCTTGATGCTGTGCCGGGCAATGGCTTTCTCTGCCTTCTCTATCGCCCGGTCGAAGCTGCCCTTGCCCAGTTCACGGCTGCTCTTGTTGCCGACAGTATAGAGCGGTATCAGCTCGGTGAAGTTGTCCTTGTTTCCTTTTTCTTTTTCCAGTGAACCGTCGATGTAAGCCTGCGCACCATTATAATAGACATTATAACGTGTGTTGAAGGCCTGCCACCAGCGCGACTGCGAGGTGTTGCTCTTCGTGGAGCAGCCGGTAGCAGCCAGCAGGACGACTGCCGGGAGAAGGGAAATGATATGTCGGATAGTTCTTTTCTTCACGTTTGTTTTTGTTTTTCCAGAGACTGTGCCTCTGAAGCCGGGACATATTTTCGGAATGGCCGAGCAGAGCAGAAGACAGACGTTCAGCCCTCGATCATCGCTATCAGATCGTCCTTGATCTGGTCGGGGACATTGATGTCCCGCAGAATGAGACTCCTGTTCCATCCTTTTGCTTCATGCGGCTGCATGGTGTAGAGCACCTCGGCGAACTCTTCTGCTTCCTTGTCGGTATACTGGTCGGACTGCCGCCCGCGGAAACGGTCGAGCTCTTCGTCGTCATAATACTCTACCTCCTTCGTGGCGGCTTCCATCATGCAGACCTGCTCGCACTTGTCGTCCGTTCCGTCACAGGAGGAACAGTCGCCCGATACAGGCATGACGACCTCCGGTTCTCCCTCTTTCCTCCGGGCGAACTTGGTCGTCAGGGCTGCGACAATCGCCAATAGCAGCAGTGAGCATATACCGATAACGAATATATCCATTCTTTCTTTTTTAGTCTGTATATAATAAGGTGAACTTCTCCTGTTGTATGCGAATCGCATAGAAGATTCCGCCCCCCTTTGTTTCTGTTGATTTCCGGCAGCCATGCCTTGGTTTTTCAACCGGGTGTTTACTGGCTTCCAGCCGGACATCGACAGGGCTTCTTCCGGGTTTCAGTCAGAGGACTGCCAGATGTTTTTCAATGCGTGATCATTTACAAACCGGTTGCTTGTTGATGACGTTTTTAGTGATAGGAAACAGAGCCTGACTTTAGGATTTCTCCGTTGTCCCCCTCCTTGGCAGTCTGGTGTGAAGCAACCGGTTAATCCGTCTGCACGATATGGAATCCGGCCTTTCGCAGATCGTTCCAGTAATGAGGGTAAGACTTCGACACCACCTCCGGGTGATTGATGCCTATCCGGCCCAGCCGGATGGCCAGCGGAGCAAACGACATTGCCATGCGGTGGTCCTCATAAGTGTCTATGACAGGCTGCGCCGCCGGTTCGCAGCGGTCACCCTCCCATGACAGTTCTGTCCCGCTGTCAGCATGGAGGATATAGCCCAACTTCTCCATCTCCGTCTTCATCGCCTCGATACGGTCAGTTTCTTTGATTCTCAGGCTTCCAAGCCCTGTGAAGTGGAACGGTATTCCGAGGACAGGACAGGTGGCAATGAGCGTCTGTGCCAGATCGGGCTGATTGGTAAAGTCATAGTCCATACGGTTCAGCATACATGAGTGGCGTGTCAGCGTGGCATCAGTCAGCCGGTCGGCCTCTCTGTCGGCAAAGGCAGTCTTGATACCCAGCAGAGAAAAAATGTACCGGACAGCAGAATCGCCCTGCCGCGACCCGTCCATCATGCCCGGCAGAACGACTTTCGCCCCCAGCTCATCCGTCAGTGCGAGGACTTCATACCAGTAGCTCGCTGCCGTCCAGTCGTTCTCTATCGTATAGGGGACGCTGCCGGTAGGGCTGCGGCTTCACCGTGATGCTGTCGATGTCCGTCCACTCCGCTGACACGCCGAACTGGTGCATCAGGTGCAGGGTAAGGTCGATATAGGGCCGGGAGACAATGCCGCCCGTGAGCTTCATTTCCAGTCCCTTCGACAGGACAGGGGCTATCATCAGCAGTGCCGAGATGTACTGTGAGCTGACGTTGCCGGGAATCTCCAGCCGGCCGCCCTCCAGCTGTCTGCCACGGATGCGGAGCGGAGGGAATCCTTTCTCTCCGGCATATTCGATTTCCGCACCCAGGTAACGCAGCGCATCTACGAGAACCCTATCGGGCGGTGCTTCATCCGTTCCGTACCCGTTATCGTGTGTTCGCCTTCCGTGACGCTAAGGTATGCCGTCATGAAGCGCATTGCCGTACCGGCCGCCTTGATGTCGATGACTTCCGGCCGATGTGAGAGAGCACGGATGATCACCTTCGTATCATCACAGTCCGACAGGTTCTCCGGCATCACGTTTCCTCCTGTAAGCGCATGGATAATCAGCGCACGGTTGCTGATGCTCTTCGATGCAGGAAGCAGGATGCGGGTATCAACGTGTCGGGGGAGTTATCATGTATTGCATCGTATTCTGTGCAGATTTATTACAAGACAAAATTACAAAATAAACTTGGCATGAGAGAAAAAGAAGTCCAAAAGTTTGCTAATCTCACAGAAAGTGTGTAATTTTGCACTGCTTTAAACAGAACGGGATGTAGTTCAGTAGGTTTAGAATGCTGGTCTGGGGGACCAGTGGTCGCCAGTTCGAGTCTGGTCATCCCGACAGAATTGAAGCGGAGGGGTTGAGTGTCAACCCCTTTCGCCTTGTCGGGGGTCAAGAGGTCGGCGAAAAGTCGGTGAAGCCTGACTTCTGCTTTATTTGATAGTTCAACCGGGCATTTCATTCAAAATTTAGAAATGCCTAAAAAAAATTTTCTTCAGAATCAGAACAGGCAGACGGCAATCAATGAGATTGTCGGCTGGAAGACTCCGAGGCTGCATCAGGCTTCTGAATGCTATGTATCACTCTCAGCGTTTGACCCAACGAGGGGAAGTTCCGTATCAGAAGTTCATGCTTGACGCATCAAGGGCAAAACGCAACCAGCGGGTGTATGGCGAGGCCCTCATCAAAAGACTCACGGAGAAACTGATGCAGGGATGGAATCCGTGGGTGGAGATGGTGCAGCCTCTCGAATACTCCTCCTTTGATGATGTCTGCAGAAAATACGAAGACTATCTTCTAAAGCTCTTCAAAGAGCATAACATGAGAGAAGAGTCCGTCACATCCTACACCAGCAGGGTCAGGATACTGAAGGAGTGGAAGGAGAAACAGAAGGTCAATCTGTTTTATACCTATCAGTTTGACAGCCGGTTGGTGGGACAGTTCCTTGACTATGTTTTCGTGGACAGGAATAACACCATCCGTACCAGAAACAACTACCTTTCCTGGCTCAAGACCTTCTGCAGGTATCTTCTCGAGCGCGGGTACATCCCGACGGATCCGACCGAGAGTTATTCCATTGTCCGGCGCAGAGGAGAATTCAAGAACAGAGACGTAATACCCGACGATGTACTGGAAAACATAAAGAAATGGCTGCAGGAACACAACAGACATTTCCTGCTGGCCTGTTATATCCTACACTATCTCTTCGTCCGCCCTAAAGAAATGAGTTATCTGAAAGTGGGCGATTTTGACATCAACAAGAAAACGCTGCTGCTGCATGGAACGAATACAAAGAATCACAACGATGCGGTTCTGACCATGCCTGACCATGTGCTCAGACTGATGATCGACCTGCGCGTTTTCGACAGCCCGGGAACTATTACCTGTTCAGCGACAGCTTCGCCCCAGGAAGAGAGCGGAGAAGCGAAAAGTCATTCAGGGACTACTGGCACCATCACGTGCGGATGGCTCTGAAGATGACGGACCGTTACAAGTTTTACAGCCTGAAAGATACAGGTATAACGAACATGCTCCGCGCCAACACGGATATTCTCAGCGTGCGGGATCAGGCGCGCCACTCGTCGATACTGATTACGGACATCTATACGCCGAAGGACATTCAGCAGGCCAACCGTCTGCTGCTAAATTACCGGGGAGTGCTGTAGATTCTTCATAAAACGGACAGAGGAAGCCTTGTACGCTTCCTCCTGTCCATCTTTCCTAAAATATTTTTCTTCTGAAAAGGAGAAAGCGGGAAACCCGTCTCATTCAGGCTTCAACGGCTTTTTGCGAATCCATGCGTCAGTCCTCCCTGTCCTCGAGTTTCTCTTCCTTTTCCGCCTGCTCCTCCGCCGGGAACGCCCTGTCGGGGAGCGGTTCGCCGTGCTCTATCGCCCCGCAGACGGCCTTGAGGTCTTCCACGATGGATGCGAAGCAGGGGCAGATGTCTATCTCCTCTGCCCTTGATGCTCACGCCGTCGTATGCGAGCTTTCGCTTCGAGTGCTGGCACGCCAGGTGCGGCGAGGTTCGACGCTTTGTCCTCGAGGCAGATGACCTTGACGGCCTTCGGGTCGGTGTCGTCTGCCGTGTAACTTACCACGTGGCGGAAGCGGCCGAGGTCGGCCACCACCGTCTTCTCTGTTTTCGAAGATACTGTTTTCATTTCTGTCCTTTCCTGTTATCCAGTTTTTTTTAAAAAGAATGCCCCTCATGCCTGTCCCAAGGGCTTCCGTTCACAGGACAGGCGTTATGCTTTCCGACACGTATGTATCACGTTGCACCATCCGTCAGAGTCCGGAGAGGATGTTCCCGCCTCCAGGCAGTCCGCCTCCGGGCAGTCCGCCGGAGAAGTCGGGCAGCCCGTCCGAAGCGTCGAGCCGTTCCGTGTAGCTGCCGTCTACCACCTTGTCGGCATACGTCGCCCTGACGGAGAACGACACGGACTGTGCTGCGAGGTTTCCTCCCGCCGTGCTCCCGACGGTGTGTTGCGCACCGTAGACGAGCGTGCCGGTCTCGCCGATCTTCAGCGTGACGGGCTGCTTCGCCGCCACCGCTATTCCAGGGCCGGCGATGCCCTTGACGTGGTACTCGCCCAGCACGACGTCAGCGTCTGTGACCCTCCCCGAGGGTCGCCGTCAGGCGGATGTTGTCGCCGAACGTCTGCTCCTCGAATCCCATGTTGGTGACCCTCACGACGATGTTCACGCCGAGCACGGCTTCGTCCCGGCGGGTGAGTACTCGCTGCAGTTGAGCAGTACAATGTCCGCTCCGTAGGGCGACACGATGCCCCTGTGGTTGAGCATAAGCATCGGCTGGTTGAGCGCATTGGTGATGATGATGTTCGGGTAGCCGTCCACCTCTCCGAAGGTGATGTTCTCCCGAACCGGCAGCGCATCAGGATGCGGCGGGCGTCGACGGTGCCGTCCTCGTTGAACACGGCGATGTCCTCGCCCTTGTTGTTGCGTATCTTCGTCCTGTCGGCCGTCAGGGTTATCTCGCCGTCCTTTATCTCCATCCCTGCGCTCTTCATCCGTGCTTCCACGTCCTCCCCTCTGCCGGAATCCACGATGCCGCCGCCTGCGTGCCCTCCGTGAGGACTATCCAGCTGACGGTCACCTCGCCGTTCTTCCCTTCGGCTCCTGGTTCGGGAACGGAAAGCTGCTGATAAGGTAGTCTTCCGGCGAATGCCCTGTCTGCCGGTATGCGGAACGTGACGGATGCCGCAGTGTCCGACGTGGACTGGATGCCGAAGTCAGCGGACCACTTCCAGTCCTTGTCAAAGACGTACGTACGCAGCGTCTGTCCCTTCTTCAGCGCATCCTCGCTGATGCGTCCGCAGACCGTCAGCGTATAGTCGGTATCGGGCTTGAGCTTCAGACGGAAAGCGGACGGGAGTCCGTAGGTCGAGGACGAGACATTCAGCCTGCCTCCTTTCAGGAGATTCCTCACGCCGTTCTTCATCCCCTCCACCTTCAGCGATATGCCGTCCGCCTTCTGCTCTATCCTGGAGATGTTCCTTCCGTGCTGCGAGACGGTCTTGCGCAAATCGCCAACCACCTCGACATAAGAAGCCGCTTCCAGCTGAACATTCACCACACGCTCATCCTGCAACTCATTGCTCCTGAACAGCTGAACACGGAAGAAACTCGGACGATTAGAGTTGGCAAAATAGTCATTCATCGTGTATTTACACACGAAAGCCGATACATCTTTTCAGCAGTTGCACTATCATGCGTATCGAGTTCGCACACGACCCTGAAATCATCAGATTACCAACATTTTTAACCTTGCCTCCCTGAATATGAAGAACACTATACGAAAGAGAGACGTATAAAACCCCTGCCGGCGTAACCTTTGCCATTTCCTCAACAACATTCAAACGATACACCTCAGCCGCTTCGCCCTTCTCGCCACGCTCGCCCTGAATGCCCTGCACCTCGCTCCACGTGTAGGCGGAAGTGTCCATGCTCGGGTAGGGCTTGTCCCATACGAGTGTGCCGAGGCACTTGCCGGGGGTCGTGCCCCTCTGCTGGTCTTCAGGGGCCGGTGACCATGGCGTCGCCGTCTCGCCTTCCTCCACCTTGAATCCGCAGACGAACAGCGTGTTGCCATTTGCGTCTTTCTCCACGCTGAACGCCGCATTAGGAGCATCCTTCAGGAAGCGCAGGACGAACGTGTGACGTTTCCACTCCTTCGTATATGTAAGGTACAGACTATTGCCTGTCTTGATACCGTCATAGCTCACGTATTCGTAGTGTTCACCTTTTCTGCAATTACGGATGACACCGCCGCATCTGCCACCTTCCAGCTCATCAACCCTCGCCCAGAAGGAGAAAGTGTAGGTCTTGCCCGCCCTGCAGGGGACTATCGAGCCGGCCTGGTTCCACGAATCGGGAATGCGGATGACCGTCAGACCCATGTATTTCTCGTCCGTCCGCTTGATTCTGTAGTCCATGTTCCAGTTCGCCTTTCCGCCGCTGAAATCCGCCGTGCCGCGTGCGAGGTTCCTCCCGGGTGCGTCGGCCTGCGCCTGCGTTATGGGCCGCGCCGCCGTGAACGTCTTTCCTCCGTCATCCGAGTAACGGAGGAAAGTGTAATCACGTTGTTCGCTCGTTATTGTAATCTGGTTTCTTGCGACGGCCATAATCCTTACTTTTTAGTGATTTCGCAGACCAATGTCGTCTTCGTGTTCACCTCGGCAGCGAGCACGGTTATCGGATTGCCGGTCTTTATGTTCGAGGTGGTGCCATTCCAGTTCTGCGGCTTGCCGTCCTTGTCGAACTTCGCAAACGCATAGTTGAACTTGCGGCTCGCCGCCGGTGTGTTCTCGTCTTCAATCTTTTTGCCTCCCTGCCACACACGGGCATTGACGGTCGTAGAACCAGTGCCGTTGACAATCTTGTCGCCTGTCGGGCAGTAGAGTTCGACAGTGTATGGGTCGGTCTTGTCCTCGAACGTGATAATGGCCTCTGCCGTGGCCGCCTTGTCCGTTCCGCCGGCATCGGTGGCAATGCACTGAAAGTCTGGAAGTTCAGCAGTCGTCAGGCTTCACTGTCAGCGTCTTGCCGTTGATCTTCCCGCCGCAACAGACACCCACTTGCCTTGTGCGATGTCGAACTGCTGGAAGCCGTAGGCGACGTTCGTGTCGTCCTTCACGCCGCCGCGTACGGGCCTGCGCCTGCACGGTGAGGTCTCCGGGCACGGACTTGTCGAAAGATGTTGCCCTTGGGGGGCGGTGAGCACCACCGGAAGAGGGCCCCGCTGCTCTCGTTGCGGATAATGGTGAACGAGCCGCCGATCTTCGAAACGATGTTGTCCTCGTCGGTGTAGTCCGCCTCGAACGTCACGTTAAGGTTGCCGAAAGGTTGGCCTTGATTGTCATCGTGCCGTCGGCCCCGACCACGTAGGAGGCGTTGCCTGAGCTTGCCGTATAGGCCGTTCCGCCGATGGTGTACTTCACGTTCGAGCAGCGGGCGAGGTGGTCGTTCGCGTCTCCTGTCTCATACACCTTGGGCGTAATGACGTTGTTTGACGAGGGGTAGTTCGGGCTGAACTGGTGCGTGTCGGGGTTGTAGCCCTGCGAGAAGCCCTGCGTGGCTGTGAATACACCTGTACGCTCTTTGCGTCATTCAAATCTACAATGGTAATCTGGTTTCTTGCTGTTGTTGCCATAATATCTATTTTTAATTAATTGTCTAATATGCACTCGAACACTGCACGTTTGAATATATCTGCCGCATTCACTGTAATGGTTTTCCCTACCCCAACGTGTCTGTTGTTCCATTCTGTGTCGTATGTTTTGTTTCCGCTGTTCCTCGTCCACGAGAAAGCGGACATAGAAATGTGTCAGTTATATCCTTGCCGCCAGCCGTGACGACAGCCGTCAGCGTGACGGTCCCTGTCCGTTGCGGATGATATTCCACGGTCGGTGAAGATGTCCAGTTCGGTACTGCTTTCTCCGTAGGTTTCCTTGAGCCACCCGGGCTGCCGTCCTGGGCTCGGCGGTGGTGGTCATACCCGCGCCGACGATGCAGAGCCACGTGGCGTTGTTGTGGCTCCAGTGATCGTAGTGCCCGGACACGGCTCCATCGTACCACGCCCCGCGCTCGCAGACGAGGGGGCTGCTCGTGCCTGTCCCTGCTCCGGATATGACCTTGAAGCTGTCGGAGCGTATCGTTGTTCCTCGTGGCGAGAACTCGTTGACGATGTGCCGTGTGAGGTCGTAGTCGTTGATGCCGGCATAATCGACCCGCTTTCCTCCGACACGCAGATGACATAAGCGTATTGCCTGTCTGGGTCGGTCTGGCTTCCCAATTGTATGATGTCGTCCTCCGCCTGCGGCACGTCGTTCTCCGTGCTCGTGTCCATGCCCACGCAGACATGCTTCTTTCCGTCAACGGTCAGTTCGAGACTTCCCCTGGTGTCGGACAGGTCGATGAAGTAATACAGCTTTCCGCCGGTTGTCTCCTCGCCTGTGTTCACCACCAGCCTCCAGTAGTAGCGGTCGGCCGCCTGCTTCGTCGTCCGTGACAGGAGGTTCGCCGTCCTGCACATAGCCATATCACCCACCCGCCACTCGTTGGCGACACGCTTTTCTCCGTCATCAGCCAAGAAGTAGCAACGAAATACGTTCCCTGTCTTCTTCACGAAAGCGATTCTGCCGCCTGCGCTCGTATAACCCACGTCGCCTGTGGTGAATGCCAGCCGTATGTACTCCAACTCGGCAAAGGTCGCCTTCTGTCTGACCTCGAGCCTGTCCACCTCCGCCACGCTCTTTCCGTGCTCGTCCTCGTAGATTCCGTAGCCCGAGCCGTCGAGCAGGCCTGAATGGAAGTCCCTGCTTTTAAGGGATTCTGCCGTGACATAGCGTGAAAACAGGTCGAGAAGATTTGCAGTGCCGTCTTTGTCTATACCTCTGCCGCCGGCCACATAAATTCCTTTCAGGAAGGTTGTCACGGCACGGACCAGGGTGTCTTTGTCCGTTCGGACAATTTTGTCCCAGTCGGTACTCTCCGGGGCGAGCGACTGTGCTGAGACGGCTACATCCGCCAGTCCGGCAGAGATTTTCTGTGCATCGAGCGTCAGATAATTGCCGATACGGTTCAGTGCCTGCAGCACCGACATATTGTCGTGCCGATGCCCGAACGCACCGTCATCTCCGTAGTTCGCCTTCACCTCGCTTGCAAAACCAGGCGAGCAGGGCGGCGGCCGAAGTGATGTTCCAGTGCTCTGGTAAGGACTCTGCACCGGAAAGAGTGCCCCACCGCTCAGCGGCAGCCGTTCCAGCTCAGCCAGGCGTGGGGCGACGGTAAAAGACCCTATGTCGGGTATTTTGATGTCAAGCGTCCGCAGTGCGGCACCTTCCGGACGCGTGATGTTGAGGTAAGGCCGGGCATCGGCATAACGGTACGTGAAGCTGTAGGCTGACGGCAGCTCCGAAGTCTTCCATGTCGCATCGCTTTCCGTCACGACGATTCGGCGAATATGATTGCCTGCGTAGAGAAACTTCCCCAGCGAAGAGGAAGAAGTCGACAGCCACTTGCTCCTCACAGAGAGATGCCCGTGTTCTTCTTAGTACTCCCCGGACGGTATCGACGCGGTACTCCTCTGCATCGTCGCCGATTTCTGCGATGTTGTGCGTGTGCTTCGCCGTGTTTTCCGAGTCTCCGTATGCGCGGAAGGTGTCGATGCCGCCCAGCGAGTTCTCGAAAAGCACCCACTGTTCCTGCTCGCTGCGGATGCCGGAGGCGTAGTACCGCTGCACGTAAGTGAGGCGTGTGCCTGCGGTGTCTTCCACCCATACATCATAATAGGAGGGCAGCTTCCCCGTCTTTCCGGCGATGACGGCATACTGCAGGGGGACGGTCCATACGGTGTCTTTGCCCAGGCTGGCCAGCGTCAGGATATCCTCCGCATGACCACCGTCCTGCTCCGTGTAGGCCTTGCATTTCACGACAGAATCCTCCACGGCATAGTAGGTGAGGAACTCGGGCGTGTAGTAAGTGACGGGCTTCACCGTCGGCTGCCAGGTGAGGAAGTCCCCCTGAGCCATGCGTCGGCCGTATCGGCGAGGCGGTCGATGCCGGCACGCAGGGCCGTGAAAGCGTATGATGCGGCGGCATTCGTCTTTTTCTCCTTGATTTCGATCCTGAACCGGCGTGCGATGTCCGTCTGCCGGTAGGGTTCCTGTCTGTCCTGCAGCCGGAACGACAGCAGCGGTGTTATGATCCGCTCCAGATCGACCTCTATACGTCCATTCTTGGAGGGGGTATAAACGTGCTGGACGATTGTCTGTCCGCTGTCGGCATATTTCAGGACGAACGATACGTCGTCCGCCGCCGAGAGGACCAGGTGGTCCATCGAGCCTGTCAGGCTGAGCGCATCGGGTTTATGCAGTATATCCATGTGTCGTCAGAGTTTTGAGCAAAGGTATGGGAATGTATTTGAAGTGTAAAGGACAGGAAAATCCGTCTTTCACAGGGGCACGCATTCCAGCCACACTTCCGTCCGGGTGTACTTGTACTTCGCATGGCGGAATGCCGTTCCGTGGCGGGTCTGCTGCTCGGTGTAGGAGACCTGCCGTCCGTAAGGCTTCCCGACGTATTCGGCAGAGGGCAGCGGTGGATAGACGGTAACGAACGTGCGCCATTTGTCAGGTCCGGATCCGTCGTACTCGTCCCAGCCCACTTCCGTCACGCGTTCGCGTCCCACCCATCTGTACCGGGCATCCATCGCCTTCAGCTGTCCGCTGACGGCAGGTGCCTCGCTGACGGGTTCCATGAGCGTTACGGTGTAGAGATCGGATTCCACCGGTTCGTCCTTGCCTCCGAGCGTGAACTTGAGCTTGTTGAACAGGAACGGAACGCCGCGTATCACCACCTTTGCCGTTGACGGCAGGTTCTGCTTCTGTGACTGAGACAGCAGCAGCTTCACCTTCATGTCGTGCAGGGAGTTGCGGAGCAGGAGGTCGTAGTCACGGTAGAAGCGTTCGAAGATGCCCTGCGGGCCGTTGTAATAGAGCGCATAGTCGAAGATGCGGGGATGCGTGCTGTCGGACAGGTCGTGCGGGGAGATGGTCCCTTCCGGCCGGCCGGCCGACAGATAACTGAAGGCGAGCATCGTCTTCTGCCTGCTTGCCGGTTCGGAGGTCTCCTCCTTGTCCTTCCCGGCGATGACCATCTTCGAGTTGAGCGACTTGTAGGCTCCTATGTACAGGAACTGCCCCATGTCGTAAACGTGAACTCAGCATCGTCAACCATGCCCTTATAGGAAATCATCCGGAACTCGGGCATCAGTTCGGGTATCTTCACCTCCTTCGCCTCGAGGCTGCCGCCGGTATTGTAGTCCTGAGACGCTTCGCCTATCTTCGTTATCACTTCGTAGTCGCCCTGAGAATCCCCGCTTGTAGAAAGCCCCGTCCTCCGGGCTGAAGTATGCGCAGGGGTTGTTTTTCACCATGAGGTCGAGGTCGTCGTAGGAGTCAGAAGGTCCGTGTCGACTTTCTCTTCTGGTGATAGGGTAAGCGCTTGTAGTCCTTCCCGGACTGATGGCGAGCGTGGGTTCTCCGGTGACGCAGTGCGTGAGGTCGGCCACAAGCTGTGCATCCAGGGTATCACGCAGGAAGACGATGTCCGCCGTGCGCCGTCCCTCGTCGGATGTGAACTCACAGCAGAACTTCCTGCGGAAGACGGCGATGAAGTCGGCACAGGTGCAGTCGGGCACGAGGTCGGCCACCTTTATCCGTCCGTTCACCAGTGTGTCCATGACGTTGTTCACGACGACCATCTTCCGGAACGGGTCCGTGCGTGTGAAGAAATTGTCTGCGAGCGTGTAGCCGAAGTAGGCGAAGACGCGGCGCAGGAGGTAGTTGGCGCGGATGAAGGGCGAGATGTAGTATCCCGGCTTTAACGTGATGGGGATGCCATCCACGTACTCCGTGCGCTGTACGGCATTGTAGAAGTCGCAGCCTTCGCCGTCCATGTCGGGGTTGAACGCCGTGGCGGCAGGGAACTGGTAGTCCCACCATTCATAGAGTTTTCTTCCACTTCAGCACCTGTTCCTTTTCCGTATGCGTTCAGCACCTTGTAGTTCATCCCCGATTTGTCGCCGGAATCGTCGGTGAGCAGCACGGGAAGATGCCGTACTCGTCCGAGGAGTTCGTGCGGAGCCGGCGGCAGGAACTCGATCCCTTTCTCCACTGAGTCCACGCCGGGGATGCACTCGTCCCCCGAAGATGTCTTGAGCCTGATGTTCTGGATGCGGGGTAGAACGATCCGTCGTTGACGTAGAACGATGTGGAGATGCCGCCTCGGTACTGTGCGGAAAGCACCACCTGCCGGCACTGCGCGAAGTACTCGCCGTCCTGGATGGTGACGTCCGCAGGCGACATCTTTACCCGGCGGCCGAAGAGTCGGGGAAGCCGAGCAGGCGATCGGTTGCGTTCCGAGGCGGGCGCTCGAGCGGAGCGGTCTGCTCGCCATAGTCGTTGAAGAAGGATTGGTACGCTCGATCTGTATCTGCGTGCCGGGACGGAGGTTATGATCCCCGCTCTTTTCCAGATTGGTTATTTTCATTTGCTTCCGAATTTTTGTGCTTTGTCCAGCAGCTGCTGCTTCTGTTCGAGTTCGTTCAGTGCCACGCTGGCGAGGGATGCCCTCTGTGGAGATGCGGTCCAGACATCTCGTTAATCGCTCGATGAGCGTATCCTGTCAGGAGTCCCTAGCCATACCACGCACATCGTTAACCGTTGGGGTGACATATCCAGCAGAGGCACGACCTTGCGCTGCTGAACAAGAAACTTATTCATGTCGAGCGTGCGGATGGTCCCCGCTACGCTGCACGATCAATGATGTCAATGAATGGAGCTACCGTGGGGTTCTCACAGCAGCATTCAAGCGACCCACTCCTTACTATGTCCGTATCCGCCCTCTCCTACGATGACGGTAGGTTTATCGATGAACCCACGTCTGTCTGGATCATAATCGGCATGGAACATCTTGCCATCCTGTTTGCGCTCTACGTCAATACTACCTCAGACTCAAGTCCTGTTGCGACACGTGAACCTGAAGCAGAGGCGGAACTGCCTGCTCCGCTTAGTGTCATTCGCTTCACCCTATTGCGCTCTGCAAGTGCTGCCGCAAGCTGAGCAGCACCCGTGATACCCATCAAGGCAGCAGCAGGAATACCAGCAGGGATAGCCCAATTCAGAAATGTCTTTAGCGATTGCAGAAGCAGTGGGATGCGATGATTTGTGCTAAAGCTTGAATAGCGAAGTTAACATCCGCATATTTCTTTGAATCTTCAGCTTCTCATTAGCCTTCTTTTTCTCAAGCTCCGTAGTGTCTTTACCAGCGTTCTTCGCAGCTTCAATCTCAGCATCATACTTAGCATCGACGTTCGCTATCTCTGCTTGTTGCAAGGCCTGCGCAGCTCCACTGGTGAGATTAGAATAGTAGTCGAACGCTTCCTTCATCTTGGCGATTTTCATATTCTTCACCGCCTCTTCGTACTCTTCTTCAGATATCTCTTTATTCTGAAGGTGCATTTTAGCTGATCAGCTCAGCATTATATAGCTCCTGTTGGGTAACGAGTCCATACTGCTGACGTATCTGAAGGCGGTGTTCTTTCTGCCTGCTGGTCGAGGAGGTCAGTGCCTGTTGACGTTCCTGTTCATTCAGCAAGGTATCACTCTCAATCTTCTTGCGACGTGCTGCATACTGATCTTCGAAAGTGTCAAGTCCGTATTCCTGTCGAGCCTGCGCTTTACGCTCCTCAAGTTCTTTTACCTTTGCAAGCTCTTTATCCGCATACTCTTTGAGAATATTCTGCCGTGCCGTTTGATAAGCAGTTTCTACATTATTAGTATCCTCTCCATTTTGTTTAGCCAACTGGAGAGCTGCTTGATAATATCCGTTCAGAAAAGTCGGTTTTACATCTCGTTCTTCCTGCACGAGTCTGCGTTTGCTTCACTCCCTTGCTCGGCTATCTTGTTCATTAATTCCTGATACTTCTCTTCTGCAGGGATACGGCTCTCGGCTAATCCCTGTTCAGCTTGCGTAACATTCTTCTCTTGCGAGCTAACAAAGTTCTTTCTTTTAGCAGCATCCTTGAAACCAAGGCTCTGTGACTTATCGTAGTAGTTCTTTTCAATCAGAAGCAGATTTGAAGCATGCTGCGTTTTTAAAACGCAGTGACTGTAATATCATACTGTTCCTGCGAAAATCTTCTTCTGAGTAAGCATCATATTGAGGTTATTTAAATCTTTTTGATAAGCTGTATTTTGCATTGTCCACCTCATTCCTTTCTTGCAGACGAGAAGTTTTTCGTCGTTATCTCATCAGGATCTTTACCTTTTTACTTTCTTCTTCTTTTTCTTTCTTTTTGGTTTTACTGTATTCCAGTTGCTCCTTCCTTGCTTCAAGACTGGCAATCTGCGCATCAATAGCTTTTTAGCCCTTTCGTGTCACTCTACTTTTTATCGTCAGTCGCTTTCGTTTCAAGGCCTCTATTTTTGCATCAATAGCATCCAGTTCAGCACCTATTGTTCCTTTCTTTGCACCAGAGCCACCATTACTTCCACCACTGGAACTAAACATCTTCTTGCCGAACTCTTTACCAATTGCATTCAGAGAAGTGTCAACCACTTTGATCTCGTCTTTTGTTTTTGAGTTGTCTTGATAACGTCCCAACCTCCCCAGAGTATCCCATGGAGCACCGACATATTGGGAGACCTATGCCCTCCACTGTTGTCTGAGGTCATGTCCTGCATTCTGTTGCTGAAATATGTCTGCTCCTTCTTCATATCTTTGAGATGTTGCTCTGTTGTCAGCTGCTGTATGATCAGTTTAGCTTTCTTCTCTCTATTCCTTTTATTGCGTTCTGTGCGCCCTCAAGTAAGGCCTTTTCCTTTAGTGCATTCAGATAGCGTGTGAGAGCCTGTGTGTTCTCATCATAGACCTTTCCTTCATGCGACAGCTTTGCCGTATAGTCTGGCACAATCTTTTGTAATGCTTCAATCGCATTCTGTCGTTCGGCAAGTGAGAGAGAATTATCGTGAATGCGCTTAGTGAGCATCTCTATCTTAATACGTTCCTCCTCCACCTTACGACTGGCTTCTGACTGAATATCGTTGAGTTTCTTTTGTGCTATGGTGGCAGCGTCGGCACGCTTATTAAACATCAGTAACGCACCAACAACGAGTGTTATAGATCCAAGGATAACTCCCCAAGGACTAAGTTTAAGAACGATATTGAAAGCTTTTTGCAAAGCAATAGAAGTCTTCATTGTCTTGTTGAGAACTGCGTGACGTAATACAGATAACTGCAACATAGTATTCTCAACAGCGGCTGCAGCAGCCTTGATCTTACTGACAGCGACAGCACGCAGGCTCCACAGATAAGAAAGTTTCTGCCCTGCGACATAAGCAGTATAAGTAGCAGTAAGCAGGATAACAGCTTTCGTGAGCAGAACAAGCGTGTTGCGATGTTCAACGAGGTATTTGATAGCTTTAATGGCTCCTACTTGTATCTGACCATAAATATCTGTAAATTCTTCCTTGATGGGCAGCAATGCCTTACCAAGTGCTAACTGTGCATTTTCAAGTTCGATGGTGCGCTGGGCAGCACGGTCGGCAGCAGAGATATAAGTCTCACCTGCTTCTGCAAGATTCTTTTCTACGATAGAGGCAACACCTTTCATGAAGTCTCCTGTTTCTTTCGTCTTTTTCAGAAATCTCCGCAGCAGACAGTCAGGGTTATCAAGTATCATAGGGTGACTTACGGCCAAGACCCGTCACGATGGAGTCCACCATATAGTCGAGCGACTGTCCTGTCTGCTGTGCCTTTAACTGCGCAAAGGAAAGATATTTACCCAGGTCTTCGAGAGGAATACGGAAGTCCTTGGCTTTGACAGCTGCTTGCATCAGTTCGATGTCCGAGACAGTGCCTTTGGTGGCGGTGCGGAGTTCTTGCAGATAGTCTTCTGTGCCAATCTTTTCGAAGGCGTGGGTGATACCGTCAGCCGATTCGGCAAGTTCAATACTTTTATCAATGGTCTCAGAGATGCTGTCTGTTACTTTCCGGAAAGCTGTTCCCATCAACTCTGCACCCTTAGTCAGTAGGTTGCCTGTCAGGTAGTTGATAGTAGAGTCGTTGACAAGGATTTCCCTACTAACTCGGGCGAGACACTAGATCCTCCATGCGCGCATGGACTTTCTGTAAACGATTCTCGAGTTCGTCATACAAATTAGGATTAAGAGCCTTTGACACATTGTCCAGCTCTTTCTGTAACGACTTGGACTGTTTGCGAAGTCTGCGACATTGTCATAGCATCCGTATCCAAGGTACGTGTCTGTTCTTGAATACGTGAGGTTAAATCCTTAATCTGCCTGCCAGTATCTTTGTAGGAGGATGCGAGCTTTTTGTGATTGGTCGGTTTCCTTCCTGCCCGATGCCTCGAGCTTGATCATCTGCTGAAGTCGCTGCTTGTTTTTCGTTACGAAGAGCAGCCGACTGGGTTTCAACCAGTAATTTCTTGCTGCGCCTTTGCGGTCTTCACATCAATGGTATACTGGATTTCGTCTTCTGAAAGGTGCTTGTTTGCCATAATGCTTATGGGTTTAATGAACGTTGTAACTGGTCGTGAATGTTTTTTCGTACTTCATCAGTAAAGCCAAAGCGGAGTTGCGGGAATGTCTCATGATAGAGGACACCTCAGACAACACGGTTATAAAGCGCAAGGTTACGCCGTCTGGACTTTGGCTATGCGGTCATTGCGCTGACGGTATGCTCATATCCAAAAAAAGCGGAGGTAGGGTAAAATACGAACAAAGATTGTGTAAGATTCACCCGATATGCTGGAATCGGAAGAATGCTTGGAGAGAAGTAAGGAGCCGTCCTGACCGAAGCTGATAATTGCTGCGCACGACCGACTCTTGCGTAGCATAAATCTTGGAAATACCCTGCTGAAGGGTGTCGCGAACGAACTTCTTACGAATGAGACTGTCTGTTACCATATTTGCCTTTTTGCGCAAATATAATAACGAACAGTCATGAAAAGAAAGGACATCCTATTAGTGACTCATGATGTACCGGTAGACTGGATACCCTGAATATCGGGGTCAGCAACGTCATGCAGATGAGGGTAGAGAAATTTAATAATAAAAACTACGCCTCTGCATAAAATCGGCATGAGAACGAGATGCTATTACAAAAGATAGACCTTGTATCAGTTCCATAAATCTAATGTTTATTTTAATGCAAATATAAATTTTTATTAGGAATAACACAGGTTAATCCTCGAAAATCCTCCACCTCTATTGCCTTGGAACATTGCGAGGACAACTTGTGGGTACCATAGAATTGCCGAGGGGCTTTATCGATTCCTGTCGCCATCTTGCGTAAAAAGGAATGGCAAGACGAGATATATCAAGGTAGCCCATCATTTCCTCTACAAACAGGGGAGACAGTTGGGAAGTCCCTCCACCAATTTTGTAGGGCAATTTGCTCCGACAGGTTGCTCTGTGCAGCGTTCTTCTTGCGGTGCCTCTTGAGGTTGTCCATTGTCATCATGGCCCTCATCCCGTCGCTCGCCCCTGGTGTCAGCAGCCAGTCCCATTTGCGGAACATCTCGGGTAATCCCTTCTGTTTGGGTTCACTCCTCTTCTTCGAAGTCACAGGGAGCAGGGCGTCGGCGATGTCAGTGGAAGTTGAAGAAGTCCATCAGACCATTGGGGCGTTGCTCGCCGTTGGCTCTGCTGCCCATCGTCTTTCCTCCTTTCTTCTTCAGAGCCTTGATACGCTTGCTGTGTTGTATCTCCACCGCTAATGGTGTGGGAAGCAGCCCGAGAGAAAGGAATTTCTGCTTGCCGTTCTCGCATACCTTCAGCCCCTGTGTTAAAGGTGTCGGGAGCATGTCTGAGTAGACTACTTGGCTCAGTAGGCTGTTGTATTTCGTTCCGTTCTTGTAGCCGTTGCGCTTTGCCCTCGCTCTCATTGACGCCGGGTCTTCGCAGAATTCCCTCGTACATGGTGTCAGTAGGAGATGTGGGAACATTCCTTCTTGCGACGAACCACACTCGGTCTCGTTGATGGGGCGCACCGACGGCACAAGCCGGAATAACAAACGGCTGGACGGAGTATCCTTCACGCTCAAGGTCTGAGCAGACGGTTTCGACGACGAACCCTTGCTTTTTTTGGTAAATGTCGTCGTTCTCCTCGAAGAGAGAGGTTGTGCTTCCCACCTTAACCTCGTCGCCGGGCTGTACCATCGAGAGGATACCAGCAACGTTCTCACCAATGACGAAAGCGGGCTGTATCTGCCTGATGACTCGTAGCATCTCTGGCCAGAGGTAGCGGTCATCGTCCGCTCCAAGTCGCCGTCCTGCTGAACTGAAAGGTTGGCAAGGGAAGCCTCCTGTGAGTATGTCGATTTGTCGCTGCCACCTTGAGAAGTCTGTTGTCTTGATGTTTTCATAATTGATGGAGTTTGGGGACCAGTAATTGAGGGATTGTGTTGCAGAACTCGTTGATTTCACAATGAAAACATTCTGCCATCCGGAGCCATAAAGGCTGCGAGTTCAGGTGCGCCAATACCGCTGAAGAGCGAGGCATGTCTGATAATTTTTCTCATTCATCTTACCTGTTTGTTTGTCTATGGCAAATTTTATGTACTTCTTCTTTGTTGTAAAGGACACCTCATCTCCCGACGAAGTGCCCTGACAAAACAAAACATCCAAATGAACGGATGCTTTTGACAAAGAAAATTATCGCTCACGGAACATCCATTTGAACTCTAAACCTTGCGCCCGGCGGTTGCAGAACTTAAAAGCCCGCATCACGAAGGGCGGAAAAACACTGCTCTGCGCTCACCTTGGCGGAGGATCAATGCCACGAATGGCATCGAATACTTCTGAAGTGGAGAAGAGATCGGGTGCTTCGGCAGGTGCCAAGCATGGGGCGGTAGGTAGCGGAGAGCTGCCACATAGATGCTGATAGTCGGTGATGGGCCGCTCAGGGGTTTCTTTCTGATTACTCATTGTCTGAAGGGTTAAAGGTTTGACGACAGCCGGCTTCACCGGAAGGTCTACCGACGTGAGAAATGTTGTAAGGTCCTTACGCAGTGAGCGCAGGGTGTCGAGGAATGAGTACAGTATCAGGCTTTTATTGTGCCCGCGTCTCTCCATTGGTCAATGAGAAAACCCTCGATAGCCTCTAAGCGTTCGAGTGCGCTCAGAGATATAACCAGGGTCGAGCATAGCTTCGAGGGTCTCGGTGGCCTGCTCGTTGAGATGAATCAGCGTCAGTCTTCATTCACGCACCTCTCTTATCTGTTTTGTTGATGCGGTAGAACAATCCAGCCTGCACAGGGTTGAAACTACGGATGTAATAGGCTGCTGCTGCTCGATGGCTACAGCTGCTACAATCACGCACAAAGATACAAGGTTAACTCGAATTACCAAACGACGGGTAACTGAGAACTCGCAGATACGGCTGTAGAACTCGCTTTTTGAGTTGAGCCAAAGATTAAGAGACTTGAGTTTGCGCTGTATCGTAGCACGTACGTCGATGAGGCTGCTGTCGCTTTTGCAGAACTCTCGAATTCGATTACTTGTTGCATAATACTCGATGTTTGACATTGCCTGAATCCGTCAGGTACGGATACAGAAAAAGCGGATGCTCTTCCTGTCGTCAAACATCGAGATTTCTCCACAAGGGCTAAATCACATGGAAGGCATCCGCCATATCTTCGTTGCAGGTGGTCTGCAATATGGGCATAAAAATAAGCCCATCGAAATAAATAAGTTCGGGGCTTGATATCATCTCGCCCTCGTTTGAGAATAAATTCCTCGACATTTGACGATTGCAAAGATAGGAACTATTATCGTAACCGCCAAATAATAATGCAGTTATTTTTTTGAAGTATATTATTTTTAATTATCTTGATTGACAGGAATGTCAGGAGAGTCGAGTTCTCCTCCCAATCCTCGATAATATTGATATGCCTTGATAATATTATTTATTTCCTCAGGGGTTATGATTCTTGTTGTACATTCATCAAGGTTAGTAACCTGCATTTAACTTTACTCCCGTTTCTTAATGATTCTAAAACTCGACAGCATAAGCTGATGGTATACAATAATAATTCCTGCATGGGACTCGTGAATCATATAAGGCTGAATAATTATATTTACGATTTTACCATCTATATTGAATTTAAATATATCAGTTTCGTCAATATTATTATCTTCTGATTTTTGGATAACTAATCTGAATCTTTCAGCTTTTACCATTGCTTTATCTCAAAAATATGACCCATAAATAGTCTTTCTGAAGAGAATTTGGTTTGTTTTTGGGATAAATTATTTTCGGCATCCCACTTGTAAAAGTCTCGTTCAATGAAATACTCCTTTTTAGAATTGAATAAATAGAGTCAAATTGATGTCTTTGACTTTTCCTGTGCAATTTGTTGCATAGTTTTACCTTTGTCACAAGCACATAGTGATAAGCATGCAGTGATGAGATATAATTTCATAAAAGCTTTAGTTAGTATTTGTTGCAAAAGATACAAAAATGAATAGAAACGCAACGAAAAGTAAAGAAAAAGCCCCGATGTATCACACACAAAGGGCTTCGAGTCTTTTATATAATGAAAAACTGCGCTTCTCAGAAAGAAGCCGCTTGTAATTCCGCCTTGATTCCGTCCATACACGCAGCTAAGCGTTCATAGGTCTTCTCGCCAGCATTCTTGACACCGCTATTATACTGGCGCATCAAGGACGGATTGATGCCAGCTCTTTTGGCAATCTCGGTAACATTGAGAAAACTGAAGTAATTGAAAAATGACTGTAAGTCATATTTATAAACAAACTCAACGGCTGGCATGCTTTTACCTTGTTCCTCCAAATCCTCTTTTGCCTCCTGATAGCAGTCCATCAAGTCCTGCTTTGCCTCTTCTGCAGTAGCACCCCATGAATTGAGCCCTACACCAGCAACATCTTCAATAGTCCTACACCAGTAGTTTCCATCAGAAGCCTGCTCTACAATAATCGTAACCTTTTGCATTGATATGTCTTTTTAATTACTGATTCTATAAAAAGAGTCCTTAAATTAAATGAATAAAGAGAATTAGGAAGATGTTTAAAGTGTGTTGGGGTCAAGCCCCAACTAACTTTTTCAGGATCTTCTGCGCTGTGCCAGTGGCGACCTCGCTTGCATGCCGTGGCACGTACTCGGATTTCCCAGTCGTAGGGTTCATCCATTTGTCGTGCTTCTTACCATGTCGAGACAGGATGCATCCAGCATCTCTCAGTCTTCGTTCCAACTCACTCTTTTTCATTATATAAAAGAACTCTTTGCCTTAATGACATTGCAAAAGGTAACAAAAAGTTATAAACCACCAAATAATCAAGTAGCTTTTTGCTATACAAACTATTTTTAACATCAACGGTCATTAAAAACTATTGATAACTACTTCGAGCATATCTGAAATTGAGACTCCTCTTTTGGTAGCCAACTGGTTTTAACTGTTCTTTAGCTCTGTTGGCTTTACACGTGAGCAGAGCGGAACCTTGCCTAAAAATTTACGTCCAGCGTTCGGACGTGCGCCACCTCTATTATTACTCATAACGATTCCTTTTGATTGATTCTGCAGCCTTGCGTAAATGAGTTGCAAGACTTTCCGCTGTTACTCTCTTCTATTTCCATTCTCCACCGTGAGATTTTTCTGCGATAAAGATAACGCTTCGTGTCATCCCTCACTAACCCTCATATCCGTAGGTCTTACGGAGCATTTTACTTCCATGATGTCGAGCGACCCAATTACCCATCTCACCGACGATGTGAGCAAGTTCTTCCGCTGTTGCAGAACTATCTCTCTAAGAGTGTTACCTTTTGACTTTCACTAAACAAACCGTCTTCAAATGTTATAACGACCTTGTTTTTCACGATCGGTCAACACCCAGCCGTCAGGCTGAGTGCAGCTCTTTGAATAATAAATTTCTTCATACTCTCTTTACATTCTGTATAATCTCTATCAACGAACAGTTCTGCAATACCTGACAGCTGCTTATAGCGTAACAGCTCATCAGCATCCATACCAATCTCTTTCATGATCCATTGGTCACTCATGCCAGACTTTTTCAGTTCGCCTACAATATTCATCATCAACTCTATGGAATGGCTACCCCTCGCACGATTATGACGAATCGTTGAAGCCATACGATTACTTATATCCTTGTCTATAACTACGACTGGCAGCTTACCACCTTCACGCTCGTAAATATCCTTATGGGTGAGCATAACTGTATAACGATGGTATCCGTCTACGATTTCATATTTTCCATCGGGTAACTTATAGCAGACAATAGGCATCGTATATCCATCCTCCTTAATACTCTCATACAGCAGTTTCATTTCGGGTGGTGCTACCCGGTTTGGATTGTAACTGTTTGCCTGTATCTGTTCTATAGGAACAGCTTTCACATTATATACGGGTGATTTCATAAGTCCTTATATTTTTCCTTAATAGCTTCTCTACGTTCCAATTCATTCTTCGTAAGCGAAAAGCCCATATACTTACAAAGATGGTCATTCTTAATAATACAGACACACATACGCTTGTAAGTAGGAATATCCTTGAAGTTCTTGCCTGTATAGTCTTCTGATACTCCATCCGGACAGGCTTCTTCGTCGTCTTGTAGTTCGTTGTGCCTCCGACTCTATCTTGACTCCGGCCTCTTTAAGTCTGCTGATGGTGTCTTCGTCAAGGCATCCACCCCGTTCTTTCCAAAATTTGACACTTGTAGCAAGCTTGTCGAGTAGTTCTTCCTTGTCGCTTCCGGCAAAGTATCGAGCAGGAAGTACATATACTGTTCCCACGTGAAATGATCCGGCTTAGTTATCTTCTGCCACCCCATAGCAGTTGTTCCGCCATATAGACCAGCAAAATTAACCCCATTGACACGTCCGATAAGACGTCCCCACGTATCGGGTTCTATCACCTGGTAAAGGTGTATAGCCTCCATTCCCTCACCCAAGAATGGAGAAGCGACACGCTGCTTGTGAAGTGGAACGCCTGCATAAAAAAACAGGTCATACAATCTGTTATAGTCCCACCGGTTCTTGGCATTCGCCGTCCAAACATCTTCTACAGCCCAATCGTGTATCGGGTAAGCTGCAACACACTTCTTTGCAGTATTTGTCCAGGAATACCCTTCCCAGACTCTATAATTCCGGTCGCTGTGTACGGCACGCCACCGGTTTAGACTTTCCCCGGTTCTGATACCTATCAAACAGCATACACTTTTGTACTTTGCAGCAAGCCATTCCCCGAACTCGTCTTGAAAGTCATAATCCCACAACTTATCAGAGAAGAAAGGAAAGTCTTTCTCTGTCATCGCATAGACAGGAGGCTTCTTCACCCATAGGTCTTGCTTTGCTTCTTCGTATGGTCTCCAGTAGGACTGGAACATACTTGTACTTGTCGTGACTTTGAATGGCACGCAGACGTGGTAAACATCCGCCTTGTTCTTGAATCGCTCATGCTACGTTCCACGTATTCAGAGGTCATCTTGTACTGCGCTTCGTAGTCCATGAGAAAGATCCCGAATCGAACGCCACGTTCCTCAGCAACTTTAGCACACAGTTCCAGCAATACGCCACTGTCTTTACCACCACTGAAAGAAACATATACATAATTGAATTTATCAAATATGATATTGAGTCTTTTATTGCAGCTTCATATACATTCATACCATCCTTAAATCGTTGTCAGAATCTTTTATCAGCGTAGTATTTGCCGTCGATAGTATAACAGCAGACTTTCCGGTTTTCTATTAATCAACAATGGGAAAGACGCACTTTCCCGATCAAAAAGCAAGTAGGCGAACGGATTTACCGTCCTTGGTACAAACTTTTTGCCCCATCCTTTGCCGATGTTAAATTAAAATCCTTCATAATTCAGTTTTTATTTCCTCAATTGTTTTTGCTTGAAATATTCAGTCATAGAGATCTTCTTCTCACGTTAGAATCAATCATATCCTCAGCCCGACATTGCCTGTCATATCATAATAGATGCAGTCAGACTCCTGCCCTGTACGAAAGGTTCTACGGGTTGCTTGCAGTCGCAGGGCATAATCCCATATTTTTATCAAAGAAGATCATATACTGATAGTGCTAGTAGATTCAGCCCAAAAGCCTCTTTTTGATAAGAGAGGACTTTTGCCTCATATATCTACGCTCACATTCAGTCCGGCTGTCTATGTACTCACAGAAGATGATAGTATCTTCTTGGGTATCTTAGTAAAGAGTTCGTCGACCTGCGCAAATTTATCAGCTGTACAGCAATATGCGTGCTGCATCTTCTGAGTCATCTCAGGAAGATATTATTAGTTTCTGTATTCCAACATTTCGTTGTCCGGGAACAACTCTTTAATGTTGATATATTCTTCTTTTTCCTTCTCACCAATCTTAAAATTTATAGTATTATAGTATTGACTTATATTTAATTTCAAGTCGCACTTATAAACATAGTGTTCTATCAGTGGAGTGAAGATAATCTATATTTTTCCTTACCCATTGATAAACTCACGTGTTATGGGTTGTTCTTCCACATTTTTATAAATGTTGTATAGTCGCAGAAAGTATTTTTAAACTGAGTGTAGCTCATATTAAGAATACGATGATCAAGAAACTCCATCTGTGACCAAAGGTCAAGCAGATTCTTACTCAACGGTGTTCCATTGATGTAAGTTTATATTCCGCCTTTCGTGAAAGGCAAAGAAGACGCCTGGTCCTCTTTGCCTCCATATTTTTGATTTTCAGGCTTTCATCCATAACGATGAATGTATTTTGCCCGAGGATAACTAGATTATAGACCAACAGGTAGATTCTATCCGATTGTCCGATACTCTCCACACCAAAGAAATCGACCCGTTCCTTTCAGTCCTCCCCCATTTTTGCTATTTCTGCCTTAAGATTGTCTAAGGTACGGAGTGGGGCCATCCCATATAACATTCTCACATGGAGACGTGTTAACGATCTCCATTGCAGCACTGGGTCTTTCCCTGTTCCAGTCATCCATAAAAACTGCACCAACCTTCCATTTTAGCAGATGTTGGATGCAGTCTTTTTGTCGTGTCAGTAAGCCGTTCATCTTTTCCAGCTCTTTTAAGCTATTGTCTAAAACTGGTTCAACCTGATTAGGTTTGTATCGAACACTACTATACTCAGGAAGTCTTTTCCCATGAGCGTCAAACCATGCTTCTTTCTTTGTGCTATACTGAATCTTCTTCTTTGGAAGAATCCAAGAAGCGATCCAGTACGCATCGCTCTTTTTACTTCATGGTCTTTACCAAAGACACAAGATTTTGGCAAAAATATCTTCGCTGCCATCATAAGAACGAGCTTTATAAGCTTTTGTCAGAAATAGAGAATAAGCTCTCTAATCGAACGGAGAAACATTGTGTCTTCTTCATATTACCAGAGATATTCAAGTTTGTTATAATCATCGTCTGTCAGCTCCACGTGGAAAGCGTGGATATTTTCTCCGTTAATTACTGCGTTATGAGCAGTATTTGTTTTCTGCACATAACCAAAAAGTATATACTTCCTTGTTCATCCTCCGTGATAAATGAAAGAAAAAACAGATGAACTCTCGCTTTGGGAGGTATGCTCCAACTCTGTGTTGATTACACCACTTTTTAAAAGTGCTTCTATACGTTTCATGTTTACTACAGTTTTTACGGTGTGTCTCACCTTCTTTAATTGTACACTGCAAAAGATACAAAGAATATTTGATATATGCAAGCGTTTTTCAAATTATTTTTGAAGAAAGTTTGTTTTCTCAATATTGAGCCGTAACAGTTCGGGACTGCTACGGCAACAAAAGAACGAGCATCGTGTTTTATTATTCAACGGTCACGAAACCTCTGTTAATTAGGTCGGCAAGGAAAGCCTCGGGACTGTAGGGGTGGAAACAAGGTAGCCCTCGAGTTCCTGCAAGCGGTGAGCGAAGCGTTGCATATATTCCGTATCTGTGCCATCGCTGTCGAAACGGCTGCCCTGCATGGAGCTGGTGGAGGAACTCCTCGGGGCTGTATGCTACAATTCTGTGGTTGTCTCCTTTAATACGGTAGGTTTTTGAATTTTGGTGAATCTACTCGGTGATGTTCGGGAACTAAATTGTGAGGGAGCTGGCTTTTGTAGCTTTGCTTCAGTAATAATAGCACCAACGAGTTCTTTTTGGAGAGATGGTCGGTTTTTGCTGACCATCTCTTTGTTTTTATCTTTATTCTTCTCATACTGCTAATTTTTGTTCTTATCTTTAGGTAAAGTTTTTCGCTTTCGGTGAGGAAGGGATGTTCTGAAGGGTTGTTCCTTCTGTACCTGTCCCTGTTTTTGCAAAAGGTAATCATTTTTGCGAGAAAATGAATCCAGCAGACATCTTTTGTGAAGTTTGTTGAACCTCCGTGCTGGCGGAACTCTACCGTGCGGTGGCGTGCGTATGCTTCGAGGTTTACCTTGTGGTAGCGGTTGTGAGAAAGCTGCTCTAAGATCGCTGATATTAGAAGCTCGGTTGATGGTTGCCTCTGTAATGGTGGTAAGTCCCTTGCAGAAGCGGTTGTTGCGTCTGCTTAAAGGCATAAAGTGGTCGATTATCTTCTCAAGGCGTTTGTAAGTAATAATAAGGTTCTTCCAAGTCTGAAGGTCGAACTCTGCAGCGTCCATGTGAACGTGAAGTCCGCAAGAGTCGTTAACCTTAGCGTTGCAGAGGTCGAGCACCCAGCAGACCTTTTCAAGTTCCTCAAGCCCCTGCTCTCCGTGGAGGATTGGGCTAACGAGTTCGAAGGTGTTGTTTCCTGAAAGGCTGCTGTCGGTAACCAGCTTCCAATGGTCGGTGTGGTCAGTGTGGTTGTAACCTTCAACCTCTACCCTGATGCCTGCTGCGGTAAGTTCTCTTGCGAGGCGTTCACGTGTGCAGTTGTAAGCTTCAATCTCAACACCGAAGTTGCGGTTGAAGGTGTAGTCGAGTTGTGGAAGAACTGTTGCTGCTGTCCGCGCTGCGCCCTGTGCATTGCCCTGCATCATGCGCTTGTAGACGTTCTGCACGAATCCGTAATTACCACCTGCTACAAGGTCAGCTACCTGTCTGCGTGTAAGTCCAAGGGTGAGGAGCTTCTGAATCTTAGAAGTCTTTGTTCCGTTCTCGTTGAGAATGTTCTGAATTTGCTCGTTCATAATCTTTGTTTTTTGAATGTTCTTTGTTTCTAATTGTACTGCTAAGGTAACACTATAATAGGGTACACGCAAGTAATACCGCCTTTATAATCAGCGATTTAGAAGTAATTATCTATAGCTAAAGAACGATACGAAAAGAGCCGGCGCAATCGCTGCGGCGGCTCGAGTCAACCTAAACAAACCTTATGAAACTAACAACTAAAAACCCTATGAAACCTTTATCTGATCATCTGAAGATACCGTGCGTAGGTGAGCCGTGTGTGAGGGTTACGGCTGATGATGTCCATGCGCACCTGCCTGCAGCCGAAGCGGAAGAAGAGAAACCGCTTGGGAACGCGGTGGACAATGATGTCGAGAGTATCGTTGGAGGTGAGCGAACCGTGAAAGATGGAGTCGGCAATCGTTCCAGACAGGGACACCCACGGGTCATTCCATGACAGCTGCAGCTGCTTCGACGGGGGCAGGGCTGGCATCGGACTTGCTGAACAAAGGACGGTGTCTCTTAATGTGTCATGCACCACCGTACGGAATACCCGTGCATCGAAGTCTACGTGTGTGTTGTTGCCGCCGTGGTCGCTTCGGAGATGCGAAAGCCTTTATCCCTGCGGCCTTTGGCCGTCCGCAGCAGTGTCGCCGCTCCGGCGGAACTCTGACAGGGCGGAGCGTCAGTGCTGGGACGGAAGCCTGACTGCTGCCTGTGTTCGTCTGTTTGATTTCCACTTCTCCATTATGGAGGAGAAGGCTCTGGTTCTCCTTCAGCCGGTCACGGTCGGCTTTCATGTCGCTGTATGCGCGGAAGGCAACCAGCGCAAGGCCGGCGAAGACCACCATGAGGACGGCGGTGATGACCTGCAGTCTGCATCTTATCTGTGTGAACATAGGCTACTGACAAATTGAACGTACTGTCTTGATCATCTGCAGCATCTGCTGCTGATAGACTGGTGAGGTGGCATACTTGCTGCCCTTGTTGTCGCAGATGCGGCGGGCGAACTCCTCGGCATCGTGGCGGTAGGGCCAGGCATCGGCATAACCGGGCTTGCGGAGCAGGCGGGTATGTTCCTGAAGGCACTCCTCAAGGGAATCGAAGTCCTTGAATAGTCGGTAAACGGTGTAATACCATCTGTTGCCGGTCCTGCACTTGGCGATGGACACGACCTTCTCGGGTGCGGTGAATGTGCGGTTAGGTGTGTTGAAGTACTCATGGGTGAGGATAAGGACGGTATGCCCTTTCCAGTTGCTGCCACGAGTGATACCGAAGAGGTTGAACTTTCCTATGCGCGACTTGCCCCATCCGCTTTCGAGGATGGCCTGCGCCGTGACAAACTCGGGGGCGATGTCAGTAGCCTTCTGGGCTGCTGCATAGATGCTGCGTGCAAAATCACGCTGTGCTGCTGTTGCCATGATCAGTCTTTTTTGATGTATTCGCCTTTGTCATTGAAGTCTTTCAGACGGCGGACGAATGAGGTGGGAAATATTGGATAGATGGCCTGGATGTTCTCAACGCAGGAGAAGCACTCTCGCACCATCATAAACACGCAAAGATAAGTTCCTATCCACTGGGTAGTACCCACCACACTTCCATTCACCTTAAAGTTCGCAAGTACGTTGGAAAGGATGAGCAGCAGGATGTAGATAGCAATCTTCTTGCTGAACTTACTGAAGAAAGCCTCGCTTGAGGCATCTTTGTGGAGGAGATGCTTCCACACGCTTAGGATAGTGTCGATGATGATAGCGACGCCTATCCACTTGGCAAACTCCCAGTCCTGATAGAGGTACTGCGAGTAGTCGGCCACTATGGAGAGTGGCAGTGAAACGATAGATATCATGGGTAGCTTTTTCATTATAATCTGTCTTTAATCGTGTTACAAAATTACTTTACTACGTCTGTTTGCCAAAGGACCGACTGAGGAGGTGAGTGCCGAGCGTGTCAGGCGCAACACAGGAGAGAGCATCAGCGTCCACCCGACAGAGGATAATTCCCGTGGCCACGAAGGGAATGATCTCCGCTTTGTCGAGTTCGCCCCGGGAAATCCACTCGATATTACCTTCTTCAGCGTCAGCTATCATCCAAGCGTGAATCTTGGAGAGCAGCTGAGCGTCCGGTCGGAAGCAAGCATATATTCGGCAGCGTCCGCACGGTTCGGCATCTTGTTCGCCACGGTGATGGCAATGCGCTGGGTTATCTGATAAGAGTTGCGCCCATCGGCAGACATATTCAGTTCACCGTAGTCAACGAACAGGAACGAACCTACCAGCTTATCGATACGCTGCTTCAATTCATCGAATGACTGCCCATAGACATAGTTGGCTATTTCGGGAAGTCGCGACATTGGGAAGTTTATCAGTGACTCCGCAAGGTCAGTTATAACCGGGAAGTCACTCGCACCATTGGTAAGAATAGCACGAACACCCTCTTTTGACGGATATTGATGCGAAATAGAGAAACTGATTTTTAATCATAATATCTTATCGATTACAGAGATAGGGCAGCCCCACCTCCTCACTGATTTTTAATTTATCCCAGCCAAAACCCTTCATATCCTTGACCGCATCGATAGTCTTCTTCGCAGCACTCTTCAGATAAAGTAAGTACGTTCATCTGTTCTATCTGTTTTGCGTCGCCAAGTCCCTCCTTGGATAGGTCGTAGAGGTGCATCAGAGGCATCGGTGGTGATAGGCTGCTTGGGCTTATGAACGAACTTAGACAGGAGAGAAATGAAGTCTTGCTGAATAGATAATTATTGAATGCCTGAAAATTAAACGATATAGCCGTGAGCGTTTTCGAGCGGGAGTTCAGCGAAATCGTTAGCTAATTCGTGTGCGCGTTCGGAATGATACTCTTTCTCGGTATAGTAGAGAATGGCGGCGGCGAGCAGGGGCGACTCTTCGCCTCGCTCGATAAGTGCTTGCGCCTCGATATACTGAAGAGCAGTAAGCGAGCAGGTGAGCATACTGAAGCCTGTTTCAATTCTATATCCATGATAAGAACGCTCGCCAATCCGAACAGAAGGGATGAGCTGCGTACAGAAACAGAGGTCGATTACATATTGATAGTCGAGACGGCGCAGCACACGTGCCAACGGTATGTGCAGGCGGTAAGGATCTACACGACGGCACAACTCGTAGGTTTCTTCTCCCACACCATCTAACACAGCGTTGTTATCAGGGTAGTTAATCTGAAACATGAACGTGAGCTGCTCGGAGATTGCAACGAGGTTAGCGATCTGTTCCTCTGAATGAAACTTGCGTTTATCCCAACCCATGATGTCGCATAACCAGTTAATCCGAACCTCTCCTGCGGACAACTCGCCGGCCGCCATACGAAGGAAGTCGCCCACAAGTCGGATGTACTGGCGGTAGTTCATAGCGTCCCAACGGTTAGGAATGCGATGTATCTCACCTTTATATACAAGTTCAAGATCCTTCATTATGGTAGCATTATAATATTATCATCAGGATGATTGTATGCTGAATTAGAGCAGAAGTCCACTGAGGCATCCGTGGAGAGCAGCGTATCTGCATTCGAGATGAGTTCCTCTGCCTCAAGGTCGAGCCGATCGGCAAGAGCGAGCGCAGTGTCGTGCTCGTCCTTGCCCGTGCGTGAAGCATGACTATCATCGAAGAGATTACGGATAGTCGGAGGAAATTCCAAGATATCGAAGCGACGGAGCGACTTAGCAACAGTCTTCTTAAGCAGTGCAAGCGTTAATATGGGCTCTACCCGCTCACGGTTCTCGTCCGTAAGCCTATCGTAGTAAGCTGACAGACGCTCGTCGAGCGTTTCCTTCTGTAAGGGAAGAATACGGAAGAAAAAGAAGTAAGAGAGGTCTATTGGATAGATAGAGTCGAACGCTTCGGTGGTCTTTATCTTGCAACTGTCGATTATCTTGTAATATCGTGATTTTCGCCACAAAGCAGCTGGAGAGTCGGTATTTTCACTCGTCACCTCGGTAGACATCAGGCGTTGAATAACAGAATCCATCGCATTGTAGTAATTGTCCATATACGCACGCTTCATCCCTTCCATCTCGTACTTATAGACGTCTACATGGTTCTTCCTGCGATTGATGCTGTCGAAAATCAGCTGTGACGCCATCGTCATGTTCGCCACAGCAGAACGTAGGGGTTCTGTGAGTGTTTCATCAGAACTGCTGACGATGGCATTGAACACCTCTGCGGTGATGATGGTTTCAACACGCTTGCGAGCGGTAAGACCTGACGAAAGCAGGTCGTTCAGGTCCATATTCGTTTCGACACCTGGAGCGTACTTGCTGAACGAACCAAAATCCTTGAAAATATCTACTAATACATTCTTCATGACTGCTGCTGATTTAGTCTGTCTTTTCGGTGCGATGTCTTCCTGTCGCTGTGGAACCCTCACGATAAAAATCCAATACGATAACCCTGCTTATAGAGGTCAGGGAGTTCAATCGAAGAGCGAGTTAAACGGTTCTGCGCATATCTCGTCCTCTGGTGTGAGCGACATTATATAGATAAGGTAGTTATAGTAAGCGTCAGAACCCGACTTGCTGATCACACCATCCTTGCTGACGGCCGTGATGGATGCGTCCAAGCCGACACTTGACAGCAAGGCTTCTTCAGCTCGCTTATCGTAAGAAATCAAGGCTTCGATATATTCCTTATACTTAAGGTCGATGGTCTCTATCTTCCACTGCTGTTCGTTACCCGAGCTGTCCATGAATGAAATAGAAGAGTAGGCCTTGCCTTGATTGTCAGCACCGCTCAGATAGTCGCCTATCTTGCGCAGCTCCAACCGCATATACTCCACCAATAGCGACTCACGGTATTCCGTGCCGATACTGATACCGTTGTATTTGACGAGCTCCTGCTTCTTGGAATTGCGTATCTTATTCTCCTCGCACAATTTCATCAGCTGATTGCGCTTGCTCGACACCCATGCGTTCGGGATGATGATGTGTATCTTCGCTGCAAGTGAGTTACGCAGGAAGGAGTTAATGTAGGAGGCGGTCTTGTTGCTACCTTGAATATATGGACGTGCGCCCTGGTGTGTCTCGTTCACTCCATAGAACTCGTCGACTGATTTTTCTCTGTGGTGTGACACGGCAGCAAAGAGATAGTTGTCAACCTCTGACAATGCGAACTTTGGATATATCTTGTAGTTACCCATACCGTATGTCCAGCGTCCTACAGCTATGTTGTTAAAGTCTCCATAGTTAATCTGATCGTAGGCTACATCCTTACGAGTAGTAGCAAGACGGCAGTGCTTATTCTCTAAAGGTTCCAATCCTGCCACAGGTGGCATACCGATACGCTTACCACGTGAGAACCTCCACTTAACGAAGTAATCACCGAACCAGTAGTAGTTCTTGATACAGGTCTTAGCGAACTCCTGTGCGGATGTTTCCATTCCATTCTCCTGCCAGGAGTTCAACCACTCATCCCACGCAGGCAGTGCAGTGTACTCACGTCGCAGCTTGCCGTTCTCTACTGTCTGCATGTAGGCGCATGGTCCATTGCCGTACAGCATCTTGATCTCCTTGCTATACAATCGAGGAAGCAGGCGGTTCTGCTTAATCTCCATCGTTACCTCTTCGCACAGTGCGTTGTTCATACCACGCATACATACCTGGTATCCGTTCACGCTCATCCACTGGTGTTCATGCAGGAACGGATGCCTGCCCTGCGGCACGAGCAGCCCAGGCGCATTGAACACCTGCGGTCCCTCGCCTATCTGGAAGGAGAGCACGTTGCCGTCCGTGACGTATGTGCCGGCGTTGCCGTATAGTTCGATACTGTCTGTCATAACCAATTTATCTTGTGTAGTTTATATCCGTCCTGCGGGAAGCCCATGTACCTGATGAGGATGCGATAGCACATCTTCGGGTTGCCGTCTCCGTCCGTGAAGAGAAAGTAGTTCTCCGAATCCACTGCGAACCTGTCCTCCGGCAGCTGCGTACGGTACTTGCAATGTTCCTTGATCACTATCTGCTCGCCTGCCATACCCTGTGAACGGGAGTAGGGAAGCACAGCGTGAAGTCGCCCTGCGGCATTCTGCTGATCTCCTCGCCCACTGCATCGCATCGATGCCGTTCATCTCGATCGTCTTTCCATCACCTGCGAAATTATGCAATTTCACTCCTTTCGCAAAGGACGGAGGAACAGCCCTGCCGTCATATTTCCCGCCTTTTGCGAGGTTGCACCTCAATACGCCGAATCAGCGGTGCGTGGTGATTTCCGTTGTTTATTTAATTTTGTTTTTGTTTTCAAAACGTAAACCGTTGACTTTCAACAAAAGTGAGTTTTTGACCTCTGCAAATAACCCTCGTTATTGTCGATTTTCAGACACTTATTATATTATATCCGCTACATTATCAGGGCGTTAAATAGTGAGATTTTCGGGCAAATCATCGGGATAACTGCTTAGTTCCTTCTTGATTAGGTCAGAATAAAGACCATATAAAAGGTAAATCATCGCACTTGGAAGCTGTGTTGTCAGTCCTGGTCTTCGCTTGAGTTCCTCCTTCTTCTCTGATGCTTTGTCGAGTTCTATTTTACCGTTTGTTTTTTTCAACGGACTGATAAGAATAGCACTGCAAAGGTTAGGGCATTCGTTCTCATCAATGCGTACCTTCGGAAGTAAAGGAAGCCTCTCACCAAAGAGCAACTGACAAAGGCGGAACTGCTGCCAGTGGTAGATGGTAGGAGCACCGTCGTTGTAAAGGATAACTGAAAAGCCGTAACTCTCCAGTGCTGCCTTCATCGTCAGTGAGTCTGTCGTTATCAGCTCTAATTCCTCACGTGTCTTGTTACCAGCACGGTCGGGGTATAGATGAATGACCTTGTTCACTGCATCGGCTCCAAAGAATGAATACACCTGCTGTGCAAGGTTCTGCTGGTCATCGGGTATGTAAGCCCAAAACTCTTTAATGATGTCGAAGCGACTACCATAGTCTTTTTTCTGTCCGACAATGAGCGACTGAAAGTTTCCAGGGTCGTAACCAATGTAGAGCGGTTCACGCTTATCGTAGTGGCGAAGATAGCGAGCGGTCAGGGTGAAGTGGTCTTTGAGGTTTAGTTTCAGTATCTGGTCATAGATATAGCTATCTTTGAACTGCGTGTCGCTCGTGGTCGTGGGTGGTGAAAGAACTTGTTAGTTACCTCTTTGTGACGAATAGCACAGATAGCCGTCAAGAACTCATCCATATCCAGCGTGTCGAGCTGGTCTTGAAGAACTTAGGACCGAGAATGTCCTTATTGCAGAAAGATGAAGCACGGATATGGTAGATTGCGTTCCTTCGCATATCCGCTAATCGTGGTTTCCATCGGGCAACAAAGGCGTTAAAGGCGTTCATTTTCCAGTCTTATCTTCTCCATCGTGACAGGGGTTCTTCGTATTGCGAAATCTTGCTGAAGCATAAACTGCTTATAGAGCGACTGATTGATAGCGAGCGAGACACTTTGCTATCTCCCTCGATGAGCTGTCGGTCCATCTTGTTTTCGTATTCCTCAAACCAATCGTCTTCACCAAGGTCGACACGTGCGGTATCACTCACACCAGTCACACCTTCATAGTAGGCAGAGCGACGGATGTCGGCTGAACCACCACGGAGAGAAGGGAAAAGGCGTGACTTTAATTTCTCACCACTGTTGTGCTTCATCTCCTCGACGAAAGCGTGCACGGCATTACGACCAGCGACACTCTCAGGCTGGTCTGAAGATACTAACTGAAGGTGCGCACCATTGCGAAAGATGACCGAGTGCTTGGCGTAGGCAATAGGGTAGCGTGGTCGACGGAAGTGTGAGGGTAGCTTTGCTTCGCCCACCACATAGTCGATACCATACTCCAACATTGCTCGCTGCTTGCCATTCACGATGACAGGACGAGAGAACGATGCCTGAATGTTAGGCCAGACGTTTTGTCATCAGTGCAACATAAGTCTTATGCACAAGGAACGAGAGTTCACCAGGCATATCATTCGTTACACGGATAAGTCGGGGAACGATAACGCCCTCCGTCTTACCAGTAGCACGAGCCCATTCTGCATAGAGCATATTCGGGTCGATGATGTTCGCTAACAGCTGAACACGGTTCATATAGTAGTGCTCAAAGTCGGCTGTTGGTTGTTCGTCGTTCTGCATTGTCTGTTCGTCAGTCATTCTGTATCTCCTCCACGATTTCAGCTTCCTGTATGTCCGCATCACGCAGCAGTCGCTTCTTCTCCTTCTGCTCGATAGGCAGCGAGTCGATAAGCGTGACATAAAAACCTTGATTGTGCTTTGCTGCAATGTCCTTGAGACTCTTCTTGGAAAAGCCAAGTTCCTCTGGAGTTAGTTCAGGTGAAATCAAGAAGAGAACTCCTAAATCCCTGTCAGCTTCTGCTATCTCGGAAGACCTGCGACGGCACTCAAGGGCTGCATCATAGCACGACTTCATACCTTTATAATCGCGATTGAGGGCGCAGAGTTTAGCAAGATCCTCATACTTATTTGCAAAAATTGCTTTCCCAAACCTTTATAGGAAACATTGCAATCAACTTGGAAGTAGTTGATTGCTTGATAGAGCTCGCCATGCAAGCGCGTTCCTCTATCTTTATTCGTTGCTCTGCATTAATACGTAGCTTCAGTTTCTTAGCTGCTCTGTTATGTTACGTCTATGCTCGAATATTTCAGCAGACCATTGTAACTGCTGCAAGAACAGCTTTACATCTTTGGGAATGCCGTCATACTCTCCATTCGTCAAGAATGCAGATATAAGGTCAGGGTGATGGAGTCTCAACTTCTCAATTTCACTTTTTCATATACCCAAATAGTTGTTGGGGAGGTCTTTCTCAGCACGCTCATTCTTACGCTCTTCAAGTAAAGTTATAGATTCACATCTCCTTCTGCTTTCTTAGCAAGTTCAGCGTCTATGTTGTATTCTCCAAGTGGTAGGCCTTGCAGGTAAGCTTCTGTAACACATCACCAGGAATAGTTATGCGGTATAGCATGCTTCTCGCTTGGCTTTTTTGGCCAAGCAGTTGACAAATACGTTCGGAGGTGTGTTTAACGCCCCTGAACGTTCTGATTTGATTCACATACTCATCTGAAAAGAATTTCTTTTCTGCTAATTCTGACATAGAATTATTTTTAGTATCATCTGCCGATAAGACTACGCCATCTCTTTCTAACAGAATAGGCTGTTGCGGGAACATTGACATAAATCTTCTTACAGTTGCTGATACATATTTTCGGGTCGATTTCCATACCATAACCAATGCGGTCCGTCTGTTGGACACGCCATTATAGTAGAACCAGAACCCTGAGAACACATCGACAACTATATCACCATTCTTCGTACTATTAGTACAGGATATGCCATCAGTGCAATAGGTTTCATGGTCGGATGGATTCTATTAGCTTTTTGGCTTATCGAAATTCCAAATTGTAGTCTGCTTTCTGTCAGAGTTCCAAAAATGAGCAGCACCTGGTTTCCAACCGTGATAGACATGGTTCAGCTGCCATTGATAGTCTTGCTGACCCATCACAAGAGAATCTCTTGACCCAAATACAGCACTGTGCAATCTTGAATCCAGCTTCTCGAATAGCCCTACGGAAATTCTCACCTTCAGAGTCTGCATGGAAAACATAAAATGAACCTCCAGCCTTGACAATGGAAAACATTACATTAAATACAGACTGCAAGAAGCGAAGGAATGTCATTCTCCACAGAGTCATTCTGAATCTTTTAGCTTGCTGTCTCCTCCACCTTCGTAATAATATTATAGGGAGGGTCTGTTAGAATCATATCTGCAACTCGTCCATTCATTAGGGTAACGATATCCTTTTTCGAGCGACAATCTCCACACATCAATCTATTGTCACCAAGCCTGAAAACATCGCCTGGACGAGCAAAGATATCATTATCCTCTTGTGGAAGGGTGTCAACGACGTCCTCTTGTATCTCTGTTGTATCACTCTCAGAAGTAAACAGTTTATCAGTCCCGATAGAGAAGTCATTTTGTTTCACTTCATAACCAAGATTGAACCTTGCAAGGTCATCGCTACTGAGATATTATATTTCGTGAATAGAAGAGTATCAGGATTCTTCTGGGCGAACTCTGAATTATAAGCCGCTATTTCTTCGACAGCTTCTTTTTATTAGATGCTTGGATTTCCTCGTAGGGAATCTCAGGAATTTTGAAACCATAGGAGCGAAGTCCAAGGAGAGCCTTCCTTCGTTGGTGTGCATCAATAATCCACAGTTTACCGTCAGGGTCTTTCCACACTTTGAATGAATACTTGAAACCTCGAGTGATGATGAGCATCTGAAGCTTTGAAAGTTTGTCTGCGTCAGGCTTTTTGAAATCTTCCTGAAGTTCGATAAAAGAGTCCAGCGGGGCAGTAGGCAGACCGCCCAAATTAAAAACTTTTATGCAATTTTCCATTGTCATGATTTGTTATGTTGTTCAAGAACCATTTTGAAAAGTCGCTCCTTTTCTTGATATCTTTCGAGGTTCCTTTTATCAGCTTCTCTTTTCTCTTTACGATCCTTGCGCTTAACGAACGACTTATAACGTTTGATGTTGTCGAGAACATTCTTGTGCTGACGGAGGAACTCTGCTGGGTCGGAACGGAGCAACTTAATGAGCTGGGCTATCTCTGAGCGTCCGAAGAGTATCGGATGTTTGCAGAGGAACTTACCTGTGTCATTGAAAGATTGCAGCTCGGCAAATGCTTGAAGATTGCGGATGCGCAGTTCTGCCATTTCTGCAACAGCTCTGTGCGGTGGGCTTTTGTCTCCAGCAGTTCGTCGAGCTGCTTCATCTTTCGCTAGCGTTGATGCGGTCGTTATAGATGACGGTTGCCATCTGTACGTCCGCATCTGTAAGGTTTTCCCAGTCTATTTTCGGGTACTCTTCTTCTTTTTTTTTGGAGCTGCTTTCGCTTTCTCCTTCTTAGAAGAAGCATCGTCCTTATCCTCTGAAGGCGCAGTAGGTTCCTCTGATAATTGCTCTGTAGATTCGTTATCTTCAGAACCTTCTTCAGATGAATCATCGCCACCCTCTTCTTCCGATGGGTTCTCGTCACCCTCGCCACCGTTAGCGTCAGGGCTTTCATCTCCATTGCTGTTGAGTGTTTCAGGGTCCTCGTCGCCATCTTCAGAAGAGTTGTTGGCGTTGTTATTATCATTATCCTCGCCGGCTGTTTGATTAGCATACTCACGTCGATTACGTACGATTTCGTCATGTTCGCAATGGTCGAGAAGTAAGAAGAGTATCTCCTCGTGATTCTTCTCAGGCGAGAGGTCGAAGCGTGTGAAATCGGTAAGGTGAGGTGCTTTCTCGTGCAGCAGGGCAAGGTCGGCTTCCACAACTGTTGGGCTTACCAACTTATAGAAGTGCGTTAATTTCTCTTTTGCGCTGTACATATTTCTCAATTAAATAAGTAAAAAAATAAGAGCCTTTTCCCCACGTGGTTAGCAACCCCTCCCTTTCGGGAGGGGTCAGTGAGAGGTTCAGTTAGGCTTTGTTCTTGAAACCTCGACAAGTGTCGTGGTGTCGAGTACACGGAAGGTGATAGACGCGCCCGTCTTGGCAGTCCACGTAGCCCCCTCCTCGAGTACGAACGTAGAACCGTCGGCGATGGTGGCAGCCTTGTCAGTACCCGCACCGATGAGCGTGATGTAACGTCCCTTGTCGCTCTTGCTGAGTCCGCTGACCGTAGCGATGGCGGCAGCCGATGATGTCCCGTTAGGAATCGTGTAGGTGTTGCTGCTCGGCGTAATGGCGATGGCTGTCGCACCTGCTGCAACGGCAGTAGCGGCTGTGACGGCAGGATTGCCGGTGTAAATCAGCGGGAGGTCGACAGAGCTGCGCTTGAAGGTAAGGGTGGTGTAACGGCCGTCCTTGTCGTCCTTCGTCTCCGTGTTGGAGAGGATGATCGGACGCTCGAGTTCGCCTACGATGTACCACTCCTTCTTCTTGATGTGCTTGTAGAGTGCGATGAACTTACCACCGCTGTACTCCTCAATGAAGTTATAGAGATTGACACGGGCACCGCCCATCACTATTACGAGCTGATTTTCTCCCGTCGTGGTGATGTCGCCCTTCTCTGTCGTTCCCGTGAAGGTGGGGATGTCGTGCGCCTCGAAGTAATGAGGTATCTCATTCGGTTTCAGCGGAATGGGTGCCACCTCACGGTTGGCATTCGGCTGCGGAAACTCCTTTGTGCGGTCGATCTGGTCGAGCGCAATGAGATAGACGATGTAAGAGATGGCACTTCCGTGCGTGTCACGGTCAGACACATCGTCGACGTGTCCGAGCATGGCCATAGAGGCAAGGGAGATACAAGAACCTGTTGCTGCACCGATGGAATGATCTATCAAGGCAGCCAACAGCATGAGCACACCAAAGATGGCAAACGTAGCCATGAACATATTGCGAGCCTGGCGGTTGGCATAGTTAAGTCCTTTCATAGGATTGTACGCACGATGGCGTTTTTTTATATTGGGCTTTTTCATTTCTTTTTCTGTTAATAATAATTACTTTCTTAAAGAAAGGGACCGGGAAGACAAGCCGTTATCGAGGCTTTCCGTCCCTTTGACTCTCCTCCCAGTCCCTTAATCATTCGTCTACCGAGCACCCGGCACATTCGGCTGCAGCTCCTTGTTGATGGTGCGCTTGCCGCCGACGCAACGCTCCAGTTCACGGAACTTGTTGTCGCTGCCGAGAATCACCATGATATAGTCGCCAACAGCCGTGGCGGTGAAGGCATCCGTGATGCTGTCGAACTTGCCGGACTTGGCGATCTTCGGCAGCTTCGTCTTGTCACCGCACTCAATGCAGTAAGCCACACCTGCCTTCGCATTCTCGATGTCGGTGAAGGTCGTCTGTGACGTGGTGCTGTCGGTGACTTGCCAGAAGCCGTTGTTTCCGTCGACTTTGTCGGTGATCGTCGCAGCGAAAAGATTGATGAAGATCTGCTGCCACTCATAGTGGTTGTCGTCCATCTCCTTCTTGGTGGCGAAACGCCTGCCGGTGAACGAAGCAGAAGTACCTTCTTTCCACACGCTCCACGCACGCACCTGCTCCATGTTTTCCTGCATCTTCACAGAGAGCATCTCGCCCGGTACATACTCCAGGAACTGGATGTTGCCCGGCTCGTGCAGCATCATGAACGGTGTCTGACCGAGGTAAGGCAGCCAGATGATGCGCATCGTGGTGTCAGGAACGACGCTCAATGCACCCATAGGTCCGGTGAAGTCGGTGTCCTTGCCGTAGGCGGTGCGCACGTTCTTGATCCACCATGCCTGATGGTTCTTGTTCAGATAGACTACGTGGTTGTCGAGATCCATATCCTCTGTAATAGAAGCACGAACATCAGCGATGAACTCCTGAACAGCTGGGAGGAAGGTAGCCTGTGTGTAGGTGCGGTATGTACTCTCATCGTGTGGCTTGATGTCGTACTGATGAACATAGCGCAACAAGGTATAGAGAACACCAGTAGCAGCATTGAGGTAGCTACCAGCAACACCCTTATCAGGCTTAACGTAGATACCACGCATACGGCGTTTATTCTGCTCAACCGTGCAGCACGGAGAGTATTGAGCAACTGATACTCAATCATCGTCCACTTGATAGGGTCAGAACCCTCTTTGTTGAGATAGCCAATGTACTTTACGCTCGAGTTCCTTCATCGGACCCCACTCCATCTTAATCATGGCGTCATCAACATAACCCATGTGGTTCTCAATCTTCATACCGCCCTTGAAGACCTCACCAGACTGGTAAGCCTGAGAAACCTCATCGAAGAAGGCGTTGAAAACAAGACCACGGTCTTGGTAGCCGTAAGCGACTGGGAAGAACTGAGTAAGGTCACGTACCTGTAGAACACGAGCGATGAGTGCATCCTGACGAAGTACAACGAACTGATCTCCAAGACCTGCGTTGTCTACTCCATCGTAGTTCGTAGCGTAAGTTCCCTTTGCAAGCGCAGCTGCATCAAGCATCTTGTTCTGCTGAAGGTACTGATAACGATTCTTGAGCGACTTGGCGTAATTGCAAGCCTCCTTATAAAAGGCAACGCCATCTACCTGTTCGTCAACCTCAGGAAGAGCAGCTGCTGCTCGTGGATTAGCTGCAATCTGGTTCCAACGATTCTTCATAGAGAAGAGAGAATGTTCTACACCGAAGAGATAATCAGGGGTATTAGCGAAGCCATTAACACTCAGAGTAACAGTGTTAATAGTCTGCACTGGCTGATCAGGTGCAGGGTTAGAACCCATTGCCTGAATGTCAGCACGCATACCCTTAATACCCTCAAGAATACCCTCAAGAGTTGCGTTGCCTTGCTGTGCAGGCTGCTGTTCACCATTATCATCAGCTGCTGCTGAAGGCTCACCACCATTCAGAACTGACTGAATGGTGTTCAGCATCTTCTGAAACTCATCCGCCTGTTGAGCTGTCTTCGTGCAGCTTTTTCCGAAGCAATGTCATCAGCAAGCGTACTCTGGTACTCTTCTGATACTCTGCGACGAGTGAGTTAAACTCATCCTTTGTCAGGCTTTTTGTCTGCGAACTTCTGCTTGAAGCCGAGAAGCTCGATGACACTTGTCAGTTTTTCTTTAAACTCATAAATAACAAAAATTAAAGTAAACACATTATATATTGTAAATGGCAGTCTCCAGTTTCTTTGCTTCAGTATATTCACGACCCATCGTCGAAGCCTCTGAGATTGCTTCAACCATCGTTCTGCTGCCGTCTGCAAGACCTATTTCTACGGCTTGAGGAGTATAGAAGGTCTCGCCACGCAGCACCGGTGCGTCATCAGGTAGGTCGGCGAGTTTACTCCGCTGTGAACGGACTTCATCCAAGAACTGCACATTCATCGGGTCGAGTATCTCTTTCACGAACTTGGCATCCTTCCCATGTCGAAGATCATCGAACACCTTATTCTTCAGATCAGAGTTCGTGGCCTTTGCTTCAACTTTCTTGATGCCGAGTTTTGCAAAGTAAGGCTCAAAGTCGTAGAAGCTGCACATAGTACCGATGCAGCCTACATAATCGTTCTGTGTCATTGCATAGATACGCTGGCCGTGACAGCCGATGTAATATCCGGCCGAACAGCACATCTGTTCGTAGAAGGTGAGGATAGGTTTTCGCAGCTACGCAGTGCTCGCTGAGCCGGTCGAGGTACCACGCTTCACCGCCGGGGGAATTGATGTGCAGGAAGTGACAGGAGATCTGCGGGTTGGCTTCGGCTGCAAGAAGGTCTGACTGGAGCTGCTTGCTTGAGAACCAGTAATACGAATCTGCCATTACGGTACCGAACACACGGTGATAGGCTATACTGTTGTCAGGCAGCTGCTCATCACTGAACTCATCAGTAAGTGTAACAGGGCGATATTCTCCTGGTTTGTTGTCTTCAGAATATCCAAGAGTGCGATATGAGATTCAAGCTGATACCAGGTATGGGTATCAAGATAGGCTATCATTTCAGCTTTAGTCATGCCGAACGCAGCCTTTACCTCGGGATTATCTTGCGTTTTACCGTTGAGTGGAAACGCAGTGAGCATAGCCTGTCGGAATCCGTCAACGGTAATAAACAAGGGTTTCCCCGAAGAGAGTAGAGACTGTAATTCTTTCATCAAAATTATTTTTGATGCGAATTTACTATATAATAAGGTGGAGACAAAAAGACCCTACAAAAGGGGGTCTGTGAGCATTTTACACTTGATTACGAGATTGGCAGTGTTCAAATTTGAGGAAATCCGAACTCGGCAGGAATGTCTGACGTGCCGATATTATGAGTTTTCCTATCGGATGTTTTTGATAGTTACGATGGCACTTCTCATCATGCGAAGGTCCCTACTGGTTTCCTCGTCGGGTAAGTCTATTACTATGGTTTTGTCGCAGTTCCAATAATTACCAGCTTCATTGTCAGTAAGTTGTGGAATATACGAAAAGGTGTCTGCAACGAAATCATACACTTTTCCCTTTCCGTGCCCGTCCGGATTTACAAGGCTCACCTGAATGGCGTTTAAGAACTCTAACATAATATATAACTTTTGAGTGACATAAATAGCAGTTCGGTATGTATTAAAAAATATTAATCAGTTGCTATTTTTTGATACTTACGTGTCTTCTTCGGTCGGAGGCGGTTGCGGAAGCGATAATAATTCTTCAAGAGAGCATCCGAGGAGATGGACTTCAGCCGGTAGGCATGGATGAAGTCGTAGATGACATCGAGGTTCCTGCGCCGCCGGCCGAACTCCTCGTTCTCCAGCAGAACACGGTGCAGTTCGAAGTTGAACATTCTTCGTATCTGAATCTCTATCTCCTTGGCTGCTGCCGGGGACAGGTAGTTGTAATAGGCCGGGTCTTTCCAAGGGCTGCACGCTGTCCCGGCCTTGCGGAAAGGGAGGTGGATGCGGAGGTTTCCGTCTAAGACGTCCGGCTGGTTGCTGCGCTGCCTGGCCATGTTTTCCCAGACACAGAAATACAAATCTGTATTGCATGGAATCTTAATGCCACCAGTAGCATCATTTTTACAATATTTTGCAGATATATATTCTGCAAGATACTGTTCTCATCCGAATCGTCACCACTCGTTTCTGCAGTCCACTTTTTCTCCATATCTTTTTTCTGTTTTTAGCGTCCTACCGTCCTACATTCCTACAAAATCAGGCTTATGTAACGCAAAGTTACAGATTATCAATGAGATAACGAAATTTAATCACTCAAAAGTTTTATTATTTCACCTCTTTTTGTCGTCCTACAATCCTACAAAAACACATATTTTGTAGGACGACGAATCCAAAACAGAGAAAAACAAGAAAAATCCTATTTTCTACAACGTCCTACAATCCTACAAATAAACAATAAAATCCTATTTCCTATAATAATAATATAACTATTTGATTTTATAGGTATATATGTATATTATAGGTTTGAAAAGAAAAACGATTTGTAGGATTGTAGGATTGTAGGACGGTGTTTTTTCTGAAAATTTATTTTTTTCAAAAGTCGTGTTTTCCTAGTTTCTTCTGAAAAATTGGTACGGGGATTTTTTCGCGCCTTATGTGGTTTGGAAAGTGATAAAGAATGTGAGTTAGATAATGAAAATGAGCCGTGCCTATTCATCCGAACTGGCACGGCTCTGCTTGAGGAATAATCGAAACCTGATTGAAAAGGTTCGGCACTTCCGTCTGCCGGTTCAAAATGGCAGATCTTGCGGAAGAAGTTTTTCTGTGGTTCTTCAGTTGTGTTCGTTGCTTCAGTCTTGACCGGTCTGCTGTCTTGACTGCCGTCTTCAGGATATTCTCTTCTGTAGTCTATGTTGTATGACTCGACAAACTTGTCGTAGTCTATGATGATTGCGCTGGTAGATGTGCTCTTCTGCTTGCGAATCTTAACCATCGTTACCTTGTCATCGTAGCGGACATCGTCGACTGTTTCTTCCCACGTGAATCTTCTCGAAGAAACAGTACCGATGTAAGAAAACATGACTGCGCAGATTCTGCTCGATGGTTGAGAGTGTACTGTTTTCATTATTATAGCCGCTTCTGTCAAAGATACTGAATACTGCACTCAAGCGCAGGAACATGATGTTTGAACCTGCTTCGAAGGTGAAGGTCTTGGAGTCGCCACGTGAGTCCTTACCTGTGACTTTCTTGGGCTGCTCGATGAGGAATTCCCTGCCCTCGATTATCTGCTTGGTATCAATCATGTTGTTGACGGCCGTGAAGAACATGGCCAGCTTGTCCGTGCTCCGGATGAGTGAAAGCTGGAAACGGATCTTCTCCTGTGCGATCTTGAAGAACTCTGCGTAGGTGAACGGCAGCCGGAGGCTGGAGTACTGTTCTATCAGCTTCACAGTGCCGAGGAACAAAGAAGCTGTCTTCATCAGGCGGTCCATTTCCCCGGAATTGATTACATCTTGCTTCAGCTCATTGTATGCCTCCTGCTTGAGATGGCGGAAGTGATCCATGAACATAGGCCGGAGTTCAAGAATCTGAAGGAGGACATTCGACAAGCCGATCTTGTTCGGGTCTTCAATCGTTTTCAGCTCTTCGAAGATGCGCACCTCTTCTGGTGTGCGGTTACGAGGCTTCGGTACTACAGACGATTACACGACTCATCAGGGCGTTGTCATCACGCTGCGGCGTCTCTTGGCCGCAGATGATGACAGGTGCGAACACCTTGTCGTTTTCTATTTCCCTTCCTGAAGTCCCCTTCCGTTTCTGTTTGCCGTCACCGTCATATACGATACCTTTCAGTGCTTGGAATTTCGTGTCGCTGATATCCTTGTTGTTGTACTCGTCAAGCACGACAGGAACATCCTTGAACATACCCATGATGGTGGCCATGGCGGCATCGGTACCAGTATTAAGGTTAAAGATAGGAATGTTAGGCGAAATGAATAGCGAGCGGATGGATATAGCGATCTGTGTCTTACCTGACGACATCGGACCCATGAAGAAAGGGGCGGTGAAGAGCCTATCGATACAGTGGATGTTGCTTCTGAAGGCGCACATGATAGCGAAGACTAAAGCCCACTTGCCATTATCGTTAATCTTATACACCTGGTTCATGAGCGAAGCCCATTTCTCGAAACTTACCTTCTTCTCAGCTGGAACCTCCTTGTATACGAGCTGACTTATCAGTTCGTACTTATCTGATTGCTTCCCACTTCCTGCGTAGATGGTTGAGAAAGCAGGGAGATAATAGTTGTTCTTGTTGTGCGTGACCACACCCAGTTCATTGACCGGGTCAAACCGCCATGCGCCCTCTACGTTGTGGAATATGCCGTTGGCGAATGCGAAGAACTGCTCGTCGGCCTTGCGGCTCATCCCCTCGCTCTGCTGATTACCGTAGGTCTTGACTTCTGAACACATAACGAAATGCCGGCTCATATAGGTCTTGATGGCCTTCCACTGCCATTCCTCACCATTGAAGTTCACCGCTTCGTAGTTGATGAGCACTTCTTCTATCGACGACATCTTCAGCATGGCCTTGGAAGGGATCTCGATGTATATCGGTGTCTCGTAATATCTGCGGTTGATGCGCAATACACGCTTGTTCTGCTCGAAATCGTCTGAAAAGATATGGAGCAGAGGAGTCATGAAGAAGTCGGCCACCTGCGTCATCCCGTTGCTGTTCTTATTGCGGAACATATAGCACACCGGTTCGCTCTTCTTGTTGAGCCGCGGGTAATAGCCGCACTCTTTCCACATCCTCCTGTACTCTTCGTTCTCCTGTACATAGTCTGGAGGCTCATTCACGTCAAACTCTTCATCCTCGAGGTTGTCTGCCTGCATGCTGACCTTCATCGCTGACTTGCGCTTGAGAACGAATGGTTTTCTTATCTCGTCAAACTGTCCCTTCGTCAGCTTTAGTACAGAGCAGTAATGATTTCTGTTTATGGTTATAACGGTGTCGTCAGCGTAAGATGTCAGTTCGATACAACGTGAGACGAGAGGAACACGATCTCCATTGAAATTCTCGAGGAACTTACCGTGCAATGCGATGTAATAGTCCAGGAACGAACCTGTACTATCGCTGAAGGTCATTTCTATCTTGATACCTGCACGATACATCTCTGCAAGAGTATGCAGGTAGTTGTTTTCGTCTCCGTCATCGGCGATGCTGCAACCTGTCTCTGACGAGACGAAGTAGCAATAGACACGTCGTAGTTCCTGAATGTCATTGCCAGACGGCCGACCGGACACGAATACGATGGGTTCTTCGCCGTAGCCGTCGAGGAAATCCTGCATAACAGAGGTGATAATTGCAGGGCGGTCGCTTTCAATATTCTCCTTCAGCGCATCGATACCGAAGATACCAGTCTGCGTGTTTGTCTGAACGGATGATTCCTTCAGCCTGGTACGGATGCTTCGTACCTTGTTGTCTATAATGCCAATCCTGCTTCTGAAGTCTTCTGCAATGGACTTGACGTATTCGAGGCGCAGAACGGAATCCTGCACACACGCCACGAGGGAACAGATAGAATTCAGGCAATCCGTAATGACGGTCTCGTCCTTGCAACCACGTGGAAGAAGCATGCGCTTGAATGCCTTTGGAAAGGGATCTGTTAAGTCCTTCAGTTTTTTACTTGTAAGGCTGCCATTTGCTTTCGCAAACTCGTCGGGATCCATGCCTTTATCGAGGCGGATGCAACGCACCTTTGCCCCAGCCTTCAGAAGCAACTCGCAGTTCTTTAACGAAGCCTTGACACCTGCAGGGTCGGCATCGTAAATCATGACGATATCATCTGTGAAGCGAAGCAGCAGCTTTACTTGGTCATCGGTGAATGCCGTCCCACTTCCACCGACTACATTCTCTACACCAACCTTATGCAGAGACATAACGTCAAACTGACCTTCGACAAGATATGCGAAGCCTTCCTTTCCTATGCTCTTGCGTGCCTGGTATAATCCGAAGATGTGTTTCCCTTTCGTGAACAGTGGCGTTTCACCCGTGTTCACATATTTGCCTGTCCTCTCTCTTGGAGTAACGATCCGGCCGGAGAAACCTATGACATGACCTTGCATATCATAGAACGGGAACATTAATCTGTCACGGAACCTGTCGTATAAGCGACCTTCGCTATTACCCAGTACATCTACTTCCTGCAATAGCTCTTGTGAATATCCGGCTTTTGAAAGTTCTGAAAGGGCGAGGTTGCCCATGGGAGCATAGCCGACGCCGAAGTCGGTCAGTGCTTTGTCTGAAAGGCTATACCCACGGGAAGCAAGAAAGCTCTCTGCCTGGGCAAGATTCTTCTGAAAGAACTTCGCTGCGGCATCTATTGCGATACGCTGCGCTTCCTTCTTCTTGTAAGCGGCTTCCTCCTCCGGAGAGAGTTCCTTTGCAGGAAATTCTATTCCGGCCTGCACGGCACACCAGCGCAGGGCTTCCATAAAGCTGAGGTTCAGATGGTGCTGCACGAAGGAGATTACGTCACCACTCGCTCCGCATACGAAGCAGTGGTAGGTCTGCCTGACGGACTGACGACCATAGAAGGAGAATGGTCGTCGTGAAAAGGGCACACACCCTTGTAATTCGCACCTGTCTTGTGCAGGTGCGTAAAGGCTTCTATTACATTTACAATGTTTAAGGCCGACTTGACCTTTTCAATGAAATTCTTGTCAACCATAATTTATTCCTCGGTTTCCTCAAACAGATCCAACTGGCGTGAACCAAGCGCCTCCTGCATCGTTATGCCAAGATAGTCTGCCACGGCAGCATACTCTTTACTGCTGATGGCCTTTCTGCCATAATATAAATCCCAAAATCGACGCTGATTTATTCCTGTTTCCGTGTAAAAGACTCTCGTTGGAGTGAAGTCTTCCGGGTGGCGGAACTTTATCTTCAACATCTCCATAAGGATATTGCGCTTGACTTGCAATCCGACAGTAAGGCGATTGCGCAAGCAAAAGAGGCGAACAGACATAGAACTTCTTGTTCAAAACTCTGCCCATCTGGTCAAAGGTCAGTTTGCCAAGATTCTGTTTTACGAAGCTCTCTTCAGGCTCCGTCCATCGTTTATTCGCAGCTTATAAATTTACGACTTTTAGTTAGAATATTTCTTCGAAAGATTAATTTATTAATTTAATCTTATACCTATCATAAAAAGCTCAATAGCCCGATCTGGGTATGTGCGATTTGAATATCGCAGAATTATCACAATTATCACTTTTTATGATCTTCTATGTAACTCTCAAGTTTAGCCACATATTTTTTTACTAACTCGCAGAAATCTGCATCAGGAATTTCTCCTCCTTTCAGTCTAAATCTTTCTTTTACATATTGTAAATCCGAAAGGAAAGACTTGTTATAAACAAAAGATTCGTTATTACCATGTACGTATACAACTGCAAGAATTCTCGCACATGTATCCATACTTATTGCCGGAATATTAGCCGATATGCACGTTTTATTCCATAAGTCCCTTAACATTTCAATCTCCTCACTTTTAATTGTCCATCCAAAAATTAGCTAATGATAGACACCATACTCTTCCCACCCTTTCTGCATGCAATTTATTGGTGTATGAAGTCCTGTATAGACAAGATATCGGTAAAAGGTGGTTTTTGATACTTTCAACTTTTTGGCAACAACTGTTTTCTCTGTTCCTTTATTAAGTTCCTTGATAATCCATTCATGCCTGTTGACACATTTGGGGTTAAGCCTACAACGAAATCCTTTGGGATGCCCAAGTTTTGCGCCTTCTGCCTTCTTTCGTGCTAATGCCTCCTTGGTTCGTTGGCTGATAAGATTACGTTCTATCTCTGCTGAAAGTCCGAAAGCGAAGGCGAGGACTTTGCTCTGAATATCATCCCCAAGGCGATAGTTATCCTTGATAGTCCACATGCGACATTCTTTTGTCATGCAGATATTCAGTATCTCCATAATCATAAATAGGTTACGACCAAGGCGAGACAATTCACTGCAAATGATAATATCGTCCCTTTTTACCTTTTTAAGTAACCTGCCAAGTTCTCGTTTGCTATAGTTCTTTGTGCCACTGATAGTTTCCTCAATCCAATCGTCAATTGAAAGATTTTGATGTTTACAAAAGTTGGTAATCTCAAAACGTTGATTCTCTACCGTTTGCTTATCGCTGCTAACTCTGATATACCCGTATATCATATTTATATATTTTAAATCAAACCATTTTTGGAAAGTTTTTCTTTGCAAAACATATAGCTATATACTCACTATCAAACCGCATAATCATTATATTGTCAGTTGGATGAAGACGCCCAAGTTGACTCTGAACATATACTCGAAGTGCTTCGTGTATTAGTCGAAGTTCTCGCTCTGACAAATCTTGGATAGAGAAGTTGCCCCAGTTATCTTTATCTATAAACATGACTTTCTTAGATGTTCTGTTAGTCCCTGCCTGATTTTTCTTTTCGTTCTGACGGAGTTAATGTTAATTTTTTGTACGATCCTTGAAAGAAAACCTTAAGCTCATCCTAAAGCCCATTTTACGAAAGGCTTTTTTTCTTACTTTCCTTATGCTTGCCATAGTTATTCAAATTAAGGTCATACAATTTGTTTCTGTTAAGAGGGTAGCCTTTCACACGCTCCCATACACCATCCTCATTGGGTGCAATATATATGTCTTTTTTCAGACTGGTAGTGAAAGCATGACCGTTTTCATCCCATACGATACCTTTGCTGCCCTGGTGAGCAGTGACTTGACGGACATCAGAATGTCTTAATTTCACTTCATCGATAATGATGCCTAAGTTTAAAGCATCAATTGCTTTTTCAAAGTCCTTTGTTCTCATTGTTGTTTAGTTTTGGTTTCACTTTCCTTTTCGAGGGCGTACTGAACGTACTTTTTCAGTTTAAGACAATACAGCCCATTGATACAGTTGCGATGGGATTCGCAGATCTGACACTCGTCATACATTTGGCCACAGTTCCTTTTTCAGAATATTCAGATAATCAGAGATGATCTTTCTTTTTAAAGCATCAGGAGTACAATCCCCTCGAAGCCATCTGTAAACAGTAACATAAGATACTCTGCACAGTTTTTCAAATCTACCATTACCTCATTTCGTTGATTGGGACAGTGAATTAACATACTCTTTAAACTCCATTTCTAATCTTTTTTATGTTTTCATTGCACCGACGATCTTTTTGTTATTTTCGTAGCGCAAAAATTCTTTCTATGATGCAAAGGTGCAACTTTTATTTGATATAAACAAATAAATGAGTGATTATTTCTCTCATTTCTAAAATACAATAAAAATGGCAGAAGAAACTATTACTGATCGGATTGTACAAATAATGACTAAAGAGGGGCATACGGTAAGTACATTTGCCAAAAAGCTGGGGATGTCCTGGTCTTCGGCAAAAAACATCATCTCGGGCAGGAACGCACCCAACTATGAAACGATAGTGAAGATAATAGAATGCTTTGACAGTATTGATGCTAACTGGCTGGTTATGGGGAAAAGAGCATAAAAACAGAGGAAGGAAAAACTATATTCCATCATTTCCGCACAGCAGAAAACTATAGAGAGCCAGCTGAAGACTATCGACCGACTTACAGCGAAACTTGTAGAAAATATACCAGAAGAATCTGGTAAAAAAGTGGAGGATGCCGTATAATCAAGATGTATCCAAGAGGTATTCAAAAGTGATTTTACGGTATAATATCCCATAAACAAGATTCCAAAAATCACTCAAATGTTTGATTTATAAGCAGTATGGAAACGATGTCGTCGGCGAGAAGTCGGACGATATACAGCTAATAATATAAATATGCCCCTATTGAATATCAGTAAGTTAAAGTTAAACTTTATACAACCGAAA